>JGI12316J15310_10000006_pt14 | contig 447383 bp, 391 predicted proteins | sample MarCyaLeptolynsp_FD_15310 | JGI IMG/M metagenome (IMG submission 15310) | reverse complement strand
ACCGAAAAAACGCACTCTTCGCCGGCCATGACGCGGGCGCCGAAAACTGGGCGGTCATCGCCTCGCTCATCGAGACCTGCAAGCTCAACGGCATCGAACCGCACGCCTATCTGAATTCCGTGCTCACGGCCATCATCAACGATCACAGACAAAGCCGGATCGAAGACCTGCTTCCCTGGAACTACGCCGCCAATGTGTGAGCGGCACACCGCTTACAATCGACCTTGCCGTGGGCACCAATACCCCAGGACATACTCGATGAAATCCGCCACAAGGATTTCACCGAAGTCGCCCGCGCGCGTGCTGGGGCCAGGCGCTGCTACTGCGTCCGGGAATTTGATATTGGTCAGAAAATCGGCTTTCGATAACCCCGTATCCGCAACCAGATCCGGCAGGTCTTCATCGCGGCAGTAATGCTGCCGGTAATGCGCCGCCCAAGCCGAGAGGATCGCGGGATTATCGGCGTGCCGCAAAACCCAGATTTCAGCCTCGCGGCCACCTACCGTTTCGATGACCTCGCCGGTGTCCTCGAGCCATACGACATGATCTGGTGCTGCCAAAATTCTAAGTTCTGCCTATCTTTTTGCCCATCTTAAGTGCCGACAATTACATCAGGGAAGTATCTAAACCTAGAGTATCCGTGTTGTATCAAGGGGTTTGTGGTGTCCATTTTCGTTTATCGCGACCCAAAGCGAGGCTCTCCACTCCCAATCCGACACATGCATGCAGCGACGTCGAAAGCCCGACGATCAGACTGCGAAGAGAAGCTTGACCCGGAGATGTGACGATCATCAGAAACGAAACGAGCTTGACCAACATGCCCAATTAGAGAAGCTGCCATAAACGGCGGAGGGCCGGTTCGCAAATGCAGCATGTCAGAGCGGACCTTTGCTTCATGCATAGCGCAACTGAGGATCCGATCGACGCTGAACTCAGACAAGCCTGCCGTTCATCACGCTTACTGCCGACACCTGCTTAGAGTAGCGACCCGACTCCACTCACTTTTTTGCTTGATCTCCCTCCTTTAACAAAAATGCTACTTTTTTTCGAGCTCGTAAAATGGGATTCCGCGCATGAACCGACCCGGAACGTCGTGCGTTTTATAGAGGCACTCGTGGACTGCAAGTGTCTTGACCCGTTCGACCGTCGTTTGGGTGGGGCTGTTTAGTCCAATCATCCCAAGCTCACGAGCGGTAAGATTCGGAACCTTGTGCACAAACCACGTCAGTAGCGGCTCGCTGTAGTCGCCGTCCCGAGTTCGAAAATGGGAGAGATACTGGGAGGCCAGAACGACACCGACACCAAACTCGCGACCTTGCAGTAGTATCTGCCGCAAGACCTCGAAGTTGTACTTCATGATGTTGTCGGCCTCGTCAACGAGGAGCATTGCGTCAACGAAGCGAAGCTGAGGGTCCGAGCCGACGTAGGGCCGCTTTTCGAGGCGCTGCATGTACTCGTAGAAAAAGTTGAGGAATAGCACAACAAGCATGTTGCGCTCCTTTTCGCCGATCCCAAGGGCTGCGAGATCGACGACGACAACCCCGTCGAAGAACTCGTCGAACGAGATAGCCTCGGCGGCGTCGGGCACGAACATCTCGAGGTCTGCCAGATCGGACAGTATGCTGTAGGGGGCATCGATCTTGTCACCGATCAGCGCCTCGTACTCACTCATCACATCCGCCAGCGACGGCATGGCGTGAGCACGAGTACTGTAAGCCTTGAGAACCGCCTGCTTGAGTTGGTTCCGTTGCTTCGGGCCGATACCACCGTATATTTTTGAGAGTACATCGTTTAGAAATTTCACCCTTCCCAGTCTCGCCAGAGGATCATCCGCACAATCCTCGCCAAGGTCGAACAGGTTCAGTGGGATACGATGCGGTCGCACAACCCTTGCGCCGACCGCCTTTACAAAATCGGGCTTAGTGTAGTCTCGCTTGTAATCGAAGATCAGGAACTTGGGTCGGTGACCACGGTTGAATCTATGGGCCCTTGTAAGCTGTGCGATCAGTGCCTTCGTTAGCTGTGTCTTGCCGGTTCCGAGGTCGCCCACGATGCCGACGTTCAATTGGTTGAGTTCCGTATTGCTAGGGTGGAATGTGTACGTTTTTGCTGGTCCGCTTCCAATGCGCTCACCCACCAAGAACCGAATCCCGGGATCAGACGATCCCTTTGGGACGCGAGTATTCGTCTCAGTCTGATCGGGTGTCCCGTCATTTCCGGCGGACCCGGTCGCTAGCGGGGCATCATTGCCCGGCGCAGAGCCTCGGTCCCAATGATCATCGGGTTCTGTAGCGTCCATTTGACCTACGTCGTCCGGCCGTTCACCCGTGCGGGGTCGGGGATCGGGTGTTAGGGGGCCCAGCGAAGAGAGTTCGGCACTCGCTCCCGATGAACTCTCGCCATTCTCATCCGGCATGATTTGACTGGGAGGCGCAGGAACATCCGTTGCTTGACTGACGAGGGACTGAATCGTCTCCTCGCGAAGACGTCGAAGTTCGATTGACCCATCCGTTCCGGAAAGGAACGCGATCTCTTCGCGCCCGCTGTTGCTCAACTCGATAGCGTAGATCACACCTCGCAACTGGCTGTCGTTCGTTCCATCAATCTCGCCGAAAAGCTCCCTTAGCCAATTGGCCCAACGCTCTCTGTCACTAGCGTTTGCATCAATCGATTGGCAGCCCGCGACAAACAACTCCTTGAGCATTTCTTGGCGCGGTGCGGCGAGCGCTGCGTCCAAACCCCCAGAGCCGTTCGCGAGACCCGATCGCACGGCCTCAAGCGTGGCGCTCAGCTGCGTCTTCGCCTTTTCGATATCCGCGTTCGCGACTTCAGCGCCGCTCGTGCCGACGGTTTTGACTTCGATGACCTCGACCACAAGCGTGTCGTCTTCCTCGCGCAAAGCGATGAGGTCGGAGCGTTCACCGCGATCTGCAAGGCGCAACCAGAGGCGAGCGAGATCGCTGTCGACCGATACCAGAAGGGCCTCAGGATGCCGAGTGCGATAGTGGCGCGCGGCAACCAGTGTGCCTGCAAGCCCACGCACACGATTGGTATCGGGTTGGCCATCAATCTGCAGAAGATCGATCAAGCCATCGCCAACCAGCCCGACGGCTTCACTGAGAAGCCGTCCCAGCTCATCGGGTTGGAAGCGCAGGTTGAACTCGTCGAGCGGTGCCCGCAGCAGCAAGGCAAGGCGCATGTAGTCCGTGTCGAAGCAGATTGCTCGGCGGTGCCCTTCCTGTTTCTCCATCAGGCGCGCCGACCGAAGCGTACTGGACGAGGGAAGGGCGCGATCCGCGAAGAAGAACCAGAATGCGCCTGGTCGAGCGCCCTGCAGTGTCTCATCGATGTAACGACGGATACGCTCCGCGTCAGCTGACGCTCGCGGGGTCTTGTTCTCACCAAAACCGCGAAGCCGCCCCATCAGGTCGTAGAACGAGCGAAACACCGTCTCCTCGCTCGAGGGCTGAAGCTCGATCCGCTTCCTGATGCCCTGGAAGCCGATCCGGCGGCGGACGGTGAAAGGGCTCATGGGCAGCAAATCGCTGCCGGTCTTCGCATACCGCATCTCCGTCGACGCCTCATCGAATATCGCTGCGACGTGGACGGGACTCCGCTGCAGCTGGCCGAGAAGCTCTTCGAGTGGACGGGGTTCGTCGTGAACCCGCAGCCTAAGGCGACCGGAGCGAATGTGCTCCTCGATCAGATCGCGATCATTGGTACGGAAGCGCCGCGTGTCCCGCAATCGCATGCGATGGGGCGGTGTCGCGTAGACTTCGATGCGAAACCGGACATCCCGCGCCCGGACATCCCTCAAGATGGCAACGAGTTGGACTAGAATGTCGCTCGCCTGGGGTGGGTTGATCAACGCGAGGCGTACCGGACGCGTGTGGTTCGAATAAATCAGGGTGAACTGCCGCAGGCATCTCACAAGAGCACGGACGCCATCCGAACCGCTATAGGCGTTCCTAAAGTTTTCGAAAACCGCCAACCCGCGGTAGTCACGGGCCACTGGAAGTTCTCGGTTTCCGCCGCGTCCCTCAGGAAAGCTCGAAAGATATATCACACCCAGATAATGCTCAGGCTGGCTCAACTGTGCGAGCACGGCCTTGCGATCGAGCCCGGCAACATCGAGCCCGCGCGAGAGCGCTGCCATTCGTTCGTATCGCCAAAGGTGCAGGGGATGCGTCGGCAGGAGGACGGCTTTCCACGCTGTAGTCTCTGAATCCAACTGCGTCTCGATCTGAACGATATCGAGGGCGGCGATGGCTTCCAGTACTGCCCGCGTCCATGGCGCGTCGATCTCGCTCATAGCTTGATGATACCTGCTGAGAAGCCTGTAGAGTTCATCCCAGGCTGCGATCAGCTCGCTCGCGGCCTTGGCGACACTGGGCTTGCCAGCCATGGCGAGCAAAGGTTGGTGAATGAGAATCGGAAGCGAGCCGAGAACCCTATTGCGCCCCTCCACAATATGATCCCAAAGCTTCACGAGATCGCCGCTGAGCGCACGCTCTTGCTTCACTAGTTCGCGCTGCAACGGCTGCAAGAGATCGCGCAGACTCGTCTTTTCATCGTCATGTGCGATCGACTCGGCCAGCGGAGCGAACGGCGTGGGTTCGTGCTGCGAGTAGTCGCGGACGGCGTCCTCAAACGAGGCGCGGTCCGCGCGATAGTATCCGCCCCAGTGCTGCTCGCTGCAAAATGCATGCGTCCACGTTAGGAAGTCGCGATCGAGTTCAAACTTGAACGCTTGCTCATCATCTCCGTACGTTCCTGAGGCCGCATCTACTGTCTCGCTTCCGCCATCGTCGAGTGCCTGCTCAACTGCGCGCACCATCACCTCGAGCCGATCACCGTCGTCGTCAAGCAAGGCTTCGCCTGCGTCCTCCGACACACCCTCCGGCCCCCGGACATCCTCATCGACGTCTTCGAGGTCCTCTGAGTTGGACGGTGGGTCAGTTTCCGGCTTGGCTGGCCGAAGAAGTCGCTGGACCTCATCGAAATCCAGCGCGTTGAGTGCATCTATCGAACCCGTGCTCCGAAGCGCGCCGATGCGATCAAGGACGTCGAGGGCACCTTGAATCTCGGTCGCCTCCCCGTCCGCTTCACGTGCTTGCCGCTCCAGACGCTGGCGGAGCTTCGTTAGCTTCGTGACCGGCATGCTTACGAGTTGGCGTGTGAGCGCGCTATTGGCCTTAAGCCGTTCGGTGATCGTGCGACCCTGTGCGAACAAGTGCTTATCGCGAAGAACACCGAGTTGGGGAAGAGCGCGTCTGGGCGCGTCAAGTTCATCCTCGCTGCGGTAGGCGCGCCAAGCCGCTAGGAACGCCGCGACACCATTTAAGGATACAAGCGGAGTGAGTTCGCCGGATTGCGATAACGCTTCCAGGAGTTGTCGCTGAGGCTCAGTCTCTGCGAATTGTGCCGTGTCGGATGCCGCCCAGGTCAAGAGGCTGCGTACAAGGTCGCGGGCGTTGGCCGTCGGAAAATGCGCCAAAGTGCTCACGCCTGGATGGTGTCCCACGGCGAGTGCGATGATTATGGAGTGCTTGGCGGGCTCGTTGCGCCACGCCGCAGCGGCGTGAAGGTCGCTCGAGATATGGACGATCGGGACGCCAAGGACGCTGACCCGCTCCTGAAGGTCTCCATCATTTAGGCCATATCCGACAAGTGCCAAGGAAACATTGTCGAGCTCGATCGATGTTCGGTTGAGCTCGCGCAGGAATGTATCGACGTCCATAGCGGGAAGTTCGGGCGCGAACAGATGCTGTCGGCGTTCGATCGCCGCGTGGGCCTGAAGGGCTGCGGCACGCGCAATAAACTGTTCGGCGGACGGCGTGTCGGCTTTGCTCATACGATGGCCTCGACCCGTGTCGCGCACAGCACCAGTCCGTCGGACGGCTCAACGGCAAGGTTCAAACCCTTCAAGCGTTCCGCGAGCGCCCGGGAGTTTGCACGCAGATCCTCTTCATCGAGCCCGAAATAGCCATGGTCGCGCAGGAGCTGAAGATCACTTGGATTTGCGCCGACCAAGATCGACCACTCCTCTCGGAGGCGTCGGCAGAAGTCATCAAGGGGTAGGGCGTCGTGAAGGCTGCCGTCGAGGAGACTTAGCGCCAAGACACGCAGCGTATCGGGCTGGAGCTCAAAGTGCTTGTCGTTTACTCGGTTGGCGCGCGGCTGGGCGTAGCCCACGCGAAGCGCCAAGTCCGAAAAGTGTTGTTCGAGAAAAGCGAAGTCCGGCTGGTTCGACCCGTTATTCCCCTTCACAAAAGTCCCATCGCTTAGCGGATCAAACGACAGCGTACCCGCCCCGAAATGCCGCTCATATGCCTGCCCCACAAGGCCACGCAGCCGCGCGTAGCACGCCTTGCTCTGAATGCGAGTACGTCCCTGCTTTTGCTCAAGGAAGTCAAAGAAGACGACCGGCTCGCGCCCGGATCCTGGTGAGGATCGTTTGATCAGATAGCTAAGCAACCATGCTAGCAGCCCTATGATCAAAAAGCGCGTTTGGCGGTAGCGGCTGTAAGCAACTGCATTGCACCTGAGCCGATCAAGTGCGTTGGTCTCACTCTCCATCATTGCCGCGATTTCGTCTAGGCGCGCGTTCTCTAAATCGCCGAAGCGCGTTGTGTATTGGTCACAGATGTCATGAGCGATTGCCTGTTCGTCAGCAAGGAGTGGCTCGATCAGAAGTTCAAGCGTGTCGGGCGTGTGGGTCGTGAACAATCGGGACCATTCCAGAACGCGTCGTCCGACCTCGGTGTGCGCTAGGACTTGAGCCACAAAATGGCCCGAAAAGCCGTCCTTGCGCTTCTCCTGCGTCAATAGCTGAGGTGTAAAGAAGGTATAGTCGTTGCCAGCGGGTCGGTAAGGTGCAAAAGCTGGGTACATCGCATCGTCGTTGTTAACGACTCCGTTGACCTGCGTCCGCAATAGCTCGACCTGTCCCTGTTCGAGATAATCACTAATCAGACCGTCATCGCGAAGCCGCTGCGCTACGGCTTCCGGAACATAATCTCCCAAGAGACCCTTCTTGGCGCGCGTAACGGCAACCGTGTTGAGGCGCCGGTTTTCGAATGCCTGTCCCGTTAGGGAAAGAAAGAACCCGGTCGCAAAGTGGGCCGGCTTCATCCGCTCCGGCTCGTAGCCGAACACCTCGAAGTGCGCACGCGCTTTGCGCTCGGTCCTTCTTTCCATTGAATCAGTCCGCTTGATCCAGACGGCGGACCGCTTCGTAGCGGGTGAACTCGCTGCTCATCTGAATTGACGCCGAAACGATGCTCTCGGCGTTGTACGTTAGGAACCGATCGGCGACCTCGGGCTGCGCGTTGTGGAGTTGATCGATGAAGGAATCGAGCCGATTCAGTTCACTAGGACTCACCAGGTGCCTTGGGAGACCGTCGGCGACCGCCATTAGCGTCGCATAGAGGCTCGCGTCTATACGCAAGGCTATATCGTTCTTTGCCTCGCTCGGAAGATCCAGCACAACATGGTCCGCTACGTAGTTGAATACTCCCCTCAACTGGGTTGGGAGGCGCGGACGTACCAACCGTAGGCGCGATCGCGGAATCGACTTGTTAGCGATATAGCTGGAAGTTGGCTGCTCATCGAGGCGATGCCCCACCCAAAGGTAGAGAGCTTCGTCGATCCCAGCGACTGCGAGTGGAAGGTAGCAAAGATTGATCCCCCGAATGAGGTCTCTCAGATGCCGGAGGTCACCTTGAGGATCCCTCAAGAGCGCGTAGAATCGAGCGTTGGACCTATCATCAAAGGCAAAGGCATTCTCTCCGCCGTCCGAATGCTCGAAGTAGAAGCGCCGCTTGAGCGCAGCGAACTCCGCACGACGCCGGTCGCGCCCATCGTCTTGTAGACCCGCCATTGCAGGTCGACCGGCGGGAAGCTGGTGCGGAAGCTCGCGATCGACTAACCACTCCCCAGCGCGCGTCCCGTTTGGCGCTTCGAGCCGCTTGTCGATGTGGGGATGGCTGATGCCGAACGGGTCCGCCTGGTTCCGCAGCAGCGCGAGGATCGGAAAGCGTGGATCTGACTCGAACAGACGTTCCGAGTACCAAGTCCGGATGCTACCAGCGGGCTCATCGACTTCTTTGGAGCCAAACAAAAGGCGTGCACACAAGATCCACAACTCACGTACCGTGGCACGACCGCCGACCGCAATGACTCGCCTGAAAAGCTCGAGCAAGCGCTCACGAACCATCTCGTTCGCCAGCCGCTCGTAGTTGAAGGAGAAATTTGGGTCTCGCCGAGACGCGGCGTAATCACGGACTGCGCGGTTCTGAAGTATTCGCTGAAGCACGACCTCAGCGAACTCAGGAGCGAGTGGGTTTCGAAGCGAGAGGTCAACGAGCAGCAAGTTCTCGCGCGGGTTGGGTGCTTCGACCGCGTATACCAGACGATGGCTCCACTGCTCTTCGAGGCTCGTAGAAACACTCGGCATGGCCGACGCCAATGCTCGCCGCAACCGATAAAGTGGATATTGGTTTATTGCCAGGACAATGCCGCGGTGGGCGTCGTGAGCGGCTCGCCAGCGATCGAGGAGAGGTCCAACATCTTGGTCTCGCGTCATCAAGGCCGTCGCGTCCTCGACGAAATCGGGCTGCAGTTCGCTATCTGCGAGCGCATGTTGAAGGTGTTTCATCAGATGGGTCTTGCCGTCGCCAGCATTGCCAGTGAGTACTAGCGAGCCGCCGCCGCGAAGATGCGCTACCAACGCCTCATCGGCGGGTGACTTTACGTGCATGATCCCAAACGCGCTTGCATCCAAGCCTTCTGCGATCGCGTTGGCGCCCGCGCGAGCGAGTTCCTTCCAGAAGGCGAGGTCAGGGCCTACTACAGGATCGCCCGCATCCACGGGGCCTGAATCGTCTCCACCGTTGCCCGAACGTTGTGCGGTGAGCGCACCCCCCGCTGGGGGCCGAACGACCGCATCAGCGGCGACTAATCGATGTGCAAAGGACCATCGCGCTGTATCCCCCAAGCGGTTCCAACTTGGCTCGTAATCGAGGCGCCGCGCGAGCCAGCGCTCCCGCCAATACGATACGATTCGATCAGTGGCGTCCGCATAGCGCTCTGGCTCCTTGATGTAGTTCGGGAGCCGGCTCGACGTGCCGCAGAGGTACTCGGCTGCCCCTCGAGATAGGGGAACGCCGTAGATGCGTCGCTCCTGGTGATGCAGCAGCAGAAGCGAGGAATTGAAGCCGAGGCGATCGAGCCCGGAGCGCAGTTTACGCAGTCGAGGGCTCGCTCCTTCCCCGAAGACGCTGTTTACGTCGCGATATCCGCGCGCATTCTGCATGACGGTCTCAACAGCGCGTACTGTGTCGTCAGAAAACTGAACGGTCCCATAGCCGGTAGTATCCCCAACATAATGGTATCGGATTTCATCTTGATCGGGTGCGATCGTTCCTGCTGGCAGCCTTAGGCGCTCGTACTGGCTGGAGCCGTGGGCGAACAGGCTCGTCGTGCCAAGCCAAACGAGTGTGTTGTCCGGGACAACTCGCTCGTTCTTGAGCTGCGAGCGAATGATCGTCGGCTCCGAGCCATATCGTCGACCGTAGTCTACCGCAACTTGTGGGCTAAGCATGAGGAGAGCAACTAGCTTGCCGCCTAGCAGTTCGTTGTATGGCGCAACGGCTCCGCAGGTGGTAATCTCGAGAATGTTGGTACCGATTCTGCGACCCTTGATTGCGCCTATCGCGGTGTTAACGGCGGCTCGGACGCCCTCCCGTTCGAGCACTTCAAATACGATGGCGGGATCGGTGAAATCCTCCTCGCATTCGCGCAGGACGCGTCGTGCTTCCAATAGTCGCGCTAACTCGAACGCGCGCTTCTTGCGAATCAGGATGGGGCGCGAGTCATGGACCGGGTGCGTAGCGCTATGGCGTGCCTCGAGCGCAAGCACGTCCTGACTCACGGGCACTCTGGCAGCGATACGCGAGGGTTGGGTCGCTGCGCGGTCTTCACTCGACAACACCGACTGGCGTTCGCTCGCCAGCTGCTCGGACACATGCCTAAGCCGCCCAATCGTCTCGCTCGTCGCTTCGGCGATCTCTTCTGGCGACGCAAGCCCTGAAGAATCGATATCCCGCAGCGCGTCGGCGATGCCGTCTTCAAGCCAGCTGATGACGTCCCGCAGCACCGATCGCCGTTCTGAAGCGCGCAGCGTTTCGCCTCGAGGAGTTCGCTCCATAAGCCACGAATAAAGACCATGAAAGTTGAGAGAATGGTCGGCCTGTTCCCTGTTAAACCGTTCGTTTGCAGGAGCGAAAACTACTTCGAGAGCGTCGCGCAGGCCCCTGGCGCTCCAACCGATGCTACGGTCGCGCGGGACCATCTGAACGGCACAATTGCCAAGGGCGGCGATGCCCATCACAGCATGATTTGGGTGAGCGGCATCCCGCACGAGATAAAGAAGCTTGCGCCCGGGGATCGGCGTTTGCGGAATCGACCAAGTATACCGACAATAACGCCAGATATCGACTAGCGCGATACCACTGTATTCGTCCTGCACGCCGGTTTCGACCAGTTGGAGGTAGGGGCGTATCGTCTTCGCAAGGCTCTCGATCCGCTCGGTCCGATTCGTTGCGTTTTTTGCGCTCGCAAGGCGCTCCTGCAGTTCCCGTCCATCTGCTATGATAGTCGCGACCGGACGATGTCGGTTGCGCGCCGGCCGCTCCATTTGCCGCAAGAACGCCTGCACATTCTTGTCCTGGAACTGCTGCTCAACACGCGGTTGCAGCTCCTTACGAACCGCCTCTTTACGCGCCTGAACCTCCGCCGTGCTGCGCACCCGGCCCTCGTGGACCTGGGGCGAGTGAAGCTCCAGCCCGTATCCATTCTCAACCAAAGACCAGCGCAGCTGCGATAGGTCCCCCAAAATGCGCACGCACGCGGTATAGCGGTCAGTTTGACCGTTGAGCTCGCGGCGTGCAGAAGCCCCCGCGACTTCCTCGTTCACAAGTGCGGCGATACCCTTGGTCTGACCCTTCTGTTGTCTTGTCAGCACTTGTTTGGCTACACCAAAGAAACGCTTTTGAGCTAATCCTTCAAGGTCTGGTTGCAACGGAATAATCATTGGAGTGAAGTGCCTGCAGCCTTTCATTTACTACTGTCCGGCGGTCGAACGGTCGTCAAGAAGACGTCGCCAGTTCTGAACAGCGATCCGGCATAACCGGACCGTCCGCTTAGATACGAAGCATCCGATTGGTCTCCTTCGTGTACGGTAGGTGGTGGCGTATGTCCACGACTCTGCGCACTCTCTAAGTATCCTCTCCCCGCTGCTGCTCCCACAGACATCAAGGCACATCCAATCTTGCGAGGTACGTTCCGTCTATCCTGCTGCTCTCTGATTGACGGTGTCAGTCTGCCATACGCCTCCCGTCAGCCGGAGAACGGCAGCCGATAGCAGGGGGTAGTCTCCAATAACTGCAGAAATCGACAACTCAGGCGCAGAGGTCGCGGCGCGCCCCTGCCCGCGTGGTGGAGACGCGGCTGTGGGTGCGCTCAACTTTGAGCGTGTGGAAAAAGCTCTCCGTCGGTGCGTTATTGGATCAGTTCCCCGAACAGCTCATCGAAGGGATCAAGCACGCCGCACCCTGGGGCCGCTCAGCAGGCTTCAGCAGAGTACTGAGCTGCATTGACCGCTTTGCTCTTCAGCCAGCCAACCGACGGCGCCTGGTAAAGCGCCGCCCGAGCGCCCGCTCTTGATGTGGCCAGCCAATCGGTTCGCGTCCAACGCGAACGAAATCAATGACCGCTTCCCGCCCTTTGGTTCGGCAGCCCGAAATGGCGACATCATCGATTGCCGGCCCTAATCGCGTGACAGATGGGAACGGTAGCCTATCTGCTGTTTGAACATGCATCTTTGGATCGGCAAATAACCCAAACTCGCCACGAAACGCGAGGTCTGTTGATTGCCGCCCGGTGCTATGATGATGGCATCGCTCAAAGGGCAGGGCAGATGACAGACTTCAGCAAAATCCGGCCACCAGAGCGGGTCGATATCGAGTTGCCATGGTGGTGGCTGCTAAGCCGTCACTATCGCCTTGTGCACGAGCACCGCCATACGACCAACCACATGCGCGGGAGCACCATGGCGTTGGTGAAGATGCCGACGGCCGAGAAGAAAAACCGTAAGATTGAATGCGATGTGTACCGACATCCTGAGACGCGAGACGGTCTCTGGATCGTGCGCGACATCTGGCGCAATGAATGGCACGAGGTGCCCTCAAGCTCCATTGTCGAGATGACCGATAGCCGGTCGTATGGCGGATACAATCCATGACAGTGCCAGCGTCCGCCCTCTCATTTCTCTAGGCAGGACGCAAAGAACCCTGCATTGCAACAACGACACCACTCGACGGCCGGGCTAGAACACGATCGCAGCAAGGATAAGCCCTTGGCCGGCAAACAACGTAAGCAACCCGATGAGCAGTCGTTTCTGCAAACGATTAAGCTTGGTACACAGAACGTCTTCGAGCTTCGGCGAATGCTTCCGCTTTAGTGGATCGTCATCGCCTTTGGTAACGTCTATCTCGATGTTCGGGCGTTGGCCGTATGGCCGCATATCTAAACTCAGTTTTTTGTTTCGCATAGTATAGAAGAGATTAATATTTTTGCTTCAGGTATCGTGCATCATGCATACACCCTGCGTGAGAAATTACGGATAGATGGAGTAGTCCGGGCGCATGTCACTGTCAGGTGGCCCGTTACCATCTCGAAACGAGCCATCTGACAGAACCATGACGACAATAACGAGACCAAGGGCCACGATCACGACAAGAAACACCATGTTTGCTTGTTTGGTATCTTTGACGCCGAGAGAAAAGAGCAGCCCCGTGAGACCTTTCGGACGTGTGTCCCTGTTCTTACGCGAGCCTGCAGCGTAGGACTCTTCATCGAATTGCACATCCACCATAGCCGCATTCTACCACCTTCGGAGCGCGTCACCCCGTCGGTAATCAACAGGTCGTTGCGGCGGTATCACCGTTAAACTTGCGAAATCGCTCACCGTTTTCGAGCCGTGCCCTGAGGCAGTAGTCGTCTCCCGGTACGACGGGCTCATAGACGTAGTAGTACGGATCGTTGTTTATCGGGTCGATGGGGAGGTCTGGAATATAGTCTGGCACAAGCGCAGCGTGGATGTGGCTGGTCTCTGACCAGTCACCCTCAGACGCAGGACAGGAAGAGTTTTGTGACCCCAGACTCGAGTCACACCATGTTTCGCTGGGTATTCCCCATATTCAAGCCAACACAGCTCAAGCGCCCGACTGATCTATGTGATGTCGCTCATGCGCCGGGCGTCCCGGGCGTTCTCCCGCGCGACATTGAGGCTTGCCAAGACGATGGAGGCAACGTCCCGATGATTGCGATGACCACTAACAGTTCTATGAGCGTGAAGCCGGATTGGGCACGCTGTTATCGCCATGAAATCATACAGTTGGGGTTGATCGGGTAGTGCTTTCCATACTGCCCGTCGCCCCGTCGCCCCGTCGCCCCGTCGCAACGGTCAGCAGTGTTACTCCAAGACAATAGATATGGCTGTGGGGGATGTCATCGCGCAGTCCTGGCGGTAGTTACCGTCGGTTTCAAGTCGCCGTATCACCAGCACTGTCTTGTCTGCGCAATCGGTCGTCATATACGCCCACGAGTTGCTATTGATCCAGCTTACGTCCGGGGACGCTATATAGTAAAAGTAACCGCCATCAGCATGACGGGGGTCTGTCACGGTTGCAGGGAGATATGGCTCCATTCGCGTTATGAATGTCGGATTTACAGTATCCATGTAGGGTTCGGAATGGTTGGGCCACTGGTCATTTGCGCTGAAGTAGAGATGTGAGGCATTTTCAAGCTGCTTTGCGTCAGATACCCGACGGGCGTCCCGGGCGTTCTCTCGTGCAACGTTGAGGCTTGCCATGACGATCGCGGCAAGTGTCCCGATGATAGCAATGACCACCAGAAGCTCGATAAGGGTGAAGCCGCGCTGGTTCATAGCAGAGCCAGCCAGCCGTCGCGGTTGCTCACTCTCGGTTATCGGTTTCGGTGGCGTATTCGGATTCATACCTTGTTGTTCATAGTATACGTCCCGCCACGGTCGAGCGCGACGAGACGCTGGGGATAAGCGAGTGTACTGAAAGAACGATGAACCCCAGCAGGCTCGCGCCGACGAGCGTCAGCTTGCCACCCTCCGCGCGAACCTGCCGGGTTTCATCCGTCGCTGAATGAGACGCGTTGGTGGACCATATCAAGGTCATTGTACCAACAGAGCGCCAGGCACCTCCGAGGGATGCTGGGGATAACCAGGCCGTCGTTTCGGTTTCTGGCTTGTCTGTCGCGGCCAGGTCGTTGCTGCTGGCCACTTGGATGCTCGGCAAATCAGGCCTGAGCCTTCTCCGGAGTGGCATGGCCACACGCGTGCGCCAGCCGGCGCATGGGTGTGGCGCGAGCTGTCAGGGAGTTACCGTCTCAGAGCAATCCGACGGAGTGTCCCATGCTCATTCATAACCGACCTCACACGGAATCGCTCCCTGTCGGAGCCCCAACCGCCGCCTCGTTACCACCATCATCTATGAGACTAAAAAGAGACTAAGCGGTGGAGTGGTGAGTCGTAATTCCTTGAAAACATTGGCTCCCCGGGACGGGCTCGAACCGCCGACCCGGTGATTAACAGTCACCTGCTCTACCAACTGAGCTACCGGGGAATAGCCAAACAAAGCACGAGCAATCCGCCGCGCGCTTGAGCGCGGGTGTATAGCAATCCGCGACGGCGATGCCAAGCTTTCTTCTCGGCCTCGATCCGGCCCATCAGCAACCGCTTAAGCGTTTGATACGACGTGCTTTTATCCGGAACGGCATGGGGATTGCTGGAGGCGCGAACCGGAATCGAACCGGTGTTGAAGGATTTGCAGTCCTTTGCATCACCACTCTGCCATCGCGCCGGCAGGGCGCTTCCTATAGCGGCCCAGCCGGCCCAGGGTCAAGCGCCGGGCGGTAACCGACTTCGATCGGCGCGGGGGTTTGCCCCGTACGGCCATTGTCTAGGCGGATGAGGGTCTATATACAGCGGAACAGGGCCGCCTTTCCCGGCCGGATCAGACTGCACAGACGACAGCACCGACATGTCCGACTTCGCCCAAGCCCGCACCAACATGGTCGAGAGCCAGATCCGCACCAACAAGGTCACTGACCAGCGGATCCTCGACGCCTTTCTCGACGTGCCGCGCGAGCAGTTCGTGCCAAAATCATCGCGTGGCATTGCTTATGTTGACGAAGACATCTCCGTCGGTGGCGGCCGCTATCTGATGGAACCCATGGTCCTGGCCCGCCTGATTCAGGCGCTGAACGTTCGATCGTCGGACCTGGTCCTGGACGTGGCCTGCGCCACCGGCTATTCGTCCGCCATTCTGGCCAGCCTGGCGAACACGGTCGTCGCGCTGGAAGAAGACACCGATCTCGCCTCGTCCGCGACCGCCGCCCTGGCGGAACTGGACGTCGATAACGCCGTTGTCGTGGAGGGGCCCCTGGCCGACGGATATCCCTCGCAAGGCCCTTATCAGGCAATTCTGATCAATGGCTCGGTCGCCGAGGTGCCGGCAACGTTCGCCGAGCACTTGACCGAAGGCGGGCGCCTGGCAACCGTGTTGTCGGACGACGGGCGCATGGGCAATGCGGTCCTGATGACGAAGTTGGGCGGGCATTTGGCGCCGCGCGTTCTTTTTGATGCGGCGATCCCCAGCACTCCCGGCTTCGAACGGGCGGCCAGCTTCGTCTTCTAGACCGCGCTGTTCGATCGCAAGACATAAGCCCTTGGCACCGCACTTTGCTGTGCCGGGAATCACTGCCGACGAATCACCCATTTGTGATAGGTTGCGCCCGGGGGAGCTGAAGAGCGCCGAATTGGTTATCGTGTCCGGACCGGCGGCATGTCGCGCCGGTTATCGTGGCAATGACCATGCGGCGCATGGCGTCGGTCCAATGACGGGGCGGTACAAATGACGATGAAATCACCGCGATACTTGCGGAGCGCGGCGGTCGGCCTGGCGGCTGGTGCGGCTTTGGTGGTGGGTGTACAGAGCACAAGTCAGGCGCAGCCATTGATCGATGTGCTGCTGGAAACGTGTCTGACCAATCCAACGTTGTTGGCTCAACGCGAGAGCCTTCGGGGGTCGAACGAGGCGATCGCCCAGGCACTGTCCGAGTATCGGCCATCCGTCGTCGCCGATGCGCAGATCGGCAGCCGATGGTCTGAGCAGCGCGGTGACTTTGACGGGTCGGAGACCGTTAACCCCGCCAGCGTCGGCATCACGATCGAACAACCGATCTACAGTTTCGGCCGCGAGGCCGGGGTCAATGCAGCGAATTTCGGCATTGACGCGGCGCGGGCGAACTATATCGGCACGGAGCAAGCCGTGCTTCTCAGCGCCGTCACCGCCTACATGAATGTTGTTGAGGCGGAAGCTCTGCTCGCGGTCGCGATCAACAATGAAAACGTGCTGCGTCGCCAGTTGCAGGCCACACAGGATCGCTTCGAGGTCGGTGAGGTCACCCGAACCGACGTTGCCCAGGCGCAGGCCAGTGTCGCCGGCGCCGTCGCTCTTGTGGTGCAGAACCGGGGCCAGTTGGAGGACGCGCGCGCCACCTTCGCGCAGGTGGTCGGGTTTCCGCCCGGCGACTTGACCCAGCCGGACCTGCCCACCGGTCTGCCGGTCTCGCTGGAGGAATCGGTTGTCCTTTCCGAGCGCAACCCGTCAATCACCGCCTCGGAGTTCACCGCGCTTGCCGCGACCGAGCAAATCGAGGTTCAGGAAGGCACGCTGTTGCCGGAGTTCAGCGTGGTCGGAACGGCCCGCCACAACACCAACCCGTCCGAGATCATCGATCGGCAGGAATCCGCCGAGGTCCGCGTCCAGATGCAGTGGCAGATCTATGCGGGCGGCCTGTTGAATTCGCAGGTTCGCCAGCAGCGTTATCTCGCCAACGAGCTTGGCATCGACGTCGACGAAACCCGCCGGGCGATCGTGGCGGACACGATTACGGCCTGGGAAAACCTGACCACGGCGCGCGCCAACATCTCCTCTTTCCGCTCGCAGGTCAGCGCCAACGCGATCGCCCTGGAGGGCGTGCAGCAAGAGGCGCTGGTGGGCACGCGGACCGTTCTCGATGTCTTGGATGCCGAGCAGGCGTTGCTCGATTCTCAGTCGAGCCTGATCGAGGCGCGGGTCGATGAAGTCGTGGCGGCCTATCAGCTTCTGTCGCAGGTCGGCATGCTGACCGCATACGACCTCGGACTTCAGGCATGCGTTTACGAATTTGGTCCGGACTACGAACGCGCCCGTACGCGCTGGTTTGGCACCTCGGTCAACGACTGACGGCCGGGTGGGCGGATCTTATAGCTCGGTGGTTGCTTGAGAAACGGCCGGTTTTGGTTTGTTTTTAAAGAACTTTTCGGAAAGCTGAGCAATGACCGAACGTGATCAGTCGGTGTCCGAGATTATGGAGTCGATCCGACGGATCATGGCTGACGATGCCGGCGGGTCGGACAAGAAGTCCGACGATGCGATCAAGACCGAGGCGCCGTCGGGCGAGGCCCCGAATGTGGAGATCGATCCAACCGGCGACGAGGAAGAACCTCTACTTCTCAGCACACCGTTGGAGGATGGAGCCGACGCCGGGTCTGATCACGACGTCCTGTTGTTGACTGATCCGCTGGATCCGGTGCCGGGTACCTCGGATGCCGAAAGCGCACGCGTCGGCCCATCGGAAGCTGACAAGACCCCAGCCGACCCCGACATCGAGGCCGACCTTCGCTTCGTCTCGCAGGCCACGGAGACTGCCGTGTCCGCGGCCCTTAGCCGCTTGACCCGTGAAGCGATGAACCGGACGCCCGACACGGGCGATCCGGATCCAGGCCAGGCGGCCTTGGAGAAGCTGATCCGAGACGCCCTGCGCCCAGCCTTGCGCGCCTGGCTCGACGAGAATCTGCCGCCCATCGTGGAATCAATCGTCGAGCGCGAGGTCGCCCGACTTATGAAGCAGCCGAAACCCTCCTAGAGCAGATCGAGTATTCTCCGGGCCGATCTTCGGCCCGGAGAATACTCGTGAATCTGCTCTATCTTATTGATTAGAGGCGGATTCACGCCCAAAACCGAGTCGCCTTGGCGACTCGGTTTTGGGCGATCCGGCTCTAGACCACGAACACCGTTGCGTTTTCCGCACGCTGCGGGTCTTATCGCGGCCCGTTCTTTGGCGTTCATTGTGAAGTGGGTTCAGCGATGCTGGACAAGACCTATCGCCCCGCCGAGGTGGAGGCGAGACAGTACCAGGCTTGGGAAGAGGGCGGCGGCTTCGGCTGCGCGCCCGACAGCAACCGTCGGCCGTTCACGGTCATGATGCCGCCGCCGAACGTCACCGGCAGCCTGCATATGGGCCACGCCCTGAACATGACCCTGCAGGACGTGCTGACCCGCTATGAGCGTCGGCGCAATCGCGACGCCTTGTGGCAGCCGGGCACAGACCATGCCGGCATCGCCACCCAGATGGTGGTCGAGCGCCAATTGGCCGCCGACGGCATCACACGCCAGGATCTGGGCCGCGAGGCGTTCGTTGAGAAGGTCTGGGAATGGAAGGCGGAGTCCGGTGACATCATCACCCGCCAGCTCCGCCGCCTCGGCGCCTCGCCGGACTGGCCGCGCGAGCGCTTTACCATGGACGAGGGCCTCAGCAAGGCGGTCCGCAAGGTGTTCGTCCAGCTCTACAAGGAAGGCCTGATCTACAAGGACAAGCGGCTGGTCAACTGGGACCCCAAGCTGCGCACCGCCATCTCCGACCTTGAGGTCGAGCAGAAGGAGGTGAAGGGTAATCTCTGGCATCTGCGCTATCCGCTGGCCGACGACCCGGACCGCCACATCGTGGTGGCCACGACCCGGCCGGAAACGATGCTCGGCGATACCGCCGTGGCGGTCCACCCGGACGATCCACGCTACGCCGACCTGATCGGCAAGGACGTGCTGCTGCCGATCGTCGGCCGGCGCATCCCGATTGTCGCGGACGCGTACGCCGACCCTGAGCAAGGCTCGGGCGCGGTGAAGATCACGCCGGCGCATGATTTCAACGATTTCGAGGTCGGGCGCCGGCACGGCCTGCCCATGATCAACGTCATGGACGACCAGGCGCGCATGAATGAGAACGCTCCGGCCGACTATGTCGGGCTCGACCGCTACGACGCGCGCAAGAAGGTCGTCGAGGCGTTCGAAGCGCTGGGCCTGCTTGACCAGATCGAGGACCATGTCCACACCGTGCCCTACGGCGACCGCGGCGGCGTGCCGGTCGAGCCCTGGCTGACCGACCAATGGTATTGCGACGCCAAGACCCTTGCCAAGCCGGCGATCGAGGCGGTCGAGGACGGCCGCACCGTGTTCGTGCCCAAGAATTGGGAGAACACCTATTTCGAATGGATGCGCAACATCCAGCCCTGGTGCATCTCGCGCCAGCTCTGGTGGGGCCATCAGATCCCGGCCTGGTACGGGCCGGACGGCACGGTTTTCGTCGAGGAGACGGAGGCGGCGGCGCAGGCCGCCGCTGACGCGCACTACGGCAAGGCGACCACGCTGACCCGCGACGGTGATGTTCTGGATACCTGGTTCTCGTCGGCGCTGTGGCCGTTTTCGACGCTCGGCTGGCCGGACGCGCCGGACATGGTGCAGCGCTACTATCCGGGCGACGTACTGGTCACCGGGTTCGACATCATCTTCTTCTGGGTTGCCCGCATGATGATGATGGGGCTGCACTTCATGGGCGAGGTGCCGTTTCACAAGGTCTACATCCACGCCCTGGTGCGCGACGCCAAGGGCCAGAAGATGTCCAAATCCAAGGGCAACATCATCGACCCGCTGGAGCTGATCGACCGGTTCGGCAGCGACAGTCTGCGCTTCACCTTGATCTCGATGGCCGCGCAGGGGCGGGACATCAAACTGTCCGAACAGCGCGTTGAAGGCTATCGCAACTTCATCACCAAGCTGTGGAACGCCGCGCGCTATTGCCAGATGAACGACTGCGTGCCGGTCGAGGGTTTCGACCCCAACAGCGCCACATTGGCAACCAACCGCTGGATCGCGGCTTCCGTGAAGCGCACGGCCGCCTCCGTCGAACAGGCGTTGGCCGACTATCGCTTCAACGAGGCCGCCTCGGTGCTCTATCAGTTCACCTGGCACAGCTTCTGCGACTGGTATCTGGAGTTCACCAAGCCGATCCTGACCGGCGAGGATGCCGGGGCCGCCGCCGAGACGCGGGCGATGACTGCTTGGGCGCTGGATCAGATCCTGCTGATGCTGAACCCGCTTGTGCCCTTCGTGACAGAGGAGCTGTGGCGGTCGCTCAGCCCCGATCGCGACGCCGCGCTGATGACCACGGATTGGCCGGACTACGGCCGGTTGACCGAAGACACAGTCGCCGTTGCGGAGATCGACTGGCTGATCCGATTGATCGGCCAGGTGAGGACCATCCGATCGGAAATGAACGTGCCGGCTGGCGCACGCATCCCGCTTCAGGTGAGGGACGCCGGCCCCGAGACCCAGGCACGGCTGGCCAGCCATGACGAGTTGATCAAACGCTTGGCGCGGCTGTCGACGGTGGAACCGCTGTCGAGCGAGCCGCCCCGTGGCTCGGCGCAGGCCATCCTGGACGAGGCGACGCTGGTCCTGCCGTTGGCGGAGGTGATCGATCTTGACCAGGAACGCGCGCGCCTGCAGAAGGAGATCGGCAAGCTCGATGGCGAGATCGCCAAGATCGACAAGAAGCTGTCCAACGACCAGTTCCTGGCCAAGGCGCCTGAGGCGGTCGTCGAGGAACAGCGCGAGCGGCGCGACGAGGCCGTAACGGTCCGCGATCGGCTGGCCGAGGCGCTTGGCAGGGTATCCGCCTAGCCGAGTGTTGCCACGCCCTTGTGATTGGCGCGGTTGGGATTGTCGCGCCTAACTTGGTCGATGGACTCCGCGCGACCGCGTCTTCGTTTTCTCGCCCCGGTCTTGGCCCCAGTTTTGGCCCTGATCTTGGCCGTGTTCGCCGGACTGACCGCCAAGCCATCCCACGGCCAGATCGCCACCGATGCCATCTTGCTGCGGGCATTCGAGGCCGTCGTCTTCGGCCAGGGCTCGCGCGGCCGGGATGCCTTGATACGACCGGTCGATCCAATCCGGTTCGAGCTGTACGGCGCGGTCACGGACGAGCGGTTTGCCCTGTTGGAGAGGCAGGCCGCCCATCTTGCATCGGCGAGCGGCCTTGAGGTGCGGGCCGTCATCGGCACCGAACCGCGCGGACCGATCCAGGGTGCCGAGGGTCCGGAACGCGTGTTTCAGATCTACATTGTCGGCGAGGAATACTTTGTGGGCCTGATGCTGCGCCCGTGGGTGCCGCCGGAACTGGTCTTTCCGATCGCTTCGCAGGCGCTGTGCTTCTTCGTCACGTTGGGCGGCGACGAGGTGGACGGGGCGCTGATCGGCATCAATTCCCGGCTGGCGGACGAAACCATCAACCACTGTCTGATCGAGGAAACCGCCCAGCCATTCGGCGCGTTCGATGATACGCGGCTGTTGGACCCGTCGGCCTTCAATGATTTTGGTGCGCTGATCGAACGCATGACGCCGAATGACGAAATCATATTGCGCACGCTGTTTGACGAGCGGTTGCAACCGGGCATGCCGCGTGAAGAAGCCATGGCTCTCGTTCAAACGATTCTGCCGGCAGTTGCGGCCGAAGCGCGCGCAGACCAGCCCTGACACGGGAAAAGCTAGGCATCGCGGTGCCTCGCCCCTAATCTTGCCGGCCGATCAAATCCTTAGGAGGTGAGGGAACCCATGCCGCTTGACCATCCAGGCAAGTCCAAGTTCGACAAGTCCAAACTGCCCAGCCGGCACGTCTCGGTTGGTCCCGACCGGGCACCGCACCGGTCTTACTACTATGCGATGGGAATGACGGAGGAGCAGATTGCCCAGCCCTTCGTCGGCGTCGCGACTTGCTGGAATGAAGCCGCACCCTGCAACATTGCCCTTTCGCGTCAGGCCCAGGCGACCAAGCGCGGTGTCGATCGGGCCGGCGGCACGCCGCGTGAGTTCACCACGATCACGGTGACCGACGGCATTGCCATGGGCCATCAGGGCATGAAATCGAGCCTGGCCAGCCGCGAGGCGATCGCGGATTCCGTGGAACTGACCATGCGCGGCCACTGCTATGACGGCCTGGTCGGTCTGGCAGGCTGCGACAAATCGCTGCCCGGCATGATGATGGCGATGGTCCGGCTCAACTGCCCGTCCGTGTTCATGTATGGCGGCACGATCCTGCCCGGCCGGTTCAAGGGCAAGGATGTCACCGTGGTCGACGTCTTCGAGGCCGTGGGCAGCCATTCGGCCGGCAAGATGTCCGACGAGGATTTGCACGAGTTGGAATGCGTGGCCTGCCCGTCTGCCGGATCCTGCGGTGGCCAGTTCACGGCCAACACCATGGCCTGCGTATCCGAGGCGATGGGCCTGGCCCTGCCGGGTTCCGCCGGCGCGCCCGCGCCTTACGAATCCCGCGATGAGTATGCCGAGGCCTCGGGCGAGGCGGTGATGAAGCTGATCGAGCTGAATCTGCGCCCCCGCGACATCGTGACTCCCAAGGCGTTGGAAAACGCGGCCCGCGTCGTCGCGGCCTCGGGCGGTTCGACCAATGCGGCCCTGCATCTGCCAGCGATCGCACATGAATGCGGCATCGATTTCGACCTGCACGATGTCTGCGAGATCTTCAAATCCACGCCCTACATCGCGGACATGAAGCCGGGCGGGAAATATGTCGCCAAGGACATGTACGAGGTCGGCGGCGTTCCGGTACTGATGAAGGCCTTACTGGATGGCGGGTACATGCACGGAGACTGCATCACGGTCACCGGCAAGACGATCGCCGAGAACCTGGCCGACGTGACGTTCCCGACTAACCAGGACGTGATCTATACGACCAGCAACCCGTTATCTGCGACCGGAGGCGTGGTGGGGCTGCGAGGCAATCTAGCGCCGCAGGGGGCAATCGTGAAGGTCGCCGGCATGCTCGTTCAGCAATTCAGGGGTCCCGCCCGCTGCTTCGATAGCGAAGAAGAGGCATTCGCTGCGGTGCGCAACCATGAATACGAAGCCGGCGACGTTCTGATCGTGCGCTACGAGGGCCCGCGAGGTGGGCCGGGGATGCGCGAGATGCTGTCCACGACCGCCGCGATCTACGGCCAGGGCATGGGCGGCAAGGTGGCGCTCATCACCGATGGTCGATTCTCCGGCGCCACGCGCGGCTTCAGCATCGGCCATGTTGGTCCTGAGGCGGCGGTCGGCGGCCCGATCGGCCTTTTGAAGGATGGCGACATCATCGCCATCGACGCGGTGAAGGGCACGTTGGAGGTCGAGCTCTCGGACGAGGAGTTGGCCGAACGCCGCCGCCAATGGAAGCCTCGTGAGCACGACTATCAGTCCGGCGCCCTGTGGAAGTTCGCCCAGCAAGTCGGCGACGCGGAAAAGGGCGCCGTCACCCATCCGGGCGGCAAGGCCGAGAAGCATGTCTATGCGGACATCTGATCCATAGCGGACAAAGCAGCCGGGCCTGACAAGGAGAAGCGCCGTGCTGAACGACCAAGTTATCGTGGTCACCAACGCGGAGCACTTCGTCGGCCCGGCAACGGCCGCACTGCTAACCGGCTATGGCGCCACCGTAGTTTGTCATGGTGGCGCGCCAGCTTCCGAGACTGTGAGGGCCAAATCTAAGGAGCCGGAAGCCCTCGTCGACGAGGTCATTGCCGAGCATGGCAGGATCGATACCCTGATTTGCAACGACGCCTACCCGGCGGTTCGGGCACCGGTCGACGAGGCCGATCCGGCGGAAATGCGCCGTGCCTTGGATGCGTTGGTCGAATGGCCCTTCAGGCTGATCGGTCGGGCCGTGCCGCATATGAAGTCCGCGCGCGCCGGCAGGATCATCATGGTCACCTCGGCGGCGCCGCTGCGTGGGCTTGCCAACTATTCGATGTACGCAACGGCACGCGGCGCGGCCAATGCCTTGGTCAAGTCCCTGTCGCTGGAACTCGCGCCGTTCAACATTCAGATCAACGCCATCGCACCCAACTACATCGAAAACCCGACCTACTTTCCGCCGGAACTGCTGGCCAACGAGACCGCCATGGCCAAGATGCTCGCCAACATCCCAGCAAAACGTCTCGGCAAGCCGGACGAAGTCGCCGAAACGATCGCGTTCTTCGCTTCCGACAAATGCGGCTTCATCACCGGCCATGTGGTGCCCATCGCCGGCGGTTGGGCCTAGCGGGAATTGATCAGGCGGCGTCGCGCAGGGTCACGACGACAGGGGTGTGGTCAGACGCCTTGGGCTTGGCGCGGGGTGTCCGATCGATCTCGCAGGCCTCCAGCCGGTCGGCGGCTTGCGCGCTGAGCAGAAAATGATCGATACGGATGCCGTTGTCGTGCTGCCAGGCGCCGGCCTGATAGTCCCAGAAGGTATAGTGACCGCGCCCGCTGTGTAGCGCACGAAACGCCTCGGTGTAGCCGAGATACTCAATCGCGCGAAACTTGCCGCGGCTTTCCGGCCTGAACAGGGCGTCGCCCCTCCAAGCCGCCGGGTCGTAGCAATCCTCGTCCTCGGGAATGATGTTGTAGTCGCCGCCGAGCGCGACCGGCATCTCGGTGTCCAGGAGCGCCGCCGCACGATCGCGCAGCAGATCCATCCAGGCCAGCTTGTAAGGGAACTTCTCGGTATCGGCAGGGTTGCCGTTCGGTAGATAGATGGACGCAACGCGAACGCCGTCGACCGTACCCTCGATATAGCGGGCCTGGTCGTCGTCGCTGTCCGGCAGGCCTTCCAGCACATCCTCGATCGGCTGTTTCGCCAGGATGGCCACGCCGTTATAGCTCTTCTGTCCTAGGACGGCGGCGTTGTAGCCCAGATCCTCGATCTCAAGGCGCGGGAAGTTCTCCGTCGTGCATTTCAGCTCTTGCAACAGCGCGATGTCCGGAGAGGCGCTTTTCAACCACTCCAACACGTTGGCCAAGCGCGCCTTGACCGAATTGACGTTCCAGGTGGCGATGCGGGGCATGGCGGCCCGCTACATCGAGAACGAGGTGCCGCAGCCGCACGACGCCGTGGCGTTCGGGTTCTTCACTTGGAAGGATGCCCCGATCAGCTCTTCTACATAATCGATTTCCGAACCGTTCAAGAGATCCAGCGAGACATCGTCGACCACGACGCGCACGCCGTCACGTTCGAAGGTCAGGTCGTCGTCGCGCACGGTGTCGTCAAAGCTGAAGCCATATTGAAAGCCGGAACAGCCGCCGCCCGACACGGCGATGCGCAGCATAAGGCCGTCATTCTTCTCCGCCCGCATCAGTTCGGCCACCCGCCGCGCGGCGCTGGCGGACAGGCCCAGGACACGATCCGGCGCGGGCGCGATGTCGGCTTCTGGCATTTCTGGTCCTCGATCGGTTTGAACGTCCCCATCATTTAGGAAATTATGACCGCCTGTCAAAGGCGGGATGACCCGGCGGATGCGCGTTGATAGGGTCGGCGCCCATGTTGGCTGCCTATGCGACTCACCCGGACCGCAGCAGGGGACGGCTGGTCCCCGAACCCGAGAGCGCGACCAGAACGCCGTTTCAGCGGGACCGCGACCGGATCGTCCATTCCGGCGCCTTTCGCAAGCTGCAATACAAGACCCAGGTCTTCGTCTTCCATGTCGGCGACTATTACCGCACAAGGTTGACCCACAGCCTGGAGGTCGCGCAGATCGCCCGGTCGATCAGCCGCTCGTTGGGCTTGGAGGAGGATCTTGCCGAGGCGATCGCGCTGGCCCATGACCTTGGCCATACCCCCTTCGGCCATGCGGGTGAGCGGGCGCTCGACGCGGAAATGGCGGCCTATGGCGGCTTTCAGCACAATGATCAGACGATCCGCATTCTCACCACCCTTGAGCAACGCTACGCGGATTTCGACGGCCTGAATTTAAGCTGGGAATGTATGGAGGGCGTGGCCAAGCATAACGGCCCGATAACCGATGCGGTATCGCCGACGCTCGCCGACCTGAACGAGATTTGGGACCTGGAGCTGGGCGCCCACCCAGGGGTCGAGGCACAGGTGGCGGCTTTGGCCGACGACATCGCCTACAACAATCACGACATCGACGACGGATTGCGCGCCGGGCTGTTCACGGTCGATGACCTGGCCGAGGTGCCGTTCGTCGCCGCGATCTTCTCTGAAGTGCAGTCCAAGTATCCGGGGCTTCACCGTCGGCGCCTGGTACACGAATCGATTCGTCGCTTGATCAATCGGATGGCGGCGGATCTCATTGTTGAGACGCAGTCGCGACTTTCAGCCCTAAACCCAGAAAATGTTGAAGAAATCAGGCTGGCCGATCAGCCAATGGTCGCCTTTTCGTCCGGAATGGCGGAGAATAACCGGCAGTTGCGGTCGTTTTTGATGCGGCGGATGTATCGACACTACGAAGTCAATCGCGAGACGGCGAAGGCCGCGCGGCTGGTCGGCACGCTGTTCCGGCTGTTCAACGAACGCCCCGACACGCTGCCGACCGACTGGCAGGAGGCCGCGCTCGACACCGACGACAGGGGGCGGGCGCGCGTGGTGGCCGACTACATCGCCGGCATGACGGACCGCTACGCGCTGCTGGAGCATCAGCGGCTTTTCGATCTGCGAGATCGGCACTAGGCGCGCCATGGCGATTCTTTATCGCGTCGATGACGATGATGACTTGGCGGCACCCGGGCGGGCGCCACGGGCCCCGCGTCGTGCGCCTGTCTGGTTGCGAATTGCCCGACTGCTGTTGACCTTGGCCGTTGCCGGCGGCGTCGTGTTTGCCGTCGTGACGATCTATCAAGGCGGCGACGGCTCGCCAGGCACCACCGATGTCCCACTGGTGACGACCAACCTTGGCGAAACCAGGGTGCGTCCGGCCCAACCCGGCGGTATGGACGTGCCACACCGCGACCGCGTCATCCTGCAGCGCGGCCCGACGGAGGATCCTGAGCTGTTGGCAACCGCGCTGCTGCAGGCACCGGCAGAGGAACCGCTGCCCGAGGAAGCGCTGCCGACACCGTCGTCCGCTGACCGTCTGGGCCGCAGCGATCCAACGGTTCCGGAAGTCTTTCTCGAAAGGTTGCCGCCCGGCACCGAGCCGCCGCTGCTCGACCCGCCTTGGGCTGAGGTATCGCCGCCGGAACTGGAACTGACCCTGGTGTCTCCCGAGCCGACGCAAGTCTCTCCCGAGATCGAGGAAGCGCTGGAAGCCGATACGCTGGACGACCTTGTCGCGGCGGTGCAAGAAGCCGAGGTTGAGCCGGAGACCGCGCCGACGATCGCAGCTCTGATCGACGAGGTCGCGGACGAACCGATTGCCGGCGACTACCGCGTTCAGCTTGCCGCCGTTCAAGACGAGGCGGCCGTTGCACCGGAATGGGATCGGTTCGTGCGCCTTTATCCGGACTTGCTGGATGAGCGCGAAAGGCTGACCTCGCCGGCTGAGCCCGGACGACTGATCCGGGTCTCGGCGGGTCCGATGCTGGAAGCTGATGCAAGGCGCATTTGCGGCGCAATCGTTGAACGGGGAGGGGACTGCATTGTCCGAGCCATCGAGTAAGCGCCCGCTCGCCGTCACGTTCGGTTGCGAGGGGCCGGAGCTGTCGGACGCCGAGTTCCGCCTGTTCCGCGAGGCCGACCCCGTAGCCTTCGTCATCTTCCGACGCAACTGCAAAGACAGGGAGCAACTGCGCCGCCTGACCGACAGAATGCGCGAAGCGGTCGGGCGGGAGGCATGCGTGCTGGTCGATCAGGAAGGGGGGCGCGTTCAACGGCTGCGGCCGCCCACCTGGCCGAACGACCCCTCGGCGCGCGTGATCGGGGATCTGTACCGACGCGATCCGGAGCGCGGCCTGGCCGCTGTTCGCCTGCTTGCGCGGGCAACAGCCAGCGATCTTCTGGCCTGCGGTGTCGATGTCGATGCGGTGCCGGTGCTGGATGTCGGTCATCCGTTCACCCATGACGTGATCGGCGATCGGTCGTACGCCGACGATGTCGAAACCGTCATCACCCTCGGGCGGGCCATGGCGGAGACGATGCTCGCTTCGGGCGTTCAGCCGATCATGAAGCATATCCCAGGTCACGGCAGAACGCTGTGCGACAGCCACCAAGACCTGCCCGTGGTCGAGGCTGACCTTGAGACGCTTGAGACCGTCGACTTCGCCCCATTCATCGCCCTGGCGGACCTGCCATGGGCGATGACCGCGCACATCGTCTATCGCGCGCTCGACCCCCAACACCCGGCCACCCAGTCCAGCACAATCATCGAAGGCATCGTTCGCGACCGGGTTGGATTCCGCGGCGTGCTTGTGAGCGACGACCTGTCGATGGAGGCGCTGTCGGGATCGATTGAGGAACGGGCGGTCGCCAGTCTCGGGGCCGGCTGCGATATCGCATTGCATTGCAATGGTAAGCTGGACGAAATGGAGGCCCTGGCGTCAGCCGTCCCCCGGCTCACCGACGCGGCGGTTGGTCGGCTGGCGGCGGCGGCGGCTTCGGTGGGGTCGCCGACACCCATCGACGCGGCCGATGCCCGCCGTCAGGTGGCGGATTGGCTAGCGGCCTAGCGCGATGGCGATTGCCTCGACAGCACAAGTGAGGGCACAGTCGTGACGGAAATGACCGACGACGACTTCGAAGATCCCCCACCGGAACGCACGGTCGACGCCTTCATCCTTCGGCTGGACGCCTATGAAGGCCCCATCGACCTGCTGCTGGACCAGGCGCGGGACCAAAAGGTCGACCTGAGCCAGATTTCGATCCTGGCCCTGGCCGAGCAGTATCTCGCCTTTGTCGAACGGGCGCGTGCCTTGCGTTTGGAACTGGCAGCCGATTACCTGGTGATGGCGGCTTGGCTGGCCTATCTGAAGTCAAGGCTGCTGCTGCCGGCCGACGAGAGCGAGGACGAGCCGACCGGGGCCGAACTCGCCGCCGCCCTTCAGTTTCAGTTGCAACGGCTGGAGGCCATGCGGAAGGCTGGGGCCCAGCTGCAGGCCAGAAACTGCCTCGGCTTCGACGTTTTCGCACGGGGCGCACCAGAGCCAACGACGGTCGTGCTGCGGCCAGTCTATGAGGCAAGTCTCTACGACCTGCTTGCCGCCTATGGCGACCATCACCGCCGCCAGCGTGTCAGTTCGGCAAGCCTGCAGATTCAAGCCTCACGTCTTTACACCACGGACCAGGCGGTCAGGCGGCTGACCGAAATGCTGGGCCTGTCGCCCGGCTGGACTGTGCTGACCGGCTTTCTGCCGGATCACGACAACGACCCGCTGCTGGCCCGGTCGGCGCTCGCGTCGACATTCGCCGCATCGCTGGAACTGGCCAAGGCCGGCGAGGCGGAGATCCGTCAAGATCGGCAGTTCGCCCCGATCTATGTGCGCGGCAGATCCAGCGGGTGACCCTGCAAATGGCCCCCGACAGCGATCTTGAGACCGCTGAGGCTTCGCCGGCTCGGCTGGTTGAAGCGCTGCTGTTCGCGGCCGCCGAACCGGTTGAGGAAGCCGACCTGCGCGATCGCCTGCCGGCGGACGCCGACCTTCAGGCCATCCTGGCGGATCTGGTCGAGACTTACCGCAACCGGGGCGTGGTGTTGACGCGGGTGGCCAATGGCTGGGCGTTTCGCACCGCGCCGGACCTTGCGCCGCACCTGCGCCTGGAGCGTGCCTCGCCGCGCAAACTGTCGCGGGTCGGCCTGGAGACAATGGCGATCATCGCCTACCACCAGCCGGTGACACGGGCGGAGATCGAAAACATCAGGGGCGTGGCGACCAGCAAGGGCACGTTGGACATCCTGATGGAGGCCGGCTGGATCCGTCCCGGCCGGCGACGCCAGACCCCGGGAAGGCCGCTGACCTGGATCACGACGAAGGGGTTTCTGGACCATTTCGGGCTGGCGTCCCTTGACGAGCTTCCCGGCATCGAGGAGTTGAAGGCAACAGGCTTCCTTGACAGCAGGCCCGCCATCGCCACATTGCCGGGCGGCCTGATGGACGGCCGGGACGCGGCCGACGGCGAAGGGGTGCCGACAGACGATGACGAATTGCCGGCCTCGGACGAAGACTGAGGGGCAGGGGTTTTGGCGGTAGCAGCGGTCGTCGATCAGACGGCGGACAGCACCGCCGTCCTGGCGCTGAGCAGCGTGTCGCACCGGTATGGCCGCGTGCTGGCGGTTGACGACGTCAACCTCAAGATCGCGGCGGGAGAGATCGTTTGCCTTGTCGGCCCCTCGGGCTGCGGCAAATCGACCTTGTTGAGGGTTGCCGCGGGGCTGGAGGATCTGCAGCGCGGCGAAGTCTGGATCGACGATGAACGCGTGGCCGATCCTGGCCGTAGCATGCCGCCGGAAAAGCGCGGCGTCGGCCTTGTGTTTCAGGACTACGCCTTATTCCCCCATCTGACCGTCGTCGACAATGTGCGCTTCGGATTGACCGGACTGTCCGGGGCCGCCCAACAGCGTCGTGCCATGGACACGCTGGCCATGGTCGGCATGGTCGATCAGGCCCATGCCTACCCGCACACTCTGTCAGGTGGCCAGCAACAGCGCGTGGCCCTGGCGCGGGCGCTGGCGCCGCAGCCACGCGTGCTCTTGCTGGACGAGCCGTTCTCCGGCCTTGATGTCGGTCTCAGGAGCCAGGTTCGCGACGAGACCTTGCATCTTCTGAAGCAGAACGGCGCGGCGACGATGATCGTCACCCACGATCCCGAGGAGGCCATGTTTCTGGCCGACCGAATTGCGCTGATGCGCGATGGTGCCGTCGTCCAGGTTGGCGCGCCGGTCGATCTCTACTTTCGCCCGGTCAGCGCCTTTGCCGCCGAATTCTTCGGCGAGGTCAATCGGTTGGCGGGCAAGACGTCGGATGGATCCGCCGACACGCCGTTGGGTATCGTCGAAGCCGCCGGACTGGCGGATGAGACGGAAGTCGAAATCCTGATCCGGCCGGAAGGCTTGCGCTTAACCCAGGCTGGCCCACATAGCGTGGGTGTGACAGCACGGGTCGAGGCTGCCCGGCTTTTGGGCCGAACCAGTCTGATTCACTTGACGGTACCAACGCATGGGGGAGATACGGTACACATGCACGCCAGAATGCCGGGGCAGTTTCTGCCGGCCGAGGCATCGTTCGTGTCAATCACGTTGGACCACAGCCAGGCGTTCGTATTTCCCATATAGTTGAAACAAATTAGAGTTATAGAGTTGAAATCGTTGACATTGCGGCACGTGAAGCGTTTGTGCCACTATTCCGGCCAACGGACATGAACCCGCTAGGGGATTGAGAGGAAGCTATGGGTGGTATTGGTGTCTGGCAGGTCTTGTTGATCCTTGCCATTGTCTTGATCATCTTCGGTGCCGGCAAATTGCCCCGCGTGATGGGCGATTTCGGCAAGGGCTTGAAGAGCTTCAAGTCCGGCCTGAAGGAAGATGAGGAAGAAGGCAACCAGCCTGAAAACCAGCCGCAGGCCGCGCGGCAGATCGAGTCCACCGCCGAGGAGGCGGTGGCGTCGGCGCCTGAGCGCGAACGGGATCGGGCCGCCAGCAACTGATCGAGCGATTGCGCTTGGTTTGCGACTGGCCCGGGGCGTGCTGCCCTAGGGCCAGGGGGCCGCTGAAAGGAATTCCGTTCGATGCTGGATATCGGCTGGCCGGAGCTACTGATCATTTTGATCGTCGCCGTGATCGTGATCGGCCCGAAAGACCTGCCGAAAACGATGTACACGGTCGGCAAATGGGTGCGCGCGGCCCGGCGCATGACCGGCCAGATGCAACGCCAGTTCGATGACGCCATGCGCGAGGCGGAGCTGGACGAGATCCGCCAAGGCCTGAAAAAGGCCAGCCCGAATGCGGTGAAGAAGAAGATCGAAAACACGATCGATCCCACCGGCACCTTGAGCAAGGCGACCGACCTGGGTACGGGCCGGTCGGTAAAGCAGTACATCAAGGAAGGCCTCACGAGCGACGGCAAGGCCGACGCCAAGGAGACGCCCGACAAGGAAGCGCCAGACAAGGAGACGTCTGACGAGGCAGCGGAAAAAGAGCCGCACATCAAGGGCGACGAGGGGGCCGACAAGGTCGTCGTTGCGGGTGTGCAGAAGGCTACGCCCGCAAAGGCGAAAGCCAAGCCTGCGCAAAAGAAAGTCGATGGCGAAGGCGCCGACGTGACGCCGACGGTCAAGCCGAAAAAGACTAGGGCCAAGAAGGCTGAGCCTGCTGTCGTCGGCGATGGCGAGCGGTCGACATGACCACCGAAGAAGACCAGATCGACGACAAGCCGATGCCCCTGATGGAGCATCTCATTGAGCTGCGCAATCGGCTGATGTGGGCGGTCGGCGCGCTGCTGATCGCTTTCCTGGCCTGCTACGCCTTCGCCGAAGACATCTACAGCTTCCTGGTGCGGCCGCTCGCGGATCTGCTGGACGGCCAGGAAAACCGCCGGATGATCTTCACCAACCTGACCGAGGTGTTCTTCACCTACATCAAGGTTGCGTTCTTCGCCGGTGCGTTCATCGCCTTTCCGATCATTGCCGCGCAGATCTACATGTTCGTGGCGCCCGGCCTCTATAAGACGGAAAAGAAGGCCTTTCTGCCGTTCCTGGTCGCAACGCCGATCATGTTTTTCCTCGGCGGCGCCATGGTCTACTACGTGATCTTTCCGCTGGCCTGGCGCTTCTTCCTCAGCTTTGAGACCTCCAATCTGGAAACCGCGCTGCCGATCGAACTGGAGGCGCGGGTTGGCGAATACCTGTCGCTGGTCATGAAGCTGATCTTCGCGTTCGGGCTGGCCTTCCAATTGCCCGTCGCCCTGACTTTGATGGCCAAGGTCGGTCTGGTCAGCGCCAAGGGTCTGGCGTCGAAGCGCAAATACGCGATCGTCATCGTCTTCGCCGTCGCCGCGATTCTGACCCCGCCCGACATCATCAGCCAGGTTGGCCTGGCGGTTCCGATTCTGCTGCTTTACGAGATTTCGATCGTGCTCGCTCGCATGGTTGAGAAAAAGCGGGCGGCAGCCGAAGCGCAGGAAGATGAGGACGCAGCGGAAGGCACCGCAGACGACACCGCGACAGAGTCGGCACGATCTAGCTAGCGAGGCTGGCTAATCGCCAAGCGGGTCCCTATAACGGGCGCCCGCAGTTGTCTTCCGTACCCTTTGCCGACACGCCGAGTTGCGTCATGCTCGATATCCGCTGGATCCGTGAGAACCCCGCTGTCTTTGACCAGGCGATGGCCCGCCGTGGCCTGCCGCCGCAGGCGTCCGACCTCTTGTCCTTGGACGAGCGGCGGCGCGCGATCCAGACGGAACTGCAGGACCTGCAGACCCGCCGCAATGAGGCATCCAAGCAAATCGGCCAGTTGAAGCGCGAAGGCGGGGACGCCGAAGCGGCGATCACCGAGGTCGCCCGCATCAAGGCGCGCATGCCGGAACTGGAGCAGGAGGAGCGGACGACCACATCCGCGCTTCAGATGCATCTCGCCGGCTTGCCCAACGTTCCCGCCGAGGACGTGCCCGACGGCCCCGACGAGACCGCCAATGTCGAGGTGCGTCGGTCGGGTGAGCCACGTCTGCCGAATGCGGCCCGTGAGCATTTCGAGATCGGCGAAGAGCTTGGCTTGATGGACTTCGCCGCCGCCGCGAAGATGTCCGGCTCGCGCTTCGTCATCCTGCGCGGCGCCCTGGCCCGGCTGGAACGGGCGCTAGGCCAGTTCATGATCGACACCCATGTCGACGAGCATGGCTATACAGAGATCATGCCGCCGCTGCTGGTGCGTGACGAGGCGGTGTTCGGCAGCGGGCAGTTGCCCAAATTCGCCGACGATCTGTTTCGCACCCAGACGGATCACTGGCTGATCCCGACCTCTGAGGTGCCGCTCGCCAATCTGGTTGCCGGCGACATCTTGAGTGCCGATGCACTGCCGCTGCGCTACACCGCCTTGACGCCGTGCTTCCGGTCGGAGGCGGGGGCGGCTGGCCGCGACACGCGCGGCATGATCCGCCAACACCAGTTCGACAAGGTGGAGCTCGTGTCCATCACGGCGCCGGAGGACTCCGACGCTGAGCAGGAACGCATGACCAGCTGCGCCGAGACGATCCTTCAGCGCCTTGGCCTGGCCTATCGGGTCGTGTCTCTGGCGACGGGCGATCTCGGCTTCGCCGCCCGCAGAACCTTTGACATAGAAGTCTGGCTGCCGGGCCAAAATGCCTATCGCGAGATCTCGTCCTGCTCGACCTGCGATGCGTTTCAGGCCCGCCGCATGAACGCCCGTTATCGGCCGGAAGGCGGCGGCGGTACCCGCTTCGTGCACACGCTGAACGGCTCGGGCGTCGCGATCGGCCGCGCCCTCATCGCCGTGATCGAGACCTATCAGCGCCTTGATGGATCGATCGAAATCCCAGAGGTCTTGCACCGCTACATGGGCGGCTTGACCATCATCGAACCCGAAAAGGCAAACACCTGATGTCGAAGCTTCCCGGCAACCCGCGCATCCTGCTCAGCAATGATGACAGCATCCACTCGACCGGTTTCGCGATCCTTGAGGACATCGCGCACGCGCTGTCCGACGATGTCTGGGTCTGCGCGCCGGAGTCGGAGCAAAGCGCGGCCTCGCACTCGCTGACCATCCATCGCCCGCTGCGCCTGCGCCAGTTGAGCGAGAAGCGCTTCGCCGTCGATGGTACGCCGACCGACTGTGTCCTGCTGGGCGTGAACCACGTCATGCGCGACCACAAGCCCGACCTGGTCCTGTCCGGGGTCAATCACGGCCGCAACATCGCCGAGGACGTCACCTATTCCGGCACCATTGCCGCGGCCATGGAGGCAACGCTGCTGGGCATTCCGGCGATTGCGTTGAGCCAGGAGTTTCGGGAGGGCGGTGCACCGGAATGGGCGCTTGCCAAGGCCTGGGGGCCTGAGGTCGTGCGCCGGGTCTGCGCCGTCGGCTGGCCCGACAAGGTGCTGATTAACATCAACTTTCCCGGTATCAGCCCCGATCAGGTCAGCGGTGTCCGCGTCGTTGCCCATGGCAACCGCAAAATCGGCGACTCGCTTGACCAACGTACCGACCCCCGTGGGCGGCGGTATTTCTGGATCGGCACGTCTCGTAGCGGGGACGAGGTGCCGGAAGACACCGATGTCCATGCCCTGATGGACGGAGCGATCGCGGTGACGCCGATTTACATGGACCTCAGCCATTACGGGGCGATCGAGACCTTTACTACAGCCTTCGACACCGACCCCGTCCAGTTGTAATCGGAAGGGTCGATCTTCTGCGCTAGGATGGCGGCGCGGATGATTCTTCGGATAGGCTCGTGAGCACCGACGCTAGAAAGATTCGGCTCTTGATGCATCTGCGCCGGTCCGGCGTTTCGGATCATCGGGTCTTGGGCGCGATCGAGCGCATTCCGCGCGATGTTTTCGTACCGAAGCAGTTTCTTGACCGTGCGTACGAGGACATCGCCCTGCCGATCGGCCGGGGCCAAACCATCAGCCAGCCGCTGGTCGTCGCGCTGATGACACAGGCACTTTCCGTGAACGATCTTCATAAAGTGCTCGAAATTGGCACCGGATCGGGTTATCAAGCCTCAGTTCTGGCAAAACTATGCCGTCGTGTGTACACAATTGAGCGGCACAAAAGTTTGCTGGACCTCGCGCAAAAGCGGATGCTGGAAGAGCTGCACATCTATAATTTCACGGCCCTGGCGGCCGATGGCATGAAAGGATGGCCCGAACAGGCACCATTTGAGCGTATAATCGTCACTGCCGCCAATCGCGGCAAGGAGCCGCCCGCCGCCCTGGTCGACCAGATGGCGGTCGGTGGTATTATGGTGATCCCCATGGGGGACGAGAAGCGCAATCAGCGAATCGTGCGCTTCACCCGGACGGAGGATGGATTAGAGCGGGAGGAGTTGTGGCCAGTTCGTTTCGTACCCTTGCTGCCGGACATGCCGGAAGACGAGGTGGCTGGCGCCTAGCAACCCTGGTGGTCGCGTCCCTTGGGTTGGCGGGCTGCAATGCGATCTTCTCGGTTCCGGACGACTATCAGCCCTGGCGTCCGCCGCCGGCAAACGCGACGGCAGTAGCGCCGGTCGCTAGCCCACCAGCGCCGGTAACGGCAACGCCGTTAGGCGAAGTAACGCCGGAGCAAACGGCGTTTTCTGCCCAGGCGACCTACACGGTTGTTGCCGGCGACGATCTCGACCAAATCGCGGCCCGCTACCGCGTGGCGCCGGAGTCGATCGCCGTCTTGAACGGCCTGCAGCCGCCCTACGAGCTGATGCCGGGCCAACGGCTGCTGTTGCCGGCCGTCGCCGCGCCGGGTCCAACCGTTACGTCAACTCCAGCGGTGCCGGCGCCGGGTCTCGTGTCGCCCACGGCGGCTACGCTCGGTTCGCCGGTAGCAACCCCGTTGCCGCCGGTCGAGGTAACGACAAGCGCGGGCCAGCCCGTGCCACTCGTCCAGCCTCCGGTGGTGCAGGAGACTGTTACCGAAACGGTTACGGTTGCCACGGTCGAGGCGCCGGACACGACAACGGCGTCGACCCAACCCGGACCCATACCCGCCGATCCGTCGGCGACGCCCGGACCGGCGCCAAGCCCGGCCTCGGAGCCGCCAAGTGGGCAGTTTCTGTGGCCGTTGGTAGGGCCGATCGTCTCGGGCTACGGCCCGACCGATGATGGGCTGACCAATGAAGGTGTGAACATCTCAGCCGACCGGGGTACGACCATACGGGCGGCCCAGGCTGGGACGGTGGCCTATGCCGGCAATGAACTGCGCGGCTATGGCAACCTCGTGCTGATTCGCCACGAGGATGGCTGGGTGACTGCTTATGCCCATGCCGACAGTATCATGGTGCAGCGCGGTCAAGAGGTGCAGGCCGGCCAGCCCATCGCGACGGTTGGGGATACCGGCAGCGTCACGACGCCGCAGCTTCACTTCGAGATCAGGCAGGGCAGCGACGCGATCGACCCGATGACCCGGTTGCCGGCGCTTTAAGACACCGCCGCGCCGTCGAGCCTGCGCCCCAGCCGGCCCGCGAGGTCCTGCACGAACTGCCAGGCGACGCGACCCGACCGGGAGCCGCGCGTGATTGACCATTCGCGCGCCGCTGCCTGCCACTCGTCAGGGGCGATGTCCAGCCCGTGCGCCTCGACATACCCTTCGATCATCGACAGGTAGGTTTCCTGATTGCAGGCGTGAAAGCCGAGCCAAAGGCCAAAACGGTCGCTCAGCGAGACCTTCTCCTCCACCGCCTCGCCGGCGATGATGGCCGTCGACTGTTCATTGTCGATCATCTCGCGGGGCATCAAATGGCGGCGGTTTGACGTGGCGTAGAACACGACATTGTCCGGCCGGCCCTCGATGCCGCCTTCCAGGACGGCCTTCAGCGACTTGTAGCTGGTATCCGCCTGATCGAACGACAAATCGTCGCAAAACAGGATGAAACGGCGCGAACTGGCGCGCAGCAGGCCCAACAGGCGGGGCAGGGTCTCCAAGTCTTCGCGGTGGATCTCGACCAGGGCTAGGGGCGGCGTGCGGTCACGGTTGACGTCCGCGTGCACGGCTTTCACCAACGAGCTCTTGCCCATGCCGCGCGCACCCCACAGCAGGGCATTGTTGGCGGGCAGGCCACCAGCGAAACGCCGAGTGTTTTCGACCAGAAGGTCGCGCTGCAGGGCAATACCGCGCAGCAACTCCATGTCGACATGCGCGACCTGATTGACCGGTTGCAAGATGCCGCTTGATTGCCAGACGAAAGCATCGGCAACGCCCAGGTCAGCCGGCGGCGTCGGCGCGGGCCCCAGACGCTCCAACGCCTCGGCAATCCTACTGAGAAGCGGAATCAACTCTTGGTCCGTCACGATATCGTCCTCATTTACCACCGACGGGCGGGCGCGGGAGAATGCCGCCGTTCGGGTTTCCATTGCAAGTCAGCCCGCAGTGGCTATAGTCCCGCGCGAACCCGCATCGGGTCTGAATTTTGGAGATCTCTGAATGCTTATCACGCCCGCCTACGCGCAGGATGCGGCCGCCGGTGGCGGTTCGTTCATCGTGACGCTGCTGCCGCTGATCCTGATTTTTGTCGTCTTCTATTTTCTTTTGATCCGGCCTCAGCAAAAGCGCATGAAAGACCACCGGGCCATGCTGGGTTCTGTCCGGCGCGGCGACAAGGTTGTGACCGGTGGCGGCATTATCGGTACCGTGACGCGGGTGCGCGATGATGAGCTCACCATCCAGGTGGCCCAGGGGGTAAAGGTCAAGGTCGTGCGCAGCACGCTGACCAACATCCTGGCGAAGTACCAGCCGCCTGAAGAGGACGACGACGATGACGACGACATCGTGCTGGAGGACGAGCCGCATGATGAGGCCGACGAGCATGATGATGAGCGCGATGAGCGTGACGACCATGATGATCGCGACCGCCGTGACGAACATGACGAGTATGAGGAATCGGACGAAGCCGACGACCGCAGAAGGCGCCAGTCCTAGACGACCGTCCCGTTGGTCGCGGCGGCACCGACCGTCGAGATTGTAGATTACGATGCTTCACTTTCCGCGTTGGAAGAAGATCCTGGTCGTCGCCATCTGTGCGCTCGGCATCCTCTACGCCTTCCCGAACGCCATCGATCGCTCGACCGTCGACGAATGGGCGGTAACGATGCCCAGTTGGCTGCCGGTTCAGCAACTCAATCTGGGCCTCGATCTGCGCGGCGGCTCGCATCTCTTGTTGCGGGTCGAATACGAGCAGATCGTCGCCGACCGGTTGGAGGCGATCGTCGGCGGGCTGCGTACGGAGCTTCGCCGGGCGGATATCGGCTATACCGGTCTCGGGGTCGTCGGCTCTGCGGCAACGCTGACGGTCCGGGACGACGCCGACGAGGACCGGGTCACAACCCTGATCGAGGAGCTGGACCCCAACGTCAATGTGGATGTGGGCGACAATGGCGAGGTGACGATCACCTTCGACGAGGTTGAGCTGACCCAGATCCGGGACAATGCCATCGTCCAGTCGATCGAGATCGTTCGGCGGCGCATCGACGAACTGGGCACGACTGAACCGATCATTCAACGCCAAGGGTTGGATCGCATTCTGGTCCAAGTCCCGGGCCTCGACAATTCAGGCGAGTTGAGAATCTTGCTGGGCCAGACGGCACGGCTGTCCTTCCACCTGTTGGATGAAACGGTCACGGTCTCCGGACCCAATGATCCGGTGCCCGCCGGGTCGCGCGTCTACCCGGACAATGACGTCGACGCTAACGGCAACCCGATCGCCTATTATGCGGTCGAACGCCGGCCGATTGTCAGCGGTGAATCCCTGACCGATGCGCGGCCCTCGTTCCAGGACGGCGCCCCGATCGTCAGTTTCCGGTTCGATTCGGTTGGCGCGCGCCGCTTCGGCGAGACCACTGGCAACAATGTCGGCCGGCGCTTGGCGATCCTGCTGGACGAGGAGATCATCAGCGCGCCCGTGATCCGCGCGCGCATCGCCGAAAGCGGCATCATCGAGGGCGGCTTCACGGTCGAGACCGCCAACCAGTTGGCCATCTTACTGCGCGCCGGTGCCTTGCCGGCGGAACTCACGGTTCTGGAGGAACGCACGGTCGGCCCCGGCCTCGGCCAGGACAGCATTGATGCCGGCATGTCGGCGGCGCTGATCGGCCTGGCGCTCGTCATCGTCTTCATGATCGCGGTCTATGGCTGGTTCGGATTGGCGGCGGTGGTCGCGTTGTTGATCAACCTGACCCTAATCATGGCCGCCTTATCGCTGTTGCAGGCGACGCTGACCCTGCCGGGTATTGCAGGCATCGTCTTGACGGTCGGCATGGCGGTGGATGCCAACGTGCTGATCTTCGAGCGCATTCGCGAAGAGATCCGCAACGGCCGAACGCCCATGTCCGCCATCGATGCCGGCTATAGCCGCGCGTTCACCACCATCATCGACAGTAATCTGACCACGCTGATCGCAGCAATCCTGTTGTTCGCGATGGGGGCGGGGCCCGTGCGCGGCTTCGCCGTCACCCTGTCGATCGGCATTCTGGCGTCCATGTTCACGGCCATCATGGTGACCCGCCTGATGATCGTGACCTGGCTCATGCGCGCCCGGCCCAAGACGCTGACGGTGTAGGAGAGACCCATGCGGCTGCAACTGGTCAAACCCGGCACCAACATCAACTTCCTCAGCGCGCGGAAGATCGCCTTTGTCTTTTCGGCCCTGCTGCTGGCGGGCTCGATCGCGGTGACGGCCGTTGTCGGCCTGAATTTCGGTATCGACTTCCGCGGCGGCATCCTGATCGAAATCCAGACCGAAGGTCCGGCGGACATCGCGACGTTGCGCAACGACCTTAACGGTCTGGGGTTGGGCGAGGTCAGCCTGCAGGAATTCGGCGCACCCAACGACGTCCTGATCCGCATTCAGCGCCAGGAGGGCGAAGAGGCGGAACAGATGGCCGCCATCGATATCGTACGCGGGGTCTTGGGCGACGGGGTCGAGTACCGACGAACCGAGTTCGTTGGGCCAACCGTCGGCGCGGAGCTGATCGAGGCGGGCGCGACCGCCGTGATCCTGGCGATGGCCGCGATCCTGGTCTACATCTGGTTCCGGTTCGAATGGCAGTTCGGCGTCTGTGCCGTCGCCGCCCTGTTGCACGATATCATTTCGACCATCGGCCTGTTCGCGCTGATCCAGCACGAGTTTAACCTGGCCACGGTGGCGGCCTTGCTGACGATCGCGGGCTATTCGATCAACGACACCGTCGTCGTTTTCGACCGGGTGCGTGAAAACCTGCGCCGGTACAGGAAGGCGGGGATGATCGAAATCCTGAACCGCAGCCTGAACGAGACCCTGTCGCGCACGATCATGACCAGCGTAACGACCCTGCTGGCGCTGCTGGCGCTCTATTTCTTCGGTGGCGAGATCATCCGCGACTTCGCCTTCGCTATGATGTGGGGCATCGTGATCGGTACCTATTCCTCGATCTTCATCGCCGTGCCGCTGCTGCTGCAGGTCAACCTGCGCCGCCCGGACGAGAAGAAGGTTGAGGAATCCGCCGAGGCGAAGTTCGCCAACCGCGGCTAGGGTTCGCCGGCCCATGGACATCACGCCGATCATTCCGGGCGACCGGATGATCATCGAGGCCTATGGCCCGGGCCGATTCCGTATCTCCGGCCAGGTCCATGAGACGCCCGTCATGGTATTCCTTGACGAGGTCAAGGCCTGGTCGGCTGCCGAAGCCGGCGACATCGACGCAGAGAGCCTGGCTCAGGCTGCTGACAAAGGTGTGGAAGTATTGCTGATTGGCACGGGGGCCAAGATGCAATTGCTGCCGCCGGACGTCAGGCGCGCGTTGCGCGACCAAGGCATCGGCGTCGAGGTGATGGACACCGGTGCCGCGTGCCGAACCTTCAACATCCTGATGGCGGAAAGCCGGCAGGTCGCGGCCGCCCTATTGCCCATCGCCTCAAGCACGACCCCTCAATGAAAACGGGGCCGCACAACGGCGGCCCCATCCAAGTCGCGACTATGACCCTCTAGGAAGCTTTCGCGTATAGCTCCGCGACATACTCCCAATTGACCAGATTGTTCAGAAACGCCTCGAGGTATTTCGGCCGGGCGTTGCGATAGTCGATGTAATAGGAATGCTCCCAGACGTCGCAGCCGAGCAGGGCGGTCTTGCCATGGGCCAGCGGGTTTTCGGCATTCGGCGTCTTCATGGTGGTGAGCTTGCCGTTGTCGAGAATCAGCCAGGCCCAACCGGAGCCGAACTGGGTCACGCCGGCCTGGGTGAAGGCTTCCTTGAACGCGTCGACGCTGCCGAAATCTTCGTTGATCTTGCTTTCCAGCTCGCCCGGAATGGCGCCGCCGCCGTTCGGCTTCATCCAGTTCCAGAAATGATTGTGGTTCCAGGCCTGGCCGGCATTGTTGAAGATACCCTGCTTGGACGCGTCGCCAAAGCTGCCCGTCACGACCTCCTCCAGCTCCTTGCCGGCCAGGTCGCTGCCCTCCAGCAGCTTGTTCAGCGTCACCACATAGGTGTTGTGGTGCTTGTCGTGATGAAACTCCAACGTCTCCTGGCTCATATAGGGGCCGAGCGCGTCGTAGGCGTAGGGCAAGTCGGGAAGGGTGAAGGTCATGAGGTTCCTCGTTCGATGATCTTGGGCGTTCGCCGCGACGGTCCCCGACGCGACGCTCCACGGCTCGATGTAGGGCGGACGCCCTGGGTTGTGAAGGGAACAAGCTAGCCGATAGTGGCAAAACCTGAAAGCCGCCCTATGGTTCCGGCCAACGTTCCCTTTCTCGAGCATCGATTCTTGTCATCTACGGCCGCCGAACGCCTGTCCTATTGCGGACACCAAGCTTATGAGCATGATCGCGACAGGTTTCTCACCACCTTGTTCTCGCCGGCCGACCGGCGCGAGGCGCTCTTCGCGCTGATCGCCTTCAATATCGAGATCGCCAAAACGCGCGAAGTGGTCAGCGAGGCGCTGCTCGGCCAGATCCGCCTGCAATGGTGGCGCGACGCGATCGGCGAGATCTATGACGGCACACCCCGACGGCACGAGGTCATCGCGCCCTTGGCCGAGGCCGTCGAGCGCTGGCAGCTCGACCGGCGCCACTTCGATACGTTGATCGACGCCCGCGAGGACGATTTGACGGAGACCGCGCCGCCGACCTTGGAAGCCTTGGAGGACTACTGCGCCCGGACCAGCGCACCACTCATCCGACTACAACTACAGACACTTGGCATCGCGGAAGGGCCAGCACATGAGGCGGCAGGACCTTTGGGGACCGCGTGGGCCATGACCGGCTTGATGCGTGCCGTGCCTTTTCACGCGCGTCAACGCCGAGTCTATTTGCCGACGGCGGTGGTCGAAGAGGTCGCAGTCGAAATGGGCGAGCTGTTTGAACTACGACCCCATGCCGGCCTGGCGAAAGCGATAGAGCGCGTCGTTGAACGAGCCCGTGAGCATCTGCGCGAAGGCCGCCGCACGGCCCGACAGGCGGGCAAGGCAGCACTACCGCCGTTGATGCTGGCCACACTCTGCGACGGCTATCTCAAGGCCATCGAGCGCTCTGATTTCGACGTCTTCTCGGCCCGCGTGCAGGCGCCCAACAGGCTGCGGCAATGGCGGCTGCTTTGGCGCTCCCTGGTGGGCCGGTGCTAGGCGCTTACACCGCGCGCAGCCTTGCGTTCTCCGGATCGTACGGGCTTTCGGCGACAATCGTGGCGCTGCGCACGGAATCCAGCACATCGACCGACAGTTCAGTACCTATGGCTGCCAGCTCCGGCCGGACCATGCCAAGGGCCAAGGTCTTGCCTAGACGAAAGCCGTAATTGCCGCCAGTGGTACGGCCGACCAGTTCGCCATCCACCGTGATCGGGTTGTTGCCCAGCGGGTCAGCGTCGTTGGCACTTTGCACCTCCAACGTGACGAAGGCGTTGTCGACGCCGCGTTCCTGCCAGGCGAGCAGCGCGTCGCGGCCGATGAAGTCGCCCTTGTCTGGGCGCACGAACCGGTCGAGGCCGGATTCGAAGGCGCTGTACTCGATCGACAGTTCCGCGCCGATCATGCGGTAGGATTTCTCGATCCGCAGGCTATCCATGGCGCGGATGCCGAAGGGTTTCAGGCCAAGGTCCTCGCCCCCCTCCATCAGCGCATCGAAGATATGGTTTTGGTATTCGATCGGATGATGCAGTTCCCAACCGAGTTCGCCGACGAAATTGACGCGCAGCGCCTTGGACGGCGCCAACCCGATCTCCACGTCCTGTCCCGACAGCCAGGGCAGGGACCAGTCGCCCTGACCGACCCGCGACAACAGCTCGCGCGCGTTCGGGCCGGCGACCACCAGCACGCCCATGGCGCCGGTCAGGTTCTGGTAGGTGACCGAGCCATCATCCGGCATGTGCTTCAACATCCAGTCATGGTCCAGCCGCTGAAACGCGCCGGCTGAAACGAGGTAGAAGCTGTCGTCCGCCTCGCGCTGGATGGTGAACTCCGAATGCACGCCGCCATTCGAGTTCAGCGCGTGGCACAGACCGATACGGCCCCGCTTCTGCGGCAGGCGGTTGGCCACCAGCCGGTCGAGGAAGCGCTCGGCGCCAGGGCCGGCGATGCGGCATTTTGCAAAGGCGGTCATGTCCAACAGGCCGACATCCCGCTCGACCGTCCGGCATTCCCGGCCGATCGCTTCGAACCACTTGGAGCGACGGAAGGACCAGTCGTCCTTCTGCTCCATGCCGTCGGTGGCGAACCAGTTCGGCCGCTCCCAGCCGAATTTCTGGCCAAATACGGCGCCCAGCGCCTTCATCCGGTCATAACACGGCGCCTGGCGGAGCGGCCGGGCCGCCGGCCGTTCCTCGTCCGGATAATGCACGGTGAAGACGTTGGCGTAGGCCTCTTCATTCTTGGCGATCAGGTAGCCGCGCGTGGCGTAGTCGCCGAAGCGGCGCGGCTCGACGCCCAGCATGTCGATGGTGGGCTCGCCCTCGACGATCCACTCGGCCAGTTGCCAGCCGGCGCCGCCGGCAGCCGTGATGCCGAAACTGTGGCCCTCATTCAGCCAGAAGTTCTTCAAGCCCCAGGCCGGGCCGATGATCGGGCTGCCGTCCGGCGTGTAAGCAATGGCACCGTTATAGACTTCCTTCACGCCCAGCTCGCCAAAGGCAGGAACGCGGTTGATCGCCGACTCGATATGCGGATCCAAACGATCGATGTCCGGGTTGAACAACTCGTACTCGCTGTCCGCGTCCGGCCCATCGACATAGCAGCAAGGCGCGCCCTTCTCGTAGGGCCCGAGTAACAGGCCGCCATTTTCCTCGCGCATGTACCAGGAGCCGTCGGATTCGCGCAGCACGCCCATTTCCGGCAGCCCGTCGGCCCGACGCTGTTGGATCTCGGGATGCGGTTCGGTGACGATGAACTGGTGTTCGACCGGGATCACGGGCACGTCGAGGCCAACCATCGCGCCGGTCTTGCGCGCGAAATTGCCGGTGGCGGAGACCACATGCTCGCAGGTGATCGTGCCCTTGTCCGTCTCGACCTGCCACTCGCCGCTGGCGGTTTGCGAGATGCCCAACACCGTGGTGTTGCGATGGATCGTGGCACCGCGGCTGCGCGCACCCTTGGCCAGGGCGGAGGTCAGATCCGCCGGCTGGATATAGCCATCCTCCGGGTGCCGGATGGCGCCGATCAGGCCGTCCGTGACACACATCGGCCACAGGGCCTTCACCTCGTCCGGTGTTAGGAACTCGACCTCGACACCGATGGTGCGCGCGACGCCGGCATATTGCCGGTATTCGTCCATCCGGTCCGGGGTCATGGCCAGCCGGATATTGCCGACCTTGCGAAGGCCAACGTCCTGGCCCGTCTCCTCCTCCAGCGTCTGGTAGAACTTGACGGAGTACTTGTGGATCTGACCGACCGAGTAGCTCATGTTGAACAGCGGCAGCAGGCCGGCGGCATGCCAGGTGGAACCGGAGGTCAGTTCCTTGCGTTCCAGCAGCATCACGTCGGACCAGCCCTTGGCCGCGAGGTGATAGAGCGTCGAAACCCCGACGACACCGCCGCCGATGACGACCACGCGGGCATGGCTGTTCATGTTGGCCCCTCCAACAGTGAAGTGGTTCGGCCTATGAGAGGCCGTGTACGGTGCCGTCCGGGTCGACGCTCATCGACAATGCGGCCGGATGGCGCGGCAGACCCGGCATGGTCATCACGTCGCCGCAGATGGCCACGACGAACCCGGCGCCGGCCGCCAGCCGCGCCTCGCGCACCGGCAGCCTGTGGCCCGTTGGCGCCCCCTTCAGCGTCGGATCGGCCGAGAAGCTGTACTGCGTCTTGGCGATGCAGACCGGCAAGTCGCCATAACCAAGCTCCGTGAACTCGGCCAGCGATCTGGCCGCCGCCGGCGACAGGCTGATATCGTCCGCGCGATAGAACCGCTTGGCAACGGCGCGGATCTTGTCTTCCAGCGGCAGCGCGTCGTCGTACAGCAGGTCGACGGGGGCCGGGTCCCGTTCCAGCTCAGCCGCGATCAATCGGCCCAGCGCCTCGGCGCCCTGGCCACCCTCCGCCCAGTGATCGCACCGCGCAACCGGAACCTCCAGCGCCAGACAAAGGTCGCTGATGGCATCGAACTCGGCGTCGGTGTCCGTCTGGAAATGATTAACCGCAACCACCGGACGCAGCCCGACGGATTTCAGGTTCTCGATATGCCGTCGCAGGTTCTCGCCGCCCCGGCGCACCGCCTCCGGGTCCGGCGTCGAAAGGTCCGCCGCTGCGACGCCGCCATGCATCTTCAAGGCCCGCACCGTCGCCACGACGACCACGGCATCGGGCCGCAGGCCGGACTGGCGGCACTTGATGTCGAGAAACTTCTCCGCGCCGAGATCCGCGCCAAAGCCCGCTTCAGTAACGACCACGTCGCTCAGCGCCATCGCCGTCTTGGTGGCGATGACCGAGTTGCAGCCATGGGCGATGTTGGCGAACGGCCCGCCATGGATAAAGGCGGGGTTGTGCTCGATCGACTGCACCAGGTTCGGCGCCAACGCATCCTTCAACAGCACCGACATGGCGCCTTCGGCCCCTAGATCGCTGACCCGCACCGGCGCGCGCTTGCGCGTGCGGCCGATGATGATGGCACCCAGACGGCGTTCGAGATCCGCCAGGTCGGGCGCCAGGCACAGGATGGCCATCAGTTCCGAGGCCACGGTGATGTCGAAACCGTCTTCGCGCGGCACACCATTGCCCGGGCCACCGAGACCGCAGATAATGTCGCGTAGCGCCCGGTCGTTCATGTCCAACACGCGCCGCCAGGCAATCCGGCGCGGATCGAGATCGAGCTCGTTGCCCCATTGCAGGTGATTGTCGATCAGGGCGGCAAGCAGGTTGTGCGCGGCCGTAATGGCATGGAAGTCGCCGTTGAAATGGAGGTTGATGTCCTCCATCGGCAGCACCTGCGCACGCCCGCCGCCTGCCGCGCCGCCCTTCATGCCGAAGCACGGCCCCAACGATGGTTCGCGCAGGCACACGGTCGAGGCGTAGCCGAGACGGTTAAGTGCGTCGCTCAGCCCCACGCTGGTGGTCGTCTTGCCTTCACCCGCCGGTGTCGGCGTGATCGCCGTGACCAGCACGAGCTTGCCCGGCTTTCTGTCGGCAAGCGTCTGGACGTAATCCAGCGACAGCTTGGCCTTGTAGTGGCCGTAGGGCACCAGGGCCGAGGCCGGCACGTCAAGCCGCTGTTCGGCCAGTTGGATGATCGGCCGCATCGGGGCGGCGCGCGCGATGTCGATATCCGGCGCGCCGGACGGCGGCAGTCCGTTCGCCGTCATTTCGCTGTTAGGCAAGGGTGCGAGATCTCTTGTCAATGTATCCATCAATGCCTGCCCAAATTCGAGGCCGGGTCAACCGAATTGTCGATTGGCGCGCTCGTGACCGTGAAGCCGTTGCCCTCAGGATCGCGCTGAATACGGCCCTGCCGGACGGCGTCGAACCATTGGACGGAGCGCTGAAAACCGCCGAAGGAAAAGACATGGATACGCGGCCGGTTGGCGGGCCGGACCTCCGCGATGTGCGCCGCCAGGTCGCCCAGGATCTCCGCCGGCGTCCAATGGCGGGCGAGGCGGGTCGCCTCCCATGGCCTGCGGCGCAGCGCGCGCACCGAATTGCCGACGCCGCATTGCAAGGCGAACGACAACAGCGCCCGTACGGAGGACGGACCGGGCACGCCGATCCGCACATCGACCTCAGGCGCCGCCTCTTCGACATAGCGCAGCCAGCTCAAGATCGGCACGCTGGAAAAGGCGAACTGGGTCACCAGACCGATCCGGATCTGGCGGGATCGTGCGTAATCCTGTTTGGCGGTGAGCGCCTGGGTCACTGCCTCCGGCGCGGCGGTCGGCAGGCCTTCCGGATGGCCAGCGAAGCGCAGCCGGTCGAAACCCCAATGCTCCAGCAGCCCTGTCTCCAGGATGTCGACCGTGCTGGCAAACCGGCCATGGGGTTTCGGCAGGTCGCCGGCGATCAGCAACAGATCGCGAATGCCCAGTCCGGCCAGCCGTTCGAGACGTTCGGAAAGCGCGTCGCGGTCCGTCAGCGAGCGGGCAACCAGATGTGGCACCGGGATCATGCCTTCGTTCGACAGCCGGCTGGCCAGGCTCTCCTGCTCCGCCGGCCCACTGCCGGGCGGGTAGGGGATGAAGACACGTGTGCCGGGCGGCAGCAGGTCGGCGAAGCTGTCGATCCTGGCCGCCGTGTGCGGCATCACCTCGATCGACAGATCGGCCAGCAGCGCTCGCAGCCCAGCCACATCGCCGGCCAACCCCGGCCCGCCATCGGGCATCAGGTCAACGGCCATGGCATAGGATCCGGCTAGGCCCCGTGCACCTGCGCTAATCCGCGTGGTCGCGGCCCTTGGCCTGGGCAAGCTCGCGCGCGTTGGGGTTGACCGACGGCCGAAACGGCACCTCGACCACTTGTGCGTCGACCGGCATACCCGGCTCGCTTGCGTATTCGTCCGGCAGCCAGACCTTCAGCTCCGTGCCCACCGCGCTCATGCCGACCGGCACGTGGCACAGGGCGATGTTGGTCTCCAGTTCCGGCGAATACCAAGGCGAGGTGACATAGCCGACCGGGTCGCCGCCATCGGCCCCCGAAATCAGCCAGAAATCCGGCGCGTAGTCGGTGATCGGCTGCCCGCCGAGCGTAATGCCGACCAGCGTGTTCTTGAACGGCGGACGCCCGGCCTCGATCTCGGCCCGCACGGCCTCCAGCCGTTCCCTGCCGATATAGTCGGCGGTCTTCTTGCGCGGCACCTGATAGCCGAGATTGCACTGAAACGGCAGCGTCTCCTGATCCAGATCCTGCCCCCAGGACAGGATGCCCGCGGCGATCCGCCGATGGTGGGCCGGCGCGATGACCATCAGATTGTGGGCCTTGCCGGCCTCCAAGACGGCGTTCCACATGTCTTCGGCATGCAGCGACGCGTCGCGCAGATAGATCTCGTAACCCTTCTCACCGGTGAAACCGGTCTGCGAGACGATCACGGGATGGCCCGCGACCTCGCCCGCCATCAGGCCATAGAACGGAATCTCACGCACCGCATCGCCGAACAGATCGGCCATCAGATCCTCGGATTTCGGCCCCTGGATCTGTACCGGGCAAACATCGATCTCGCCGATCGAGACGTCGAACTTCTTGCCTACATTCACGCCGCGCAGCCACCATTCCAGGTCGCTGTCAGACAGCGAGAACCAGAACTCGTCGTGCGACAGGCGCAGCAGCACCGGATCGTTCAGGACACCGCCGGCCTCGTTGCACAGGATGACGTACTTACCGTGCATCGGCTGGATGCGCGTGGCGTCACGGGTGATGACGTAGTTCACAAACGCCTCGGCGTCCGGCCCCTTGACCTGGATCTGGCGTTCGACCGCGACGTTCCACATGGTGACGTGGTTGACGAGCGCGTCGTACTCGACCATGGCGCCGCCATCCTCCGGCTTCACATAGCCGCGCGGATGATAGATCCGGTTGTAGACCGTGGCGCGCCAGCAGCCGGCGTCGTGCGACAGATGCCAATAGGGCGACTTGCGCACCCGCGTGGAGATCAACAGTTCCGTCGGCGTCCGGCCCGACTGGCGCAGATTGATCGGCACCTTGCGGTCGCTCTGGTCGACCGTCGTGCACTGCCGGTGGGACCGGCCGTTCTCATTGGATGCGGGCTCGGCAACGGCGTCAGGGGCGGCCGCCCCCAGCGAAATCTCGGTCATGGCGCGCTCACTCACATGGATTCGGGTCCCGAATGGCCCTATTCTGGCGCCAAGGCAAATGATGGCTGTTCCAAATCCGACATCGGCTGCAACGAATCCGTCAGTTGGAGAGGAATCGTGCCGCGTCGACAGCACCGGAGGAGCCAACAGCAGCTTGGAAACGACCGACCAACGAACCCTGCTTTTTGGCGGACGCCAGCCGAGGGAGGCATCGGTCATGCCGCGTGAAGAAGTCCGCCAACCAGGGCTGGCGGGTCATCAACTGTTCGCGCCATCCTGTTTTGGCCGATTTCCCTAGGCAGGCGATGCGGAAGACCGTCTGCAGATCAGTTGTGCGCCCGACCAAAGAGAAATCCACGATGACTCGCAATGGGCAGTAGCCACCGACTGTGCATCAGGCAGTTCGGCATGATAGAATCCGAACTACGATCGAATCAATCCACTTTTGGAGGTAGACATGTCCTGGCAGACGATGATACCGGGGTGCTTTGGCAAAGTTGACATGAAGTTCGCGGAACACCCTGAAGACCAGAAACGCGCCAAGAGAACAATCAAGGCAGCATATGCCGGCGGTGCTTCTTTCGATGACTTCGAGAAGGAGATCGTTTGGCACTGCTACAAAGGAGACGTACACTACGATTTTTTGGATCACGTCGGAAAACAGGTTGAATCGGCACGGAAGATGTGGAAGCGGTTGACATGACGCGTCTTTCGGCCAGCCAAGCTCCAATATCTCCGTGGAGCAATTGCTGTACCGGAGTGCTCGGGTTGTGGCGTCCGAGTGCAAGATCTCTTTTTTGACGAGGATCTGGAACCTAGGGTGGCCAACGAGTGCCTGTCACAGCGTCCGGATCGCTGATCGGAGGGCGACATGGCGATCGAGAAGAACGAGATCATTGCGTTGATGAACGCTTTCCACGACACGGTGATGTATCAGAACGGCGATGCCGAGGCGCAAGGCCGGTTCTTCCTGCACCCCGAGCCGCGCATCTTCATCCCCCACGGCGCCGATCTGACGCTGCGCGACAATTACGAGATTCATCAGAAGTTGACCGATGAACGGCATCACATCGTTGAGCCGTTCGACGTCACCCAACTCTGTGACAGCCCCGAACGCGCCCGCGCCGTCGGCGCCGTCTATTGGCAGGGCAGGATGATCGGTGCGGGCGAAGATGCGATCATCAAATGCGTCGTCGGCGAGGATTGGATCGTCCAGCGGGCGGATGACGGTGGACTCAAGATCGCGCTGTACATCAACTCGTATCACCACTTCCTGCCGGACTCGGCGCCGGTGGCGCTTGGATAGCGCCGCGACCTGAGGCCCTGAGCGCCACAAGCGCGCGCCAGGTTGCCCCCATAGGATGGCGTTCGGTTCGTCCACAGATCCCGTCTGTTGAAACGGAAGCCCAGTGCATTGGCCTCGCGAGGCGATACCGCTACCGGCGATGAACTGGTGCTCCTTGGTACCGTCACCGCCGGGGGCCAGACCGGAACGTGATGCGTTGCGCCCCTTTGCTCCGCGTCTATACTCAAAAGAGAGCGTCCTTCGTGCGTATGAGTTCCCGCTACACCGCGCAACAGAGGACCAGCTGTCAGAATGAAAACATCGACGACCAGCAGATTGAGCCTCTCCCGTCGCCAGTGCATCGTCGCGGCAACGACAGTTCTCGCGGCCGGCCTCAACCGCACACTTGCCACCGCGCAAGACGGCGCCAACGTGTTCGTCTTTTCGCGCAGCGGTCGGTTCACGCCGATGGTTCTAGGCCCAGTGCTCCTGGGCGGCTTCGTGGTGCCGAAAGCCACCGAAGCGGAGATCGAGGCGGTGCTGGAACAGCGGGCACGCGATAGTGCTTTCGGCGTGCCCTTGACCTACGGCACGAACAGGCAGAATCCGGTCTATCTGCGGCAGGCTCTCGACGTTCTGTCGGACTATCCCGTCGCCTTCGTAGGCGCGACTATCGATGTGGAAGGCTGGCAGGCCGAAGCCGACGCCGTTCCAGCGTTGAGACAGGAGGCCGAGGCTGCCTTTCTTTCAGATGCTCTGGAGTTGACGTCGGTCGAACTGGCGTCCGTGCGCCACGCCCGGCAACAGGATGACGAGATTTACGCGGCGCTTGAACAGCAACTCGGTATGGCGCCGACCCGGTTCTATGACTCCCACGACGACAGCACGCGCCTGTACCAGGTTGGCTCGACGGTCGTGAAATGCTTCGGCAGCCTGTATGGCCAACGCCAGGTCGGAGGGGCGAAGCGCGACATGGTCGACGCTGTTTTGGAATTCTTTGGTGTCGATGAACAGCCCGCCAGTTGGCATACGGACCGGCTGCAGATCGACAATGTGGTCGTCAACCTCTAGGTCGGGAACCTAGGGAAGATCAGCGGGTACCGGCTCTGGCCTGTACGCCTGCAGAATAGCGCTCAACCCTCGCTTGACAAGGTGGTTTATCCGCTGTGGCGCTTGGCCCTCAGTGCTGCGGTGAGCGTCTACCAATCGACAATCTCCAACTGCGGCCAAATCCCTCTCCAACGGCCGATTTTCGTCTCGTAGACCTCGCGCCTGATTTGTCGCTTGTTGGCGCGGACACGCAATTCCAGCAGATCGCTTAAACCAAATGGCGCAATCACGTCGATCTGCCCTTGGTTCGGTCTGATTCCGATTGCGGTTGCCGTTGTCGGGAAGGTTGAGATGGCGTCTTCGACCGAACGATAGGGCTTGATCGGGTAACCGAACCGTTCCTCGTACCAGAGATGGACGCGGGCTTCGTTCTTGACGTCGAACGAAGCCGAGACATCGTGGAACTGCGATCGGATGCGGGCCTCTTCGTCCAGTTCGCTTTCGCGGTCGAGCGCGTCTTCATCGAAATAGACGAGATCGACGTCGCGTATGCCGTGGTCCAAGGCATTGCCGAACTTGACGTTCCAAACCGTCTGCGCAACCGCGCCGGCAACGAGCCAGCAATTCGGCAGCCCAACATTCTCCCAGCGATCCAGAACCGGGCGGAGCAGGGGACTGGAAAGGGCGGCGGCCGCCACTTCCTGTTCGCCAGTGATGCGCATGTCCCTTCTTACCACGTACGGGCCGCTGAACTGTATGGAGGCGCCGTACCGGTGCTAGATTGCCGTATCGCGTAACTCCATCGCGTCCAGAAGCCAGTCCGCCAGATAGCGCGCGAACGAGTTGCGGACCCAGATCTCGAACGCCGGTTCGACCGAGACATGGCGCAACAGGATACGGGATTTGGCGAGCACCGTTTGGGCGCAATGGTCGACGTCGAACATGCGCGGATGCAGGTCGAGCGGGCAGCCGCTGGCGAGCACGTCGCGGGCACTTGTGCCACCCAGGCGCAGACCGGTGAAGTTGTTGGAGACGTCGACGACAGCCAGCCACGGGTCCTCGGGCCGGGCGGCACGCAAGGCGGCCTCCAGCGCCGCCTCCGTGCCCGCCGCCGCCATCACCAGCCATTCGTCGGGGCCAAGCCAGTAGATGACCCCGGCCGCATCATCGCCCTCAGCGGTGAGCGACTGGCAGCGGTTCGGCTCGGTCGGAAGGTCGAGGCCAAGCGTGTTGCGCATCGCGTCGGCAAAGCCGGGATCGTCGGCGCGGCCGCGCAGGTTCAAGATCGCCTTCGGCTCGATGATCTCCAGCCGGATGTCCGGCCCCCCGGCCGCGGCCAGACGGTCGCGACGGCTGTCCAAGGGCCGAACGGCCGACGGTGGGACTGCCGGTGCGTCAGTCGCCATCGCGTCGCGCCCCTTCACTGTCGTAGAAGACCGGGTCGACGATCCGGGACAGCGCCGGGCCGTCCTTCAGGGCCACCTCGATCACGTCGCCATGGCGCGCCCGGCCGCGTTCGATCAGGGCCAGGCAGAAGTTCGTTTCCAGTGCCGCACTCCAATAGCTGGAGGTGACGAAGCCGATCATCGGGATCGGCGGCGGCCGCTTGGAATGCTCGACCTCGACCAGTTGGCTGCCCTCCGGGATCTCCTGGGCGGGGTTCTCGGGCAGCAGTCCGACAAGTTGCTTGCGGTCGGGCCGCAGACAATCCGCCCGACTGAGCGAGCGTTTGCCGATGAAATCCTTCTTGGCCGAGACCATACGGCCGAGCCCCAGATCGTCCGGCGTCGTGGTGCCATCGGTTTCCTGGCCGACGATGATGAAGCCCTTTTCGGCACGCAGCACATGCATGGTCTCCGTGCCGTAAGGCGTGATGCCGAACGGCTCGCCAGCCGCCATTGCCGCGTCCCACAGGGCCTGGCCGAAATGCCAGGGCACGTTGATCTCATATTGCAATTCGCCGGTGAAGCTGACCCGGAAGATGCGCGCATCAAGGCCAGCGACCTGGGCGTCACGCCACTGCAGAAAGCCGAAGCCCTCGGGCGACAGGTCCAGGTCCGGCGCCAGCGCGGCCAGTATGTCGCGGCTGCGCGGCCCGGCCAGGCTGACATTGGCCCATTGCTCCGTCACCGAGGTCAGGCGCACGCGTAGATCAGGCCATTCGGTCTGCAGAAACTCCTCCAGATGGTCCAGCACACCGGCGGCACCGCCGGTCGTGGTGGTCATAAAGTAGCGTTGATCGGACAGGCGAGCGGTGGTGCCGTCGTCGAACACCATGCCGTCCTCGCCGCACATGATGCCGTAACGCGCCTTGCCGACCGGCAGGGTCTTCCAGCCATTGGTGTAGACCCGGTTCAGGAACTCCGCCGCGTCCGGCCCTTGGATATCGATCTTGCCCAGGGTCGAGGCGTCGAAGATGCCGACGCTCTCCCGCGTCGCCTTGCACTCGCGCGCGACGGCCGCCTTCATGTCCTCGCTGGATTTGGGAAAATAGCGTGGCCGCTTCCACTGGCCGACATCCTCGAACACCGCGCCCTGGGCGACGTGCCAATCCTGCATCGGCGTCAGGCGGGCCGGATCGAATTGATCACCCCGATCGCGCCCACCCATGGCACCGAAGGTGACGGGCGTATAGGGCGGCCGAAAGGTGGTCGTGCCAACCTCGCCGATCGGCCTTCCGACGGCACCGGCCAGGATGCCCAGCGCGTTGACGTTGGAGGTGCGCCCCTGATCGGTACCGAAGCCAGTCAGGGTGTAGCGCTTCAGATGCTCCGCTGAATCAAAGCCCTCGCGCACGGCAAGCTCGATATCCGCGACGGACGTGTCGTTCTGCAGGTCGACGAAGCGCTTGCCCTTCGTCGAGGCAGTCGGCACGGACCACAGCGGCTCGATTGCCCCATGTTGCCAGGGCGCACCAACGGTCAGCACTTCCACGGAGGCCTCAAATCCGGTCGCCTGCGCCGCCGACGCCCCGGCGCGCGCACCCTCGGCCAGGGCTCCCGCCAGGTCGAACGTACCATTGCAGGCGCCTGCGCTGTGCACCCCGCCGGGTCCCTGGGCGGGGCGCAGGCAAGCGAGGGTCTCGTCATAGGCCAGCTTGCCCTGGGCCTGGCTGAACAGATGCACCGCCGGGCTCAGCCCGCCCGAGACCGCCAGCAAGTCACAGTCGATCTTCTCTGTCTTGCCATCGATCCTATCCCCGGACAGCCGGCCGACCTGCGCTGCGGTGACGCGTTTGGTGCCTTCGGCGCGCGTCACCACATGCCCGGTCAGGTGGCGGATGTTCCGGCTCGACAACAGCTTGCCCAGTGCCGGATCGACCGCGGCGCGCGAATCCACGACCGCCGCAACCTCAATGCCGGCCTCATTCGCGGCAACGGCACTTTCGTAGGCCCGATCGTTGTTGGTGAACAGCACCATGCGCTCGCCCGGCTTGGCCGCCCAGCGCTTGACATAGGCCGTGACCGCACCGGCCAGCATGATGCCGGGCCGGTCGTTGTCGGCGAACACCAGCGGCCGTTCGTGCGCGCCAGTCGCCAGCACGACTTCGCGCGCCCGGATGTGCCATAGCCGTTCGCGAACCGGACCGTCTGCGATCCGCTCAAGCGCACACAGATAGTTGCCGTCGTAGTAGCCGAACACCGTGGTGCGCGGCAGCAGGCGGACGTCGTCTTGATCGCCCAACAGGTCGACAACCTGATCGCTCCAGTCCGATCCCGACCGCCCCTCGATCTCGACTTCGCTGCTGAGCAAGCTGCCGCCGAACCGGTCGTCGCTGTCGGCCAGCACGACCCGCGCGCCGGATCGTGCCGCGGCGCGCGCGGCGGCCAATCCTGCTGGTCCGGCACCGACCACCAGCACGTCGCAATGGTGATGGCGATGGTCATAGCGATCCGGATCAGGTGCGTTCGGCGCCTTGCCCCAACCGGCGGCGCGTCGGATCAGGGGCTCGTAGACTCGGCGCCACAGCCATAGCGAGCCGAAGAAGGTCTTGTAGTAGAAGCCGGCCGGCAACAGCTTCGAGCCCCAGCCGAGGACCGCGCCGACATCGAACCGGGCCGAGGGGAAGACGTTGACGCTGCTGGCCCGCAACCCGTCGGACAGCAGCACTTGCGTTGCCATCAGGTTCGGCACCGTGGTCGCACCCCGGCCGACCTGCACCAGCCCGTTGGGGTCCTCCACCCCCGCCGCCATGATGCCGCGCGGCCGATGATACTTGAAGCTGCGCCCGACCAGGTGAACACCGTTAGCGATCAGTGCCGAGGCCAAGGTATCGCCCGCGTACCCCTTGTAGGATTTGCCGTTGAAGCGGAATGACAGGGTGCTCGAGCGGTCGATCAGGCCGCCCTCGGCCAGGCGCCTTGGCCGGCTCATGACGATGGCTCCGCCAAGTCCGGCGCAGTCTCACCGGGCTTGTAAACCGCCAGGATGCGATGGCTGGTGGTATCGCGGATGACGTTGAACCAGCGGCGACAGCCGGCGCTGTGTACCCACCGCTCCGCGTATCGGCCCTTCGGATTGCTGCGCATGAACAGATAGTCGGCCCAGGCCGCGTCATCGAGTTCGTCCGGCCGCTCGGGCCGCACGATATGGGCCTCGCCGCCGCAATGGAACTCCGTCTCGTCTCGGGCGCCGCACCAGGGGCATTCGATTAGCAGCATCGTCCGCCCCTCAATGCGCCACGGCCGCCGCGCCGTGCTCGGCGATCAGCGCACCGGTCGTGAAGCGGTCGAGCGTGAACGGCGCGTTGATCGGGTGGGGCGCGTCCTTGGCGATGGTCCAGGCGAAAACCCAGCCGGAACCCGGCGTGGCCTTGAAGCCGCCGGTGCCCCAGCCGCCGTTCAGATACAGCCCGTCGACCGGCATCTTGCCGATGATCGGCGAGGCGTCCGGGCAGATGTCGACAATGCCGCCCCAGCTTCGCAGCATGCGCAGCCGGCCAAGGATCGGGAACAGCTCGCACAAGGCGGCCATCTGCTCCTCGATCACATGAAAACTGCCGCGCTGGGCATAGGAGTTGTAGCCGTCCGCGCCGGCGCCGATCACCAACTCGCCCTTGTCGGACTGGCTGAGATAGACATGGATGGCGCTGGACATGATCACCGTGTGCAGCACGGGCTTGATCGGCTCCGACACCAACGCCTGCAACGGGTGGCTTTGGATCGGCAGGCGGATATCGGCCATCTCGGCCAGCACGGAGCTGTGGCCGGCCGCCACGATGCCGACTTTCTTGGCGTCAATGGCCCCCCGCGTGGTATCGACGCCGACGATCCGGCCGCCCTCGCGGCGCAGGCCGATGACCTCGCAATTCTGGATGATGTCGATGCCGCGCGCGTCCGCCGCCCGGGCGAAACCCCAGGCGACCGCGTCATGCCTGGCGACACCGCCACGCGGCTGAAAGGTCGCGCCCATCACCGGATAGCGCAGGCTGGGCGACAGGTTCAGGATCGGGCAGATCTTCTTGATTTCCGCAGGCTCCAGCCATTCGCTGTCAACGCCGTTCAGCCGATTGGCCTCCGACCGGCGCCGGCTGGCGCGCACATCGCCTAGCGTATGACACAAATTCATTACGCCGCGCTGGCTGAACATGACGTTGTAGTTCAGGTCCCGCGACAGGCCCTCCCACAGCTTCAGGGAGTGCTCGTAGAGGGCCGCGCTCTCGTCCCAAAGATAGTTGGACCGCACGATCGTAGTGTTGCGCGCCGTGTTGCCGCCGCCCAGCCAACCCTTCTCCAAGACGGCGACATTCGTGATGCCGTGCTCCTTGGCCAGGTAGTACGCCGTCGCCAGTCCGTGCCCGCCGCCGCCGACGATGATGACGTCATAGGCCGGTTTCGGCTCCGGGCTGCGCCATTGGCGCGGCCAGTGCGCGTGGCTGCTCAGCGCGTTGCGGGCGACGGACCAGAAGGAAAAGCGTTTCACAGGCACTCGTCAGCCTTGGTGTCAGAGCCGCCAGTTTGGCTGTTTGATCCCCATTGAGGCTAGAACGCCGCGCCCTTGCCGCCAGAATATTTGCGACACGGCGTCGCGTCCGGTGCTATCGTCGTTGCTGCCGCGACAGGCGTTCGTGGACCTTGGAGAATGCGCGCATGACCGAGGGCAGGCAGCCGGTTGGCACATCGACCGAAGGCGAGGATTACGCCACGCGCATCCCTGCGCTGAGCGAAGGCGCGCGCCGTCCGCTCTCGGTCGGCCTGGTGATCCTGCCGCAGTTCACTCTGCTGCCCTTTGCCGGCTTCATTGATGTGCTGCGCCTGGCAGCGGACGAGGGCGACCGCAGCCGCCAGGCCGGCTGTCGCTGGACGGTGATGACGCCCGGCGGTGGCCCAGTGGCCGCCAGTTGCGGAACCGAAGTTCGACCGGACGGCCCGTTCGTCGACCCCGGCGAGTTCGACTATGTCGCGGTTTTTGGCGGCCTGATTCACGAAGGCTTGCCGGTCGACGCCGAACAGGACGCGTTTTTGCAACGTGCTGCAGCCCGCCGCGTGCCGTTGATCGGGGTCTGCACGGGCGTCTTCACGCTGATGCGTTTGGGGCTGATGGCCGGGCGTCGCTGCTGTGTTTCCTGGTACCACTATTGGGACCTGGTACGGACCTTCCCCGACGTTTCGCCCGTCGCCGACCAGCTCTATGTCGTCGATCGTGACAGGATTACCTGTGCCGGCGGTACCGGGGCCATCGATCTGGCTGCCTGGCTGGTCGAACGCCATCTCGGGCGCGCCTCGGCACAAAAGGCAATCCAGATCCTAATCACCGATCAGGCACGGCCGGCGGACGCGCCCCAGCCCCATGCCGTCTTTGGCACCAAGGTCAGCGACCCGCGCCTGCGCCGGGCGCTCAGCCTGATGGAGCAGTCCGTCGCTCAGCCTTGGCCCGTCGGCAAGCTGGCGGCGGCGGTCGGCCTGTCCCGTCGACAGCTTGAGCGGCTGTTTCGGGTCGAGCTTGGCGTGGCGCCGTCCCAATGCCAGCGCAGCTTGAGGCTTCATCAGGGTCACTGGCTGCTGACCCATACCGACCGGCCGGTCACCGACATCGCCTATGAATGCGGCTTCGCCGACGGCTCGCACTTCGCCCGCCAGTTGAAGGCGATGTTCGGGGCGACGCCGCAGGCCGTGCGCCAGATGGCGCTGGCCCGAGGCGCGGCGGGGTAGGGGCGGCAATGTTCAATGTCGACCCGCGGGCCCGGCCGCAAGAGATCGTCTTCGTGCTGGTGCCTGACTTTTCGATGATGGCCTTCACCGCCTCGATCGAACCATTGCGCGCCGCCAACCGGCTGGCCGGGGAGGGCCTGTTTCACTGGCGCGTGTTCAGCCCCGATGGTGAGCAGATCAGTGCCAGCAACGGCGTGACCGTGTCCCCGGATGCCGGGCTCGAGGATTGCCCAGGGGCCGCCGCGATCTTTGTCTGCGCCGGGGTGCGGGCCGAAACGTACCGTAATCCGGGGCTGGATGCCTGGCTGCGGCGCATGGCCAGCCTTGGCGTCACGGTCGGCGGCGTTTGTACGGGCCCCTTGCTGCTGGCCCGGGCGGGTCTGTTGGACGGCCACCGTTGCACGATCCATTGGGAGAATGTCGAAAGCTTCGCCGAGGAATTCCCTGAGCTCGACATCACGGCGACCCTGTTCGAGATCGACCGGCGGCGCTGCACCTGTTCCGGCGGTACGGCGCCGCTCGACATGATGATCAACCTGATCGCCACCGACTATGGCCGCGAGTTGGCCCAGACGGTCGCTGAACAGATGCTGCACACTTTCGTGCGCCACCCTTACGACGCCCAGCGCATGTCGTTCCAGCACCGCACCGGCATCAGCGACCCCAAGGTGCTGGCCGCCGTCGCAACGATGGAGGCGTTGCTAGAACACCCGGTCTCCATCGAGGATCTGGCCGGCGGCATCGGCGTGTCGGCCCGTCAGCTTGAGCGGCTGTTTCGCGGCAAGCTGGGCAAGTCGCCGGCGCGCTATTACGCCGAACTGCGCCTGAAACGCGCCCGACAGCTCTTGACCCAAACGCCCATGCCGGTGGTGCAGGTGGCCGTGGCCTGCGGCTTCACCTCCGCCTCGCATTTCGCCAAGTCTTACCGCAAATTCTACGGCCGATCGCCCAGCGACGACCGGGCCAGACTGCTTGCTGAATGGCCTGATCCGATCGAACCGCCATTGGAGGTTCATCGCGCCGAGGCGCCGCCCACCCTTTGACGGACCGCCGTCAACTGAGTGACCCAGCCTGAGAAACGGCGGCCAAATGGCCGCCGCTCTCCGCGTTCAGGTCGACGGTGCTTCCGGGGCATCGCCGCTGCTGCCCTCGCTGCCGGTTCTCCTGCGCGCCTGAACGTATCGTCGCTCGTGCGACAGCCCCAGATAGAGGCTCCAGCACATCACCAGTAGGACGACCGTGAAGGGCAGGCCAACGGTGATCGAGGCGGCCTGCAGGGCGCCCAAGGCGTCCGCGCCGCCGCCGAACAGCAACACGCCAGCGATAATGCCTTCGATCGTCACCCAGAAGATCCGCTGCGCCACCGGCGCGTCGACCTTGCCGCCGGCGGTGATGCTGTCGATCACCAGCGAGCCGGAATCTGAAGACGTGATGAAGAAGACCAGCACCAGCACGATGGCCACGAACGAGGTGATCTGTGCGATCGGCAGATTGTCCAGCATCTGGAACATGGCCAAGGAGACCTCGCTGATGCCGTTGGCCAACTCGCCGATATTGTTCTGCACCTGGTCCAGCGCCGCACCGCCAAAGACGCTCATCCAGATCAGCGTCACCACGGTCGGCACCAGCAGGACGGCGACGACGAACTGGCGCACCGTGCGGCCCTTTGAGATCCGGGCGATGAACATGCCGACGAACGGCGACCAGGAAATCCACCAGGCCCAGTAGAAGACCGTCCAGCCGTGATAGAAGGTCGTGTCCTCGCGGCTGACGAAGCTGCTGAGCGGGATGAGGTCGCCCAGATAGGATGACGCGGTCGTGCCGATCGTGTTCAAGATCGCCACCGTTGGCCCCAAAAAGAGCACGAACAGCAGCAACAGGGCGGCCAACATCATGTTGACGTTGCTCAACACTTTCACGCCGCCCTCGAGGCCCCGGACGACCGAGACAAGCGCGATGGCGGTGATGACGATGATGATCGCCACCTGCACACCCAGCGTGTTTTCAATACCGAACAGATACTCCAGGCCGCTGGCCGCCTGTTCGGCGCCAAAACCCAGGGACGTCGCCAGACCGAAGATCGTGGCCAGCACCGCGATCACATCGACGACATGGCCGATGAACCCCCAGGACCGGTCTTTCAACAGCGGGAAGAAGCCAGCCCGGATGGTGAGCGGCAGCCCCTTGTTGTAGCTGAAGAAGGCCAGCGACAGGCCGACGACGGCATAGATCGCCCAGGGGTGCAGTCCCCAATGGAACATGGTGGCGCCCATGGCGCCCGCGGCCCCTTCCGGCGTATTCGGCTCGACGTCCAGCGGCGTGCCGTACCAGTTGGTGTAATACGCGGTCGGCTCCGCCACGCTCCAGAACATCAGGCCGATGCCCATGCCGGCCGCGAACAGCATCGCGAACCAGGACAGGGTCGAGAAGTCGGCTTTGGCGTCTTCACCGCCGATCCTGATACTGCCGACCGGCAGAATGATCAGGGCCAGGCAGAACAGCACGAAGATGTTCGCGCCGATCATGAACAGCCAGTCGAAATTCTCCGTCGACCAGACCCGGGCGCCTGCAAACACCTGGTTGGCGTCGCCGGGGGCCATCAGCGTGCCCAGGATGAAGACTGCAATTAGAAGGGTGGCCACCCAGAAGACGGGATGATGCACATCCATCCCCCATCTGCGTAGATTGTCCTGCCCTATCTGATATTCCGTCGCGTAGCGATCGGGCATGGCTGTGCCCTCCTTCGAACTGCTGAGCGTTTGGGTCTGGCGGCTTCGTTTTGCCGGCGGATTCCTCCGTTCCATCGAATGCCGAAACGGCAGCGGCAGTGCCTGGAATGGACCGGCCCAACCGCAAAAACCGACGTCGTCGGGGCCAGCGATGACGCGTGCGCGAGCCTATGCGGCAATTTGACCAACTGTCAAATTTCCTTCATCTATCTCGGAAATCCTGATAGATATCAACGATATAGAACGGCCCTTTGCGCCAAGCCTAGAGCCTGACGCTGGCAACGCAGCTTGATCTACGGCTTGGCAAGGGTTGATGCGCCCCCAGCCAAGCCCGCGCGTCGACCGGACGAGAGCCCGGGTTAGCCATAGGCGGAGGAAAGGCCCTCAAACGTACGGTCAACACCTCAAAGCGGGTGTGCTATGGCTAGGGTCGCAATCGGAACCATCGCGGTGCAGCTGCCTTGTGACTCATGTCCCGAAGGGTGTCGGATCTAGCTGGTGGGCCGGCCACGCAGTCGCCCAGACGGGGAGGTGGCTTGTTCATCCAATAGTTGTTGCCACGGCGGCAAACAGGGCTATCTTGACGCCCATCCGTAACGCCCGCCCACTTGCCGTGCTGCGTGCATCGGCAACGATTTGAGCCATCGTCAGCGAAAACCGGTTGTTCCCGGCACATCCTGGCGCCAGCGGGTTGGCCGTTGGCGCCAAGACGGCATGCTCTACGCGACCGTAGCCCTGTTCGGTGCGGTCGCAGGCCTGCTGTTTCGCGGGACCCTCGATCCAGACCAATCGCGGACCGTTCTCAACATTGTTTTGAGCGCCGCCAACGGAGCATTGATCGGTCTCGGCATGCTGGGCATGCATGACTGGTTCACCTGGCGCTATCGCGACTGGCTGCGGCGACGACCCTTGATCATTGAGATGGCGCTGAACGGCCTGGCGATGGCCGTCGCCGGCGTGCTTGTCCACATCATCGTCCAGATCGTCCTGTTTGACGAACGCCTCGCCGGCATCATCTCGCTTCTTCCTTTCGACGCGGCGCGTTTCCTTGCCCTGGCGGCCGTTTTTGTCACGGGCGTGCATGTCGTCCGGCTGATCGGTGCCGGCCAGTTCGTGAGCATCATGGTCGGCCGATACCGTCGGCCGGTCGAGGAATGGCGCATCTTTCTGTTCGTCGACGTGAAGGGCGCGACGCGGCTGGCCGAAAGGTTAGGGCCGGTCGCCGTGGCGACGCTGCTGGCCCGGTTCTTTCACGATGTCGACGAGATCATCACGGACCATGGGGGCGAGGTTCACGCGTACGTCGGCGACGCGATCATCGTGACTTGGCGCTTGCGGTCCGGCGTCGCGGATGCGGCCTGTGTGGACTGCGTTTTTGCCATGCGCGACCGCATGGACCACCTGGCCGAAAGCTATCGGCGCGAGTTCGGTACCGTTCCCGAATTTCGCGCCGCGCTGCATTGCGGCCTCGTGGTGGTCAGTGAGATCGGTCTGTCGAAGGAGCAAGTCACCTATTTCGGCGATACGGTCAATGTCGCGGCGCGCCTTGAAAGCTATGCCAAGCAATCGAACCATGACGTCGTCATGTCAGGGGACCTGCATGACCGGCTGGGGCCGGTTCAAACTGTCGCCATCGAGGATCTCGGCCCGGTTTCCCTGCGCGGCCGCGCCCGGCCTGTACACCTGTATGCGCTGGAGCCCAAGCCGTCCTGAGCCGAAACAAGAGATGGAACGTTGCACCATGATCCGCACCGCCACGATCGATGACTTGCCCGCGATCAAACAGTGTGTCGAAGCGGCCTACGAGATCTATGTCGAGCGCATTGGGGACAAGCCAAAGCCGATGCTGGCCGACTACGAGGCGCAAGTGCGCGACGGCATCGTCAGCGTTGCGGTCGATGATCATGGCGACGTTCAGGGGTACATTATTTGCTATGCGCGCTTAGGTACGATGCTGCTTGAGAACGTAGCGGTCTCGCCGCGCCACCAGGGCGAGGGCGTTGGCAAGCGTCTTATTGCCTTTTGCGAGGGGGAGGCGCGTCGCCAAGGCTGCCAAGCGATCGAGCTCTTCACCCATGTAAAAATGACCGAAAACCGAGCCCTCTATGCCCGGCTAGGTTACGAGGAGATTGATCGGCCCGATGACAAGCAATTGGACCGCGTCTTTTTCAGAAAGCGGCTTGCCTGAGCACGCCGCTGCAGTCCTATTGGGCCTCCCGCTCGTCGGGCAACAGGTGCAGCGCGATGAAGCAGAGCAGCTGCACGCCCGCCTGCTCCATATGATTGCCCTCCAGATCGTACTCCTGAACGATCTGGTCGGCGATAAGGAAGGCGAACCATTCGGCCAACGAGATGATGAAGCCGGCATTGACCCACGCCATCCAGCGATCCCGCGGACGCGTCGGCGCGAATGCGGCGATGGATAGAAACAGCGCCGACAGAAACGACCAGAGAATGACGCCGGCAAAAAGCCCCACGGAAAGCCAGGACGGCGCACCAAAGGGCCCGATCGCTTGAACGATTGCCGGATAGTTGCCGGTCTGAAGCCAGACAAGATCGAACCAGCCAAGGTCCTGCATGGTGCCGAGGAAGTCCGTAAAGAACGCGATCACCCACCAAAGCGCCCAGGTCACGACGATCAGGCGTTTGAACAGGCTCGTTGAGGGGAACATCGCGGCCTCCGTGATTGTCTGGCGCTGCGCATCACACTACAACGATTTGGCGAACGGCGGCTGCGCAGATCCGGCACTGCCAACACGTCAATAGACAGGATCGCGACGCTGATCATTCGCTCGCCCGACGCGGGCAACCGTTGCGGGCCAAGCCATCGCTTCAGCCTGCAGGCAAGTGATCCGGATGACGTGGTTCGAACAACGGAGAACGATGGCCTTGTTTCGACAATGCTTGGACAAGGTCCCGCCATTTGCTGCGCATAGGCAACCGCCGAATGACGTTCCGATCTCAAATGCTTAGGACAAACATGAACGCCTTGTCGATCATCAGGACGGCGCCCGTTGCCGTGCTCATATGCCTATTGCCTGGCCCGGCGGTTGCACAGACCGCCAGCGCCGACATCGCGTTACCGCGCGCACCGCTGGCCAGCGAAATCGGCACCCGAGAGGTCAGCTTTCTCGCCCAGGATCTGGCCACCGGCGCAAGCTGCGCCCTCGAAGGCAGCGACCTGGACAGCCGGCATGCCCCATGGTCGACCTTCAAGATCGCCAACCTTGTCATCGCGCTCGAGACGGGCGCAGCGCAGGATCTCGAAACCGCCAGGGTTTGGGACCAGGCGCGGCGTCCGCCACAAACCTACTGGCCGGACGATTGGCGCCAAAACCAAACCCTGCTCAGCGCCTTTCGGCGCTCGGCAATATGGTACTTTCAGGATGTCGCGCTCGATGTCGGCAGCGACACCTATCGAACCCTGTTGCGCGACTGGGGCTACGGCAATGCGGAGGTCGCGGACGGCGCCGACGGCTTTTGGCTCGGCGACAGCCTCCAGATTTCGGTCGCCGAACAGGTCACCTTTCTCGGACGCCTGGTCAGCGGCGACTTCGATGTCGATGCCGAAACGTTCGCCGCCTTGGCCGAAGCAAGTGCCGTGGCCAGCGCTGACGGCGTCATGCTCCATGGCAAGAGCGGCTCAGGCACACTATCACCCGGAGATTTCTCCGGTCCGTTCGAAGGCTGGTTCGTGGGCTGGTTGGACCGTACCGACGAGGCACCGGCCGTCTTCGCGCTCTACGCCGCCGCCGAGACGTTCGGTGCGCTTCGTGACTTCCGGCAAGACTTCGCGATTGACCTCCTGAACAGATGCGGCCTTACTTCTTCAGGACTCTAAGGCCAGGGCGTCAGCCCATCGACTATCGATCTGTTCATCCTTCATCGCGCCACGCTCGCCACGTGTCGATGCAAGGCGAACGTGCCGGGAAAAGACAGTGTGAGCAGATCCGTGAGCCCAACGGAACGCGTGCGTACTGTTTGCCCCTATTGCGGGGTTGGCTGCGGCGTCTTGGCGCGGCCACGCCCTGGACGCGCGATCATCGAGGGGGACCCCGACCATCCAGCCAACCGTGGCATGCTGTGTACTAAGGGGCTGTATCTCGGCGAAACATTGCAGCCGGAGAGCCGCCTGCTGCGGCCGCGTGTCGGCGGTCGCGAAACAGGTTGGGACGAGGCGCTGGACCTTATCGCCAGCCGTTTCCGCGAGACGCTGGCCGAACACGGTCCCGACAGCATCGCCATTTACGCGTCCGGACAGCTTCTGACGGAGGACTACTACGTCGCCAACAAGCTTATGAAGGGCTACATCGGATCGGCCAACATCGACACCAACTCACGGCTGTGCATGGCCTCGGCCGTGGTCGCGCATACAAGGGGCTTCGGGAGCGATACCGTGCCCGGGACGTTTCAGGACCTTGAGCAAGCCGATCTCGTGGTCCTCGTTGGTTCCAATCTTGCGTGGTGTCATCCCGTCCTCCACCGAAGGCTCGTCGCGGCAAAGGCAGCGCGGCCCTCCTTGACGGTCGTGAACATCGACCCGCGTCGTACCGCCACCTCGGTCTTGGCCGACCTTCAACTATCCGTGCGGCCAGGCTCCGATCTCGCTCTCTTCAACGGCCTGTTGGCCGAGATCGCACACTCTGGCGCAATTGATGGCGTCTACGTGGATGCCCATACGAAGGGACTGGGCGAGGCCCTCGAGGCAGCAGAGCGCCAGACCGTGGCGGAAACCGCGGCAATCACCGGCCTAACACGCCACAGCCTGGCGCAGTTCTACGACCTTTGGATTTCGAACGAGCGGGTGGTCACGCTCTTCAGCCAGGGCATCAACCAGTCCGTCACCGGATCGGACAAGGCCTCGGCCATCATCAACTGCCATTTGGCAACGGGTCGGATTGGCCGGGAAGGCATGGGTCCGTTCTCGATCACCGGTCAACCGAATGCGATGGGCGGCCGGGAGGTCGGGGGGCTGTCCACTATGCTCGCAGCGCACCTTGAGCTTGGAAGCGCAGAGCATCGCAAGGCGGTCCAATCGTTCTGGAACTCGCCGACCATTGCCGAAAAGCCGGGGCTGAAGGCGGTTGATCTGTTCGGCGCCTGCGCCGATGGCCGTGTCAAGGCGCTTTGGATCCTGTCGACCAATCCGGTCGACAGCATGCCCGATGCCGACGCCGTTCGCGAGGCCATTCGTCGCTGCCCGGTCGTGGTCCTATCCGACATCGTTGACGATACCGACACAGCCCGCGAGGTCGACATTCTCTTGCCGGCGGCCGGTTGGGGTGAAAAGTCCGGCACTGTCACGAATGCTGATCGAACGATCAGCCGCGAGCGGGCCTTTCAGGTCGCGCCGGCCGAGGCGCGCCCCGACTGGCGGATTGTCTGCGACGTGGCTGGCCGGATGGGGTGGCGCGAGGCTTTTGCCTTCCCCAGCCCAGCCGCCGTGTTTCGTGAGCATGCCGCTCTCTCGGGCGTTGCGGGTGGGCTAGGGCGCGGCTTCGATGTTTCGGATCTCGCCGAGATCGACGACGACGCCTATGACGCCCTCAGGCCTTTTCGCTGGCCACGCGCCAGGGACAAACAGGGGGGCCGGTTTTTCGGCGCCGGCGGCTTTCACACCGACGACCGGCGTGCACGCCTGATCGCGACGCCTTGGCGGTCCTGCCTGCCGGATACGTCCGATGACTGGCCGCTGCGCCTGAACACCGGCCGTGTGCGCGATCATTGGCACACGATGACGCGAACCGGGCATGCGCCGCACCTGGCGCGTCGCCACGTTGAGCCCTTCGTCGATGTGCATCCGACGGATGCCGCGCGTTTGGACATCGGTTCGGGAGATCTGGCGATACTTGAGAGCCCCCTCGCGCAGGTCATCGTGCGTGCGCACGTCACCGACGACGTGCCCGCCGGGTCGGTTTTTACCCCAATGCACTGGAGCGGGAGCTTCGCGTCGCACGCCAGGATCGATGCGCTGGTTCCTCCTGCGTGTGACCCGGTCTCCGGCCAACCGGCCTTTAAGGGCGCTGTCGCCCGCCTCGCAAGATTTGATCTCGACTGGCGTGGGATTGCCGCCGCGCGGCAGCCATTTCAGCCCAAGACCGCGTATTGGGCTCTCATTCGCGCGCTCCACGGCTGGGCCGCGACCTTCGCCAGCGAGAACTGGAATGGGCCCGACCCATCGTTGCTAGGGCTGAAAACGGACGGACACATGGTGACAATCGCGTCGGGGCCCGATTGCTTCTTCGCGGCCATCGCGCAAAACGACACCATCGATGCCCTCTACCTTGTCAGCCGAACCCGGCCAGGCATTAGCGCCATGCAACTCGCCAGTCAGCTTGGCCAAGACGCGGATGCCGATCGCCTCGACGCCTGGCGGCTGCAGACGGAAGCACAAGAACCGAGCTCGATCGTGTGCGCCTGTTTCGCGGTCGACGCCGAAACCATCCGCAGCGCCATCGCCGATCGAAATCTAGGAAATGTCGAGGCGGTTGGCCGGACGCTACATGCTGGAACAAGGTGCGGCACGTGCCGGCCGGAGATCGCAGCACTGCTGGGCACGCAGCGCCAGCAAACAGGCCGGACTGGGGTCTAGCGCGAGATGACGGCTGTGGCCCGCTCTGTGAACATCTGGGCGTTCCGGTTCCAACGGAACCCTATTCATTCAGGAACACGGCGGCCGATCTCAAAAAGCGTTTTGCCGGGAAAGACTGACCAACCGGGCCCGCGCCCGGGCGCATTACCGGCGAGGCCAACGCGGCATCGGCGTTGTTCGCTATGCGGCCGATCAGGTCTGCGGCAACGGGCGGCAACGGAACGACTGTCTCTCGCCTACTTTCAGGCATTTCTGCTCAGTGAGTTGGGAAGGCGGAGGGATAGAGCTGAGATAATGCCAGAAGCCACAAAAACAGTGTCAGCGTCGACACAAGTGTGCCGGTCGACACCGTCTCAGCAGACAGCTCCTTCAAATGATCGTACTTCGCTGCAAGGACGAACACGACCTTTGCTGCAGGCACGGCCGCACAGACCACCGCTGCCACAGCGAAGAAGGGATCGAGATCAGTCAGCTGAACCAGCAGCAACACAATGGCCGGGATTACGACCAGTTTGGTGATGGTGAGCCAAAGGATGGTGGAGGCGCTTGTCTTCAGGCCTCGCAGGCGTATCGACATGCCGACCGCGAACAGAGCACAGGCCGTGACTGAGTCACCCAGAAGCGTCAGATAGTCGACCGCTGCAACCGGCAGTTCCCATCCCGCGATGGCAAAGGCAACACCCAGGATGGGCGCGAGGAGAAGCGGGTTTAACAGGACATGCCGGACACTCGACCAGATGGTTGTTGGTTCTGAGCGACCGTTCGGTTGCGACCGTTCAATTGTGACGACCGCAATGAGAACCATCGTCATCATGATAACGCTCGCAATAGCGGCCGGCAAAACAGCCTCGTGGCCGAACACCGCCTTGAGGAGTGGCAAGGCAACGAAAGCCGTGTTCGAGCAGGCGGCGAGAAGACCAAGAATGGTCGCGTCGCCAACGGAAGCCTTGCGCAAGGCCCGCGTCAAAAAGAGCGTCGCGAAAAAAACTACAAAGGTACTTCCGCCGAAACTTGCGAGGAAGGCGACGTTCAATAGGCGACTGGCCGATTCCTGTGCGATTACCAGAAACAGCAAAGCGGGCAGGCCAATGTTGAACGCAAATCGTATCAGTGCATCGCCCAACTCTTCGGGCAACAGCTTATAGTGCGAGGTGATAAATCCAGTAAGGATGATCGCAAAGATCGGCAAAAGCAGATTGGCAGACTGCAAAGTGCACTCCTCCCGCTATTGATCGCTCGAATATGATGCTCCCGAAATGGAAGGGACAGACAAACGGCAATAGTACCGACTGACCAACCTACTCTGCATTGCCTTAAGCAAGAGCGGAAAAGTACTTTGCGCATCTCATTTGAAAAAGGCTCCATCTGATCGAGGAGGCTCGGCATCGCGGATATCCGGATTTGCGATGAAACCGGAAGCGCAGCGTGTTGTGTACGGAGAGCGAAAGCCGCCTCCGTCCGCAAGGCTGCCAATTCGCTGGTATGGTCGACCGTCGCAGAGTCGGCGACAAATGGCGGATGGGGTGGGATTCGAACCCACGAGACGGTTGCCCGCCTGCCGGTTTTCAAGACCGGTGCCTTCAACCGCTCGGCCACCCATCCGCAAAGGCAGGCCCGCTCTACCACTCCCGGCCGGGGCGGTAAAGCGGGCCTTTGCGATCGCCGGGTCTACCGGATCAAGCAGATCCGTGGCGCCCGGTCAGGTCGACAGGCTGTTGACGTAGTCGGCCAGCGCGCGGCGGGCCTCTGCCGCGGCGTCGCGTTGGTGGGCGAGCACTTCCGTCAGGCCCTCCAGCGTATCTTCCTGGGCCGACAGGTTGGCCATGTAGCGCTGGAACAGGTCGCTGTCGGCCGGCACGACGGATAGGTTGTCGCGCAGCCTCGCCTGGTCGCGCACGATCTCGTCGATCTGAACCGAGGTGCGCCGGACGCCGGCCTCCTGTTCCTCTACCGCGCGCACCCGTTCGGCCAGGTCGGCGAAGACGGCGCGCAACTCATCCGACAGCCGGGTCGAGCTGGCATAAAACGCAATCTGCTCCGCGCCCAGGGTGGCGATCTCGACGCGCTGGAAACCCTCGCGCTCCAGCACAACCTCCTCGGTCACGGTAGCACCGGCCGGCACCTCGACCGAGATGCGGTAGGCTGTGGGCGTCAGTTCGACCCGCTCGCCCTCAACTCCGGCAAGCTCATAGCCGCCCAGTCTTGGATGCTCAAGGATCACGGTACGGTCGTGGTTGGCATCGCCCTCGATCGTGTACTGGGTGACCTGGCGCTGAAGCACCGTCTGGCGCAGCACACCGTCGGCGATGCTGGCCTGGACAACATTCTCGCTCTGGCGATCCTCGCGGTCGACCGTGACCGACTCGTCCAGCGCATAGGCCACCAGCCGGGAATCACCTTGCGGCAACGTCGCGAGCCGGGCGTCGCCCAGATAGCTGACCAGGCCACTGGCCGTATCGCGCTCGTACAAGGTCAGGATGCCGGGCGGCAGACCGCTGTCGCCCTCGTTGTCGAGCCGAACGGTCGCCAGCGGGTGAATCGGGTTCGTCTGCGGCTGGTAGAGCAGGGGCCGTTCGGTCGGCTGCTCGCGGCTGATGATCGGCAGCAGCAGCGAATGGCCGCTCTCGACGCTGACCGGCTCGGGGAAGCGGAACAGCACCTGGGTGGCGGCCTGCGTGCTCTCCGCCGCCAGCAGTTCGGCCCGGCGCGGTGTCGGCGCCAGATCGGCGGCAACGCTGGCCGCCGCGCCGGCCAGCGGCGCGAATGCGCCGTCGCGCACCCTGTCTTCGGCCTCGGATTCCAGCATTTCGATCATCGGGGCCGGTGAGGGGGGCTGCAGTGCGATACCGCCCTGGTCGACCGGTGGCAAAAGGCGACCCAGCACCTCGACCGGGATGATCGGGCGGTCGACGAAATAGGCGTCGTAAAGCGCCTGGCGGAACGTGACCGGATTGCCGGAGGCGACGGACAGGTCGACATCGACCCAATCCTCGCCACTGAGATTCTCGATCACGGCCCAGCCCTGCAGGTCCGAGGGCGCGCCGTCCTCGCCCAAGGTCAGGCGATAGGCGCTTTTCCACAGGGGCACCTCGACCACATAGGCAACGTGTACCGTACGTGGGCCTTCGCCCGGCAGGTTGATCGACAGGCGCCGACGGTCCTGCTGGCTGTTGGCCGCCAGCGCGGCCAGCGCCGTGTTGATCTGATCCTGAAGCGCAGGGTCGGAGAACTGGATGGCGTTGGTTTCCTCCAGGATCAACTGGCGCAGGCCTTCGCCGGTCATCACGCTGACCCGATGCACCGTTTGGCTGACGCCGTTTTCGGTCACGCTGGTTTCGGCGTTGACCGAGACGATACGGCCCGACAGGCCGCGCGGCCCGGTGGTCTCAATCTCTGCCCCCCTCAGCGCGTTCAGGAGTTCTACCGGCGAGGACAAGGCACCCGGGCCGAACGGCATCTCGCGGAAGACTTCGCCCAGAGGTTCGCGCCCAGGCAGGCTGATGTCACCGACGCGGCCGCTGTCGTCATAGACGACGATGCTTTTCAAGATGTCATCGACCTGGTCGAGCCTGACTTCCAGGCTCAGATCCGCATCACCGACGATTTCTGCGGCGTATTCGAAGTAGCCAACGCCGCCGGTGGACAGCATGACCCGTTGCAGATCGAGGCCACCGATATCCGGTGCGTTTTGCTGCCCGTAGGCGGGTAGGGCAGCGGAAAGCGAGACGGTCAACGCCAGGCTGCTGGCGCCAATCAGGAGGCGGAGCGAGTGTCGGGCAATCACGGATCGGGTTTCCTTCTTGTTCCGATTGGTGGCGAAAACCATGAGTTAAAGGCGAGCATCGCACCATTTGTCGGAGGTTTCGCCCAATTTTGGCAGCATTTCCGTGGTAATCCCGCGACGTTTTCGGCACGTTAACCGCTTGTCATTTGCCGTCGGTCCGACGGAACACATCCATAGCAGCTTAACGGCCGCAGGCGATCGATCGCCGAAGCGTTGCGGCCTACGCGTTTGAACGGGAGAGCACAATGACACGTCGATGGATGTCAACCATCGCCCTGGCCGTGACGGCCTTTGTTTTGGGCGCGTGCGTGACCAGCGAGGTTCAGGAGCCGGTACCGGTCCAAACGGCGTCGCTCAATGTCCCCGATGTCGATCCGGTCCTATCCGTGGAACACGGCATGGCCTCTTGGTACGGGCCGGGTTTCCACGGTCGCCTGACCGCCAGCGGTGAGGTTTTCGACCGCGAGGAAATGACCGCCGCGCATCGCGACCTGCCTTTGCCGAGCTTTGTGCGCGTCACCAACCTGAACAATCGCGAAAGCGTCATCCTGCGGGTGAACGATCGCGGGCCGGTCAGCGAGAACCTGGTCATTGACGTGTCGGAGGAGGCGGCGGAGAGGCTGGACTTCATCGACGCCGGCATCGTGCCTGTCCGTGTCGAGGTGCTGAGCTGGCGACCGGCGGTCCTTTAGCGCACTCAGGGCGGCATCAGCGCAGGCCAAAAAACAGGGTGCAGACCTGGAAATAGATGAACAGCCCCGTGATATCGACCAGGGTGGTCAGCGCGGGACCTGAAACCAGCGCCGGGTCTTGCCGCATCAGCCGCGCGCCCAAAGGCAGCATGGCGCCCACAAGGGTGGCGACGACCACCTGAACGGCGATCGCAATGCCGACGGCCAGACCAACATTCAACAAGGTGATATTGGCGGGAACGTCGCTGGTGTTGGACAGGAACAGGACCTTCAAGAGCGCGAACAGAAACAGGACGCCGGCCAGCAACAAGGCGACCGCGAACTCCTTGGCCAGGATGCGGCCCGTGTCGCGCAGTCGAACGTCGCCAAGCGCGAGCCCGCGCACGATCAGACTGGATGACTGGGTCCCAACATTGCCGCCGGAGTCGGCAATGGTCGGGATGTAAAGCGCCAGAATGACCAGGGCGGCGATCACGTCTTCATAGACGTGCAAGATGTAACCTGAGATCAAACCCAAGGCCGCCAGGCTGAGCACCCAGCCGACGCGTCGGCGAAAATGCGCCAGGACTGACTGGCGCATATAGGGCACTTCGACGGCCGCGTCGGTAAGGGCGACAAATCGGTCAGCGTCCTCCCGCAACTCGTCCTTGAGGATCTCATCGGCATCACGCGGTGTCATGACGCCGACAAGCGCGCCTTCTTCGGTCGTGACGGGCAGGGACAGCAGGCCATACTTGCGCATGCGCTCGGCCGCGGGTTCACGGTCCTCGTCGACGGAGGCGGAAACGAAGTCCCGCGCCATCACGTCCGAAACCGGGGCCTTCGGTTGTGCCGTCAACAGCCGCGACAGTTCGACGACCCCCACCAACCGCCGATCATCGGCCACGACGTAGGCGTCATAGATGGTTTCGACCTGGTGCGCCTCGGCCTTCAGCCGCGCCAGCGCATCGGCCGCAGACATGTCGGGGGTCAGCACCGCATATCGCGGGGAGGCATAGGCGCCGGCCGAATCCGGACCGTAGGTGGCGTGGGCCGCAATGGCTTCGCGCTCGGCGCGGTCGAAGCCGGCCAGGACCGCCTCGCGACGGCGACGGCCCAGACGGCTCAAGACGCGGGCCGCATCGTCGGCCGGCATGCGCGCCAGCAGGTCGGATAGCTGTTGGGTGTCCAACCGCTCGGCAACGCCCAACTGCAGATCGATGTCGAGACCGGTAAAGGTTTCGACCTTTTGCGCGCCGTCAAGCGCCGCGAGAACGGCCCGGACCTGGCGGCCGCGAAGATGCTCGATCGCATCGACGATGTCCGCAGCCTTCTTGGATGCCAGATAGGACCGCAAGTCGTGCTCGTCTTGTCCGGCCAAGAGATCAAGCAGATTGGCCGGTCGAATGCTTTCATACATCGTCTATCTCGCGCGGGCTGCGGCAGGGCAACGGGCCGAAAAGCTAGCAAATCCAACGCGCTGCCAATTGAAACTTTTGCGACAGCACGCGGCAAACCAGCGCATCGAGCCTGTTCGGCCGGTCCCTTTGCCCCGGTGATGGTTGTGCCAGCGTGGTTTGCCGCGGGCTTATGGGGTGCTCGTTGCCTCTTTGCGGCCATCCGGCGATACTATCGCTGACAGCATCGACCGAACCGATTCCGCATGCACGGCGCGACCATGACCCTCTTCACAATCCCCTTTCGACGTCTCGGCAAGCCGCTGCTTGCCCTGCTGCTCGCGACCGGCTTTTTCGGAGCGACGGCTTCGGCACAAACCATCGAGACCACGGCGCGGGAAGCGCTGATCATCGATGCGACGACCGATACGGTGCTGCTGGAACACAACGCCGACGAGCGGATGCCGACGGCGTCCATGAGCAAGATCATGACCATGTACATGGTCTTCGAGGCGTTGGACCAAGGGCGCCTGTCCCTCGACGACCTGCTGCCGGTGAGCGAGCGGGCCTGGCGGGTCGAGGGCAGCCGCATGTTCATCGAGGTTGGCGATCAGGTGCCGGTGGAAAACCTGATCCGTGGCGTCATCGTTCAGTCCGGCAACGATTCCGCGATCGCCCTTGCCGAGGCGCTTGGCGGCACCGAGGAGGGTTTCGCCCGGCAGATGACGGAGCGGGCGCGCGAGTTGGGCATGGCCGACAGCAATTTCATGAACTCGACCGGGTTACCGGACCCTGACCATTATTCGACCGCGCACGATCTGGCCTTGCTGGCCCAGAGGCTCATCTCCGATTTTCCCCAGTATTATCATTACTATTCCGAGCTCGAATTCACCTGGAATGACATCACCCAGGGCAACCGCAATCCGCTCTTGTACCGCGACCTCGGCGCGGACGGTTTGAAGACCGGCCACACCTCGGAGGCGGGCTACGGCCTCACTGGATCGGCGGAACGCAACGGCAGACGCATCATAGTCGTCGTGAACGGGCTGGAAAGCGCCCAGGCGCGCGCTGACGAGGCCGCGCGGCTGTTGGAATGGGCCTTTCGCGAGTTTGACGCCGTCCATCTGTTCGATGCCGGCGAGACGGTGACGGTCGCCGGTGTCTGGCAAGGCGACCCGGCCGAGGTGCCACTGGTCGTCGCGGAGGATCTGAGCATGACCCTGGCCCGGGGCGCGTCCGGCGAGGTAGAGGTGGTGGCAAGCTGGGATGGCCCGCTGCCGGCGCCGATTGCCGCTGGCGATGCCCTGGGCAGCTTGACCATCCGCGTGCCCGGTATTCCGGACCGCGACGTGCCGCTGGTCGCCGGCGCCAACGTTGCCGAACAGGGCTTCTTCGGCCGCATCGTCAGCGGTGTCGGCGGGCTGGTTGGCGGCGTCGCCAACTAGTGTCCGGCTCATGACGAACGAGGCGGACACAACAGACCAGCGTGGCCGCTTCATCACGTTCGAGGGCGGCGAAGGGGCCGGCAAGTCGACCCAAATCGCGCGCGCGGCCAGCTTTCTTAAGGACCGCCAGATCGATCCCGTGGTCACGCGGGAGCCCGGCGGCTCGCCCGGTGCCGAGCAGATCCGGCAGTTGCTGGTCGAGGGTGAGCCGGGACGATGGGATGCGGTCACCGAAATGCTGCTGCATTTCGCCGCCAGACGGGATCACGTGCGAACGGTCATCGCCCCGGCGCTGGCCGAGGGGCGGTGGGTACTGTGCGACCGTTTCGTCGACAGCACGCTGGCCTATCAGGGTTACGGCCATGGGCTCGGCGAGGCGCCCGTCCGGCAACTCGCCGACCTCACGATCGACGGCGTCTGGCCGGACTTGACGATTGTCCTGGACCTGCCGGTCGAACAGGGGTTGAAGCGCGCGGGTGAACGGGCAGGGCGCGAACAGCGATACGAACGCATGGGCCTCGACTTCCATCGGCGTCTACGCGAGGGATTCCTCGCGATCGCGGCGGCCGACCCGGACCGATGCAGGGTTGTCAATGCTATGCGCCCTGTCGATGAGATCGCGGACGAAATCGCGATATCACTCGAACAATTGCTTATAGAACATTGATATTATGGAAGTTATTTTACCTTGGCTACGGTCCAACTTCGTCGGCCATGAAACAGCCGAAAGCGCGCTCGCTGCTGCAGCCAACAGCGGTCGCTTGGCCCATGCCTGGCTGATTGGCGGGCCTTCCGGTGTCGGCAAGGCGACCCTGGCATACCGTTTTGCCCGATCCCTGTTGGCCGGACCGGGCAGCGAACCAGGGCTGGCACTCCCGTCCGATCATCCGGTTTTCCGCCGCGTCGCCGCCGGCGGCCATGCGGACGTGTTGAGCATCCGGCGAATGCCCGATCCCAAATCCGGACGCGTGCCCAAAGACCTGCCGGTCGATGCGATCCGCAAGATCGGGCCGTTCCTTGGCCTGACGGCGGCGGAAGGCGGCTGGCGCATCGTGATTGTGGAGGATGCCCACACGCTCAACCGCAGCGGTGCCAACGCCCTGCTGAAGATTCTCGAAGAACCACCGGATCACGCGGTCATTATGCTGATCGCCGACAATCCGGGCGCCATGTTGCCGACCATCCGGTCCCGCTGCCGCTTGCTGATGCTCGAACCGTTGCCGGAACAAACGGTGGCGGCGTTTCTGTCGAACGAGTTGCCGGCCGACAAGGCAGGTGAGGCGGCATTACTGGCCAAACTTGCCGATGGATCGATCGGGCGGGCCATGGCGCTGGCCAACGCCGAGGCGCTGGAAAGCTATCGCGCGCTGCTGGCCTTGATGGCGGAGTTGCCCAATCTGAACTGGCAGGCCGTCTACAGATTTGGCGACGGGCTGGCGCCGGCGGCCAACGAACCCGCCTATCGGCTGACGGCGGAGCTGATGATGTGGTGGCTGGGCCGCTTCGTCCGCGCCCAGGCGCGCGGCGCGCTGCCGGAGCCGGTGCTTGAGGAGGAAGCAACCCTGACCCAACGGCTGGCGTCGCTGGCCGGGCTTGATCGCTGGTTGGCTGTGTGGGAAAAGACCGGCCGCCTGTTTGCCCGGACCGAGGCCGCGAACCTCGACCGAAAACAGACACTTGTGCAGACTTTTTTAACGCTTGAGGCTGCGGTCCGGGCGTAACGGAACCGATCGATGGCCGCCGACAAGCACTATTACCTCACGACGCCGATCTATTACGTCAACGACAAGCCCCATATCGGCCATGCCTATACGACCCTGGCCTGCGACGTGCTGGCCCGGTTCAAGCGGCTGGACGGCTACGAGGTCTTCTTCCTGACGGGCACGGACGAGCACGGCCAGAAGGTGCAGGAATCGGCCGAGAAGGCCGGCGTTGCACCGCTGGAATTCTGCGACCGCGTCAGCCAGAACTTCCGCGATCTTGCACCGGCGATGAACTATTCGATCGACGATTTCATCCGCACGACTGAACCGCGCCAGCACAAGGCCGCGCAAGCCATTTGGCGGGCAATGGCCGAGAAAGGCGACATCTATCTGGACAGCTACGCCGGCTGGTACTCGGTGCGCGACGAGGCGTTCTTCGCCGAGGACGAGTTGACGGAGAAGGACGGCAAGAAGCTGGCCCCCTCCGGCGCGGAAGTGCGCTGGGTCGAGGAGCCGAGTTACTTCTTCCGCCTGTCGGAATGGGGCGACCGGCTGCTTGAGTTCTACGACGCTAATCCGGACTTCATCCTACCGGAAACAAGGCGCAACGAGGTGGTCAGCTTCGTCCGTTCGGGCCTGAAGGATTTGTCGATCAGCCGCACCACCTTCGACTGGGGCGTGCCGGTCCCGGACGACCCGGCCCACATCATGTATGTCTGGCTCGACGCCCTCACCAACTACATCACGGCCATCGGCTATCCGGACACGGACAGCGACAGCTATCGCAACTACTGGCCGGCCGATCTGCACATGATCGGCAAGGACATCCTGCGCTTTCACACTGTCTACTGGCCGGCCTTTTTGATGAGCGCCGGGCTGGAACCGCCGCGCCGCGTCTTCGCCCATGGCTGGCTGCTCAATCGCGGCGAGAAGATGTCGAAGTCGCTGGGCAACGTGGTCTCGCCCTATGACTTGAAGGAACGCTACGGGCTCGACCAGACCCGCTATTTCCTGATGCGCGAGGTGCCGTTCGGCAGCGACGGCTATATCAGCCACGAGGCCATGGTCGGTCGCATCAATGGCGACCTGGCCAATGATCTCGGCAATCTGGCCCAGCGCGTGCTTAGCATGATCGCCAAGAACTGCGCCGGCGCGGTGCCGACGCCAGGCGCGTACACGGAGGCCGACAAGACGTTGTTGGCCGCCGCTAACAGCCTGCGCGATCGCGTTGCCGAGCAGTTCGACAACCAGGCCTTCCATCGAGGGCTGGAAACGATCTGGTCGGTGATCGGCGACGCCAACCGCTATGTCGACGAGCAGGCGCCCTGGGTGTTGCGCAAGACCGACCCGGCGCGCATGAACACAGTGCTCTACGTGCTCGCCGAAACCGTGCGCCACGTGGCGATCCTGACCCAGCCGGTGATGCCGGATGCCATGTCGGCCATGCTGGATCAGCTCAGCGTCGCGGATAATGCCCGCAGTTTCGCCAGCCTGGGCGGGGCAGGGGCCCTGACACCGGGGACGGCACTGCCCAAGCCGGCCGGCGTGTTTCCCCGCTTCGTGGAGGAAGACGAGGCGGCCGATGCTGGTTGACAGCCATTGCCATCTCGATTTCCCGCAGCTGGCCGAGGATCTGGATGGCGTGGTGGAGCGCGCGCGGGCGGCGGGCGTTGGTCGCCTGCTGGCCATCTGCACCAACGTCGACCGGCTGGAGCGTAACCTTGAGCTTGTGTCGCGCTTCGACGACGTCCATCTCGCCGTCGGCGTTCACCCGCACGAGGCAAGCAGCGCCGCCGATCTGACGGTCGATCGCCTAGTCGAGATCACGCGCCACCCGAAGGTGGTCGGCATCGGCGAAACCGGCCTCGACTTCTACTACGACAACAGCCCGCGGCCGGCACAGGATGCCAGCTTCCGCATCCATATGGCGGCCGCACGGGAAACCGGGCTGCCGCTGATCGTGCATACGCGTGACGCCGACGCCGAAACGCTGCGCCTGTTGCGCGAAGGCGGTGCGGGGCAGGGCGGCGACAAACCACTGCGCGGCGTTATCCATTGCTTCAGCAGCAGCCGGCAACTCGCTGAAGAAGCGGTAGGTTTTGGATTCTATGTCTCCCTGTCGGGCATCCTGACCTTCAAACGGTCCGAGGAACTGCGAGAGATCGTTCGCGACCTGCCGCTGGACCGGTTGCTCGTCGAGACAGACGCGCCCTATCTGGCGCCCGTGCCTAAGCGCGGCAAACCAAATGAGCCGTCGTACGTCGTCCACACCGCCCAAGCCATGGCCCAGGTCAAGGGCGTCACGATGGCGGAACTCGCCCAAGCAACGACCGACAACTATCTGACATTGTTCAATAAAGTGCCGACGCCGGCCGACGTTGCTGCCTGAGCATGGGTGCTGGCTCTGTTGGCCTGAAGGTCACCATTCTCGGCTGTGGCGGTTCGCTTGGCGTCCCGCTGGTCGGCGGCAATTGGGGCACCTGCGATCCGTCGAACCCGAGAAACCGCCGCCTGCGCCCGTCCATCCTGCTGGAGACCGCCAACACGGTGGTCCTGGTCGACACCGCGTCCGACTGCCGCCAGCAGCTCTTGGATGCCGGCGTGACCCGTCTCGACGCCATTGTCTACACCCATGCCCATGCCGATCATGTGCACGGCGTCGACGACATCAGGCCCCTGCGCTTCGGGGCGGATGATCTGCTGCCGGCCTATGCCGACGCCGACACGATGGCGATTCTGGAGGCTCGGTTCGGCTATGTGATGGCCAGTATCGACATGGATCGAGGCATCTACAGTCCGATGCTGCAGCCGGTGCTGATCGACGGCCCGTTCCATGTCGGCGACATCGGCGTCATCCCGTTCACCCAGGATCACGGGCATTCCAGGTCGCTGGGTTTCCGCGTTGGGTCTTTTGCCTATTCGACCGATGTCGTGGCCCTCGACGAGACAGCCTTTGAGGTGTTGGAGGGGATCGACACGTGGGTCGTAGACGCCGCGCGCGAGGCGCCGCACCCGAGCCACGCCCATTTGGATCTGACCTTGTCCTGGATCAAGCGGCTGAAACCGCGCCGGGCCTATTTGACCCATATGAACCACACGATGGACTATGACCGGCTGGTCAGCATGCTGCCCGCCGGCGTCGCGCCCGCCCATGACGGGCTGGTGCTAGAGTTCTAGGCCTCTGCCGGAACCGGTCGCGCGCGCGGCATCAAGGTGAAGCAGATCAGGTTCGCCAGGACACCGATGATAATGCCTTCGATCTGCGCCGGTTGACCGAGCACGTCGTTCCAGACGATCGCACTGGCCAGCCCGGCACCGGCGGCGACCAGAAAGGCGGCCGGGCCCTTGCGCCAGCCTAGAATGGTCGCGACCAGCGGCACGAGCACAACCGGCGCCCAATAGGTGTAGGCGTAGATCAGGATGTCGAGGATGCTGGCGATCGAAATCGCAAAGCCGACCGACGCCAGGCCGATCACCAGTGTCGCGATGCGGGCGAGCCTGAGCCCCGCCGCTTCGCCCAGCGGCACTGGTCTCAAAGGCCGGACGATGTCGTTCACGAAGGCGATCGCCGCGGAATTCAGGAACGAGTCCGCCGACGACATGACGATGGCGATGACGGCGGCCACCACCAGGCCCTTCACTACCGGCGGCAGGACGGTGACGGCGACATGGGGCAGGGACAGGTTGCCGTCCAGTGTCGGATCGATCGCCAAGGCGACCAGGCCGATGGCACCGGCGATGGCGAAAAAGGGTATGGAGAACAAGCCGGAAAACAGCGTGCCGCGCGCCGCCCGTTTCGGATCGCGCGACAGGCACAGCCGCTGCAGATATGGCGGGACCAGCGTTTCGCCGAGCGCGAAGACCAAAAACAGCGTGATCAGCCCCAGCCAGGTGTAGTGCGGGCCGGGGATCTCCAACCGGTCGAGCGGGTGGGCGGCCGCCAGGGCGTCGAAGCCGCCGATATGGATGATGCCGAAGATGAGGGTGAGGGGGATGCCGATCGACAGGATGGCGAACTGAAACAGGTCGGTGACCACCACGCCGCGCATGCCGCTCAGGGTCGTGTAGGCAATCACGATGCCGCAGCCGATGGCGATGCCCCAGAGCTGGTCCAGGCCCAGGAAGACATTGAAAACGTAGCCGATGGCGCCGACCTGCGCCCCGACGATGCCGGCACACAGGATCATGCCGAACAGGCCGGTGACGATCCGGCCGGGCTTGCCATAGGTGGTGGCCATGATGTCGCCGACGGAAATGGCGCCGGGAAAGCGGCCCATGCGCGGTGCGATCACCGTCGCGACCAGAATCTCCTTCAGGCTGAAGCCCCATAGTGCGATCACGCTGGCGATGCCGAAAACGAATACGCGTTCCGCAATGCCCATGGAAAATCCGCCGCCGATGAACGAGGCCGCCATGGTCGCGAAGATGACCAGCGAACCGAACGAGCGTTTGACGACGGCATACTCCTCCAGCGTGCCCTGGTGCCGGCCGGACCAAAGCCCAACGCCAAGGACAAGCGCCAGATAGAGTCCCACGATGGCAATGTCGATCGCCCCGATCATCTAGCGGCCTTTCACTTGCTGGCCTGGCGCCGCGCGCACCGCCACCGCGGGTAGGGCGGCAACACGCATTCTCGGCTCGATTGGCGGTGGTGCGACGGGTTTGCGCCGCCGCAGCGTTGAAGGGTCATAGATCACGCAGCATAGAGATGACCCTCATGAGAAAATCAACCCTGCTGACGACCGCCATCGTTGCACTGGCCATCGGCGTGCCGGCCGCCGCGCACGACGGCCACAACGAGGTCTCGATCACCACCGATGCCAATTATCGCTACATTGTGTCGAACGGCATTCCGGACCACGACACCGGACAGTTCCCAAACCATGGAAATCCCCATGAAATCAGCGAACAAGAGCATGTTTTTCGTGTACCGCTGAACCCGGAAGTGGCTGACGCGCCGACGCCGATCGTACGCGGCATTTTCGGCGTAGCGCTAAACGGCGTGCCGTTCGACCCAGGCACGGCGGAGTATTGGAACAATGACCGCCAGTCAGGCTGGCGCTATGAGGCGCTGGGCGGCGGCCGCAACCTCGGCCTCGACCACGCCAATGGCCACGTTCAGCCGGGCGGCACCTACCATTATCACGGCACGTCGGACGCCTTGGCCAGCAGCCCGTCGGGCACGGAGCATTCCGCGCTCGTCGGCTACGCCGCAGACGGCTTTCCGGTCTATTCGGTCCATGGCTATGCCGACGGCAGCAATGCGGCCAGCGCGATCGTCGAACTGACCAGCAGCTACCAGCTCCGGTCCGGCACGCGATCAGACGGACCGGGCGGCACCTATGACGGCACGTTCGTCGAGGATTTCGAGTATGTCGCGGGCTCAGGCGACCTCGACGCCTGCAACGGCCGCTTCACGGTAACGCCGGAACATCCCGACGGCACCTATTCATACTTCCTGACTGAGAGCTATCCCTACATCCCACGCTGCGTCAGCGGCAGCGCCGACGCCAGCTTCCAACGCCAACCGTTGCTTAGCGGCAGGCCAGGCGGTGGGTCACCACGCGGAAATCGGCCACCTGGGCCGCCGCACGGCTGATACGAGTTGCGAGCTGTGGCATCGAACCGCCTGAAATGCAGTGGATTTCGCTACAGCTCGCTTAGGCTACCTTAATATTTTCCATAATATATATTATCCGACGAAAAGGATGTCTTGATTCCCGTGAGCATTCCATTTGCCTCATCAGATCAATTGCCTACCCTACAGCGGGTTGCAGAACGGCAGAAGACGAAGCTGCGCCACATCCGAAAGGGCTCTTGACGGCTCCGCGGTCAACTGCCCCTATCAGGCTCGATTTCGCCGCTTCCCCAGCAAAGTTAATGATCGGTGTTTCGAAGAAGACGACGGAACAAAACTCCTCCAAGGGTGTTCGTGTCGACGATCTCGGTCTTGCCCAGACGCGACTTAAAGAGACATCTGGAACGCAACGTGGTTTCACGCGACCTGGATAAAGTCCTTGAGGCAGAGCTCGCAAGTACGTTTGCCTTTTGGCCTGTTTCAAAAAACACCACCCCATTGCCAGATGACCTCGGCTTGGACGTTGTTATAGCTAGACATCAGCTTGGTGGATCTATTGGGCTGAGTTCTAGTACGATTCTCTTCTTTTGGTGGTGGCGGCCAAAGATCGAGATCCGAAGCCGTCTTTTCAATCTTGAAACGAGCAGGAATGTTGGAACCTTCTCGGTCGTCGAGCGCCTCGGCTGGAAAGCCGCGATTGCTCGGCTCGTCAACTTTCACGGTTTCGACGAAAAAGATCTTCTTTACCTTCTGGCGACCGGCTCACAGAAACTCATGCACAAAATGAAGGCGCGTGTGAGCGTCTAGATTACTTGTTCAAGCACCTTGCAAACCGCGCCGGTGCAGAGCGTCAAAACGCCAGCAGCGGGGTCGAGACAAGCCCCCGCTCGGCAAACTCAGCCTGAAGCCGTTGTTGGGCGAATGCAGTCATCCCGACCTCCATTCCTAGCATGCCAATCGACTACGGCACTTTGGTTGTGCCGCCAATACTCGGGCCGGAGTTAGCAGCATCATGCACACGATATCTGTGACTGTGCTCTAACAGTCCCCTCGAGTGAGACTCTGTCGGCCAAGCCGGCAACCGACTTAGGAACGGAACACACGCCCCGCAGACAACGCGAGGCCCTGCCCGACCGCGCCCATGCGGTCGAAGTCTAGCGACTCGGCCGACGGGGCCGCGCGCTGGATGGCCTGGCGTACGGTGGCCATGGCGCTGGTGCCGCCGGTGAACATGATGGCGTCGAGGCGGTCAGGTTGGACGCCCGCTTGACGAATGCACTGCTCGGCCGTCTCGGTCAGGCGCGCCAGATCGTCGCGAAACGCGGCGTCGCGTTTGGCCCTGTCGATGATGATCGGTGTGTCGAGGCCGGCATAGGGGGCGGCGATCTGCGACCGCTCCCGGTCAGAGAGCGCGATCTTGGCGGCCTCGACATCCGAGGCCAGCCGGTGGCCGTGGCGGCCGGCGATTACCTTCAGCAGGCGTTCGATGCGGATGTCACCGCCGGCGTTGAGCCTCAGCCACTGTAGGTCCGGCCGCATGGACGGGGCGTAGAGCTGGTTGATTTCCGACCAGGTGGCCAGCTTCTGGTAGATCCAGTTCGGCGCCGTCAGGCGTTGGTCCTTCAAGCGGCTGCCCAGGCCAAGGTGCGGCATGATTTCGGCCAGCGACAGGCGGCGGTCCAGGTCGGTTCCTCCCAGGCGCACGCCCGTGGCGGCGAGCACATCATCCGATCGGTCGGCCAGGTGCCGACGGTTCGGCGACAATCGCGAGATCGAGAAGTCCGACGTGCCGCCGCCCAGATCGGCGACCATGACCAGGGTCTCTCGCGAAACCGTCGCCTCGAAGGCCACCGCCGCCGCAAGCGGTTCGAACAGCAGGACAACATCCTGATAGCCGGCCGCCTTGGCCACCGTTTCCAACGTTTCAGCGGCGCGTGTGTCCGCATCGTGGTCGCGATTGTGGAAATGAACCGGGCGTCCGATGACGGCCTGGGTGATCGGCCGATCCAGGACGGCCTCGGCCCGGCGTCGCAAGTCCCGGTGAAAGCCGGTCAGGATGTCCGTGAACGAAACACTGTGGCCCAGCACCCTTGTCTTGCTGTTCATCAAGTCCGAGCCGAGGACAGACTTCAGCGCCCGCATCAGGCGGCCCTCGCTGCCGCCCAGATAGCGCTCCACGGCCTCCGAGCCGATCACGGTCTCGGCCAGTTCCTCATCGAAGAACAGGGCAGACGGCAACACCCGCCTGCCCGGTTCGAGTTCGAGCACGGACACGGTCCCGCGCTCGGCATGGGCGACGACACTGTTGGACGTGCCGAAGTCGAGGCCGCAGTGCGTCATGACGCAACTCACCTGGTCGGTCGAACGAAGAGGGTTTTGATTTGGGGGGCGGGTCGATAGCACAGGCGGACGTGCCTGTCATGTCGATAGTGAGCCCCCCTCACCTTTCCTTGGCGGAACCCGGCCATGCCAATCGAACCCGCGCACAAGTCGGGCAGTTTTTGCTATGCATGGGCGTCGGCAAAATCGAGCGAAAGATTGGGGGCCAGGATGGACAGGTTGGACGCGCTCACCGCGCTGGAGCGCAAGATACTGTGGCTGTCCTGCTGGACGATCCACAACGCCAACCATTTGCGCGCCAAGCCCGACGGGCTGAAGGTTGGCGGCCATCAAGCGTCCTGCGCCTCGTCGGTCTCTCTGATGACGGCGCTCTATCTCTCCGTGCTGCGCCCGCAGGACCGCGTGGCGGTGAAGCCGCACGCCTCGCCCGTGTTCCACGCCATCCAGTATCTGCTGGGCAATCAGACCCGCGACAAGCTGGAGGCGTTTCGCGCCTATGGCGGCGCGCAATCCTATCCCAGTCGCACCAAGGACACCGACGACGTCGACTTCTCGACCGGATCGGTCGGTCTGGGCGCCGCAATCACCGCCTTCGCCTCGCTGGTGCAGGACTATGTCCGCGCCAAGCCCTGGGCCAAGCCGGTCGACGAGGGCCGCATGATCGCTCTGGTCGGCGACGCGGAACTCGACGAAGGCAACATCTTCGAGTGCCTGCACGAGGGCTGGAAGCACGGGCTGCGCAATACCTGGTGGATCATCGACTACAACCGCCAAAGCCTGGACGGCGTCGTGCGCGAGGGTCTCTACAGCCGCATCGCCAGCACGTTCGAGGCCTTCGGCTGGGACGTGGTCACCCTGAAGCACGGCGCCTTGCAGCGTGCCGCCTTTGCCGAGCCGGGTGGCGAGCGGCTGCGGGACTGGATCGACGCCTGCCCCAACTCGCTTTATTCGGCCCTGATGTATCAGGGCGGTGCCGCCTGGCGCAGCCGGCTGATGGACGAGATCGGCGACCAGGGGCCGGTGACGGCGCTGCTTGACCGCCGGTCGGACGACGAGTTGGCGCGTCTGATGGCCAATCTCGGCGGCCATTGCCTGCCCAGCATCCTGGAGACGTTCGAGAGCATCGACCATGACCGTCCGGTCGCCTTCCTGGCCTATACGGTCAAGGGCTGGGGCACGCCGCTTGCCGGCCACAAGGACAATCATGCCGGCCTGATGACGCCCGACCAGATGGCCGGGTTCAAGCGCGAGATGGGCATCGCCGACGGCCAGGAATGGGACCCGTTCGCCGGCCTCGACGCCTCGCCCGAAGCGCTGCGTCGTTTTCTGGCGGAGGTTCCGTTCAACCGGCAAGGCACACGCCGGCTACAGGCGGCACAGATACCGACCCAAGACTGCAAGGTTCCGACCGACGCCTCCATTTCGACCCAGACCGGCTTCGGCAAGATCCTGGACGCGCTGGCCAAGACGGACAGCGACCTGGCCGAACGGGTGCTGACCACCTCACCCGACGTCACGGTCTCGACCAATCTGGGCCCCTGGGTGAACCGGCGCGGTCTGTTCGGTCTTAGCGACATCGCCGACACCTTCCGCGACGAGCGCGTGCCCAGCGCGCAGAAATGGCGCTTTTCGCCGGGCGGCCAGCATCTGGAACTCGGCATCGCCGAGATGAACCTGTTCCTGCTGTTGGGCGCCGCCGGCCTCAGCCATTCCCTGTTCGGAGAGCGGTTGATCCCGATCGGCACGCTCTATGACCCGTTCATTTCGCGCGGCCTCGACGCCTTGAACTATGCCTGTTACCAGGACGCCCGCTTCCTGCTGGTGGCGACGCCCTCCGGCGTCACCCTGGCACCCGAGGGCGGCGCCCATCAGTCGATCGCAGCGCCGTTGATCGGCCTGTCGCAGGACGGTCTGGCCGCGTTCGAGCCCGCCTTTGTCGACGAGTTGGCGATCCAGATGGATTGGGCCTTCGACTATCTGCAGCGCGACGGCGGCGGCGACCCGGACGAGCGCACCTGGCTGCGCGACGAGACCGGGGGCTCGGTCTATCTGCGCCTGTCTACCCGTGCGATCGAACAGCCCAAGCGGCCGCTGACGGAGGATTTCCGGCGCGCGGTCGTCGATGGCGCGTATTGGATGCGGCCGCCCGGCCCCAATTGCGAGATCGTCATCGCCTATCAAGGCGTCGTGGCGACCGAGGCGATCGAGGCTGCCGGCATCATCGGCGAGGACCGGCGCGATGTCGGCGTGCTCGCCATCACGTCAGCGGACCGGCTGAACGCCGGCTGGCACGCCGCCCAGCGGGCGCGCAAGCGCGGCCTTGCCGCCGCCACTAGCCATATCGACCGGCTGCTGGCCGACCTACCCTCCCACTGCCGGATCATCACCGTGATCGACGGCCATCCGGCGACGTTGGCCTGGCTCGGCGGCGTGCATGGTCACGTCACGGTCGGTCTCGGTGTGGAGCATTTCGGCCAGACCGGCACGGTCGACGATCTCTATCGCCATTACGGCATCGACGCCCAATCGATCGCGGCCGCCGCTTCGGCGTTATCGCCGGGCCGGCCGGTGCGGCAGCTTAGAGCGATGGAGGCGTGACGCCTTCTGGCCAGGACCACGGGTAACACATCCGAGACCGCCCCTCCGCCACGGGCAATTCAGGGTGCGATTTCAATGCACTCTTGGCTTGCTCGAGCTAACAATCTCCTGGGCCACAAGCGAAACAGACGGCCGCTGGTCTCCTCCAGCGTCCTCACGCCAATATGAGAAATGTGGAGAAGAGTACTGTCCCCTGTTGTCAGCATCATACGAGAATGATCGGTCAGAAATGGTCAGCTTCTCGTTCTTGTGATCACGTACTTCTACCTCAGCCCTATCGATCAGATTCCCGATCTTACTTCCAAGGGAATCATGGGTTTCATAATAGTTGATCCACTGGTTGACTCGTGCTTGCGCCCGTCCCCAGCGCTTCCAATAGTCCGGCCAAAACACACTGACCAACGCGAGCGGGCAACCGATTGTCACGAGCCTTTCTACCTCGGGCCAGTCTTGAGACGTCGCATCTTCACCTCTGCGGCCCGAGAGCAATGCATCGATGGCTAGCAGTGATCCTTGGCTAAAGGCGATTATTGATATCGGCGAGGCTTCATCTTCCCGAACTCTCCTCAAAACAGAATTCACACGATCAACCGAAGAACTATTTAGATTTGAGTTTTTCCGTTGGTACTCAAGAATAGCATACATTGATACTGCGGTATCCTCCAATACATCGGACCTCTTTTTCGAAACAAGCAGCTTCTTTAGTGTCAGCACAAGCGCTATCAATGCCACAGCACCAGCTGCCAGAGCACCTGAATCTATGTCACCGGGATCAATTGAAATGATGGATAGGCCCGCAAGGCTATCAAAAACGGTCGAAAAATAGCCGATGGCTCCATAGACTAAGCTTATCACAATTAGGAGCATCATGAGTATTATGAGAACAGATATCATGGCAAGAATTAGCGCAAGGACAGACTGTCGCCAGGATACTTCTGCTGCGGCGTCTCTACTGGTCAGGAATGATCTGCTCGTTAAGAGCCTCCACAAACCAGGGAGATTTATGGCAACCAGGTATACGTAGGAAAAGAGCTTCCTCAATACAGAAACTTTCTGATAGACTGACCTGTTTAGATCTTCATAACCGATTTCGATTACTTCGATCGGCGTCCACAGATCGTTTTTGGGGTCGTCAACTACATAGCTTGGGCATTTGGCGCCATCATCCAACACCAGGTGCTGGATACTGGACACTCTTATATCGGGCGAGCCCGAGGCATTCGCAATCAGGCCGGCGACGGTGCGGGCGCTATATGGATAGCTCTGCCGCATGAGGCCGTGAAGAAACAAAACCCGGTGCCGCGTCCGCGATAGTTCAGAACGACGCGTAAGTTGCGTTGCTCTCACCATTTCCACACAGCTCCAGAGCCAATATGCCAAGTAATGCCCCAGTATACTGAATTCCGATCGATCATCTAGACCCGCAACTCAAATCACGAGGGTTTCCAAGCTGGATCGTTTCGCTGGTGGTGGTATCAATTCTCACCTGTCCCACACCGTGACATGAACAAAGCAGCGATGCCGAAAACCCAGTCAACTGAAGGCAATTTGATCAGGCTTCTGGCCATAATGGCGCGCCTGCGCGACCCCGAAGGCGGCTGCCCCTGGGACCTGGAACAGGACTTTGCGACCATCGCGCCGCATACGATCGAGGAAGCCTACGAGGTTGCGGACGCAATCGAGAATGGGACGCCCGACGCCATCAAGGACGAGCTTGGCGACTTGCTGTTCCAGGTCGTCTTCTACGCCCAGATGGCGCGCGAGCGTGGCTGGTGGGATTTCGGCGATGTCGCCCGGCACGTCGCGGACAAGATGGTGCGCCGCCACCCGCACGTGTTCGGTGATGAAACCATCATCTCGGCGGAGGCCATGACGGGCCGTTGGGAGGCGGACAAGGCGACCGAGCGCGATCGAAAGGCCGTGGAGGAGGGCCGCCGCCCCAGCGCGCTTGACGGCGTGATTGCCGGCTTGCCTGCCCTCTCCCGGGCCCTGAAGCTGCAAAAGCGCGCCGCCCGGGTCGGCTTCGATTGGGACCGGCCGGCGCCGATCCTGGACAAGATCGAGGAGGAGATTGGCGAACTGCGCGCCGAACTCGCGGACGGCGCAGAGAACGTGCGCATAAAAGACGAGATCGGCGACTTGCTGTTCGCGACCGTCAATCTGGCGCGGCGTTTGGATGTCGATCCGGATGCGGCGCTAAGGCACGCCAATGCCAAGTTCGAACGGCGCTTTCGATCGGTCGAGGATCGGCTGGCGGCGGCAGGCAGTTCCCCTGCCGAGGCATCGCTGGACGAGATGGAGGCCCTTTGGCAGGCCGCTAAGGCCGACGAGAAGTCTTAAGCGTCCATCCGGCTAGGTTGGTCCGTGCTGCTCAAGAGGTCGACGAGCGTCTGCCATTGCTCTTCGCCATGGGTCGCGATCATCGGCCCCTGCCGCTCGGCCACCGTGTAGCGTCGGCCGGATGCCAAGCGCGCGACGCCGCCGGCCTCCTCGACCATCAGGCTGCCAGGCGCGTGATCCCACGGGTGCAGCTTGTTCATCATGACGAAGTCGATCGCGCCGCTCGTCAGATCCACGTAAGCAGAGCCGGCACAACCGACCGACGTCCGATCGCGTATCGCCTGCTGTACGGGCATCAGCCGACGGTGGCGGGCACTGCCTTTCGGCATGTTGAACCGGCCGACCATCTCGCTAAGGGGCTTTTCGGGCGGCCAGACCGGCGCTTCGCCATCGACGAGGACTCCGGAACCACGCTCGGCGGCGGCCAGTCTGTTTGAAACCGGCAGGTAAATCCAGCCACCGATCACCTCGCCATCGCGCACCAGCGCGACCATGCTGGCGAAATCCGGCACGTGCTCGGCGAAGTTCTTCGTCCCGTCCAGCGGGTCGATCAGCCAGACATCACCATCCTTGTCGAGCCTGTCGAGGACGGTTGGGTCGGCGGCCACCGCCTCCTCGCCCACGGTGACGGAACCCGGCAAGAGCTGTGTCAGCGCCGCCGTCAGCCGGTTTTCGCAGATCGTGTCCACGATCGTGACGACGTCGCCACCGTGTTTTGAGCCAACCTCGGACGGATCGAGCGACCGAAACCGGGGCAGCATCTCCTCGGCGCAGACGGCGACGATCTCTTGCGAGACCTTGTCGATCAAATCGGTCATGCCGGCATCACCGGACGGTCGATCATCCGTTCCAAGCGCGCAATGTCGGCCGGGTCCAGCGCCACGGTGACACGCGTCTCTTCGCCGTCATCGGTCTGGCCCGTCACCGTGCCGTGTCGATGCAGCCATGCCATTGTCTTGCCATCGGCAAACGAAAGCGCGACCTCGACCGTTTGTCGGTTGGCCGTCAGCGCCGTTTCGATCGTGGCCAGCAGGGCGTCGCAGCCCTCACCGGTCAGTGCCGAAACGCCGACCGGCGCCGCCTTGGCGCTGTTTCGCCCAACGGTCGCGGCCCGCACGTCGGCCGCATCCTCGGCAGACAGCAGATCGATCTTGTTCAACACCTCGACCACCCGGCGGTCGCGGTCAGCCTCGATGCCCAACTCGGCCAGCACGGCGTGCACATCGTCCCGCTGGGCCTCGCTGTCCGGATGGGCAACGTCTCTGACATGCAGGATCAGGTCGGCAGACTGAACCTCTTCCAGCGTCGCCCGAAACGCGGCGACCAGCGCCGTCGGCAGGTCGGAGATGAAGCCGACCGTGTCGGACAGGATCGCCTTGGTACCGCCCGGCAGATCCAGCGATCGCATGGTCGGGTCGAGCGTGGCGAACAGCAGGTCTTGCGCGCGCACGTCCGCCCGGGTCAGCCGGTTGAACAGGGTGGATTTGCCGGCGTTGGTGTAACCGACCAACGCGACGACCGGATACGGCACACGGGCGCGGGCGCCACGGTGCAGCGACCGGGTCCGGCGCACATCGTCCAGATCCTGCTTCAGCCGAACGATGCGCTCGTCAATCAGGCGCCGGTCCAGCTCGATCTGGCTTTCGCCGGGGCCGCCCATGAAACCGGCCCCGCCGCGCTGGCGTTCCAGGTGGGTCCAGGACCGCACCAGGCGCGACCGCTGATAGCTGAGATGGGCCAGTTCGACCTGCAACTGGCCTTCCTTGGTGCGCGCGCGACGGCCGAAGATCTCCAGGATCAGGCCGGTCCGATCGATCACCTTGCAATGGCAGCGACGCTCCAGATTGCGCTGCTGAACCGGCGTCAGCGCGGCATCGACGACCAGCAATTCGGCCGACGACGCCTCGATTTCGTCCTTCAGGATCTCGATCGCGCCGCCGCCGATCAGGGTCGCGGGCTGCATCCGGCTTACCCTGACAAGCCGGCTGGCCACCACCTCCAGGTCAATGGCCAAGGCCAAGCCGACGGCTTCGTCAAGGCGCGCCTCGGCCGACCGGCGTCCGGACGGTGCAGCCGTCAGAACTGGATGAATAACGACGGCGCGTGCGCTCGCCGGCGCAGACCCCCTATCGTGGACAGGTTCGCCGTTGACCTCGCTCAAGCGTCTTCCTTGCCGGCTTCGTAGAGTTGGATCGGCTGTGCGGGCATGATCGTGGAAATCGCGTGCTTGTAGACCAGCTGGCTATGGGCATCCCGCCGCAGCAGGACGGAGAAGTTGTCGAACCAGGTCACGATGCCTTGAAGTTTGACGCCATTCACTAAGAAAATGGTCACCGGCATCTTGTTTTTGCGGATGTTGTTCAAAAACACATCCTGCACGCTCTGCGACTTTTCAGACATTCGCTAGTGCCTTTTCATTTTTTTGGAACCCGCACCGACCGGAGGCGCCGATCGATGTTCCAGCTGGTGGGCGTTCTTGATGTTGGTGCTGGTAGCCGTCGTCCAGCTATATGGTGCAGCGCACCCGACTTGGCCAGCGGCTAGGGTCCTTTTGCCGCTTGCACATCCGCGTGATCCCCAGCGGCGTAGTCCCAATAGGCCTGGCGCAGGCGCCGTGCCAACCGCCCAGGCTGGCCGTCGCCGATAGCTTCGGCGTCGATCCGGGTCACCGGCGTAACATACGTTGTGGCACTGGTCAGAAAAGCCTCCTTGGCCGCACGGGCCTCGGCAACCGAGAAAGCCCGTTCCTCAAACCCGATGCCCTCTTCCATGGCAAGACGCAAAATCGACTGCCGGGTGATGCCATTCAGGATCCTGGTCGTCGGCTCTCGTGTCACCAGCACATCGTCGTCGGTCACAATCCAGGCATTGGACGAACAGCCCTCGGTGATCGTCCCGTCATCGTCGACCATCCAGGCCTCAAAGGCACCGGCCTCTGCCGCCATTTGCTTGCCCATCGCTTGAGGAAGAAGCGCGACAGATTTGATATCACGACGTTTCCATCGAATATCCGGAATGGTAATTACGGCCACGCCTCGTTCCAGCCGAGCGACCGGATTGAGGTCCATATGCCGCGTGGTCATGACCAACGTCGGCTTGGTCCGGCTCGGATACCGAAAGTCACGGGGCGCGACACCGCGCGTGACCTGCAGATAGATGATGCCGTTTACCACACCGTTGCGCCTGATCAGCGTGCGCATGACCAGCTCCAGGGCCGTGCGCGACGCCATCGGCGAGGCCATCTGCAGTTCGCCGAGCGATCGGTTCAGCCGATTCAGATGGCCCTCCTCGTCCACTAGGCGGCCATCCTGCACGGTCACGACCTCATAGACGCCGTCGGCGAATTGGAAGCCGCGATCCTCGACATGCACCATCGCGTCGCGGTGCGGCAGATACTGGCCGTTGACATAGGCGTAGCGGGGCATTGCTCATGCTCTCCGGGTCTCGGAATTGGCATCGCGGTTGCGACGGTGGCTGGGACAGGCTCTAAAAGAACTCCAGCCGAACGGCAAACATCTTCTCGATCTTGCGCACTGATTTGGCGCCCGCCAGCAGGATCACCCGGTCGTGCGGTTGGACCACACTGCTGGGCCGGGCGATGATGACCTCGTCCTCGCGCACGATTGCGCCGACGATCACCTCCGGCGGCAACCTGACGTCCCGGATCGGCTTGCCGACCAGCGGCGACGTTTCCAAGGCCTCGGCCTCGATCACCTCGGCGAACCCGTCGCGCAGGGAGTGGACGGACTTGATGCGCCCCATGCGCACGTGCTGAAGGATAGTGGAGGCGGTGATGGCGCGCGGGCTGACGACGGCATCGATGCCCAAGGTTCTGATCAACGGCCCATAGGTGTTCTTGTTGATCAGCGTGACAGCCCGCTGACAGCCATAGCGTTTGGCCAGCAGCGAGGACAGGATGTTGGCCTCATCGTCGTTGGTGACCGTGACGATGATCTCCGCGAGGCCGACCCCGGCCTCTTCCAGGATTTCAGGGTCCAGCGCATCCCCTTGCAGAACGGTTGTCCGGTTCAGGCGCCCGGCGATGGCCGCCGCACGATCGAGATTATGCTCGATAATGCGCACGGTGACGCCTGGGTGATGGGCCTCGATCTCTTCAGCGAGGCTGAGCCCGATATTGCCGCCGCCGACGATGATAATGCGCCGCGCCTCCGGCTCTTCGTGCCCAAACGCCGCCATGGCGCGGGCCACGTGATCGGCAGCGGCCACGAAATAGACCTCGTCGCCGGCAAACATCTGATCGTCGCTGTCGGGCACGATCGGTTTTTCGTCGCGCACGATCGCCAGGATCTCGATCTGCAGATCGGGGAACAGGCTGGTCAGTTGCCGCAGCGGCGTGTGGATGATCGGACAGTCCTCGCCACAGATGACACCGATCAGCCGGACCTTGCCGTCGGCCAACGGGATCATATCGAACGCGCCTGGTACCTGCAGCCGGCGCGCCACCGCGTAAGCGACCTCCATCTCCGGCGAGATGATGACGTCGATCGGCATGTTGTCGCGGCTGAACATGTCGGCCCAGACGTTGTCTAGATAGGCCTGGTTGCGCACCCGGGCGATCTTGGTCGGCACGTTGAACAGCGAATGGGCGACCTGACAGGCCACCATGTTCACCTCGTCGGACTGGGTAACGGCGATCAGCATGTCGGCGTCCGACGCGCCGGCCCGCTCCAGCACCGGCGGCGTCGAGGCATGGCCGACCAGCGCCTTCACGTCCAGCGTGTCGGACATCTTCTGGATCAGCAGAGGCGACTGATCGATGACGGTGACATCGTTGCTCTCGGTGGCCAGATAGGTGGCGATGTTCGCCCCCACCTGGCCGGCGCCGCAGATGACCACCTTCATGCCTAGTCCCCGGTTCTAGCGATCATCGGTCACGACCTTGGCGACCCGGTCCGAAACATGAACGCCGAGGCTTTTCAGCTTCCGGTGTAGGGCGGACCGCTCCATGCCCACGAACTCCGCCGTTCGGCTGATGTTGCGGTTAAAGCGGTTGAGCTGCGACATCAAATACTCGCGCTCGAACATCTCGCGCGCGTCACGCAGTGCCAGCGACATCAACTCCGTCCCCTTGTCGAGCTTCAAAACGGCAGGCGTGATTGAGCCGATCTCCGGCGGCAGCATGTCAGCATGCAGCGGCTTGTCGGTATCGCCACCCGCCATGATCAGCAGCCAGTCGATGACGTTACGAAGTTGGCGCACATTGCCCGGCCAACCATAGGCCTGCAAGGCGGCCATTGCGTCCGCGCCGATTTCCCGCGGCGGCAGGCCCTGCATCTCGGCCGAACGCCCCATGAAGTATTCGCACAGCGCGGGAATGTCATCCGTGCGCTCGGCCAGCGACGGCACCCGAATCGGCACGACGTTCAGGCGGTAGTAAAGATCCTCGCGAAAGTGACCTTCTTGGATCTCGTAGGGAATGTCTCGGTTGGACGAGGCGATGACCCGCACGTCGACCTCGATACGCGCCTGCCCGCCTTCGCGAACAAAGGACTGATCCTGCAAAACGCGCACGATCTTGCCTTGCGTGGCCAGCGGCATGTCGGCGATTTCGTCCAGCAGCAGGGTGCCACCGTCAGCCTGCTCCAGGGTGCCGATCTTGCGCGGCCCCTCGCCATCATCGTTCTCGACCCCGAACAACTCCTCCTCCAACCGGTCGGGATGCAGGGCGGCACAGTTCAGGACCACGAACGGGCCGTTCGCGCGCTTGGAGCGCGCATGGAGAAGCCGGGCCAGAACCTCCTTGCCAGCTCCGGCAGGGCCGGTGATCAGGACGCGGCTGCCGGTCGGCGCGACCCGGCTGATCTGCTGATTCAAGTTCGAGATGGCATTCGAACTGCCGATCAGTTCGGCATCGACCCCTGCCCGCTGTTTCAACTGCGCGATCTCGCGCCGCAGGTGCGCCGCCTCGATCGCGCGCTCGACCAGCAACAGCAACCGGTCGGTCTTGAAGGGCTTTTCGATGAAGTCGTAGGCGCCGCGGCGGATGGCGTTCACCGCCATCTCGATGTTGCCGTGCCCGCTGATCATGACGACCGGCACGGACGGGTATTGCCGCTTGACCTCGTCCAGCAGGTCAAGCCCGTCCAGCCGGCTGTTCTGCAGCCAGACATCGAGGATCACGAGGCTGGGCACGCCGCTACCAAAAGCCTCCAGGGCGGCGTCCGCGTTGGCCGCCTGGCGCGTCTTGTAGCCCTCGTCGTTCAGGATTCCGCTGAGCAGCAGGCGAATGTCCGCTTCGTCGTCAACGACCAATATGTCGTGCGCCATAGGTCCCTGTCATGGTTACTTTGTTTGGTCGTCCGCTCCAGCCGATGCAGAGGTATCGCGCGACAATTGCGGCAGAAAAACAGTCACCCGTGTCCCGCCACCGTCGCGGTCATCAAGTTGCAGCCGGCCACCATGATCTTCAATGATCTTCTTCACAATGGCCAGGCCGAGCCCGGTTCCCTTTTCGCGTGTCGTAACATAGGGCTCCGTCAGCCGGTCCCGATCGGACGATGGCAGGCCTCTGCCGTTGTCCTCGACGATGGTGGCGATCTCACCGTCAATTCTGCGTAAGGCGAGCCTGATCGCGCCCGGCGGCAAGGACGACCCATCGGCTGGGGCGACGCGCCCATCGATCGCGTCGAGGGCATTTTGCAAGATGTTGGTGAGAACCTGCTGGATCTGTCGCGCATCGCACAGCACGGGCATCTCCCCGTCGCCTGCATCGAGCTCGAACTGCACTGTCGGATAGGCGTTGCGCTGCAGCGCCAAGGCATCGGCGGCCAGCCTTGTCATGTCCTCGGCCTGCATCACCGGGTTGGGCATGCGGGCGAAGGCGGAGAACTCGTCGACCATGCGGCCGATGTCGCCGACCTGGCGCACGATGGTGTCGGTGCATTCGACAAAGGTCTCAGGGTCGCTCTGGATTTCTTTCAGATAGCGACGCTGCAACCGCTCCGCCGAAAGTTGGATCGGCGTCAGCGGATTCTTGATCTCGTGCGCGATACGGCGCGCGACATCCGCCCAGGCCGCCTTGCGCTGGGCGGAGAGCAACTCCGTGACGTCGTCGAACGTCGCGACATAGCCCTGCACGCGGCCGCCGTCCCGCTCTGCCGAGATGCGCACCAGCAGCGTACGCCCCTCCGCCCCACGGTTGATCTTGACCTGCGATTCCACCAGGCGCGACGGGCGCCGTCGGATGGACCGCATCAGTTCGGCCATCTCCGGCACGGCCTCGCTGAGCGGGCGGCCGATCAGGTCGTTTTCCGGCTGGCCCAGCAGCCTCAGCGCCGACGGGTTCGGCAGGGTGATCTTGCCGTCGGCGTCGAGGCCCAAGACGCCTGCGCTGACGCCGGTCAACACCGCCTCTGTGAACCGGCGGCGCATGTCCAACTGGGCATTGGCTTCGACCAGCTCATGCCGTTGGCTTTCCAGCTGGCTGGTCATGCGATTGAAGGCGCGCCCCAGGCTGTTCAGCTCGTCCCGCGCCTCACTTGGCTCCACCCTGGCGGTCAGGTCGCCCGATCGCACCCGTTCGGCGGCCGTGATCAGCGAGCCGATCGGCGTGACCAGCGAGTCGGCGAACATCAGCCCGATCCAGACGGAGATCATCAGCAGCAACAGGGCCACGACCAAATAGATCAGCGTGAAGGTAATCTGCAGATTGGCCGACCGGTCCTGAAGGTCCTGATACTCGGCCACGGCACCCTGGGTCTGCTCCATATGGCCAATGACCTGGGACTCAACAAAACGGCCGATTACGAGGAAGGTGTCGACCATATTGTCGAGCCGGACGACGGCGCGGACCCTGTCGTCGATCTCGTCCTCCAGCAGCAGGACCTCGTCATCCCGTGCCGCGTTCAGCAGCTCATCAGGCAGGGTGACGAACTGTATCGTAAAGGCCAGCCTCGTCTGTGCCAGCACCCGCCCCGTACCCTCGATAACCATCGCTTCGGGGATGTTCCGCACATCGGCGAGCAGGTTGAGGTACAGGTTGAACCGGTTGGGGTCGCTGATGGTCTGGGGCGAGACCTGCACCTGGTTTTCGATTTCGCGCGCCATCTCCAAGGCATCGCTGCGCAGGACCTGCTGATGTTCGGCCAGATACGCCTCGGCGACAGACAGCGATTCGTTGATCGCCGTGCTGACACGGTCAGAAAACCAGGCCTGGACACCAAATTGGAAGAACAGGGCGGAGAAGGTCGCCACCACGATCGCCGGAATGATGGCCACGACGCTGAACCGGGCGGCCAGCCGGATATGCAGGCGCGAGCCGGCGCGGCCACGGCGCCGTTCTATCAGGAGGGCGGCCAAACGCCTTGCGATCACCGCACCCAGCAGCAGCAGGATCACCAGATCGATGTTCAGCAAAACGAACACCGTTTCCGGGTCGTGGCCGAAGGGTGGGCTTTCGGTCAGCGCGAAATAGGTGGCGATGCCGGCCGCCAGGGCCGCAACCGTCAGTATCAGCGCCAGCCGGCTGGTGAAGTTTCGGCCGCCGGTCCAGGCGAGCAATCGTCGCCAGAAGTTGTCGTCCTTCCGGGCGCTCAGGCCACCGGTGGCGAGATCGGTGCTCATCTCGGTTCGCTAGTCCTCCGCGACGGACATCTATCACCAGACCGTCTAGCAGCAAGCGTCTGAACGCTACTTTACGCCGCGGACAACCTGGATGTCTAACTCGCGAAGCTTCTTGCGCAACGTATTTCGGTTGATGCCCAAGAGCTGGGCGGCCTTGATCTGATTGCCGCGCGTCGCAGCCAGGCTGAGGCTCAGCAAGGGCCGCTCGACTTCCGCGAGCACGCGGTCGTAAAGGCCCGGCGCCGGCAGCCCGTCGGCATGGGCATCGAAATGGTCCCTCAAATGCCGCTCCACCGCCTCGCCCAGCGTTTCGTTGCGGCGCGGGCCGGCCTCTTCGGTCGGGCTCGCCGGCAGGTCCTTCAGTTCCTCCGCGATGACGTCGGCGCTGATGACCTCTTGACTGTACAGGGCGGCCAGGCGGCGGACCAGGTTCTCCAGTTCGCGCACATTGCCGGGCCAGTTGTGGTTGGAGAGCTGATCCAGGGCCGCTTTGCTCAAACTCTTCAGCGGCAGCCCCTCTCGGCTGGCTTGGCCGAGAAAATGGCTGACCAGGGCCGGCACGTCCTCCAGCCGGTCGCGCAGCGCCGGCAGTTTGATCGGCACGACGTTCAGCCGATAGAACAGATCCTCACGGAACAGTCCCTGGCGGATGTGATGGCGCAGGTCGCGGTGTGTCGCCGCGATGATGCGCACGTCGGCACGGATCGGCGTGCGTCCGCCGACCGTGGTGTATTCGCCTTCCTGCAAAACCCGCAGCAGCCGGGTCTGCGCCTCCATCGGCATGTCGCCGATTTCGTCCAGGAACAGGGTTCCGCCCTGGGCCTGTTCGAAACGGCCGGTTGAACGCTGGGTGGCGCCGGTGAAGGCGCCCCGCTCGTGACCGAACAGCTCCGATTCGATCAGTTCGCGCGGGATCGCCGCCATGTTGATCGCAACGAACGGTCCCGCCCGGCGCTTGCCGTAATCGTGCAAGGCGCGCGCGACCAGCTCTTTCCCGGTACCGCTTTCGCCGGCGATCATGACCGTCAGATCCGTGGCCATCAGCCGGGCCATGATCCGATAGATTTCCTGCATGGCCGGCGACCGGCCGATCAGCGGCAGCCGCTCGTCGCCCTCCATGTCGTTGGGCGCGGCCCCGCCATCGGCGGTTCTGGGCGTGGTCAGCGCCCGTTCGACCACGTTGATCAGCTCTTTCAGGTCGAACGGTTTCGGCAGGTACTCGAACGCGCCACGCTCCGTTGCCTTCACGGCCGTCAGCAACGTGTTCTGCGCCGACATAACCACAACGCGCAGATCCGGCCGGGCCCGCTTGATGCGCGGCAGCATGTCGAGGCCGTTTTCGTCCGGCATTACCACGTCCGTGATAACCAGGTCGCCCTGCCCTTGCTCCAGCCAGCTCCACAGCGACGCGGCCGTGCCCGTCGTACGCACGTCATAGCCAAGCCGGCCCAGCGCTTGCGACAACACCGTGCGAATCGCCCGGTCATCGTCGGCGACAAGGATGGTCGACGGGGCGGCCATCGTTTAAGCCCCCTCGCGGAAGTGGTTTTGCGCCGGCAGTTCCGACGCCATCGGCAACGAAACCTTGAAGGCGGTACCGTGTGGCCGCTCTTCGAAGCCGACGAAGCCGCCATGATCGCCGACAATCTTGGCCACCAGGGCCAGGCCCAGGCCCGAGCCGTTCTGTTTCGTGGTGACGAACGGGTCGAAGAGATGGTCGCGCAGCTCTTCCGCGACGCCCTCGCCATTGTCCGCGACCGTCACAGCGATCGGCAGATGCACCCGCGCGCCGGTGCCCGGCAACGCTATGGACACGCCTCGCTGATAGCTGGTGGTCAAGACGATCTCACCGCCCTCGCCGGACGCAGCCTCGGCGGCGTTCTTCACCAGGTTCAAAAAGACCTGAACCAGCTGATCGTGATTGGCCAGCACCGGCGGCAGCGACGGATCGTATCGCTCGACAAAACGGATCGGCCGGGCGAAGCCGTTCTGCGCCAGCTTGCGGACCCGATCCAGAACCGTGTGGATGTTGACGGCCGCGCGTTCCGGCACCGCCTCGTCGGTGAAAACCTCCATGCGGTTGACCATGGAGACGATGCGGTCGGCCTCGTCGCAGATCAGCCGGGTCAACTCCCGGTCTTGATCGGCCGCCGTCTGTTCCAGCAATTGCGCCGCGCCGCGAATGCCCGACAGCGGGTTCTTCACCTCATGGGCCAACATCGACGCCATGGCCGAGACCGAACGCGCCGCGCCGCGATGGGTCAGCTGATGTTCGATATGGCGGGCCATGGAGATCAGGTGGAACGACAGGACGACACGATCGTTGCCGTCGCCAAAGGGCGCGGCCGTCAGGGTCACCACATGCCGACCGATGCGCGGGCTTTCCAGATCGACGCCGTAGTCCGACAGGCTGGCGCTGCGCGCCAGGACCATGTCGATCAACTGGAACACCGGGCTATCCGCCGGCAGCAGGGTCGTCAATTCGCGGCCGATCAGGGCGCTGTCGCTGGCATCGAAAAACTGCTGCGCCTCGATGTTGACCAAGCGGATCGTATAGTCGCTGTCGACGATCAAGAGCGGGAACGGCAGGGCGTTCAGGATGGCCGACGGGTCGAGCGAGGCGTTGCGCCGCAAACGCCGCAGGGCGCCGGTTGCCGAGCCGACCATCAGGCCGCCAACCGCGGCATCGCGGCCTCAGCACCGGGCTCGCCACCGAAAAACCGGTCGATCAACGCGAGGACTCGATTCGGATCGTCTTCGGTATTGACCGCCCGCCGGAAACCGGCCGCATCACGCAGGCCCTTGGCGTACCAGCACAAATGCTTGCGCGCATTGCGCAGGCCGCGCCGTTCGCCGTAATTGCCGAGCATGTCGACATAGTGATCCCGGATCAGCCGCCCCTGCTCCACCAGCGTCGGCGGCGGCTGCACAGGCCTGCCGGCGCAATGGTCGATGGCCTGGGCGATGAACCAAGGGCGCCCCTGGGCCCCGCGTCCGATCATCACCCCGTCCGCGCCGCTGTCGGCCAGGCAGCGGTCGACATCTTCCAAGGCCACGATATCGCCATTGGCGATCACGGGAATCGACACCGCCTCCTTGACAGACCGGATGAACCGCCAGTCCGCCGTGCCGGTGTATTTCTGCATCCGTGTGCGGCCATGGACGGTCACCATCCGAACGCCCACCTGCTCCGCCCGCCGCGCGAGCCGCGGTGCGTTCAGATCATCATGATCCCAGCCCATGCGCATCTTAATGGTCACCGGAACCTCGACCGCGTCGACCACCGCCGCCATGATCCGCGTCGCCAGTTCCTCGTCACGCATCAGGGCCGAGCCGCACAGCTTCGACGTCACCTGCTTGGCAGGACAGCCGAAATTGATGTCGATGATGGCGGCACCGCGGTCGACATTCATGCGCGCAGCGTCCGCCATGATCGCCGGATCATGCCCCGCCAGTTGCACCGACATCGGGTATTCCTCAGCACAGTCGGTCGATGCCCGGTGCATGTGTTTGGCCGCGCGCAGCATCTCGCGGCTGGCGATCATCTCAGAAACGACGAGGCCCGCGCCCAGCCGCTTGACCAGCGAGCGAAACGGTCGATCCGTGATGCCGGACATCGGCGCCAGGACGACCGGTGTACTCAGTTGAACGGGGCCAATACAAATGCCCATAATTTGTGCAATGCCCATGTGTGCGCAGTATTTGGGCAAACTAGCGCAATTCTCAGCAAACTCAATAGGCTTGCGCAGCATTTTGCCAGTGTCATTGCCACGAATTGCCGACGCGCCTAGGGTCGCGCGCGATTGATTAGCCACTGATTAGCCAATGACGGTTCACACCATGTCCCAAAACGGGGCCGGTCCACCCGACATCGCCGCGATCATCGTGGCCGCCGGCCATGGCAGCCGGTTCGGCGATGGGCTGCCCAAACAGTATCACGCGCTGTTGGGCCGGCCGGTGCTGGCCTGGACGCTCGATCGGGTGCTGGGCCATGGGCGTGTCCGGCGCGGCGTGCTGGTGGTCGGGTCGGGACATGTCGATCGGGCCCGAGAACTGGCGGCCGATCATCCCGTCGAGGTGATCGTCGGGGCCGACACGCGGCAGGACAGTGTCGCGCTGGGGCTGGAGGCACTGTCCAACCAGCCGCCGGATCTCGTGCTCGTGCATGACGGCGTGCGCCCCAACCCGTCGCCGGCCGCCATCGATCGTGTGATCGACGCGTTGGAAACCGTCGATGGCGCGATTGCGGCAATGCCCCTCGTGGAAACGATCAAGCGCGATGCCGATGACAGACCGCTGCAGACGGTGGACCGCAGCCACCTTTACGGCGCGCAGACGCCGCAAGGCTTTCGCTTCCCCGCCCTCTTGCAGGCTTATCGCGCTGCCAGCCAAACGTTCACGGACGATGCGGCATTGGCCGTCGAGCATGGCTTGACGGTCGAGTTGGTCGAGGGTAACGCCGACAATCTGAAGATCACCCGGGCGGAGGATTTGCAGCGCATGGCGCGGCTGATGGGCGGCGGCGAAACGCGGGTTGGGTCGGGCTACGATGTTCATCGCCTGGGACCGGGAGACCATGTGGTTCTGTGCGGCGTGCGCATCGCCCATGATGGCGGGCTGATCGGCCATTCGGACGCCGATGTCGGGCTGCACGCCCTGACCGATGCACTGTTGGGAGCGATCGCGTCCGGCGATATCGGCAGCCACTTTCCGCCCAGCGACGCTAAATGGAAAGGCGCGGCGTCCGATCAGTTCGTGACCTTCGCCCGCGACCGCGTTTCGGAGCGCGGCTTTAGGATCACCCATGTTGACGTCACGCTGATCTGCGAGACGCCAAAGATCGGACCGCACCGCGCCGCCATGGTCGGCCGCCTTGAAGAACTGCTGGGCGTCGAGGCCGACCGCATCAGCATCAAGGCGACGACCACCGAGCGGCTGGGCTTCACCGGGCGCGGCGAAGGCATCGCGGCCCAAGCGGTCGCAACGATCACCTCCGTCGGCTGATGGCCTTGTTCCGCGACTTGCCGAAGGGCGTCGGCTTTTGGCATCCGGCCACGTTGCTGGCCACGGCCGGCGGCATCGGTCTGGTCCGTGCCGGGTCGGGCACTTGGGGTTCGGCGGTGGCCGTCCCCCTCGCCTATCTGATCATGCTGTGGATCGGCCCGTGGGGCTTGCTCGCGGCCGCCGCGATCGCCTTTGGCTCTGGAATTTGGGCCGCCCATGTCATCGGCAAGAGCGGTGAGAAGGACTCCAGCGTTATCGTCATCGACGAGGTCGCCGGCCAATGGCTGACCCTCACCGTGGCGGGCCTCAACCCCTGGCTCTATCTCATCGGCTTTGCTCTGTTCCGCCTGATTGACATCGCCAAGCCATGGCCGATCTCTTGGATGGACCGCGAGATTGATGGCGCGTTCGGCGTCATGATTGACGACATCGCGGCCGGCGGGGTCGCGCTCGTCTGTCTGTGGCTGATTGGGCAACTATGGAGCTGAAGCGTTGAGACCAGCGATCCTGAGACGGGCCGCCATCGATTGCCTGGAGGCGCTGCGTCAGCGCGGCTGGCATCTGGCCACGGCGGAAAGCTGTACGGGCGGCCTGATCAGCGGTTGGCTGACCGAGATCCCAGGCTCGTCGGACATTTTGGATCGCGCCTACGTCACCTACTCGAACCGGGCGAAGGCGGAGATGCTGGGCGTCTCGCCAGACCTGCTAGCGACGAAGGGCGCGGTTTCAGACGAAGTCGCGCGGGCGATGGCGGAAGGTGCTTTGACCCATGCCGGTGTCGACATCGCGATTTCGGCAACGGGGATCGCGGGCCCTGGGGGTGAGACGCCGGATAAGGCCGTGGGCCTTGTCTATCTTGGCATCGCGGGACGGGAGATCCAGACGGACGCCAGCTGCCACCTGTTCCCCGGGGAACGGTCCGAGGTGCGCGCGGCCACGGTTCTGGAGGCGCTGGAACGCCTGACGGAGGCGGCTCAGCGCCCGGGCACGCTGTCGGCGCGAAGCGGCGCCGCCTGAGGCTTGCCGTCTCGATAGAGTGCATGGGCACGGGTTTCGAACGCACCAACCATGCGCATATAGGCGTGATGGAACAGGCCGCCGATCAGCTTCTGCAAGACCTTTGAGCGGAACTCAAAATCCACCGAAAAGTGGATCCGGCAGCCGCCCTCGGCGGGCTCGAAGCGCCAGGTATTCTCCAGATGCTTCAACGGGCCTTTGACATATTCCACATCGATCAGGTGCGGCCGGTCCAGCGTCACCCGGCTGGTGAACCTTTCGCGGATCATCTTGAAGCCGATGATCAGATCAGCGACCAGCAAATCGTCGCGGCGTTCGGTCACCCGGCAGGCGATGCACCAGGGCAAAAACGACGGATACTTCTCCACATCAGCGACCAGATTGAACATCTGCTCCGGCGTGTAGGGCAGCAGCCGCTGTTCCCGGTGCGACGGCATCAGGCGCTCTCGGCCGCCATTGCGACCAGGTTCAGATTGCCCAGACCGGCCAGATGGGCCTCGCGCGCAGCCCGCAACTGCTCGAAATCGTCGCCAGCCAAGTAGGATGAGCGGGTCAGTGGCGATGCCGACACCATCAGGAAACCCTTGCCCCGCGCGACCTTTTCGTACGCCTGGAACTCGTCCGGCGGCACGAACCGGTCGACGGCCGCGTGCTTGGGTGTCGGCTGCAGGTACTGGCCGATGGTCAGGAAATCGACCTCCGCGGAGCGCAGATCGTCCATCACCTGATAGACCTCCTCCGCCGTCTCGCCGAGACCGACCATCAAGCCGGACTTGGTGAACACCGACGGGTCCAGCTCCTTGGCCCGGGCCAGCAGGCTGAGCGAGGTGAAATAGCGCGCACCGGGCCGGATCGACGGGTAGAGGCGCGGCACGGTCTCAAGATTGTGGTTGAAGACATCCGGCCTGGCATCACTAACGATTTCAACGGCTCCGGACTTTCCTTTAAAGTCAGGTGTCAGAATTTCGATCGTCGTGTCGGGCGAAGCCTGGCGGATTTCGCGGATGGTTTCGGCGAAGTGCCCGGCGCCGCCATCATCCAGATCATCGCGATCCACCGAAGTCACCACGATATGGTTCAAGCCTAGCGCGCCGCAGGCCTCAGCGACATGGCGCGGCTCGTGCGGGTCCAGCTTGTCCGGCCGGCCCGTGGCCACATTGCAGAAGGCGCACGCCCGGGTGCAGACGGCGCCCAGGATCATTACCGTCGCATGCCCTTTCGACCAGCATTCGCCGATATTCGGGCAGGCCGCCTCCTCGCAAACCGTGTTCAACTGCAGCCGGCGCATCAGTTCGCGCGTGTCGTGATACTCCTTCGACACGGGTGCCTTGACCCTGATCCAAGGCGGCTTGCGCTGGATCGGGTTGTCGGAGCGGTGCGCTTTTTCCGGGTGGCGCACCCGGTCGGGGGCGATGGGCATGGGTCCGTCAGCTCTTCAAAGACTGCTTACGAGCAATTTAGGTCGCGCAAGGCCGTTCACCAAGGCGGATCGTGGCAATCGGTCGCGTGTGCTCACGGCGGCGCCCTCAAGCGACGAACGCAGAGCCAGGCCTGCCACAGCAGGTACAGGCCTCCCGCGATCACGATTGCGCCGGCGACGTACCAGATCGCACTCGATTCTTCCTCGCCAGCCGTTTCCCAAAAGGTATAGGCCAGGCGAAAGGCGACCACGGCGCCGCCGCCGGTGATCACCAGCAACGACCAATGCCACCAGCGCCTCAGTCGCTGCTCAAACGTCAGCGCCATGGCCCGTGTCGTTGCCTATATGTGGATGACACGGCCATAGGCGTCCAGCACGCTTTCATGCATGGTTTCGCTCAATGTCGGGTGCGGGAAGATGGTGTGCATCAGTTCCTGCTCCGTCGTCTCCAGCGTCTTGGCGATGCCATAGCCCTGGATCAGTTCCGTGACCTCCGCCCCGATCATGTGGGCGCCCAGCAACTCGCCGGTCTTGGCGTCGAACACGGTCTTGATCAGCCCCTCCGGCTCACCCAGAGCGATCGCCTTGCCGTTGCCGATGTACGGGAAGCGGCCGACCTTGACCTCGTGCCCCGCCGCCCTGGCCTTGGCCTCGGTCAAGCCGACGCTGGCGACCTGGGGCGAGCAATAGGTGCAGCCGGGTACGTTCGAGGTGTCGAGCGGATGCACGCCTTCGACGCCGGCGATCTTTTCGACGCAAAGCACGCCCTCATGGCTGGCCTTGTGGGCGAGCCAGGGCGGGCCGACCACATCCCCGATGGCGTAGACACCAGGCTCGTCGGTCTGCAGCCACTGATCGACCACGATATGGCCGCGATCGGTTTTGACCTTGGTCTTGTCGAGACCGACATCCTCGATATTGCCGGTGATGCCGACGGCCAGGATCACGCGGTCGACCTCGATCGTCTCCTTCTTGCCGCCTACGTCGATGGTCGCCTTGACCGTTGATGCGCCCTTGTCGAGCTTTTCGGTCTTGGCGCCAGTAATGATGCGGATGCCCTGCTTTTCAAACGACTTCTTGGCGAAGGCCGAGATCTCCTCGTCCTCGACCGGCAGGATGCGATCGAGCATCTCGACCACCGTGACCTCAGAGCCCATCGCGTTGAAGAAGCTGGCGAACTCGATGCCGATGGCGCCGGAGCCGATGACCAGCAGCCGCTTGGGGATATCCGGCGGCACCATGGCTTCCTTGTAGGTCCAGATCAGCTTGCCGTCCGGCTCCATGCCCGGCAGCGAGCGCGCCCGGGCGCCGGTGGCGACGATGATGTTCTTGGCCTCCAAGGTCTGCGCCTTGCCGTCCTTGCCCTCAACCGCAACCTTGCCGCCGCCGGCCAGGCGGCCGTAGCCGTCGAAGACCGTGACCTTGTTCTTCTTCAAGAGATGCTTAACGCCGCCGGAAAGCTGGCCTGCGACCTTGCGGCTGCGCTTGACCACCTTGTCGACATCAAAGCTGATGTCCTTGGCCGAAAAGCCGAACTGGTCGAGATGGTGCAGCAGCGTATAGATCTCCGACGAGCGCAAGAGAGCCTTGGTCGGGATGCAGCCCCAGTTCAGGCAGATGCCGCCCAGATGCTCGCTCTCGACCACCGCCGTCTTCATGCCGAGCTGGCTGGCGCGGATGGCGGCGACATAGCCGCCGGGGCCGGAGCCGATGACGATCAGGTCGAACTTGGTGTCGGCCATACTAAGAGTCCTTTTGAGAGATGCTGATGGTCTGCATCGCTGCCAGAGCCGCGAGTGTTAGGAGCGGCGGCGCCGGCGATGCTGGGGGCATCGTCAAGTCGCCGCGACGCGGCAATCGCGGCTCTGGCAGCGACCCGGAGGGCCGTCTTATCAAGACCTTGGGACAGCGTCGAGCACCGCTTGCGATGCGCCCAGCATCGCGGCGCGGCACTCTCCTTGCCCAAGGTCTTGATAAAACGGTGCAGGCCATCAGCATCTCTCAAAAGGGCTCTCAGATCCTTTCAGGATTCTCGACGGTAAGGTCGCTGGCGGGACCGTCGCCCGTGTTCAGCAAGCCCTTCCGCTCAAACAACAAGACGCCGCAACGTCCGTCGGCGTGCGGCCGGTGTTCCACGCCGTGGGGCACGACGATGAATTCGCCCTTCTCGACCGTCACCTGCCGATCACGAAACTCCATGCGCAACGTGCCTTCGACCACCAGGAACAACTCGTCCTCGTCGGCGTGGCTGTGCCAGATGAAGTCGCCCTCGAGCCAGGCCAGCTTGACCTCGAAGTCGTTGACGTCGCCGACGATCTTCGGCGTCCAGGGCTTGTCGATCAGGGCGAGCTTGTCGGCGATGGAGACCTTTTCCAAGGGGGAGCCTCCTTACAGCATCATCGAGATGGGGTCCTCGATCAGCGTTTTGAAGGCCGCCAGATACTCCGCGCCCACCGCCCCGTCGACGACCCGATGATCGACCGACAGTGTCGCGTTCATCATGGTTGCAATCGCGACCGCACCATCCTTGACGACGGGCTGCTGGGCGCCGGCACCGATCGCCAGGATGCAGCCTTGGGGCGGGTTGATGATCGCCGCGAACTCCTTGATCCCGTACATGCCGAGATTGGAGATCGAGAACGTGCCGCCCTGGAACTCTTCCGGCTTCAGCTTGCCTTCGCGGGCGCGGCCGGCCAGGTCCTTCATCTCCGAGGAAATGGTGCCCAGGCCCTTGCGGTCGGCGTCCTTGACGATCGGGGTGATCAGGCCGCCGTCCGTGGCGACGGCAACCGAGACGTCGACCCGGTCGTACATCAAGATCGCCTCGTCGGTCCAAGAGGCGTTGGCGGCCGGCACCCGGCGCAAAGCCAAGGCGGCCGCCTTGATGATCAGATCGTTGACCGACAGTTTGACGCCCGACGCCTCGCCCTTGGCATTCAGATCCTTCCGCAGGGCCAGCAAGGCATCCAGTTCGCAGGCGACCGTCAGATAGAAGTGCGGCACCGTCTGCTTGGATTCCGTCAGGCGGCGTGCGACGACCTTGCGCACGCCGGAGTTTTTGACCTCCGTGTACGGAATGCCATAGGCGTCCGCCAGCGCCTTGGCGTCGGGCCCAGCGGCGGCCGGGGCCGGCGCGGGCTTGGCCGGCGCTGGCGACGGGGCGACCACTTCGGCCGCCAGCGTCTTGCCCGTGCCCGACGCGAGCGCGGCTTCTATATCGCTCTTGACGATCCGGCCATGCGGCCCGGTGCCGGCGATTTGGCCGAGGTCGAGGCCCTCTTGGCTCGCCATGCGCCGCGCCAGCGGGCTGGCGAAGATGCGCGCGCCATCGGCTGCCTTTGCGGCTGGGGCTGGCGCCGGAGCCGGGGCCGCCGGCTGCGCCGCCGCCGGCGGTGGCGGCGTTTGGGCCGTCGGCGTTTCGGCCGGTTCCGGCGCGGGTGCTTCGGCCGGCGCCGCTCCCCCACCGTCAATATCGACACCGTCAAGGGCGGAGGCGTCCTCGCCCTCCTCCAGCATTACGGCGATGACGGCGTTGACCGGCACCTCTTCGGCGCCCTCGGGCACGACGATCTTGCCCAGCACACCTTCGTCGACGGCCTCGACCTCCATGGTTGCCTTGTCGGTTTCGATCTCGGCGATCACGTCGCCGATCTCGACGGCGTCACCTTCCTTCTTGTGCCAGGCGGCCAGATTGCCTTCGGTCATCGTCGGCGACAACGCCGGCATCAGGATCTTGATGGGCATGACTTCCCCTCCTTCGCGGCGTTACCGGTAGCTGACGGCCTTGGCCGCCTCGACGATGTCGGCGACCTGGGGCAAGGCCAAGGCCTCCAGATTGGCCGCGTAGGGCATCGGCACATCGGCGCCGGCAACCCGCGCCACCGGCGCGTCCAGATAGTCGAAGGCGTGTTCCATCATGGTCGCCGCCAGTTCCGAGCCAATGCCGGCGAACGGCCAGCCTTCCTCGACATTGACCAGCCGGTTGGTCTTCTTCACGGACTCAACGACGGTGCCGACATCCAGCGGGCGGATCGTGCGCAGATCGATAACCTCGGCATCGACCCCCTCGCCCGCCAGGGCCTCCGCTGCCTCCATGGCTTTGCCGACCATGATCGAATGCGCGGTGATGGTGACGTCGGCGCCGGCACGAACCACCTTGGCGCGGCCGATCGGGATGGTGAAGTCCTCGTCCTCCGGCACCTCGAAGCTCTGGCCGTAGAGGATCTCGTTCTCCAGGAAGACGACCGGGTTGGGGTCGCGGATGGCGGATTTCAGCAGGCCCTTGGCGTCCGCCGCGGACCAGGGCGAAACCACCTTCAGGCCGGGGCAATGGGCATACCAACTGGCGTAGCACTGGCTGTGCTGGGCCGCGACCCGGGCGGCGGCCCCGTTAGGACCACGAAACACGATGGGTGCCCCCATCTGCCCGCCGGACATGTACAGCGTCTTGGCGGCAGAGTTGATGATGTGATCGATCGCCTGCATGGCGAAGTTGAATGTCATGAATTCGACGATGGGCTTGAGGCCCGCCAAGGCCGCGCCAACGCCGAGACCGGTGAAGCCATGCTCGGTGATCGGCGTGTCGATCACGCGCCTGGCGCTGAACTCCTCCAGCAAGCCCTGGCTGACCTTGTAGGCGCCCTGATACTCGGCGACCTCCTCGCCCATCAGGAAGACGTTCTCGTCGCGGCGCATCTCTTCGGCCATGGCGTCGCGCAAGGCCTCGCGCACGGTCTGGGTCTTGGTCTTGTCGAAGAAGCGGTCCTCGTACGTCGCCGGCACCGTGCTGACAGGAGCGGCCGGCGCAACCTCTCGCGCGGCAGGCGGAGGTGCCTCCGCTGCCGGCGCCGAAGCCTCGGGCGCCGCTGCAGCCGCTGGAGCGGCAGGCGCAGCGTCGAGCGCCGAGGCGTCCTCGCCCTCCTCCAGTAATAGCGCGATCGGCGTATTGACCGGCACTTCCTCGGCGCCCTCGTCGATCAGGATCTTGCCGAGCACGCCTTCGTCGACGGCCTCGACCTCCATGGTCGCCTTATCGGTCTCGATCTCGGCAATAACGTCGCCGGACGAGACCGCATCACCTTCTTTCTTGACCCATTTCGCCAGCGTTCCTTCCGTCATGGTCGGCGACAGGGCCGGCATCAGCACTTCGATGGGCATCGGGGGGAATTCCTCCGCAATATCGGCCGTTTGGCAGCGGCGCTTTCGGTGGTGCCTTGGATCAGGCCTCGAGCAGGACGTCGGTCCACAGTTCGGACGGATCAGGCTCCGGGCTCGACTGGGCGAACTCGGCGGCCTCGTTGATCACGCCGCGGACCTCCTTGTCGATCGCCTTCAGATCGTCCTCGCTGGTATCGCCAGCATCGATCAGCAGCCTTTTGACATTGTCGATCGGGTCTTGCTGTTCGCGGAACTTGGCGACCTCTTCCTTGGTCCGATACTTGGCCGGGTCGGACATGGAGTGGCCGCGATACCGGTAGGTCATCATTTCCAGAATGTACGGCCCATCCTTGCGTGCATAGGCCAAGGCCTCCTCGGCCGCTTCCTTCACCGCCAGCACGTCCATGCCGTCGATCTGCTTGCCGGGAATGCCATAGGCGTGACCGCGATCGTAAAGCTCGGTCTTGGCCGACGCGCGCGCGACCGAGGTGCCCATGCCGTAGCGGTTGTTCTCGATCACATAGACCACCGGCAGCTTCCACAGCGCGGCCATGTTAAAGCTTTCGTAGACCTGGCCCTGATTGACCGCGCCGTCGCCCATATAGACCGCCGCCACGCCGCCATCCTCGCGGTATTTGTGGGCAAATCCCAGCCCGGTACCCAGCGATACCTGCGAGCCGACGATGCCGTGGCCGCCGAAGAAGTTTTTCTCGCGGCTGAACATGTGCATCGAACCGCCCTTGCCGCGTGAATAGCCGCCGGACCGGCCAGTCAGTTCGGCCATCACGCCCTTGGGGTCCATGCCGCAGGCCAGCATGTGGCCATGGTCGCGGTAGGCGGTGATCACCGTGTCCTCGGCCCGGTGCGCGGCCTGCATGCCGATCACCACGGCCTCCTGGCCGATATAGAGATGGCAGAACCCGCCGATCAGCCCCATGCCGTAAAGCTGGCCCGCCTTCTCCTCGAAGCGGCGGATCATCAGCATTTCGCGATAATAGTGCAGCAAGTCTTCCTTGCTGGCTTTCGGCTTGGATGTTTTTGATTTGGTGCCGCGGCGTCTCGTGGTTGCCACCCGCCCCTCCCAAATTGCGTGCGCCAACCGAACCGATCGGCCTCGAAAATACTAAGCCCGCTTAGGAAATACGAGCGGCAGTATGAGAGTGCTACATGGCTTGGTCTTAAATGGCAAGCAAGAGGGTCGTCGTACGAGAACAACAAGGTGGGAGCGGCCGATCACAAAGTGGGCCAGCCAACCGGCCGGTCGTAAAGGCACGGTTTCGGGTCGCTACTCCGCCGCTGCCTCGTCCTGGTCGAAGAACAAGACCAGCTCGTCGTCGCGCGCGGCGTTCAGCACAAAGCGTGCCTGTTCTTCCATCAGGTCCGGATCGAGATGGGCCGGGCTGAGCGCATTGACCCGCGCCTCAAGCGTCAGCCGTTGATCGCGCAGTTCGGCAAGCGTCTCGCTCGCGTCTTTCGTTTCGGACATCAGCGTCACCAGCGACAGCACGCCGCGATTGCCCTGAACCGTGTGATAGGCGAAATAGCCCACCAGCCCGACGCCGATGACCGACGTCAGCATCGTCCTGAAAAGCGTCTTGCCGGTTTTCGAGCGGCGCATCATGGTCAGAATGAATCACAGATTGACCGTTAAGTCAAAGTAATATCAACGCGTTATAGACAGTTTGCGATCAATTGCCTGATCCAGAGATGCCCTTGATAGAACAAAACATGATCAACTGCTTGGCCACTTTGCCGACGGTTAGTTCGGTCCGGACCGGCCGATATCAGTTTCCAGACCTCGAGATGCCGGCGATCCAATCGGCGCAGTCCGCCGCGATCTCCCGCCACCCCGGTTCCATGAACATGAAGTGGGCATGGCCGGGCACTTCGCGGAAAGTGGCCTTTGCCCCGTACCGTTTCGCGATCTCCCGCCCCGTGATGGCCGGCACGGCCTTGTCTTCCGCGCCGCTGAGGACCAGGACCGGACAGGTCACCTTGTCATAGTCGACCGCGATCGCCTTTCGGTCGTCGAACATCCAGAAGAACATCTCGAACATGACGTTACCGGATTCGGCACCGAGACGATCGAACACCGCGTGCTGCCGGTCAGGCTCCAGCTTGTTGAGGGCAAAGGGCGCCATCAGGTCGAATTCCACCCGCATGGGGCCTTCCCAGAAAGCACCCGCCCGCATCAGGCCCTTGGCGACGGCACGCTGATCGTCGGTGAAGGGCAGCATGCCCCAAGGGGCGTTCGAGTTGATCAGGACAAGGCCGCTGGCCAGACCGCGGGCCGCCAACTTCTGGGCGACAAGGGCGCCGACAGCGTGTCCGCCGATGATCGGCTTCTCATCAAGACCCGAGACATACTCCGCCAGGTCGTCGGTGTAGTCCTCGATGCTCATCTCCGCCAGGCGCGGGTCGGGCTCCACCTTCGGATCGGCGTCGTGGTAGCGCAGCGCCGGCGTGTGGCAAGTCCAGCCCCGATCGCGGAAATAGCCGGCGAAATCGGCCATGCACCACGGGCCGGCAAAAGCGCCATGGATCAACACGATGGGTGGCGGCATTCTTCAATCCCTCCCCTTGGCAGCTACCTGCTTATCGAAACGCGCCGGCTCCAGCATAGGCGGCCGAAGCCCCCAACTGCTCTTCGATGCGGATCAACTGGTTGTACTTGGCCATGCGGTCGGTACGGCTGAGCGAGCCGGTCTTGATTTGCCCGCAATTGGTCGCGACCGCCAGATCGGCAATGGTCGCGTCTTCTGTTTCGCCGGACCGATGGGACATGACCGCCGTATACCCGGCCTTGTGCGCCAGTTCCACCGCCTGCAGCGTCTCGCTCAACGTTCCGATCTGGTTGACCTTCACGAGGATGGAGTTGGCGATGCCGCGCGCGATACCGTCGCCCAGGCGCTTGGGATTGGTCACGAACAGATCGTCGCCGACAAGCTGGACCCTGTCACCAATCGCGTCGGTCAGCGCCTTCCAGCCATCCCAATCATCCTCGTCCATACCGTCCTCGATCGAACGGATCGGATAGCGACCGACCAGATCGGTGTAATAGTCCACCATGCCGCCGGCATCCAGCTTCTTACCCTCGCCGGCCAGGTCGTAAACGCCGTCGGCGAAGAACTCGGACGAGGCCGCATCGAGGGCCAGCACCACATCGTCCTCCGGCCTGTAGCCGGCCTGCTCGATCGCCTTCATGACAAAGCCCAGGGCCTCGTCGGTCGAACTGAGCGCGGGTGCAAAGCCGCCTTCGTCCCCGACATTGGTATTGTGCCCAGCGTCTTTCAGACCTTTCTTCAGGCTGTGGAAGATTTCCGCCCCCATGCGCACCGCCCCGGCCAGGGTCGGGGCGGAAACCGGCATGATCATGAATTCCTGGATGTCGATCGGGTTGTCGGCGTGGGCGCCGCCATTGACGATGTTCATCATCGGCGTCGGCAGCAGATGGGCGTAGGTGCCGCCGACATAACGGTAAAGCGGCAGGGCCGCCTCCTCCGCCGCTGCCTTCGCCGTCGCCAGGCTGACGCCTAGAATGGCGTTGGCGCCCAGGCGGCCCTTGTTGCCAGTGCCGTCAAGTTCGATCATTAACCGGTCGATCTCGCCCTGATCCTCGGCATCCAGGCCGGACAAGGTGTCGAAGATCTCGCCATTGACCGCGGCGACCGCCTTGGTCACGCCCTTGCCGCCATAGCGGCCCTTGTCGCCGTCACGCAACTCGACGGCTTCGTGCGCGCCGGTCGAGGCCCCGGACGGCACGGCGGCGCGGCCGGACGCACCGGTTTCGAGCACGACATCGACCTCCACGGTCGGGTTGCCGCGGCTGTCCAGGATTTCGCGCGCATGGATATCGATGATGGCGGTCATCGGCTCGGTCCTTCTCGATAGAGGCGGTCGGTTTCTTGGGTAATGCCAAAAGCGGCGCATGGTTACTGGCATGCGCCACCGCAATCAAGAGGGTCGCGTCGTGCCAGCCAAAGGGCCGCCAACTGTCAGATCACTGCAAAGTCATCGAGCCCGAGTTCGCCGCGCGCTGTTTGCCTACAGCCGTTGTTCGCGTCCATGCCAGACTCGAACCACCGCCAATGTGTTGGTTTCAGTATCGATTCGATAGCGCAGAACGTAGGCACTCTTGCCAAACGGTACGAAGAGCTGCCGATAACTGACGTCTTCGGCCATCTCGATGCCCAGCAACGGGCTGTCTTCGATGAGCGCGATGCCTTCGTCAATCGCCAACATCGCCTTTTGCGCGGCGACCGGATTGTTCAGCGACAGGAACTCGAACAGCCGATCGATGTCGGCGACGGCTTCCGGCAGGAAGACAAGCTTCACTGGGTGTTCGAGCGGTTGGCCGCCTCGGTGGCCATGGTCCGCAGCTTGCGGCGCACAGATTCAAAAGGAACGGCATGACCGGTGGCGAGATAGCGTTGCCAACGCTCCTCGTCTTGCCGCAGGTCGTCCAACACCCGCTCTCGCTCGTCGGCGTGACGATTCAGTGTCTTGGTGACGAAGTCATCCACAGACACCCCGTCGCGCTCCGCCAATGCCGTCAAGCGGTCGTTCAAAGCGGCATCAATTTCAATACGTCTCGGTTTGGCCGTTTGGTTCATCTCATTGGCTACGTTCTTCCATGTCGATACGCTAGAGATGCCGTCGACGGAGTCAACTGCCAGCATCTGGCGCGCGGATGCCGCGGCTGCAACCAGTTTCGGCCTTCAAGTAAGGATATCGGCCACACATTGAGGCGCTATCGTGCGGGACGGCCGGCGCCACCTCGCAAGGTGATCGTGATGCTGCGACGACCATGCCGAACAGGGCCCCGATCGCTTGGGGCCCTGCCTGGATTCGACTTCAGCTCAACCGCAATGCCGTGTTGAGCCGGCCGTGGTGCGTAGGGCTGCCGATGGTCGGCCGCCCGTCAGCCCATTACTGCGTTGCCACCGCCATTTGGTCGGCGCCGAAGGCCTCGTTCATGACGTGGAACACGACCGTGTTGTCGATGAAGTTGCCGTCCCAGCTGTAGGGTGCGCCCCACAACTCGGCGGCATCCAGATCGGTGCGCGTGAACTCGGCAAAAAGCTCGGAGCCCGGCCCCATGGCCCAGAGCGGCACCAGCTCGTTGGTATGGTTGCGCGACGACCACTGATAGCCTGGCATGGTGCCGGCACCGCGATCCTGCACCGCGAGGTACTCATTGAAGATATCCTCGGTGGGGTCGAAACGGGCGGCCAGCAGGGCCTCGTCGCTGCGATCGGCCGCGACCGGCCCGCCGACGCCGTTGGTCCAGGTGCCCTCGCCCCAGATACCGCCGCATTCGTGGTCGGAGGTGACGATCAGCAGGGTCTCGTCCCAGCTTGAGTTTTCCTCGACCCATTCGATGACCGCGTCGACCGCCAGGTTGAAGTCGATCTGTTCCTCGATGAACCGCGGCATGTCGTTGCCGTGCCCCATCCAGTCGACCGCGCCGCCTTCGATCATGACGAAGAAACCGTCCTCGTCCTGGTTCAGGACGTTAAGCGCCCCCAGGCTCATGGTCGCAAGGTCCGGCACCACCGGGTTGTAAGCCATGCCGGACGGTGTGTCGGCGTCGGGCAGGCCTTCACGGCTGGCCTGCAAGGTGGAACCGGCACGGGCGATACCGACCACGCGCTCGGGCATGATCTCGCCATCGGCAAGGGCCTGGAAGTCCGCCAGATCGTCGATGAAGGTGAAGCCGTTCAACCCCTCTTCGCTGGTCAGCGCCGTCAGCGTGTCGGAGCCACCGACGAAGCGGTAGGCCTCCTCGTCCTCCGGCTCGATCTGGTTGCCGCTGTTGTCGTAGAGCGGATGGCCGGCGCCCATGATGACGTCGAGATCGCTGGCCACCATCTCGTTGAAGATGTCGACATAGTTGTTGCGCGAGATGTTGTGCGCGATCACCGCGGCGGGGGTCGCGTGCGACACCATGACCGAGGCAACCGAGCCCGCGGCGCGGTCCTGGTCCATGGCAATCTGTGCGATGGTGCGCAGGACTTCCTCGCCGGTCCAGTCCAGGTTGACGCGGCCGTTCGAGGTCTTGCGGCCGGCCATCAGCGCGGTCCCGGCGGCGGCGCTGTCGGTGTAGGAGGTGTAGCGTTCGCCAACCGGCGGGAAGTCGTTGGCCATCGTGTTCTCAAACCGCAGCCAGCGCGTCGACGGGTCATAGCCCTGGGCCACGGCACCGGCGGCCAGCGCGACGTCTTCTCCGCTGGGAAGCACGTTGCCTTGGGCGTCGATCAGGTTCAGCGCATGATGGTCAAGGCCGTAGACGACGGGCGTTGTGCCGTCCGGACGGGCGATCTGATAGGATTGCTGGCCCGCGAGGCCCTGGTAGTAGTCGGCGGCAAGCCAGCCGTTGAAGCCAATGCCGTCTGAGATCATCAGGATCACGTTCCTGGCGCCGGTGTCCTGCGCATAGGCAGGCAGGGCAAGGGCGCCGGTGAGGGCCGTCGCGAGCAGCAGTCTCGTAGCGTTCATTTGAGTGCCTTTCTGGTTCGATGAAAGCGCGAAAAACTACTGCGATACTGTTACAATACGATAACGGCTCCATTACCAGCTTGTGTATATGCACGATCTCGACGGTGCTTGCGGTACCATGGTCCACCGTCAGGTTGAGGCAACGTGATTTGGTCGGCGGCGCGGCAGGTGTAATGCTTGCCTCAACCCGCTGTGGCGGGCCGCGATATGACGATGCCGGCGAGAGGAAACCGATTTTGCCCGCATGTCCTGGATGGATTGACAGTTTCGCCGTTACGGATTTCGGATCAAGTGATGACCCCAAGCGCTTGCCTGCTGCTGCATAGAAAGTCCTGCAACCGCGACGACGTGGTCGAGGCGGTTCGCGCCGTGGGCCGGACGGGCGCCGAATTCAGGGTGCGCATCCCTTGGGACCTGAACGACATGGATCGCTTCGTCGAAGAGGCCCTGAACGAGGGGATCGGGCGGATCGTGGCCGGCGGCGGCGACGGCACGCTGAACCTGGTCGCCAACATGCTGATGAAACCGGGCCGTGCTGGCAGGGCTTCATTGGGCGTACTGCCACTGGGCACGGCAAACGACTTCGCCCGCGGCGCCGGCCTGCCGCGCGACGATCTGAGCGCGGCCCTGGATCGCGCGATTTCAGGCGAAGCGACGCTGATCGATCTCGGTGTGGTCAACGGTCAGTTTTTCATCAATGTCGCTAGCGGCGGTTTCGGCGCGGAGGTTACGGCGGCGACGCCAAAGGATCTCAAGGCGGCCTTGGGCGGCTCCGCCTACTCCCTGATGGGCTTGGTCAAGCTCATGAACCTGAAACCCTATTCAGGTCGCCTAATCCTGCCGGACGGAAGCACCGAGGACGTTTCGGCCCTGTTCGTGGCTATCGGCAACAACCGCTTTGCCGGCGGCGGTTTCGATGTCGCGCCAAAGGCGGACATGACCGACGGGCTGCTCGACCTTGCTGCCGTGTCGTCGGCCGGCCTTGGTGACTTGGCCAAGCTCGCAAGCGAGATCGCCGACCCGTTCAATCCCAACAACAGCGTGCTGCGCTATCGCCAGCTTACCGCCTTCCAGCTGGAGGCTGACCAGACCTTGCACCTCAATCTCGACGGCGACCCCATCGAAGAACGGAACTTCGACGTTAGCGTCCGTCCAAGAGCACTGCGCGTTGTGCTGGGCGAGCAGCACTGATACGGCGTTTCATCGTCTGCTGCGCGACGGGCGGGGTATCCGGTGGCGGACCGGCTAGCCCGTGCGGGCGGCACGCGTAGTCCGGACTTACCGAGCGGTCTTCAGACCAAGCGCACGCAGTTCGTCGGCGCGCAGCGGCAGGTCCTGACGCAAGTAGAACTCGTCGAGCTGCGGCGGCGGGATATCGGTGCCGGCCAGCATGGCGTGGATTTGGCCGCGATGGTGGATCTGGTGCTGGAGGAGATGGGCCAGAATAGACTGGATCTCTTCGGGCTTGTCGCCATCCTTGCGCTGCAGAGTGCGGATCTCCGGCAGGTCTCGTTCCGCCAAAGACTCGCAGAAGCCCAGCAGCCTGCGATCCGCCGCCTCTTGATCAGTGGCCAGCCGGTTCTGGGCCGACGGCAGCGACCGCTTAAAGATGGCAAGCCCCTCGCCGCCCTGCTCCAGCGCGTCCAGGTAGTAGAGGTCGACCTCCAGGATGTGCTGAACCGTTGCCTTGATCGATGGGAAGAAGTTCGTGCGGGGCGCCTCAAACGCGTCGGTCGTGAGCTGTAGCCAGGCGCGCGCAAGACGATGGTTGGACCAGAGATTGTTGGCGGCTTCGCGCTTGAAATGCTCGACGAGGGTCATGCCTCGACCGGGTTGGCCTTCGCTAATGCGTCAAGCGCCGCCAGTGTCCGCAAAATGCCTGCGAGGTCCTTCAGGTGCACCATGTTGGGGCCGTCGGACGGGGCGTTGTCAGGGTCCTGATGGACCTCCATGAAGACAGCGGCCACGCCGATCGCGACCGCCGCCCTCGCCAGGACAGGCACGAACTCGCGCTGGCCGCCGCTGCGGCCGCCGAGGCCGCCGGGCTGTTGCACGGAGTGCGTCGCGTCGAACACCACCGGATAGCCGGTGCGGGCCATGATGGGCAGCGACCGCATGTCGGATACCAGCGTGTTGTAGCCGAAGCTGGCACCGCGCTCGGTCAGCAGGATGCGCTCGTTGCCCGTGCTCGCCACCTTAGCCACGACGTTCGCCATGTCCCAAGGCGCCAGGAACTGGCCCTTCTTGACGTTAACCGCGCATCCGGTGCGGCCGGCCGCCAGCAGCAGGTCGGTCTGCCGGCACAGGAAGGCCGGGATTTGAAGCACGTCCACGACTTCGGCGACCGGTGCGCATTGCGCTTCGGTGTGAACGTCGGTCAGCACCGGACAGCCGCGCGTTTCGCGCACCTCGGCAAGGATCGGCAGGCTCTCCTTCAGGCCCAGCCCGCGCGGCGTGTCGACCGAGGTGCGGTTGGCCTTGTCGAAGCTGGACTTGTAGATCAGGCCGACACCGGCCGCGTCCGCGACCTCCTTGATCGCGGCCGACATTTCCAAGGCGTGTTGCCGGCTTTCCAGCGCACAGGGGCCGGCGATCAGTGTCAGTTTGCGGTCGTTGGAGACCTGAAGCGGGCCGGTCTCGACGGTCTTGGGTGCGGACATGATCAGACCAGACGGCTCTGCTCGACCGCGGCGCGGACGAAGTCCGTGAACAGGGGATGCGGCTCGAACGGCTTGGACTTCAGTTCCGGGTGAAACTGCACGCCGATGAACCAGGGATGGTCCGGCAGTTCGACGATCTCCGGCAACTCGCCGTCGGGCGACAGGCCGGAAAACAAGAGGCCCGCGTCTTCAAGCCGGTCGCGGTAATTGATGTTGACCTCATAGCGGTGGCGGTGGCGTTCGCTGATCGTCGGTTCGTCATAGATCGCCTGGACCTTGCTGCCCTCCGCGAGAATGGCCGGATAGGCGCCCAGCCTCATCGTGCCGCCCAGATCACCGTTCATGGCCCGGCTTTCCTTTTGGTTGCCGCGCACCCATTCGGTCATCAGGCCGACAACCGGATCATCGGTCTTGCCGAATTCCGTTGAGCTGGCACCGGGAAGATCAGCCAGATGGCGCGCCGCCTCAATCACCGCCATCTGCATGCCGAAGCAGATGCCGAAATAAGGCACTCCCCTTTCGCGCGCGAACTGGGCCGCGCGGATCTTGCCTTCCGCCCCTCGCTCGCCGAAGCCGCCGGGCACCAGGATACCGTTCACATGCTCCAGATGGATCGCCGCGTCTTCGGCGTCGAAGATTTCCGAATCGATCCAGTCCAGCTTGACCCGGACATTGTTGGCGATGCCGCCATGGGCCAGCGCCTCGCCGAGGCTTTTGTAGCTGTCGATCAACGAGGTGTACTTGCCGACCACGCCGATGGTGACCTCGCCTTCCGGCTCACGAATACGGTCGGCGATCTGCTCCCACAGGCCAAGGTCGATGGGCAGTGACCGGTCCAGGTCGAAATAGTCCAGCACCTGATCATCGAAGCCCTCGCGATGATATGTCAGCGGCACCTCATAGATCGACGGGCTGTCCAATGCCGCGATCACGCGTTCCGGCCGGATGTTGCAGAACAAAGCGATCTTGCGCCGCTCGTTCTCCGGGATCGGCCGGTCGGCCCGGCACAGCAGCATGCCGGCCTGGATGCCGACCGACAGCAGTTCCTTGACCGAGTGCTGGGTCGGCTTGGTCTTCAACTCGCCCGCCGTCGGGATGTAGGGCAGCAGCGTGCAGTGGATGAACAAGGCCCGTTCCGGCCCGACCTCGTTGCCGAACTGCCGGATGGCCTCCAGGAACGGCAGGCTCTCGATATCGCCGACCGTGCCGCCGATCTCGCACAGCACGAAATCCTCGTCGCCGAGGTCAGAGGCGATGAACTCCTTAATCGCGTCTGTGACGTGGGGGATGACCTGCACGGTGGCGCCCAGATAGTCGCCGCGCCGTTCCTTCGCTATCACGTCAGAATAGATCTTCCCCGTCGTGACATTGTCGCTGCGCCGTGCCGGCACGCCGGTGAAGCGTTCGTAGTGGCCGAGGTCGAGGTCGGTTTCGGCGCCGTCGTCGGTGACGTAGACCTCGCCATGCTGGGTCGGGCTCATCGTGCCTGGATCGACATTGAGATAAGGGTCCAGCTTGCGCAAACGGACCTTGTAACCGCGCGCCTGCAACAGCGCGCCGAGCGCCGCCGATGCCAGACCTTTGCCGAGGGAGGAGACCACGCCGCCGGTGATAAAGATGAACCGCGTCATGGAATTCGACATTAACCCGATTCTCGATTGCGTTGCCATGCCTTGATGACATGGCTGAGGGCGCCCGGCAGATGCCGGGCGAACGGAGGCAGACGCCGCGACGCGGCGCCCGATACTAACCGAGAGTGCGGTTAGTTCAGAGGTACGGCGGGCGCGCTGTCCTCGGCCGGCGCCTCGACCGGGGCCAGCGGCTGCAGGATCAAGCTGTCTTCCGCCGGACGCGTGGTTTCGCGTGCCACGATCGCCAGGGCCAACGTTCCGAGCATGAAGAGTGCCGCGAGGATGGCCGTCAGCCGCGTCAGAAAGTTGCCCGTTCCGCGCACGGACGACAGGTTGCCCAGGCTGGGCCCACCGATGCCGAGCCCACCGCCCTCGTTGCGCTGAAGCAGCACGACGGCGACCAGCGCAATCGAGATCATCAAATGAACGACAAGAAGAATCTGCAGCACGTTAACGATCCAATCGGCAGTGGCCGGCTGCATGAGAGCCGAACCTTATGCCTGTCATTCGGCGCCGTCCCGGCACCCGTTTGTCACACGTTGCGCCGGGTTTTAGCCAAGGGGCCGGGCTTTGGCTAGACGCAACTTTGGGCGATGGCCCAGAAATCATCGGCCGACAGGCTGGCACCGCCGACCAGCGCGCCGTTCACATTCGGCACGGCCAGCAACTGACTGGCGTTGCTGGGCTTTACCGAACCGCCGTACAGCAGGCGCACCCCATCGGCGCCTGCCATGTGGCGCGACAGCTCCGCGCGTATATGGGCATGGACCTCCGCCACGTCACCCGTTGTTGGCGTCCGGCCGGTGCCGATGGCCCAGACAGGCTCATAGGCAATCACCGTATTCTCCGGCGTCGCTGTGTTCGGCACGGACCCCGCGATCTGCCGCGAGCACACCGCCAGCGCGTCGCCGGCGTCGCGCTCCGCTTCGGTCTCGCCGATGCAGATGATGGCGACCAGGCCGGCCTTGTAAGCAGCCTTCGCCTTTTCGCCGATCAGCAGGTCCAGTTCGCCGTGATACTGCCGCCGTTCCGAATGGCCGACGATCACGTGGGTACAGCCCAGATCCGCCAGCATGCCAGCGGCGATCTCGCCCGTATAAGCACCATCTTCCGCCGCATGACAATCCTGGCCGCCGACGAAGACGCCGCTGCCCGCAACCGCCTGGCCAACCGCATCGATCACCGTCGCCGGCGGGCAGACCAGAAGGTCGTAGTCGCGATCTGCCTGTTCGGCGTAGCGGAGGCCAAGATCGCGCGCCAGGGCGGTGCCGGCCGTCTTGGTCATGTTCATTTTCCAGTTACCGGCGATCAGGGGGCGCATGGGACAAGCTCCGGCTTCAAAAGACGCGATGGGCAGGGCCGTTTAGCAGCCATGGGCGGGCGCGGCAAACAGAGATCGAACGCCGTCGGCATTGCGGCTGCTCCAGTCACGCTCTTATAGTGCGGCCGCTTCGCGCCTATCTGAGGCGCTAACCGTTCAATGCGTGTGGCAAACCGATGATCCAAACCCTTCGCAACAAGGCCAGCTCTTGGCTGGTGAAGATCCTGCTGCTGCTGCTGGTCTTGAGCTTTGCGGTTTGGGGTATCGGCGACTTCTTCCGCGACGCGCCGCCCGACACGGTGGTCGCGACCGTCGGCGAGATCGAGATCGACCTGAACGCCTTCAATGCGGAGTTTCAGCGCCAGGTCGCGTTCGAGCGGCAGAACGATGATCGCTACACCACCGATGACGCGCTTGAGGACGGGCTGGTCGACGACGTGCTCGACCGGTTGGTCAACCAGGCGCTGTTGATCCAGCTCAGCCGCAACATGGAGTTGGTCATTCCCGACGAGGTGGTCGCCGGCCAGATCCGCGTCGATCCGCGTTTTCAAAGCAGTGTCACGGGCCAGTTCGATAATCAAAGACTGCTGGGCTATCTGGCCAACCGGGGCCTCAGCGAAGCGGCGTTTGTCGAAGAGGTGCGACGCGAGATCCAGCAGGGCGTGTTGCAGCTATCCGTTCTGCGCGGGGCCTGGGTGCCCGCAACCCTGGGCGACGCGCTTTTTGAGTATCGCCAGGAAGGCCGTATCGCCGATGTGGTGAGCATTCCGTACGCCACGATCTTCGATGTGGACGAGCCGACGGAAGACGACCTTCGGTCCTTCCACGCCGAGAACGGTGAGCTGTTTACGGCGCCTGAGTATCGCAACCTGACAGTGGTCGCCATCCAGGCCGAGGACTATGCCGACGAGGTCGTGGTTTCCGACGAGGAGCTTTCGGCAGCTTACGAGCAAAGGCTGGAGCAGTTCGTGGCGGACGAAAGGCGCCAGTTCGATCAGGTGATCCTGGACGACCAGGCACAGGCCGGCACCTTGGCCGAGGCCGCGCGGGCCAACGGCAGCCTGGCGGACGCCGTGGCAGCGGACGACAGCATCGACGGCGACATCATCCCGCTGGATTGGTCGACCCGGTCGGACATGTTCGGCGAGCTTGCGGATGCCGGCTTCGCGCTGCCGCCCGACGGCGTCTCCGACCCGATCGAGACCGCGTTCGGCTGGCACGTGCTGCAGGTCACCGGCATCGAGGCCGAGGAAGTCCAGCCGTTGGATCAGGTCGCCGACACCCTGCGACGTGACATCCAGATCGACCGCGCGCTCGACGTCGTCTTTGAGCAGGTGAACGCGCTGGAGGACGAGCTGGCCGCCGGCACGGACTTGAGCGAAGCCGTCAGCGTTCTCGGCCTGAGGGCCGTCCAAACACCGCCCATCGCCGCCGATGGTTCCGTCCAGTTTGGCAGCGACGCGCCCGACTTGCCGAACCTGCCTGCGATCGCGACTGTTGCCTTCGACCTCGACGAAAGCGAGGCGAGCCTGATGGAAGAGGCGTCCGACACGGCCTATTTCACGGCGCGGGTCGACGGCATCGTGCCACCGGCGGTTCGACCGTTCGATCAGGTGCGTGACGAGGTCGAGGCCGCCTGGCGCAATGCGGAACGCGGCCGTGGCGCCGCTCGGCAGGCCGAGTTGGTTGAACAGCGGCTGGCCGCAGGCAATGACCCGTCTGAAGTAGCTTCGGCGTTCAATGGCACTGCGACGAGCACGGTGGCCTTGCTGCGTGATGGCAGCAACCGGGGCGATCTGCCGCAAGCGGCGATCGAGCGCCTGTTCACCATGCATATCGGCGATGTCGAGACAGTTGATGACGGCATTAACCAGCTTGTCATTCGGCTGGACGTCATTGAACTGCCGGAGCCGAACCCGGACGACTTTACCTATCAGTCCGTCCAGGCCAACGCGGAAAACGCCATGGGCACCGAGTTGCTGCGCCAGTTCTTCGACCAGTTGCACGAGACGATTGACGTCGAGATCCACCAATCGGTTCTCGATCGCCAGTATCACCAAAGCTGACCACCATGCAGATATCGCCGGACCTCGACGGGTTCATCCGAACCTATGACGAGGGCGCGCCACAGGTCGCCTCGACGACCTTGGTGGCCGATTTGGAGACGCCTGTCTCCGCCATGCTGAAGCTCGCCGACCAACGGCCCTACAGCTTCCTGTTCGAATCCGTCGAGGGCGGCGCGGTGCGCGGCCGCTATTCCGCCATCGGCATGAAGCCGGACCTGATCTGGCGGTCAAGCCGGGACAGTGCGGAGATCAATCGCAATGCACGCGCCGATCTCAACACGTTCGAGCCGGAAGACTTGCCGCCGCTGGAAAGTCTGCGCCGGTTGATCAACGAGAGCCGCATCGCCCTGCCAGACGGCATGCCGCCGATCGCCTCCGGACTGTTCGGCTATCTGGGCTACGACATGGTCCGGCATATGGAGCGGCTGCCGGACGACAATCCGGACACGCTGGGCGTACCGGACAGCGTGCTGATGCGCCCGACCATCGTGGCCGTTTTCGACAATATCGAGGACAAGGTCACGCTGGTCACGCCGGTCTGGCCAAGCGACGGCCTGTCCGCCGAGGCGGCCTACGGCCTGGCGCGTGAGCGGCTGGCGGACGCGGTGGCCGACTTCGAACGCTCCCTGCCCTACCGTCGCGATGGCGGCGAGGCGCTGGAACCATTGCCGGAACCTGTATCGAACACCAGCCCGGAGGCTTATTGCGCGGCCGTGGAGAAGGCCAAGGAGTACATCCGCGCCGGCGACATCTTCCAGGTCGTGCCGTCGCAGCGCTTCACCGTGCCGTTCCGTCTGCCGCCCCTGTCGTTCTATCGCGCATTGCGGCGCCTGAATCCGTCGCCCTTTCTGTTCTATCTCGACTTCGGGGCCTTCAGCATCGTCGGTTCCAGCCCGGAGATCCTGGTGCGGGTGCGCGACGACACGGTCACGATCCGACCGCTGGCCGGTACCCGCAGACGCGGCGTGGATGCGGCGGAGGACTCAGCTTTGGCCGAGGAACTGCTAGCCGACCCGAAAGAGCGCGCCGAACACCTGATGCTGCTCGATCTCGGCCGCAACGATGTCGGCCGGGTCGCACAGATCGGCTCCGTCGAGGTCACCGAGCAGTTCAAGGTCGAGTACTACTCGCACGTCATGCACATCGTCTCCCATGTCGACGGCCGGCTGGCGGACGACAAGGATGCGCTCGATGCGCTGGTCGGCGGATTCCCGGCCGGTACGGTTTCCGGCGCGCCCAAGGTGCGCGCGATGGAGATCATCGACGAGCTGGAGGTCGCGCGGCGTGGCATCTATGCGGGCGCGGTGGGCTATTTCGGCGCCAACGGCGATCTCGACACCTGCATCGCCCTGCGTACCGGTGTCATCACCGACGGCAAGCTGCATATTCAGGCCGGCGGCGGTGTCGTGGCGGACAGTGACCCGCAGGCGGAGTTGGAAGAAACGCGGCAAAAGGCGCGCGCGCTGGTGCGGGCCGCCGAAGAGGCCATCCGCTTCGCCGGGCGGCGCTGACATCTGGCCATGGGCCGAGACGATGGCTAGTGTGGCGCCGAGACAGAGAACAGGGTGCGGTCGATGCTGCTGCTGATCGACAATTATGACAGCTTTACCTACAACCTCGTCCACTTCCTTGGTGAGCTTGGGGCGTCGGCCGTCGTGCGCCGGAACGACCAGATCACGGTCGACGAGGCGCTGGCGATGAACCCGGACGGGATCGTGCTGTCGCCGGGACCGTGCGACCCCGACAAGGCAGGCATCTGCCTGGATCTGGTCAAAGCAGCGGGCGACCTGCCGCTCCTCGGCGTCTGCCTCGGCCACCAGTCGATCGGCCAGGCCTATGGCGGCAGGGTTGTGCGGGCGCCAGAGATCATGCATGGCAAGCTGTCGCCGGTCAGTCACACCGGCAGCGGCGTGTTCGAAGGATTGCCGTCGCCGATCACGGTAACGCGCTACCATTCGCTGACTGTCGACCGTCCGTCGCTGCCAGACGATCTGATGATCACGGCGGAGACCGAGAACGGCCTGATCATGGGGCTGGAGCATCGTGAGCGTCCGGTCCATGGCGTGCAGTTCCACCCGGAGAGCATCGCGTCGGAGCATGGCCACGACTTGCTAAGAAACTTCATTGCGCTAACCGAACGGCGGCGCGCGGCGTGACACCATGACCAGTTTCGATCGCCTTCAGCCCTTTATCGCCCGCCTGGCCAACGGCGAGCGGTTGGACCAGGAAACCGCAGCGGCGGCATTCGACGTCATCATGTCCGGCGAGGCAACGCCGTCCCAGACCGGCGCCCTTCTGATGGCCCTGCGCCTGCGTGGCGAGACGGTCGACGAGATCACCGGCGCGGCGCAGATCATGCGCGACAAGGCGCTGCGCATCGAGGCGCCGGAGGGCGCGATCGACTGCTGCGGCACCGGCGGTGACCAGTCGGGCAGCTACAATATCTCCACCGCCGTCTCGTTCGTGCTGGCCGGCGCCGGGGTGCCGGTGGCCAAGCACGGCAACCGGGCGCAATCCAGCAAGACGGGTGCGGCCGACGTGCTGACCTCCCTCGGCGTCAATATCGATGCCGATATGGCGTTGGTGCAGAGGGCCTTGTGGGAGGCGAATGTCTGCTTTCTGTTCGCCCAGAGACACCACGGGGCGATGCGCCATGTCGGCCCGACCAGGGTGGAACTGGGCACGCGCACTGTCTTTAACCTGCTGGGGCCGTTGTCGAACCCGGCCGGCGCCAAGCGGCAGTTGATGGGCGTGTTCGCACCGGAATGGGTTGAGGTCCAGGCCCGCGTGCTTGGCAATCTGGGGGCCGAGCGCGCCTGGGTTGTGCATGGCTCCGACGGTATGGACGAAATCACCACCACGGGCCCGACCACGGTCGCCTCGTTGCAGGACGGTACGGTCGAGGTGTTTGAGATCGCGCCGCCGGATGTCGGGCTGCCGCTGGCTGACCCGACGGACCTGAAGGGTGGCGACGGCGAGACCAATGCCGCTGCCTTGCGCGCGGTCTTGGCCGGCGAGCCGAGCGCCTATCGCGATATCGTGCTGCTGAACGCCGCAGCGGCCTTCGTCGTTGCCAGCAAAGCGCAGGACTTGGCCGCGGGCATGGCGCTGGCAACGAAGACGATCGACAGTGGCGCCGCCGCCGACGCGCTGGCCAAGCTTGTTGCGATTACCAACGAACCGACGGACTGACCGCATGGCCGACGTGCTGGAACGGATCTGCTCCGACAAGCGCCAACACATCGCGGCCCGGAAGGCGGTGGTGTCGTTGGCGGACCTCGAACAGCGCGCCGCTGCAACGGAAGCGCCGCGTGGGTTTGCGGCCGCCCTGCAACAGGCCCGAGAAGCCGGCCGCTACGGCCTGATCGCCGAGATTAAGAAGGCGTCGCCGTCAAAAGGCCTGATCCGCGCCGACTTCGATCCGCCAACACTGGCCCAGGCTTATGCGGCCGGCGGCGCCACCTGTCTTTCCGTGCTGACCGACACTCCCTATTTCCAGGGCGACGACACCTATCTGACCGCTGCACGATCGGCGGTGGCCCTGCCCGTGCTGCGCAAGGACTTCATGCTCGACCCCTATCAGGTCGTTGAAGCGCGCGCGCTGGGCGCGGACTGCATTCTGCTGATCATGGCGGCGCTCGGCGATGCCCAGGCATCCGAATTGGAACAAGCCGCTATCGACCTTGGCATGGATGTGCTGGTCGAGGTTCATGACGGCAGCGAGCTCGATCGCGCGCTTAGTCTAAACTCTCAACTTATTGGCGTTAATAACAGAAATCTCAAAACATTAAAGACAAGTCTTGATGTGACCGAAACCCTGGCGCCCCGCGTACCATCCGATCGGCTGCTGGTTGCCGAAAGCGGGCTTTATGCCTCGGCCGACCTGGCGAGGATGGCGGCGGTGGGTGCGACCACGTTTCTGATCGGCGAGAGCCTGATGCGCCAGCACGATGTGGCGGCGGCAACGCGTGCGCTGCTGGCCGAACAGAGTGTCGGCCAGGCCGTGGAGGCATGACGGACCTGACCCACTTCGATGAGGGCGGGCGGGCACGCATGGTCGACGTCTCCGCCAAGAACGAGACCGCACGCCTGGCGACCGCCGCCTGCCGCGTGATCATGCAGCCGGAAACGTTGGCCTTGATCAAGAAAGGCAAGGCCGCCAAGGGCGACGTTCTGGCCGTGGCAAGGCTGGCCGGCATCATGGCCGCGAAGAAAACCAGCGACCTGATCCCGCTCTGTCATCCGCTGCCGCTTGCCGCCGTGTCCATCGAATTGACCACCGACGAGGCCGGACCGGCGATCGACATCGTCGCCACCGCAAAGGTCACGGGCCGTACCGGTGTCGAGATGGAGGCGCTGACGGCGGCCTCCGTGGCCGCGTTGACCGTCTACGACATGTGCAAGGCGGTTGACCGCGCGATGATCATCACGGACCTCAAGCTGCTGGAGAAAAGCGGCGGCAAGTCGGGCGATTTCGTTCGCCAGCCATGATTTCGGTCGAGGACGCCAAGCGCAGGATTTTTGCTGCCTTTCGCCCGCTGCCACCAGAGACGGTTGGGTTGGCGGATGCGGCCGGGCGGGTGGCCGCGGCCCCGATCAGCGCGAGGCGCACGCAGCCCTGGGCCGACCTGTCCGCCATGGACGGGTATGCGGTGCGCGGCGACGACGTAGCGACGGCTCCGGTCACGCTTGATGCCATCGGCTCCGTCCCCGCCGGTACGCATTTCGACGGCCATGTCGGCCCTGGCCAGTGCGTCCGCATCTTCACCGGCGCGCCCCTGCCCGAAGGGACCGACACGATCGTCATCCAGGAGGATACCGAGGCCGACGGCGACCGCGTGACCGTAAACGCAGCCACGCGGAAAGGTGTCTATGTCAGGCCGCGCGGGTTCGACTTCTCCGAAGGTGACGAACTGATCCCAGCCGGGCGCCTGTTGACCGCCCGGGACATCGGTCTGGCGGCTTCCATGAACCACCCTTGGCTGAAAGTCCATCACCGGCCCAGGGTCGCCATCCTGGCGACGGGCGACGAGATCGTCATGCCCGGCGAGCCCATCGGGCCGGACCAGATCGTCAGTTCGAACGGTCCGGGCCTGGCCGCGCTGGTCGACGCCTGTGGCGGCGTGCCTGTTCTGCTGCCGGTCGCGCGGGACAACGCCGCATCTCTGCATGCGGCGGCTGCTGGCGCGCGGGGCATGGACCTGCTGATCACAACCGGCGGCGCCTCGGTCGGCGAGCACGACCTGATCCGCGAGGTGCTCGGGCGCGACGGGCTGGAGATCGACTTCTGGCGCATTGCCATGCGGCCCGGCAAGCCCTTGATGTTTGGCGCGATCGATGGCGTGCCGGTCTTGGGGTTGCCGGGCAATCCAGTGTCGTCCCAGGTCTGTGCGCTGCTGTTCGCGGTCCCGGCGCTGCGCCTGTTGCAAGGACTGCCGCCGGAGGATGGATTGGCCGAAAAGGCCCGGCTGGGGCGGGATTTGCCGGCCAACGACCGTCGCCAGGACTACTTGCGCAGCACCCTTTCCGTCGATGATGACGGACAGCTTGTTGCCACGCCGTTCGAAAAGCAGGATAGTTCTTTGCTCACATTGCTGGCCAAGGCCGACTGCCTGGTCGTTCGTCCGCCTCACGCGCATGCGGTAGAAGCCGGAAGTCCGGTGGAGATTGTGCGTTTCGACCCCCGACTGGCGCGACTTTGACGGGGAGATTGGCACCAAATAGGAACTTTATGGGAACAAAACTTGACGTTTTTGTTTTGTTCTCGTTAGTCTGAGTTATATCGAATCGCTTGGCCGGCGGGGCTGACCAGGCGGAATTTGGCTAGGGGACCGGCCATGTTGACCCGGAAGCAGCAGCAGCTCTTGATGTTTATTGATCGGCGCTTGAAGGAAGGCGGCGTTTCCCCCTCGTTCGATGAAATGAAGGACGCGCTGGGCCTGAAGTCCAAGTCCGGCATCCACCGCTTGATTACCGCGCTGGAAGAGCGCGGCTTTATCCGCCGCCTGCCCCATCGCGCCCGCGCGCTGGAGGTGTTGCAGTTGCCCGACGGCCTGACTTCCGCGCCGCGGGAAGATCGCGGCGGCCGCTTCCGCCCCATGGTGATCGAAGGCACGGCGGACATGCCGCCGCCGCGCCGGACCACTCCGGTCAGCAGCAGCGAGGCCGTCGAACTGCCCCTTTATGGCAAGATCGCCGCCGGCACGCCGATCGAGGCGCTCAGCGACCCATCCGTCTACACCAACGTGCCGCCGGACATGGTCAGCGGCGGCGAGCATTATGCGCTGATCGTCGATGGCGACAGCATGGTCGACGCGGGCATTCTCGACGGCGATACGGTGATCATTCGCCGCAGCGATACGGCGGAAAGCGGCGACATCGTCGTTGCCTTCATCGATGATGGCGAGGTCACGCTGAAGCGTCTGCGCAAGGGCGGCGGCAAGACCGTCGCGCTGGAGCCGGCGAACCCGGCCTACGAAACCCGCATCTTCGGGGCCGACCGCGTACGCGTGCAAGGCCGGTTGGTCGGCCTGTTGCGCCACTACTGATCCGCGCCTGCTCGCGTGATCAGGGAACCGTTCTCGACCAGGGGCGATCGCCCGTTTGCTCGGCCACGGTTCTGACCGACGCCCGATCCGATAGGGACCATGACGGCCCCTCACCCATGGTCGACAGGGTGATGGCATAGGCGCCGTTGCGCCAGACGTCGAACCGGTCGACCACGATGGGTGCCGCACAGGGGCCGCGTACCGGCACCTCGGCCACGACCACCGCCGCGACGGCACAATCCTCGGCCAGAATGTCAGGCTCGAAGGCGAAGGCGACCGCGCCATCGCCCGCCTGCCAGATGCAGCCTTGGCCATCGCATCGAAAGCCTGGGTCGATGGCGGCGAGCTCAGCCCAGGAGATCTCGGTGTCGGCCCCGGTCAGCCGGATCCATTGGGTGCGCGTAAAGGCGTCCGTGCGTGCCTGGGAAACCGCCAGGACGCCCCCGGACAGGCGAAGGCCCATCAGCCCCGCGTCGGCACTGACCAGGAACGTCGGGATGGGCGTCATGGCCGCGATTACGGCGGCGAGCCCGATGCCGGCGATACCGAACCAGCGGGCCAGCCCGCGCCAAAGCGCAAGCCACAGTCCTCCGGCGACGACAAGCACAATGGCGACGTCAGCCAGCGCCGGGGTGGCAATCACGGCTCCCGGCAAGTTGGCACACCAATGGGCCAGCGCGAGCAGCCCATCAATCCCCCAACCCATGGGGGCGAGCGCCAACCCGTCCAAACCCAGGGGCATCAGCAGGTACGCCGCCAAGCCCCAAGGCATGATCCAAGCAGCGGTCAAGGGCACGGCGATCAGGTTGGCCAAGGGCCCGTAAACCGGCGTTTCCTGGAAGTGAAACAGGACGAACGGCGCGGTCGCCAGGGTGGCCGTGAACGAGGTGATCATGAGGCCGGCGAGATAGAGGCGCGCGCGTCGCCACGGGCCGGATGTCACACGCCACCCAAGCCAACGCTCCCGCAAGCCGTCGTAGAGGGCGACCAGCGCCAAAACGGCTGCGAAACTCATTTGAAAACTGGGGCCGGTGAGGCTTGACGGCGCAACCAACAGCACGACCGCGGCGGCCAGGGCCACCAGCCGGAGCGAAATCGCGCGACGGTCGACCAGAACCGCGAAGAACACGAGACCGGCCATGAGAAAGGCGCGCTGGGTCGGTACCGTCGCGCCCACGATCATCATGTAGCAGAAGGCCGCAACGATCGCGGCCACCGCCGCCCATTTTTTGATCGGCTGTGTGAGTGTCACTGTCGGCGACAGGGCGAGGGCTGCCCGCACCGCGAAGAAGACCAGACCGGCGATCAGCCCGACATGCAGGCCCGAGATCGCCAGCAGATGGGCCAGCCCCGATCGGCGCATGTCGGCATAGAGTTCCTCGCTGATCGCGCTGCGATCGCCGGTTAACAGCACGACGGCGACCGAACCGGCATCGGCCGAAACGGCTCCGCTATCGACCTGGGCGGCAACACGGCCGTAGATCCCCAGCCTGACCCGTTCCAGCCACAGGGCCAGGCCGCCGATTTCGGAATCCTGCAAGACCTCGGGGCGTGACACCGCATAGCCGAACGCGCCCAGCCGCTGAAAGAAGGCGTGGCGCCTGAAGTCAAAACCACCCGGCAAGACCGGCTCCGACGGCGGGATCAGCATCGCCCGCAGATCGATGGTGGAGCCGATGTCGGGCGGAACCGATCGTGTCGTCAATCGAATGCGCACCCGTTCCGGTGTCTCGTCGGGTGCAAGGCCGTCGATCGACAACTCGTCGAGGACAACCCTGGTGCCGTCGCTGGATGCATCGAGCGCGCGCACACGCCCCACCACCGTCGCCGGTCCGACCGGCCGGTCTAACTGGGGCGCTTCGACCCTTGCCGTCTGCAGTTCTGCGGCGGCAAACCCAATTGACGCGGCAACCAGAGCCACGGCCAGCGCGCGGATCGACAACCCGGCGGACCGCACCGTAGCGCGCACGGCCAGGGCCATGACCAAGGCCGCGACGGACCACCACCAGCCGGGTTGGATCGGCAAAGCGAAGTAGACCGCAATGCCGACACCCAGCATGACAGGCAGCCACAGCCCCAGCCGGGTTCCCTGGGCCGCGAGCCAGGCATCGATCGAACGCAGCACGGGCAATGACCGGCGGACCGGCGCACCGGCCGGCACATCAACCATCGGCCCGATCCATGTCCAGATGCATCCCCGCCCTGCCTGTGTTATGCAGCACGCCCCTCGCCCGCCAGGATAGACCAAATCGAGCCGAAATGACCGTCGTTACCCGCTTTGCCCCCTCGCCCACCGGTTTCCTGCATATCGGCGGCGCCCGGACCGCCCTGTTCAACTGGCTCTACGCCCGCCATTTCGACGGCCGCTTCGTGCTGCGGATCGAGGACACCGACCGCGCCCGCTCAACCGACGACGCGGTGGCGAAGATCCTGGATGGGCTTGAATGGCTCGGCCTCGATTGGGATGGCGACGCGGTCTCGCAGTTCGAACGCCGCGATCGGCATGCCGCCGCCGCCCGAGGCCTGCTGGACGAAGGCAAGGCCTATCTGTGCTACGCCACGCCGGAGGAACTGGCGGCGATGCGCGAAGAGGCCCGCGCGGAGGGGCGGCCGTTGCGCTATGACGGCCGGTGGCGGGATCGGGACGCAGCCGAAGCGCCAGGCGGCGTCGATCCGGTCGTCCGCCTGAAGGCGCCGCGGACCGGCCAGACCCGTATTGCGGACGCTGTACAGGGCGAGATAACGGTTGAAAACGCGGAGCTGGACGACATGGTCCTGCTGCGCTCCGACGGCACGCCCACCTACATGCTGTCCGTCGTGGTCGACGACATCGATATGGGCATCACCCATGTGATCCGGGGCGACGATCACCTAACCAACGCCTTTCGGCAGACCCAGCTTTACGCTGCGCTTGGCGCCAAGCCGCCGGTCTTTGCCCACATTCCGCTGATCCACGGCCCCGACGGCGCGAAACTGTCCAAGCGTCACGGTGCTCTGGGCATCGAAGCCTATCGCGACATGGGCTATCTGCCTGAGGCGCTGCGCAATTATCTGCTGCGTCTCGGCTGGTCGCACGGCGACGACGAGGTAATTTCGACGGACCAGGCGATTGCCTGGTTCGACCTCGATGCCGTCGGTAAGTCACCATCGCGGATCGACTTCGCCAAGCTGGAGAACCTGAACGGCCACTACATCCGCGAGGCCGACGACGAGCGTCTGATGTCACTGATCGTGCCCAAGCTGGAACAGGATCTTGGCCACCCCCTCGACGGAACGGCAAACGATCGGTTGCGCAAGGGCCTGTTGGGGCTGAAGCAACGCGCGAAGACTATTATTGAATTGGCTGATAATGCAGCATTTTATGCGCGCAGCCGACCGCTCGTCATGACCGAAAAGGCGCAAGCGCTGCTTAATGAGCAATCGCGTGGTGTTCTGGCGCAACTGAACGGTAGGATCGGGCAAATCGACGACTGGAACGAGGCCAGCGTTGAAGCGGCCGTGCGTGCCTTTGCCGAGGCGAACGACTTGAAGCTCGGCAAGGTCGCCCAGCCCTTGCGCGCCGCGCTGACGGGATCGACCACATCGCCGGGGATCTTCGAGGTTGCCGCGGTTCTTGGGAAGTCCGAAACGCTGGGCCGGATCGACGACGCCGTGGGGCCTGGCGCGGTGGCCTAATGCGGCTTGCCGACCGGCTGCCAGATTGATCTTGGCACGCCGTCGATCTATGTTCTGGCATCTCCCTTACGGCTACGGCGGACAGCAGTTTGTCACGCCCGTACACCCCCCTTTGATGAGGATCTCGTGCCATGCCCGAAACCGTTACCCTGGTCGATAACACTACCGGGAAGTCGCACGATTTCCCTGTCTCCAGCGGTACGCTTGGCCCAAAAGTCATAGATATCAGAAGCCTTTACGCCGAAACGGGGATGTTCACATACGACCCCGGCTTTACCTCGACCGCGTCGTGCGACAGTTCCATCACCTACATCGACGGCGACGAAGGTGTCCTGCTGCACCGTGGCTACGCAATCGAGGATCTGGCCAGCAACTGCTCGTTTCTGGAGGTTGCCTATCTGCTGCTGGAAGGCGAGTTGCCGGACAACGCCCAAATGGAGACGTTCGAGAAGACGATCACCTATCACACCATGCTGCACGAACAGCTGATGGGCTTCTATCGGGGCTTTCGGCGCGATGCCCATCCGATGGCGATCATGTGCGGCGTGGTGGGCGCCCTGTCCGCCTTCTATCACGACAGCACCGACATTACGGACCAGAAACAGAGGTTGATCGCATCGCACCGCATGATCGCCAAGATGCCGACCCTGGCCGCGATGGCTTACAAATACTCCATTGGCCAGCCCTTCATGTACCCGCGCAACGATCTGAATTACGCGGAAAACTTCCTGCACATGACCTTCGCCGTGCCGGCGGAGGACTACAAGATCAATCCGGTTCTGGCCAAGGCCATGGACCGGATTTTCATTTTGCACGCCGACCATGAGCAGAACGCCTCGACGTCGACCGTGCGCCTGGCCGGCTCATCCGGCGCCAACCCGTTTGCCTGTATCGCCGCCGGCATCGCCTCGTTGTGGGGGCCGGCCCATGGCGGTGCCAACGAAGCGGTCCTCAAGATGCTGGCGGAAATCGGCCATGTCGACAATGTCGGCGAGTTCATCAACCGCGCAAAGGATAGGGACGACCCGTTCCGGCTGATGGGCTTCGGCCACCGGGTCTACAAACACTACGACCCCCGTGCCACGGTCATGCGCGAAAGTTGCCACGAGGTTCTCGGCGAGCTGGGTATCGAGAACGACCCCCTGCTGGCCTTGGCGATGGAACTGGAGCGCATCGCGCTGGAAGACGAGTATTTCGTTGAGAAAAAACTCTATCCCAATGTCGACTTCTATTCGGGTATTATCCTGAAGGCGATGGGCTTCCCGACGAGCATGTTCACGGTGCTGTTCGCGGTGGCTCGAACCGTCGGCTGGGTTGCGCAGTGGAATGAGATGATCGAGGACCCGATGCAAAAGATCGGCCGGCCGCGTCAGCTCTACAGTGGCGCGGTTCAACGCGACTTCACGGCGCTGAAGGATCGTGGCTAGGCCGGGAAAACCCTACAAGCGACTTGCCGGCGCCGATCAAGCGACGCGCGCCAAGCCGGAGGCGCGGCCGACATTCCACACGGTCCCGAGACCCGCGAACGACAATAGCGGCCCCTTTCTAAGGGTCTGGGGCCAGTTTCTGTTCGGGATCGTGCTGGTGTTGGCGGTCGCCGCCGCCCTTTGGGCACTCTTCTAGGCGGCTTGCAGTTCAGAGATGGTCAGGGCGCCTCGTCGTCAAGCATGATCATGGCCTTCATCGTCGCCTCCGCGACGACCTTGCCGTCGACACGCGCCTCCGCGCCGATCTTCCAGACGGTCCGCCGCTTGTGCAACTGGCGAACGTGAAGCTTCAAGCAGTCGCCGGGCACGACCGGGTGCCGAAACCGGGCCTCGTCGATCGTCATGAAATAGATCAGCTTGCCTTCCGACTCTTCGCCCAGTGTGCAGACGACGAGCACGGCGGCCGTTTGCGCCATCGCCTCGATGATCAGGACACCAGGCATCACCGGCGCACCAGGGAAATGGCCCTGGAAGAAGTCCTCGTTGATGGAGACGTTCTTGATGCCGACAGCCGAGGCGTCGATCACAACATCAACCACCCGATCGATCATCAACATGGGGTAGCGATGGGGGATCCTGCTCATGATCCCCGCAATATCCACGCAGTCGATCGTGGTGCCGGCCGCCCCGTCGGTCATGTCTTGTCGCCCTTACGCTCTATCAGTTTCATCAGCTGCGCCTGAAGGCGCCAGTATTCGCGTGCCGGCAGCGCCGGCAGGCCCGCCATGACGACGCCCGGCGGCACATCCTTGTACAGGCCCGACTTCGCCATCACCTGGGCCCCGGCCCCAATGGTCAAGTGACCGGCGATGCCAACCTTGCCGCCAAGCATGACCATCGGACCAAGTTTTGTAGACCCCGCAATACCGACTTGAGAGACAAGGACGCTGGACTCGCCAACCTCGACGTTGTGCCCGATTTGGACCTGATTATCAATAATCGCGCCCTTGCGAATCACGGTGTCGGGCCCGGCGCCCCGATCGATTGTCGTGTTAGCGCCGATCGAGACCCCCTCCTCGAGAATCACCCTGCCGAGTTGGGGAATGGATGCGTGCCCTTTGGGATCGATGACAAAGCCGAAGCCGCGTTCGCCGATACGCACGCCGGCGTCGATCGCAACGCCATCGGCGATCAGGCAGTAGGACAGGCTGCAGTTGGACGAGATCCGGCAGTTCGACCCGATCCGTACGTTGTCGCCGATGACGGTGTTGGCGCCGATCCGCGTTTCTGGTCCGATCTGCACGCCCGCGCCGATCACGGCGCCCGGTGCGATCGATGCCGTGGGATCCACGGTCGCGGAAGCGTCGACATGGGCCCGCTCGTCGATGCCGACAGGCGCGTCCGGTTCCGGGTAGAACGCGGCCGCGATCAACGCATAGGCCTTCTGCGGCGCCTTGCTGATCAGCAAGCTCATATGGGCCGGTGCCTTGGCCGCATGGGCCTCGCGGAGCACGCAGAAACCGGCCTTGGACCCGGTCAGATCGTCGATGTACTTAGCGCTCTCGAAAAAGCTGATCGTGGTGTCGTCGGCCGTATCCAGCGAACCGACATCGTGGACCATCCGCGCACCATCGTCCGCCGAGGCCAGATCGGTCCCGCTGATGGTGGCCAGGTCCGACAAGCGAAACGGGCCCGCACTCTTGAAGAAATTCGGATCTGCCATGCCGGCTACTCCTGCGCCGGCAGTTCGACTTCGACGTCCGGCAACTGTTCGTTCAGCGCGTCCAGCGCCTGTTGACTGATATTGCGGTCTCGACTGTAAATGACCGTCTGGTTGACGTTCAGCACGATTTCCGCCTCCGCATTGTCGGCGATATCGGCAATCGCCCTGACGGTCGCGTCGCGTACCTGATCCATCGCCTCCCTGAAAGCCTGATCGAGGATGCTGCGCCGCGCCTGGGCTTCGCGCTGTGTGTTCGCGACAAGCTGTTCGAACTCGCGCCGCCGCTCCAGTTGCTCCTCGTCGGAAACATCCTCGCCCATCGCCTCCAGATCCTGCTCCATCGTCCTCAAATCGGCTTCAAGCTCGGCAAACCGGTCCTGCAAGGCCTGCCTTTCCTCATTGAGCTGGTTTTGCACGGATTGGGCCGCATCCGACTGACGGATCACCCAATCGAAATCCACCACAAGGATGTTGGGCGGTGTCTCCTGAATGATAGCCGCTGGCAGATCGACAATCTCCGCGGGCGGAGGCTCCTGCGCGTACGCGCCACTCGCCACCGACATGCCGATCGCAAGTGCCAGTGCGCCGAAACGCCGCCGTGGAGACATGTCCTAGAAGGTCGTGCCGAACGAGAACCGGAAGTTCTGGGTCACATCGAAGTCCTCGCGCGCAAACGGCACTGCATAGTCCAACCGAATCGGCCCGAAAGGCGAATTCCACGAAATGCCTGCGCCGGCAGCCGCACGAATTGCCGGATCGTCCAAGATCGGCTCGTCGACACCGTCAACGCCATCCAGATAGCCCGCATCTGTGAACACGCGGCCACTGATGCCGAGTTCCTCCGGCAGGCCCAGCGGAAACTCGAGCTCAATCGTCCCCACGGCAAACTGGTTGCCGCCCAAGGCTTGCCCCGTGTCAGCCAGCCTCGGCCCTATGCCGCCAGTATCGAAGCCGCGCAGGTTCGCACCACCAACGAAAAACCTGTCCTGAACCCGAACGTCCTGGCCCAAGCCGACAATATAGCCGCCCTCGATCGAGATGTTCAGGATGACATCCTCGTTCCCCAATACAGGCGTGAAATAGCTGGCCGAGCCCGTCGTGCGGAAGTAGTTCACATCGCCACCCAGCCCGGCGATGGTGGTGCCGAAGCGCAGGATGTAACCGTCCGTCGGGTTGATGCGGCTGTCCAGCCGATCATAGATCAGTGTCTGTCCGACTGAGGAAATCCAGGCATCCCCGTCGGGAACCAGCTCGTTGCTGGAGTTCTCGATCTCCTCGTATTCCAGGCGGTAGTTCACGATCTGGCGGAGGTCCGGTCCCAGCGGATACCCGAGCCGGAAGCCGAAACCCGCCGTGAACTCATCAAAGTCACCGGTGTCCTCGCGCTGGGTCGAGATGCTGAAGAGGTCGATGCCGGCCGCAAGATCCCGGTTCAAAAAGTAGGGCTCGGTGAAGCTGATATCGAACTCGGTCGTGTTCTGGCTGATCGAGGCGGTGACGCGCAGGTCCTGGCCCCGTCCCAGCAGGTTGCGTTCGCGCAGGCTGATGTCACCGATCGCGCCGTCACTGGTCGAGAAGCCGGCACCGATCGACAGCTCGCCGGTGGACTGTTCCTGCACGGTTACGATGATGAGGGTCCGGTCGGGCGTGGTTCCCTGCACGACCTCGACGTCGACCGTCGAGAAGAAACCCAGATTGCGGATGTTGGTTTCCGATCGGCTGAGCAGGGTGGCGTTGAACGGATCGCCTTCTGCCAGCAGGATCTCGCGCCGGATCACCCGATCGATCGTGCGCACGTTGCCGCGGATTTCAATACGCTCAACGAAAACACGCGGTCCCTCGTTGATTTCGTAAATGATGCTGATCGTCTGCTCTTCGCGGTTGCGCATGACGACAGGATTGATTTCGACGAAGGCGTATTGAAGGTTGCCGGCGGCGTCGGTCAGGTTCCGAATGCTGTCTTCGACGGCCACGTTACTGTAGTAGTCGCCCGGATCCGAAACGATCTCACCGCGCAAAAGCTCGGCATCCACCTCGGGAATGCGCGACACGATGTCGACCTCGCCGAACTCGTAGCGGTCTCCCTCCTCGACCGTAAAGGTGACGAAAAAGCCGCTCTGGTCGGGGGCCAGTTCGGCCACCGCGGACACCACGCGGAAATCGGCATACCCCTCGGAGAGATAGAAGCGGCGCAGCAGTTCCTGATCAAAGGCGAGGCGATCGGGGTCGTAATTGTCGTTGCCGGCGGCAAGCAGGTTCCACCAAACCGTTTCCTCGGTGACGATTTCGCGCCTCAGCCTTGCGTCGGAAAAGGCCTCATTGCCGACGAACGTGATCCGCTCGATGCCGGTCGCGGATCCCTCGTCGATTTCGAACACCAGATCGACCCGGTTCTGATCAAGCTCGATAATCACCGGTTCGACATTGGCTGAAAACCGACCGTTTCGCCGGTACAGCTCGACAATGCGCTGGACATCGGACTGCACGCGCGTCTGGGTGTAGACGACCCGCGGCCTCAGCTCGATCTCGATCTCGAGCTGCTCATCGTCCAGGCTTCGATTGCCCTCGAAGGAGATGCGGTTGATGACCGGGTTCTCGACCACCGTAATGATGACGACCCTGTTCTGCCTCTCCAGCACCACGTCGCGAAAGAGCCCAGTACGGAAAAGCGCGGTCAGCGAATCGTCCAGGTCGCCTTGGGTCGCCTGGTCGCCGGTTTGAAAGGTCAGGTAAGACAACACCGTGACCGGCTCGATACGTTCGGTGCCATCGACCACGATCTGCTCGACCACGAACACCGGCTGCGCGGATGCGTTCTGGGCGAAAACCAGGCCGATTGCGATGCCCAGCACCAGCCAGAGGCTCGCCGCCCTCTGCAGAAGGGTCCTTGCACTCATCCCCGTTTCCCGCCTGCTCTGCCTGCCCTAAGAAATCAGATTTTGAAACCAAGCAACGACATCCAGCTGCACAAGGTCGTTCCAGGTCGCAAAGATCATCAGACCCAAAACGAACGCCACGCCAAGCCGAAAGCCCATCTCCTGTGCTCTTTCGCCCAGCGGGCGGCCACGCACCGCCTCGATGGCATAGAACAACAGGTGGCCCCCATCAAGCACCGGAATGGGCAGCAGATTAATAAGGCCCAGATTAATCGACAAAATGGCCATGAACCAGATCAAGGCCAGAATGCCGAACTGGGCGACATCGCCGGACATCTGCGCGATTCGAATCGGCCCGCCAAGCTCGTCCGTGCCCCGTTCGCCGACGATGATCTCGCCAATCGCATCGATCGTCAGGCCAACGAGCGCAAACGTCTCGACCACGCCCATGCCGATCGCCCTGGGCACGCTGTAGGGCCCGACATCCGGCGACACGCCAATGCGGGGCACCGTGATGACCACGTCCCCCTGCTCAATCTCGACCAGATCCGGCGTAATCGCCAAATCCACGGCCGTGCCATCGCGCCGCAGGGTCACAGCCAGAGGCGCCTCGTCGAAGGCGCCGACGGCACCGACCAGATCGGCAAACCGTCCGATCGACCGACCATCGACCTCGACGATGCGGTCTCCCGGCTCAATGCCGGCCTGCTCCGCTGGGCTGCCCTCCTGCACGACCCCGACGATCGCCGGCGGGAACGGGTGCTGATAGGTGGCGAAAAGTATCGCCAGCGCGATCGCCGCGAAGATGAAGTTGGCCATCGGGCCGGCAGCGACGATCGCCGCCCGTTTCCACAAGGGCTTGTGATAGAATGAGACGGCGCGGTCACTTTCCGGCATGTCGCCAACCTCGGCATCCGGCATGGAGGCGGCGTTGGCATCGCCAAACATTTTGACGTAGCCGCCAAGCGGGATCAGGCTGAATTTCCAGCGCGTGCCATGCTTGTCGGTCTTGCCGAAGAGCTCAGGCCCGAAGCCGACGGAAAAAACCTGCACGCGAACGCCGCAGCGCCTGGCAACCCAGAAATGGCCCCATTCATGGACGAAGACCAGCACGGTCAAGACAATGAGGAACGGGATCAGATAGCTCCCGATCCCCTCAATCAAACCCATTCGCGCGACCCCTCACCCTTCGACAGGGCTGTTTGCCCATTTGTGATCAGTTTCACGAACCCGCCAAGAACGGCCCGAAATTGTGGCCTCAGCATGTCGGCGTGCGTCGGCATCGATGCCAAGGATATCCGCCAAACCGGTCGCCGACGGCGCCCCAAGCGCCGACTGAACGTTGTCGTTCACGGCCGCAATATCAAGAAAGCCGATCCGGCCGCGCAGGAACGCTTCGACCGCGACCTCGTTCGCCGCGTTCAATATGGCCGGCGCGCTGCCGCCCGTGCGCAATGCCGAACGGGCCAGGTCCAAGCACGGGAAGCGGACCGCGTCCGGGGCTTCGAACGTCAGGCTGGCGATGGCGGCGAGATCCAGCGTCTCCGCCGGCGTCGCCATGCGTTTCGGCCAAGCCAGCGTGTAGGCGATCGGTATGCGCATGTCCGGCGTGCCAAGCTGGGCCAGCACCGAACCGTCGGCATATTCCACCATGCTGTGGATCACCGACTGCGGGTGGACCAGAACATCGATGGCGTCTTCTGAAAGGCCAAAAAGATAAGACGCTTCAATGATTTCCAGCCCTTTGTTCATCATTGTCGCGCTGTCGACCGAGATCTTGGCGCCCATCGACCAGACGGGATGCGCCACGGCCTCGGCCGGTGTCGCCGCGGCCATGACAGACCGGTCGGCCGCCCTGAACGGGCCGCCCGAGGCCGTAAGCACGATCCGACGCACAGTGTGGTCGCGCTGGAACACTTGAAAGATGGCGTTGTGCTCGCTGTCGACCGGCAGCAGCGTCGCGCCGGTCCTGTCCAGCCTCGCTGTGATCAGCTCGCCGGCACACACCAGGCACTCCTTGTTAGCGACAGCGATGATCCCGCCATTGTCGATCGAGGCCAACGTGGGTTCCAACCCCCGCGCGCCGACGATCGCGGCCATTGTCCAGTCCACCGGTATCGCAGCCGCTTCGACCAAGGCCTGTCGCCCGGCAGCAACCTCGATGCCGCTGCCGGCGAGCGCAGACTTCAGGTCGCCATAGCGGGATTCGTCAGCGACCACTGCGGTGGCCGCCTTCAAGCCCCGCGCCTGCTCGGCCAGCAGTTCGACATTTCGGTTGGCGGTGAGAACCCGTACGTCGAACGCGTCCGGGTTGCGCTTCAGCAAGTCGACGGTGCTTCGACCGACGGACCCGGTTGATCCCAGAACAGTGACGCTGCGCATCCGATCGCTAAGAGCCCGTTTGAGAACTGCCTACGGCCTGCATCGCCGCCGCAGCCGCGAGTGTTAGAAGCGGCGACGCTGGCGATGCTGGAGGCATCGTCAAGTCGGCGCGACGCGGCAATCGCGGCTCCGGCGGCGACCCGAAGGGCCGCATTATCAAAGCCTTGGGACGGCGTCGTGCGCCGCTTGCGATGCGCCCAGCAGCGCGGCGCGACACACTCCTAGCCCAAGGCTTTGATAATGCGGTGCAGGCCATAGGCAGTTCTCAAACGGGCTCTTACCACCACCCCAGCCGATCGCCAACAGCCAACTGCCAAATCGCCAACACGGGCGCCGCCGCCATCAGTCCATCGATCCGGTCGAGCACGCCGCCATGGCCAGGGATCAAAGTACCGCTGTCCTTTACTCCCGCCCGCCGCTTCATGGCCGATTCAAACAGGTCGCCCGACTGGGCAATCACCGCCAGGACCGACGCCACCGCCGCCGCCACGAACCTCAGCCCGGCATCGAACGCCATCGCGACCAGGAAGCCGGCAATGGCAGCCGAAATCATGCCGCCGATCAGCCCCGCCCAGGTCTTGTTTGGACTAAGCCGCGGGGCCAGTTTCGGCCCGCCGATGGATCTGCCGGCGATGTAGGCACCCATGTCCGTCGCCCAAACCGATGCGAACAGGAAGCAGGTCAGGCCCAAGCCGATTTCAGGCAAGTCGCGCAGCCAAAGCGTCGCCGCCATCGTCGCCCCGATATAGAGCACACCGAGGGCGATGCGTCGCGCACCGGCAGCACGGGTCAGCCGCACCAGGCTGACAATCAACAGCGAGCCGCCCACGATGACGCCGATGCCGGTCAGGAAGCCGAAGAACAGGGTCGCCAGGGCCTCGAGGATCAGCGCGGCGAAGGCGGCGACATGAATCCAGATGACGGCGCCGGGGGCGACCAAACGCATCCATTCGGCCTGCGCGACCAGAACCGTCAACAGGATCAGACAGAGATAGGCCGTGCCACCCAGATAAATCGCGCCAAGCGCGATCGGCGCCAGGACCAGGGCCGAAAGGATGCGCTTTGTGAGGTTGCCGGCGGAGGCCAACTGACGCTAAGCGCTGGCCTCGACTGCGCCAAAGCGCCGTTCGCGCCGTCCGAACTCCACCACGGCGGCTTCGAGGTCGTCCCGATCGAAGTCGGGCCACAGCGTCTCGGTGAAAATCAGTTCCGCATAGGCCGACTGCCACAGAAGGAAGTTGCTGATGCGCTGCTCGCCGCTGGTTCGGATCAAAAGATCGGGGTCGGGCAGGCCGTTGGTCTGCAAGAAGCCACCGACCACCCCTTCGTCCAGCGTTGACGGATCCAACACACCGTCGCGGGCCGCCTCGGCGATCGACCGAACGGCCTGAAGGATGTCACCCCTGCCGCCATAGCTGAGCGCCACGGTCAATGTCAGCACGACGGGGTCCGGCACGATCGTTTCGGCGTGGTCGATCAGATCAATGATGTCGCGGGGCAACCGGTCGCGGTCGCCGATCACCTTCAGGCAGACGCCGTTCTTATGCAGATCCGCAACCTCGCTGCGCAGATAGTGGCGCATTAAGCGCATCAGCTCGTCGACTTCCTCGACCGGCCGGCGCCAATTCTCGGTCGAAAAGCCGAACAGCGTGAGATAGGGAATGTCCAGTTCGACCGCCGCCTTGACGGCCCGCTTCACGGCCGCGGCACCCTTGCGGTGGCCGAAAATCCGAGGCAAGCCGCGTGAACTGGCCCAACGCCCATTGCCATCCATGATGATGGCAACATGTTCGGGCATGGTCAGCGACGGCTCTGGCGCGACTTGCAGCATGGGTCTTCTCGTCAGGCGGGTTCGACGGGCGGAGATGGCTGTTGGACTTTAGACCTGCATGATCTCCGACTCCTTGGCGGCCAGGGCGTCGTCGATCTTCTGTATTGTCTGGTCGGTCAGGGTTTGGATCTCATCGGCATAGAGCCGGTGATCGTCCTGGCTAAGGTCGCCGTCTTTTTCCATCTTCTTCAACCGGTCCATCCCGTCTCGCCGCACGTTGCGCGCGGCCACGCGCGCCTGCTCGGCATACTTGCTGGCGACCCTGCCAAGCTCCTTGCGGCGCTCTTCGTTCAACTCCGGGATCGGGACGCGAACCAGCGCGCCATCCGTCTGGGGGTTAAGGCCGAGACCGGCATCCCTGATGGCCTTTTCCACCGCCTTCACCAGACCGTTGTCCCAGACCTGAACCGTCAGCAGCCTAGGCTCGGGCACGCCGATCGTGCCGACCTGATTCATCGGCATGACGGCGCCGTAGGCCTCGACCGTGATCGGTTCCAGCAAGGTCGGCGAGGCACGGCCCGTGCGCAGGCCGCCGAACTCCGTACGCAGCGCCTCGACGGCGCCGTTCATCCGGCGCTCGATGTCGTCAAGATCGATATCTGTCATGGCCCGCGACACCCCCCTTTTTCAAGCTTCCGTAATGATCGTGTAGCTTCCACGCCCGGAAACGACGTCGGCAAACGCCCCCTCGTTATGGATCGAGAAGACAAGGATGGGAATATGGTTTTCTCGCGCCAATGATATGGCTGAATGGTCCATCACCCGAAGGTCGTTGGCCAGCACCTGCATATAGCTTAGCCGGCCCAGCCGTTTTGCGGTCGGTACCTCGCGCGGATCGGCATCGTAAACACCGTCGACCTGCGTGCCTTTCAGCAACGCATCGCAATCCATTTCCGAAGCCCGCAACGCCGCGGCGGTGTCGGTGGTGAAGAACGGATTGCCCGTGCCGGCCGCGAAGATCACGACCCGCCCCTTCTCCATATGCCGGACGGCGCGTCTGCGGATATAGGGTTCGCACACCGACGCCATGGGAATGGCGGACAGGACGCGCGTCTGCAGACCGATTCGCTCGCAGGCGCTTTGCATCGCCAGGGCGTTAATCACGGTCGCCAACATGCCCATATAGTCGGCGGTGGAGCGTTCCATGCCCGTCGCGGCACCGGACAGCCCACGGAAGATGTTGCCGCCGCCCACGACGACGCAGACCTGGCAGCCCAGAGAAGCAACCGAGGCTATCTGCTGGGCCACCTTGTTGGCCATGTCGGGATCGATGCCATAGGCTTGGCCGCCCATCAGGGCCTCGCCGGATAGCTTCAGCAGAACGCGCTTATAAAGCGGCCCGTCGGCTGGCATCAGTTGTCGTCCCTCCAGGCTCCGCCCTGATTCTGGCCTCGATTCTGGCCCCGAATTCTGAAGGCTTACGCCTTCAGTGTCGCCGCGACCTCTGCGGCGAAGTCGCCGTCGTCCTTCTCGATGCCTTCGCCCAAGGTGAAACGGGCGAAGCCGGTGACAGCGATCGGCGCGCCCAGTTCCTTCGACTTCGCTTCCACGGCGCTCGCCACCTTGCTTTCACCGTCGATGACGAATGTCTGCTCAAGCAACACGACCTCTTGGTAGTACTTGCGCAGGCGACCTTCCACCATTTTCTCGATGATGTTCTCCGGCTTGCCCGAGGCGCGGGCTTGTTCCGACAGAACCTCACGCTCGCGGTTCAAGAGCGCTGGGTCCAGATCCTCGACCGACAGCGATTCAGGGCGGGTGGCGGCGACATGCATGGCCAGTTGCCGCCCGAACTCCGCCAACGCGCCGGCGTCAGCGGTCGATTCCAGCGCGACCAGCACGCCGATCTTGCCCATGTCCGGCACAACGGCGCCGTGAATGTAGCCAGCCACCACGCCGGTCCCGACCGACAGGCTGGCGGTCCGGCGCAAGCTCATGTTTTCGCCGATAGTCGCAATCAGATGGGTGAGTTCCTCGGCAACCGTCCGTCCGGTGCCCGGATAGTCCAACGCGGCCAGCGCCTCGACGGAGCCGTCCGCCCCCATGGCCAGTTCGGACGTGGTCTTCACGAACGATTGGAACGTCTCGTTGCGAGACACGAAGTCGGTTTCCGAGTTGACCTCGACCAACGCGCCCTTGGCGCCGTCGATCTGCAACCCGACCAGGCCCTCCGAAGCGGTACGGCCGGCCTTCTTCGCCGCCGCCGCCAAGCCCTTCTTGCGCAGCCAGTCGACGGCCGCTTCCATGTCACCGTCGGTCTCGGTCAGCGCCTTCTTGCAATCCATCATGCCGGCGCCGGTTTTTTCGCGCAGCTCCTTCACCAGGGCCGCTGTGATTGCTGACATTTTGACCTCTTACGTCAGAATTCCGTAACAAAACATTGATGCCAAAAGAAACCGGGCGGCCTGATCGCCGCCCGGTTCACTCTCGTTCGGGGATCAGGCGGCTTCGCCGGCGTTCGGCTTTTCCTCTTCGGCGGCGGTATCACCCGCCGGCTCGGCGGCCGGCTCCGGTTCCGCGGGTGCCTCTTCGGCCGGGGCGTCATCAGCCGGCGCCTCCTCGGTCGAGGGTTCGGCCTCGGCAGCCTCCTCCTGCGCAGGTTCTTCGGCCGGGGCATCCGGCACCGTCTCCGCAACTGGCGTGTCCATTGCGCCGACATCGGCACCGGACGTCGTCAACGCCGCCTCGATACCGGCCAGCACCGCACCAGTGGCCAAGTCGCAGTAAAGGTCGATCGCGCGCAAGGCGTCGTCATTGCCCGGGACCGGGAACGTGATGCCCTCGGGGTTCGAATTACTGTCGACCACCGCCGCGACCGGTATGCCGAGCTTGTTGGCTTCCTGAATGGCGATCGATTCCTTGTTCGTATCGATCACCACCAGCAGATCCGGCAGGCCGCCCATGTCGCGGATGCCGCCAAGGGCCCGCTCCAGCTTGTCGCGCTCGCGGGTCAGCTGCAGCTGCTCTTTCTTGGTCAGGCCGGTGATGCCTTCCTCGAGCTGGCCGTCCATCTCCTTCAGCCGTCTGATCGACTGGGAGATCGTCTTCCAGTTGGTCAACATGCCGCCAAGCCAGCGGTGATTGACGTAGTACTGGCCCGACCGTTTCGCGGCCTCGGCGATGCGTTCCTGCGCCTGGCGCTTGGTGCCCACGAACAGGACGCGGCCATTGTTGGCCACCACTTCGCGGATGGCTTCCAACGCCCGCCCCAGCAAGGGCACGGTCTCTTCCAGGTTGATGATGTGGATCCCGTTGCGCACGCCGAAGATGTACGGCGCCATTTTCGGGTTCCAGCGACGAGTATTGTGACCAAAGTGCACGCCCGCTTCCAGCAGCTGGCGCATGGTAAAGGTCGGCATGACCATCGGATCTTTCCTTCTCCGGTTCGTCCGCCGCGGGTCTTGCCCTCGGCGCGGCCTCGAAAAACCGTGCCGGAACACCGGAGCGAGCAACCGCCTGCTGACGGCTGACCGCATGTCCCGCGTGAGGATTGTCAGTGACGCCGGGTAGATAGCCCCGTTGTCGCCGATTTGCAAGGGTCCGCGCGACGGATCACTGGCTTGTTTGCGTATCGAGCCGCCAAACTTGCGCAATCGGAGTCGATCCATCTGAATCCGCGCAGTTGGATAACCGAACAGCGAGGTGCCCCATGGGCACGCTCAACGAGTGTCGCCCACAGGCACATTCTTCATGTTGGAGGCCATCGAATACTCAGGCGTTTGATCGATAAAGGCTCTAAACAATCGGGAAACCTTTTCTACCACAGAAGCTGGACCTCCATTTTCGGCAAAATCGTACTGCGCGATCTTCAAGTTCATTTTCCCTCGTGTCAGTTTGGACATCTTCAAGTCTATGCCCGCCGCGTCAGCGGCCTCTAACCAGCGTCCCCTTAGATTTGCAAGAGCTTCCCTCCGAGCTTGGGTAGCACCGCTCTTATCGTGCTGGAGAAGTGCCAGGTAGAACCCTGCCCTCGCCCGATCGAGGCGGAAGAACAAGTGGTCAGGCTGCCCATTTATCCAATACTGTGTCCACGGTGACCCATCGCGGTTTCTTCCCTTTAGTGGCCAGCCAACAAGACCTGCTGTGCCCTCAAACCGCTTCATCCACGCCCATTGCCCCCAATCCTCCCCTAACGCATGCTCGTAGGTAGCCTTACATGACGAGAAGGCATCATCTTCGAGGCGTTTTCGTTCCTGCTTCTTGGCACGAAGATACTGAAGATACTCATCGGTGATTGCGTGCTTGCCGCCGGTCGGCGCCAGCCACGACAGCATCTTGTCGAGCCCGACATACCGCCAGCCTTCGGGAACTGTAGATCGGGTGTCCTCGTCCAAAGCCAGCGACATGATGACGAATGACACCGGATTTGGCCGTGCGGCGCGAACGGTCTCTTGATAACGCGCTAGCTGCTTATCCGAGATCTGCGCAGCCACCTTGTTTTCGATCACAATCGAGAACGCGTCGCAGCGTATCTCGATATCGAGACGTCCAGAATCGACTGGCACCTCGGTCTCGACGCTGCAGTTTTCGTCCGCGTGGAACGTCGTTCCTGAGGGGGCCAGACAAGTGATCACCCGCCTCGCGGCAGCACGCAACCTAGCCCGTGGACCAGTCACCGCCTTGTGGCATTCAAAGAACCACGCCCAAAATCCCGAATGCGACATTTCGCTCGGCGCGTGTTGGAACAGGGTCTTCAGGTCCGTGCCCATTTGTCTGCCTTCGGTTCCGGTCTCCTCCCGCGCCTAAAACTCCCGCACGTCGCTGACGCCTGGAATCGACTTGATCGCCGCGCGGCCCCTGGTGCCGATGGCGTAGGTCTGCGGCAAGACGATCTCTGCCTCGCCGTCGCGATCGACCGGGATCAAGACGCTGACGCGGCCGCGCCCCTGGCCCATGCGCTCAAGAATTCCGTGCAGTTCACTCGCAGCCTCCGGCCGGTCGATATGGACCTGGATCGCCATGCCCGCCTGGGCCACGGCGTCGTCCAGCGGGGTGACGTCCGTCGCCGTCAGTCTCAAATCCTCGTCGCGCGCCTGAACCTCGATGACGGCCAGCAGCGGCGTCCCCGCCTCCAGCAGCGGCCGCGCCTTCACCAGGGCTTCGACGAACAGGGTGATCTCGAACACGCCGCTGGCGTCGGACATCTGCACGAAGGCCATACGGTTGCCGGTCTTGGTCGTCATCTCGCGCTTGGCCAGCACAATGCCGGCGACCTTCATGGTCGAGCGTCCGGAACTGCGGAACCGGGCGCCGATCTCCGACGACGGCACCGCACCGACGCGCACGGTCGGGAAATTGTCGATCGGATGGGCCGACAGATAGAAGCCAACGGCCTCAAACTCCTGCCGCAAGGCCTCCATGCTGTCCCATTCCGGAACGATGGGCAGGCGCGGCCGATGAGCCTCCTCCGACAGCCCGCCAAACAGGCTGGACTGGCCGCTGTCCCGGTCCGAGGCAGCAGCCGACGCATGGCGCAGCAGCGTGTCGACCGCCGCCATCAACTGTGCCCGGTTGTCGTTCATGGCGTCGAAGGCGCCCGCCTTGATCAGGTTTTCGATCTGGCGCCGGTTCAAGACGCGGGCATCCTGCCGTTCGGCGAAGTCGAAGATGTCGCGATAGTGCCCGCCGGACCTGCGTTCAGCCTCGACCAGTCGCATGGCCTCCACTCCGACACCCTTGATCGCGCCCAGGGCATAACGGATGGCCAGTTCTTGGCCTTCCCCCTCCTCGCCCGGCGCGCGTTCAACGCCGAACTGGGCCGGTGAAGCGTTGATGTCCGGCGGCAAGAGCCGGATGCCCATGCGGTCCAGCTCCTGCTTGAAGATGTTCAGCTTGTCGGTGTTGTGCAGGTCAAGCGTCATCGACGCGGCCATGAACTCAACCGGATAGGTCGATTTCAGATAGGCCGTGTGATAGGCGACCAGGGCATAGGCGGCCGCGTGCGCCTTGTTGAACCCATAGCCGGCAAACTTCTCGATCTGGTCAAAGATCGATCCTGCTTGCTTGGCCTTGATGCCCTGCTCAGCCGCGCCTTCTAAAAAGACCTGCTTCTGGGCGTCCATCTCGGCCTTGATCTTCTTGCCCATGGCCCGCCGCAAGAGATCGGCGCCGCCGAGCGTGTAGCCGGCGAGGGTCTGCGCCGCCTGCATCACCTGTTCCTGATAGACCATGATGCCATAGGTCTCTTTCAGGATCGGTTCCAGCTTGGGGTGCAGGTAATCTATGCCGTCGCCGTTTGGCGCGTGTTTGTTGCGGATGAAGGTCGGGATGTTGTCCATCGGGCCGGGGCGGTAGAGGGCCACCAGGGCGATGATGTCCTCGAACACGGACGGCTTCATCTGGCGCAGCACGTCGCGCATGCCGCTCGATTCCAACTGGAACACGCCGGTCGCCGTGGCCTGGCACAGCATGGCGTAGGTGTCGCCGTCATCAAGCGGGATGCGATCAAGATCGAGCGGCGGGTCCGGCTCATCGGTTTCGCGCGCGTTCACCAGTTCGACCGCCTGCTGCAGCACGGTCAACGTTTTCAGACCGAGGAAGTCGAACTTCACCAGGCCGGCCTGTTCGACATATTTCATGTTGAACTGGGTCACCGGCATCGGCGAGCGCGGATCGCGGTAAAGCGGCACCAGTTCCTGCAACGGCCGGTCGCCGATCACGACGCCGGCGGCATGGGTCGACGCGTGCCGGTAAAGCCCCTCCAGCTTGATCGCCAGGTCGATCAGATGGTTGACGTTTTCGTCTTCCGCGCGGGCCTGCTGCAACGCCGGCTCGCCGTCGATCGCTTGCTGCAGGGTGACCGGATTGGCCGGGTTATTGGGCACCAGCTTGCACAGCCGGTCGACCTGGCCATAAGGCATCTGCAACACGCGCCCGACATCGCGCAGCACGGCGCGCGCCTGCAGCTTTCCGAAGGTGATGATCTGCGCGACCCGATCGTCGCCGAATTTCTGCCGGACATAATCGATCACCTCGTCCCGCCGGTCCTGGCAGAAGTCGATATCGAAGTCCGGCATCGACACGCGTTCGGGGTTCAAGAACCGTTCGAACACCAAGTCCAGGGCGATGGGGTCGAGGCCGGTTATGGTCAGAGACCAGGCGACGACCGAGGCGGCGCCGGAGCCCCTGCCCGGCCCCACCGGAATGCCGTTGGCGTTCGACCATTTGATGAAGTCGGCGACGATCAGGAAGTAGCCGGCAAACCCCATCTCGATGATGATGTCGAGTTCGAAGGCCAGACGGTCGCGGTAGGGTTTTGCAACCTCCGCCCGCTGCTCGTCCGACATCCCGGGCTCGAACAGGAAGGCCGCCAGGCGCTCTTCCAGCCCGGCCTCGGCCTGGGCGCGTAGCTCGTCGGCCTCCGACCGGCCGCCGTCGGTTTCGAACCGGGGCAGGATCGGTTTGCGCGGTTCGGGCATGAACGCACAGCGCCGGGCGATCACCAGCGTGTTGTCGACCGCCTCGGGCAGGTCCTGGAACAGGGCGCGCATCTCGGCGGCCGGCTTGAACCAGTGGTGCTTGGTCACACGACGGCGATCGCGTTCGGCGACATAAGTGCCGTCGGCGATGCACAGCAGCGCGTCGTGGGCCTCGAACATGCCCTCGTCGGCAAAGAAGCAGTCGTTGGTCGCGACCAGCGGCAGATCACGTCCGTAGGCGAGGTCGATCAGCGCCGGCTCGATCCGCCGTTCCGCCGCCAGGCCGTGACGCATCAGTTCGATGTAAAGCCGATCGGGGAACAGGGATTGCAGGCGGTCAAGGGCACTTTCGGCGGCGGGCACCTGACCTTCCAGCAGCAGTCGGCCGACCGTGCCGCTGGGGCCGCCGCTCAGCGCGATCAGGCCTTCGGTCCGGCCGTCAAGATCGTCCCAGGAGACGCACGGCGCCTCACCCGGCGGTGTTTCCAGGAAGGCATGGCTTACCAGGGCCATCAGGTTTCGATAGCCGATCTCGTCCTGGACCAGCAGGACAAGTTGATCGGGCTTGGCGGGCTGGCCGTTCCGCGACGAGGCCGGGCGGGCAATCGCCATCACGGTTCCGGTGATCGGCTGGATACCGGCGCCAGCGGCCGCCATCGCGACCTCCAGGGCGCCGAACAGATTGCCCGTATCGGTCACGGCCACGGCCGGCATCGCATGACGCTGACAAAGCCCGACCAGTTCCTTCACCTTCAGCGCGCCCTCGGCCAGCGAATAGGCGCTGTGAACGCGCAGATGAACGAAATCGGCGTGGCTCATGAAGGCTCCGACTCAACCGGGGTATCGCGCTCAGCATGGCAGGTCGGCGCGCACAGGTCACGACGTGCGACGACCGTCCGGTTGTGGATTGCGGGGATGATCGCCGCCTGGTCAAGCAAACCTGCGGTACCCACCGTTGACCAACCGCGCTTACACGACTGGCGTCAGCAGTGGCCGGCCAGCGAAATGGGCAGCAAGATTGTCGCGCATGAGCTGGCCCATCGCTTGGCGTGTTTCGACCGTGGCGCTGGCCTGATGCGGTTGAAGGACCACGTTCTCCAAGGCGTTGAACCGCGGGTCGTTAATGGGTTCGATCTCGAAGACATCCAGCGCGGCGCCGGCAATCGTGCCGTCTTCCAGCGCCTCCAGGAGTGCGGCTTGGTCGACGGTGCTACCACGGGAGATGTTGACCAGGAACCCCGATGGCCCCAGCGCGTTCAGGACGTCGGCGTTGACGATCCTGGCGCTGCCGGCACCGCCGGCGACGGTGACGATCAGAAAGTCGGTTTCCCGCGCCAACGCCACCAGATCATCGACATAACGGTACGGCAGGTCATCGCGCCGGGCGATGTCGTGATAGGCGATCGACATGTCGAAGGCGACGGCGCGTCTTGCCACGGCCGACCCAATCCTGCCCAGTCCGACGATGCCCAGCCTCTTGCCGAACAGCCTGGCGCCCAGCGGCATCGGCCCGTCGCACCATTTGCCCGATCGAACATGGCTGTCGCCGCGCGGGATCTGGCGCGCGACAGCCAAAAGCAGCGCAAAGCCGAAATCCGCCACATCCTCGGTCAGCACGTCTGGCGTGTTGGTCACCCTGACGCCGCGTTCGCGCGCGCAGTCGATGTCGACGGCGTCGAAGCCGACGCCGTAGTTCGCGATGATTTCCAGGTTTGGCAGGGCTTCGATCAGCGATCGCCACGCCCCACGATCACCGCGAGTCGCGATGCCGCATATCATGTCCGCCCGCTCGGCGACAAACGCGTCACGATCCTCGGCCAACCAGTATTTGTGAACGGTGAAATCCCGCTCCAGCGGCTCAAGGTCGGCATCGGGAAAGGGGCCGATGACAAGTAGGTGGGGCTTGGACATACACGCTCTCCGGCCGAAAAACCGCCCGACCGTGCCGCTGGCTTGGTCTGTGGTCGGGCAAGGGCTTCACACCCTTCAGCGATAACACAGAAGATCGCGCAGCGCATTGAGGGCTTCTGCGGCTCGCCGAACGCGCGGCCTGGGATGCGCGTCCGCCGGATCGTTGCCGATCAGCCTACCTGATAGGCGGGTGCCGACTTCAAATAGCGGCCGAAAGCGTCGGCGTCGGGCGGCAACAGCCGTTCAGCGAGTGGATTGCGGCGCCGTTCGGTCGCGCCGATATCGGCCAGCAACTCGTCAAAATGGCGGAAGTGGTAGGGCGCGACGCATTGACCGCCATAGACACCGGCCGCCGGCCGCTCCTCGCGCCGCCAGGTCAGCATCCTGTCGATATTGGCGCGCATTTCGTCCGCCGTTGGCTGGTGGGCCAACTGCCCATCGGCGTAGCGAACTAGCCAGTTGGCCGCCATTTCCGAACACAGGACGGAGCAAAAGCTGGAGTTGAAGCCGACAAAGCCCATGTCGGGCAGATCCGGGTTCGCGATCAGGCGATACAGGCGATAGAGGCCATCCGGCGCCACCAGCTTGTCGCGATACGCCGCCGGCAGGAACGGCACGCCCAGTTTCCAGCCCACCGCCTGAATAGCCAAATCGACCTCGACCCGCTCGCCGCCGGTCATCACGATGGCACCTTCTTCGTAGTGGTCAAAGGTGCCGCGGATGGCCTTGATCCGGCCATCGGCGATCATCGAATAGAAGCCGGGCGTTGCGATCGGGGAGGAACAGCTGACCGTGTCCTCGATCCGCTTGTTCGGCACCATGCCGCACTTCCTCAGCTTCAATTGCGTCTTCAGAACGCTCTCAAGCGCGCGCCAATTGGCCCAGACGAAGGGCTTGGCGATCGCATGCTTCAACCGGCCAAAGGTGCCCATGCCCCAGGGCGGGAACATGTTCTCCTGAACCCGGACGTACAGGATGCGCTTGAAGTTGATCAGGCCGCCGATGAAGTACGGCACGCGCCAAACCGGCTCTCGGTAGACGATGGTGACGGAAGACGCCCCCGCCTCGACCGCGTTGACAGCGATATCGGTCGCGGACTTTGAAAAGCCAAGCACGACGACCCGTTTGCCTTTCACGGCCGAGGGATCGGTGTACTCCGACGAGTGCATCACCGCGCCGCCGCCCGATTGGAAATCATGCTCTCCCGGATGGCTGATCCGGTTCTTGTCGCTGAACTGCCCAGTGCAGACCGCGACGAAGTCGAAATCCTCCGATCGCTGGTCATCATCGGCCGAGCGTAGTGTCACACGCCAGCCTGCGTGGCCATCGTCGCGACGATCGATCGTTTCGACATCCGTGTTGAAGTGCAGCAGGGAACGCAGCCCATGGCGGTCGGCATAGGCCCCGAGATAGGCGTGAACCTGCGGCCCCTTGGGCCATTCCGGATAATCCGACGGCATAGCCAAGTCGGTGTAGCGGTAGAGATCCTTCGGGCTCTGGGTCTGGACATCGGGATACGATCGCGCCGGTTCCCAAACGCCGCCCAGATCGCCGGATCGTTCCACGATCGTTACAGAGTGCCCGGTCTCCTTGAAGGCCTTTGCCGCGGCAAGGCCGCTAACGCCGGCGCCGATGACACAGACGTTCTTCTTCCTGATTTCCATGGCGTGTGCTCCCGCTCGCCCGGCGCCGGTTGGCAGAGAGCGGGCGCACGCCGCCACTGCGCCGTAATGCGACGCTCCTGCCCGCCGAGACGGGTATTGAGATTGCGATCAGTCGTTCGCGTCGGGTGGCAGGAAGTCGACTTCGTGGTCGGCCGATATCTTCACGACCTCCTCCGGGTCGGTGAGGTTGTCGATCCGGTCGAACAGCGCCTCCAGTTTGCGGGCTGGTGAAACCCAGAACAGCGCCCGTGCGGGTTTGTCGGACTTGTTGAAATAGCCGTGCGGAATGCCGCGCGGCATGCGCACCAAATCACCCTCGCTGGCCTGCACCCATTTGCCGTCCAGCTTCAGGTCCAGGGTTCCCTCTTGAACGAGAATGAACTCGTCCTGGGTGGGATGGACATGCACCGGCACGAACTGCCCGGGTTCGCTGTTGGTTTCGAAGGCAAAGGTGCTGTCGCAGGCTGCTTTCGGGTAGTAGGTCTGGCCCAGGATGTTCCAGGTCTTGCCGTCCTGTCCCGTGCCGTTGCGGGTGATGCCTTTTGCGAGATCCTTGCTCATGGTCCGGGTGCTCCCTCTTCTTCCATTTGGCTGTGCAGTCGCAGGGTCGGCCCCCTTCTAAGCGGGGAACTCGACGGTAGCCGTTGATCATAGAGAGATTTGGCCCCGCGACCGCGACGAAACGCGGGAACTGTCCAAAAAACGCAACAAAGAAGGATCTACCGCAGGCAAAGGCATTTGGCGCCGGTCAAACTCTGTGGTCAATTTGGGTATGCTTGCGGAACCACACCGGGCCCGAAGACTGCCGCTCGATCGTCACGTTCTGTTTGAAACGCGTGACGTGGACGAGGCACGCGCGCGAGTGGCATCGAAGTTCTGTAGCCACCGTTTGGACCCCGGCTGCGATCATCGGCAGTTCGCGGCTCGGCATCATCATGTGCGGGCCACGAAGATGTCGCTGAACTACATCAGCTATGGCGCCGATGTGATGATCGATCCGGGCGCGTTGGAGACATTCTATCTCATCCAGCTGCCGCAGTCCGGCACGGCCACCATCACAAACGGCAGCAAGACCTTCACCAGCAACCGCGAAACCGCGTCGATCCTGGACCCGGATCGGCCGACACGCATGACCTGGTGGCGCGGCTGCGCCCACGCCCTCATCCAAATCGACCGGCAGACACTGCACGGATTTGCCGAACGCCTGCTGAGGCGTGAACTGCCCGGCGGGATTGCCTTCGATCCGGTGATCGACCTGACCGACCCGCGGTTCACCGGCTGGTGCTCATTGGTCAGGCGGATTTTTGCCGAAGGCACGGCGGGACGGCTGTCACATCACGGCGCCGAACTGTCGCAAGCCTATCTCGAACACACCTTGCTGGAACAGTTTCTGCGGTTCCAGCAAAGCAACATCAGCCCCTTCCTGGCCGGCCCGACCGGTCACCCCGCCCCTCGCCACGTTCGGTTGGCCGACGACTTCATGCGCGCGAACGCCCACCGCGCTTTGTCGATCGATGATCTGGCAGACGCGGCCGGCGTATCGGTGCGGGCCCTTCAATACGCCTACCGGCGCCAGTACGACTGCACGCCCATGCGGGCGCTTGAGCGGGAGCGCCTGTGCCGCATCCGGTCCGAACTGCTGGAAAAGGCCGGTGCGATATCGGTGTCGGCGACGGCACGCAGATGGGGCTTCAGCCATTTGGGCCGCTTTGCCGCCAAGTACAGGCGCGAGTTCGGCGAACTGCCGCGCGAGACGGCCGCATCCACCTAGGCTTTCGACGTGCCAACCCGTGTTGCCGCGCAGTTGAGCGAAGGCGTGGCGGGCCGTATAGAGGCGCCTCAACGATTGACCAACGATGCGGTGGTCTTGGTCAGCCCTTTCCGCCGAGCAGGAACCCTCAATGCCGAGATTTGATGCCAATCTGAGCATGCTGTTCACCGAGGCCGACTTTCTCGACCGGTTCGCCGCCGCGGCAGCAGCGGGCTTCGCCGGTGTCGAGTACGTGTCGCCCTACGACTACGATCCGGACATCCTCGCCCGGCAGCTTGCCGACAATGGCCTGTCCCAGGTGCTGTTCAACCTGCCGGTCGGCGACTGGGACGCCGGCGAGCGCGGGCTAGCCATCCTGCCGGACCGCGTGGCGGAGTTCAGGTCCGGTGCCGAGACGGCCGTGGCGTACGCAAAGGCGTTGGGCTGCAAGCAGGTCAACTGCCTGGCGGGCATCGTGCCTGACGGGGTGAACTTGGCGATGCTACGCGAAACTTTCATAGAGAACTTGAAATTCGCCGCAGATCTATTTGAAAAAGATGACATTAAACTCCTGATTGAGCCCATCAACCCGATCGACATCCCGGGCTTCTACCTGAACAGCTCACGACAGGCGCTGGACCTGATCGAGGCGGTGGGGTCGGACAATCTGTACCTGCAATACGACATCTATCACATGCAGATCGTCGAGGGCGATTTGGCCCGCACGATCGAGGCCGCCCTGCCCCGTATCGCGCATATCCAGATCGCCGACAATCCCGGCCGCCATGAGCCCGGCAGTGGCGAAATCAACTATCCCTTCCTGTTCGATCATCTGGACAGGATCGGTTATCGGGGTTGGGTCGGCTGCGAATACCGGCCGTCCGGGCCAACGGCAGACAGTTTCGGTTGGATGCGTAGCTGAGTCCAAGTTACGAAGCCGTGCCCAAGCCCCTAATCGCGCTGAGCGTGGCAGACGGCGAGATCGCCTCAGAATCGATAGTCAGCTCAATCAAGGCCGGCCGGCCTGCGGCGCGGGCGGCGTCGAAAGCCGCCGGGAAATCTTCGGTTTTGTCTACCCTGGTCGACCAGGCGCCGTAGGCCGCCGCCAGGGCGGCGAAATCCGGGTTCCGGAGGTCGGTGCCCAGGACGCGATCGGGGTAGTCCCTCTCCTGATGCATGCGGATGGTGCCGTAGGTGCCGTTGTTCGCGACGATGAACACCACCGGCGCGTCATATTGCACGGCCGTGGCCAGTTCCTGGCCGTTCATCAGGAAGCAGCCATCGCCGTTGAAGCTGACCACCGTGCGCTCCGGCCGGGCAATCTTGGCAGCCACGGCGGCGGGAACACCGTAGCCCATGGCCCCGCTGGTCGGCCCCAACAGGGTTCGATAGTGGCGATACTGATAAAAGCGCCCGACAAAGCCGGCGTAGTTGCCGGCACCTGTCGTGATCACCGCGTCGTCAGGCACCGTGTCGGATACATGCCGGACGACGGTACCCAGATTGACCTGGCCTGGAACATCGGTCGGCTCAAAGAAAGCCGCCTGGTCCGCGCGGGCTGCCGAGAGCCACGCCGCCCACGCCGAGCCGTCGACAGGTGCCATCCGTCGCAGGGCCGAGGCCGCCTGTGGCATGCCGGACATAATGGCCAGATCGGCCTGGTAGACCCGGTTCAGCTCCTCGGCCCCGGGGTGGATGTGAACCAGGGATTGATCAGGCGCTGGTACCGACATATGGCTGTAGCCGGCAGTCGTGATCTCGCCCAAACGGGGGCCAATGGCCAGCAGCAGGTCGGCCTGCCGCAGGCGGTCGGCCAGGGCCGGGTTCAGGCCCAAACCGACTTGGCCGATATAGTGCGGGTCGCGATTGTCGAAACAGTCCATGGCCCTGAACGAGCAGGTGACGGGCACGCCGTTGGCACGTGCGAACGCCGCGATGTCATTGACGGCCTCAGGCGTCCACGTACCTCCGCCGAGCAAGGCCAAGGGCCGTTCCGCCCTCGACAGTCGCTCCCTTATCTCAGTGATCGACGCGTCGGACGGGCTCGCTTGGCTAGGCCGGTGGGGTCGTAGCGTTTTCGTAGGCGCGTGATCGCGCAGCATGTCTTCCGGCAACGCGAGCACCACCGGTCCGGGCCGCCCCGATGTTGCGGTATGGAACGCCCGCGAGACGAACTCCGGCACCCGGTCGGCACTGTCGATCTGGGCGATCCATTTGGCCATCGGGCCGAACATGCGGCGATAGTCGACCTCTTGAAACGCCTCGCGCTCCATCATGTCGCGGCCGACCTGGCCGATGAACAGAATGACCGGGCTGGAATCCTGAAAGGCGGTGTGGATGCCGATCGACGCGTTTGTGGCGCCGGGCCCCCGCGTCACCATGCAGATGCCCGGGCGGCCGGTCAGTTTGGCGTAGGCGTCGGCCATGTTGGCCGCCCCGCCCTCTTGCCGGCAGGTGATGAAGCGCAGCATGTCGCGGCGGTCGTAGAGCGCGTCCAAAACGGCGAGATAGCTCTCGCCCGGGACGCCGAAAACAAGATCAGCCCCGTTGGTTACCAAACCGTCGACCAGCAGTTCGGCACCGGTGCGTAGAGAGTTGCTCATGAAGCCTGTCGGATCAGCGGGATATCGATGACCCTGCTATATCACAGCAAAACGGGGACGGTTAGAGACCGTCCCCGCATGCCAGGTTGGATGATGCCGGGCTACTTGCCGCCGCCACCCGTGCCGGTGACGGTCAGGGCGTAGGTGCCCACCCCGCCGCCAAAGGCGCCGGCGCCGATGTAGTAGGTCGCAGGCGCCCCCACCGACAGCCGCAACTGGCTGTTCAGGTTCTGGCCACCATCGTCGTTGCGGTCGATTTCGAAGCCCTGGGCATTGTACAGCACCAGGTACGGGTCGTTCAGCGACCCCATGCCCGTCGCTTGCCCCTCGAGATCGATGACGTAGTTGCCGGGCTGCAACTGGATCCAGAACCAGTCCTCATCGTTCGGGCTTTCCAGCTCGCCATAGACCGTGCCGTTGACCTGTGCCTGGCCGACGGTCGAGGTGTCGGAGGCATAGTCGTCGCGGACGACCGGCGCGCCGACCTCGACGGACAGGGTGTAGCTGCCCGTATAGTCGGAGAAGGCCCCGGCCGCGATGTAGTGCGTGCCCGACATCCTCGGCGTAAATGCGATCGCGGAATTCAGGCTGCCGCCATCATCGTCGTTGCTGTCGATGAACTGCCCGTTGCCGTCATAGAGCTCAAGATACGGGTCTTGCAACGAGCCGCCGCCGGCCGAGTTGCCGAGCTGGCGAATAATCACGGGCTGTCCGGCATTCAAGTTCACGGCAAACCAATCGGTATCGCCCGGGCTGTCGATCGAGCCGGAGACCGGCCGGCCGATACCCACAAAGCCGGTGGTCGACATGTCGGCCGGATAGTCGTCCGGCTGACCCGGTACCGCCGACAGCAGATAAGTGCCCGTGCTTTCGCCGAAACCCTCTGCCGACAGATAGTAGGTGCCGGCAGCCGGCGCGGTGAAGGTCAGCAGGCTGTTCCAGCTGTCGCCGCCATCGTCGTTGTAGGCGACTTCATTACCGAACTGGTCGAAGATCGCAAGGACCGGATCGGGTAGTGTCCCCGCCCCGGTCGGCTGGCCTTCCAGCGACACCTCGATCGCCTGACCAGCGCTGAGTTGGATCGCGAACCAGTCCGTGTCGTCGATCTGCTCAAGATCGCCGGACACGGAGCCGCCGACGGAGAGGAACCCTGTTGTCGAGGCATCGCCCGCGTAGTCGTCGCTGGGGCCTTTGCCCCCGACCTGCGCCGGCGTCGCGTCGTCCACATAGAGCGTATAGCTGCCGGTGGATGTGCTGAAGGCCTCGGCCGAGACATAATAGGTGCCGGCCGACGGCGCGGTGAACGACAGGGCGCTGTTCAGCCCCTCGCCGCCATCATCGTTGCGGTCGAGCTGGTTGCCGAACTGGTCGTAGACCACCATCAGCGGGTCATTCAAACTCCCGCCGCCGGTGGCCGACCCTTCAAGTGACAGATCGACCGTCTGCCCAGCCGCGAGTTGCAAGGCGAACCAATCGGCGTCGTCCGCCTGTTCGATGACGCCGGTGGCAAAGCCGTCAACCCCGACGAAGCCTGGCGTCGACGGATCGGCCGGGTAGTCGTCCGTGACAGGCGGCGGAGCCGCAGCACCTGGCGCCGCGGAGAGCAGGTAGGTGCCGCTGGCGCCGGCGAAGCCTCGCGCCTCGACGAAGTAGACACCCGAGGCCGGCGCGGTGAAGGTGAGCTGGCTGTTGTAGCCCGAGCCACCGTCGTCGTTGCTATCGACCTGGTTACCGAACTGGTCGAAGATCGTCAGATACGGGTCGGACAGCGTGCCCTGACCAGTATCCTCGCCCTGAAGGTCAAAAATGACCGTTTGACCCTGGGACAGCGAAATGGCGAACCAATCCTCGTCGCTGGATTCCTCCAGATTTCCAAAGACGCTACCGCCAACGCCGATCTGGCCGGCCGTTCCGGTATCATTGGAATAGTCGTCCACGACCGTCGGCGCTTGAGGTGCCGCCGCCTGTGCAGAAAGTCGATAGGTACCGGTGTTGCCGCCGAAGCCGCGCGCCTCGACGTAGAAGGTACCCGTGGACGGTGGGGTGAACTCCAGGCGGCTGTTGAAGCCGTCGCCGCCATCGTCATCGCGGTCAAGCTCGTTGCCGCCGAAGTCAAAGACGGTCAGATAGGGATCGCCAAGTGTTCCCTGTCCGGTCGGGTTGCCTTCGAGGCTCAAAACGACCGTCTGGTCTTGGGACAGGTTGATGGCAAACCAGTCTGTGTCGTTGGCGGCTTCCAAATTGCCGCTGACGCTGCCGCCCAGGTTCAACCGGCCGGTTGTTTCCGGCCCGCTCGGGTAGTCATCACCCGCGTCAGCCACCGGCGGCTGAATGGGCTGGACTGCTTGCAGGCCCTGTTGGGCGGACAGGCGGTAGGTGCCGCTGTTGCCGGCAAAGCCGCGCGCCTCGACATAGTACGTGCCGGCGCTTGGCGCCGTAAAGTCGAGCTGGCTGTTCAGCCCGTCGCCGCCATCGTCATTGCGGTCGATCTCGTTGCCCGCAGCGTCGTAGATCGTCAGGTAGGGATCGCTGAGCGTGCCTTGGCCCGTCGGATTGCCTTCAAGATCGAAGATCACCCGTTGGCCCTGGGACAGGTCGATCGCGAACCAGTCCTCGTCGCCGTCGCTTTCCAGATTGCCGGTCACGCTGCCGCCCACCGTCAGCCTGCCGCCGGTGGCCGTATTCGCCGGATGGTCATCGGCCGTCGCCACTGAGGGTGCCTGGGCTGGCGCGGCGTCCGCGATGTCACCCTGCGCCGCCGCGGACAACCGGTATGACCCGGTCGCGCTGCCAAAGGCGCCGGCGCCGACATAGTAGGTACCAGCCTCAGGGGCGGTGAAAACAAGCTGGCTGTTCAGGCCCTCGCCGCCATCGTCGTTCCGGTCGAGCTGAACGCCGTTTGCGTCGTAGACCGCGACCAGCGGATCGGACAGGGTGCCCTGGTTCGTCGGCGCGCCTTCCAAATCAATGACGATCTGTTGGCCGGGCTGCAGGTAGATCGCGAACCAATCGCCGTCACCGGCGGTTTCGAGCTCGCCATACGAACTGCTGCCAAGGGCCAACTGCCCGGACGTCGCGGCCGTATCCTCGAAGTCGTCCGTCGGTGCGGCCGCTACTTCCGCCGCAGTGGCCGCCGCGCCGTTCGAGAAGGTCAGCAGGAAGTCGCCGGACTCGCTGCCGAACGAACTGACGGAAAGCAGGTAGCTCCCCGTAGTTTGCGGTGTAAAGGTCAGGCTGGAGTCCAGACCGACCCCGCCATCATCGTCGCGCGCCACCTCGTTGAGTTCGGCGTCCATCAGGATCGCCAAGGGATCGCCCAACGTGCCCGCATTGGTCGCCTGCCCTTGAACATCGAAGGTGTAGGTTTGGCCGGCGTCGAGCTGAACCTGGAACCATTCGATGTCCGAGGCGTTTTGCACCTGGCCAAAAACCTGCTCGCCGACGATCAACGGAATCGGGTCGGCCGCCGTATCGCCCGTCCCCTGCGCCAACGCCGGCACGGCCACTGTCATCGACCACGTCAATGCTGTTCCCACTGCGAGTTGTAACCGCACGGACCTATCCTCCCTGAGATGCTGTCAAGAACTTAGCGGCACCGCCGAAACTACGATGCCAGTTGGATGAAACCTAGGGCAAGCCGATGATGGCATCGAATTGCTGCGGGTTGGCGAACGTGAGAAAGCCAACTGGGTCACGCCGCGATCGCATGGTTGCGACATGCCACGGTCCAGCCGCCTTGTTCAAGACGATTGCGCACCCGGTCGGCCAAGGCGACCGCGCCGGGCGTATCGCCGTGAACGCAGATCGTGTCGATGGCAACCGGCACCTTGACGCCGTTGATCGAGGTGACTGCCCCTTCTTCGACCATGGCCAGCACCCGGTCGGCCGCCACCGCCGCATCGTGCAGAACCGACCCCGGTTTGGCGCGCGAAACCAGGCTGCCGTCATCTTCGTAAGCGCGGTCGGCGAAGATCTCGCGGGCCAGCGGCCCGCCCGAGGCCTCGGCAGCCGCCTCAAGCTCGGTCGCCGGCAACACATACCAGACAAGTTTTGGATCGGTTTGGGCAATCGCCTGGCCAATGGCGTCGGCTGCCGGACGATCCGCCATCGCCCGATTGGACAGCGCGCCATGGGCCTTCACATGGCCGATCGGATGATCGAGCGCCGCCGCGATCGCGGCAAGCGCGCCGATCTGGTAGGTCACGTGCCAAACCAGATCCTCCGGTTTTTCACCGGGCAGCGCGCGGCGGCCAAAACCCCACAGGTCGCGATAGCCGGGATGGGCACCGATCGCCACGCCTTCGGCCTTCGCGCGCTTGACCGTGTCGGCCATGATCAAGGGATCGCCGGCATGAAAGCCGCAGGCAACATTGGCGCTGCTGACGATCTTCAAGATCGCCTCATCGTCGCCCATCCGCCAATCGCCGAACGATTCGCCGAGATCGGCGTTAAGATCCACGCTGTTGCCCATGCCGCTGTCGTCGCCTATCCATGCATCACCAAAGAGGACGAGTGTCCGTCAAACCCTCGTCAATCCCAAGCCGAAAGCGACGATGACCGCAACAGAGCCGAACACAGCACGTTTTGACCGACCTCGGTTCCTCGTTGCCGGTGACAGCGTGCTGATGGTCCAACTGGGCGATGTTATCGATGCGGGTTTGAGCGAGACCGTACTGGCCCTGGACGCCGCACTCAGGACGAAGGCGCCGGACGGGCTGGTGGAGATCATACCGGCCTATACAGGGCTGTCGATTCATTACGACCCGCTGGTCCTGCCACCGGACCGGCTGCGAGACCTTGTACTGTCGCTCGCTGATGAGCGACCCGACGATAGTCAGGCCCACCGCCGATGGATCCTGCCGACGGCCTATGGCGGCGCGTTCGGGCAGGATCTCGAATCGCTGGCCGCACAGCACGACATGACCGCGGACGACGTCATACGGCGCCACAGCCAGGCCGACTATCGGGTCTACATGCTGGGCTTCATGCCGGGCTTTGCCTTCATGGGCGGCCTCGACCCGGCATTGGCGACCGAGCGGTTGGCCTCGCCCCGCCCGAGGGTGCCGGCCGGCAGCGTCGGCATTGGCGGGGCACAGACCGGCATCTTTTCGATCGCCGCACCGTCCGGTTGGCACATGCTGGGCCGGTCGCCCGTGCGCGTCTTCGACCCTAACCGCGTAGAACCCTTCCTGCTCGCCGCCGGCGACACCGTGCGGTTCGAACCCATTGATCATGGGGATTGGGAGGCGCTGGACCGTCGGGCCGAAGCCGGCGACCCGCTGGTCGCACCCCTCACATGACCTGCGCGCTCTACGTCATTCAGGCCGGCCCCTTGACCACGTTGCAAGACGGCGGTCGGCGCGGATACCAGCGCTTCGGCGTACCGGTTGCCGGCGCCATGGATCGAACGGCGCTTGCCATCGCCAATCGTCTGGTCGGCAACACGCCCGAAGCGGCGGCGATCGAAGTCGCGGTGACCGGCGCGCGGCTGCGTTGCGGCGGCGGCGCGATCAGCGTGGCGGTGGCGGGTGCGGCCGCCTTGACGATAGATGGCGTGGCACAGGGGAGTTGGCGGTCGGCCGTTCTTCATCGCGGCCAGACCGCGACCGTGCTGCCGGAACGAGACGGCATGTTCAGCTATCTGGCGGTTGCCGGCAGTTTCGATCTGCCGCCCGTGTTCGGCAGCCTGTCGACCCATCTTCGCTCCGGGATCGGACCGTTCGACGGGTGTGCACTGAAGACCGGTGATATCCTGCCCGTTGGCCCGGTTGCCGCAGACCAACCGACCAGGTACTTGCCGGAACCGCCATCACGTGAGAAACGGCCCACAATCCGTGTCGTCCTTGGCCCGCAAGACGACTTCTTCGACGACCGCACGCGCGCCCGACTGGTCGAGGGCCCCTATCGCATCGATCGCCAGTCCGACCGCATGGGCTTCCGCCTGGAGGGCCAGGCGCTGGCCACAAAGGGGGCGGCCAACATCATCTCCGAAGGCATCGCGCCGGGCAGCATCCAGGTACCGGGCGACGGCCAGCCGATCGTGCTTATGGCCGATCGGCAAACGGTTGGCGGCTATCCGAAGATCGCCACGGTCCTCGGCTGTGATATGGACGTCTTGGCCCAGAGCTGGCCGGGCACCGAAATCCAGTTCAAGGCGGTTTCGCTGGCCGAGGCCATCGAGGCGCGGCGGCACCATCGGGACTGGTTGGCGGCAATTGACAGCCAGCTTCTGCCGATCGAGGCAGCGTAACGGTTGATCGGCGCCCGACGATGGGGATAGACCTGCCTGACGCCGCTGCCCATATCGCGGTTGCGGGACTGTAAGCGAAGGAACAGCGATCAAGTCATGGCGGACAAAGCGCTATACGACACGTTGGGGGTCAAGCCGTCGGCATCGGACGACGAGATCAAGCGCGCCTATCGCAAGCTCGCCAAGACCCACCACCCCGACCTCAACCCCGACGATGCCGAGGCGGAAAAACGCTTTAAGGAGGTCTCGGCCGCGTTCGCCATTCTCGGCGACGAGGACAAGCGGCAGCGCTATGACGCCGGCGAGATCGACGAAAGCGGAGCGGAACGGCCCGAACATGCCTTCTATCGCCAGCAGGCCGGCGGGCCGGGCGGCCAGAAATACCAAAGCTGGCACACATTTCAGGACAGCGGGCCGGACCTGTCGTCCGTGTTCGACGATTTGTTTGGCGGCCGGGCCGCCCGTGGTCGGCGCGGTCCGGCGCGGGGTGCGGACGTGAACTATTCCATGGAGGTGGAGTTCCTGGATGCCGCCAAGGGCGTGACCACGACCGTGACCATGCCCGACGGCAAGCAACTGCGCGTGAAGATCCCGCCCGGCACGCGCGACGGTCAGCGCCTGCGCCTGAAGGGCCAGGGTCAGGTTGGCGGCGGGGGCGCACCGGCGGGCGACGCCTATGTCGAGATCCGGCTGAAGCCCGACCCGCTGTTCACCGCCGACGGCAACGATGTTCACGTCACCATCGGCATCGGGATCGACGAGGCCGCGCTGGGTGCCAAGGTACCGGTGCCGACGATCGACGGCACCGTCATGGTCACTGTGCCCAAGGGCGCCAATTCGGGCCAGACGCTGCGCCTGAAGGCCAAGGGCCTGAAATCGGGCGATGCGCGCGGCGATCAGCTCGTCCATCTCGACGTCGTGATGCCGGAGACGATCGACAGCGAGCTCGCCGACTTCCTGTCTGAGTGGCGCGAGCGTCACGCGTATGACCCACGCCAAAAGCGCCGCGAACGGGCTAAGGCGGGAGCCGGGTCATGACCATGGTCATCAAGGGCGCACGAGCCGTCTTCAAGGTCGTCACGGATTTGGACGAGACCGTTCTGGAGACCAGCCTGGCAGAGCATTGGGTCGTGCCCGTCTGGCAAGATGACGAGCCGCATTTCGATGAGGTCGATGTCGCCCGACTGCGGCTGATCGTCAGCCTGAAACGCGCCTGCGACATCGACGACGAGGCGTTGGGCGTTGTTCTGTCGCTGCACGATCAGCTCATGGGCGCACGCCAGCAACTTCGCGCCATGGCGAGTGCGGTGGCCACGTTGGACGAAGCCACCAGGGCCGCCATCGCCAAGGCCTGCCGCGACGCCTTGCCCGATTAGGCAGATCGCGGCTGCCCTTTTCCTTTGCGGAGGGCTGTGGTGTCGCGCCAGCCATAGCCAATTTCGGGCAGGACCAGCAGCCCTTGCCACAGCTCCTTGCGGTCGCCCAAACGCTCAGCGCCCAGGGTCTCGTAGAAGCGCTGGGCCGGCCTGTTCTCCGCCAAGACCCACAGGCTGAGACCCCTGAGATCACGCCCTTCCAGCGCGTGCGCCATCGCTAGCATGAGAGCCGCGCCAATGCCCCGCCGCTGAACGGCAGCGCTGACATAAAGGGCGTAGATCTCGCCTTGAAACCCGGATCCGTGAAGGGTCCGGGATCGCTGCCGACCACAGGAACCGAGGCCTAAGACCGCGCCCGCGCCGTCAGTGGCGACAAACAGCTCGTCGACGGCCCGTTTTTCGGATCGCGCAACGACATGCGACCATTGGGCCGCGCGGCGTTGCACCGATAGCCGCGCCAACATCGGCGGCGGCAAGATGTCCCGATAGGCTTCGCGCCAGCAGGCCACATCGGTCTCGGCGATCGCGAGCACATCCGACGGTTTCGCCGGCCGGATGGTGAACCCGTGCCCGCTTTGCGTCATTCGGACTCGCGCTGAAAGGGAAACTGCCGAACCATGACAAAGGGAGCCCCCGGCCGTGACTGATAAAACAGGCTCAGCCGATCGACGCGATGGGTCGTTTGACCGAGCGGTGCCATGAGATGCTGAAGGATCGGGGCGACCTTGTCCCTGACCTCTTCGGGCAGGCTTCCCGTCAGCGTCATATGGAAGAAAAAGTCCTCGCCCGCGTAGGGATAACCCCAGCGATCAAGATGCTCGCGCTGCCGAACCGTCAGTCTTTCCGGGCGGCGCTTGGACCGTTCGGCGGCCGTCAACGGTGCGCGGAACCTGTCGAGGTCCATCACGCAGCGATCGGCCAGCACATCCATTTCGATCGACGGCTCACCCAGGCACAGCGCCAGAAAGCCGCCCAAGGCGGTAACCTGTAGTGGCGGCAGCGCAAAGGGCACCAAGCCCGACGCCAATTTTGTGGCTGCCTGCTCCAGCGTTTCACGGCTTTCTCCGGCCGCAAGACGAAAGGGCGCCTTCAGCGTCGCGTGAAAGCCATAGGTCCGCGGCATCGCCGTCACCTCGCGCCATATGTCGGACGGCAGGCCCGGCCCGAATTCGAGAGACGGCTGCCCCTCATCGGTGGCCGCCTCGACCGATCGGCCAAGCCAATCCTGGCCAAGTCTGGCGAGCAATGACTGAGGGTCGGGAAAGAAGTAGATCGCGTAGCGATCGACGGCGATGTCGGTCATATCGGCATTCTGCCGACATCGGCCGGTCGTGTCAGCGGTGGCAACGCCGGGGCGGCTGGCCGAGGCCTGTACCTCCCACTATCGTACGCATGATCGCGACCCATCAAAAGCGATTGCAATCGGCACCCGCCTTGACGAGCACCACCACCTGAAGGAGACGCAGACGATGAAATCAAAGTCCTTTGCATGCACACTCGCCATGGGCACCGGCCTTGCCGTTTTGGCCACGGCCCCGGCCCTGGGCCAGCAGGGCCAGGAAATCACCGGCGTCCCGCATATCCCGCGCGGCCACATCGCATTCGAGGACTGCCTCGGCATAGCAATCGCCACGGTGGCCGGTGACGTGCGCTCGGTAGAATTCAAATCCGAGGAAGGTGTGCCGCGCTACGAGTTCCATATCGTGTCGTCCGCCGACGGAACCGAGTGGAATGTCGATTGCAACGCCTCCACTGGCTTCGTGGAGCATATCGAGCGACATATCGACCCGAGCGGTGATGAGTTCACCTCACAGGCCACCATCGATCAGTCGCAGGCAGACGCGACGGCACTGGCTTTGGCGCCTGGCCAGATAGTGCACCGCGAGTGGATCATGAACCAGGAGGGCCACGCCATCTACGTGCTCGATGTCCAGACCGATACCGGCATCGAGATCAAGGTCGAGGTGCGCGCCGACACTGGCGACATTCACGGCTTCAACCCGGAATACTGGGAGATCGGCGAAATCGGCGACTAGTCTGCAGACGGGCCAGCCGCCGCCGTCACTTTCACCGCCGCCTCACCTGCGGGACGGACGCGACGGTGTCCCAGCGCTGGGTCGATTGCTTCAGAGATCGGCAATCATCAACAGCGAGGGGGTGCCCGGTCCCCAATGATTGGGCGTCTCGCCGGCTGGTCGAAACCCGCATGCGCGATAGAACGCACGTGTTCGCTGGTACAGCGGATCGGGATGCGAAGGGCCCAGCGTCCGCACGACGATCTGCCGGGCAGCCTGACGTCGGGCCAACGCGACCGCCGCGCGGATCAACTCGCGTCCTACGCCACGTCGATGCCATTCAGGCCGAACGGCCATGACGACAATCTCCGCGCTTTCGCCCGCTGAGTGTCTCAAGGACAGAAAGCCCGCCACTCTGCGGCGCGCCATTGCAACCAGCATGGGCAGTGTCGCGGCGCGTTGGGCGTAGGCATCGATCGCGTCGGGCCGGCCAAACCAGTCCGGGAGCCGCGACACCATCGCTTGGCAGATTCGTCCGCGATGGGCGCTCTGAAGCCGAACGTGGACAGCGAAGTCGGCCATAAGGTCTAGTTCCGGGTAGCACGCCCGGCGATCAGTGTTGCCGCGATGATGACGGCGGCCCCGGCCCACGTCGTCGGGTCCGGCCAGTCGCGCCAGATCAACACGGCGAACAGCACGCCCCAGATAAAAGGCGTGTAGCCGAACGGCGCGAGCTTCGACGCCGGCGCGATCTGAAACGCCCGGGTCAGCAGCAACTGGCTGAACGCGCCGGCAACGGCGACACCGGCCAGCATCGCCCATTCATGCGCCCTGGGCCATGGTATGGGCCGCCCCTGAAGCTCGCCGATCAGCGCGAGGACGAGGGCGACGGCGCCAGTGCCGATCAGCCCCCAGACAACCAGCGCCTCGGTGGTTTCCCCCGCCACGGGGCCGCGGACCATCAATAGGGCGATGGCGTAAAAGACGACGGCCGTGAAGGCGGCAGCGGCATGGAGCAGCGATACCGAGCCTTCTTCGCTTGCCACCACGGCCGGCAGGTCGATCGCCAGCAAGATGCCGGCGAACCCCGCCAACGCGGCCAGCCAGCCGAGCGCGCCGGCCCGTTCGGCCAGAAACAGGGCGGCAAGACCGATCATGATGATCGGCATGCTGAAGGTGATGACGTAGGCCACCGGCAGCGTAAGGCCGCTGAGCGACCAGAAGAACAGGGCCGTGCCCAACCCGAGCAGTACCGACCGGATGATGACGTAGCCCCAACGCTCCGGCCGCATGCGATGCCAACCGCCGCGCGCGACGGTCAGCGGCGCGACGATCACGATCGCGCCCAGGCTGCGCGCCAGCAGCATGGCGACCGGCCCCGGCCGTTCGCTGCCCAGCTTGACCAGCACGTCCATCACCGCCGTGGCGGCAAGCGCGACGCAAAACAGCACCGCGCCCCGGACGACCATCTGGCTGCTGTCTTGCTGATCGCTCAATCGGCACCCCGCAGTCGCGGGTCGAGCGCGTCCCTCAGCCCGTCGCCAAGCAGGTTGAAACCGAAGGAGGCCAGCAGGATTGCAAGGCCCGAAAACACGCTGTCCCAGGGCGACAGCAGCAGGTACTCGCGCGCCTCCGACAGCATCCGCCCCAGCGACGGGGATGGCGGCTGGCTGCCGATGCCGAGAAAGGACAAGGATGCCTCGACAAGGATGGCGGTCGACAGGGACAGGCTGGCCTGGACCAGGATCACACTGGTCAGGTTGGGCAGAATGTGGCTGACGATGACGCGGCCGGTGCCGGCGCCGATCGCGCGCGCACCTTCGACATATTCCGTCGCGGCGACGACCAGCGTTGGGCCGCGCAGCAGCCGGGCGAAAATCGGGATATAGACGATGCCGATGGCGACCGCCGTGGTCACGGCACCCGGACCCAGGATGGCAATGATGCCGATGGCCAAAAGGATGATCGGGAACGCGAACAGCACGTCCATCAGGCGCATGATCACCCGGTCGGTCCAGCCGCGATAGACGGCGGACAGGATGCCAAGCGTTCCGCCGATCAAGAGCGCGATCGCCACCGCGCTGGCGGCGATGGCGAAGGAGGCGCGGTAGCCATAGAGAATGCGAGACAGGATATCGCGCCCGAACCGGTCGGTGCCAAGCCAATGCGCGGCGCTCGGCCCCTGCATGCGGTCAAGGATGGACTGGGCCAGCGGGTCGTAGGGTGCCAGCAACGGCGCGAAGATCGCCAACAGCACCTGCAGCGCGACCAGCGTGCCGCCAACGATAACCAGCGGGTGGCGCGGCAGCAGGCGACGCCGATGACCAGGGATCGAAGCCGCGCTCATTTCAGGCTGATCCGGGGGTCCAGGGCTGCGTAGAGCAGGTCGATCAGAAAGTTGATCAGCACAAAGGCCGTGGTGACCAGCAGGATCGAAGCCTGGACCAGCGGGTAGTTGCGTTCGGCGATCGCACCGATCATCAAGCGGCCAAGACCTGGCAGGGCGAACACCTGCTCGACCACGATGGCGCCGCCGAACAGATAGCCGGCATAGATGCCGACCGCCGTAACGAAGGGGATCAGCGCATTGCGCAGGGCGTGCCGGAACACGACGCGGGTATCGGGCACGCCCTTTGCGCGGGCGGTCCGGATGTAATCCTGACCCAACGCGTCCAGCATGGCCGAACGGGCGATGCGCGAGAGCGACGCCAGCACCGGCACCGCCAGCGCGATCGTTGGCAGCATCAGGCGCGCCAGATTGCCCAGCGGGTCTTCCGAAAACGGCACCCAGCCGATCGACGGGAACGATGGGAACAGGATGAAGAACAGATAGATTAGCAGGGCGCCGAGCCAGAAATTGGGCACGGTCACGCCGGCAATGGTCACGATCCTGATGGCATAATCAGCGAGGGAACTGCGGAAATAGGCCATCGCGCAGCCGGCCGGGATGGCCAGCGCCACGGAGAGCGCCATGGCCAGCAGGCTGAGTTCCAAGGTCACCCAGATGCGCGCGCCGATCTCCTGCGTCACCGGCACACCGGTCCATAGTGAGGTGCCCAGATCGCCGCGCAAGAGGTCGCCGAGCCAGGAGATGTACTGCTCGACCAGCCCGCGATCGAGGCCCAGTCGCTGGCGCACCAGCTCAATCTGCTCGTCCGTGACCTCGGCGTTGGCGCCGAGCATGATTTCCACGGCGTCGCCCGGGATCAGCCGGATCATCAAAAAGGCGACGACCGAAACCCCGAACAGAACGAACACAAGGTCGCTGAGGCGAACCGCGAGATAGCGCGCCATTGCTTATTCGTGCGCTGGAATCAGCGGTGCCGGCAACCCGGGAGGAAGGATCACCGGCACCGTATCAAGGTGCGCCGCGGCGCGATTGCTCGCGCGTCACAGCGCCCCCCATTGGACCGATCGTCACTGTGCCACGCTGGTCTGGCGCAGATACCGTGTCGAGCGGTCACCAACCACTTCATACCCTTCTACACCCTCAGTGGTAGCAGTGTACAGGTCGCCGTACGCCAAATGCGCGATTGGCCCCTCACAGGCGAGCTTCTCCTGCAGCTGGGCGTAGATCGCCTCGCGTTCCGACGGGTCAACCTCACTGCGCCCGGCTTCCAGCCACTCGTCAACTTGCGCGTCGGCATAGTTGAAGACGTTGGTCGAACCGCCTGAATGGAAGGTGCGATAGAGATAGCCGTCCGGATCGGTGCGGCCGCCATTCAGGCTGGCAAAGGCCTGGAAGTTGGAGTTCCGCCAATCCTGGACGAACGTACCCTGCTCCTGCACGTTCAAGGTCACGTCGAACCCGGCCTCGTTCAACTGGGCCTGCACGACCTGGGCGGCGTCGACCACGGTCTGAAGCGAGCCAAGCACGTTGATGGTGAAGGCCACCGGATCGGTATAGCCCGCCTCGGCCAGCATCTGCTGTGCGGCCGCCGGGTCGCCGCCATAGCAGCTGAACTCGGCCACGGACAGCGCCCATTCCTCAAGCGCCGGCGACAGCGGGCCGCCCGGCTCCGCCTGGCCGAAATAGACCGCCTCGACCAGCTGGTCGCGGTTGATGCCCATATTGACGGCGGCCCTGACGGCCGGGTCGTCAAACGGCGCCTCGGCGACGTTCATGCCGATCAGGCTGTAGGCGAGATCCGCCGTCTGCAGCAAGGTGACGTTCGGCGTGGCCTGCAAGGTGACGGCCGTGGCGCTGTCGATGTTCGGCAGCATGTCGTAGGTGCCGGTGGACAGGCCGACCTGACGCGTCGACGCCTCGGGCACGATGTTGAAACGCACTGCCTCGACCAGCGGTAGCTCGCTGTCCCAATAGTCTGCGAACGCCGTCAGCTCGATATAGGTGTCGGGCACCCATTCGCCGAACTGGAACGGGCCGGTGCCGACCGGCTGGCGCTGCAGATCGACGTCGCTGGAGCCGTCCGCCACTTCCGACGGCACAATGACGACCGTGGTCAACTCGCTCAGCAGGGCCGCCGCCGGGGTACTGAGCGTCAGCGTCACCTCGTTGTCGCCGGTCGCCTCGACATTCTCGACCATGTTGATGCGGCTGGCGAGCGGCGAGCCGGTGGCTTCGTCCTGTACGCGCGTGAAGGTCGCGACCACATCGGCGGCATCGAGCGCGCTGCCGTCATGGAAGGTTACGCCGTCGCGCAGGGTGAAGACATAGGTCAGCCCGTCCTCGGAGACCGTCCAGCTTTCCGCCAGGGCCGGGATGACCTGCAGGCCGGAGTCGGTCGCGGTCAGTCCTTCATAGATCGGGCCGGTGATCAGCGTGGTCGAAAAGGCCGTGGCCACGTGCCGGTCCAGGCCGACGGGCGACTGGTCGGTTGCCACCTGCAGCGTTTGGGCCGATGCGCCTGCGGTTGCGAGTGCAAGCGCCGTTGCCGCCGACGCCAACATGACGGATCGAAACACTGTCATTTTCCCCTCCCCTTAAGACGATGAACTCGGATGATGAAGACAGCCAACTGGTATTGAATTGGAATTCTTAGTCTGACTATAGGGTGAGGCCCGCAAAGCGGTCAACGGTGAAAGACAGCCGCATATTCCCTCAACAAAATGGTATTATCGTCAAGGCACCAGATTGCGCCAAATTCTCAAGGTGGCTTTTAATTGGCATTGGATTTGACCTATGCTGACGACAGACGGTTTCACTTCCAGCGGGCCTCATCCAATGACAAACCTCACCGCTCTCGGCCTGATCAGCGGCACCTCGATGGACGGGATTGACCTCGCCGTACTGCGCACGGACGGGCATCGTGTCCTTGCCTTCGGCCCGTCCAAGACCCTGCCCTATCCGGCCGAGCTTCGACGCCGCTTGCTGACGATCGCCGCTGATCCCGAACTGGCGGCGACGGCCCCTCTGACGGATGAGGACGCGGCCATCGTCGACGCCCACGCCGACGCCATCGCGTCGTTCTGCAAAGACGAAGTGGTCGACCTTGCGACGATCGACATCGTCGGTTTTCACGGCCAGACGATACTGCACGCCCCGGAGCGGCATCTGACCCGCCAGTTAGGGGACGGCGCGGCGCTGGCCGCCGCGATTGGCCGCCCCGTCATCGATCAGGTGCGCCACGCCGACGTCGCCGCCGGCGGCCAGGGCGCACCGTTCGCCAGCCTCTATCACGCCGCCCTTGCCAAGGATTTGGAGCGGCCTGTCGCGATCTTGAACATGGGCGGGGTCGGCAATGTCACCTTCATCGACCGCGGCCCCGACGATGACGACGATCTGGTGCTGGCGTTCGACACCGGCCCCGCCAGCGCCATGATCGACGACTGGGTTTCCGCCAAGAGCGGTGCGGCCTTCGACGCCGGCGGGGCGATTGCGGCCAAAGGCAAGGTCGATGAGGCGGCGCTGGCCCTGCTGCTCGACAACGGCTACTTCGAATTGCCGCCGCCCAAATCGCTGGACCGCAACGCCTTTTCCGCCGAGCCCGTTTCCGGCCTGTCCCTGGAAGACGGTGCGGCGACCTTAACCGCCTTTTCCGTTGAGACCGCGGCGCTGGCTCTGGACCACCTGCCCGGGCCGCCAAAGCGTTGGCTGGTCACGGGCGGTGGCCGTCACAACGCCACAATGATGAAAGGCTTGGCCACGCGGCTGGGCGTACCGGTCGAGCCGGTCGAAGCGGTCGGCTGGAACGGCGACGCGATCGAGGCGCAGATGATGGCGTTCCTGGCCGTGCGCGCCACGATGAACCTGCCGTTGAGCGTGCCGACCACGACCGGAGTGCCCTATCCCATGCCCGGCGGACGGCTGAACCAACCGCTGGCCGCTTGAGTCCAACACATGGCCGTGTCGGCACCGCTGCTGCAGATCGATGATCTGACCATTTCCATGGGCGCGCGCTCGGCCACGACCGGCCGGCGCGCGCCGGTCGTCGACGGGCTGAGCCTGTCGATCGCGGCCGGCGAAGTCTATGGGCTGGTCGGCGAAAGCGGCTGCGGCAAGAGCGTGACGGCCCTGTCGATCCTGCGCCTGGTGGCCCAGCCGCCGGGCCGTTATGACGGCGGGCGCATCCTGTTCGGCGGCCGCGACCTGTTAACCACGCCGCCGCGCCTGATGCGCCAGATCAGGGGCGCGGAAATCGGCATGATCTTTCAAGAACCGATGACCAGCCTCAACCCCGTGTTCACGGTCGGCGACCAGATCAGCGAGAGTTTGGGCCTGCACCGGCATCTGCGCGGCGCGGCTGCGCGAAAGGAGGCGATCCGCCTGCTCGACATGGTCGGCCTACCGGCCCCCGCCCGTCAGCTTGGCCGCTATCCGCACGAACTGTCCGGCGGCCAGCGCCAGCGGGTGATGATCGCCATCGCGCTGGCCTGCGACCCGAAGCTGTTGATCGCCGACGAGCCGACCACGGCGCTGGATGTCACGATCCAGGCCCAGATCCTGGCCTTGATCAACCGGCTGCGCACCGAGTTGGGCATGGCGGTGCTGCTGATCACCCATGATCTGGGCGTGGTGTCGGAGCAGTGTGACCGGGTCGGCGTCATGTATGCCGGCCGGCTGATCGAGGAGGACTCAGCGGAGCGCGTGTTCCGCCAGCCCCGCCACCCCTACACGGCAGGCCTGATCCGGTCGCGGCCGGCCGCGCACGATCGGGGCGGCCGCTTGCCGACCATCGAGGGCACGGTGCCGGCCCCGGCCGCACGGGGCGCGGGCTGTCACTTCGCCCCGCGCTGTCCCAACCGGCTGGCACGGTGCGAGAACGAAACGCCGCCGCTTGCCGCTGTCGACACTGGCAGCCGCTTCGCCTGCTGGAACCCGATCGGACCATGACCGGCGCACCGCCACTTCTCGAGGTCGAAGGTCTGACCAAGACCTATGGTCAGGGCCGCGCCGGCAAGGTGTTCGCGCTGGCCGATGTCGACTTCTCGCTGAACAAGGGCGAGACGCTGGGCGTGGTCGGCGAGTCCGGCAGCGGCAAGACCACGCTGGGGCGCACGCTGTTGCGCCTGACGGAGCCCAGCGCCGGCCGGGTGCGCGTCGACGGCGAAGACATTGCCGCCTTGTCCCTGAGCGCCTTGAAGCCGCTGCGCCGGCGCCTGCAGATCATCTTTCAGGACCCGTTCGGCGCACTGAATCCACGCCATACGGTCGGCAAGGTTATCGGCGAACCGCTGGCCGTCCACGGCGTCGGCAGCAAGGCGGAGCGCGCCGCCAAGGTGCGCGACCTGCTGGACGCGGTCGGCCTAGAGCCTGACGCGGTTGACCGCTACCCGCACGAGTTCTCGGGTGGTCAGCGCCAGCGGATCGCGATCGCCCGTGCCATCGCGCTGGAGCCGGACCTGGTGGTCGCAGACGAACCTGTCTCGGCGCTGGACGTCTCGATCCAGTCGCAGATCCTGAACCTGATCGCCGATCTGCGCCGCGAGCGCGGCATTGCCTTCCTGTTCATCAGCCATGATTTGTCGGTCGTGCGCCATGTCAGCGATCGGGTCGCGGTGATGTATTTCGGCCGTATCGTGGAACTGGCCGAAACCGATGCCCTGTTCGCCAGCCCGGCCCACCCGTACACGGTCGCGCTGTTGTCCGCCGTGCCCCACGTGGCCGGCGACGCCATGCCGGCGATCGAGCGGGTGGCGGTCACCGGCGAGCTGCCCGACCCGTCCAACCCACCACCAGGCTGCCCGTTCGCCGCGCGCTGCCCGAAGGCGATGGATGTCTGCCGGCAAGACAGGCCGCCGCTTGTCAGGCGCAACATTTCCGAGCGTGAAACCCGAGAGGTTGCCTGCCACCTGTTCAACGGCGCCGGCTGAAGCCCAAGACCCCAAATCGCGACGGCGCAGGGTCGGGCTTCGCCCAAAGCTGGACGAACCGTAGGCTGTTCCCGACCTTGATCGTTTTGTCGTCATGCCGCATCGGGCTTTCGACGACTGAAAAGTGGATCAGGTCTTTGGCCCGAACTGTCTGGCCATTCGGCTCGCGCGTTGACCGGGTTCCGTCACCATCAAGACGATTGAAGGATCGCAATCGTCCCTGTCGCCGTCCGCCAGTTGCAGAACATAGCCGCTGCCGGGCCCGTGAAAGCTGGCGGTGCCACCTGCGCTGGCCGTCTGGGTCAGTTGCTGGCTTTCAAGTCGCGCAATGTCACGCTCGATTTCCGCCACCGACCTTTGGGCAGCCTTAAGCGCTATCCGGTTCTCAAGATCGGCGAGTTCGGCGGACAACCTGTCGATATCCTCCTGCGGCCTGCCAGCGTCGATGAGTCTCTGGCGATCGCAGGTTCTCTCCGCACGCATCCGCTCGGTCTCCGCAAGCTCGGTCTGCAGCACCGCAATACGGTCAGACAGCATCGTGAGTTCGGCGTTCTTCTTGGCGATCGCAGCGGGGTGGGAGACGACGCTACCCGATGGCAGACCGTTGAACTGAACCTTCAGGGTTTCGGATCCGCCCTTCCCAATCGGGCCCATGGCCGCCTTGGCCAGTTTGCCTGCGCCGAGCTTGCGCGCCGTATGGCCCGGCCGTGCGGCGAAGCGTCTCGTATCAGCGACGCCGCCTGCGGCCACTTCGATCGGCACCGTCACGGTTCCGCCGTTGCCGTCGGAGATGGTGCAACTGATCGCGTCTTCGCCGCGATTGGAGACCGCCTCTCCCCCCACCTTCACCGTGTCGTCAGGATTGGAATCGTTGGCTGCGCAACTCGCGGGAGCGGAAACGTCACCGGCGGGTACCGCGCCAGCGACACCCTTCTCCGGATCGCCGCGCCAGCCGTCGCGAGAAGGGCCGGCGCGAACTGCGCTTTTGATTTCAGTGCGATCATCCACCATGCGAGTCTCCGATAGTTCCAGCCGCAATTCTTAATTGTATCTATTAAGAACGCGAAAGCGATGATTGTAAATTGCTATCTCGCTACAGAATTTATTTTTAGTTGCTTACAGGCGCAGCTCTCGACCTTGCTTTCACCTAAGATAGCAATGGGTGCCGACACGATCGCGCGACGCTCTCACACAGCCGCTGGGCTGGTGGGTAGCCGTTGCCCTGCACGGCTTCGATGGCTGTTTCATCGGCGCCGCACAGGGCTGGGTTCCGCGTGGCGTCAGACGAACAGCAGATCGTCCTCGGTCAGGAATGAAATGCCGGCTATCGACAGCACGTCGTCGCCGCCAAGATCAAGCGCCAGCGGATCGCCAGCACCGCCGCTGACCGCGGCGTCGCCGGCATCGACCTGACCGTCGCCATTGCTGTCGAGGTCGGCAAACGCCAGGCCGAAGCCCGAAAGCTGGATCTGATCGGCGACCTCGCCAGCGGTTCCAGTCGCCTGCTGGAAGCCAAGCAGACCGACGGCACCGTCGCCCTGGCTGAACAGGAAGACATCGCTGTCCGGCGTGCCCGTCATCGTGCCGCCAGGCTCTTGCGACGCTGTCAGGTTGGTCACAAGTGGGTTCGGCAAGATCGGCGTCGGGACGATGATCACCACACCACCACCGCCACCGCCGGGTGGCTCCTTGCCGCCACCGTCTTCCGGCGGTCGGCCGCCGCCATCGTCGGGCGGGGGAAAGATCGGCGGCTCGCCCCCTCCGCCATCACCGGGCGGCAGGACGACAGTGCCTTCGTCGACCGTCACGTTCACCGTTGCCGTCGCCATGCCGCCATTGCCGTCCGAAATCTCATAGGTGAAGCTGTCGGTGCCGACGAAACCCGCATCCGGTGTGTACAGCACCCCTTGAGAGTCGCCCGGCAAGTCGCGGATTTCGGCGGTCCCGTTGCTGGGCTCGCTGACATCGATGATGCTCAGTTGGTCCGAGTCCGGATCGGAATCGTTCCTCAGCACATCGAGGATGGGATTAAGCCCCTGCCTAATCCTGGCGTTGTCGTCGTTCGCGATCGGGTCCTGGTTCGCGGCCGCGACCGCCACGGTCGGCGCGCTGACGACGGTCTCAAAGGTGCTACCTCCGTCGGTGTAAAACACACGCACCCTCAGCTGTTGGCCGGCCAAGTCGCTGTTGGGCGTGAAACTCTGCTGGGATGCGCCCGCAATTGGGCTCCACGAGAAGTCTTCGTTAATGTCGCCGCCCGTGAACAGCTCCCATTGGTAGGTGAGTGGCCCCAAGCCGTCGGCATCGGTTAGACCGCCGACATCCGCCGTCAACGCTTGGTCCACTTCAGGGGAACCGGAGATAACTGGCAGGCCCTGCGGGTCATCGTTCACCGGGTCCACGGTCACAGTCACCGTTGCCCTGCTCTGGCCCGCGATCTCGTCTTCGATCGTGTAGGTGAAGGTGTCCGAGCCGTTGAAGTTCTCGAACGGCGTATAGGTAATGGTGCCGTCGGCATTTCTTTGCACGGCGCCATTGGTCGGCTCGGAGACATCGACCACGTCGACCGGCGCATTGCTGTCGCCAAGATCGTTTGCCAGCACGTTGATGTCGATCGGCGTGTCCTCGTCTGTCTGAACGCTATCGTCTTCGGCGCGGGAGCTTTCCAACACTTTGACGCCGACGATGATCCTCTCGCTCGCCGCCTGACGGTCGTCATTGTTCAAGACCGGGTCAGATTCAAAAGCCAGGGCTTCGACCCCGAGGACGAAATCCTCCGTCGTCGCCGGCGGCGGACGCAGAACCCAACCGCCGATCGACCCGTCATAACCAACGAAACCGCCGAAACCGGGCGGGGGAGAGATCGTGAACGCCGCGATCTCCAAGGTCAGTTCGTCGATCCGGTCGTTCGCCAGCCCTATCTCGTCATTGTGATCGCTGATCTGCTGGTTGAGATCGTCGATCTCCCGTTGCTTGGCGTCGATCTCCTGCTGCGGCGCGTTGTTGTCTTTCAGATCCGCCAGTTCCACCAGCTTATCGTCAACCTGCCGCTGCTTGGAGCCGACTTCGATCCGAAGAGACTTGATTGATGTGTCAAGGCGGCCCCGTTCCGCCTCGCGGTCGGCAATCGCGCCGGGATTCGTCACCACGGCGCCGTCCGGCACGTCGCTGAGCCGGATCAGCAAGTTCTCGGAGCCATCATCGTCCGCCAGAGATCCCCGGATACCGTCGAGGCTGATGTCGGCAAGATCGATCGTCTGAAGGCTCTCCGGCACGGTCAATCCCGGAAGGTCAGCGACGCCGTTAACCACGACCCTGACGGTGGCCATGCTGGCGTTTCCATCCGGGTCTTTGATCGTATAGGTGAACTGATCGTCGCCGCTGAAGTTGAGGTTCGGCGTGTAGCGGATGTTGCCGCCGCCCAAATCCTCCGTCGTCCCGTTCGCACCGTCGGTCACGTCTACAATGGACAGCCCGTCACCATCGCTGTCGACGTCATTGGCGACAACGTTGAACTCTTCCGGGACGTCTTCACGGACCGTAATCGCGTCATCGACTGCCTCCGGGCTTTCCCGGAGGCCGACCTTGACCTCGCCCAAGGCGCTCGCGGTCTGGGTATCCGGGCTCGCCAGCGGGTCTGACTCGGTCGCGATTGCCTCGACGGTGAGTTTGAAATCGTCGATCACGCCGTCCGGCAGTTGCAGGATGAAGCCAGGGCCAAAGCCCTTGATCTCGATATGGCCGTCTTTGTCCGCGGTTTGCGAGAGGTCCTCAACGATGGGCCTAAGCTCGTCTCGCCGGGCGACAAACTCAGCCCGCTGATCTGACAGGGTCTGCAGTTCGCCCTGCAAGGCCTCCCTGCCCTGCTCCAGCCTGGCGAGTTCACTGAGCTGATCCTCGGTTGGATCGGTGATGTTGCTTAGCTCCTCAATCGCCGCATTGGTTTCGGCAAGGTTCCTTTCGGTCTCGGCTGTCAGGGCCTCGTTTCGGGCAATATCAGCCTCGACGACCTCAAGCCGGCCATTGAATGCTCCGAAACGGCTGGGGTTCGAGATGATTGAACCTTCGGGAAGCCCACCGAACTTGACCTTCAGGCTTTCCGAATCATCCGTGTCGACCAGGCTCGCCTGGATGCCGTCGAGCGAAATCGGCGCCAAATCCGTGGTGAGGAGGCCGTCCGGCAGCGTCAGATTCGGCATGTCGGCAACGCCGCCGACGGTGACCTGGACGGTCGCGGTCTCCGCGATTCCAAAAGCGTCCGTGACGAGGTAATTGAACGTGTCGACGCCACTGAAATTGGCGTTCGGCGTGTATATCAGGTCGCCATTGTCATCGATGACGGCCGTTCCGTTCGCAGGGACACCTACCTCGAGGATCTTCAAGGATTCACCAACATCGTTGGCCGTCGCGAAGATCGTTACCGGCGCATCCTCGATCGTCGTCGCCACGTCATCCTGCGGCGCCAGCGATTCCCGCACGATGATCTGAAACGATCGCGAAATCGTCGCGGTCTCGAACTCGGGGCCGGCCAGCGGCTCGGACTCGATCGAAGTCGCATCGACCTTGATCTGGAGATTGTCGACCGTGCCTTCGGGCAACTGCATGAGAAACCCGTCGCCAAAGCCGTGGAACTCGATCTCGCCGTTCTCATCGGCCATCTGTGATAACTGCTCGTTTTGTTTGAACAGTTCTGCGACCGTTGCCTCGTTCTCTACAGTCCTTGCGACCAAGCCCTTGATCAAATCCTCGACACCCGCCTTGCGGTTTCTCAGATCCTCAAGTTCGCCTGGAGGAAAGTTCGGATCGGCCTCGGCGTCCTGAAGACGTCCGTTGAGCAGGACAAGTTCTTCTTCCGCTTCGGTGCGCTGTCGAGCCAAGGTCTGGTTTTCAGCCCTCAGATCGTCGATCTGCGTGGTGTTCGCCCCGATCGCACCCGGGTTTTCGATCTTTGTGCCCTGCGGCAGCCCCCGGAACTTGACCTTCAGGCTCTCCGAACCGTCGGTGTCCACCAGGCTGGCGTCGATCCTATCCAAGAGAATCGGCGACAGGTCGAACGTTTCCAGCGCATTCGGCAGCAAGAGATTTGGCGTGTCCGCGACGCCGCCGACCAGCACCTTCACCGATGCGTCCGAAACCCCGCCATTGCCGTCCGTGATGGTGTAGGTGAACTCGGCCTCGCCGCTGAAATTGGGGTCCGGCGTGAACGTGATCGTGCCGTCGTCATTGATGTCGGCTGAGCCATTTGAGACGCCAAGGACGTCGATCACGGTCAGGTCATCGCCGTCGCTGTCGACGTCATTGTCGAGAACGCTGATCGTCACAGGCGTGTCTTCGGCCGTAACCGCCGTATCGTCATTGGCCTCAGGGCTCTCTAAAAGGCTGACATTGATAACCACGCCGTTGACGGCTTCGCGGTCTTCGTCATCGAGCACGGGGTCTGATTCGGTGGCGATCGCCTTCACGCGCAAGATGAAGTCTTCGGTCGTGCCTTCCGCCAGCCGCAGCACGAAACCGCTTCCGAGGTCGTGGAACTCGATTTCTCCGTTCGCGTCGGCCTCCTGGGTCAACTGCTCCTTATCGAACTTCGCCTGATCAAGATCCGCCTGTGCCTTGCTGCGTGCATCGGTCTTCTCAGCCAGCTGCTTCTGAAGGTTCGCTCTCTGCTCGCGCAAAGGCGGCAGATCTTCCGAATCCGGGTTGCCTTGCTCCAGTTCTTCGATCTGTTTTGATATATCATCGATGTCTTCTTTGAGCTGCCCAAGGTCAGCACCGAGAGCGTCGATCAAGCTGCCAAGTTCGGAGATTTGGCCATCCTTTGCCGCAATCGCGGCCGGGTTCAGGATCACGGCACCCTGGGGCAGATTGCTGAACTGGACCGTCAGCTTCTCCGAGCCGTCCTTATCGACGAGGGCGGCACCAAGCTGCACAAGCTCTATGTCGGCCAAGTCTCTTGTCTCGACCGATTGAGCGGCAAAGAGCTGGGGCCGATCGGCCACGCCGCCGACGAGAACACTGACCGTCGCGGTCGAGACCCCGCCATTGCCGTCCTCGACCGTGTAGGTGAAGGTGTCGTCACCGCTGAAGTCGCGGTTCGGCCGATACTCCACGGTACCGTCGTCATTGATGACGACCGTACCGTTGGCGCCGTCCGTGACCTCCGTAATCGTCAGTTCGTCGCCGTCGCTGTCGGAGTCATTGTCGAGAACCCTGATAGTGACCGGCGTGTCTTCCTTGGTGATCGCCTTGTCGTCCTCGGCCGACGGGGATTCCTTCACGACGATTTCGATCTCGACGGAACTCTCGGCCGTGCGCACGTCTTCGCTGGCCACCGGATCGGACTCCGTGGCAATGGCGTGAACCTCAAGAACGAAATTTTCGGTCGTCCCAGGAGGTAGCTGCAGCGCGAAGCCGGCGCCCAAATCGTCGAACTCGACCATGCCGTCGGGGCCGGCCGTCTTGCTTAGCTCGCCCTTTTCCAGCTCCAACTTGGCGCGATTGGTTTCCAGTTCCAGCTTCCGTTCGAGTTCCTGTTCCAGCCTGGTTTCGGCTGCATCCCTCTGCTCGCGCAGGGCCGGCAGCCGGTCGGAGGTCGGGTCATTCTGCTCAAGATCGTCGATCAGCGCGCGCAGTTCCACGAGTTGACCTTCAAGCGCGCCTGTCTCTTCCTGCAGCCGAGCAATCTGATCATTCAAGACCGCGATCTGTGCTTCCTTGTCGGCGATTGCGGCCTTGTTCAGGATCACCGCACCTTCCGGCAGGTTGCCGAACTTGACCTTCAGCCGTTCGGAGCCATCCCGATCAACCAAGCGCGCAACCAGATCGGCGAGCATGATTTCTTCAAGATCAAGCGTCTCCAATGACTTAGGCGCCATTAGAGATGGCGCATCGGCAACGCCATCGACCTGAACCGCGACGGTCGCCGACGACGTTCCGCCATTACCGTCCGAGATGGTGTAGCTGATCGTGTCCTGGCCGCTGAAATTCTCAGGCGGCGTATACCGGAGCGTGCCGTCGGTATTGATCTCAACCCTTCCGAAGGTGGCCGTGGCTTCGGTGACAGTCAGCGGATCGTTGTTGGGGTCGCTGTCGTTGGCCAAGACATTGATCGAAATCGCTGCGTCTTCGATCGTGGAGGCCTCATCGTCGACCGCCTCCGGGTCGGACGCGACCGGGTTGCCATCAATGTCGAACAGGCCGTCGTCGAACTTCAGGAACTCGAAGCTCCTCAGCGTGTCAGTCTCGCCGTTGCGCAAGTCGGTTACGAAGGTGAAACCGAAGAAGCTGGTGATCCTGTAGTCCGACCTGTCACCGTCGAACTGCGCCGTGTCGATGCCCCTGCCACCATCGGCGAAGTCCGTGCCCAGGCCGGTCTTGACCAGGTCGTCCCCGGAACCGGCGAAAACTCGGTCGTTGCCATCGCCGGCATAAACGACGTCATTGCCGCCCCTGGCAAAGATCCGATCGTTTCCAGCCCCGGCCAGAATGAGATCGTCCTGCCAGCTGCCGCGCAGAAAGTCTGCGCGAGCCGTGCCTTCGATGGTGTTGAGCTCCTGGTCCATGCGAGCCTCCTCTAACGTGTGACATCAATTCTTAATTGTAGGCTTCTAGACACATCGACCTGCGTTTGTAAATTGATTTCCTCGATCACAATTAATTTATGATTGCGGCATGCGGTCGCGGCAGCCGCCCCGTTCCCCGCCAAGCGGGACTGGAATGAAGCGTCCGGCGTGTCTTGCCGCGAACGGCGTGACTGCGGCTAGTCGGCTATCGTCGCGAGCGCCGCAAGAATGAGTTGTAGAGGTTGCGCACGGATTTGGCGGACGCGGTCGCCGACAACGCACCAGCCATCGACCTGGACGGGCCGGGGCAAGTCGACGCCGCTTGGTCTAGCCCTTGTTTTTTGTCAAGACCGGTTGGCCGTGGTGTCGACCTGGTCCGTCGGGTTGCACACCGTCAGGCGTCCCCTGTCCTGAATGGTGCTGGAAAGGACCAGGCCCTAAAGGCGTGTCCCGCTCTCCGCGTCGAACAGGTGGATCTGGTCGAGATCGAGGACCATGGGCACCGTGCCGGTCGGCAGATCGCCGGAGACGCGGTAGAGTTTGGCAACCACCTCCTCGCCGCCGAGATCGATGAACACCAGGGCCTCGGAGCCCAGCGGTTCGACCAGAACGATGGGCAGGTCCATCTGATGCGCGTGGCCGATCGCGCCGGCGTCGGCGGCCTGGCGCGGGACCAGGCCCTCCGGCCGGAAGCCGAACGTGACGGGCATGCCGTCGGTCGCGCCTGCCAGCACGCTATCGGGCAGCGGGATGAACACGCCCGTGCCGATCGTGACACCGGATCGATCGGCAGACCGGTGCACCACGGCCGGCAGCAGGTTCATCGGCGGGTTGCCGATGAAGCCGGCGACGAAGGTGCTGGCCGGCTGGTGGAAGATCTCGTAGGGCGTGCCGACCTGCTCGATCCTGCCGTCGCGCATGACGACGATGCGATCGGCTAAGGTCATGGCCTCGACCTGATCGTGGGTCACGTAGATGACGGTGGTCTGAACCCGCTGGTGCAGCTTCTTGATTTCCGTGCGCATCTGGGCACGCAGCTTGGCGTCCAGGTTCGACAGCGGCTCGTCGAACAGAAAGACGTCCGGATTGCGCACGATGGCGCGGCCCATGGCGACGCGCTGGCGCTGGCCACCGGACAGTTGCGCCGGCCGCCGGTCGAGCAGCGATGTCAGGCTCAGCGTTTCCGACGCCTTGCCCACCCGCTCGCTGATCTCCGCCTTCGGCCGGCCGGCGATCTTCAGGCCGAACCCTTGATTCTCGGCCACGGACATATGGGGGTAGAGCGCATAATTCTGAAACACCATGGAGATGTTGCGCGCCCTGGGCGGCAACTGGTTCACCACGCGTTCGCCGATCCTGACCGTGCCTTCGGTGATGGTTTCCAGCCCGGCGATCATGCGCAGGGTCGTCGACTTGCCGCAGCCGGACGGGCCGACCAGAACGACGAACTCGCGGTCCTCGATCTCAAGGCTGATCGGATGCACGGCGACGACGGAGCCGAAGCGCTTGGCGACGTTTTCCAGGTTCACACTGGCCATCCGGGCCCCCTACCCCTTTACCGCGCCGGCGGTCAGCCCGGCGATCAGATAGCGCTGGATCAGGGCGAAGAAGATCGCCGGCGGGATCAGCGCCAAGGTGGCCGCCGCCATCATCTGCCCCCAATCGACGCCGGACCGGCCGATGAAGGTGATCAGGCCGACGGCGAAGGTCTTGGAGGTCTCGGTGCTGATCAGCATCAAGGCCAGCAGCAACTCGCTCCAGGCGGCCGTGAACACGAAACCGAGGGTCGCGCCGATGCCGGGCAGCGACAGGGGCAGGATAACCCGCACCAGGGCACCCGGCCTCGTACAGCCGTCGATCATCGCCGCCTGTTCCAGTTCCGCCGGAATGCCGTCCAGGAACGTCGCCATCAGGAACGACGCGAACGGCAGGTTGAAGGCGGTGTAGACGATGATCAGGCCGAACAGATTGTCGGTCAGCCCCAATGGCGCCAGCAGCCGGTAGATCGGCGCGATGACCATCACCAGCGGGAAGAGCTGGGTGATCAGCAGCAAGGCCAGCAGCAGCTTCTTGCCGCGAAAGCGAAAGCGCGACAGGGCATAGCCGACGGCCGCCGCCAGCGCGGTCACGATGATCGAGGTGCCGACGCTGACGATGACCGAGTTCAGGAAATAGATCGGAAACGGGCTGTTGTTGGCGACGAAGACGAAGTTTTCGAAGGTGAAGCTCGACGGGATGATCGTCGGGCCTTCGGCGTAAAGCACGTGATCCGGCGTCACCGCGATGCGCAGCAGCCAGGCGAGCGGAAAGAGCGCGAAGATTAGATAGGCTGCCAGCGCGCCATAGCGCCCAGCGGTGGCGAGCGGCCGCATCATGACGGCATCAGCCTTTGGCGCATGGTCAGGATCACCAGGGCGCAGGCCAACAGCAACAGCATCAAGACCGTCGCCAAAGCCGACGCGTAGCCGAAATCGAGCCCGCGATAGGCCGTCGTGAACAGGTAGGACGGCAAGATTTGCGTCGCATTGGCGGGGCCGCCGCCGGTCATGACGAAGATCAGGTCCGGCGAGTTGGCGATCCAGACGGTGCGCAGCATCACGGTGATGGTGATCGTCGGCATCAGCAGCGGCCAGGTGATGGCCCGGAATCTCTGCCAGGGATTGGCGCCGTCGATGGCGGCGGCCTCGTAAAGCTCATTGGGAATCGAGCGCAGCGCGGCCAAGAGCGTGATGGCGAAGAACGGAATGCCCCACCAGACCATGGCCACGATCGGCCCATAGAGCGCCAGGTCGGGATCGGCCAGGATGTTTCGGGGCTCGTCCAGAATGCCGAGGAATGCGAGCCCGTGGGGAATGGGGCTGATCAGCGGGTTGAACAGCCATTGGAAGTTCAGGCCGGACAGGAAGGTCGGCACGGCCCAGGGCAGGAAAATCAGTGCCTGATAGACCCGCCGGCCGAAAAACGGCTTGTTCAGTAACAGCGCGAGGCCGAGCCCGAGCGCGAATTGCAAGGCGACGGACCAGCCGGTCCATTCGATGGTGTTGACGAGCGAGAGCCAGAAATTCGGATCGCTCCACATCTCGACATAGTGCTCAAAGCCGATATAGCGCCGCATCTGCGGCAGAAAGATCACGAAATGCTGGAACGAATAGGAAATGCCGATCGCCAGCGGCACCAGCATGACCAGGATGATGGTCAGCAGGCCGGGCGCGACATAGAGGTAGGGCTCGACCGCCCGCAGCACCGGCTGGAAGAAGCCTTCCCGGTGATGGGGCGGTCGCGCCTGGACAGATCCGCGCGCCGGATCGGCAAACGTCACGGAACGATCCTATCTACCCTTGCCTATCGGGTCCTACCTTACTGGGCCTGCAGATAGGCCTGCTGTGCCTCGGTCAGGAACTCGGCCCACTCATTGGCCAGTTCCTCGGCCGTCATCTGGCCCAGCAGGGCAGCCTGCGAGGTCTCAACGGCCATGACGTCGAAGAAGTAGCCCAACTCCGGCAGGTGCGCCGGCCAGGGCCTCAGATCATAGCGCGGGTCGGCCAGTTCCTCGAAGAAGCCGGCATAGACGTCGCTCTGGAAATAGGGGTCGTCGGCCGCCCCTTCCGCGGCCGGCACGACGCCGACCAGCTTGGCCCATTCCAGGTTGTTGTCGTACTGCGACATGAAGTCGATGAACGACCAGGCGATGTCCGGGTTGGGCGAGGCGGTCGAGATCGACCAGCCACTCATCCCCATCGGCGGGGTGACGGTCCCGTGCGGACCAAGCGGCACCGGAATGACGCTGAACTGATCTTCCTCAAGCCGTTCAGTGACCTGGATCAACGCGTCCTGGTCCTGGTCGAGGAAGGCGCAGTTCTGGGTGTAGAAGCCGGCAACCTGCTCGTTGAACGCCCAGTTGACCGAGTCCGGCGGGGCGCCGCCATTCTGGTAGAGGTCGATCATGGCCTGGATGGCCGCGATGCCTTCCGGCGTGTTGAAGATGCTGTTGCCTTCCTCGTCCCACCATTCGCTCGACCCGGTCATCGCCGACATGAACAGCCACCAGCCGACGAAACCGCCGCGCGCACCGCGCAGGCAATAGCCGTAGCGACCTTCCAGGTTCTCCGACACCTGCATCACGGCCGCGATGAACTCGTCCAACGTCTCCGGCGGGCTTTCCACGCCAGCCTCTTCCAGCATCTCGCGGTTGTAGAAGAGCGCCCGGATGAAAAAGCCGTAAGGCACGAACATCGGCCGATCGTCGTAGATATAGGCCTGCTCCATCGCGCCCTCCGATATCGGAGGGTTGTCGCCCCACTGGTCGAAATAGGTCTGCAGATCGACCAGGGCACCGGCACCGTCGAGGGTCGAGATCCAGCGTTCCGGCATTTCGAAGACGTCGATCTGCTCGCCAGACTGGGTCATCGTCAGCACACGCTCGAACGACGTGTCCCAGGGGATTGAAATCAGCTCGACCTCAACGCCCGGATTTTCCGATTCAAACGCCGTGATCAGGTTTTCAAAAAGCTGGGTCCGGGCCGGCGTCGTCAGCACCTCGACGACACGCAGGGTTTGTGCCGTTGCACTCGCCGCGGCGAGCAGGGCAGCCGTCCCAGCGGCGGCCATCAGCAGTTTTCTCATCTCTCAGTTTCCTCCTGTTCTTACCAGATAGCTCCGCCCCAAACGGACGTTACGAGCCCACGCGTCAAACCGCCCGCGCAAGACCTTGCTCAGGCGGCGTTAAGGGCGCGGTCCAGGTCGCGCCACAGATCTTCCGGCTCCTCCAAGCCGACATGAATGCGGATCAGATTTGTCGGAACATCGAACACATCGAAGGGCTGGCTCACCCCCGGCTGGGTGCGCCCCAGCTGGGCCGGGAAAGCCAGGCTTTCGTGACCACCCCAGCTGACGCCCAGCCGGAAGATTGACAGCCCGTCGCAAACCTGCCGGGCCATCGCAGCGTCGCCGTCGACGGCAAAGCTGAACAGGCCGGACCCGCCGGTCAGACTACCCCATTCGGTGCGGTTCAACAGCGGATGGTGCACGGTTGCGACACGCGGATGGTCGGCCAGCCGTCGAGCGATCTCCAGGCCCGAGGCATGGTGCCTCGCCATACGCAACGGCAGGGTGCGCAACCCCCGGACCAGCAGCCACGCATCGAACGGCGACAATTTGGCACCCAGGCTGGGCAGAACGAGCGTGTTGATCTGCTCGATGAGTTCGGTCCGGCCCGCCACCACGCCGGCAACGGTATCACTGTGCCCGCTGAGATATTTCGAGGCCGAATGGACCACCAGGTCGGCGCCCAAAGACAAGGGGTTCTGGAACACCGGGCTGGCCCAGGAATTGTCGACGATGGTCAGCGCGCCCGCTCGCCGCGCGATCTCGATCTGGGCCGGCAGGTCATGCAGGTGGAACAGCATGCTGGTCGGGCTTTCCAGATACACCATCGCCGCCCCGTCGCAGGCATCGGCCAATGCGGTCAGGTCTTCGCCATCGACGAACACGGTTTCGATGCCCAGCCGTTTCATCAGGCCGGTCATCAGGCGATAAGCGTCGGGATAGAGATGACGGACCGCCACCAGACGGTCCCCGGTTTTCAGGAACGCCAACAGCGCGCCGGAAATCGCGGCCATGCCGCTGGCGAACCCTCTTGCCTCCTGCGCCCCTTCCAGCATGGCCAGCTTGGCCTCGAACGCCTGAACCGTGGGGTTGCGCCCCCTCGTGTAGACCGGCCGGTGCATGGGGTCGGCAAAGGCCGCCTCCATCTCCGCCACCGTTTCGAAGGTGAACAGAGAGGTCTGCACGATCGGCGGCACGACGGCACCGAAGGCCGCCTGCTCGCTCATGAGCCGGGTGGTGACGTCCGGCCGCCCGTCGGCGGCCACGGTCGCCTCGGGTTCAGCGCTCATTGCGTGTCGCCTGGCTGGGGCCGGAGCCTTGGGCGCGGATCTCGGTCTCGACATAGTCGACGATGCCGCGGGCTGCTGCGGCAGCGGCGTCCGGATCACGCCGGGCGATGGCCTCGAACATCACCCGGTGCAGGGGCATGGAGCCATCGGTATAGGGCTGGATAAAGGGGTTGGCGTCGTTGGCGTTGAAGGCGTCGTTGAAACGGTTGATGACGCTTTCGTAAATCTGCCCGAACACCGGGTTGTGCGAGGCCTCGAAGACCGAGAGGTGAAAGGCCCTGTCTTCCGCCACGGCGACGCCGAATTTGGCATAGGTGTCCTCAAGGTCGATCAGGCGCCGCTCGATGATCTCCAGGTCGCGTTTGTCGGCGCGCACCGCCGCCAGCCGCACGCTCTCCGCCTCGACTACGCGGCGCAGTTCAAGAACGTAAAGCACGGCCTGGCGTTCCAGCCGCAGCGTGATCGGTGCGTGCAGATCGTTGCTGCCGATGTCGATCGCCAGGAACGTGCCCCTGCCCTGCTGGCGCTTGACGATGCCCAGCGCCTCCCAACTGACCAGCGCCTCGCGAATGGTGGCGCGGCTGACACTCAACCGGCTGGCCAGGTCCCGTTCGGCCGGCAACGCATCGCCCTTGGCCAACCCGCTGCGCAAGATGAAATCCGACAGGGCGCGCAGGACCGCCTGGCCGCTGCTGACGTGCTGGGTCGGCTGTAACAGGCCAAGCAGCGGGCCGTCGCTCTCGGGCCTCTCGGTGACCGTTCCCGTCTCGCCGTCCTGGTCCAAATTCCTACACGTGCACTGAGTGGTCGGATGGTCTGACCAATTTGAAGGGCCATCGACTGTCTTGTCAACACCTGACCCCCGCTCGTCGCCTGCAGATCGCACTTTTGGAGCATCGACACCGGGAGAACACGCGCGGTACCGTCGCACCAAAATGACAGCGGCGCGCTTTCAGATCGACACTGTGCCATGACCGAAAGCGTGCCGACGAGGAGTGTGCGAATGAAGCGCCAAGGTCGTATCGCGCCGATCACCTTTCTTGCGATGGGTTTGGCGGCTGGCTCGGCAGGAGGGCAAAGCTATCCGGTCTATCTCGTCGCAGGGCACTCGCCGGTTTTCCCGTGGATCAAGCACCTGACGGAGAGCTTCATACCGGCCGTCGATGCGGCGCTGGAAGGCACCGGCTATGAGATCGAGTGGAAAGAGTTCTACGGCGGCAGCCTGGCAACTCTCGGAGGTGTGTTGGAAGCGGTCGAAGCAGGCTTGGCCGACATTGCCCTTGTTATGATTGCCTTCGAGCCCGCGAACCTGCCCTTGCAGAACATCTCCTACATCGCTCCATTCGGGTCACCCTCACCGGAAGTGGTTGTTATGATCATGGACGCGTTGCACGGCGAAGTGCCTGGCATGCTGGAGAGTTGGCGCGCTTATGGCCTGGAGTATTTGGGCGGCGGCTTCGCGCTTGACGATTATCTGCTGATGACGCGCTTCCCGGTCAACAGCGTGGACGATCTGCAAGGCCGCCGCATCGGTGCGCCCGGGGCAGCCGTCAACTGGGTGCAGGGAACCGGCGCTGTCGGCGTTTCCAGCGATCTCAGCCGCTACTACAACGATATCCATATTGGCGTCTATGACGGCGCGATCGTGTTTGCTACGGCCGCCGTGCAGGCGCGCCTGCAAGAGGTCGCGCCCTACATCACGATCACCAATTTCGGCGCGCAATATGGCGGCCCGCTCGTCGCCAACCGGGCCTGGCTGGAGGGCCTACCGGACGAAGTCGTTGCAGCACTAAGACAGGGCGCGGCGGACTTTGCGCAAGCGTACCTCGCCGATCAGCCAGAGCGCGTCGAGGCCGCCCTGCAATCGATGATCGACGATGGCGCGATCATCACGAGCCTCCCGGAAACCGCCCGTATCGATTGGGCCGGATCGCTAACCGATGTTCCATCGCAATGGGCCACTTTCGCCGACGGGAGAGGCCTGCCCGGAACAAAGGTCCTTACCGCCTTCATGCAGGCGCTAAGAGACGCGGGTGCCAGGCCGCCTCGGGATTGGGACATCGTGCTCCCCGAAGAATCAGCCATCTCGCCTATTGACTGATCGATCGATAAAACCAAAGATGGTTGCTGGAAGAGAGGTGCGGAAAGCGCCCTACCGCTGAGACGGGAGGCTCGACTGGCTGCCGAAGGCACGCGCGCGGCGATCTTGGACGCGGCGGAAACCGTCTTTGCGGAGGCCGGCTTTGCCGGCGCCTCGATGCGGGCGATCGCCCAGCGGGCCGGTGTCAACCAGCCCCTGATCCATTATCACTTCGAAAGCAAGGACCGGCTTTATGCCGAGGTGATCAACCGGCGGGCGGGAGACATCAACGGCCGCCGGACGGCCGCGCTTGACGCGCTGATCGCGGAGGCGGCACCCAAGAACCCGCCCTTGGAGGCGGTAATCATCGCCCTGCTGCGGCCCACAATCGAGCTAGGGCACGATCCCGAACGCGGCGGTCAGCACTACGCCAATCTGGTGGTGGCGCTGGGCAACGGCACCGACGAGCGGTCGATCCGGCTGACGGCCGAGCACTACAATCCGATCGCGCGGCGGTACATCGAGGCCATTCGCACCGCCCTGCCCCGGCTCAGTCACGCCGATGCCGTGCGCGGCTATCTCTACGCCATCTCGATCGCGTTGCCGCAGATGGCGCGCACCGGCCGGGCGGCTTCCCTGTCCGACGGCGGGGCCGACGACAGCGATGTCGACACGATCCTGTCGCGCACCGTGCCCTTCATCTGCGCCGGCCTGCGCGCGCTCGCCGATACGCCCGCACCATCACAAAAAGAACAGACCATCCAGCGTGAAAAGGAGGAAACCCGATGAAAACCCCATGGCGCACCCTGACCGCCGCGACCGCCCTTTGTCTGTCGGCGAGCATGGCCGCGGCGCAGACCTATACGGTCAATGTCGTAAATGGCCATCCACCGATCTTTTTGTGGGTCAAGCACCTGACCGAGACCTTCATCCCGACCGTCGACGCGGCCCTGGAAGGCACCCAATACGCCATCGACTGGAACGAGTTCTATGGCGGCGAACTGGCCGCCGTCGGTGGTGAGTTGGAGGCTCTGGAGGACGGGCTGGCCGAGGTCGGTGTCGTGCCGACGGTGTTCGAGCCGTCGAACCTGCCCTTGCAGAACGTCACCTACGTCACGCCGTTCGGTTCGCCGTCGCCCGAGTTGATCCTCTCGGTCATCGACGATCTGCATGAAGACGTGCCGGGCGTGGTGGAAAGCTGGCACACCTATGATCTGGAGTATCTGGGCGGCGGCTTCGCGCTCGACGACTATTTGCTGATGACCACCTTCCCGGTCGAGAGCCTGGACGATCTCGAAGGCCGTCGCATCGGCGCGCCGGGCCCGGCCGTGAACTGGCTTGAAGGCACCGGCGCGGTCGGCGTCTCCGGCAACCTGACCACCTACTACAATGACATTCAAACCGGCGTTTTCGAAGGGGTGGTTGTCTTTGCCACGGCCGCGGCACCGGCGAGGCTCTATGAGGTCGCGCCCTATATTACGATCACCAACTTCGGCGCCCAGTACGCCGGCTCGGTCGTTGCCAATCGTCCCTGGCTGGAGGCCATGCCTCAAGAAATCCAAGACGCGTTCCATGAGGCCGCCGAGGCTTACACCGTTGCCTACATCGCCGAACAGGCCCAGCGCATTGCTGGTGCCATGCAGGCCATGGTCGATGGCGGCGCCACTGTCACGCAATTGCCGCCCGGCGAACGGGCCGAATGGGCAGCCGCGCTGCCCAACGTGGCAGTCGAATGGGCGGCGAACGCAGATGAGCAAGGCCTGCCGGGCTCTACCGTGCTCAGCGCCTACATGGACGCGCTGCGCGGTGCCAATGTCGCGCTGGCACGCAGCTGGGATCAGGAATAGGCGCGTAGAGCTCTGATCTCGTGAGCACCCGCGCCCCCGCGCCGACCGGCTGGCGACCCTTTGACCGGGTCGCTGGCTGGGTCGACCATGTCACCTCGGTGATGAACGCGATCGGCACGGTCTGGATCCTGGCCCTGATGCTGCTGATCAGCGCCGACGTGGTCGGGCGCGGCACTTTCGGCAACCCGATCGCCGGCGTGCCGGAAATGGTCTCGCTGTCGATCATGGGCATCGTGTTTCTGCAACTTGCCAATACGTTGCGGGCCGGGCGGCTGACCCGGTCCTACGCCCTGTTGTCTGCCTTGGGTCAACGGTTGCCGCGCTTGGCCGCCACTATCGACGCCCTGTTTCATCTGGCGGGCGCGGTGCTGGTCTGGGTCATCCTGTCCAGCTTCTACCCGCGCTTTGTACGATCCTGGGAACGGGACGAGTTCGTCGGGGCCATCGGCAACTTCACCGCACCGACCTGGCCGATCAATCTGATCGTGCTGATCGGCGCGGCGGCCATGCTAGTGACCTTCCTCATCGGCGCGATTGGCCTTGCCATTCAGGCCATTCGCGGGCCGAACTCATGACGCCGCTCGATATCGGCATCCTGTCCCTGGTGGCGATGGTGCTGCTGGTCTATTCCGGCTTGCATGTCGCGATCGCGCTGGCGCTGGTCAGCTTCGTCGGCGTCGCCTTGATCCGCGACAGCACCGTGCTGGCTGGCCGGCTGATGGCGCTGGCCACGGGCGAGAGCATCTCCAGCTACCTGTTCGGCGTCGTGCCGCTGTTCGTACTGATGGGCCTGGTCGTGGCCGAGGCGGATATCGGCAAGGATACGTTCGACGTCGCCAACCGGGCCTTTCGGCGCATCAAGGGCGGTCTTGGCATGGCCACGGTCGGCGCCAATGCTGTCTTCGCCGCCGTGACCGGTATCTCGATCGCCTCGGCCGCCGTCTTCGCCCGGGTCGCGGTGCCGGAGATGCTGCGCGTCGGCCACCGGCCGCGCTTCGCGGTCGGGGTCGTCGCCGGCTCGTCCGTCCTGGGCATGCTGATCCCGCCGTCGTTGCTGCTGATCCTCTATGCCGTGCTGTCGGAACAATCGGTCGGCGCGCTGTTCATCGCCGGCATCCTGCCGGGTCTGGCGCTGTCCGTTGCCTTCTGCCTGGCGATCTACATCATGGCGACGCGCTTCAAGGGCTTCACCGGCGTTGCCGTGCCGCCGCCACAGGACGATGACGGCAGGCTGAACATCCTGACCAAGCTGCTGCCGCTGGTCGCACTGGTCTTTCTGGTCCTGGGCGGCATTTATGGCGGCTGGTTCACACCGACCGAGGCCGGCGCCATCGGTGCCCTGGGCGCAATCGTCATCGGCGCGGCCAAGCGGCGGCTGGGCTGGCGCCGCCTGTGGAAGGTGACGATCGAAACCGGCCACATCACGGCCGCGATCTGCTTCCTGATCATCGCCGCGACCATGTACAGCCGCATGCTGTCCATGAGCGGGCTGCCCGAGGTGCTGGCCGCCTGGATCACGACCGCCGAGTTTGGCGTCTACGGCATGATCGCGCTGTATGTGCTGGTCATCATCGCCATGGGCACGATCCTCGACAGCTCGTCGATCATGCTGATCGTGCTGCCCCTGGTCCTGCCGGTGGCGATCGAACTGCAGCTGGATCTGGTCTGGTTCGGCATCATCACGGTGCTCGCCGTCGAGATCGGCCTGTTGACACCGCCGATGGGTCTTTCGGTCTTCGTGATCAAGGGCACGCTTGCCGACCAGAACATCTCGCTGGGCGACATTTTTAAGGGCGCGGCGCCGTTCGCGCTGATTATGCTGCTGGTGCTGATCCTGGTGATCGCCGTGCCCGGTCTCGCCTTATGGCTGCTCTAGGGGGCAACCTATGCCAAGACGCTTCATCGACATCTCGGTTCCCCTGGAGGCGGACATCGCCTCCGACCCGCCGGGCTACACGCCCGAGATCGACTATCTGGACCACAAGCAGACGGCCGGTGCCGTCGCGTCATTCTTTCCCGGCCTTGAGGTCGATCAGTTGCCGGACGGCGAAGGCTGGGCGATCGAATGGTTGAAGCTGACCACGCACACCGGCACCCATCTGGATGCGCCCTATCACCACCACTCGACGATGAACCGCGCGCTGAACGGCGGCGAGCCGGCCTGGACCATCGACCAGGTGCCGCTGGACTGGTGCTTCAACCCTGGCGTGAAGCTGGACTTTCGCGCCTCTGACGACGGCTACGTCGCCACGGCCGCCGATGTCGAGGCGGAACTGGCGCGCATCGGCCACGACCTCCAGCCGCTCGACATCGTGCTGGTCAACACGGCCGCCGGTGCCGCCTATGGTCGCGACGACTACGTTTCCAAGGGCTGCGGCCTGGGGCGCGAGGCGACGCTCTACCTGCTGGAACGCGGCGTGCGCGTGACCGGCACCGACGCCTGGAGTTGGGACGCGCCCTTCGTCCACACACGCCGGAAATTCGAGCAGACGCACGACCCGTCGCTGATCTGGGAGGGGCATCGGGCCAGCATGGAGATCGGCTATTGCCACATCGAAAAGCTGGCCAACCTGGAGACCCTGCCCGACCACGGATTCACCGTCTGCTGCTTCCCGTTCAAGATCAAGAAAGGGTCCGCCGGGTTCACCCGCGCGGTTGCGATCATCGACGATTAATCCCAGCCGTCTCCGACCTTCGTTTTGACCCAGGTCAACAAGTGGCCGCGGACCTTTGATTACAGACGGTAAGGTGCCACCTTAGGCGCTGAACGCCTTGGCCTGCCGGGCCGCTGTCGACGAACGGGTTTGCATGATCGATCTGGTCGCCGCCTCTGTGTTCTACCAAGTGGCGGCCCTGTTGGTCCTGGCGGCACTGGTCGGCCTGATCGGCACCTTTTTTCGCCAGCCCCTGATCGTCAGCTTCATCGCCGTCGGCATCATCGCCGGCCCGTCCGTCACCGGCCTTGCCAGGGCGCACGAGCCGATCGAGTTGCTGGCCGAACTGGGCATCGCGGTGTTGCTGTTCCTGGTTGGGCTCAAGCTTGACGTCAAGCTGATACGCACCCTCGGCTTCGTGGCGCTGATCGCCGGCCTGGGGCAAATCACCTTCACCGCCGTCATCGGCTATTGGTTGAGCCTTCGGCTGGGGCTCGATGCGATTACCAGCTTCTATGTCGCCATCGCGCTGGCCTTTTCCAGCACCATCATCGTCGTGAAGCTGCTGTCCGACCGGCGGGAAATCGACTCCCTGCACGGGCGCATCGCGCTCGGCATCCTGGTGGTCCAGGATCTGGTGGTCGTGCTGGCGATGATCGCGATGTCGGCGGTCGGCGTGGGCGGTGCGGAGGGCGCAACGTTCGCCGATGTCGGGCTGATCGTGGTCTATGGCATCGCCATGCTTGCGGTGGTCGGCCTCTTCATCCGTTACGCCGCCGACCCGCTGGTCCACCGCCTGGCGTCGTCGCCGGAACTGCTGGTCTGTTTTGCCATCGGCTGGGCGGCCCTGTTCGCGGCGGTCGGTGATTTCGCAGGCTTCAGCAAGGAACTTGGCGGCCTGCTGGCCGGCGTCTCCCTGGCATCGACCAGCTTTCGCGAGGCGATCGCGGCGCGCCTGACGCCTCTGCGTGACTTTCTGCTGCTGTTCTTCTTCGTCGTCCTGGGCTCGCAGATCGATCTGTCGGTGATCGGCACCCAGATCGGTCCGGCCATCGTTCTGTCGCTGTTCGTGCTGATCGGCAAACCCTTGGTCGTGCTGACCATCGCCGGCCTGATGGGCTATCGCAAGCGGACAGGGTTCCTGGCCGGACTGACCCTGTCACAGATCAGCGAGTTCTCTCTGATCTTCATGGCGATGGGTGTCACGGTCGGCCAGGTCGGCACGGAGGCGCTTGGCCTGGTGACCCTGGTCGGCCTCCTGACCATCGCGCTGTCGACCTATGGTATTACCTACGGCCATCAGCTCTTTCGGCTGCTGGAGCGCGCTCTCTCGCTGTTTGAGCGCCGGGGCACGCCGCGCGAGCGCGAGCAGCAGCAGGCCACGCCGGAGGGTGTGTTCGATGTGATCCTGTTCGGCCTGGGCAGGTTCGGCGGCGCCATCGGCCAGCGGCTGGAGGCCCAGGGTACGCGCGTCCTTGGTGTCGACTTTAATCCCTCCGCCGTGAGGTTATGGCGGCAGGAAGGGTTCGTCGGCGCCTTTGGTGATGCCTCCGACCCCGAGTTCGTCGGCCATCTTCCGCTGGAGAGCGCCCAATGGGTCGTCACGTCGGTGCCCGAGCCGGTGGCCGGGGTGACCCACGACGACACGCGGCTGGCGCTGATCCATGCGCTGCGGGCCCATGGCTTCCGAGGTCGGATCGCGGTCACCTGCCACCGGTTGCGCGATCGCGACTGGCTGCTGGAATCCGGCGCCGACCTGGTGCTGCTGCCGTTCCAGGACGCCGCCGACCAAGCGGCCGCCTTGCTGATGGGCGCGCAACCAAGCCCCAGGCTGGAGGTCGTGGAGCCCGACGATCAGCAGCCGCTGGCGTCCTGAGGTTCCACGAGGCCTCAGAAGCCGTTCGCCGATGATGCGATCGGACAGGCCGAGCTGGCATGCGCGGAAGTGTCGAGCAAGGTGGTGACATCGACTTCGCAGATCGTCCCGTCGATCGAACAGGCGAGGCTGGTACGGGCGGTGATGCGAATGCCGCCGACCCTGTCGTCATCGAAAAACACCTGCCGCCGGCTGCCGTCCGCGCCGCGCCAGCCATCGGCGATCGCCGCCGACAGGTCTTCGGCATCCTCGCCCTCGACGCGGTAGACAACCCGGGTGACGTTGTCCATCGCCGCCAGCAGCGGTTCGGAGCCCGCGAACCAGGCCGACTGCTCCGCATCGATGTAGCTGAAAACCGCCGCTGCGTCGCTTTCGTCCCAGCCATCGGGGCCAACGGGAACCGCGACGCGCCCAATCTCGGCACGACAGCCCTCGCCATCGCATGACAGCCGTACGTGGCTGGCGAACGACCATGGCCCGACCGCGTGCAGCTCGCCCGCCCACGACAGGCCACTGGCATCGCCCAGGATGGTGGCAACAGCATCGGCGTCACATCCTGTCAGCCGCAGATCAGTCTCAAAGGCAGAGGCCGGCGTGGCCAGCAGCCCGACAGCGCCAAAAGACGCAATCATCAAGCGCCGGGACCAGCCGGCGCCTGGGGATCGATCGCTCATCCCTAAACACTCCAAAATGTCTTGATCGATGGCGCAATTGCGCCTTTGCCGTGAGTATCTACAGGGCACGTCAAGTGCCCGTGAATCACCCAAATCGACGCAGACCCTAGCCCTCAACCGGCCGACACAGCCATGCGCCTATTGCACCAGAGGGCTGCTTGCCGCGTTGAACCGGATGCCCTGGATATTGGCCTGGCCGGCCAGCAGTTGGACGAACTGCGCCAACGCCCGGCGCCAGCTTGCCTCCTGCAAATAGTCCGCAATGCGCTGGTGCACGGCATCGAAGGGCAGTTGGCGGCCTTCAATCTTGTGGTCGAGCCGCAGAACATGCACGCCATAGCGCGATTTAACCGGCACCGGGCACAGCTGCCCAGGTTCAAGCGCAAGGAGGAACGTCTCGACCTCCGGCACCGTATCGCCGCGCGAGACCTGGCCCAGGCGGCCGCCATCCTTGCCTGAGGGGCAGTCAGACTTCTCTCGAGCGATATCTTCGAAAGACGCCGGGCTGGTTTGTAAATACGAGATAATCTCCATGGCCTTGTCGGCGGCCTTTTGATAGGCGGCTTCATCATCCGGCGACGCGGCCAGCAGAATGTGCGAGGCCTCGTAGAGATCCTGGCTCATGAACCGGCGCCGATTGTTGTCGTAGTAGCGCCGACAGCTATCCGCGTCGGCTGCCGGCACGGAGAGCGCGTTCTCGAGCAATTGGCGGATCAGGGCATTGTCGTCCGTCTCCCGTCGCCCGCTGTCGGACACGTGCGGAGCCGGCGTCAACCCCTGGCGCCGCGCCTCCTGTAGCAGCAGTTCGCGAACGACGAGGGCCTCCCTAGCATCCGCCAACGCCCTATCAGGCGACGCCGACGGGTGGTTCTGCGCCTCCGCCAGAATCGCCGCGCGATCGATCTCCACCCCGTTGACGAAGGCCGATTGCATGGCCCCTACTCCGCCGGGGCCGACGGAATGCCCGCCGCATTGCCGCGCTCGCGACGGCGATAGGTGCGCACGACCTGATAGCCCGGCCGCCAGAGATAGCGCAGCGGCACGCTCAGCATGTGGACCAGGCGTGTGAACGGGAAGATCAGGAAGATCGTCAGGCCCAGGAAGAGGTGCAGCTTGAAGATCGGGTTTACGTCCGCGATGTAGCCCGCCGCACTGGTGTCGAAGATCAAGATGCCCTGGGCCCAGGACATGAACTTGACCATCTCGTCGCCGTCGAGGTGGCCGAGAGAAATCGGGATCGTGGCCAGGCCCAGCACGAGCTGTAGCCAGAGGATGGAGATGATCGCGTTGTCGCTGAATTTCGACGTGGCGCGGATGCGCGGATCGAAGAGGCGCCGATGCACCAGCATGGTGGCGCCGATCAGCGCGAACACGCCAGCCACGCCCCCGACCACGATGGCGAGCAGCTGCTTGGCGCCATGGGAGATGCCGATGGCGTCGAAAAAGGCGATCGGCGTCAGCAGGCCGACGATGTGACCGAAAAGAACGATCAGCACCCCGACGTGAAACAGCACCGAGCCCCAGATCAACTGCCTACGGCGCAAGAGCTGGCTGGAGCCGGAGCGCCAGGTATAGGGCTCGCGGTCGTAGCGGATGATCGTGCCGACCACGAACACGACCAGCGCGATGTAGGGGTAGATGCCGAAGACCAGCGTGTTCATGAACTCACCCATTGAGCGGCCTCCTCGTGGCGGGATTCGTTGGTTCAGGGGTCATGCGGGCCAGCATGTCGCGCGACGCGGGGCATGAGCCGTCCGGCGCCATCGCGCCGGCGCCGCCGAAACTGACCGCCTCTTCCTCCCAGATACGGTCCAGAGTGGCTTGGTCGTCCGGGTCTTCGTCCGACGGGGTGGCCAAGGTCGCCGCCTCGGTGGGTATCGCCTTTCCCGCCGCCAGTACCTCCAGTGCCTCGAAGACGATGGTGTAGGCGCTGTTGCGCTTGCGGTGGCGTTCCTTCAGGGCGGTGATCACGGGCAACGGCTCCGCCAGCAGCGCACGCGCCTCGTCAAGCGGCAGCGTCGAGAGAAATTCCAGGAACAGCGGCAGGTAGTCCGGCAGTTCCTTGGCGTCGATCGACAGGCCGTGGCGCTCATAAAGCTCCATCAGATCGACCATCGCCTGCCCGCGATCACGGCTTTCGCCATGCACATGCTCGAACAGGTGCAGCGAAAGCGAGCGCGACCGGTCAAACAGCAGCACGTACCGTTCTTGCAGGTCGATGAGATCACGATCGGTGAGCTCGTCACACAATCTGTTCAACCGGCGCTGCAAGCCGTCGGGGACCAGCCCCTCGTCGGCGAGGACCCGTTTCAGGTCCGGGACCGCAGCCGCGATCTCCGTCGACGGGTAGGTCATGAGGATCGACAAGACCTTGAAAGTGTTGGCCATCATGCGTCCTCCCGCGCCGCCTCTTGGGCGCGCTTGTTCGTCGTGCCGAACATGCCGCCCGTGCTGATTCCGTCGGAACAGCCATTGCCGAAGGAAAAGCCGCAAGAGCCGTAGAGATCATAGGCGTCCTCGCCGGTCTCGCGGTGGCTGGTCGGGATGACGAACCGATCCTCGTAGTTGGCGATCGCCATGGTTTGATACATATCCTCGATATGGCCGGAGGTCAGGCCGACGCGCTGGGCAATCGCCTCGTCGATGACGCCGTCGACGGTCTTGGCGCGCATGTAGCCGCGCATCGCCAACATGCGTTCCAGCCCCTGCACCACCGGCTCTTCCTTACCGGCGGTCAGCAAATTGGCGAGATAGCGCACCGGGATGCGCAGGTTGCGGACGTCCGGCATCTCGCCATCGACGCCGATCTTACCGGCCTCGGCCGCCGACTGGATCGGCGACAGGGGCGGCACGTACCAGACCATCGGCAAGGTGCGGTATTCTGGATGCAGCGGGAAGGCGACCTTCCAGTCCATCGCCATCTTGTAGACGGGCGATCGCTTCGCGGCCTCTAGCCATGCCGCCGGTACACCGTCCTTTTTGGCCTGCGCGATCACCTCCGGATCGTGCGGGTCGAGGAAGATGTCAAGCTGGGCCTGATAGAGGTCTTGCGGGTCCTCCGCCGAGGCCGCTTCTTCGATCCGGTCGGCGTCATAGAGCAGCACGCCAAGATAGCGGATACGCCCGACGCAGGTTTCCGAGCAGACGGTCGGCTCACCCGCCTCGATGCGCGGGTAGCAGAAGATGCACTTCTCAGACTTGCCCGTGGACCAGTTGTAATAGACCTTCTTGTAGGGGCAGCCCGAAACGCACATGCGCCAGCCCCGGCACTTCTCCTGATCGATCAGGACGATGCCGTCCTCCTCGCGCTTGTAGATCGCGCCGGAGGGGCATGAGGCGGCGCAAGTCGGGTTCAGGCAGTGCTCGCACAGGCGCGGCAGATACATCATGAAGGTGTTTTCGAACTGGCCGTAGATCTCCTTCTCCACGCCGTCGAAATTCACGTCCTTCGACCGTTTGGAGAACTCGCCGCCCAGGATCTCTTCCCAGTTCGGGCCCCATTCGATCTTTTCGATGCGCTCGCCCGAGATCAGCGAGCGCGGGCGTGCCGTCGGCGATGCTGGAAGCTCGGGTGCATTCTGCAGATGGTCATAATCAAAGGTGAACGGCTCGTAGTAGTCGTCGATCTGTGGCAGGTCCGGGTTGGCGAAGATCTTGGCCAGGATGCGCCATTTCGGGCCCATCTTCGGCCGCACCCGACCGTTCCCGGTTCGCACCCAGCCGCCGTTCCAGCGCTGCTGGTTTTCCCATTCCTTGGGATAGCCGATGCCGGGCTTGGTCTCGACATTGTTGAACCAGGCATATTCCATGCCTTCCCGGTTGGTCCAAACGTTCTTGCAGGTGACGGAGCAGGTGTGACAGCCGATGCACTTGTCCAGGTTCAGGACCTTGCCGATTTGCGCACGGATTCTCATTCTGCTGCCTCCCTGGGCTGGGCCACCGGTTGGTCGAGCCAGTCGACCGTCTCCATTTTGCGCACGATGACGAACTCGTCGCGGTTCGAGCCGACCGTGCCGTAGTAGTTGAAGCCGTAGGATTGCTGGACGTAACCGCCGATCATGTGGGTCGGCTTCACGATCGCGCGGGTGACCGAGTTGTGGATGCCGCCGCGCTGGCCGGTCGTCTCGGAACCCGGCGTGTTAATGATCTTCTCCTGCGCGTGGTACATGTAGATCGTCCCCTCTTTCATGCGTTGGGAGACGACCGCGCGCGCGGTCAGGGCGCCGTTGACGTTGTAGGCCTCGACCCAGTCATTGTCCTCAATGCCGGCCTTGGCGGCGTCGGCCTCGGAGATCCAGACCACGGGACCGCCTCGGTTCAGGGTCAACATCAGCAGATTGTCGTTGTAGGTGGAGTGGATGCCCCACTTCTGGTGCGGCGTGATGAAGTTCAGCACCACCTGCGGCCGGCCGTTGGACTTGGCGTCGATCACCGGCTTGACGGTCTTCAGGTCAACCGGCGGACGATAGACGCAGAAGCCCTCGCCGAAGGCCCGCATCCACAGATGGTCCTGATAGAGCTGCTGCCGGCCGCTCAAGGTGCGCCAGGGGATCAGTTCATGCACGTTGGTGTAGCCGGCGTTGTAGCAGACGTTTTCGGATTCCAGCCCCGACCAGGTCGGCGACGAGATGATCTTGCGCGGCTGGGCCACGACGTCGCGGAAGCGGATCTTTTCGTCCTCTTTCGGCTCCGCCAAATGCGTATGGTCGCGGCCAGTGTTCTTGGCCAGCGCCTGCCAGGCCTTGACCGCGACCTCGCCATTGGTTTCCGGCGCCAACATCAGGATCACCTCGCTGGCATCGATGTCGGTCTCGATCCGGGGCATGCCCTTGGTCGGCCCCTCCTCCGTCACCGCACCGTTCAGCGCGCGGAGATGGTCGACCTCGTGCTCGGTGTTCCAGGTGATGCCCTTGCCGCCATTGCCGATCTTGGTCATCAGCGGACCGAGCGCGGTGAAGCGCTTGTAAAGATTGGGATAATCCCGCTCAACCACCGCGATGTTGGGCATGGTCTTGCCGGGGATCGGCTCGGTCTCGCCCTTCTTCCAGTCCTTCACGTCGAAGGGCTGGGCGATTTCACCCGGGGTGTCGTGAAGGATCGGCACCATGACGACGTCCTTCTCGACGCCCAGCACCTCCGGCGCGACCTCGGAGAATTTGCGCGCGATGCCCTTGTAGATGTCCCAGTCAGACCGGCACTCCCAGGCCGGGTCCACCGCACCGGTCAGCGGGTGGATAAACGGGTGCATGTCGGAGGTGTTGAGGTCGTTCTTCTCGTACCAGGTGGCCGTCGGCAGCACGATGTCGGAGTTGATGCAGGTGGTCGACATGCGGAAGTCGAGCGTCACCAGCAGGTCCAGCTTGCCCTCCGGCGCCTTGTCCTGCCAGGCGACTTCCAGCGGCTTCGTACCGCCTTCCTCGCCCAGATCCTTGTTCATCATCCCGTTGGACGTGCCCAACAGGTGCTTCAGGAAGTATTCGTGGCCCTTGCCGGACGAGCCCAGCAGGTTGGAGCGCCAGACGAACAGGTTGCGCGGCCAGTTGGCCGGGTCGTCGGGCTCCTCGCAAGACATGCGCAGATCGCCCGACTTGAGATGTTCGACCACATAGTCCTTCGGCTCCATGCCGGCCGCAGCCGCCGCTTTCGCGACCTCCAGCGGGTTGGTCTTGAGTTGCGGTGCGGAGGGCAGCCAGCCCATGCGCTCGGCGCGGACGTTGTAGTCGATCAGGGCGCCATCCCAGGGCCCCTCGGGCGCCGTCGGGGACAGGATCTCGTCGATGCCAAGGGACTCGTAGCGCCACTGGTCGGTGTGGGCGTAGAAGAACGAGGTCGAGTTCATGTGGCGCGGCGGACGGCCCCAATCGAGCGCGAAGGCCAGGGGCAGCCAGCCGGTCTGTGGCCGCAGCTTTTCCTGGCCCACATAGTGGGACCAGCCGCCGCCGGACTGGCCGACACAGCCACACATGACCAGGAGATTGATGATCCCCCGGTAGTTCATGTCCATGTGGTACCAGTGGTTCAGGCCAGCGCCGAGAATAACCATGGACTTGCCGTTGGTCTTCTCCGCGTTGCGCGCGAACTCCCGCGCCACGGTGACGATGTGATCGGCCGGTACGCCGGTGATCTTCTCCGCCCAGGCCGGGGTGTAAGGCACGTTCTCGTCGAAGCCGGTGGCGACATGCTCGCCACCCAGGCCGCGATCTACACCGTAATTGGCCACAAACAGGTCGAAGACCGTGGCAACCAGGGCGTCGCCATCCTTCAGCTTCACCGATTTGACCGGCACACGGCGCGCCAGCACGTCGGGATGGTCCGTGCCTTCGAAATGATCGTGGTCGCGATTGCCGAAGTACGGAAAACCGACATCGACGGTATCGTCGTGATCGCCCTCCATGATCAGGGTCAGGACCGGATCGATCTCGTTGCAGTCGGCATCCTTCTTTTCCAGGTTCCAATGCCCCTGCTCGCCCCAGCGGAAGCCGGCGGAGCCGCGCGGCACGACGATCTTGCCCGACGTCCGGTCGATTGCGACCGTCTTCCAATCGGGATTGTTGTCCTGGCCGAGGTCGCCGTCGAATTCAGACGCGCGCAGCAGTTGGCCCGGTACGTAGCGCCCCTCCCGCTCCTCCAGACGCACCAGCATCGGCATGTCGGTGTACTGCCGAGCATAGGCCTCGAAATACTCCGCCTGCCGGTCGATGTGGAACTCGCGCAGGATGACGTGACCCATGGCCATGGCCAGCGCGCTGTCGGTGCCTTGCTTGGGATGCAACCAAAGGTCGGAGAATTTGGCCGCCTCGGAATAGTCTGGGCTGACCACGACCGACTTGGCACCGCGATAGCGCGCCTCGGTGTAGAAATGGGCGTCCGGCGTGCGCGTCTGCGGCACGTTGGAGCCCCAGAGGATCAGGAAGCCGGAGTTGTACCAGTCGGCGCTCTCCGGCACGTCCGTCTGCTCGCCCCAGGTTTGCGGCGAGGCCGGCGGCAGGTCGCAATACCAGTCGTAGAAGGACATGCAGGTGCCGCCCATCAGCGACAGGTAGCGCGAGCCGGCGGCGTAGGAGACCATGGACATGGCCGGGATCGGCGAGAAGCCGATGATCCGGTCGGGGCCGTAGGTCTTGGCCGTGTAGGCGTTGGCCGAGGCGATGATCTCGTTCACCTCGTCCCATTCCGCGCGCACGAAACCACCGAGGCCGCGCTTCGTGACATAGGAAGCGCGCTTAGCAGGATCTTCGACGATCGACTTCCAGGCCGCCACCGGCGGCAGGGTCCGGCGCGCCTCGCGCCACAGCCTGACCAGGCGGGAACGAACCAGCGGATACTTCACCCGGCTGCCGGAATACATGTACCAGCTATAGCTCGCACCCCGCGAACAGCCGCGCGGCTCGTGGTTCGGCAAGTCCGGCCTGGTGCGCGGATAGTCGGTCTGCTGGGTTTCCCAGGTGACGATGCCGCCCTTCACATAGATCTTCCACGAACAGCTGCCGGTGCAGTTCACGCCATGGGTGGAGCGCACGATCTTGTCGTGCTGCCAGCGCTTGCGATAGCCGTCCTCCCAGCGTCGATCTTCGCGCGTCGTCACGCCGTAACCGTCGGAGAACGCGTCCAGATTACGCTTGGTGAAGAAGTTCAGCCGGTCGAGCAGTTGGCTCATGCGTCAATACTCCTCAGCACGGGACCGGCGCGTTGCGCCGCGTATAGAAGAACCAGGTCACGACCACGCACAGCGCGTAGAACACCATGAAGCCCCACAGCGCGATTTCCGGCCCGCCGGTATAGGCAATCGAAGAGCCATAGGCCTTGGGGATGAAGAACGCGCCATAGGCGGCGATCGCGGAGGTAAAGGCGATGATCGCACCGGATTCGAGCTCGGCCTGGCGCACGAACGTCGTATCGTCGAGGCCCGGCATCAGACGCTTGACCTCTTGGCGCATGATCGAGGGGATCATCTGGAAGGTCGACGCGTTGCCCACGCCCGTCGCGAAGAACAGGATCATGAACATCGCGAAGAAGCCCCAGAACGCGCCCGGCGTGTCCTTGATCGACAGGAAGAACAGCACGCCGCCGACCGCCAGGATCATCACAATGAAGGTCCAAAACGTGACACGGCCACCGCCATACTTGTCGGACACCCACCCCGTCGCGGCTCGGCTCAAGGCGCCGATCAGCGGCCCGAGAAAGACAAACTGCAGGGAATGAACCTCGGGGAACTCCGTCAGTGCCAACAGCGGGAAGCCCGCCGAGTAGCCGATGAAGGACCCGAATGTGCCGGTGTAGAGCACGCACATAATCCAGTTATGCGACCGCTTGAAGATGATCGACTGGTCCCGGAACGAGGCCTTGGCGCTGGCGATATTGTCCATGCCAAACCAGGCGAGCAGAGCGGTGATGATCAGGAACGGGACCCAGATGAAGCCCGCATTCTGTAACCACATCCGGCCGCCTTCCGTTGTCACCTGCGGTTCGCCGCCGATGACGCCGAAGACACTCGCGGTGACCACCAGCGGCACGACGAACTGCATGACACTGACCCCGGCATTGCCGAGACCGGCGTTCAGCGCCAGCGCGTGACCCTTGGCGCTTTTCGGATAGAAGAAGTTGATGTTGGCCATCGACGAGGCGAAATTGCCGCCGCCCAGACCGCAGAGCAGCGCCAGGATCAAAAAGACGCTGTAGGGGGTGTCTGGGTTTTGAACGGCATAGCCGATACCGACCGCCGGTACGATCAATGATGCCGTCGTCAAAGTCGTCCACAACCGGCCGCCGAAAACGGGCACCATGAACGAATAGAAGATTCGCAAGGTTGCACCGGACAGTCCCGGCAAGGCCGCCAGCCAGAACAGCTGATCTGTATTGTAGGTAAACCCGATCGACGGCAGTTCGGCGACGACGACGCTCCAGACCAGCCAGACCGAGAAGGCCAACAGCAGGCACGGGATCGATATCCACAGGTTTTTCGACGCGATCTTGCGGCCCGTGGTGTCCCAGAATGCCGGGTCGTCCGGTCGCCAGTCCGTGAGCGTGTGTCCCCGGCGGACACCGACTGGTTCGGCTGTTGCCATCTTCATCTTCCTCCAAAAATCCGCCGTGGGTTACGTGGCCGGATTGGCCTGTCGCGTGTTCGTCCGTGTCGTGGTTTTCTCGCCCGAGGGACCCAGCGCGCCGACATGGTCCGGCCCGTGCAGTTCGACCAGTTCGGGCAACTCCGGCAGGCCTTCCAGCTGTTCGGCGCTGGCCTTCCGCTCCATGCGCTGGATGGCAAAGTGCATCCAAACGAGCGCCACGGTGACGAAGACGAAGAGCAGCATAAAGCAGCTCGTCCACACGCCGACGATGTCGTGCATCAGCCCGAACATGATCGGCAGAATGAAGCCGCCGAGCCCGCCGATCATGCCGACCAGTCCACCAACGGCGCCGACATGGTCCGGGTAATAGACGGGAATGTGCTTGTAGACCGCCGCCTTACCCAGGCTCATGAAAAAGCCCAGGATGAAGGTCAGGGCCACGAAAACCGGCAACCCGATGGTCAGGTTGAACGCGATCGGCCCCTCGACACCCTGGACGACATAGTCCGTCGGCGGATAGCTGAGGAAAAAGCAGATCACGGCGGAAACGATGAACGTCCAGTACATCACCGCCCGGGCGCCCAACTTGTCCGATAGGTAGCCGCCGAGCGCGCGAAAGATGCTGCCCGGCAGCGCGTAGGCCGCGGCCAGCATGCCGGCGGTCGGAATGTCCAGCCCGTAGACGCCGACATAATAGTGCGGCAGCCAGAGCGCGAGCGCGACGTAGGCGCCAAAGACGAAGAAGTAGTAGAGAGAGAAACGCCAGACCTGCAGCCGTTTCAAAGGCGTCAGTTGCATAAAGGCGGAGACCGGTTTTTCGCCACGTGCCTTGCGCCGGGCCGTCGCGGGGTCTTCCTTGGTGAAGATGAAGAACAAGACGGCGGTGATCAGCAATACGACGGCATAGATCTGCGCGGTCATGGACCAACCGAAGGCCACCAGCAGGAAGGGCGCGCCGAAGTTGGTTACCGCCGCGCCAACATTGCCGATGCCAAAGATGCCCAGCGCGGTGCCTTGACGTTCCTTCTCATACCACTGCGAGACATAGGCAATGCCGACGGCGAATGAGCCGCCGGCCAGGCCGACACCCAGCGCGGCCAGCAGAAACATGAAGTAGCTGTCGACCGAGGACAGCAGCCAAACCGCGATCGCGGTCAGGACCATGACGATCGAATAGACGCGCCGCCCGCCGAACTGATCGGTCCAAATGCCGAGAAAAATCCGGCTCAACGACCCGGTTAGAATCGGGGTCGCAATCAGAATGCCGAACTGCGTGTCGGTCAGTCCCAGCTCTTCCTGGATCGACAGGCCGATGATCGAAAAGATGGTCCAGACGGCGAAACAGACCGTGAAGGCGAGCGTGCTGGCGGTTAATGCGCCGCGTTGTTGTCCGACAGTGACCCCGGCCAATTGCTGCATTGTGATCGTCCTACCTGAAGTTTGGCGGCCCGCTCTTTCGGCGGACGCGCAAAGGCAAGGCAGACGATCATCGATGTCCGGCTGATTTTATTTGATCGAGATCAAATACTATGTTTGCGGCGCACAAATAATAGAGAGGTTGATTTCCTTTGTTATTTAATTTGTTGATCTTGTATAGTTATCTCGACAAATAGTGACAATTGACTTGATATTTATCAAGCGCTTGGCCGACAATCGTCGACCTGTCTTGGGGGAGACATCGACATGCGTAACGGCGACCAAACCCTGGTCCGAAAGCTGCGATTGTTCGCGGATATGGAGGAGGACAACTTCGCCGACCTGATGCAGATCGCCTATCTGCAGACCTTTCCCCGCCAGGTCCAACTGATTACCGAGGGCGAGTCGGCTGATTTTCTACACATCGTCGTTTCCGGCGCGGTGGAGTTGTTCGCCCGGTCGAACGGGCGCGAGACGACCATGGAGGTCGTTCGGCCGGTGGCCACCTTCATCCTGGCGGCGGTTCTGAAGGACGCGGTCTATCTGATGTCGGCGCGAACGCTGGAGAAATCGAGCGTGCTGCTGATCCCGGCGGAAAACATCCGCGCCGTCATGGCCCGCGACCGGCATTTCGACAAGGCAATCATCACCGAACTCGCCTCACGCTATCGTGCGGTGGTCAAGGCGCAGAAGGATCTGAAACTGAGGACCGGTGTCGAGCGGCTTGCCAATTATCTGCTGCGCCAAGAGATCGAGCAGGGCGGAACTGGGCAACTGGTGCTGCCCGTCGACAAGCGCACGCTCGCGGGCCGCCTCGGCATGACGCCGGAAAACCTGTCACGCGCCTTCGGCACCTTGAAGCCTTATGGTGTCGAGGTCGATGGCGCCGACATTGGGCTGACAAAGCCGGACGATCTCGTGCGTTTGGCCAAACCCAATCCGCTGATCGACGACCCAGATATCTAAATCAATTCATCAAGGAAGATAGAAATGCCTCAGAAGCTTCCCTCCGCCGCCGGCCGCGTTGCCGAAGCCCATCCCGATATCTGGCAGGCCTATGCCAAGCTGGGCGCGGCCTGTGCCTCCGCGGGGCCGCTGGACAAAAAGACGGTTCGGCTGGCGAAGCTCGCTTTCGCCGTCGGAGTGGGTTCCGAAGGGGCCACACACTCCCACGCACGCCGCGCGGTTGCAGAGGGCATCAGTGCCGAAGAACTGGAACAGATCGCATTGCTGGCGATCCCTACGCTCGGTCTGCCACGGGCCGTCGCCGCGCTCACATGGATTCGCGACATGACCGACGCCAAGAACTGAAGTGACTCCAGAACGCCGTCTGGGATCGACGCGTTCATCACGTTCAGCGCGATTTGACTGTTGCCATCGGATTGGTGTGACGAGCCCGCCGGCGCCCTTCCGCTAGAGCAATGGTCGATCATTCCGAACCATGTGGCTCGGAATGATCGGCTAAAATTGCTCTATTTCTGAACAAGATAGAGCATCTTTGTCCGATCGATCGGATCGCGAAGCAATTCCAATCGATCGAACGATGCTCTAACAGAAGCCTTGCGAACTGAGCGGAATCGGCGCGTCGTTCAAATCCGACAGGAACTGGTCGTAGCAGTGGGCGTTGGTTAGGTGCCCTTTGTCATTGATGTGCGGGAAGTAGATATGCAGGGCCTCGTGCACCAGCGTGTTGGCCTGCTCGTCGCGGCTGTCCTTCCACCAGGGTTTGCAAAGGAAGAAATGGGACTCGCCGGCGAAGGAGAAGGCCCAGTCGCCCTCCTCGCAGCCCTTCCCGGTGAAAAAAGAAGTGTCGATGCGCCCGGTCGCGAGGCATCGGTACTTTATGAAGCCGCTCGACAGCAGTCCCCGCACGGCGCGAAACCGTTTCGCTATGACATGAACGGTGCCAGCACCTGTCCCGGTCCAAATCTCCTCATTGTTGGGATCGAGACCGAATCGGTCGCGCAAGGCAGCGCCCAGCCGGTCCGACAAGTTCGGCCAGGACGCAGGTTTGCCCGCCAGCACGCTGGCGCGACTGCTATCGAGCTCTTCGATGACATTGTCCAGCATCTCGATCGCGCGCGCATCGGCCGCCCGGATGGTCGCAACCGGGTCGTCGCCGACGATTTTGCGCACGCGATCTGACGGGTTGCGGCAGCTGACCATCCCTTCGCGCACCTCGCGCTGAACCAGAGGCGCGCTCATGCCTTGCTGGACCGTGTGGGCGAGTTCGTGGGCGATCAGCCGTTGCCCGTCCGGCGTTTCCGGGCGGTACTCGCCAGGACCGAACACGATGTCGCTTCCATAGGTGAAGGCACGGGCATTGAGCGCCTCTGAAGACACCTGGGCCGCGGTGTCTGTGTGGATGCGGACCTGATCGAAACTGTTGCCAAAGCGAGGTTCGAAAAACGCCCGGACGGACACCGGCAATGGTTGCCCGGCGCCGATCCCGCGTTCGACGCTTGCGGCGGCGGAACTCTTCTTGCCGGCCGGGTCCTTTGATTTCGGCTGGACGAGTTCTTCTTCCTCTTCGGCCCCCTCGACGGTTTGCCGCTGCGTCAAATCAGAGTCCATGCGCTTGGCCTGGACCTCTTCTTCGCACTCCGCACAGACGCGCTGAACCGAAGGGGCGGTTTGGCCCAAGCCGATCCTCGCCTCTCTGGCAGGCATGCGCATGACGGCATCGGCCGTGCGGTCGGCCTCGACCTCCAACGGATCATTCGGCGCACTGACCCTCAGCTTTGCTTGCACCGCAGGCCGCCCCAGTAGGTGGCGGAGCTGTTGTGATTGAGCCAAGGCGCGGCGCGGCGCCGGCACAACTGCATCGGGTTGCCCGCGTTGCGGTGTGCGATTGCGATGACGGACAAAGGTCTGCATGGCTCAATCGCCTCGGTCAGATCTTCTTGATGTGCGCGTCGTACTCAGTGTCCGGCGAGAAGAACATGTCGGTTACGTTCTGCTGGGGATCTTGATCCACGACCGCCTCAAGCCTTCGGGCGTCTTCCGCGTTGTAGTTGGCGCGCTGCAGTCGCCGGAGGCCGGGCGCGCGTTCCGCCCAGATGCTGCCCAGCCAATTGTCCATCGCCCGTTCGCGCAGCCGGTGCAGCATCAGATACTGAACGTCCTCGGCATCGCCGCCGACCCGAAGCGGCAAGACCAGCGCCATCTGCAGGTAGTAGCGCAGCTTCTCCTCGGTGGTGAAGTTGCCGATGCGCTGCAGCTCGCGGCGGTTGCTGTCGATGCCTTGCTCGGCCGAGGCGATCAGCGGATTGGTCAATGACCCTGTCGGGGCCAGCGAGGGCCCGGAACCTGCGCCCAACCCGCCGCTCAGTTCCAACTGCGGCAGGTCGATGCCCGGCAGCATCGGCGGAACGATCCCCAGATCCTGGGGTAGTTGCAAACCGCCTGGCAGACCTGGCGGTCGAAGCTGCCGCCGTTGGGCCTCGATCTCCTGGCGCTGCGCGCGGATCAGCATGTCTTGATGCAAGATGATCATCGCGCGCAAATGGCTCTCGATGCCGGCGACCGTGAACCAGTGGTCCAACGCCGTCTGAACGTCCGCGTCACCCGCGAGGCCTGCGATATCACCATCGCCGATGGTGCGATAGCCGGCGAGCGGGAACGTCTGCCACCAATCCGGCGCCGAGACGTGCGGCTTGTCGGCACCCTGGCCAAAGAAATCCTGCACAGCACGCATATAGCTTTTCGTACCGCCGACCCGACAGCCCCTGATGTCGATCCAACTGGAGCTTTTGAAACGGGCCCGGACACGGGCGAGGTTCTGATAGAAGTTGCCGGCGATAGCCCGGTTGGCGGCCGTCAGATCGTCGATGAAGAAGTTCTGCTGGACCGAAAAGGTGAAGTTGAAGCCGGCGACGTTCACAATCGCGTCTTGAAGATCGTCCGCCTGCTGGGCCGTGACGCCGGCACCGTCGGGCGGCGGCTGCTGCACCCGCAGCTTCAGGTCGGTCAAGACCGTCCCTATCGATGTGGCAATGGTCGCGGCCTGCTGCTGGGCCGTCGCGACATCGTTCCCGGCCAACGCCGGATCGGGCTGACCGAGCGTGTGTATCGACAGCTCGACACTGCGCCGGATCAGATCGGCGACCGTACCGGCGGGCTGGCTGCCCGCCTGATCAAGGCCGAATGGCTGAAGCGCGGCCGGATTGTCCTGGCGAACACGGTCGACCACATCGTTGATCGTCTGCTGGTCGATCAGGCCGGTGCCAAGCTCCTCGTGCAGGCCGGCAGCGCCGCTTTCGCTGAAGCCGCGCAGCGTCGGCTCCAGGATCCCGGCTGAACCGCCTTCGAACATGGCCATGAACAGGTTGACCCGGCTGGCGTGGGTGACAATGCGGATACGCCTGATATCGCCGCGGCCGCCGGCCAAATGGTTCACGATGTCCTCCATCGAGTCGATCGCGCGGGGCCGCAAACGCCAGGCATTGTGATACTCGATGGCGGCGTTCAGGAACCCGTCGCCGCGCGGGTTCTGCCCGGCGATATAGGTGAATTCCGGCACGTGTTGCGGCTCACCGAACAGGGCCGGCTCGTCGGCGTCGCGGCGTTCTTCCACCGCTGCCGTCTTGCCTGTCATGATGTCGGTCGCCGCCGTGTTCGCGTCGTTCTCAAGGCTGCGCTGGGCCGTCGGGCCGCCGCCGCCCCTGCCCTGCACGACATGGGCCAGTTCGTGCGCGATCAGCCAGCGGCCACGCGAACTGTCCGGAGCGTACTGGCCAGCGCCGAAGACCACGTCGCTGCCGACCGTGTAGGCCTTTGCGCTGATCGCCTTCGCGGATGAGGCGGCTTGGCTGTCGGTGTGAAGGCGCACAGCGCTGAAATCATGGCCGAACCTTGTCCCGAAGAAGCTGCCAAGACCGGACGGCAGGCGGTGACCGCCGCCTGAAACGCCGTCGCGGACGATGCTGTCCGTCAAGGGAGCGCCGTCTTCGGTTGGCTGCCCTTTGCGCTTAGGCTGAACAAGTTCCTCCTCTTCTTCCTCAGCCTGCCTTTGAACCGTGTCGTCGGGTTTGGTCTGAACCTCTTCCTCGCAATCCTCGCACATGCGTTGGACTACCGGGGTGGGCGCGGTCTCGATATCCACGCCAACGCCGCCGACCGTGCCAACGATTTCATCGGCAGCTCGATCGGCGTCTCGTTCAAGGGGACTGTCGGGCTCGCCAATCTCCAACTTGGGCTGCGCGCCGCTGCCGCGCAGGATGGCGCGGATACGACCGGCCTGGTCAGGACCGGCGGGGCTCGCAACCCGCGCCGCGGACAAACCCGACGGTGACTTCGTGGGGCGGCGTTGACGAGGCGCGAAGTCTCGCACGATGCCTACTCCTGTAGGCGCCGCTGGGCGTCGCGGACCAGGCGGCGGGCCGTCGTCAGATTGATCGATCCGCCTTGGACGATGAGCTTGCGGGCGTCGTCGAGTTTCGCCACCGACTCGACATTGTCGAAGCCAAGCCGGACCATCTGGTTCGACACATCCGCCTTATCCGTCAACGTCTCGACAGGACGGTCGCCGCGGGCTTTCATGGTGACCTCGCGGAACCGGGTCTGGGAATCGTCGATGTCCTTGACCAGCCGTTCCGACTCCCGCGCCAGCGCCTCGCGGCGAGCGGCGAGGTTTTCCAGGCGGGCCTGCTCGGCCTCCGTGGCCTCTTTCAACGCCGCCTGCTCCTCCTTCAGCTTGTCGACATTGGCCCTCATTTGGGCCAACTCGTTCTCGGCGGCGGAGCGATCCTGCAACAGTTCCGACAGGCCGTCGCGCAGCTCCCGCGTTTCGGCGATTTCCCGTTTGCGCTTTTCAAGCGTGTCGAGCTCTTCGCGCACGCCCTCCAGGTCGATCCTGGCGGTCGCCGCCGGTCGTCGCCGGACGGCGTGGAACTGGGCCTGGCCCTTGCTGGTGATGAGCACCACCTTGTCGCCCTTGTTCAAGGACAATGGCGTGAACGCGGCCTCGACCACGTCCAGATCCGGCGGCAGATCGTCGCGATCGAGATCGACCACCTCGACGACTTCGATGCCGTTGAGTTCGAGGTCCTGCTTGGCGACCTCCTCCGTCTTGCCCGTAACGTTGATGGATGCGATCTCGGGCGAGCGTATCTGGGCCTCCACCACCCGGCCGGCCAAGCCCCGGATCCGCGTGCCGGCGAGGCGCGAACCGTAATCGCCCATGGTCGACAGCGACGCGGTGAATTGCGGGCTGGTCGCCATGATCGGCAGGGCCACCGCCGCCTGCTGGAAGCTGGACCCGAACTGGGTTTCCTCAACGGCGTCCGGGCTGTCGGGCTCGTCCGGCACCAGGTTCGACAGGAAGTCGAACTCGAGGTCGCAGCACAGGCGGTGCAGCAACTCCCGCAAATACGGAATCAACGGCGCGATTGACATCCAGTAGAACAGCGTGGGGAAAGTGACGACGAATTTCCGGCAGCCGAGATTGCAGATCTTGTCGACATTTGCCTCGACGATCTCGAGGCTGGCCAGCGGCACCTTGTGCGGCGGATCGCCCAGCGTCGGGCAGTCGGGCAAGAGCTGGTGGCAAATGCAGTCGCGCACGGCCTTCAGCCACAGTTGCATCAGCGTGACATAGGCGGCGATGACCTGCCCACGATAGGTCTCGACGGTGTTGCGGATGGCGGCCGCCTGCGACGCGGTCTTCAGCCGCAGGATATCGTCGGCGTCGATCCTGACCAGGGACCGGCTGCCCTGGTTCAGCGCGACCAGCCTGCCGTCACCGCCCTCGATCTGATGCGGCAGGATCTGCAGATTGACGTACCGGCTTTGGCGGAAGCTTTCCTTGAACGGATCGAACCACCACAGGCTGTTGACGATCGTTGGCGCGCCCAAAGAAACCGCGAAGATCTCCTGGTTGTCCGTTCGCAGTGTCGCCAGTGACGGGACGCCTTGGCCCAGGAAGAAGCTGGCCGGGTTGGTCCAGCTTCGTTGAGCGGAGTAGAAACGTAGTTCCGCGCCGTTGGCCGTTTGGCTCACCACGCAGAAGTGTTGACCGCCGGCAACGACCGCCAGATCGCTGGGCACGAAGTTGCCTATCAGCGGCACGGTCAACAACGTGCTCGCGCTGGTTCCCAGCGAGAAGCTTTCGACGACATAGGACGTGCCGCTGTCGAGCGACTGGGCGCGCACGACCCAGCCCTGGTTGCCCTGCGGGTTGATGCGCAGGTTGGAGACGTAGTTGCCTTCGGCGATCCGCAGCATGTTGCCGCTGCTGATAGTCATGCGATAGACGCCGTCGCCCGGAGCCAGCGCATAGAGCGGCCCGCTGGGGCCGCCGGGCATGGCCAATTCCGTGTAGTTGCGCTCGGCCGTCTGGTGGCGCACCGACACGCTTTGCGGGTTGATGCGCACGATCGCGCTGATCAGTCGACCTTGCGTCGTTTGGGCGCGCAGCGCGGCCATAACCACCGAACCGTCGCTGTTGGCGGCGACATCGTGGACGCCCAGAACGTTCAGGCCCTGCGGTTGCAGCGTGACCGTCCGCAGGACCTTCAGCCCATCAACATCGATGACCAGTATCTCGTTGTCGGCAGCGCCGAAGGCATAGGCGCGCCTGCCATCACCCTGCAGCCGGATGTTGGGCTTGGTCTTGTCGAAACTCATGCCATGAAAGGCATTGGCCGGTGGAAACGGGTAAGACGGGAAGTCCGGGAACTCGCTGGCCAGCGCGCAATCGGTCGGGCTCACGATGCGGTCCTGTAAGACCTTGTAAAGCTGTTCCAGGATCGCGTGCTGTTGCGGCGTGAGATACGGATGGTCGTTGACCGCCTGCCCGCGCCGCATCACCGGCCACAGCAGGTCGATCAGCGCCCAGCGAATGTCGCGCCGGACGCCGCCGCCGAGAGTGCGCCAGGCATCGACGATCGGCTTCAAACAGGTCTGATAGATCCGCCACAGCAACGTGCCTTCCAGGATCGACTGGATGGTCTTGTCGGTTTCCTCGTCCAGATGGAACTGCACCGTGCCGTCCTCGCGGCGCGAGGCGCTGAGGCAGAAGGTGCCGGACTGCCGCTCGCCGTCGAGCAGATCGAGCGTGTCGATGACCGTGCGCTGGGACAGGTCAACCTGATAGCCCGCCTGATCCAAAAAGCAGCCCGGCGTGATGGCGATCTTGCTGGTCTGGGTGCCTTCGCAGATGACCTTCAGCCCGCAGATCACGCCCCAGCCGTGCAGGTAGCGGTTGTGCTCACGGATCAGCTTGCCGAAATCGGCATCACACAGCGCGTCGAGCGCTTCCTGAACATTCTCCGCCGGGCCGTAGAGGTCCGGACAATTGTTGTCAAAGCTGACATGGGTCGCCGGAATGTCGGTCAGCGGCGGAAAGGACAGCGCGCGGCTCTGGCTGTCGCTCAACGGCCGGAAGACGCCGTCACCATCAATCGCGACCAGCCGCGTGTAATGATGGACGATGCCCAGCGGCTCCTCGGTGACCACCGACACCCGCTGGTCGGTCGTCTCGTCATGGGGCGCCCGTTCGCGCACCTCGACCAGCCAATAGTCACCGGCCAGGAACGACTTGCCGGCGGTATCGAGTGTCAGCAACAGGCTGGTCAGTTCCAGCGTCAGCACGCCGGCTGCCATCTCGACATGGCCGAGCCCAGCGGACGTCGTCAGCGGCACGCCCTCGTCGGACCCGATCGGATTACCGTCGCCGTCCAGATCGAGCGTGAGCGTGCCGCCTGACCGGCGCAACGCGATGGTGCCGTCCCAGCGGCGGACATAGGGCCAGTCGGAGGTGTCGGGCGCGCTGGCCGGATAGGTGTCGTTCAGCGGTCGGCGCGTGGGGGTGAAGCCGGGTGCGCCGTGGGCGCCGACATGGCTTTCGCTCTCCCGGCTGAAAAACTCGTATGCGTGCTTACCGGTTTTGAAATCCGACGGCTCCTGGCCGCTGTGATAATGCTCGGCTCCGTTTTCGGCCGACCATTTCAGGATGACCGTATCGGGATTGTCGGCGGGGCCCGTGACGTCATGAACTTCCAGCCGGAACAGATAGTTGCCGACACGTGCGTCGACCTCCAGCTCCTCGGCGCAGGGATCGCACGGGTCCGGTACGGTAACGGAGGCGCGCAGCTCGGCCGCCAACAGCGCGTTGCCCTTCTGCGGATTGGCGGCGCTTTCGAAGAACGGCTCGTCGTCCTCCGGGCACCATTTGATTTGGGCCATCTGCTGGGTGCGAAAGCTGGTGTCTGCGCCATGCAGCCCGGCATCGAGCAAGTTCCGGTCTTCGACCGCCGTGACCGTACGCTCCCACAGATCGACATAGGCGACGACCTCGCCCGAGGCCGGCGGCGGATTGGGGAAGTCGACCTGGTTTTCGTAGAGTTCGAGCGGACCGAGCGGCGCGTCGGTGGATGCCCTGACCTCGCCCCGGACGCCGTCGGCATAGACGATGCCGGGCCGCAGCGCGACCGGCTGTCCGTCCGCGTTCAGCTCGACGACGCCGCCCTCGACGGGCGCGCCGCTGTCGACAGCGTCGAGGCCGAGATCGATCAGGCCGTCATTGATGATCTCACGCAACTCGATTTCGTCCGCGTCCGTCAGCATCCGGCCCATTTGCCAGAAGACGCCGGAATAGCGCTTGTCCGGCCGATGGCTGTAACGGGAAATCTCGCCCTTCATCGTTCAGTCCCCCTCTGCCGGCTACGCGCCATCGCCCAATGTGGGCGGGGCTTGCAGCAGTCGACGGTCATAGAGTGCGACCGCCTCCAGTCCGATCGGTAGGTAGTCTTCAAGCTTGGTCAGCAGGGCCCGCACAGCGGCGCTGGCCTTGTGCTCGTGCAGCGCGCCCATCTCACCGTCATCCTCGGCCCCAGACAGGATCGAGGACGGGGTCGCCAGATGCAGCACGGCGCAGCCGGGCTCGCCAAAACGCGCTGGGCGCAGCTCGAAGCCGCCATTGGTCTTGATCAGGAACGGATAGAAGATCGGTCGATCGGTGGTGTTGGCGTGCTGGGTCAAGTCGGCGTGATCCCAGTCCGCGATGACGTCGGGCACGCGGGAGTAGCGGATGCAACTGCGCGGTTCACCCGCGCCGACCAGTTCCACCTGATCGCTGGCAAAGACCGCTTCGCTGGCCTGAATGCGGCCCAGGGCGGCCTTGTCCAGAACGGTGACATATTCCATTTGGATCAGCGCCGTGCCCGCATCGATGGTGTCGACGATCGCCGATTTCAGCGTGGCCGCCGGTGTCTCGTTCCCGACCACCGTGACCACCAGGTCTCGCACCGCGCCGTTCGACAGTTCCAGCGATGATGCGCCGGCGACCGTAATCCCGCCGTCAAACAGAATGCCGTCATAGCGGTGGCGCTTGCCGTCGTTGATCATGACGTCCTGTTCGATCACGACCGCCTCATTGCTGATGCGGACCAGATCGACATCGAAATCGTCTTCAGTGCGGGCAACGGCCTCGGCATCAACCGCGTCCGCGACGGTGGCGAAAACCAGCGGATCGGGCTGGAACAGGCCGTAGGGCGGGGCCAGGAACAGGATCAGCCGCTTGGGATGGAAATGGCCGTGCCTCCAGGTCGGCGGTGTTCGCACATCGACGGTGCGTTTCGACGCATCCTCATAGCTGCCGGGGAAGCAGGGCACGCCGCGCGGGTTCAACTGGCGCCACCAGAACTCACCGGTGAAGAAGGACGTGCGCTGGCTGCCGGCCGCCCCGGGCGCCACCGCCACAGCGCACGATATCTGGCGCAGATCCAGCGTCGCCGTGTTCAAGCCTGGATGATCGGCGGCCACCAGCGGTTCGATATCGAACACCGAGTCCGGACCGCCCTCCTCCGGTGCCAAATCCAGCGGATGAGTCTCGTCGCCAAGGGCGCTGGCCGGGACCAGAGGCGCGTCTATACGAGGCGTTACCGCAACCCGCTGCCAACCTTCCTGGCTCTCCGCCTCTTTCAAGGCGACCGCCTCGGCCAACTGCTCGACGACAGTCAGGGTGCCCTTGCGCTGGCGCCAACTGATCGCGTTCGCGACTTCCGCCCGCCGCCCGTCCGCATAGGGCGACAGCAACCGCGCGGCGACCAGGTCGGCGAGATAGGGCAGGACCCAGTCCTGCGCCGCGTTCTTGTCATCCAGCGGCTCGGGGAAGGCGTCGGCGTAACGTTGGCGTAGCGTGTTCGCAAGCAGGTCAAACAGATGGCCGAAGCCGTCGAAATAGGCCTTCAGGTCGCCGCTCCCGCGGTCCCGATAGCGGTGCTCTTCCGGCAACAGCCGGTAGAGTTCCTTACCGCTGGGGTGATGGCGCAGGCTCATAGCTCGAACTCCTGCGAGACCACGGTCAGCGTGGAGCCACCGTCCAGGCATAGAAGCTGATAATCGGTGACGCGCACGGCCCTGATGTCGCCATGGGGGCCACGGCTGACCCGCTCGACCAGATCGTCGGTACCGCCGCCGCTGCTGACCGTCGAGGGCAGGATGACCGCCTTGGCATTGGAGACACCGTCGACCGATTCCGCGACGGCCAGCACATCGGCGATGAACAGATCCTGGCCAAGGCCGCGCCGCTGCAGCGAGAGGGCGTCGCGCAGGGCGATCTCGACGGCCTCTTCGATCTCGTCGGGGTCGAACGCCGTGCTGTCGACGCTGATCTGGACGGCCAGATGCAAACGCACATGCTGATAGTCGACGACATCGACCGTGCGGCCGGGCAACGAGCGGTCCTGCAGGAAAGCGATCAGTTCGCCCTTCAGGTCGCCCAAGAGGCCACCTTCGGCAGGCACCACGACGACGATCACCTTTTCCTCACGGCCGACCGCCGTTTTGTCGATGAAGGACCGCGCCTGCCAGACGCTGCTGTGGCGGCGGGCGAGGTCTTCATAGTCGGTGATCGCGACGGCCCGGCTGAGCGCGCGCACGCTGGCCGGTGCGGACTCGCGAACGGCCGTGGCCGGCTCACGATCATTGCCGCCGGTTGTATCGAAGGGCTGGCTGATCGCGTCGATCAGATAGTGCTTCTTCGCCGGCTTCTTCAGGCTGCCCGGCGGCACGCCATTGCCGGCCGTGCCAACGCCTTCGCGCCGGAACTCCAGGCGCACATTGTTGGTGCCGGTGCGGATGCGCTGATCCAGCGTGATGCGCAGCATGTCGTCTTCGGTCAGCGCCAGCCGGTAGGTGAAATCGTCCGGGTCGATCGGCTCGTAGAGCGACACCTGACGCCAGAACCGGCCGTCGACCGTAAGGCCGATATCGGCACGCACACCGGCATCGATGGTGCGGTCGGCGACGAACGACGTCTCCTTGGCGTCGAGCACGAAGCTTTGCCGGTTCCGGGTCGCGTCGCCGCTGCCCAGCACCTTGGCCGGCTTGGTCTCGCCATGGCCCATGGTACCGACATTGCCGCGCAAGACCGTCGAGCCCAGGTCGAACCCGTCCAGCTCTTCCGGCTCGGCCTCGACATCGATCCGCGTCCAATAGGCCGTGCCCGCCGCGCCCGTTTCGGTCGTGACCACCACATCGGTGATCGTGCTCTTGAGCGCGGCAACGACTTCGCCTTCCGTCGTCTTCTCGAACAGGACGGTGCGGCCCTTCTTCAAGAGCGGCGGCGGTTCCGCCCGGCTTTCGAGCAGCAGTGGCCGGCCGAGATTGCGGATCGACACCGGGCTGCGGTCGTGATCGCGCGGGAAGATCCGCGTAGCGAACGGCCCGTGAAACCGGGTTACGTCGTCCGGCAAGGCGCCGGCAAAGGCGCTGGTGTCGAAGGTCGCCAGGAAGCTGTCCTCACGTTCCTCGATGCGCGTGACCTTGATCGGGTAGAGCGTGCCGTCATCGGCCTCCGCGACCATCCAGTCGCCGGTCGCCAGACCATCGGGCGCGCCGTTGAACTCGGCGGCATTCGCCGCTGTTTGCGCCGAGACAGTCGCGATCGCCGCCTGACCATCGAATTTGAGGAACACCGTGTCGACGGTGTTGTCGTCGATGTCGCCTTCCAGATAGACGAAATCGCCATCCTCGTAGTGGCGCGTCAGCCTGCCGGGCTGGCCGCGATAGTAGGTCGTGAAGTCGGCGTCGCTGGCCCCACGAAAGGCAATCCGGTTCGTGGTCTTGGGGATCTGCCAGGCCGTGCGGTCATTGCCTTCGGGCAAGGTGTGCGGCGTCATCAGGTAGAGTGTTTCGCCCGGATCGGGCGCGGCGCGGTCGAGAATGACCGCCTTGTCGTCAAGTGCGGTGATCTCGGCGAATTGCCACCCGGCATCGTACCAGCCGAGCACATTGCCGGCCGCCAATCCGCTGGCGGCGCTCAGTACCGCGACAGTGTCACCCTTCGGTCGCGCGGTCCTGACCTCGGACGGGATCGCCCAAAGGCTAGTGTCTCCGCGTACCCAGACCGCGCTCGCCACCTTATCGGAGGACCGCAGCAAGGGCGCGTTGTCGGGCTTCAGACCATCGACGCGCGTCGCGACCGGTTTTGGCATCGGGCCGGTGCCCTCGATCACCGTGACCTGACCGACGGACAGCTCGTCATCCTCACCAACCGCCCGCCAGGCATCGCCGCTCTGATCAAACGGATCAAAGGTCATCGGGTGGCGATCCCAGCCCGCGAAGCGCATCTCGTTCAGCGCGGCGTCGACCTCCAGATCGGCCAGCGTTTCGAAGATCAAGGGCTTGCCGCCATCGGGCGGCAGGTACTTCGCCGGCAGGCCCCGGTCGACGACGCCGTCGAGACCGTCCTTGACGATCAGCGCAACGGTCGTACTGGCGGAGGCCGGCGGCGCCGGCGCGTAGCCGATCATGTCGGCTAGACAACGCACATTGTCCCATTGCGTGGCGGTGCGGATGTAGCCCTCGTTGGCGTAGGCATCCAGCGCCTCGGTCAGCACATGGGTCACCCGCGCGACGGCACGGGCAATCTCGGACGTCTGGTCGGGGTGGCGGGCGGCGTAATCGTCGAGCAGGCGTTCCAAGCAGGCCGCATCGCTTTCCGACTGGTCCGGACGAACCCGCCAAAGCCCCGGCCATTTCAGGGCGGACCGGGCCAGCGTCAGGTCGGTGTCCAGGGTGGCCAGTTCGGCCGGGTCGTCGGGCAGATTGGCGAACAGGTCGCGCCACCAATCGACCTCGCCCATCTCGTCACGCGGCAAGGATTGCAGATAGGTGACCAGATGGGCCAGCCGCAGCTCTTCTCGCCAGTTCGCCGCGTTGCCGTCGACGTAACGGAAGCGCGAGAGCGAGGCCCGGTTCCACCGGGTCATGTCGGTGCGCGGCGTCATCCCGGCAGCCCTCCGGTCAGGCTGTGATGGTAGAAGCCGCGCGCGGCCTGGCCCGGGATGTTGTCACAGACCGCGATCTCATCACCCTCAAGGCGGATGACGCCGGCATGAGACATGTCCGGGAACTGGTTGCCGACCTTTTTGAAGCGGTTGATGCAGACCGCATCGACGCCATCGAGCGCCATCAGGACCTCGACGATGTCGCTGAGATGCAGGTCTTCGCCAAAGCGCAGACGACCCGGGGCGAAGAAGCCGGTCGGGCCGGTGCCCAGCGCCTCGGCGATCGCCCGCCGGATCTCGGAGCGGTAGAAGGTCGCCGCGACCCGGACCGAGATCGACATGGAGATGCCGACCGGCACGGCGTCGTTCAGAAACACGTGCTGGCCGGCCATGCGGTAGGCGTCGAGATAGATCCGCAGCAAGGCGCGGATGGTCGGCCGGGCCGACCATGGCGGCGACGTCAGGCCCCGCACCTCGTAGAAGCGGTCGATCTCGGCGACCTGCTCGGCGGATAGCGGCTGGGCGTCGGGCACGCCGGCGTCGTCAGTCAGCGCGGTGTCGAGCGGCAGATTACGCCAGTTCACCGTAACCACCCGGATGCTGGTCCAGGACCCGGTCCATTGATCGCTAGCCTGGGCGCGCAGGACCAGCGGGTGGTTCTCCATGCGCTCGGCATAATCCTCCAGCGTGACCATACGGTGCTGGGTGTGGACCTGCTGCGGCCCCAGCACGCGCGCCTCCTCCATGGCCTGCGGCAGCCGGTACCAGTAGCGTTCCAGCTTTTGCTTCAGCGTCTGGCTGTCGTCACCGATCTCACCGCCATAAAGCGCCATTGGCGTTTCCAGGGTCGCGTCATAGCCGATGAAGGCGAGCAGCCGGCGGACGGATTCCGGCCGGCGGGCGGTCTCGAGCTTGGCCTCGCCATGCACGACATCGAGCGTATTGGAATAGCGGTCGAGCAGGCTGGCGATCACCTCGACGATCACCACCTCCATGTCGGCCGGGATCCAGCGTGTGCGTTCCGGATAGCGGGCCGCCAGTTCCTCCATCAGGAACATGCGGATGCTGTCGTAGTCGCGCGCGTCCCAATCGTAGTGATCGTCGATCGGCGGCAGCGGCTTGGGCAGGTCGACCTGCCGCTCGCCGCAATCCGGGCAACCGTCACCGAAGATCAGTTTCGCTTCGGGCGTCGCGGCCATCAGGCCCCTCCTCCTGCCGGCGCGCTGACCCGGAACTCATGGCTCTCGGCCTTGCGCACGGCGCTGAGCTCATACGAGATGCGGATGATCAACTGCTCTTCATTGCCCGGCGGCGCGCCCACCTCGAGGCGCAGAGTGCGCGGATCGACCTCGCCCTGCAGCGCCTCGGCCAACGACGCCTCCAGCCGCTTCTTGGTCAGTTCCCACAAGGGTGCGGTGTTGGGTTCGAACACCAACCGTCTTACGCCCGCACCGAACTCGGGCCGGAAGACGCGTTCGGGCGGGGTGGTGAACAGCACTTGCTCGATCTGCTCGCGCACATGGGCGAGCCGGCCGCTTTGGGCACCGCCTTCCCCGGTCATTCGGAACGGAAAGGCCAGATAGCCAATACTTTGTAGGCCGGCTCGCGGGACGTCGGCGTTATAGGCCTCGATCTTGTCGTCGATGGTGCTCATGACGTGGTCACCGTCGTGGACAGTTGGGCCGGCGTCATCGGAATGACCGGCGGCGACGTCGGCGCGCCGGGTGCGGCCGCGATATGGGTGTGGGTGTTGAACAGGGTCATCAGCGAGATGCCCTTGACCAGGAACTCACCCCCCGCCCCGCCCAGCGCGACCTGCGTGCCCTCGACGGTCACGATCTGGCCTTTGACCGTGACCTGGGGGCCTTGCATCTGGATTTCGCTGCCGGCCGGATCGGTCAAGGTGATCTTGGAGTTTTCCATCACCAGCTTGTGGCCGCTGGCGTTTTCCAGGATCACCTTGTTGCCGCTGGCGTCCAGGATCAGCTTGGTGCCGTTGTTGGCCTCGATATCGACCGAGCCGTTTTCATCCATGGCCAGCACCGCGCCGGCGGAATGCTCCAGCCGCACCTGCTCAGCCCCTGACTCGTCGGCGAATTCGAGAACATGTCCGGACGTGGTCTTGAACACCCGGCTGGTCGGCGGCGAGACCTGTGCCTCCTGCGGCACGTCGCCGGCCGACTGCCAGAACGTGCCGACCCAGATCGGCGCCGACAAGACGCCCTGCTCGAACTCGACCCAGACCTGGGCGCCGATCTCCGGCACGGTGAAGAAACCCTGATCGGTCAGCCCGCCATGGGGCAGACAGGGCAGCGCCCAGTCCGTCTCGACCTCGTCGCCCAATACCGACGGCACGCGTAGGCGGAGGCGCGCGAGCTGTTCGGGATCGTCATTGTCGGCGACAAAGCCACGATATTTGCCGAAATACTGCCGGCTGGCGCGTTCGAGTAGCTGTTCGGCCTGGCCGTCCATCGCCGCCTCCCTCACAAGACCCCGGCCAGCACGCCGCCGGCCTCTTCCAGATTGTCGCCATAGGCGTTGCGCAGCAGTTGGAAACTTTGGCGATAGCCGCTGGTGTCGAAAACATGGTCGACCGTGTCGACGTAATAGACGCCGCCATAGCGCTGACCGATGCCGTCGACGCCGACCGGCTCGCCGACGCGTAGGACATGGCCATAAAGCGCACCGTCCAACTCGCCGGTCGCCTTGATCTTCATGGCGTTCTCGTTGGCCTTGGCCAGCGCCCGTGCCGCCGCCTCTTCTGGCGTTGCCTCGCCGGCGCGGGACAGGCGCCAGGTGAAGTCGCCAAGGCCGCTATCGGCGCTGGTGGCCGGTTCTGCGCCCAGCAGTTCCAGATCCGGTTCGATCGTTTCGGATTCGGTGTTTTGCCCCTCGCGCGGGGCTATGTCGTAAGCAACCGAATCCGGCAGGTGACCGTCGTCGGTCAGGTTGAAATTGATGCAGTTCGTGTCCGGCCCCGCATAGACCATGATGTTGTCTTGCGGCGCCAGACTGAGGCGCATGGGACCAAAGTAGATCGTGCCCTGGCTGAAGATCAGTTCGTAGCCGTTGGCCTCGGCCCGCTCGCGCAGGAACTTGATGTCGGTGTCGTCCTGGTTCATCGAGACGGCTTGCAGGCCGTCCGCATTGTCGCCATGGGGCGCCAGATTGTGCCGGCCGGCGATGGTTGTGACGATCACGCCGTCGCTGGTCGGCCCATCCGCGCCCCATTGCTCTCGGATATGATCGCGGTCGAGCGGCAGGGACTCGTCCTGGCAGGTGACGGTCAGGGTGGTTTGGCCCGGATTGGCCGGATAGTCGGCATCGACGCTGAGGATGAACCCGCGCATCACCTCTTCGATGCGCTCCCCGAAAGCGGCTTCGATCTTGATCGGCGCCCAGGGTTTCAGCAGGTCCAGGTCCTGGACGTTCCAGCTACCGTCCTCCAAACGACGCGTCTCGAAGGTCAGTGTTGCGGCGGCGGCTTGTGCCCGGCTGGTGCTGACCTGGACCGAGACAAGCACAGGATAGAGGTCGTCCAAGGTCGTGCCGTCGACCGTGATGATGCACTCCGCCGGCTCGCGGGTTTTGTCCCCGAATAGATCGATGCCGATATCGACGCTGAAAGCCATGGCCTACTCCCGCGCCTTCGGGATCAGGATGACGGAGCCCGGACGCAGATTGCGCGTGGCCGCGGTCCGCTCTTCCGGCGTCAGGCTGTCGAGCGGTGGCAGATCCCCTTCGTCCAAAGTCTCGAACACCAGCGGCCCGGCGAACAGGAACTCAGGATTGGCGTCGGCGATGCGCCACCACAGGCGGTCGTTCTGGTAGTAGTGCAGCGCCAGCAGGTCCAGCCGGTCGCCGGCCGTGACTTCATGCTCGATGACGGGCGTGGCCGGCCCGATCTGCCGCGCGCGGACGCCGCTGAACGGCAAATGGCCGTCATCGTCCGGCTCGAAGCGGCGGGCGTTTTCATAGCGAGAGCCTTTGCGGAAGGTCATGACAGCGCCCCCAGCACCGAGCCGACGGTCTGGCCGAGATTCAATGTCGCGCCGGCGGTCTGGCGCAGCTTGTCCACCGTGGTGAACGGGTTATTGCCCTCGATCAACTCCATGGAGAGCTGCACCTTCGCGCGATAGGGCAGCAACGACGACAGGTGCGCGACCTCGTTGATCGTCACGCTGGTCAGGAACACCGGCAGGATCTGAATGCCCCAGATGAACAGCAGGACCGACGCATGCTCCTGCCGCTGAAACGCACGCGAGCCACCAAGACCGAGGCTGGACAGCACCTGCAACCCGCCCGGCCCCTGGGTCTTGGGTTCGACCATGCTTTTCAGCGTGTCGATCTGCGGCTGGATGCCAAAGGCCTGGACGATCGGATCGCCTTCGTCGAACGCCTCGGTGCCGTCGAACAGCACGTCGATGCTGAAGCTTTCCTTCTGCAGTTCGACGCCCTGCGCGACCCGCGAGGTTTCAAGCGGCGAGACAAAGTCGTAGCCCCCGCGCGTGCCCGGCGCATTGCCCGTCGTGACCGTGATCGACCGCGAGCGCGAAATCGTCTCGGGATTGAACTGGAAGATCAGGGCCAATGGCGGCAGCGAGAGGCCGTATTCGACCAGGGCGCCCTTGATGAAGTTGGCCATTGCCTAACCCTCCAAGCCCTGGCCGCGCTTGGCTGACAGTTCGCGCCCGATTGCCTGCGCAACATCGCCAGCGATCTGGTGGCGCGAGGCCCCCTTGGCAGCCGTCAAGGGGCCAACCTGCAGGCGGTCTATCGAGCCGGCGGCGTTCGGCGCGGTCTGGCGCGCCAACCGCTCGGCGGCGAGGCGGGCCACGGCCTCCGCCTGGTGGCGCAAATGGCCGGGCAGGTGCAGCCGCATTTTGCGCACGCGGATCATCCGATCCCCCTTGGCAGATGGTCCGCCAGAATGCCGAGTTCGGATCGGGCGACCTGCCGGTTTTCCTTGTTCAGCTCGCGCCACATGGCCAGCGTCGCCTCTTTCTTGCCGATCGGCCCGCCTCGGTCGGCGGCCAGATAGGCGGCGTGCAGGGCGGCATTGCGGATCGAGCCGCCGCTGAGGTTCGCCGCCCGTCCCAGCTCATCGAAATCAAGATCCTTGGCCAGCGGCGCCTGGGGCGGCAGCAGGCGTTGCCACAGCGTGCACCGGCTCGCCGCATCGGGACGCGGGAAGTCGACCACGATGTGGAAGCGGCGCACGAAGGCTTGGTCGAGTTCGCGGCGCAAATTCGTGGTCAGGATCACCGGCCCGTCATGCAGCTCGATGCGCGACAGCAGGTGGCTTACCTCCATGTTGGCGTAGCGGTCGCGCGCCTCCTTCACTTCCCCGCGCCTGCTCAGCAGCGCGTCGACCTCGTCGATCTGCAGGATCGCCTCGGCACCGTGCAGCGTGTCGAGCAAGCGGTTCAGGTTCTTCTCGGTCTCACCGATATACTTGCTGACCACCATGCCGAGATCGAGCCGGAACAAGGGCCAGTCCAGCGCGGCGGCGATGATCGAGGCGGCAAACGTCTTGCCCGTGCCAGAAGGGCCGGCGAACAATGCCACCGGGCCGCCTGTGTTCTGCCCCCCCCACGTGTCGACGACGGTTTGCTTGTGGCGCAGCAAGACCAGCAGTTCGCGCAGCCGCTCGACCTGCTCCGTCGGCAGCACCAGATCGTCCCACTGGCCCCTTGTGGTGACCGGGACCGTGCCCGGCGGCGGCCCATGCCGGTTGGCGCGGCCGAGCAATCTCTCCGCTGTTCCGGGGCCCGGCATGGCGATGCGGAACGGTCCCTCGCCTTCGATCGCGATGAGCCGGCGCTGCACCAGCGGGCCGCCGGCCCGCAACGCATGGAAGAGCGCGTCGCATTCCGCGTTTTCCAGCAGCAAAAGGTCTTGCAGCAGGGCGAGCGTCGGATAGGGCTCGGTCTGGCCCGGCTGCAAGCGTTGATACTGCCAGGCGATCTTTGGCGCAGCCTGCGGTGCCAACGCAGCGGCCAGGATGTCGCGCTCGATGGTGTTCAGCCGGTCGGTCGCCAGCCCGGCCCAACCGCCGGCGGCGCGCAGCATCTCGGTGCGTTTTTGCAGGTCGGTCAGCCGCATCATGGCCTCGTCCGACAGTGGCTTACCCTGGCGCAGCAGTTCCAGCCGGTCGGCCAGAAGCGCGATGCGGTCCCACTCAACCGAGAGATCGACGCTTTCCAGGGCGGTGACGGTCATCGCGCCCTCCTCATACCGCCTGGACTTCCAGCAGCAGCGGATTGCTGCGGACCGTGGCCGGCTGGCCCGGCTGGATGTCGAAGGTGCGCTCGGCAAACAGAATCCAGAAGCCGGGCACGGAGGTATCGGGCAGCCCAATGCCGACCAGATCTCCCGGTGCGGGCAGATTGTCGGGATCGATGCCGGCGGTGACCGGCTGCGCCGGCACGGCTGGTGGCACGGATGTCCAACCGGCCGTCTCCCACCGTTCCCAGCGTAATGTGATGTCCGCGGCGGTATCGCCCGCGATCCAGATCTGGGCGGTGAAGCCCGCAAGGGTCGGGTCGGTCGACAGGAATATCAAGCTGGCCAGGCACGCACCGGCGTCGACGAAGCAGATTGCCGGCTGCCAGTCGATCCGGCCCGTATCGACGGTCCTGGGCCGGACCGGCGGCAGGAAGCGCACTCCGTTGGCCGCCTCGAACGGCTGATCCCTGGTCTCGATCTGACCGCGCGTTTCCCAATCGATCATTTCGACCGGCGTGTCCTGGCGCCGCGGCTGGCTGGGCACGATCGGCGTCAGGGCGAATTCGTAGCAAACCGACGTGCGGTAGGTGACGTCGCCTTGGGTCGACCAGATGTTGTGCAGCTCCTCGTTGCTGATCGGGATCATCACCGCTTGGAGCGTCACCTGCTCACCCGCCACATCGAACGGCCCCAGCACCGGTGCCTCGTGAAACACGCGGATGGCGTCGCCCAGGATGCGCAAATCGATCTCGCCGGTCGGGATGTTATCTTCGCTGGTCGAGAACGCCGTCACCAGGCAATGCAGCCGGATGAACCACGGGTCCATCGGCCGTGTGTCGGGATAGAAGCCGGATGACTCAATGCGATAGAAGAACAGATTGAGGAAATGGTCGCCCGCCTGGGCATTCGCCGGCAGCGCGTCGATCGGCGAGCCGATCACCGGCAGCACGGTAGCCCCGCCCGGCTGTAGATTGGCGTTCAGGAAGTCGCGCACCGACGTACACGCGATCGACAAGGCGGAGGGCGGCGGCGCCGGCACGGCTCATAACCTCCGCAGATAGCGCCGACTGGCCGAGATCGCGGCCAGGCGGGAGCGCGCGGGTGCGGCCGGTTGGGCCAGCGCAGGATCGGTCACCACCACATCGATCTGATCGATCTGCAGCAAGGGCGGTTGATCGGACGCCGGTGGCTGTATCGTCGGTGCCGGACGATAGAGCTCCCGTTGGGGCGCGGGCACCGGCTCGAAAACAGGCGGCGACTCCGGCCAGGGTGCGTTGGCCCCATCCGCAGCCCGCCGGGCCGGCGCTGGCGGTATCTGCGGTTCGCCTTGATCGGTATCGGCGCCAGCAAAGGTTTGGTCGGACGGCGATTTTGCTTGCCGTGCCTCCTGCTCGGTCGCCGCCGGGATCGGCTCCCCGATAGACGCTTCTGCTGGCACCGATGCAATGGGTCGCAGCGGTGAGACGTGACCGGGCGAAGTTTCTAGAGATGATGCAGTCCGTTCCTGGGCAGATGCTACCGGCGTCGGCCTATCGCCCATGTCTTGCTGCTCATCGGCTAATGGCGCGACCGTGCCAAAATCGTTGTCCGCGATACGGACGACGGGTTCCTGGTCGCGATCACTAAACGCCTCTCCGTCCGAGGTTCGGGTGTCTGCGGCTGGCGGCAGGGTCGGCCGATCGACATCGGTTGCGTTGACAGGCTCGGGCCTTGTGCCGGCTGCGCCCGCGACGGCCGCCAGTCTTTGGTCGAGCGCAGATTGATCCGTTGTCGAGGGAGGGCCCGGTTCTGGCATCGAAGACGCCGGCGGCGGTTCATCTGAGGGTCCCGCGGCGTTTGGCGGCACAGTCTCAGGGGCGGTAACCGATGGCTCAGCCCGCGAAGCAACAGGCTCGGTATGCGCTGGCCGATCGACCGGCGGGGCCATCGTCCGCAGGCTCGGCACTTGCCCCTTCGGACGCGCCACGGCATGCCCGGGCGCCAATGGGCTCCGCGCTTGTTGGACGATGCGGCCGAGGAAGCTCATGCCGACTGCCTCATCATCCGCGATGGCGCGGCATCGCGCGCGATCAGGGCGAGATAGCGCTGCCGGCGACCGCGCGGCAAAGACAGAATGTCATGCTCCGACCAGTGATAGGCCGAGGCGATGCGGTGGACCTCTTGGTAGAGCGTATCGGGCCTGGGCAGCGGCATCGCATTGATGCCGAGATCCACGCTGCAGGTGCGGCCGCAGGACGGGCAATCGAGCGACGTCTCGGTCACCGCTTCGGGTGATACGCCCTCTAGCGCCGCGTCAATCCGGGCCAACTCAGCCTCATCCAACCGCTCGACTTGAACCGGCGCTATGCCGTCGACGAGGCAAAGCGCGACAAGCGATCGCTGGGCCGCCGACCCATCGCCGCTGACGTCGGCAAGCGCCTCTTGATCAGCACCTGTGGGCGCACGGTAGGTCTCGCCATCGACCGACACGAAGGGATAACCCTCGCCCGCGGGCTTGCACGGCAAATCGCCGAACCGCATGGCAAAGTCGAAGGGCTCACCACAGTGCTGGCAATCCGCCGTCATCCAGCCGGTTTCGGTGTCGAGCAAAGCCACAAGCTGCTGCATCAGGTACTGGCGGTCGCCGACGGCAAGGGCGCGGACATCGTCCATCGTCGCCGGTGCGCCGCCGAGCGTGTCGAGCGTTGCGGTCAGGATTGCCGTGATCCGCCGGGGGACGCCGTCATCGGCGGCGAAAGCCTCGGCGATCGCCAACTCGTCGCCCCCGGTCAGCGTCTTGAAGCGATAATCCCGCAGCCGCTGCCCGTCGCGCATGATGCCGCCGGGCAGCATCATCAGCTTTCCGCGGGCTCCGCGACACCCTCGTCGCGCTGCCAGCCTTCATGCTGCAAGGTGATGCTTTGGATGCCGACCGTGTTCATCGAGTTGCTGTCGAGGTCCGGCAGCGCCTGATAGTCCGACACCCAGGCCCTGAACAGCTTGTAACTAATCGCCACAACACCCTGAAGATTAAGGACATTAATCGAGATGTTCTTGCGATAGTTCTTCAAGCTGGTGGCCACGTCGCCGTCGAAGCTGTTGACCATGTTGGCCCAGCGTTCGAACACCAGATCGTGGCTGAGACCCTGTTCCAACGTCACCGGCTCATAGCTGGTGCCGCCGGGCATGCTGCGCTGGAACGAGGGCGATCCCGCGTCGCGCCATTTGACCGGCTCGGTGGTCTTCTTCAACGCCCCCATCTTCTGCAGGCCGGCAACGACTTCGCCGTCGATCACCACCTGGAACTTGAAGGTGCGGTAGGGGTCAAACCGGTGCGCATTCACCGGAAACATGGGTGCGGCCATTGTCCTGCCTCCCTACTGCTGGTTCAGCTTTTGCTGAATCTGGATGATGACGAATTCGGCGGGTTTCGCTGGGGCGAAGCCGACGATGACGCGGACGATGCCGCTGTCGATGTCGGTCTGGGTCATTGTGTCGCCCAAGCCGCAGCGCACGAAATAGGCGTCCGAGGATTTCTCGCCCTGGAACGCACCAGCGCGGAACAGCCCTTCCATGAAGCCGCCGATATTGGCCCTGAGCGAGCCCCAGAGCACGTGCGTGTTCGGCTGAAAGACCACCGATTGCAGGCTCTGATAGAGGCTCTCGCCGATCAGGATCGCGGTCCGGCGCACCGGGACGTAGCGGTATTCCGGGTTCGCCTTGGTGGCCAGCGTGCGCGCGCCCCAAATCACCGGCGGGCCGACGACGTTGCGCACCGCGTTCACGCCCCAGACGTTCAGCTGATCCTGCTCGGGATCGCCGACGACGAACTCGGTGTCACGCATGCCCTTCACATCGGCCTCCAGCCCGGCCGGTGCCTTCCAGACGCCGCGCCTGCCATCGATGCGCGACCAGATACCAGCGGCAAAGCCGGAGGGCGGCACCAGCACAGTCTTAGGCCGGTTGGGCGCGTTTTCCGGGTGATAGTACGGGTTTGCGACCCGCACATAAGGGTAATAGAGCGCACTGTAAGATGACGTCGTAAACCCCTGGTCTTTAACGAGCTTTTGAGTCTTGAGTTCAACCGACACTTCAGGATCGACGATCACCATGCGGTTGCGCATCTTCTCCGCGTGACCGACGGCCGCGCCGATCACCGATTGGCCGATCGCGTCGCTGCTGCCGTCCGGGTCCCATTGCCGGCCCGGCAGGCAGATGATGCTGGCGTCGCGGAAGTTCTCCAGCTTGGCGAAGGCGGCCTGATAGTCGCTCAACTGCGGCTCTTCGCCATCGCTGCCCGCCGACAGCGCGGCGTCCTCGCCAACTGTGTACGGCAGATCGGCCGTACCCGTGATGTCGTTGGCGACTGCCGCCGCACCCAGGCCCAGCACGGCACGGGCCGTTCCGGCGCCGGCGCCGCCGATGGGGGCAACGCTCGATGGCGCGGTGCCGTCGCTCTCGGTGCCCGAGGTGAAGACGAGCCGGTCATCGGCCACCTCGGCGGTAAACCCGCTGCCGGACGTGCCCGGAAGGGCGGCATTGGCGCGCACCGTCGCCTGGATAAACTCGACGACGGATGCCAGGTTCGTCTTCTTGTCCGGGGCACCGGCTCCCGGGAAGACGATCGCCGTCTGTGTCGGGACGCCGCCGGCATCCAGCTCCAACGTCAGGGTCTTGCCGGCCAGCGTGTCAAAGTCGGCGCTGGCGATGCCGGACAGGTCGTCGCTGGTCAGCGTGCCACGGCGTGTGTAGCCGAGATCCCCGTGCGCCTGACCGTCCTGGACATTGACCAGGCCGGAGCCGTCATTGATGACTTCGACCAGATAGCGCGGGTCGGTCGACACCAGGCTGATCTGATCAAACGCCTCAAGCGCTTGAAAATCGTCGCCGAGGCCATGCCCGATTTCGATCAGGTAGCCGAGGGCCGGGTCGCCGGCATCCATCAGTTCCATCCTGACGACCAGATCGTTCGCCCAGCCACCCTCGTCGACCGCGGTGAATTCGAAAATCTCGGCCGCGTTGTCCGGGTTGGTGATGCCGGTGCTGGCGGCGGCGAGAGCCGGCGTGCCGTCACGCGCCAATCGAACGATGTACGCCTGCCGGCCGCCGTTCTGGAAGTAAGCGGAGATGGAATGACCCATCGGATCGCCCAGCTTCGCCTTCGCCGTGTCGCGGATGCCGCCATACTGGTCGTTGATCCGGCCGAACCTCTGGACGAAATCGTCCTGCTTGAAGATCAGTTCCGGCTCGCCGACGGCGCCCCGCGTCAGGTAACCAAGGAACACGGTCGTCGATGTGCTGGCTGCCTCGATGGGAATAAGGCCGCTCGGGATCTCCTCGATGTAAATCCCAGGATGCATATAGGTCGGCATGCTTCGTCCCCCTCCTCGCTGCCTGCGACACCGGAAAAAGCCTGACGGCTAAGGCGTCGAGAACACTGGTGTCGGTGCGTTAATGTGGTGTTAGAAATCCGGGACGCGGGCGCTCCCTTTCCGAGCTTCTTGTACTTTATTGTATCACCCAAGGAGAAACTGGCAATAAAGTAACATTTCTGAGATGGTAGAGGCAGGAATATTGCTCGTCAAAATGGCGCCTTATGAATGACGAGATTGGAACTCCTCGCAAGAGGCGGCAGAATTTAATAAGTGTCTTCTTGATTAAATAGGACAGCCTGGTTAGGGTTTTCCTATCGAAACCTGGGACATTCGTCGATGAGAGCCAATGAGCGGGCCGATTGGCACACGGCCATTTCGGCGTCGGACCTCGCCGATCGCGGCCAGGCGGTCGTCAAGCTGCAAGGGCGCCAGATCCTGATGCTGCAACGCGGCGACCAGGTTTTTGCCTGCGACAATCGCTGCCCGCATGAGGGCCACCCGCTAGCCAAGGGTGTGCTCGACGATGACTGTCGGCTGACCTGCAATTGGCACAATTGGAAGTTCGATCTGGTGTCCGGCGAGACGATCAGGGGCGGCGACCAGCTGCGCCGATACGCGGTGCGGCGGACCGCCGGCATGATTGAGGTGGACTTGACGGAACCGCCGGCCGCCGAGACAAGGCAGGCCGCCTTGATGGGCTTGAGGACCGCCTTCGCCGAGCATGACTATACGCGCTTGGCCCGCGAGGCGGCGCGGTTTGAGCTAGCTGAGGGCGACTTCCGGGAAATGTTGACCGCAGCGTTCGATTGGGCGGCCGCCGGGCTTGAGGACGGCACGACGCACGCCCATGCCGCCGCACCCGATTGGCTTGCCCTCCGCTCACGCCTGCCGGAAGATCAACCGGCCGACCGCCTTGTACCGCTCGTGGAGATCCTTGGACACGCGTCGTGGGACGCCCTGCAACAGCCGGGCAACTTCCCGCTCGCCCCCGGCCAGGCCGACGCGTTCGACGCCGACGCGCTTACCACGGCCATCGAGCTGGAAGACGGGGACGCCGCCATTCGCCTGGCACGGACCGGCTTGGCCGAAGGCGGTGGCGCCTTGCTCAGACCGGTGCTGGAACGCGCGGCGCTGCGCCACTATCAAGGCTTCGGTCACAGCGTCATCTACGCTTTCAAGACCTACCAGCTATTGGAACTCCTGGGCCCAGACGCCGCCCCTGCCCTGCTTTTGCCGCTTGTTCGCTCGCTGTGCGTCGGCACCCGTGAGGATCTGATACCGGAGTTTCGCGCCTACGCACCTGCCCTGGCCGCCTGGGACGGCACCGGCACCGATATGCCAACTGTCGATGATTTTCGGGGCGCCAGCGTGGCCAGGTGCCTGGATCTGATCGCGGGCGGCAGCAACGATATCGACGCGCTCTACAACGTGCTGATGCATGCGGCGTCAGACGCCATGCTGCACTATGATGCCCGCTTTCGGGAGCAGTTCGACGGGCCGATCGGCCAGAACATCGACTGGCTCGACTTCAGCCATGCCCTGACCCAATTGAACGCCAGCCGGATGATCTGTGGTCGCCAGCCCGACCTGTGGCCCGCCGCGCTGCTGCAGGCCGGATGCTTTCTCGGCCGAAATGCAGCCTTCGTTGACTGGGACCAGGATGTCAGTCGTTGGGCCGTGGACGAGCCGGATGCCCTGTTCGACGGCATCTTCGAGGGGCTGCTGGATCACGGCCAGCCGACCTACATCTTCGTGGCCCACACGCTGAAGCTGGCGTCGGCGTTACGGGTGGAGATCGATCACCAGCCGGACGCCCCTTGGGTCCCGACCGCATTTGCCGCCCTGAACCGGTTCGTTCACGAGCCAGCCAAGCAAAAGCATGTGCGCCGGTCGGCCCATCAGGCGTGGAGCTTCGTTTCAGGCGCCGGCTGAGTTCGAGTAGGGAACATCGGACGCGGCCGAACGCTGGTCGATCGGTCCGCCTTCCGTCTCACGCCGACGACGTGCACGCGCGGCGTGATGCTTTTCCCAGCTCAACCAGGCAAGGCCAATTGCCAGCGCGCCGGCGGCGGCACCGATTGCGAAACCAATCCAAACACTCAACGAGTCCATAAGCGGCCCCTCTATTGGCCGTGCACATCATAGTTCTCAATGTCATTTGATTGCAACAATAGCAATCGATATCTTTAAGCTCAGCCAGTATCCCCAGGCAAAATGCCATCGATCACATCCAATTCAAACGTTTATTTCTCGTCAAATGTAATTAAGCCGTCTGCTCATTCGAAGGATAGGTGGTATTATTTTCGCCCAGTCCGAATTAATTACGAAACGTCTGAGAGTATCGTCATCGCCTTTTTTCACCTGTCAAAGCTGGGTATGGCTGCTTGCTGCCCCCCTCCTTGCGCGCCCACACCTTGTCCACCAAGATGATGCCTTCGCTGCCGGGAGGCGGCGCCGAGGTCGCAAGGGTCATCTGTGATCGATCGGAATTCGCAACTGTACGCGGAGTGGAGCACACCGATGGAGCTAGGGAACTTTTCGGTCAGCCTGACGGTGAAGGATTTAGCGGCGTCACGGGGCTTCTACGAAAAGCTCGGTTTCGAGGTTTTCGGCGGCGATCAGGGCCAGGGCTGGCTGATCATGAAGAGCCCGAGCTGCGTCATCGGCCTGTTTCAGGGCATGTTCGAAAAGAACACGCTGACCTTCAATCCGGGCTGGGACGCGAATGGGCAAACGCTGGACACGTTTACCGACATTCGCGAGATCCAACGGCGCCTGAAGGCTGACGGCATCACACCCGTCAGCGAGGCCGACGAAGCCACAACCGGCCCGGCCAGTTGCATCGTTATCGACCCCGACGGAAACCCTATCCTGATTGACCAGCACGTCTAACGGCGACCACCCGCGCGGGCGGGCGCTGTCTCAGGTGACATGCACGGCAAACATCGCCAGCATGACCATCAGAGCAACGACAAGTGCAATCAAAAAGAAGTCCGCGGCCAGCGGCTGGTCATCCTGCTGCTTTGGGCTGATGATGCGCCTGCGTACCGACGCCATGCGAAGATACGCGACCAGAACCACAAGGCCGCCGGAGCCGATCAGCATCAGTTCCGACCAGGGCGGCGTATGAATGTCGCCCAATCGCGCCGCCGCGAGACCGAAGCCGACAACGGCAATTGCGGTCCGAACCCATGCCAGAAAGGTGCGTTCGTTGGCGGCGTGCTCTGTGTATTGCGCGATCATCGGAGCCCCGAATGGTCCCGTTTCCGTCAGCAAAGCGGCCTAGCCTATCGCAGCTTCGATGAGGTTAGAAGGCAATGGAAGAAGTGCCGAAACGACGACTACCGGCGTCGCCCCCTAATGCACGTCCAGCGGTGTCTTAAGCGGCGTATCGTCGTGCCTCGGCACGGTCTGGCGTTCGATCGTCAGGCGGGACCGCAAAGGCGGACCGCGATGCAGCGCGCGCAAACGCTCGATGTTCTCGGCATCGGACTTGGTGCGGCGCCTGTTGTGGCGCTCATACTCGACCAGGGTCGGCACGTGGTAGGTCTCGGTCCAGATGTCTGTGTCCTGCAGATTGCGCAGCAAAGCCCATTGTCGGGCACCATCGCGAATACGGATGCGCCGCCGATCGGCCATAAGGGCGAGAAAGGCGGGCACATCGGCTTGCTCGATCTGATAGTCGATCATCACCACGATGGGACCACTGCGCGACGCGAGATCAAGCCGAACCACCGGTTCCCGGAACTGGCCGAGCGGATCGAGGTTCAGCGCGCCGAATTCAGGCAACGCCCAGCGCAGGCCGACGGAGGCGGCCAGGACCAGCGCAATGGCCGACGTCACCAGCGCCTGGTCCGACCCGAAGGACTGCGCCACGGATCCCCACAGCCAACTACCACCGGCCATACCGCCGAAAGTCGCCGTCTGGTAGAGCGCCAGCGCACGACCGACGACCCACCGCGGGGTCGACAACATCACGGTGACGTTGAACAGCGACATGGTGACCACCCAGCAGGCGCCGGCCGGAAGCAGCACCAGGGCGCTCAGCCAAATCTCGCGGCTTAGCCCCAAGGCCAGGGTTGCCATGGCAAAAACGATAAGGGCGCCCCTCACGATGGCCTCGTTGTTGAACCGCTGGCGCAATCGCGGATTCAAGAGCGCGCCGCCGATGGCGCCGAAGCCGAAGGCGCCAAGCAGGAAGCCATAAGTCAGGGCGTCCCCCTGAACCAGATCGCGCGCCACCAAGGGCAGCAACGCCAAGGACGCAATGGCCGAACCACCGAACAACAGGCCGCGGAACATCACCTTCATCAGGTTCGGCGACATGGAGACATAGCGCAGCCCGGCGCCAATGGCCGGGCCAATGGCCTCGCGCGGCAGGACCGACTCCTCCGTAGACGGGCGCCAGCGGGCCAGCGCCCCGACCAGGAACGTATAGCTAAGGGCGTTAACGGCGAAGGCGGTGGCCGCGCCACCGATCTGCACGATCACGCCGCCGAGCGCCGGACCGATGCTGCGCATGAGGTTGAAGCCCATGCTGTTGAGCACCACGGCGGCCGGCAGGTCCTGGCGGGGCACAATGTCGCCGACGGACGCCTGCCAGGCGGGATTGTTCAGCGCGATGCCGCAGCCGATGGCGAAGGTGAAACCGAGCAGCAGCCAGGGCGTCAGCAGCCCGGCAAAGGCGAAGACCGCCAGCAGGGCCGATACCGCGAGCATGAAGATTTGGGCCGTCAGCAAGATGCGCCGCCGCGGGAAACTGTCGGCAAAGGCGCCGGCGATCAGCGAGAACAGCATGATCGGCAAGGTCGACGAGGACTGGACCAGCGCCACCATGTCCCGCGAGTCGGTGATGGTGGTCATCATCCAGCCGGCGCCGACGGCCTGGATCAGCCCCCCCAGGTTGGAGGCGAGCGTGGCCGTCCACAGGGTGCGAAAGGTAGGGTTTCGAAACGGGGCGAGTTGCGGACTGTTCTTCAGCACGCCGCCGATCTTACAGGTCGCCAGCCACCGTGCGCATCTGATTTGTCAGGCCGGCTGTTATGCGATCAGATGCCGACCGGTCATAAGACCGCATGATTGTGCCGAACGTGCAGCCCCGTGGGTGGGAACGCCTGCCGCCCACCTTAGCCCGCGCCGGCGGGCGGCAGGCGCTGCATGACGGCCGCGTTGATCGCCTGAATGATCAGCGCGTCGGATGCGATCATGCCGTCGGCACTGGTGGTCAGCACGATGTAGGGTCGACCCTCGACAACGATGCCGGCGCCACAGCTGGTGTAGGTCCCGCCATTGGCCCCCTGGCGATAGTTCGCTTGCAGGCAGACCAGGTTCTCTTCGGTGAACCAGGAGTTCGGCAGAAAGCGCGAAGACGCATCGCCCGTGCGCTCCGCGACGAACTCGGGGTTGCCGCGCAGCAGGTCGTCTTCGTAACTCAGAAAGACCCCGGTATATTCCTGCAGGTTTTCGCTCAGATAACCACAGTCACCTTCGCGACAGGCGATCAGCCCTGTCCAGAATTGCTGGCCACCGTCGGGGGTCCGGAACGAGGCGTCGAACAAAAGCTCGTGGTTCACGGTCCATTCGCGCTCACCGTCGCCGTTTGCATCGCGCCACATCGTGACCGGCTGGCGCAAGCTGCGCGGCACCACGGCCAACTCCGCGTACTCGCTCGGCACGTAAAGCGGTCCGAACTCGGCCAGGACAGGGTGCTCGATCTCGGTCAGCGCAACGCCGACCACTTCCAACTCATCGCCGTAGCGAAAGTCGTCGGCCACGTCTTGCTGGGCCGTATCGACCGACGGCGCGGGCTGCTGCTCGCCGGGCTCGGCTGCAACCTCTTCGAGTTGCGGTGCCGTGGCCTGGCAACCAGCCAGTAGTATCGCCGCCGCAATCGGTGCCAGGCACCGGCGCATTGCAGGGAACACCATCTCCCAACCCCTCTCCACCGATTGCCGGCGTGCCGGCAAAGAGAGCCGACGCCGGTCTTGACACCAATGATAGCATCTGAGGCGCACTCGAAAAGCCACAACGAAGGGCGGCACTATGGGCGACATGCCCGCAAGCCGCCACAGAAGGCCTACACGTCCTCGCCTTCACATCAACCAAAGATACAGCGCGCAGGGCGCTGGCCGCGGTGACCGCATGGCCAGGGTTAAGGACAAGCGCTTGGTTTAGTCTTGTCGGTGCAACGTGGTGCGGTGGACGACGGGTACCGTGCCGCTCTCCACATAGGTGATCTCGATTGTGTTGCTGTCGATGATGCGGCCATCGTACCAGCCCGGATCGCCGACCTCGGCCACATGGAAGCTGGCACCATCGGCCGCGATGACCCCGATGAAGGTCTCTTCAGGATTGCGCACGAGTTGGCCGCCCGCGGAGATCAGTACGGCGTTATCGTCCGTCCGCTCGACGGATTTCTGGCCGGAGAACAGCTCGCCGTCCTGGCTTTCGATCGTCATCATCATCGTGCCGGTCGTGATGCCGTCGACCAGCTGCGCCCGGAAACTGCCCTGCCAGGTGCCAATCAGGTCCGGCATATCCTGCGCCATGGCCGGTGAGGCAGAAAGGAACAGGACGGCGGCGAGCGTTGTGAACAATCTTGGCATAGGGGGCTCCCATTCGCTGGCATGAATCGAGGTGAAAGAAGCCGACCGGCGGACGCGGCCGACGCAACGACGCGTTAGCGCAAACGCCGAGCGCGGTTGAGGGGTCACGAGCAATCTCTGCCGACGGTGTTTCACGGCGCTGTCGCGAAACCGCCTCGTCATGAATCAGGCGGACATTACGCATCAGACACGCACCCAGGCGCCCACCAGCGTCGAGGCAGTCAGGCTGGCATTGGCCGCGACGGTTTGCGCACGAAGACGATCGGCCAGGGTTTCCACCCCGACCTCAGCCGCCGTAGCCACACCGGTCTTCTCAATCAGCGGCAGCAGGCTGCGCATGCTCTGCGCGGTATACTCGTAAATGTCGGAGTCCGGACCGGACTCGACGCGCACGGCGCCCTGCATCTCGGGGCGCGGCAAGCCGGCATCGGTGAACAGGCGGTGCAGACGGGCCCCGAAGCGGCCGTCGATCCCGGCCCGGGCGAAGGCCTCGCGCGCCCACCGGCTGCAGTCCTCATAGAGCGGCACGTCGGGATGCGGCGGATGGCCGGCGATATCCCATTCCTGCAGGACAACCAGGCCGCCGGGACGCACGCGGGCCGAAAGGCGCGCGAGCGTGGCGACCGGATGCTTCAGGAACAGCACCACGAAGCGCCCGACCAAGGCATCGAAGGTCTGCACCGGGTTGAAATGGTCCAGGTCGGCCGGCTCGAACCGGACATTGCCCAGACCGGCCGCCTCGACGCGCCGTCGGGCCAGAGCCAGACTATCCTTCGACCGGTCGACGCCGAGCACCGTGCCTTCGCGCCCGACAAAGCCGGCGGCGAGCAGGCTGAGATCCCCCGCCCCACAGCCGATATCGAGCACATCCATACCTGGCGCCAGACCCGCCTTGACGAAGAACGCCTCGCTCAACGGCCCGATCAGGCGGGACTGAAGGATCAGCCGATCATGCTCTTCGTCGCTGTGCCCAAGGACGTAGGCATCGTCTTCCATCTCACCCACGGCCGTTGACCTCCGCGCTGTCGATCCTGGCGCACCCTAGGGCGGTGCGGGCGCGGTGTCATCCGGTCGGCACAGCCCTTGCCGGCGCCATCCCGTCAGCTGCAGGAGCCCCTAAAGGCCTTCGGCACCGACACGCCGTTGATGTCGGCCAGATACTGCTCATAGCAATGCGCGTTTTTCAGTTTCGCACCACTATCGTTGACGACAGCATAAACGACGCGGATGGCCTCATGCATCAGCGTGGTGGCCTTATTGTCAGCGCTGGCCTGCCACCAGGGTTTGCACAGGAACATCTCGTTCTCGCCATCGAACGCGAACGCCCATTCCCCGGCGCAGCCCTGGCCGGAGTAGTAGGAGCGATTGATCGTCTTTGGCGCCAAGGGGCTCAGATCACTACGAGATGACAAAGTAGGGGCGAGATAGGTCAGTCAGAATTACGGCCTGAATAGTACTGAGCAAATCAGTTTTGGCAAAATTATCAGAAAAAGGAACGCAATGTTGCGCTTTATTGAACGAAATGCCATATATTATTGCTGAATCACTACAGATTTTGAGATGGCAATCCGATTCGATCAATAAACTGAGCCAAACCGACAAGAAACGGGCGCCTTTTTCTCCATATCTACGAATAAATCACATGTTTTCATCAATCCAGGCAGCGTACTCGTTGATGTCTGTGTAGACACCATAACGAAACGGTTGTCCGCACCCGTCGCCCCAGCTGACAAGACCGGCCAATACGTTTGTGCCATTGTCGTTGCGCAAATAGATCCCGCTACCGCTGTCTCCTCGGCAAGCATCACGAATGCCTTCGTCGTAACCCGCACAAAACATCCCAGGTTTGTAACGACTGCCATAGGCTACGTCAGACCCGCAACGATCGCCATTCACATAGGGTACATCAACAACGCGCAGCAAAGGGCTTCTGCGTCCTTCCTCCGTAACCCCCCAACCAGCGACGGTCAGGAGATCCTGATCGTCGAGTGTTTCTCGAAAACTCGCTGACAATCGCTGTATTGGCGTTACGCGCGCGGAGTCGACAAGTTCAAGAATTGCTATGTCATTTTCCAACGTTGCAGGATTGTAGCTCCCATGCCAAACGATGCGAGAGACGTCGATGAGTTCGCGATATCGCCCAAGATTCTGACTTCCAGCAACGACTTGGACGGCCTGAGGCTGCAGGTTCACAACGCAGTGCGCTGCGGTTAACACAATGCTCTGGTCAACGAGCACTCCACCACAAAAAAGCGAATCAATCGCAGCTCCAACTCCACCGGTATATAGCAATCCAACTTGCCAACGTGCCTCTTCGGGCAATGCTGGCCTTCCGCCGAATATCCGCGGGCCCACCGGCACCAGTGGTTGGCTTTCCAATGCGCCGTTAACTAGAACTGAAAACTCTGCATACTGCGTCACATCGCCAAGATTTCTTGATGGGTTGAGCCCATCGGACAGAATACTCTGTGCATAAGGGATTGGAACATCCAACGCTGTCGGAAACCAAGCTTCTAGCTGCGCCCCTGTAGGGAATTGCTCGTTAAGTTGGGCTGCAGATTGAAATGAAATGAATGTCAGCGCAGCGCATAGTATGTGGGGAACCTTTTTGGAAGGCATCGCTGATACTCCATTGGTTACCTCGAGTTATCTTATATAAGAAAAATATTTTGTCAATATCTCTAATTTTCGTACATCGTAGAGAGCCGCGATTCTCTGGGTTCGTGGTGATAACTAAAGCGCTTCCGCTTTGGTTAGAAGCGTATCCGGCGTTGTCGAAGTAGTTGGCGCATTCTGGAGGTGTGGTAGTGCCGATGAGGTGGCCGAGATGCTGCCATGTGTCGTCGATGCTGCGCCTTTGGGCCAAGCGCATCCAGTGTTTGATCTTGGCGAAGGCCTGTTCGATGGGGTTCAGGTCAGGGGAGTATTTGGGCAGGAACCAGAGCCTGGCGCCGGCTTGCCTGATGGTCTGGCGGACGGCCTTTGATTTGTGGCTGCCGGGATTGTCGGCGATGACGCTATCGCCCGGCTTGAGGGTGGGCAGCAGGATCTGGTCGGCATAGGCGCCGAAGCAGGGGCCGTTGATCGGGCCGTCGAAGACGCAGGGAGCGGTCAGCCCGTCACAGCGCAGGGCGCCGAGGAAGGTTAGGGTGTGCCAGCGTCCATGGGGTGCGGTGCCGCTTGCCCTTCGGCCCCCAGCCGCGTAGCGGGGCCATATTGGTCCGGATCCAGGTCTCGTCGATGAAGACCAGGCGCTCGGGATCGAAGCGGTATTGCCGGGCCCTCCAACGCGCCCGTTTGCGGGCGACATCGGCCCGGCCGCGCTCCAGGGCGATGAGGGGTTTTTTTGAACCGCAGCCCCTCCCCTCCCAAACCGTGTTGTGAGACACCACCACGCCCCGTGCCGCCAATGCGTCCCTCGGCCGATGCAGCGTCAGATGCGACGTCCGGTTGATCTGGCCCACGATGAAGTCCCGGTGCGGCTCCAAGATCGGACGCCGATGGCCACCAATCTGGCGCGGCGCCACGCTGCCTGTCGCCCGGTCGCGCTGTGTCCATTTCACCACTGTCGATACCGCCACGCCAAAACGCTCCGCCACGGCCCAACAGCTGGCACCAGCCTCCACCGCAGAAACCGCACGCTCGCGAAGATCAAGGGAATACGCTCGAGGCATCTCTGCTGGCCTCCTTCTCCAGCAGAAAACCTGAGTCACAAGTCCAACGACCTGTGAATCCCCTTTCGATTCTAATCCGGACGGAAACGCCCTAGACGGCGCCTTTTTTGCCGGTCACTTTGAGTCGACCGATTAGGCCGGAGACTGCGGTTGGAGCTAGTATTTTGCTCTACACAGTCCCGTTATGGCAACAAGATCGGAAATCGCCGTCAACTTGGGGCTTGTACGTTCTGCATCCCATCTATCTCCCCCAACAATCCCTCATAGTCCGGCCCGTCCGGCGCGGCGTAATTGAAGTTCTTGAACAGCCCCGTCAGCTTGGTGAAGTGGTCGCGGATGGCCTCCTTGTCGGCGAAGTCGTAATCGCGGGTGACGATCTGGTAGATCTTTGAAAAGGCGAGTTTTTGGCGGTCTAGCGAGACCGAGACGTCAACCGGGTCGAAGGCGTCTTGTTGGAGGTAGACCATGTCGACGAACAAGGCCTTTTGGAAGGTGGTGAAGTCGTCGAGGGTGACGCCCTCTTCGCCTGTCACCTGCATCATCTGGCTGACCGCGTCGCCCTTGTGCAGAAGCTCCTGCAATTCCTCGGTGCGCGCGGTCCAGCCGGCCTCCATATGGGCGTCGAACCAGGCGCTGAGTTGGTCGCGGTAGCGGGACCAGGAGATCAGCGGGTCGACGGCGGGGTAGAAGCGCTTGTAGGCGCGGTCCGACGACAGGCCGAGGAAGGTCTTCACCGTGGCCATGGTCGACTGGGTCACCGGCTCTTCGAAATTGCCACCGGCGGGCGAGACGGTGCCGATCATGGTCAGGCTGCCGACACTGCCGTCATTGGTGCGGATGACGCCGGCGCGCTCGTAGACGCCCTTGATGGAACTGTCGAGATAGGCCGGAAATGCCTCTTCGCCCGGGATTTCCTCCAGCCGACCCGAGGTCTCACGCATGGCCTGGGCCCAGCGCGAGGTCGAATCCGCGATCAGCAGCACCTCGAAGCCCATCTGGCGGTAATACTCGCCCAGCGTGATGCCGGTATAGACCGAGGCCTCGCGCGCCGCCACGGGCATGGACGAGGTATTGCAGATGATGATGGTGCGGTCCATCAGGCTGCCGGTGCCCTGCGGGTCCGACAGGTGCGGGAACTCGGTGATGGTCTCAACCACCTCGCCGGCGCGCTCTCCACAGGCAACGACGATCACGACGTCGACGGCCGAATAGCGGGAGATCAGGTTCTGCAGCACCGTCTTGCCGGCGCCGAACGGGCCTGGAATGCAGCCGGTGCCGCCGCGCGCGATCGGGAAGAAGGTGTCGATCAGGCGGATGGTGGTGACCAGCGGCTCGTCGGGATAGAGCCGCTTTGAGGCGCGCTGGCGCAAGACGCCCTCGTCCAGCGCGTGACGCACCGGCCAGCGTTGGGCCAGCGCCAGATCGTGGGTGGCGCCCTTTTGGTCCTTCAGGCGGGCGACCGTCTCCTCGACGGTAAAGGCGCCCTCCTGGATCCAGGAGACCTCGTAGCTGTCCGGCCAGCCGAACGGCACCATGATCTTGTGGGTGAAGCGCCCCTCCTGCACCGTGCCGACGACATCGCCGGCCTTGACCGTCGCGCCTGTACGCAGGCTGGGGGTGAAGGCCCATTTGCGGCCCATGTCGAGGGCCGGCACCTCGACGCCACGCGGCAGGAACGTGCCATGGGCGCTGGCCAGCTTCTCCAGCGGGTTTTGCAGCCCGTCATAGATCTGGCCCAGCAGGCCGGGGCCGAGCGTGACGGAGAGCAGTTGACCGCTCTGCTCCACGCTGTCGCCGACACCAACACCGCCGGTGCTCTCATAGACCTGGGCGTCGGCCGTGCGGCCATGCACCCGCAGGATCTCGGCCTTCAACCGCTCGTCGGTCGATGTGTTGGACTTCTTGGCCGCGTCATCGGGCTTGGATGGGCGGACATAGACGACCTCGTTCTTGACTAGCCTGGCCGGTTTGCCCTTGTCGTCGTCGAGCGCCTCGATGGTCACCAGATCATCCTGCACGGCCACCACGCGCGCGGTGGCGGCGGGCGCGTTCCGCCGCGCTTTTTGCGCCGCTGGCTTAGCCATGGGCCATCTCCGGCATGATGTTCTCCTCAACATCTTGAAGCGCGGTTTCGACGAGCTGGTCGAAACGCTCGGCCGCCGCCTTGCCGTCATAGCGGACCCAGCGATCGACGATGTTCCAGCGCAGCACGTAGATCACAACGGCCTCGAAATCGAACTCGTGGGCGCCGGCCAAGCGGCCGAGTTCCGTCCAACTCTGCTGCATCAGCAGCCGTTCGAGCGCCACCGGATCGGGCAGCGCCAGCAGGCGCTGGGCCTCGGCGATCCAGGGGAAGACACCTTCCAGTCTGAAGTTCGGCTCGGTCCAGTTGCGGGCAATGTGCTGGGTCCAGCGTCCGTAGCCCCAAGGGCCTTTCGGCGGCCCGTCGCCCCGATGGCGGGCACGCAGGGCGGCCATGACGGTACGCATCTCAAGCCGGTCGCGAATGATCTGGCGCAGAACCGGGTTCTCGGTGTCGGCCATGGCGACGCGGACGCGCTGGATGACCTGGTCTGTCGTCAGGTCGATCGGCATATTGCCCCATTGCAGCGCGTCTTCGATCAGCCGCAGATCCTTGGCATCTTCCTCGTCCAAAATCCGCAAGCGGCGATCCAGTTTCAGCCGCGAGATCGGCGTCTGGGTCGCGCCGAACAGGCTGAGCGGTCTTGGCAGGCTGGACATCAGCATGACATAGGCCATGGAGTCGGCGAGCGAGGCCACGGTGCTTGCGTCCCTGCCCTAGCGGATAACGCCGTCAAGGACCGCGCGAAACCGCGGCTGCAAATGCTGCAACAACAGGGCAGCGACGGCCTCGTCGGTCAGGTCCAGGGTGACGTCGTGGTCGACCAGGCGCACGCGGATGCCGATTTGCGGGTCGTCCGCCGGCGAGAAGCTGACGCCCTCGCGCATCAGCTCGCTGGTAAGCGCGAGCACGAAGTCGGTCAGCTTGCCCTGGGTCGCCTCGTCCGGCTGGTGGCGCAGCGTGTCGAGGCCCATCACCTCCTCCGGCAGCACGACCTCCAGCTTGTCGTCCGGCTCGATCTTGGCGCCGTCGCGGACCCGGCCGACGATCTCCAGGATCATCTGGCGCAGCAGCTTTTCGTCATGCAGATCGTGGCTGACCAGCCGCTCGACGTCGCTGGAAAACCGTTGCATGAGCTGGGATTTCAGGGCCAGGACGGTGTCGCGCATGGCCACCTTCAGCGCGTCCTTGCCGGCGGAGGTCAGGTCGTCGGCCTCCTTGCGCGCCTTTTCCAACCGTTCCTGCGCCTTGGCTTCCGCCTGCTGTACGATGGTCTGGGCCTGGGCCTTGGCCTCATCGATGATGCGGTCGGCCTCTGCCCGGCCCGCCGTCGTGCCTTCCTCGCGCAGCCGGGCGATCAGCGCGTCGACGCCCGACGCGATCGTCTGGTTCTTGGCCGCGTCGTTCATTGCGAGGCCCCTGCGGCGGTCGATGCGGCGGTCGATGCGGCCTCGGGAATCGTTCCGGCGACGACCAGGGCGAAGATGAATACGAAGACGCCGAAACCCTCCACGATCGCCGCCGGCGCCAGCGACAGGCCGAAGATCTCGGGCTTTTCCTTCGCCGCGTTGATCGCCGATGCACAAGCACGGCCTTGCCAGACGCCGCAGATCATCAGCGCGATGCCGGCCAGCAGACCGACGCCGAACAGGCCGCCGGCGTTGTCCGCGGTCACATCCCGGTTCAGCGTGAACATGATCACGATGCCGTAGATAACGAAGGATGAGGGCAGCGCCGACAGGCCGATATAGCGGCCATAACCGCCCTCGGTCTCCAGCATGGCGCCGATGCCGGCCATGCCGGCCAGCGCGCAGCCGATGATGCTGCCGATCGCCCCGATCGCCATTGGGGCGAAGATGCCGGTCCAGCCGAACAGGATGACGAAATCGCTCACCGTTGCACCTCCTTGCGGGCGAAGGCCCTGAAGGGATAGCCCTCGCCCTCCATGCCCCAATTGTAGAATTCGATGTAGTTGAGCCGCAGCCCGTGGACGACGCCGCTCATGATCGCCAGACCGATGTTGAGCGTGTGGCCGACCAGCAGGATCAGCAGTTCCAGCAACAGGCCCAGGCCCGGCACGTCGCCCGAAACCTCGCCGGCGAGCTGGTTGAAGGTCAGCGCCAGCGAGGCGCTGGCCAGGCCCAGGGCGAACAGCCGCATATAGCTCAAGACGTCGCCGAAGGCCTTGGTGATGTCGGTGACCGCGCGCAGCCCGTCCAGTACCCGCCAGACCAGATCCAGCGGCTTCTTCAACGGCCGCTGGCTGGTGAACAGGAAGACGAAGGCGATGCCGACCGCCACCAGGACAAATCCGACCGTCGCCGCATCGCCGGCGCCGCCGCCGGCATAGGCGGTGAAACCACCGATCAGGAACAGGCTCCACCCCACCTTGGACGCCATGAGCCCCAAATGCCGGCGGTTGTTGTAGGCGACGATCAGGTTGGCCAGCACCAGATGGGCGACGCCGACCGCGATCGACAGCTCCATCATGGCGTTGAAGTTCTGCAGGTTGATGACGTGCAGGGCCCCAAGCCAGGTGCCCGGGTCCGGCGTTACGCCGAAATAGCCGCCGACCAGCACGCCCCAGACGAACGACCCGCCGAGCAGCCAGGCGAACAGGTTGCGCATGCGCTTGCCGCCGTCACTGCGACCCATTTTGCGCCAGATCAGGCCCAGGAACACGGCCAGCACGACGGCGTAGCCCGCGTCCGACAGGATCATGGCGAAGAACAGGGTGAACGAGAAGAACACGACCAGCGACGGGTCCCAAGTGCGGTAGCCCGGCGTCTGATAGAACAGCGCCAGATCGGTGCCGGCGCCCAAGGCCGGCCGGTTCTTCAACAGGGTTGGCGGTTGCTCGTCATCGGCGGGTTCCTCGGCCAGCATGGCCAGCCCGTGCTCCGAAGCAAACTCACCGAGCCGCTTCAGATCGGCCACCGGCGCCCAGCCCTGGACGGCGAAGACGCCGTCCTCGTCGCGGGTCTGCTGGGTCGCGTGGTCCAGCGAGGCGGCGTTTTCCGCCGACGCCAGGTTCAGGTTGATCAAATAGATGTAGCGGGTCAGCGCCAGACGTCGCGCCATCAGCGCCTCGATCTCGGCCTCGGTCTCTTCAAGCTCCAACTGCAGCTCGTTGAGCGGCTTGCTGCCCGTATGGGTGCGCGGCACCGGCAGCAGATCCGTCGGCGGCTCGTCCCTGGCGATGATCACCACATGGGTGCGCCGCTGGTCCCGGTGGACGATCTGCCACGGCAGGTCGATCCTCTGCAGTGCCTTGGTGCGGCCCGCCGGCAGGATATAGAACCACAGCCGATAGCCGGCCAATTGCTCGTGCGGCGGAAACACCAGATCGCCCCAAGGGATCACATCCTTGATGCGTTGTTCCAGAAAGTCCCGCTTGTCGGTCGCCTCGCGCAGGCCTTGCTTGATTTCCAGGGCCTCGGCCGCGACCGCGGAGACATCGAACGAGGGATCGCGCGGCAGCTGACGGCGCTTCACCTTGGTCCTGCTCAGGAAACGTAGCGCTTGTACGACATCATCGGCATGGGGCGAGGCGGCGCGCTCCGGCTCGGCCGGCGGCGGCCGCAAAGGCACCAGATGCAGGCAGCCAAGATCCTGCAGGCCGTTCAGGACGCGCTGCTTTTCCATCGTCAGGCCGCAGACCGTGACCTTCTTCAGTGCAACGAGGGTCATGCGGCGGCCTGCCGATGATGTTTGGCCTTGGCGATCTTGGCGCGCACGACAGCCGCGCGTTCGGCGTCCGACAGATAGATTTCGATGCGCTTGATGTTCGCCCTCGTGCGCGGGATCAGCACCTTGTCGAAAAGATTGACCCGCTGGGTCACCGTGCGCACAGCCTGGGCCAAGAGCTCCAGGCGGCTCTGTTCGACCTGCAAACGCAGGCGCAGATCCAGCATCCGCTTCAAATCGTCGGCGACCTGGTCGACCCAATGGGGTTTGCCGAGATAGGAGTATGGGCGGACATCGACCTGGGCGCCCGACAGGCGCGGCAGCCGAACGCCGACCACATTCTCCATCTCAACCTGAACATTAGAAACATGCACCAACGCATTGAGGTCAATGTCCGTGTTGGCGAGCATGGGCAAACGATCAGCGACTTCGGCACGCAAATCCTCGACCTGCTTGGCAAGGTCGGCAATCGTCGCGGCCGTGCCGGCCCTCAGCGCGGTCAACTGCCGGCGCTTCAGGTCAAGCGACGGCAGAAAGCGCTCGAAGCCCTCAAGCCGGCGCTTCTCGTTCGTCAGGGAGGTCTTGCTGAGCTGCAGGCGGGCCATGGTCGTGCCTGGCGTCAGGCGGCGGAGGTTTCAGGCGTGGAGGTTTCAGCGGCGGCGGTCGCCGGGACCGACGTGCCCTCTTCCGCCGTTTGCCTCGGGAAATACTTCTGAACCAGATCCTGCTTCATCAGCAGCTGTTCGGGCCGGAAACACTCCGCCATGGTCTGCCAGCACAAATCCAGCGCCGGCTCCAGCGGCATCGAAACGTCGATATCCATGAAGCGCCGCCTGAACAGAACGCCGAACTTCAACAGCTGTTGGTCATAGTCGGACAGTTCGAAGGCCATGGCCTGCTTCTGCTCCGCATCCCGCGCGCCGGAATAGAGTCGGATCATGGTGTTCATGACCTGGCCGTGATCCTCGCGGGTGACCTTGCCGATCACGTGCTGTTTCAGGCGCGAGAGAGAGCCGAACGGATCGATGGCGCCGTCATGCAGGTAGAACTGCCCCTCGGTGATGTAACCGGTGTTGTCCGGCACCGGATGGGTGACGTCGTTGCCGGGCATGGTCGTAACGCTGAGGATCGTGACCGAGCCGCCGCTGGCGAAGTCGCAGGCTTTTTCGTAGCGCCGCGCGAGCTGGGAATAGAGATCGCCCATATAGCCGCGGTTGGACGGCACCCGCTCCATGGCGATGCCGATCTCCTTCAAGGCGTCGGCAAAGGCGGTCATGTCGGTCAACAGCACCAGCACGCGCTTGCCCTCGTCGACGGCGAAGCGCTCGGCCACCGCCAGGGCCATGTCGGGCACCAGCAGCCGTTCGACGATCGGGTCGGAGGCCTGGTTCACGAACATGACCGTGCGGGCGAAGACGCCGGCATCCTCAAACCGCGTGCGGAAGAAGTGATAATCGTCGAAGATCAGCCCCAGCCCGCCGAAAACGACGATGTCGGCGTCGGCCTGAATGCCGATACGGGCCAACAGCGGATTGTAGGGCTCGCCCGCGACCGAGAAGATCGGGATCTTCTGGCTTTCCACCAGGCAGTTGAAGACGTCGATCATCGGCACGTCGGTACGGATCATCTTCGAGGCCAGAACGCGGCGCACCGGGTTTACCGACGGCCCGCCGATCTCGACCTTCGGGTCCATGGTCAGGTCCGGGCCGCTGTCCATGCGCTCGCCATCGCCGCGAAAAACCCGGCCCAGAATGTTCTGCGAATAGGTCGCCTGCATCGGATGGCCGAGGAAGCGGACCGAGGCGCGGGTCGATAGGCCCTTGGTGCCGGTGAAAACCTGCAGCGAAACGACCGTGTGATCGACAGCGATGACCTGGGCCGGGGATGCGGCGGAGTGCGCATCCTCGACCACGGCCAGATCATGCAGCCGAACCGGCGGCGGCTCGCCCGGCTCGGGCACCGGCACATAGACCTTGATGATGTCGCCGACGATCTCGAGCACGCGCGAGTATCGAACGAGGTTAAGCGCCATGGGACTCTACCGCTCCATGCTCTCGGTCGGGGGGCACCATCTGAGCGAGATAACGCCCTTGGTTAGTAAACCAAGTCGGCGGTCCCTGCTACGATGAATTCGGTCGCGGGTTTGGATTGAAACATGTGGTGACCCGGCCGGTCAGCCCTCGCGGAAGGCCCGATTGAACGTGTCGATCAGCGGGGTGATCAGGTAATCCACCACCGTGCGATCGCCCGTCGTGATGAAAACCTCGACAGGCATGCCGGGACGCAGTTCGACAAAGTCCGGCAAAGTGTCCAGGTCCTCCGGCGTGACCCGCACACGGGCGGCATAGTAGGGCGGCTGGGTTTCGGTGCCAGCGACGGAGTCGGCCGACAGCGCGACCACTTCGCCCTCAAGCGGCAGCAGGTTGCGCTGCGGATAGGCGGTCAGGACGACCCTGGCCTGCTGGCCTATCTGAACGTCGTCGATGTCGGTCAAAAGCACCTGGGCCTCGACCAGCAAATCCTCATGCAGCGGCACGATGTCCAAAAGCGGCTCGCCAGGGCCGACGACGCCCCCTGTCGTGCGAACCTGAAGCCCGACGACGGTTCCCGTGATCGGCGCGGTGATCAGCGTGCGATCGAGCACGTCGCCGGAAGCGGTCAACTGCTCCTGGATCGTCGCGCGCTCCGCTTGGACCTGGACAAGCTGGTCGCCGACCTCTTGCAGGAGATCCGTCTCCAGGCTGATCAGCTCCAGCTCCGTCTCACCGATGCGCAGCTCAGCGGTCGCGATCGAGGCCTCGTTGACCGCGCGGGAGCCCTCGATCTGCGCCGACTCGCGCTGTAGCGCAAGCAGGCGCGGCATGCGTTCCAGCCCTCGGTCCAGAAGCGATTGCACGCTCTCGACCTCCTGGGCGATCAGGGCCAGTTGGTCGTCCTGCGCGGCGATCTGGTTGCGCAGACCATCGATCTGGGCATGAAGCTGATCGATGCGCTGGCGCAGGATCCGCTCCTGCTCGTCGAGATTGTCGCGACGCACCTGGAACATCAGTACCTGGCTCTCGACAATCGAGTCCGGCACACCCGTGACCAGATCGGTCGAATCCGTCGCCGGATCCCAATCCGTCAAGCCGGTCTGTTCGGCAATAAGGCGTGCCTCGAGCGCACGCAGATTGTTGTCCTGGCCGCGCAGCTGTTCGAACATGGCGCGCGCCTGCAGCGCGCTGAGCACGATCAGCGGCGCGCCCTCCGTAACCAGGTCTCCGTCGCGAACCTCGATGGCCTCGACGATACCGCCCTCGAGATGCTGGATGGTGCGGCGATAGCCCTCCGGGCTGATCGTGCCCGTGGCGATGGCGGCACCGGATATCGGCGCCGACCAGGACCAGTAGGCAAGCCCACCGAAAAACAGCAACAGCACGACCAGGCCGATCAGGATCGGCGCCCTGAGCGACCTGCCGATACTCTTTTTCGCAACACCGATCACGTGCCGGTCCTCAGCTGCACCGCCTTCGGCGTGATTTCGGCCAGCACCTCGTCGCGGCCGCCGAACTTGGTCATGCGGCCCTGTTGCAGCACCAGAAGCTTGTCCATATGGCGCACCAGCGATGGCCTGTGCGCGATCAGCAGCACGGTCGCGTTGCGTTCCTTCAGGCCCTGGATCGCCCGCTGCAGGGCCAGTTCGCCCTCCTGGTCCAGATGGGCGGCCGCCTCGTCCAGGATGACCACGGCAGGGTCACCGAAAAGGGCACGGGCGAGGCCGATACGCTGGCGCTGGCCGCCCGACAGCGGCACGCCCCCGGCACCGATCGGCGTCTCATAGCCGGCCGGCAGCGCCAGGATCAGCTCGTGCGCGCCGGCCTTCGTGGCCGCCTCGACCACCGTTTCCGGCTCCGCCTTGCTCAGCCGGGCGATCGTCTCGGCCACGGTCGCGGGCGGCAGCCCGACATCTTGCGGCAGATAGCCGATATGGGCGCCAAGCGTATCGGGATCCCATTGATCGAGCGAGGCCCCGTCCAGCCTGACAGTGCCCATGGTCGGGACGTAAAGACCGGCGATCATCCGGCACAGGGTGCTCTTGCCCGCACCGGACGGGCCGACGATGCCGAGCGCATCGCCCGGGTCGAGGCTGAAATTGACGCCGTGCAGCAAGAATGCGTCGACCGAGGCCGCCCCGGGCGGCCGGTAGGCGAGCTGGGCGACATTGATGCGGCCCTTGGGCGCCGGCAGCGGCAGCTTTTGGGCTTCACTTGGCCCGTCGATCAGCAACGGCTTCAGGCGACGCCACGCCAGGCGCGCCGTCATGAAACCACGCCAGGCGGTGATTGACTGGTCGATCGGCGCGAGGGCGCGACCCAGCAGGATGCTGGCGGCGATCATGCCGCCGGGGGTCAGTTGCGCCTGCAAAACCAGATAGGCGCCCAGCGCCAGGATGCCGACCTGCACCATCTGGCGCAGGCCCTTGGCCGTGCCCGTGACCATGGCACTGCGCTCGTTCAGCCCGCGCTGCATCTCCGACGCCTCGTGGCGCGCATGGTCCCAGCGCTCGGCCAGCGGCTGGCGCATGCCCAACGCGGTGACCGCCTCGGACTGTTCGATCGCGGCATCAACCTGCCGCTGGGCGATCATCACCCGTTCCAGCGTCTTGGCCTGATGCTTGCGCGTGGTCAACTCGCCGATCAGGCCGATGATGAACAGGATAACGGCCATCGTGGTCGCGAAGATGCCGATCCACGGGTGCAGCAGCCACAGCACGGCGATGAAGATCGGCGTCCAGGGCGCGTCGAAGAACGGGAAGAGCGTGGGTGCGGAAACGAAATTGCGTACCTGCTGAAGATCGCGCACCCCCTGCCCCGTGCCGGGCGTGCCACGCAACCGTGCGGCCAGCGCGGCCATCAGGGTCGGCTTGGCCAACGTGTCTTCCAGCCAGGCGCCGGCGCGGGCCAGGATGCGCCCGCGCACCCATTCCAGGAAGCCGTAGGCGACGAAGGCGACCACCGCGATCACGGTCAGCAGAATCAGCGTTTCGACCCGCTGGCTGGACAGCACCCGGTCGAACACGACCATCATGAAGATCGGGCTGACCAGCATCAGCAGGTTCACGAACGCGCTGAAAAAGGCCGTCCAAACGAATGCCTGCTTCAGCGGCCGTACCGCGTCCTCGAATGCCTGCTCGTTGTCGCCAGTCTTCGACGCTCGCGCCATGCGGAAATCCCCGAACTACAGTTCCCAGAGTAATGTGGTCAAACCGACAGCGGATTGCCTACGGATACTAGCATTTTACCGCCAGAAACCGAACTATGAATAGGCTCAGAGGGCCGACCGTACAATCCTCATGTGTCGAGGCGAGGCCTGAAAAGCCCGGGCGTTAGCAACGCCGACCATAAGGCGGATGTATGACACATTCATGGACCCCCTGCCCCAAAGCCAACTCCGTCGCGCAAACAGCAGGTCATCTTCACCAGGGCGGCAAACCTCTCTTGGCCAACACGCGGCCCGGCCATAGAGGCCAGGGCCGGGCATGATTCAAGCAAAAATTGCCGCTTTGCGCCAGCCCCCAACAAAATTGTATCTATTGCCGTCGTTGGCGTAGCCGACTTAACCGGACATTCTCGTCAACCGGTCAAAATGGCAGGGCGTCCGCCAGGCCTTGCGATCTGAGCGTCAGCACGCCGCGCCCACCATCGAGGGAGTAGATCCGCTTTTCACCGAAACCCTTGACGTCGACGACGCCCAGATCGGTGAGTTCGAACTCGTGGCGGATCAGCGGGTACATGTCCTCGCACAGCGTGATCTGCATCGGATCGGACATCTCCTCCATGCGCGCGGCCAAATTCACCCCGGGTCCGAAGATGTCATAGACATATTTCTGCACGCCGACGATGGAGCCGATCACCGGGCCGGAGTTGATGCCGATGCGGCACAGCCATTCCTGCCGGTGTGCCTCGTTGCGGCGCCTCAGATAGCGCAGCATCAGGACGGCCAGCTTGGCGATGTTGACCGCATGGTCGGGTGTCGGCTCCGGAATGCCTGACACGGCCATGTAGGCATCGCCGATGGTTTTCAGGCGCTCGCAGCCGAACTGCTCGGCAATGCGGTCGAAGGCGGTGAAGATGTCGTTCAATTCGGAGATGATGCCGGCCGGGTCTTGCGAAATGGCCATTTCGGTGAAGCCGACGAAGTCGACCATCAGCACCGAGGCGTCGTCGTAACGCTGGGGGGTGGTCACGCCGAAGGTCTTCAGCTCTTCGTAGACCGATTTCGGCATGATGTTCAAAAGCAGCTTTTCGACCCGTTCCTTGCCGGCCTGCAAGGTGCGGTTCTGCTTCTCCACCATCTTGGAGTAGGACTCGATCATGTATTCCAACTCCTTGATCTTGGAGATGTTCTGACACTCCATGATCAGGGCCGGCATGTCCTTGTGTTCGCTCTTGGAGATGTTGATCGCGAGCGTCACCTCACGGCGTTTGACCTTGACCTTCGCTTCCGCCGTGTAGCTGCGGCCGCTGGCAAAGCGCGCCTCCATCTTGTCGGTATCGATGTCGCCGATGACGTCGCGCAGTTGCGTGCCCGCACCGGCGGCGCCCGGGAACCATTCGATGAAGCGACGATTGCCGAACAGAATTTCAAGGCTCTCGGAGTCGAGAATGGCCAGGCCGACGCCCGCCGACTCCAACAGCATCCGGTTGAAGTGTTCGAGGTTCATCAGCCGATGCGCCTAGGCATTCACGATGTAGCGTTCGCGCGCCCGAATGCCATCGATCACCTGATCGACGTCGGCCGGGTCCAGCTCGAAATCTTCCAGCGTCATGCGCAAAAGAGACACGATCTCGTCAAAAGCCTCTTTGGTTATATCCAGATGCGCGTGGATCCGCTCCAACGCCTCGTTGCTGTAGCTGGCCGGGCCACCCATGATCGAGGCAATGAACTTGGTCTGGTGGTCGACCAGGCTGGGCATGTCGACGTCGACGAAATAGTCGCCAGCGATCTCGGAGTCGAGCACGAGGTCGTAGAACTCCATGACGATCTTACTGACATTGGCGAACCCGCCATAGCGATTGAAGATACTGGTCGCCACCCTTGGGACCCCCGCCCGTGCCTCTGCGGCACGATTTTCGTTGACCTGCCTCCGCTGAGAGTGCGCTGACTGTAGGGCAGATGCCCGCGCTTCGACAAGCGGGCCGATCACGCGCCTATTCCGGGTCGCCAATGGAGGAACCCTCTTTTCGTCACGGCCGAACCGGTCCGCGGTTCGCATCCGATAAAACCGGCGGTGGTGGGTGACGAAAAGAGTCACTTAGCGCTAGCTTGCCACATGGCCGAATCGTCAGCATCCAGCCCCGCCCAACCGAGGGAAAACGTTGCGCTCGGCGCCGTCTTCTCGCTGCTGGCCTTTTTCTGCCTGGCGGCGATGGGCGCCTTTGCCAAGGTGGCCGGCGAGGATGTGCCGGTCATCGTCATCGTCTTCTTCCAGAACCTTATCTGTCTGGTCTTCGTGGCGCCTGTTGCGCTGCGCCACGGGCTCGCGCCGCTGAAGACCAACCGCATCGGCATGCAGCTTCTGCGTGGCATCGCGGGGGTCGGTGTCTCCTACGGGCAGTTCCTGGCGCTCACCTTCATGCCGCTGTCTAATGCCGTTCTGCTGACCTACAGCGGCCCCCTCTGGATGCCCTTGATCGCCTGGTTGGTCTCACGCGAGAAAATCAGCCGCCGGCTCTGGCTCGGCATGGTTCTGGGCTTCATCGGCATCGTCCTGACGCTGCATCCCAGCGGCGCGTCGTTCAATATCGGCGCCGTGTTTGCGCTAGGGGCCGCGATCGCGGTGGCCCTGTCGCTGCTGTCGATTCGCTGGATGAGCACGACGGAGCCGACCGTGCGCATCCTGTTCTACTATTTCCTGTTCGCCAGCCTGTTGACGGCACCGTTTGCCTTGGCGTCCTGGACGGCCATTTCCTTGACCGTCTGGGCCACCATGATCGGCGTCGGGCTCAGTCTTTTGGGCTCGCAGGTCTTTGTCGTCATCGCCCTTCGCAACGCCTCGGCCGCAACGCTGGGTCCGCTTGTCTATTCGGTCATCGTCTTCTCCGCGATCATCCAATGGCTGGTCTGGTCGCACCGGCCCTCGCTGCTCGAATTCGGCGGCATGGCTCTGGTGATCCTCGGCGGCGTCATCGCCGTGGTTCATTGGGGCACCAAACATCGCGCTTCGGCATCATCGTGACGGTTCGCCGCGCGGGAGCCCGGCCAGCGCCTTTTCCCAGATCGTCGATTGGCGCCTTGCTCGCGCCGCGCCGGGACCGGCAGTTGCCGTTGGCAAGCACGGTCGCGTTTCGATAGTCTGACACCATGGCAGAGTCCGCATCATCGCGCGCGCCAGCGGAAAACGTGCCGCTCGGCGCCGTTTTCGCGCTGATGTCGTTTTTGTGCCTGGCGGTCATGAGCGCCTTTGCCAAGGTCGCCGACGGTTACGCGCCGACCATCGTCATCGTGTTTTTCCAGAACTTGATCTGTCTGGTCTTCGTCGCCCCGATCGCGCTGCGCCACGGCTTTCAGCCGCTCAAGACCCGACGTGTTCCGATGCACCTGTTACGCGCGGCCGCGGGCAGCGCTTCCTGGTTCGGGCTGTTCTATGCGCTTTCACTGATGCCGCTGTCGAACGCCGTGCTGCTGACCTACAGCGCGCCCTTGTGGATGCCGCTGATCGGCTGGATCGTCATGCGCCAGAAGATTGGGGCGCGGCTGTGGCTCAGCATGGCCATCGGGTTCGTCGGCATCGTCCTGGTGCTGCACCCAAGCGGGTCGGCCTTCAACATCGGCGCCTTGTTTGCTGTCGGCGCGGCGATCGTGCTGGCGCTGGCGCTGATGTCCGTGCGCTGGCTCAGCACCAGCGAACCGACCCTGCGCATCCTGTTCTACTATTTCCTGTTCTCCAGCCTGATGATCCTGCCCTTCGCGATCGGCTCATGGACGGCTGTCGCGGCGACCGGCTGGGCCTATATGGGCGCGATCGGCCTGTGCCTGCTGGGCTCGCAAGTGTTCATCATTCTGGCCTACCGGCAGACGACCGCCGTGAAACTCGGGCCACTGATCTACTCGGTCATCGTGTTCACGGCGCTGATCGACTGGCTGGTCTGGTCGCGCACGCCGACCTGGCTGGAAGCTGCCGGCATGGCGCTGGTGATCCTTGGCGGTGTGGTCGCCGTCATCCAGTGGCGCACGCGGAAGACCGAGGCGCTGTCATGACCGCGCCTGCCGAAGCAGCCGTTTGACCTCGTCGTCAGCCACTTGTCGGAAGTCAGCGTAATGCGCGCCGACGGCACCGAAAAGGCGCGGCGCCGATAGACAAACGATCTGGTCGGCAACGCCGCGCAGCCTTTCGATCGTGCTTGCCGGCGCGACCGGGACGGCCAGAACGATTTGCCGGGCGGCCGATTGGCGCACCGCCTTCATGGCGGCCTCGATCGTCGCGCCGGTGGCAATGCCGTCATCGACGATCACGGCGTCTTTGCCGGTGAGATCGGCAGGCGCGTCCTCGCCGAGATAGAGGCGGCGCCGATCGGCGATCGCTGCCAACTGTCGCGCAGTCTCTGCGTCAACGTAGTCCTTCGAGATGGCGAGCCGGTCGATTGTCTCGTCGTGGAGAACCGTCGCGGGCGCCGGGCCGTCGACGACCGCGCCGATGGCGAATTCGGGCTCTCCCGGCGCGCCGATCTTGCGCGCCAGAAGCACGTCCAGCGGTGCCTTCAACCGTTCCGCCAGCACGGCGGCGACGGGCACACCGCCGCGTGGCAACGCCAAAACGACCGGATCGGCGAGACCCAGCTTCTCGACCGCCTCGGCAAGCCGTTGGCCGGCATCCTGCCTGTTGGCAAAGGTGGACATGTCCGTCGGTCCATCCTCCTTCGCCGATCAGGGTCGAACGGCGGGCGGGCCGGCCTCAATGATCGGCGTCAAGGAAGCCGCGAAAGAGATCGGCCGCTTTTGCATCATAGGCCGCATGGTCCCAGGTCGGCAGGGTTGTCCGCGGAGCGCCAGGAACCAGGGCCGCGACCTCTTCTGCGAACTCATGCAGCATATCGGACGGTGACGAGGCAACCAGCGTCGGCACCGTGAGCTGCGGCAGCCGCTCGCGCTTCGGATGCCGGAAGGCTGCGCGGTAGGATTTGTGATAGCTGCGCACGGCCTTCAGCACCTCGACCACGAAGTCGTGCAAGGTATCGGCGTCGGGCAGCCCGTTGGGCAGCCTCCCCGCCGCCGTGCGGTTGTAGTAGGGCCAAAACAGGAACTGGTCGCGGCAGAAATGCCAGACCTTCATCAGATGCGCGCCTTCCAGATCGGGGCCGATCTCACGGGCGTAGCGCTCCAGAATCTCCGCCTGCTCGCCGGCGGCGTAGAGACCCATGCCGTCGAGGATCAGGGCATCGACCCGCTCGGGATGGGCGATGGCGATTTCCATGGCGATCGAGGCGCCGGTGTGGCTGCCATAGAGTTGGATCCGGCCGTCGAGCAACCGGTCGATCGCCTCAAAAGCCAGCGCTGCGAGATCATTGATCGACGGCTGGGGCGCTGCCGGCGGATCGGAATCCCCGTTCCCGGCGGTATCGGGCGCCAGGACCAGGCGGTCGCTCGCCAACGCCCTGATTAGGCCGGCAAGTTGCTTGGACGAGCCCGGCGAGGCGTGGATCATCACCAGCGGTGGCCTGTCGCCTTCGATGCCCGCCCGCCGAAAATGGATCTGGCCATGCGGCAGACTGACAAAACCACGCTCGATCGTGCTCATACCGTCACCTCGTCGGCTGCCCTGCCCGCCACGGCCTTTCGACCGAGGCTCTGCCCCAGCCAGCGGCCGAAGCCGAGCGCCGGTGTGACGCTCATGCCGCCGACAAAGGCGTTGCCCGACAAGGTGCCGCCGCCGATGGCCTCGCCGACGGCGTAGAGCCCGGGGATCGGCCGGTCGTCGAGATCGAGGACGCGCAAGGTCTCGTCCACGGCAAGGCCGGCCGCCGTCTTCAAGACCATGCCGTGCATCATGATCGCCAGGAACGGAGGCTCGGCAATGGGCAGCGGCAGATGCTGCCGGCCAAACGGATCGGGCCGCCTTCCGGCAACGGCCTCGTTGTAGGTTTCGATGGTATCGGCAAGCCCGTTACCATCAATGCCGGCAGCTTCTGCAAGCGCGTCGAGTGTCTCAGCGAGATGGAACGAGGCGTGGCCATTCCAGGCGTCACCAAGGGTGTCGGTTGGCCAGCCGGGCAACAAGGGCGGCGCCTCGCGCCAGATGCGATCATCAAACACAGCGAAGAAGGTCAGCTCAGGTATGGTCGCCAGTGCCCGCTCGCGCGCGTCGACACTGTCGACATCCTCACGGACAAACCGGCCGCCATCACGCCCGACATAAACCTCCCATGGCGGGCGTACCTGTGGCGTCAGTTGCGGCAGGCTGTCCCAATCGATCCAAGGCTGGCCGGGCGTGCGGACAATGCCGGCGAAGGTCGGCAAATGGTGTTGGCCGCTCACCAGCCGGCCGCCGGCTTTCAGCCCCTGCTCGATGCCAGAACCGGTCGCCGTGGGCAGCGCGGCCGTGAAGAGCGGCAGACCCTCGTTCCAGTCGGCAAAGCGCTGACGGTTGCCACCGTAGCCCCCGCTGGCGAGCACGGTGGCGCCGGCCGAGACATCAACGGATGGACCCTCCGTTCCCCGCCGAATCCTCGCACCCCCTATGCCTTCACCGATCGTCAGCAGTTCCACCGCCTCACTATCGAGCATCAACTCGATCCTTCCATCGCTCAGGGCGTCGTCGAACAGCGCCTGCAGGACCTTCAAGACCGATCGGCCGCCATCTACACCCCAACAGGTTCTTGGCGTGCGATAGGCCTCGTGGAAGTGCAGGATGGCGGGGCATTCCGGCGCCATCTCGAAGCCATTGTCCATCAGCCAGTCGATCGTGCCGCCGCCGAGCCCGACGGCTTTGCGCACAAGGCCGGCGTGGGCGGTGCCCCGGCTGATGCGCATCACATCTTCGTAATGGGACTGCGGCGAATCCGCGACGCCGCGGGCGGCCTGCAGCCTTGTGCCGGCGCCCGACATCTGGGCCGCCGAGACACGCAAAGTGCCGCCAATCCGGTCGGTTTGCTCGACAAGGACGACACGCGCGCCCGCATTGCTCGCCTCGATGGCGGCGGGCAGGCCGGCGGTGCCGGCACCAATGATCAGGAGATCGGTCGAGATGGACATTGTATTAAATATATAACAGATTATCGCCGGATGGCCCTTTCTTGAAAACGGTCGCGCAGACGACCGGCAGGGCGGGCACACGAGGAGGCAGCGTATTTATGTCCAGCCCGGACCAAGCCGATAGCCCAGACTTGTCGGGCCCGCGCCTTTGGCTCGATTGGGGCCGGCGCCTGTTCTTCAGCCTGTGCGGCCTGACGCTGATCTTGTTCACCGGGCTGGTGCTCTACTCCGTGATCGCCCGCTACTTCTTTAACGCACCGCCGATCTGGGGCGAGGACGTGCCCAAACTCTTGTTCGTCTGGCTGACGTTCGTCGGCGCGGCGTTCGCGGGCATGATGGGCATGAACATCCGCGTCACCTATCTGGTCGATAAGATGACGCCGTTGGTCCGGCGCCGGGTTGAGATCGCGATGCATGTCATCGTCTGTTTTCTCTTGGTGCTGATCCTTTGGTATTCCGTACCGATCATCGAGCTGACGAGCCGTGGCACGATGCTCTCGACAGGCTGGTCAAACGCGCTGACCTATCTTGCCTTGCCGACGGGCGCGGCCCTGACGCTGGTCCACCAGATCTGGCGCGTCGTGAAGCTTGCCCGAGGCGGTGCCGACGACCCGCCGGGCGACGAAAGCACGAGCGGTTTCTGACCCATGCTTTTGACGGCGATGATTCTGCTGCTGTTTGTCTTTGTCTTTTTGGGCATGGACATTGCCTGGGCGATCGCGACGGCGGCGCTCGGTTTCATCGCGCTGTCGCAATTCGGCGATTCGCCGGTGGCCTTTGTGCTGTTCGTTCAGCAGATGACCAACGGCGTCGACAGTTTCGCATTGCTGGCCGTGCCGATGTTCATCTTCGCCGGCGAACTGATGACCGCCGGTGGCGTCACCAAGCGGCTGATACAGTTCGCCTACACGCTGGTGGGGCATCGACCGGGCGGACTGGCCAATGTGGGCATCACGTCGAATTTCGTGATGTCGGGCGTTTCTGGCTCGGCCTTGGCGGACGCCGCCGCGACCGGGTCAGTGCTGATACCCGAGATGAAGCGGCGCGGCTATCCGCCCGCCTACAGCTGTGCAGTGATTGCCGCCGGCGCCACCATGGGGCCGGTTATTCCGCCCTCGATCTCGTTCATCCTGCTGGGCGCGATCGTCAATCTTTCCGTCGGCCAACTGTTCTTGGCCGGCATCCTGCCTGGCATCTTGATGTTCGCTTCCCTGTTGATCGCAAGCCGCTTCATGGCCCTGCGCATGGGCCTGCCCGTCGAAGAGAAGATCATGGGGCGCGAGCGCTGGCTGGCCCTGGCCGGCGGCATCCTGCCCTTGCTGGTGCCCATCCTGGTTATCCTGTCGAAGGTTCTGGGCATCGCCACGCCGACCGAAGCCGCCTCGCTGATCGTCCTATATACGGCCATCATCGGCGTCGCGGTCTATCGGACGCTGGGGCCACGGACCTTTCTGCGGGCGGCCGGACGTGCCGCGCTCATCTCATCGGTCGTGATGCTGACGGTCGCGACCAGCCAGATCTTTGCCTCGCTGGCGGTGCTGGCCCATCTCGGCGCCATCCTGACCAGCGCCATGCTGGCCATCTCGGAAAACCCGATGGTCCTGTTGCTGATGATCAACATCATCTTGCTGATCATGGGCATGATCATGGAGCCGCTGCCGGTGATGCTGATCCTGGCGCCGATCCTGTTCCCGCTGATGGGCGGGATGGGGGTCGACCCGATCCATCTCGGCGTCGTTGTCGTTCTGAACCTGATGATCGGCATGGTGACGCCGCCCATTGGGCTTAACCTCTTCGTCATGTCGCGCATCGGCGGGGTCGGCGTGATGGAGATCTTCCGCGCGGGCATACCGTTCATGGCTGCCCTCGTCGTTGCCTTGGCACTGGTCACCTATGTGCCATGGATCACCACGGCCTTGCCGATCTGGCTGATGCGCTAGGGGGCATCGGCAGGGCGACCGTTTCAATCACCAAGAAGGGATGAGCCTCATGTCTTTTAAACTGTCTCGCAGGAACTTCACGGCCGGTTCGGCCGCGCTCGCGGGTGCCGCCATGCTGCCCTTGGGCTCCGCACAGGCGCAGGCGACCGTCTTGCGCTACGGCAATGCCGGCAACATCGACACGCTGTCGAACCAGTTCAATCTGCGCCTGGCCGACACGTTGATGGAACGCACCAACGATGAGTTGGGCATGGAGATTTTCGCCGGCACGCTCGGCGGCGAACAATCGCTGATCGAAGGCATGTCGCTAGGCACACTGGACATGTACAACGGCGCCTATACGGGCACCCGCGAGTTCGACATCCTGTACAGCCCGTATTTCTTCCGTGACGGCGCCCACGCGGGTGCGGTCATGGCCGGCGCGATCGGCGACCAGGCGTCTCAAGTTCTGCAGGAACGCTATGATGCCCGCCTGCTCGGCGTCGGCCGCCTCGGCACCTACAATCTGATGCTGAAGGAGCCGATCAGCTCGATCGAAGAGATCGCGGGCCGCAAGATCCGCACGCCCCAGATCGAAGGCTGCATCGCCTCGGTCGAATCCCTCGGCGCCAATCCGACGCCGGTGGCGTTCAATGAGGTCTATCTGGCCCTGCAGCAGGGTGTCGTCGACGGGCTGGTCACGGCCTTGAACGTCGCCGTGGCGGTCCAGTTCTACGAGGTCTGCCAGTACGTTGTGGCCAACGATTTCGGCCAGGCCCTGGACAAGCAGCTGATCTCCAACGCGTCCTGGAACGGCCTGTCCGCCGACCAGCAGAACGTGCTCGCCACCAGCTTCTCGGAGCTGGAGGAGGAGTACTATTACGCCGCCGGCGTGGCCGCCAAGCCCAACGATCTGGCGGCATGGGAAGAAGCCAATGGCGAGGGCAGCGTGCTCACACTCGACGAGGATCTGAACAGCGTCTTTGCCGACCTGAACCGCTCGCTTGCCGACGACGTCTATGGCGAGGGCGCCTGGGAGGAAATCCAACAGGCCTAACCCTTACAGAAGGCGGGGCAGCCGTTCCCTGCCCCGCCTTCAACCAACACGAGACGGACGCTCATGAACACCACCAAGCCTGTGCCGGCACCCGAGCAAACCTTTTTCGACGACCCAGCCCTGGACATTGCCGTGGCCATGATCATGACCTTGGCGACGGAACTACAGATCACGCGCGACCGCCTGCGCTCGCTAGAGGTATTGTTGGAGAAGCAAGGCCTTCTCGCCGCCTATGCCCTGGATAGCTACGAACCCGACGAGGAGGAGTCCACACGGCTCGGCACCGACCGAGAGGCCTTCGTCGCCTCGCTGCTCGAGGTTATCAAGCGCCAGCAGGCATCCAAAGGCGCGGCCGACGACTTGATGGCACAGGTTGGCTAGATTTCTGATGTCGCCTGAGTGACGGCCGGCGCTACATCACCCCGAACAAGGTCCTGCAAAGCCGCGCTCGGCTGCCGACGCTGCCCACGCTTCGACAGCGTCGCATGGGTCAGGCCCGCAGCCCGGCGCGCCGAAGATGGATCGTGCCATGTTCCTCCCGCGCGGCTACCAGCAGGGCGACCCACACCGTCTCTCGCTCGGCCGCTGACAGGACCCGCGGGTCCAATGTCAGCTTGGTGTAAACGCGTCGTAGGCGCGCTGCATCGATCGCGAAGAGCTTGTCCGCTTGTTCTTGGCCCCTACTCAAGTCTGCTAGATGTCCGAGGGCGCATCCGACGAGAATCTAGAGATGCCCAGCGCCTACTTGGCCTCGCGATCCGGTGGATAAGGCGCTGGTAGGTCGCCTTCCTTTGCAGCGTCGGCCCATGCGTCGACGGCATGTACGAAGAACGGCGCCCCGCAATGGAATAGAAGGTAACTCAGCGCTTCCTCCAATTCGCCTCTTTTGCCGCCGGCCCGGAAAAACCTGTCGATGTGCAGAACCATTGCCGCAAGCCTGTTGCGGGCGGCATGGCAGACCGCGGCACAGAGCTCGGAAGTTGGAGGTTTCATATTTCCGCGTGACTGCTCAAAGATCGCCAGATAGCGGTTTTGGATCAGAACCGGCCTTTCGACATCAGCCCACTGGACGGCCGCGAATTCGTCTAGAATTGAGTAGACCTCGACCGCAGCGGCAATTGTTATTGCATCAGCTACCGCTTCCTCACTGAGACCGATCTTCTCGCCAATTTTGATGTGAAAGGCACCATATCTTTCCTGAGTGGCGGCGGTAAGGCTAATCCATAGAAGCTGGCGGTCCGTCGCCGACAGCACGCGCGGGTCGAGCGTCAACTTTGTATAGAGACTATCGTAGGCGCGCAGAACCTCCGGCTCGGATGCTGCCATCATCCGGTGATGAGAAAGAATAGCTCCGTGTTTCTTGAGAATCGCCTCGAGCAGATCGTCCTCGCTGTCACCCATTGGCGGTACGCGTCTTTCCTGCCGCTTCGTCATAGCCGCCTTGCCCGGTCATTCTGGCCCAGCTTTCGAACAACGGCGATGCTGACACGTCTCCGGCCACCACCAGTTCGCGCCACACATCGCACGCCTCGACGAAATTCGGCACGCTGCCGGGAAACATCGTCAGTTCGATCGCTTCCGCGATCTCAAATTCATCAATTTCAGCGGCATAAGCGTCCTCCAGTGTCCACCTCAGATCACGCCATCGACTGAGGCAGACGGCAACGGCTGCCTGAGCGAGCAGGACGAGCCGATCCGAGACGCCAAGTCGGTCGATAGCAGCGCGATAAAGGCGTCTGCGCATGGGCCGGGTTTCGAAGGTCGGCAAATGATCACGCCAATGGTCGCCGACAAAATCGAGCGAACACCCACCGCTCGTAAGCGATGCAATGCACGCCGCCGCCTCGATCTCATCGTCACCGCCACCTGCCTCGCGGAATTTAGCGATGTGGTGTGTCGCCAGCGCCTCCTCCGTCGAGATCAGCACAGCTAGCCAAACAAATTCCTTGTCGTGCGGCGTCAGGCGGCGCTGAGTCAGGGTCATTGCCGTGTAGGCCGCATCATAGGCCTCCAGCATTTCAGGAGCAGTAATCGCCAGCAGGCCATGATGCGGCAGAAGGTAGCCGCGCTTGGCGCGGACGGCGTCAAGCTTTGCGAGCGCCTCCGCCGGGGTTTGCGAGTCTAGTTGGTTCATCGTTCTTCCTTGTGACGCCTATAGCCGTTTCAACGCGTTGTGGTCGAAGCTGTATGGTTTATGATACAGCTTAGCCAGCGAAAAGCGAATACGGCTCGTTCAACCAACGGAGAGGCAAACTGGTCATGGCGCTTGATCCCCGCCCCTACCGGCCGTTTCAGGCCTATCAGGACACGGTGCTCGACATGAAGCGCTATTGGACGCGGGAACTCTACCCGGCACTTCATGAGATCTATGAAGCCAAAGCGGCCAATGTTGGCGGGCAACCGCCAAAGACCGCTTCAGATGTTGATGCGCTGCTGGCCGACGAACCGCTGGCAAAGTATTTCGGCTGGCTGGAGCGTCATCTGCAGCGCATGAAATACAGCGGCCGTTTGGGTTTGGCGCCCGTCTTCGACCGCGACCGTGCCGACATCGAGGCGGCGCTGGAGGGCCCGTTCGCGGACGGTGTTCTTGAGCTGACCGACGGGTTCGAACAGCCGGACTATTACACGGCCGTCGATATCCACCAGCATCCCGGCGGGGTTTGGTCCGACGAACTGGCGGGCGCGGTCTATGAGCGCGGCGCCCGAACGACCACGCCGCTGATGGGCCGGGACGCCGACCTGCACTATCGCTTCACCGATCAGATCTTCCAGCGCGCCGGTGCCGCCAGGCGCTTACTGGACATGGGCTGCGGCTTCGGCAAGAGCACCCGGCCCTTCTATACCGAGCGGCGGGACATGGAAGTGACGGGCGTCGATCTGGCCGAACCGTGCCTGCGGCTGGCCGCCCTGACCGCAACCGAGGATCAGGCGCGCAACGTGCGCTACAGACAAGCCGACGCGGCCGACACCGGCCTCGACGACGGCTCCGTCGATATCGTGACCTCGACAATGATGCTGCATGAGATGCCGCCGAAGCACATTCGGGCAGTTTTGCGGGAAGCAGGGCGCGTGCTGTCGCCGGGCGGCCTGTCGATCCATCTCGACTTTCTGTCCGAGGACGATCCGTTCAAGCGCTACATCCATTACGGCCATGCCAGGCGCAACAACGAGCCCTTCATGCCGCCCCTGAACGAAATGGACTTGAACGAGGCCCATCGCGCGGCCGGGCTGGAACCGCCGGAGATCATCCCGTTTGAGGAAATGCCCGGCACGCTGGACGCCGGCAATACGGCCTGGCGCTTCCCCTGGGTGATCATCGTTTCCCGCAAGGCGGCCTGAACGACCATGGCACAACTGATCAATCTGGACCGCGCCCGCGAGCAGATGGCGCGCGAGGGTCTGGACGCTCTGGTCCTGGTGACGCCGATCAACACGGCCTATGCCGCTGGCACGGCATCGGAATTTCTGCTCGGCCGGTTCGAGGACTGGACCACGGCGGTGGTGCTGGCGCGCGATCCCAGCATCGCGCCTACACTGATCATCCCGGAATTCGACCTGCCCTATTTGATCGAGCAGCCGAGCTGGATCGAGGACGTCCAGCTGTTCGGCAGCCCATGGTCGTCCGTCGGCGTGTTCATGGGCGAAACCCTGGAACGCGGCCTGTCGAACGACTTGCGGGTGGGTCTTGCCGAGGCAAGGGCCAAGTTCGGACCCAGCCAGCAAGGCAGCTTTCTCGACGGCTTGACCAAGGCGCTGCGTGACAGGGGGCTGGCACACGCCAAGCTGGCCATTGATGATCTGCGCCTAGGCCGCAAACTGGAAGAGGCCGGCATCGGCCAAGCGCCGATCGGCGACGCGGTCCAACTGATGCGGCGCATCCGCATCGTGAAGACGCCGGCCGAGGTCGAGCTGATCACCGTGGGCGCCGACATCAACGCCAAGGCCCTGGCGGCGGTGATTGCCGAGGGTGCGGCGGGCACGCCAGAGGACGAGTTGATCCGCGTCTACCGCAAGACGCTGGTCGATCACGACGCCCGCTGGCTCGGCGAGCGCGGCATGATGTTCGGCACCGGCGATGCCTCGACCCTCAGCCTGCCGGCGTCTGCCGAGCGCTCGCTGACGCCGGGCGATGCGGTGGTGCTGGACTGTCTGGGCACCTATCAGGGCTATCACATGGACCTGGCCCGCACGGCCGTGGTCGGCGAGCCGACGGCAGACCAGAAACTGCGTTATCGCGCCGTGGTCGACGCGCTGCAGGCGGTCGAGGACGCGATGCGCCCGGGCGTCCATACCGAGGATCTGCGCGAGCTGACGCGCGCCACCGTCGCCAAGCACGGGCTGCGCCGCGAGCTTGTCTCGGTCACGACCCACGGCATCGGTTTCGAGGTGTTCGAGTTTCCGCACGAGAACAGTCTGGTCGAGGGCTATCCGCTGGAGCTGGGCATGGTGGTAAACACCGAGGTGTTCTATCGCGACCCGGACCTCGGCGCCTTTCACCTGGAAGACAGCGTCGTGGTCGAGGCCGATGGCTGCCGCATCCTGCGCCCCGTCGACCGCGATCTCGTGATCTTCCAATGAGCGGGCCGTACGAACTCTCCGGCAAGAAGCTGCTGGTGGTCGGCGCCGGCAGCGGCATCGGCCTGGCCACCGCCCACCAGGCCGTCGTGGGCAGCGCCAAGGTCGCCGCGACCGTCTTCGACGAGGACCAGCAGGCAACCATCGATGCGACCGGCGTGGCTTGGTCAAGTGTGGTCGATGTCCGCGATGAAGCCGTGGCAACAGCCGTAGAGGACGCTGCCGACACGCTCGGTGGCCTGGACGCCGTCATACTGACGGCCGGCATTTTCGACTATCGCAGCATTACCGACACGCAGCCCGACGACTGGCAGCGCATCATCGATACCAATCTCGGCGCCGCCTATCGGGTCAGCCGGGTGGCGGTGTCCCTGTTCGAACGCCAGCGGCGCGGCAGCCTGGTTCTGGTCTCCAGCCAGGTCGGCATTATCGGCCACCCTCGCGCGGCGGCCTACGCGGCGTCCAAGGCCGGCATCAACGGGCTGGTGCGCGCGCTGGCGCTTGAGCTGGCGCCGTTTGGGGGCCGCGCCAATGCCGTGGCACCTGGGCCGATTGCGACGCCGATGACCGAAACCGCGCGCGGTGATCCCGATCGACGGCAATGGCTGATCGATCAAATCCCCCTAGGCCGCTTTGGCGAGGCCGACGAGGTGGCGCGGGTTCTCTTGTTTCTGGCCTCCGACGCGGCCTCCTATGTCACCGGTCAGGTCCTGCCGGTCGATGGCGGCGTGACGACCCGATGATCGACAAGTTCTACGTCCAGCCGGACGACGAGCTGGAGGACATGCAGCCCCAGCTCAAGCGCGCGCTGGAAATGAGCGACGAGGACTTCGCCAAACTGTCGCCCGAGGTGCGCAACCTGTTCGCCGCGCGCCGCAAGCTGGGGCATTCCTGGCTGGACGATTACGAGGTCGTGGTCGAGGTGACGTCGAACGGCGGCGGCTGCACCTGCGGCGTGGCGCCGGGTCAGCGCGTCGTTTTTGACATGCGCCACAAGGTGAAGACCGTCCTGTCCGACGCGCCGTTATGCGTCCATATGCTGTCGCCGATCCTGTCGATCTTCTACATGACCTTCGACCGGGCCGCCGAGGGGCTGAACCCGATGACCTGCATCTGGCGCTATCACGAATGCCCGCATACGGGCGGCGATCACGGCGCCAGCAAAGCCCGCACTCATGTCTATCTGCGACGCGCGGACACCCATGAGGTGGTCGAGGACCGGATCATCGGCCCGGCGGCCGAGGCATGACCAGCCCCGTCCCCGCCGTCTGGCAGGACCGCTTCGAGGTCGTCGCCACGGTCACCCGCGCCTTTCATTGCGCCAACTTCCTGCGCGAGGGCGAGGAGATCGTCTTTGACCTGACCGGCGTCATCCAGCCCGAACGATCGAGCGCGGCGCTGTGCCTCGGCATCATAGCGAAGCTGCAGCCGGCGCTGCTGCTCGTGCAAGACCGTGCTGCATCGGGTCTGCACCCGATCAGCCCCGGCTTTCAGACCTTCGACTGTTTCGACACCGGCATCGACCATGGCGGCACCGGCAAGGTCTTCGTGCGCCTGAGCCTGCGGGACCGGGAGACCGGCGAGACTGTCGAGGACGCGACCCGGGTCGCACCTTGACCGGCCTGCCGAGTGAAGCCGACTACATCGTGGTCGGCGCCGGTACGGCCGGATGCATCATCGCCGCCCGTCTGGCCGAAGCGGGCCACAGCGTCGCGCTGATCGAGGCTGGCCCCAAGGCCAGGGACCCGTTGCTGTCGGTCCCGATCCTCACCGGCTATTTCCTGCGCGCCAACAGGTACAACTGGCACTTCCGATCCGAGCCCGTGCCGGCGCTGAACAACCGCCGGATCGACTGGCCCCGCGGCAAGGTGGTCGGCGGTTCGGGCGCGATCAACGGCATGGTCTACGCGCGTGGGCTGGCGTCGGATTATGACCGCTGGGCACAGACGGGACTGACCGATTGGTCATGGCAGCGCGTGCGACCGGTGTTCGAAGACCTTGAGCAGCAACCGGATAGCGGCGAACCAACCGGCCATGTCGCTGTCGATACGCCACACTGGTGGACGCCGTTGTTCGATGCCTTTCTGGCGGCGGCAAAGAGCGCGGGTCTCGGCCAAACGGAAGACTTCAACGGCGACCAGCCGGCGGGCGCCGGCCGCTATCGCTTCACGACCCATCGGGGCCACCGCGCCAATACCGCACGAACCTTCCTGAAACCGGCGCTTGCCACCGGCCGGCTTGCGCTGGTGACCGACGCCACCGTCTTAGGCATCGAGATCGTCGACGGACGCGCAACGGGCGTCCGTCTGCGTCGCAGCGGCGTCGTGGGCAAGATCGCGGCCCGCACCGAACTGGTGCTGGCGGCCGGAACGGTAGGCTCGCCCCACCTTTTGATGTTGTCCGGCATCGGGCCGGGCGATGTGCTGCGGCAGGCCGGCGTTTCGGTGCGTGTCGACCGCCCTGCAGTGGGCCAGAACCTGCAGGACCATGTCCTGGTCCGGATCGAGCATGCCGCGCTAAAGCCAGGCCCGTTGTGGCGATTGCTGCGCGCCGACCGGGCCGCGCTGGCCGTGACGCGGGCGATGCTGTTCGGAACCGGCCCGGCATCGGTGTTCCCGCTGCTGGTCGGTGGCTTCTTCAAGTCGGACCCGGCCGTGGACGAGCCTGATCTGCAAGCCCATTTTCTGCCCGCCCTGACCAGCGCGACGGTCCGGATCAACCCGTTTAAGGCCCCGCCGGGCGCCGGCGAGCGTGACGGCTTCTTCGCCAATGTGGCCCGCATGCGGCCCGACAGCCGGGGACACATTGCGCTCGCCTCGGCCGATCCCCTCACCGCGCCCCTGATCTTCCCGAACTATCTCGACAGCGCGGCCGATCGCCAAGTGCTGCGTCAGGGCGTCCGCGTGTTGCGGCGGCTGTTCGCACAGCCAGCTTTCGAGCCTTATCGGGGCCGCGAGCTGGCGCCGGGCGCTGACGTGCAGTCCGATGACGAGATCGATGCTTGGATCGCCGAGACCGCCAGCACTCAATACCATCCGGTCGGCACCTGCCGCATGGGCGCCGATCCGGGGGCGGTCGTCGATGGCGCTCTGCGGGTGCGCGGCGTCGATGGATTGCGGGTCGCCGACGCCTCGGTGATGCCGACGATCACCAGCGCGAACACGCAAGCGCCGACGATGCTGATCGCGGAGATGGCGGTCCGAGCGATCCTGTCCGAGAAGCCGAGGCCAGCGCAAACAGCTTCGGGCGCCTCGTGACTAGCAGTCACGGCTTTCGCAAACTTAGGCATTGTGACAACGTGTCAACGCAAGGCGAAAGGGGGAAGCCATGTCGCTCGAAGACAACAAAGCGGCGTCTCGGCGCCAGATCATGCTGTGGCAATCGGGCAGTACCGACAGCGCGGAAGACGTTTTCACACCGACCTACGTCAACCATCAGGAGTCGGATGTCGGGGGGCAGGGTCCCCGAGATCTTGCTGCCTTCAAGGACCTGATCGCCAGCTATCACGCCGCCTTTTCGGACTCTCAAGTCAAGGTGCTGACGCAGATTGCCGAAGGCGACTTCGTCGCCACACGCTGGGAGATCACCGCCACCAACACCAGCGAATTTATCGACCTGGCCAAGGCAACCAACCGTCAGATGACCTGGACCGGCGTGCTGATCGATCGCTTTGAAGGCGGCAAGATCGCCGAAACCTGGGTCGACTGGGATCAGTACCGATTCCTCAAGGAGTTGGGCCGGATATCGGACTGATTGCGCCGGCGGCCGGCGTCAGGTCAGACCGTGCTGTCCCATTTCCAGGAACTTGTCGCGTCGATGCGACCGCAAGGTCGCGCCGTCCAGGTGGCGCACCTCGGCCAGCGCCCGATCGATCGCTTCTCCGACCGAAGCAACAGCCTCGTCGCGGTAACGATGCGCGCCGCCCATCGGCTCCGGAATCTCGGCATCGATGACGCCGAGCTGTTTCAGGTCCTGGGCCGTCAGCCGCAGCGCCTGCGCGGCCTCGGCGGCCTGATCGGCGCTGCGCCATAGGATCGAGGCACAGCCCTCCGGCGAAATCACCGAGTAGACCGCGTGCTCCATCATCAGGACACGGTCGGCAGTGGCGATGGCGATGGCGCCGCCAGAGCCGCCTTCGCCGATGATCACCGAGACGAACGGCACCTCGACGCGCAGGCCGGTTTCGATGCACCGCGCGATCGCCTCGGCCTGCCCGCGTTCTTCTGACGCCACGCCAGGATAGGCGCCCGACGTGTCGACCAGGCTGATGATCGGCAGCTTGAACCGTTCGGCCATGACCATCAGGCGTTCCGCCTTGCGGTAGCCCTCGGGCTTGGCCATGCCGAAATTGTGCCGCACCCGCTCTTCGGTGTCGCTGCCCTTTTCCTGGCCCAGCAGCATGACCGAATGGCCGCGAAACCGGCCGATACCGCCGACGATCGCGCGATCCTCCGCAAAGGCCCGGTCGCCCGCCAGCGGCGTGAACTCCTCGATCAACTCATTGACGTAGTCGTGAAAATGCGGCCGGTTCGGGTGGCGCGCGACCAGGACCTTCTGGGCCGGCGTCAGCTTCTCATAGGTTTGCCGCAGCAGACGATCGACCTTGGACTGCAGGCGCGCGACCTCGTCGGCGATGTTGATATCGCCGTCGTCGGACAGGTGCCGCAACTCCTCGATCTTGCCCTCAAGCTCGGCAATCGGCTTTTCGAATTCAAGGAAGGTCTGCATGCGGTGAAAAGCACTCCGTGGCGGCACCGGCGCCTAATAACACAGCCCGATGCCGCGATGGAGACAAAAGTCTCAGGCGGGCGCCCCAACCCGTCGGGACGCGTTTGATCAGGCGGAGCCGATCCGTTCGGCCTTCTCGACCAGGTTTTCCGCCTGCTTGATGGAGGCAATGTCGATCAGCCGGCCGTCCAGGGAAACCGCGCCCTTGCCCTCGCGGGTGGCCTGCTCCATGGCCTCCAGGATGCGCTTAGCCTTCTCGACCTCTGCGTCGGACGGGCTGAAGACCTCGTTGGCCAGGGCGATTTGTGACGGATGGATGGCCCACTTGCCCTCGCAGCCAAGCACGGCGGCGCGATTGGCCTGCGCCTTGAAGCCGTCAGGGTCGGAGAAATCGCCGAACGGTCCGTCGACCGGACGCAGCCCGTTGGCGCGGGCGGCAACCACCATCCGGGCGATCGCGTAGTGCCACATGTCGCCCCAATGATAGTCGCGCGGGGCATCGCCATCCTTGTCGGTGAGGACGCCGTAGAGCGGGTTCGGCCCGCCGATGACGGTCGTGCGCGCGCGCGTCGAGGCGGCATAGTCCGCAACGCCGAAATGCAGGCTTTCGATGCGTGGCGACGCCGAAGCGATCTCGTTGACATTGGCCATGCCGAGCGCCGTCTCGATGATCAGTTCGAAGCCGATCTTCTTCGTGCGCCCCATGGCCTGTTCGGCCTGCGTGACCAGCATGTCGACGGCGTAGATGTCCGACGCGGTGCCCACCTTCGGGATCATGATCAGGTCGAGCCTGTCGCCCGCCTGTTCGATCAAATCGATGACGTCGCGGTACATGTAATGCGTGTCGAGGCCGTTAATGCGCACCGAGAGGGTTTTGTCGCCCCAGTCGATGTCGCGAATGGCCGCCACGGCGTTCTTGCGCGCCTGTTCCTTTTCATCCGGGGCGACCGCGTCCTCAAGGTCCAGGAAGATCACGTCGGCGGCCGAGGTTGCCGCCTTTTCGAAGAGCTTCTCGTTGCTGGCTGGAACCGCCAGTTCGCTGCGGTTCAGGCGTGGCGTGACCTGTTCGACGATCGTGAAGCTCATGAAGGTTCCTTTTGACTTTGAAGACCGATTTTCGTGTTCCGGAGCATGCGCTGTATGGGGCGATCGCCAAACGAAGTCAACGTCGCCGGATCGCTAGCGATCCCGCTTCGCCAAGGGATGGTGGGCCTCGACCAAGGCAGCCAGGCGTTCGCCCTGAACATGGGTATAGATCTGGGTGGTCGAGATATCCGCATGCCCCAGCATTTTCTGGACGGAGCGCAGGTCCGCGCCATGGTTCAGAAGATGGGTGGCGAAGGCGTGGCGCAGGACGTGCGGGCTGACCTTGGCCGGGTCCAACCCGGCCTCGATCGACAGCGCCTTCAAGAGTTGGGCGAAACGCTGGCGGGTGAGATGACCGGCGCGCGCGGTCCTCGACGGAAACATGTACGGCGCCTGACTGGCCTCGCGCCCGACGACGAGAAACTGATCGCGCACGCCAAGATAGTCCGCCAAGGCGGCGCGCGCCGGGTCCGACAGCGGCACCAGACGTTCCTTGTCGCCCTTGCCGCGCACCATCAGCACCCTTCCGTCCCGCGCGATGGCCGACAATGGCAGGCCGACCAGTTCCGACACCCGCAATCCCGTGGCGTAAAGGACCTCCAGCAGCGCCACTAGGCGCAGCCCCTCGGGACGGCGATCCGGGTCCTCGGCCGTTCGCACCGCGACGGACAGCAGGGCATCGACATCGTCCTCGGTCAGAACCTTGGGCAATGAGCGGCCGATCTTGGGGCCATCAAGCGCCGAGGCCGGATCGTCCTGGCGCAAGCCTTCGGACAGGACGAAGGCAAAAAACTGCCTCATGGCCGATAACCGCCGGGCAAGCGTGCGGGCAGCGACATGCTTCCCGGTTTTCGAGCGCTCCAGATAGGCCCTCAGATCGTCGCCGGATGCCTCGACAATGGGCCGGGCGCGCTTCGTCGCCATGAACGCCGCCAGATCCTCCAGGTCGCGGCCATAAGCGGCAACCGTGTTGGCCGACGCGCCTCGTTCGGCGACCAGCATGTCAAGAAACGACACCACCGTATCCGGCAGGGGCGCCCTTGCCTTCGGCGGCCGACCGCGCCGTACGGGCCGGTCCTTCTTCGATGGGGATCTATCTGCCGACACGTTCTCGCCCTGGCTTGGACCGTTTCTTGGACGACAAGAACCTCTGCTACTGCGGCGTCGTCTCTACCCCGATGACCCGCTCGATGCGCTCTGGCTCAGGCCGATAATCGCCAAGGCCCAGATAGACGACCAGGCCGATAACGGCCAGAATGATAATGGCGATCAACAGCTGGAACGCCCGTTTGCCGACGCCGGAAGACTGACGGTCGCCAAAGACGCTGCGGTTGCGATATCGTGCCAAGGTCAACCCCGTCGGGTAAATGTTGCCGTTACGGTTTACCGCCGGTCTTTGGGCGGACTCGGGTTTGTGCTATTCAGCCCCGATGGTAAGTGTAAGGCGCGGCCGGCCCGGCCGCAATCACCGGGCCTCATGACGATGAACCTAACGCTGAGCAGCAGCCTGCCCAAAACCGTGGTGTTGGTCGGCTTGATGGGTGCCGGGAAGAGTGCCATCGGGCGGCGTTTGGCCGCGCGGCTGGGCCGGCGCTTCGTCGATGCGGACCAAGAGATCGAGACCGCGGCCGGCTGTTCGATCGAAGACATCTTCGACGCCTATGGCGAAGCGGCGTTTCGCGATGTCGAACGAAGGGTGGTCGCGCGGCTGATGGACGAACCCATCCATGTCCTGTCCACGGGCGGCGGCGCCTTCATCGACGACGAAACGCGCAAGCTGGTCAAGGAGAAGGGCATATCGCTTTGGCTGCGGGCCGATCTCGACCTGATGCTGGCGCGAACCAGCCGGCGCAACAACCGCCCGCTTCTGAAGAACGGCGATCCGCGCGAGATCCTTGAGCGGCTGATCGACGAGCGATACCCGATCTATGCCGAAGCCGATGTCACGGTCGACAGCCAGGACGGGCCGCCCGACTTGACAGTGGAGCGGGCGATCGACGGGCTGGAGGGTTTCTTGGCGAGGCAACCGGCAAATGGCTGACCGCCGGCGCGGCACGGCACCATTGCAAATGCAAACTGGGCGAATATCTAAGCCACGACCATGACGGAGATTGTAAGCGTGGCCCTTGGGTCGCGCAGCTATGACATTCATATCGGCGCAGGCTTGCTGGGCCGGGCCGGCGCGCTGATCCGGGCTTTGGACGGCCGGGCTGTTCCGAAGCGCCTGCCGGTGATCGTGGACGAGACGATCGTGCCCCTGCACGTGCCGGCGGTCCGCGCTTCCCTGACCGACGCGGGCTTCGAACCGGTGGTCATCCAGGTGCCGTCTGGCGAGGGATCAAAGTCTTTCACACAGTTGCAGCACCTGCTGGATGCCCTGCTGGATGCCGGTATCGAACGCTCGACCATGCTCGTCGCATTGGGCGGCGGCGTGGTCGGCGATCTGGCCGGTTTCGCCGCCGCGATCGGCTTGCGGGGCATCGACTTCGTGCAGATCCCGACGACCTTGCTGTCGCAGGTCGACAGCTCCGTGGGCGGCAAGACCGGCATCAACAGCCGGCACGGCAAAAACCTGATCGGCGCGTTTCACCAGCCCCGCCTGGTGCTGGCGGATTTGGACACACTCGCGACCTTGCCGCAGCGCGAACGTCTGGCCGGCTATGCCGAAATCGTCAAATACGGCGCGATCGACCGGCCAGATTTCTTCACCTGGCTTGAAGGAAACGGCCAGAAGGCGCTGGCCGGTGATACGCAGGCGCTGACATACGCCATCAAAGAGAGCTGTACCGCCAAGGCCGAAACCGTCGCCGCCGATGAACTGGAAGCCGGACGCCGCAGCCTCTTGAACCTGGGCCATACCTTCGGACATGCGCTGGAGGCGGAGCTGGCCTATAGCGGCCGGCTGCTGCATGGCGAGGCGGTGGCCGTCGGCATGGTGATGGCCTTTGACCTTTCCGTTCGACTGGGCCTGTGCCCGCCGGCGGACGCCGACAGGCTGCGCGATCATCTCAGCGCCGTCGGGCTGCCGGTCGGGCTGCCCGACCATCCGGAGGGCGGCTGGCAGGTCGAACGGCTGCTGGCCCACATGGCCAAGGACAAGAAGGTGAAGGACGGCCGGCTGACCCTCGTGCTGGTCCGTGGCATCGGCCAGGCTTTTCTGACCCGCGATGTCGCGGTTTCCGATCTTAGCGCCCAATTGGATCGGGCGATCGCGGCATGACCGAAACCGTGGCCGATGGGAGCTTTCCCTGGGACATCGTGCTCAGTGCCGTTGCGATCGTCCTGCTACTGCTGATCTCCGGCTTCTTCTCCGGTTCCGAGACGGCGCTGACGGCCGCCAGCCGGGCGCGCATGCATCAGCTGGAAAAGGACGGCGACCGCAGGGCACGCATTGTCAACCGGCTGCGCGAGCATAAGGAACGGCTGATCGGCGGCATCCTGCTTGGCAACAATCTGGTTAACATCCTGGCGTCCGCCATGGCGACCAGCCTGCTGCTGACCCTGGTCGGCGAAGGCGCGGTTGTGCTGGCCACCCTGGTCATGACCCTGCTGGTGCTGATCTTCGCCGAGGTTCTGCCGAAAACCTACGCCATCCATCGGGCGGAGACGACCGCGCTGGTCGTCGCCCGCGTCCTGAGCGTGGTCATCGCGATCCTTGCGCCGATCACCAAGGGCATTACGCTGGTGGTCCGCGGCCTGCTTAGGCTGTTCGGAACCGACATTCGGGATGTCGGTGTTACGAACTATGTCGACGAGCTGCGCGGCGCCATCGAGCTGCATCGCGGCCCTGAACTTGAGGTCGATGAAGAGCGGGCCATGCTGCGCTCGATCCTCGAACTCAGCGAGGTCGAGGTCTCCGAGATCATGACCCACCGCAGGAACGTGGTTGCCATCGACGCCGATCAATCGCCGGAAAACATCGTGGCCGACGTGATCGAGAGCCCTTACACACGGCTGCCACTCTGGCGCGAGGACACCGACAACATCGTCGGCGTGCTGCACGCCAAGGACGTTCTGCGCGCCGTTCGCGCCGCCGGCGGCGAGGCCAGCAAGATCGTCGTCGAGGAAATCATCAAGACCCCCTGGTTCATTCCGGATACGACGACCCTGCGCGACCAGTTGCAGGCCTTTCGGGCGCGCCGCGGCCACTTCGCGCTTGTGGTCGACGAATATGGCAGCCTGCAGGGTGTCGTGACGCTTGAGGATATCCTTGAGGAAATCGTCGGCGAGATCGACGACGAGTATGATCAGCCGGTCACCGGCATCACCCCGCAGCCGAACGGAAGCTATATCGTCGACGGCAGCGTGACGATCCGCGACCTGAACCGGCAGTTCGAATGGGACCTGCCGGACGACCAGGCGTCGACGATCGCCGGGCTGGTCTTGCACGAGGCGCAGCGCATCCCGCAAGTCGGTCAGATCTTCACCTTCTACGGTCTGCGGTTCGAGATCCTGCGGCGTCAGAGGAATCAGATCGTCGCGTTGCGTCTGACCCCGCCCGCGAAAACGGAGACGGGAGATGTGGCCGCGACGACGGCCTAGCATGCATTGACAACCGGCCGTCGCACCGCACATCAGGGGGCGGCACTGCCAACCGCCCCGCCAAACCCCATTTCAGCAAGGCCAAGCCATGCCGCTGTCCCCTGCCGAACCTAGAGAGCATCTGCACACACGGCAGGTCGAATGCCGCGGGTATCGGCGCCGCGACGGTCTTTGGGATATCGAAGGCCATGTCACCGACGTGAAGACGACCGGTTTCGACAATGAATACCGGGGGCGCATCGAGCCGGGCATGGCGATCCACGACATGTGGATGCGCCTGACGCTCGACGATACGCTGACCATCCGTGCGGTGGAGGTCTGCACCGACGACAGCCCCTTTGCGATCTGCCCCGGCGCCGCACCGAATTACCAAAGGCTCGTCGGTCTCTCCATCCGTCCAGGCTTCACGCGCAAAACCCGCGCCTTGCTGGGTGGGGCAAAGGGCTGCACCCATCTCACGGAACTGCTCGGCCCGGTCGCCACCACCGCATTCCAGACGATCTTTCCGGTCTTAGCGCGCGAGCGGGAGGAGATGAAGGCCGTCGCGGGCGACGGCCCAGGAACAACCGCGAACCCGGGCAAACCCGAGAAACCGGTCCTGCTGAACAGTTGTCACGCCTTCGCCAGCGATGGACCGTTGGTCAAGAAACGTTGGCCGGACTTCTATACCGGCGACGCCTGAAACGCCCGCCCAAGCGGATCACGACCCGCTGTCGCAAAAGCCGACGCACGACCGGCGCCGACACCGACGGTCGACGCCAGATCGCGATAGTGCCGCAGGATGGCTATTCTCAACGCGTTGGTGAAGCCGGAATACTCGGCCTTCGCACGCTTCACCTCGGTGCAGAAATCGTGGATGCTGATCTCACGATGATGACAGATTTCCTGCAGGCAGCGCCAGGTGAAGGGGTCAAGCTTGACGCTGGTTCGTCGTCCCTCGACCATGACGTTTCGACATTCGAGGCCACTCATCTCACCACCAGCCATTCACTGTTGTTTGCGAGCAGATGATTAACATAACACGATTGTCTAATTGTATGTCACCCCCCATGGGAGATAAACTTGTCGTGTTTTGCAACGATACACATGTTGTTCAAGATGATTTTTGTGCGGCTTCGGCAGAAGTCAAGGCGCGCACCGAAAGGGCGTGAACCCGATCGGCCAACTCCTCCGACAGGATGCGGTACACCAGCCTTTGGCGATCGACGCGGGACCGCCCCTGGAAACGATCACTCACGACCGTAACGTTGAAGTGGCTTTCGCCGCGTCCATCATGTCCGGCGTGCCCAACATGTCGCTGACTGTCGTCCTCAATGGTCAGTTCGATCGGCGCCAACGCATCCGTCAGCTTGCTCTGCATCCGAGTTGCCACCGGCCCCAATGGACTCTCCCCGCCGTTTCCTTACCTAGAACCTGTACAAATTTCCACATAACGAGCGACGCCTGCAAGGAAATTCACAAGACGCGTCCTGCATGGTTTAGTCAGGCATCGTGATGGAAGACTCAGCACCTCAAATCCTGGACACGGTCGCCATCCTGCTGACGTTGACGGCCGTCTTCAGTTGGGTGAACGCCAAGTATTTGCGGTTGCCGCACTCGGTCGCGCTGGTGCTGGCGGGTCTCACGGTCTCGGTCGTTCTGCTGCTAAGCAGTCTGTCGTTTCCCGGGCTCGGTTTGGCCGACGGGCTGCGCAACGGGATCCAGGAAATCGATTTCTCGCGCGCGTTGCTCGACGGGATGCTCGCCTTCATGCTGTTCGCGGGCGGCATGCAGATCGACTTTGACGAGATGCGCGGCCGCCGGATCACCATCGGCATCCTCGCCGTCGCCGGCACGTTGATCTCCGTCGCCGTCATCGGTGCCGCCTTTTGGGGCGTGGCGATGCTGTTCGGCATCGATCTGCCGCTGATCTGGGCCCTGGTCTTTGCCGCGCTGATCAGCCCCACGGACCCCGTCGCCGTCCTGGTCACCTTGAAAGGCAGCAGGCTGCCGTCGCGCATCAAAATCGTGATGCAGGGCGAGTCCCTGTTCAATGACGGCGTCGGCATCGTTCTGTTCGCCGCCTTCATTCAGATCGCCAACGGCGATGCCAGCCTCGGCATCGGTCATATCCTGGTGGACATGGTGATTGAGACCGGAGGCGGCATCGCGCTCGGCGCGGCCGCAGGCTATCTCACCTACCTGGCCATCAGGGCGATCGACGAGCATGCCATTACCGTGCTGCTCACGATCGCGCTGGTATCCGCAGCCTATGCGCTGGCGCACCACATCCACGTCAGCGGCCCGATCGCCATGGTCGTCGCCGGTCTGCTGATCGGGAATCGCGGTGCCAGCCGCGGCATGAGCGAGCAGATCCGCCGATATGTCGACTCGTTTTGGATCCTGGTCGGTGAAATCCTCGATTCGCTTCTGTTCTTCCTTGTCGGGCTGGAAGTCCTCTTGATCCATCTCGATTACGCCCATATCGGCCTGACGCTTTTGGCGATCCCGATCGCGGTCGCCGCCCGGGTGCTGTCGATCGCCATTGCCTTGCCGGCATCCGGACATTGGCGCGGGATTCGCGCATCCAGCGTTACCTTGATGACCTGGGGCGGCGTGCGCGGTGGCATCTCGATCGCCTTGGCCCTCTCTATTCAGGACGAAGCATTTCGCGGCATGATCTTGTCGGCCACCTATGCCGTGGTCCTGTTCACGATCGTCGGCTTCGGCCTGACGATTTCGGGCGTTGCCCGCCGGCTCTATCCGGAAGAACCAAAAGATCATAGCTGATCGGCAATTTGCGGCCCTGCCGATCCTTGTCAGCACGCCGACCGCACCACATACTTGGGCCATGGTTGCCTTGAAGGACAGTTTGGAAGACCCGTGGCCGGCCGACGAGCCGGAGGCCATCGAGCGCGGCTGTGATCACCCCGACTGCATGGCGGCCGGCACCTATCGGGCACCGAAATCAAGGCATCGCCTGAAGGACTATTACTGGTTCTGCCTGGACCACGTCCGGGCCTACAACAAGGCCTGGAACTATTATGAGGGTCTGTCCGACGACGAGGTCGAACAATCGGTGCGCGCCGATACGATCTGGCAGCGCAGGACGAAGCCCTTGGGTTCGTGGCGCGCGCGCGAGCACTGGCTGCGGGAGAAGGTCGCCCAGGACTTCTACGCCGACCAGCAAAGCACCGCCAACGATCACGCCGGCGCGAATCGAAAGGCCACCGGCAAGGTTTCCGAGATCGACCAGGCCATGCAGGTGCTGGAGCTTGCCTATCCGCTGGACCTTGCAACGGCCAAATCGCAATACAAGGTGCTGGTCAAACGGCACCATCCCGACGCCAATGGCGGCGACAAGGCGGCGGAGGAAAAGCTGAAAGCGATCAACCACGCATACGGCGTTTTAAAAGCCGCGCTTTCCGTTTAAGTTCCGCGCCGCAAAAAGCCTGAGAGATAAGACGCATGCCTTCCGACATGTCCCCGGACGCCCTGCCCGACATCAAGCTGTCGGTCCGCCAATCCTTTGGCATCGACAGCGATATGGAGGTCCCGGCCTTCAGCCAAGGCAGTGAGTATGTGCCGGATATCGACGAGACCTATCGTTTCGATCGCAACACAACGCTCGCCATCCTCGCAGGCTTCGCGTTCAACCGGCGCGTGATGATCCAGGGCTATCACGGCACGGGCAAGTCGACTCATATCGAGCAGGTGGCCGCCCGGCTGAACTGGCCGTGTATTCGCATCAACCTCGACAGCCATATCAGTCGGATCGATCTGATCGGCAAGGACGCGATCGTGCTGCGCGACGGCAAGCAGGTGACGGAATATCGCGAGGGTATCCTGCCCTGGGCGTTGCAGCATCCGACCGCCCTGGTCTTCGACGAATACGACGCCGGTCGGCCGGACGTGATGTTCGTGATCCAGCGCGTGCTGGAGGTCGAAGGAAGGCTGACCCTGCTGGACCAGAACAAGATCATCCGCCCACACCCGTCGTTCCGGCTGTTTTCGACCGCCAACACGGTCGGGCTGGGCGACACGACCGGCCTTTATCACGGCACCCAGCAGATCAACCAGGGCCAGATGGACCGCTGGAACATCGTCGCGACCCTGAACTATTTGGAACATGACGACGAAGTGAACATCGTCCTGGCGAAGATGCCTCAATACGACACCGAGAGTGGTCGCGAGGAGGTCAGCGCCATGGTGCGGCTGGCCGATCTGACGCGCGCCGGCTTCATGGCGGGCGACATTTCCACGGTCATGTCGCCGCGAACGGTGATCACCTGGGCTGAGAACCAGGAGATCTTCGGCGATCGCGCCTTCGCGTTCCGGACCACGTTCCTGAACAAGTGCGACGAGGTCGAGCGGCCCGTGGTGGCTGAATACTATCAGCGCTGCTTCGGCGAAGAGCTGGCTGACGAGTTGCCCTTGTCGTGACCACCTTAAGCGGCAGCAGACCGGCCTAGCCGCTCAGAAGCCCAAGACCCAATCGCACGATGTCTCAGCGCCAGGACGACCCGACAGAGACCTTCAAGCAGGCAACGGCGGCATGCCTTCGGGCAATCGCCGAACGGGGCGACGTCACCGTGACCTTTGGTAGCGAGCCCGCCGGCATCGCGGGCACCAGGGCCCGCCTGCCCGCCCCGCCGCGAACCATGGACCGGCAGGAAGCCGCCCGCGTTCGGGGCGCGGCCGATCAGGTCGCGTTGCGGCTGCGCCATCACGACGCCGGCGTGCACGCGGCGCGCCTGCCCTCCGGCGACACCGCGCGGGCGACGTTCGACGCCTTGGAACAGGCGCGATGCGAGGCGATCGGCGCCCGCCAGATGGCCGGCGTCGCCGACAATCTCGAAGCCGCGATGGACGATCGCTACCGCCGGCAGGGTTTCGAGGCCATGACGGAACGCGAGCAGGTGCCCTTGGTTGAGGCCATCAGGCTGCTGGCGCGCGAAGCGATGACCGGCAGCCAGCCGCCCGAGGTCGCCAAGCAGGCCGCCGGCCTGTGGCGTCCATGGATCGAAAAGCGTATCGGCAACAAGCTGACCGGTCTGCGCGACCTGTTGGACGACCAGCAGGCCTTTGCTCAGTCGGTGCGCCAAATACTGTCCGACATGGACATGGATGTCGGCGCGGAGGACGAGGCCGACCCGGACCAGGCGGATGACGATCAGGAACCGGACCAGGACGAGACCGATACCGAGCAGCGTCAGGGTGAAGAAACGTCGCTGGACCCGGACTCCATAGAAGGCGACCCGTCCGACGGTGACGAGATGGAGGCCGAAGGGGCGGCCGAGGACATCGACGGCGACCTGGCCGAAACCGCCGGCGACGATGACCCTGACGCGCCAGGACGGCCCTGGGAGCGGCCGGAGGGCGACATCAACGACCCGTCGCGCATGAGCTATCGGGCGTTCGCCACCGAGTTCGACGAGATCACCGACGCGGCCGACCTGTGCGACGGGGACGAGCTGACCCGGCTGCGCCTGATGCTGGACCAGCAATTGCAGCATCTGCAGGGCGCGATCGCGCGCCTGGCTAATCGGCTGCAGCGGCGCCTGATGGCCCGCCAGACACGGGACTGGGAGTTCGATCTGGACGAGGGCATTCTCGACGCCTCCCGGCTGGCACGCATCGTGGTCAACCCGATGTCGTCCCTGTCTTTCAAGGTCGAGAAGGACACCGATTTCCGGGATACGGTGGTCACCCTGCTCATCGACAACTCCGGCTCGATGCGCGGCCGGCCGATCGGTATCGCGGCGATCAGCGCGGACATCCTGGCGCGGACCTTGGAACGCTGCGGCGTAAAGGTCGAGATCCTGGGCTTCACCACACGCGCCTGGAAGGGCGGCATGTCGCGCGAGAAGTGGATCCAGGCCGGCAAACCGGAACGGCCCGGACGGCTGAACGATCTTCGGCACATCATCTACAAAGCCGCCGACGCGCCCTGGCGCCGGGCCCGCAAGAATCTCGGCCTGATGCTGCGCGAAGGCATCCTGAAGGAAAATATCGACGGCGAGGCCTTGCTGTGGGCCCATGAGCGGCTGCTGGCCCGGCAGGAGCAGCGGCGCATCCTGATGGTGATCTCCGACGGCGCCCCGGTCGACGACAGCACGCTGTCGGTCAACCCCGGCAACTATCTTGAACGGCACCTGAAGCAGGTGATCGACTATATCGAGACCTACTCGCCGGTGGAGATCATCGCCATCGGTATCGGCCACGACGTCACTCGCTATTACCGCCGTGCGGTGACCATCGTGGACGCCGAGCAGTTGGGCGGCACCATGGTCGACAAGCTGGCCGAACTGTTCGACGAGACCGCCCAGGCGCCAGTGCGCCGCCGCGCCTCCTAGCGCGCCTTTCTCAAATCCGCGTGTTGTGGCCCGGCATGGTCAAGGCGCCTCGATCCCGGACGTTTGGCAGACGTGCGGGGACGCGCTTGCCTACGACGCGTATTGGGCCAACAGCGTGTCGAGACGGTTGTAGCTGTCGCTGACGCCGCTTTCCATGGGCGAGGCCAGCACGGCGTCGCGCGCCGCCTTGCTCTCGTACTTCATGAAGGTCTTCATCCAGGTCGCGCCGTCATCATCCTCGAAAACCATCGTGATCTCGGCCTCGCCCGGATACCAGGCCATGTCGTACTTCTCGGTCGCCACCAGGCGTTCTGGCGGCGTTATCTCACGAAAGACCCCCCCGACGCCGATTTCGGTGCCGTCCGTGCCGCGCCAGACGTACCGATAGGCGCCGCCGACCCGCAAATCGATCTCACAGACCGGCATGGTCCAGCCGGGCGGCCCCAAGAGCCACTGGCTGACCAGCTCGGGCTTGGTGAAGGCGTCGAACAGCAGCTGGGGTGGCGCCTGAAAGCGACGCGACATGAGGATTTCGCGATCGGTGGTCGCCGCGATGGTCAAGGCCTTGGTGTCGGTCATCGTCTACTCCTCCTTCGGGTCGCGATCGGGTTGGCTCTGCAACGTGTCAAGCAAGGCGTCAAGGCGCTGGAAGTTCCCCTCCCATAGCTGACGATAGCGTTCCAGCCAGGCACTCGCCGCCGCCAATGGGGCCGCCTCCAGCCGGCATGGGCGCCGTTGGGCGTCGCGGCCACGAGAGATCAGGCCGGCTTGCTCAAGCACCTTCAGGTGACGGGAAACCGCCGGCTGGCTCATATCGAAGGGCTCCGCCAGTTCCATGACCGATGCCTCACCCAGGGTCAGACGTGCAAGGATGGCGCGGCGGGTCGGATCGGCAAGCGCGGAAAAGGTCGTGTCCAGATGATCGGGCATTTGGTGCATAGCAGAACCATTATATAACAGGATCGCTATATACAGGCATCCCTTCGTCGTCAAGCGGCTCTGATGCTGGAAGGCGCCCCGCCGGCCTGCTTCGATCTGCCGCGTTAAGAGTGCGAACCAATCTCATTTAGCTGTTGAGTTGGCCGATCCGGCACTGTAAGCCTTGCAAGCGAGAACCATTCTCATCCCTCAGTCGGCTCATGCGCCGGCTTCACGCTTATGGAGGTTATCCAGTGAACGTTACCAAGACGGCCGTTTCCTCATTGGCAGTTGCCATGGTGGTTGGGGCAGCCGCGGCGCAAGCCCAGGAGCTCAACATCTACTCCTCGCGGCACTACGACACCGACCAGGCCCTGTACGACAACTTCACTGACCAGACCGGCATCACGATCAACCTGATCGAAGCTGGCGCCGATGAGCTGATCGAGCGTTTGGTCGCCGAAGGCACCAACAGCCCGGCGGATCTGCTGATCACGGTCGATGCCGGACGCCTTTGGCGCGCGGATCAGGCAGGACTGCTGCAGCCGGTCAACTCCGATATCCTGGACGAGCGGATCCCGGAACACCTGCAACACCCCGACAATCACTGGTTCGGCTTTTCAAAGCGCGCCCGCGTGATCGTCTATAACGTCGACGACGGTGCGCCGGAGGGTTTGGAAAACTATGAAGATCTTGCCGATCCAGCCTATGAGGGCACGATCTGCATCCGGTCGTCGTCCAACATCTACAACATCTCGCTGATGTCCGCCTTGATCGAAAGTGTCGGCGCCGAGGCCGCGCAGGACTGGGCGGAGGGCGTGGTCGCCAACATGGCCCGCGACCCGGAAGGCAACGATACGGCGCAACTGCGTGCCGTGGCCGCCGGTGAATGCGCCTTGGGTGTGTCCAACACCTATTATGTCGGCCGGCTTTTGGCATCCGACGATGCCGCCGACCGTGCGGTCGGCGAACAGTTGGGCATCATCTTCCCCAACCAGGATAATCGCGGCACCCACGTGAACATCTCCGGCGCGGGCGTTCTGGCCAACGCACCGAACCCGGAGGCGGCAGTCGCGTTCCTGGAGTACCTCACCAGCGATGAGGCCCAGACCTACTTCGCCGAGGGCAACAACGAGTATCCCGTGGTCGAGGGTACCGCCGTCCCCGGTCCGATCGCCAACTTTGGCGATTTCAACGAAGAGAGCATCAACGCGGACATCTATGGCGCCAACGCCGCCGAGGCCGTGCGCGTCTACGACCGGGCGGGCTGGCAGTAAGCCGCGTCAGTCCAGCAGGCGCGTCGCGGCGACCCACCAGGCGGGGTGTGTCTCGCTAAGGGCCGATGCCGCGGCGCTTGCCGCCGCCGGATCGTCGTAAAGGGCAAAACAGGTCGGGCCGCTGCCAGACATGGCGGCGGTCCGACAGCCTTTTGTGGCACTCAGTTCCCGCAGGACATCGCCGATTTGCGGCGCGAGCGCGATGGCTGGCGCCAATAGGTCGTTGACCGCCGCCCTCTCGGTGCCCGACGCCATGCGCGCAAACTGCTGGAAGACCTCGGCGGTCGACAGCGCGACGCCGGGATTCACCAGCACCACGGGCCACGACGCTTCCGGCGCGACGGGGTTCACGACCTCGCCGATCCCTGACATATGGCAGCGGCGCGGGCGCAGGCACACCGGAACATCCGCACCGAGAGACAAGGCGATTTCAAGAATCTGAGGATCGTCCAGATCCAGCGACCAATGGCGGCACAACAGCCGCAGGGTCGCCGCCGCGTCGGCGGAGCCGCCACCAACGCCCGCCTCCACCGGCAACCGCTTCGTCAGGTGAAAAGTGCCGGGCGATGCCCGGCCAAACCGGTCGCCCAAGCTCTCGGCCGCGCGCAAAACCAGGTTTTCGCACGACGTCGGCGTCGCCGCTGCGAACGGGCCGTCAATCCTGAGACCGAACGTGCCCTCCGGCCGCAACGTGACCGTGTCGGCCAGGTCGGCGAACACCACGAGGCTGTCGAGCAGATGGTAGCCATCCGGCCGACGGCCAACGACGTGAAGGCTCAGGTTAAGCTTGACGGGCGCACGCTCCGTCAACCGCGCCTTACTGCCGCTCAAGGCGACAGCGATGCCGGCCGGAACTCCTCCAGAATGCCGTCCTCGAGCAGCCCATCCGTCAGCTTTGCTTCCAGACTGGTGACGCGCTCATCGTCCGTCGCGTTGGCCAAGGCACGCTCCCATTGAAACCTGGCCTCGGCGTACCTGCCCACGACCCAGTAGGCGTCCCCCAAATGGTCGTTGATCTCCGGATCGGTGGGTTCGAGCGTCACGGCCAGTTCCAGCCACTCGATCGCCTCGTCCATCCGGCCCTGGCGGTAGTAGACCCAGCCGACGCTGTCGGCGATGAAGCCGCTCTCCGGCTCCAGCTCGATGGCGCGCAGCAGCAACTCCTCGGCCTCGTCCACATTGATGCCGCGATCGGCCCAGGAATAGCCCAGATAGTTCAGCAGGAAGCCGTTGTCGGGGTTGATGTCGATCGCTTGGATGAAATCCCGCTCCGCCCGGTCCCAGGTGCCGGAACGCTCCAAGGCGATGCCCCGCCGAAACAGAAAGCTCCAGTCCGACTCGACCAGTTGGGGTACCCGTTCCACCGCCGCGTCATAGGCCGTAACGGCCTCGTCAAAGCGGTGTTGAACGCGCAGCAGATCGCCGCGCTGGACCAGGGGGTCGGCCGAATCCGGCGTGGCCTCCGCCAGCACCTCCAGCTCAGTCAGAGCCTGTTCGTAGCGTTCCAACTCGCCCAATAGCGCCGCCCGGCGCAAGGCGGCGGCATTGCCATGCCGCGTTCCCAGTTCCAGCTCGGCATAGGCCGACAATGCATCCTCGTGCGCGTCCGCGTCGCGGAAGACGTCGCCAAGCAGCAGTTGGATCTGCGGCGCCTCCGGCCACAGATACTGGGCATACCGGATGTAGTGCATGGCATCGCGGGTGGCGTCTTCCAGGGTCAGCGCGTTGGCGATCTGATAGAAGGCCTCGCCCAGCCCCCTGCCCGGCTCCGGTATCGGTCGCGGGATCGGCTGACCGCCCTCGACGCGATCGAGCGCGGCGGCAAGGAATCGCGACTGGTTGCCGCCATCGATAGCATCGGCCAGCAATGTTAGCGCTTCATCCTCGCGGCCATGCCGGCTGAGCAACGACGCCAGCGCCTCGATCAGAAGATCGGTCTGCGCCCCTTCCAAGGCCATACGGTATTCGGTCTCGGCCTCGTCGACCTGATCGGCGAGATCGAACATTAATGCCAGGTGAAGGTGCGCCAGGCTGGCAAAACCGCCGGTCCCGCGCACCAGGTCCAGTGCGGCGTCGGCGGCAACGATGTCGCCCTGCCCGGCGGCGGCCCAAGCCTCGACGAACGGCAGGGAGAAGCGGGTGACGCCGACCCGTTCCATGTCTTCAGCAAGAGATTGCGCCTGATCGAAGTCGCCACTGTTCATGGCTTCGACCATCAGGATGGTGTCGACCAGGACGACCTCATCGGCACGCTCTGTGGCCTGTCGGGCCAGCGGCAAGGCATCCGCGACACCGTTGGCGGCCAGAGACAAGCCAAGCGCGCTGCGCAATATCGTCGGGCTGTCCGGATCGCGCTCCAGCGCCTCGCGCATAAACGCCGCCGCAGACGATAGATCGGCGCGCGTCGCGGCAATCGTACCCGCCAGATAGGCGCCCGCCTGAGACTGCGGATCGACCGAGATGGGGTCGGCGGCGGAGGCATGGGTCCCGGCGACCGTCGCCACGACCACAACGGCGGGACCAAGCCAGCCGAACGCCCGTTTAACCGCCCTACTCTTCGCGTGCGTGTTGACCTGCATCGTCAGACCCCTGCATCGATTGCGCCCCGCCATCCGTCACATGTTCGGATAGTTAGGGCCTCCGCCGCCCTCGGGAACCGTCCACACGATGTTTTGAGCGGGATCCTTAATATCGCAGGTTTTGCAGTGGACACAATTCTGGGCGTTGATGACGAAGCGTGGATTGCCGCCATCATCGTCGCGCACGACTTCGTACACGGCCGCCGGGCAATAGCGCTGCGCCGGCTCGTCGAACTGCGGCAAATTGCGCGCCACCGGGACCGTTTCATCCAACAGCTTCAGGTGCGAGGGCTGGTTTTCCTCGTGATTGGTGTTGGATAGAAAGACCGACGACAGACGGTCGAACGTGATCACGCCGTCCGGCTTTGGATAGTCGATCTTTTTCGCGCGATCGGCCGACTGCATGCCTTCATGGTCGGCGTGCCGGTGCCGCAGGGTCCAGGGCAGAACCCCGCGCGACCACAACTCAATGCCGCTGTAAAGCGTGCCGCCCAGCAACCCCCATCGATAGGACGGCCGGCAATTGCGGACGGTCTTGAGCTCCTTATACACCCAGCTTTCCTTCAGCGCGGCCGGGTAGCTGACGAGTTCGTCGCCCTGCCGGCCCTCCTGTAGGGCCACGAACGCGGCCTCGCCCGCCAGCATGCCGCTCTTCATCGCGGTGTGGTTGCCCTTGATCTTGGGCACGTTCAGGAAACCGGCGGAACAGCCGATGATCGCCCCACCCGGAAAGGTCAGCTTGGGGATCGATTGCAGCCCACCCTCGTTGATCACGCGCGCGCCATAGGCCAGCCGGCGGCCGCCCTCTAGCGTTGTGCGAATCACAGGGTGGGTTTTGTAGCGATTGAACTCCTCAAACGGCGCCAGATAGGGGTTCTTGTAGTCGAGGCCGACCACGAAGCCGACGGAGACCTGGTTGTCTTCCAAATGATAGAGCCAACCGCCGCCATAGGTCGACCGGTCCAGCGGCCAGCCGAAACTGTGCAGCACCAGCCCCTGTTTGTGCTTAGCGGGCTCGACCTCCCAAATCTCCTTGATGCCGAGGCCGAAGGTCTGGGGATCGCAATCGCGGCGAAGGTCGAACCGTTCGAACAGCGTCTTGGTCAGCGATCCCCGCGCGCCCTCGGCGAACAGCGTGTATTTGGCATGCAGTTCCATGCCCGGCGTGTAGTTGGCGGTCTGCTCTCCATCCTTGCCGATCCCCATATCGCCCGTCGCCACGCCCTTGACGGTGCCGTCGTCGTGATAGAGCACTTCGGCCGCGGCGAAGCCGGGATAGACCTCCACGCCCAGCGCCTCCGCCTGCTCCGCCAGCCAGCGGCAGACATTGGCCATCGAGACGATGTAGTTGCCCTTATTGTGCTGCTCCGGCGGCAACATGAAACCGGGAAACTTGAAGGAGCCTTTCTCCGTCAGGACGCGAAACTCGTCGCCCGTTACCGGGGTGTTGAGCGGCGCGCCCTTGTCGCGCCAGTCGGGGATCAGCTCGTTCAGCGCGCGCGGCTCAAGCACGGCACCCGACAGGATATGCGCCCCGACCTCCGACCCTTTTTCCAGCACCGTCACGGAAATCTCGGCGTCGGCCTCGGCGGCCAACTGCTTCAGGCGGATCGCTGCGCTGAGCCCGGAAGGGCCCGCCCCTACGATCACCACGTCGAACTCCATCGATTCCCGTTCCATGCCCCCCGCTTCCCGGTTACCGCTTTCCTGTTGCCATCACGCCCAGTCCTTGATGGGATAGACGCCGTCGCACCGCTATTGAGTTGGGTTTTGAACCATGTCTCAGCCAGGGCCGCAACCATTGGCCGCACTGCTGCGCTGGTATGAAGCCATGGGCGTGGATGAGATCCATGGCGAGGCGCCGGTCGATTTCACGTCCCTGCCGGCCAGCGCCAAGCGGGCCAAGCCGGCCGCCTCGCCGGTCGCAGCCGCGCCTGCTCCGGATGCGCCGCCGGCAGTCGCGTCACTGGCGCGAAATGACGCTCCCCTGGGCACCGCCGATGCCAGCAAGTCGGCAATCGCCGTGGCCTCGGCCGCGCCCACGCTGGAGGCCCTGAAGCAGGCGCTGGCCGACTTCGAAGGCTGTTCGTTGAAGGCGACGGCAACGAATTTGGTGTTCAGCGACGGGCATCCGCAGGCGCCGATCATGGTGATCGGCGAGGCGCCGGGTGTCGACGAGGACCGCCAGGGCCTGCCCTTCGTCGGCGTTTCCGGCCGGCTGCTCGATCGCATGCTTGCGGCGATCGGCCTCGACCGGCATGCGGAAGACCCGGCCAAGGCCGCCTACATCACCAACATCCTGCCGTGGCGACCGCCGGGGAATCGCCAGCCGAATGCGGGTGAGATCGCCGTATGCCTGCCCTTCCTGCATCGGCACATCGCACTGAAAAATCCCAAAGTACTGATTCTGGCGGGCGGTGTTTCGGCCAAGACCCTGCTCGACACCTCACAAGGCATCACGCGCCTGCGCGGCCGCTGGGTTGATCTCACCGTTCCGGGCCTGGACGCGCCGGTGCCGGCCATGCCGCTCTACCATCCGGCCTATCTGCTGAGGCAACCGGCGCAAAAGCGGCAGGCCTGGCGCGATCTGTTGGCGGTGCAAGAGCGACTGGAAACGCTCTAACCGCCGCGCCACATAGGTTGGACCGTCCTTTTTTCGGGGTCTGTGCCATGGGCCGTATCGACGACAGCCGCCCTTTCCTGCCCGTCAACATCGCGGTCATGACCGTGTCCGACAGCCGCGATGCCGCGACCGACACCTCCGGCGACACGCTGGTGGACCGGTTGACCAAGGCCGGGCATAGGCTGGCGGCGCGCACCATCGTGCGCGACGACCTGAACGCCATCATGGACCAGCTCCGCCAATGGATCCTCGACCCCTCGATCGACGTTGTGTTGTCGACCGGCGGTACCGGCGTGACCGGTCGGGACGTGACGCCCGAGGCTTTCGAGCATCTGTATGAGAAGGCCATCCCGGGCTTTGGCGAGATCTTCCGACTGGCGTCCTACGACAAGATCGGCACCTCGACGATCCAGAGCCGTGCGACGGCCGGCGTTGCCGGCGGCACCTATCTCTTCGCGCTGCCCGGCTCACCCGGCGCCTGCAAGGACGCCTGGGACGGCATCCTGCAAGACCAGTTGGACAACCGGCACCGGCCCTGCAATTTCGTCGAGCTGATGCCGCGCCTGCAGGAGCATCAGCGTCCGGCCAGCTAGGAATTTGTTCTTGTTTTGTTCCTGGTTTGCGCTATGATCAGGAATGCCATCCCTTCCACCGAACCAGACCGTGCGCGGGCGCGGTGCGATCAGCAATCGCGACAGTCGTTTTGAGCCCCATTCACATGAGTGGATGGATGATGGCTGGGGCACGGCACCCGATGCAGGTGGGCCGAACCGCATCGAAACCAACCTGCTGGTCGACCGGGCGCGGACCATTCTGAACCGCAACAACTCCCCCGATATCCCGTTCGACCTGTCGATCAACCCATACAAGGGGTGCGAGCATGGCTGCATCTACTGCTATGCCAGGCCGTCGCATGCATTTCTCGGCCTGTCGCCGGGCTTGGATTTCGAGACCAAGATCTTCTACAAGCCCAACGCCGGGGCCTTGCTGGACAAGGCACTGAGGGCGAAAGGCTATCGTGCCCAACCCATCGCGCTCGGTGCCAACACCGACCCTTATCAGCCGATCGAACGGCGAACCCGGACGACGCGCTCGATTCTGGAGGTGCTGGCGCGCTTCAACCACCCGGTCGGCATCATCACGAAATCGGCTCTGATCCTGCGCGACCTGGACATTCTGGCGCCGATGGCGGCGCGCGACCAGGTCAAGGTTTCGGTCTCGATCACCACGCTGGACCGCGATCTGGCGCGCGCGATGGAGCCGCGCGCGGCGACGCCAACTCGGCGGCTGGAGGCGATCCGCCGGCTCTCGGAGGCAGGCGTGCCGACGGCCGTGATGTCGGCGCCCATGATCCCTGGCCTGACCGACCATGAGATGGACGCAATCCTGGAGGCCGCCGCCGACGCCGGCGCGGTAAGCGCGGGTTACACCATGCTGCGCCTGCCCCTGGAAATCGCCGACCTGTTCACCGAATGGCTGCGCGAACACGCGCCCTTGCGGGCCGACCGTGTGATGAGCCTGGTGCGCCAGACGCGCAACGGCGCCGTCTATGACAGCCGTTTCGGCGAACGCATGCGCGGCGAGGGGCCGATCGCGGAACTTTTAAACCGCCGCTTCAACGCAGCCTGCCGACGCCTCGGATTGGACGGCATGCGCTTCGACCTCGACTACAGTCGTTTCGCCGTGCCCGCCGCGACCGAAGAGCAGCCGTCTTTGTTCTGAGCGGGATTGATCAGGCGCTACACTAACCCCCGAGTAACGCCGATTCGAGGGGCTGGACCCGTGCCGGATTTTGCCTTGGAGATTGAGTTGGGCGCGCCGGGCCGCTCGATCGCCGGTATCGACGAGGCTGGCCGTGGTCCCTTAGCCGGACCGGTAACGGCGGCGGCGGCGATCCTGCCCCACCCCTTGCCGGCGGATCTGGAGCGGCTGGATGACAGCAAGGCGCTGACGGCCGCCGCGCGGGCGGAGCTGCTGCCGGTCATCCTGGCGCATTGCCGAACCGGCATCGGCTGGGCCAGCGTGGAAGAGATCGATGCGCTGAACATCCTGCAGGCCAGCATGCTGGCCATGTGCCGGGCGCTTCACGACCTGGGGGCCGATGTCCACGCCGTTCTGGTCGACGGCAACAGGCTGCCGGCGGACCTGCCGTGCCCCGGGCAGGCCGTGGTCAAGGGCGACGGCAAAAGCCTCTCGATCGCGGCCGCCTCAATCGTCGCGAAAGAGAGCCGGGACGCCGAGATGGCCCGCCTGGCGTCGATGCATCCGGGCTATGGCTGGGAGACGAACATGGGCTATGGCACGGCGGCGCACCGTAACGCGATCAAGAAGCACGGACCGACGCCCCATCACCGGCGAAGCTTCGCGCCGATCGCGCAACTGGCCTTGATGCTTTAGCGCACCTTCAAGACGGCCTTTCGCGCAGCTTCGGCTGCGACCAGCGCAGCCAGGCCCACGGCCGACTTGTGTCTTTCGCATGCTCCAGTTCCGGTTCGGCGGCTAAGACATACCGGTCGACATAGGCAAGCCACTCATTCAACAAGATGAGAAGCCGAACATCGTTGACCGTGTCCGGACCTTCGGGGCGGGCGCGGGCGATGGCAGCCTCAAAGATCGCCGTCCGACGATCGCGCTCCTCAGCCGCCGACGACGGGACCCTGCCCTCGGTTTTGGCGCCGAGACTGTCGGCGACATGTTTCAGCGCCGCTTCAACCCGATCGCGGTGGGCGATCGTCGCCTTCATGGCGTCGGCGCAATGCTCTTTCAGCCAATCCGACGGCGAAGCCCAATAGCCGATGATCAGTGAATGGACCATGTTCGGCGCGCGAAACAATGTCATCCACGCCTGGACATCGATGCGTTGGCCCCGCTCGGTCAGCGCGGTCACGAAGGCCTCGTCACGACGGCGACGCGCCGCCTGCATGCGTGCAATGGCGTCGCTGCGGTTTTCCATCGGCTCGAACGGCACGGTCCGCGAGGCTTCGGCGGCGACCCGATAGCTTGTTTCGAGCGCCCGCGCCAGGGCGACGCGGGCGCCGTGCGGCCAAAGGATGAACGACATCACGGCACCGGTCGCCGCGCCCAGGGCGACGGTTTCGACGCGCGCGATGTCCGTCGTGATGCCCACGGGATCGATCAGCGTGTACAAGACGATCACCAAAATGGTGAACGCGGTCTGACCGATCATGAAACCGACGACGCCCGGCATGTAGCCGGCCATGAAGACCGCAATCGGCAACAGAATCCACATCGCGACCGGACTGTTGCCGAACGCCAGCAACACCAATGCTGCGATGACGAAACCGATCAGCGTTCCCGCGACTGCCTGCAGAGATGTTGCCGTGGTCGACGCGGCGCTGGAGTGCAGCACCAGCAAGGCCGCCAGCGTCACCCAGAAGCCATGATCCACCGGCACGACCTTTGCCACGACCACTGCCAGGCTAAGGGCGGCGGCGGCGCGAATGCTGTTACGAAAAATCACTCCGTCAGGATCTAAAGCGAACGACAAAATGCCGCGAATTCGGCTGAAGAGAGCGAGCGGCCGATCGGAGTAAGGGCGCAATTCCGGCGCCGTTCGGGTTGGGGCGACCAGGCTGCCCGCGCCCATGGCAATGGCGGCGTTGGCCTCGACCCAGATGGCGATGTGCGACAGCGCCTTGATCGGAAACATGCGCCGTACCGCAGCCAGCGCGGGATCGCCGGTTTGGGGCCCGGCCGTTTCCTCTTCCGCCGCTTGCATCGCCGCCAGGTCGACGGTGTGGTCGGTGGCCAGTCTTGCTCGATCCAATTCAGGAATGTCTTGAGCCAGGGTGTCAGGGTCGGCCTCCTCCAGGAGTACGGCCCGTGTGCGGCTGAAAGCATCGGCGCAAGCGGCCCTGAGGGGCGTTTCCAGTTGCCGATCCCCCTCACCGTCGAGCAAGCGACGGGTCATGTCCGCCGCTTGTTCAAGCCGGGTCAGCATGCGCAGCAGCCCGATGTCACGCGAGGTCGGGCCGGCCGGTCGCAAGGGCGTGCTGATCGCCTTCAGCGCATCCGCCAGCCCCTTTTGCGCCCGGTTGTACCCTGTCTCCGCAGCCTCACGATCGTTCGTGTTTGCCAGTGCCGACGACAGGCCGCCGCAGATATCCGCCAGGCTCCTGCGCAACCTCGGCCGCCTGTCGATCGGCCACAGGAACAGGCCGGCAATCATCGCGACGGCGCCACCGATCGTCCAACCGATGATGCGTACGTCGATCGGCGATGCGCTCAAAGGATCCATGACGGCGAGCGAAAAGGACAGCGCGGCGGGCGCCATGAAGACAGGGGCGTAGCCACCGAACACCGCGGCGAACGAGACAAGAAACATGATGACGAACATGGCGGCCGCGCCGCCAACGATGGTGTCGGACAACAGGGAGCCGATGATGATGAGGACGTCGCCAAGGACGATCATCGTCGCATAGGCGACCGCCCTCGGCTTCGACGGCCCGCCGAAGTTCGCGAAGATGATCCCCACCAGGCAGCCGAAGAAGCCGTAGGTCGCGATGGTCTGGAGACCGAGCGCAAGGTGCAGCACGGCAAACAATGCCGGCACTAACAGTATGGCGCGCATCGATTTCCGCAAGTTGAGCAGATCCGGGTCGCGTGCGCGCAGTTTGCTCAGCAAACTCATCGGGCTAGCCAACCCAGCCAGCGGACAGTTCGGATTCCGTAGGCGTCGCCATGGCGATGTCGGTCCTCGCGCCAGCGTCGTGATGACGGATCAAGCAAAACCACCCTGCTCATCACACAGGAGCCGGTCAACCGTTCACGATTTGCGCGCGCAGTTGAGATGTTCGGGCTTGCCCATTGGACCGCAACATGCTGCGTCGTTTCAATGGCTGAACACCAGGTCTTGCGTTCGCATGCCATCGCCTCATGAGATTATGCATCACTTTCGAATCGCCGGGTAAGCATATGACACAATTGATTTATTGACGTGAGTCGCGCCATGACTCATGGTGCGCTGATGACTGGCCGATCTACCCTCAACGAACCGCCGCGCGACCAGATCCTGCGGGGCGACTGCGTCGAGCTGATGCGGGCGCTGCCAGCCGGCAGCGTGGACTGCGTCTTCGCCGACCCGCCCTACAACCTTCAGCTTGGCGGCGAATTGCACCGGCCAAACAACAGCCGGGTGGACGGAGTCGACGCCGACTGGGACAAGTTTTCCGACTTTTCGGACTATGATCAGTTCACCCGTGATTGGCTGGCCGCCGCGCGCGAAGCCCTGAAACCCGACGGCAGCCTTTGGGTGATCGGCAGCTATCACAACATCTTTCGGGTCGGCGCGATCTTGCAGGATCTGGGGCTTTGGATCTTGAACGACATCGTCTGGCGCAAATCGAACCCGATGCCGAACTTTCGCGGAACCCGGTTCACCAACGCCCATGAGACGCTGATCTGGGCCGCCCGGTCGCCAGAGGCGAAGTACACCTTCAACTATGAGGCCATGAAGAACCTGAATGAGGAACTGCAGATGCGTTCCGACTGGGTTCTGCCGGTCTGCGGCGGTCCGGAGCGGTTGCGCGACGCGGGTGGCCGAAAGATCCACCCGACCCAAAAGCCGGAAGCGCTCTTGTATCGGGTCTTGCTGGCCTCGACACGCCCCGGCGAGACGATTCTGGATCCGTTCTTCGGCACCGGCACGACGGGTGCCGCGGCCAAGAAGCTGGGGCGGCATTACATCGGCATCGAGCGGGACCCCGCCTACATCACCCATGCCGAACGAAGGCTGGCCAACATTGCCGGGCCGACCGATCCGGAGGCCATCAAGCTGGTCGCCAAGCGGCAGGAACCGCGCATTCCGTTCGGCTGGGTGGTCGAACGCGGGCTGTTGAAGCCTGGCGAGGCCCTGTTCGACCAGCGGCGGCGCTACCGGGCCAAGGTGCGCGCCGACGGCACCCTGGTTGCGAGCGGTCGCGGCGGCAACCATCGCGGCTCGATCCACAAGGTGGGCGCGGCACTGCAAGGCGCGCCAAGCTGCAATGGCTGGAGCTTTTGGCATTTCGAGCCCGCGCGCGGCCGGCTGGCACCGATTGACGTGCTGCGCCAGAAACTGCGGGCAGAGCTGCACTGACGTTGTCGCATTGCGACGGAATCGCCGCTCGTGTTAAGGGCTTAGGCCATGGACCAGTTCGCCCCGCACCGTCTTGACGAACCGGTCGCACGCTTGGGCGTGCGACATTTGTTTGTGCGCGACCTCGTGGTTCTCGCCCGCATCGGCATCTACGACCACGAAAAGGACGCGTCCCAGCGCGTGCGGCTCAATCTCGATCTGGCGGTCGAGGAAGGCAGCGGCGACGATCGGATCGAGGCCGTGGTCAGCTACGAACCCTTCGTGACGGCGGCGCGCCAACTGGCGCTGGAGGCCCATAGCGAATTGGTCGAGACCTTGGCGGAAAAGCTGGCGGCATTTTGCCTGCAGGACCGGCGCGTGCTCGCCGCCCGGGTGCGGGTCGAGAAATTGGACGTCTTCGACGATGCCGGATCGGTCGGCGTCGAGATCGAACGGCGCCAAAGCGCCTAAACCGCTCCAGCGCTCCGCATCTCCACGATTGCCTGGCGGGCCAGAGCGTCGGCTCTCTCGTTTTCCTCGTGGCCCGCATGGCCCTTCACCCAGCGCCAGTCGATCCGGTGCTTGCCGATCGCCTTTTCCAGCCGCTGCCAGAGATCGACATTCTTCACCGGCTTCTTCGCGGCGGTCCGCCAGCCATTGGCGCGCCATCCGGCCAGCCATTGGGTGATGCCATTCTTGACATAGGCACTGTCGGTGGTGAGCACCACGCGCATGGGGCGTTTCAGGCTTTCTAGGGCGCTGATCGCCGCCATCAACTCCATGCGGTTGTTGGTCGTCTCCGGCTCGCCGCCATTGAGCTCCTTCTCATGCCCCTTCCAGCGCAGGATGGCGCCCCAGCCGCCGGGGCCCGGATTGCCCGAGCAGGCGCCGTCAGTGAAAATCTCCACAACCATGTCGTTCATGCTTCCAGGCCATAGGCGGCGGGGCTGGACACACCTTGATGGAACCGAAGCTTGGCCCAGTACTCCAGCGGGTCTTTCGGCTTGACCAGGGCGCCCGGCGGCGTGTTCAGCCAGTCGTAAAGCCGGGTCAGTAAGAAGCGCAAGGCGCTGCCGCGCGCCAATAGAGGCAGGGCGTTCAGTTCGGTCATCGAGAACGGCCGGCGCGCCCGATAGGACGACAGCAACAGCTTGGCCTTGGTGACGTTGAAAGCGCGGTCGGGTTCGAAGCACCAGGCGTTGAGGCAGATGGCAACGTCATAGGCAAAGGCGTCCGTACAAGCGAAGTAGAAATCGATCAGCCCGGTAAGATGGTCGCGCTGAAAGAAGACGTTGTCCGGAAACAGGTCCGCGTGGATGACCCCGGTGGGCAGATCGGCCGGCCAATTGGCGTCGATCCAGTCCAGTTCACGCGACAGCGCCTCAGCCAGATCGGGCTTGACCTCATCGGCGCGATCCAGGCAGGCGTCGAGCAGCGGCCGCCAGCCGGCAACGGAGAGGTCGTTCGGCCGGGCCATGGCAAAGTCCTGGCCCGCGATATGCATCTCCGCCAGCGCCGCACCGACCTCGGCGCAATGGGGCGGCCGGATGCGTTTCGGCCACATGCCGGAAAGAAAGGTGATGATCGCCGCCGGCCGACCGGCCAGGGTGTGCAGCGATTGCCCGTCCGGCGCCTTCACCGGTACCGGACAAGCGACACCCTTGGCCGCCAGATGTTCCATCAGGCCCAGGAAAAACGGTAAATCGGCCTCGTTCACCCGCTTCTCATAAAGCGTCAGAATGAACTGGCCGGTCTCGGTGACCATCAGATAGTTGGAGTTCTCGACCCCCTCGGCGATGCCCTTCAACGACAGCACCTCGCCCAGCCCGTACAGGGTGGCGAAGCTGGCAACCTCTTCGTCGGAAACATCGGTATAGACGGCCATGGCGCGCGACAGTGGCGGGATCGACCGCGCCGGTCAACGGTCGCGGGTCACGGTTTCTGCCGAATGCTCGATGCCGAGGTCGTAGCACGGGCCGATCGGCCGCTTGCCGCTGCCGTCCGGCGGATCGATGACGTAGGTCGGCTGGCACAGGCCGGACACCTCACCCCGCAGCGCGCGCATCAAACGCTGGCCCTCGGCAATGGTCGTGCGGAAATGGGACGTGCCCGGCGCCAAATCGCCCTGGTGCAGGTAATAGGGCTTGACCCGGGCCTTGACCAACGCGCGGAACAGGTCGGCCAGCACCGATGCGTCGTCGTTGATCCCTTTCAACAAGACCGTCTGGCTGACCAGAGGCAGGCCGGCATCGGCGAAGCGGCCAATGGCCGCAAGCGCGTCTGCCGTCAGCTCGCGCGGGTGGTTGACGTGCAGTGCCGTCCAGATGGTTTTCGATGACCCAGAAAGCGCCCCGATCATTTCAGCCGTCACGCGCCGTGGATCGACCACGGGCACACGTGTATGGAGCCGAACGACGGCAACATGGTCGATGGTGTCCAACCTTTCCAGCAGTGCGGACAGCCGGCGCGGCGACAGGATCAGTGGGTCGCCGCCGGTCAGGATGACCTCCCAGATCTCCGAACGGCCCGCGATGTACCCGATCGCCGTGTTCAAGGCAGTGTCGTCGAGGCTGTCGCCACCGGGGCCGACCATTTCGCGCCGAAAGCAAAAACGGCAATAGACCGGGCACGCGTGCACCGCTTTCAAGAGGACCCGATCCGGATAGCGATGGACGATGCCCGGGACCGGGCTGTGGGCCTGGTCGGCGATGGGATCGTCGCGCTCCTCTTCCGTGCGCGTCAGCTCCATCGGGCTCGGCACGAATTGGCGGGCGATCGGGTCATCCGGATCGGTCGGATCGATCAGGTCGGCGACGGCAGGCGTGATCGCGACGGCATACCGGTCGGCAACCGCCTTCACATCCGCGCGTTGCCCGCTGGAGATCAGGCCCGCCACAACCAAGTCGTCGGCGGACCGCAAGGTGCGCCTCATGCCTGCGCCAGAACCTTGGGCAGCTTGAAGACGACATCCTCGCGCGCGATTTCGACCTCTTGCACTGAAACGTCGTAGCGTTCGCTGCAAGCCCGGACGACCTCGTCGACCAGTACCTCCGGTGCCGAAGCGCCGGCCGTTATGCCAAGCGTGCCGACGCCGTCGAGCCAGGGCCAATCAATGGCGCCGGCACGCGCAATCAGCGCCGCCTTGTCACAGCCCTGGCGCAAGGCGACCTCCACCAGACGTTTGGAGTTGGACGAGTTCTCCGCGCCGATCACCAACATCGCCCGGCACCGGGCAGCGATGGCCTTGACTGCTTCCTGGCGGTTGGTGGTGGCGTAGCAGATATCCTCCTTGCGGGGCGCCTCGATATTCGGAAACCGGCGCTGCAGGACGGCAATGATGTCGGCGGTGTCATCGACCGACAGGGTCGTCTGGGTGACATAGGCGAGCCTGCCATCGGAGGGAACGTCTAGCGTCTCGGCATCCTCGACCGTCTCGACCAGTGTAACCGCGCCGGGCGGCAGTTGACCCATCGTGCCGATGACCTCCGGATGCCCGGCATGGCCGATCAGGATGATGCGACAGCCATTCTTGTGATGGCGTTCCGCCTCGCGGTGCACCTTGCTGACCAGGGGGCATGTCGCGTCGACATAGAACAGGTTGCGCCGCTCGGCCTCGGCCGGCACCGACTTTGGCACACCGTGGGCGGAAAAGACGACCGGCACGTCCGCCGGAACCTCGTCCAGCTCCTCGACGAAGACGGCGCCCTTGGCCTCCAGATTTTCGACGACAAACCGGTTGTGCACGATCTCGTGACGGACATAGACCGGCGCCCCGAACTGCTCCAGCGCCCGTTCGACGATCTGGATGGCCCGGTCGACGCCCGCGCAAAAGCCACGCGGCGCGGCCAGCAGGATGGTCAGGCGCTGTCGGCTGGCGGGTACCGGGTCGGTCACGGGTCTTGTCCCCGAACCGATCAATCCCCTAGAGTCTTCCTCCAACTCCGATCCCCTCGTTTGATAGGAACAGCGCGCGATGACCGACGCTCAGAACCACAATATAGGCTCTTTCGGCCGAAAATCCGCGCGGATAACCTGGTCCGGTCTTCTTGTCGCGCTCAGCCTCGTTTTGGCGGCCTGTGGCGGCCGTGGCGACGAGGCCGAGCAGCAAGTGGTCTTCGAATCCCCGCCGGCGCCGCCGACCGGCTGCCCGAACGTTTCGGTGCTGGCCGGCGCTGAGTCGGTGACCCAGTTCCGGCCGGGCGGTGGCACCGGCCCGTCCAATGTCACGGCGCGCGGCCTGATCGGCGACTTTGAGGGCGAATGTACCTATTCGGAAAACTCGGTCGTGGTCGATTTGGATCTGCCGATCATCGGTGCTTCCGGGCCGGCGGGCGGCACCACAGCGGCCTATGAGTACTTCGTTGCGGTGCTCGGCCCCACCAACCGTTTGCTGGGCAAGGAAATCTTCCTGACCACGATCGACTTTGGCGACACGGGCAACGGCGCGGTGTTGGAAGAGCTGGAGCAGGTGATCCCCCTGCCCAACGGCGCCGCCACTGGCAACCGCTATTCGATCCTGGTCGGGTTCCAACTGACGCCGCAGCAGTTGCAATACAACCGGGCACTTTAGGCAGCCTCGGCGGCTTCATTTGACATTTGCCCGTGTCGGGTTAGCCTTTGCGCCAGTCAAGGTTTGTGGGTAGAAGAACCAAGCCTATGACCCTTGCGGGAGAGTGCGGACGGCTGAACAGGCCGTGCCGTCGCCGAAGGAGCAACCGCCCCGGAAACTCTCAGGCACAAAGGACCGCAAGGGGAGGCACTCTGGAAAGCAGCCGGAACCAAGGATCCGGCTCACCGACGGAGTAAACCCGGGCCGAATCGCCGAGAGGGCGGTGGGTGCGGGTGAATCTCTCAGGTCTACGACAGTGGGGCTGTCGGCGGTGGCCAATCGGGCCCCGCCTCTGTCGGAGGGCCGGAGACCGTGTCGCAAGACCACGATGTTCAAGATCTGAAGCGCACGCCGCTGCACGGCCTGCACCTGTCGCTGGGCGGCAAGATGGTGCCGTTCGCGGGCTACGACATGCCCGTTCAGTATCCAAGCGGCATTCTGAAGGAGCACCTGCACACGCGCGACGCGGCGGGACTGTTCGACGTCTCGCATATGGGCCAGGCGGCGCTGGTCGGGCCGGACGTTGCGGCCGCCTTGGAAACGCTGGTGCCCGGCGACATCCAGGCCCTGAGGCATGGCCGCATGCGCTACACCCAGTTGACCAACGAGGCCGGCGGCATCCTGGACGACCTGATGGTCACCAAGCTGGCCGACGATCGGCTGTGGCTGGTGGTGAATGCGGCCTGCAAGCTCAACGATTTCGCCCTGATCGAAGGCGCCCTGGATGGTCGTGCCAGGCTCGAACGGGCCGAGGATCGCGCCCTTCTCGCCCTGCAAGGGCCGAAAGCGGCGGCGGTGCTGAGCCGACTGGCGCAAGATGCCGCCACCCTGCCCTTCATGGCGATGGCGGAGCTCGATGTCGCGGGCACGCCCGCCCTTGTCTCGCGCTCCGGCTACACCGGCGAGGACGGGTACGAGATCTCTGTCCCGGCCGACGATGCCGAAGACCTGGCGAAGCTCTTGCTGGCCCAGGACGCGGTCGCGCCGATTGGCTTGGGTGCGCGCGATTCGCTACGGCTGGAAGCCGGCTTGTGCCTCTATGGCCACGACATCGATGAGACCACGACGCCCGTCGAGGCGGCCCTGGTCTGGAGCATTTCCAAACGACGGCGGGCAGAGGGCGGTTTCCCGGGGGCCGAGACCATCCAGCGTCAGCTAGCTGATGGGCCACCACGGCGTCGGGTCGGTATCAGGCCGGACGGCAAGGCACCGGCGCGCGAAGGCACGCCGATCATGAAGGATGGCCGGGCGATCGGCACCGTCACCAGCGGCGGGTTCGGCCCCACCGTGTCCGGCCCCGTGGCCATGGGCTACGTCGAAACGGCCCATGCGGCGGCCGACACGGAAATCGACTTGGAGGTGCGCGGCAAGGCCTTGCCGGGGCGGACGGCCAAGTTGCCCTTTGTCCCCCAACGATACTATCGCGGTTGAGCAGAGTGAGGAGGCGATCGGAACCATGTTGAAGTTCACAGAGGATCATGAATGGGTGCGGGTCGATGGCGAGACCGGCACCGTCGGCATCAGCGACTACGCCCAGGAACAGCTTGGCGACGTCGTGTTCGTGGAGTTGCCGGATATCGGCAAGACCATCGCCAAGGGTGACGAGGCGGCCGTGGTGGAGTCGGTCAAGGCGGCCAGCGAGGTCTATGCCCCTATCGAGGGCGAGGTGACGCAAGTCAACGAGGCGCTGAACGACAATCCAGGCCTGATCAACAGCGACGCCCAGGGCGATGGCTGGTTCCTCAAGATCAAGGTGACGGACGCTTCGCAGCTTGACGCCCTGATGGACGAAGCGGCTTACAAGACCTACGTCGAGGGGCTGGGCTGATGCGCTATCTGCCCCATACGGCGGCAGATCGGACCGCGATGCTGGCGGCGATCGGCGTCGACGGCATCGACGATCTGTTCAAGGACGTGCCTGCCGGCGCCCTTCTGCCCGGCCCGATCGACGGCCTGCCGCCCCATGAGGGCGAGTTGGGGGTTGAGCGCGCCCTCGGCCGCATGGCGGCGCGCAACGTGCCGGCGGGCTCCGTACCCAGTTTCCTGGGCGCCGGCGCCTATCGCCACCATGTACCGGCCAGCGTCGATTACCTGATCCAGCGCGGCGAATTCCTGACCGCCTACACGCCCTACCAGCCCGAGGTCAGCCAAGGCACGCTGCAGACCCTGTTCGAATTCCAGACCCAGGTCGCCGCGATCACGGGCATGGAGGTCGCCAACGCCTCCATGTATGACGGCGCCACTGCGTGCGCCGAAGCGGTGATGATGGCCGCCCGGCTGACCCGGCGCGACCGGACGGTCTTCTCAGGCGGCGTCCACCCGCATTATCGCGACGTCACGCGCAACCTTGTCGACTTTACCGGCGGCACGCTGGTCGAGGCGGATCCCGACCCGACGGGTACGGAGGCGCTGCTGGACCATCTGGACGACCAGACCGCCTGTGTCGTGGTCCAGAACCCGACCCTGTTCGGCCATGTCGCCGATCTCTCCGAACTGGCCGACGCCTGCCACGCCAAGGGCGCCTTGCTCGTCGTCGTGGTCACGGAGGTCGTGTCGCTGGGCCTGATGACGCCGCCCGGCGAGATGGGCGCGGATATCGTCGTTGCCGAGGGCCAGTCGATCGGCAACAGCCTCAATTTCGGCGGCCCGTATGTCGGCCTGTTCGCGACCCGCCAGCGCTTCGTGCGGCAAATGCCGGGGCGGCTGTGCGGCCAGACGGTGGATGCCGACGGCAAGCGCGGCTTCGTGCTGACCCTGTCGACGCGCGAGCAGCACATCCGGCGCGAAAAGGCGACCAGCAACATCTGCACCAACAGCGGCCTGTGCGCGCTGGCCTTCACCATTCATCTCACCCTGCTGGGCGAAACCGGCTTCCGCCGGCTGGCCGAACTGAACCACGAACTGGCGATTGCCGCCGCCGACAGGTTGAGTTCGATCGACGGCGTCTCGGTGCTGAACAGCGGCTTCTTCAACGAGTTCACGATCAGCCTCCCAGGGCCGGCGGCATCCATTGTCGATCGCCTGGCAGAAGAGCCGATCTTGGCGGGTGTGCCGGTCAGTCGGCTTTATCGAAACCGGCCGGATCTGGCTTCACTGCTGCTGGTGGCAGTGACAGAAACCACGACCGAAGACGATATCGAGCGCTTGGCGATCGCGCTGGAGCGGGAGGTGGCGCGATGAACCGGCAAGGACGGCCAACGCAAACACATGCCGGTGGCGGGCCCCAGGATACCTTCACCGGCGATCGCGGCCTGATGGCGGAGGCAAAGCTGATCTTTGAGCAGGACAGCCCCGGCGCCTGTGGTGTCGACTTGCCGGACCGCGATGGCCTGGCATCGACACGCCTCGGCGACGTTCCGGTCAGGTCGCATGTCGGCCTGCCGGACCTGGCGGAACCGCGGGCCGTGCGCCACTATACCCGGCTGAGCCAGAAGAACATGAGCATCGACGGGCAGATGTACCCGCTGGGCTCGTGCACCATGAAGCACAATCCACGGCTGAACGAGAAGCTGGCCCGCCTGCCCGGCTTTGCCGACCTGCACCCGCTGCAGCCCCTGTCCACCGTCCAGGGCGCGCTGGAGCTGATCGACACCCTGGCCCATTGGCTGAAGACGCTGACGGGCATGCCGGCGGTCGCCATGTCGCCCGGTGCCGGCGCCCATGGCGAGCTGTGCGGCATGATGGCCATCCGCGCGGCCATCGATGATCGCGGCGAGACAAGAACCCGCGTGCTGGTACCGGAATCGGCGCACGGCACGAACCCGGCGACGGCCGCGGCACTTGGCTTCACCGTCGACACCATCGACGCGACGGATGACGGCCGCGTGGACCTCGCGGCTTTCAAGGATCGTTTGGGGCCGGATGTCGCGGCGATCATGCTGACCAACCCCAATACCTGCGGCCTGTTCGAGCGGGACATCATCGACATCGCGGACGCCCTGCACGAGGCCGGCGGTTACTTCTATTGCGACGGCGCCAACTTCAACGCCATCGTCGGCAAGGTGCGGCCCGGCGACCTGGGCGTCGACGCCATGCACATCAATCTGCACAAAACGTTCTCCACGCCCCATGGCGGCGGCGGCCCGGGCTCGGGGCCCGTCGTACTGTCGGACGCCCTGGCGCCGTTCGCGCCGGTGCCGTTCGTTGTGCATGGGCCGGACGGCTTCCGGCTGGTCGAACATCACGGCCAGGATGGCGAGGCTGAGAAGAGCTTTGGCCGCATGAAGGGGTTTCACGGCCAGATGGGCATGTTCGTGCGCGCCTTGGCCTATATGCTCAGCCACGGGGCCGACGGGCTGCGCCAGGCCTCCGAAGACGCCGTGCTCAACGCCAACTACGTGCTTGCGGGGCTGCAGGACAAGCTGACCGCGTCCTATCCCGGCCCGTGCATGCATGAGGCGCTGTTCGACGACCGGTTCCTGAAAGGCACCGGTGTCGGGACGCTGGACCTTGCCAAGGCCCTGATCGACGAGGGTTTCCACCCCATGACCATGTATTTCCCGCTGGTGGTGCATGGCGCCTTGCTGATCGAGCCGACCGAGAGCGAGTCGCGCGAGACCCTGGACCAGTTCATCGCCACGCTGAGACACCTGGCCGACCGCGCGCACGACGAAGACGGCGCGGCGGCGTTCTTGAGTGCGCCGCACTTCACGCCGCGCCGCCGCCTGGACGAGACCGCGGCGGCGCGCCAGCCGATCCTGCGCTGGACCCCGGAAACGACGCGGCAAGAGGCGGCCGAATAGCGACGGTCGCCCGCCCCTTACCTGCGGTCAGCGGTAGGTCGCTTGCGATTCGACGTCGAGGGTTGTCTGGCGAAGAGCCATGTCGGCCGGATCGAGATTTCCGGCCGGGCGGGGAAACGACTCGAAATGGCCGAACCGGTCGTGACCGGCGACCAGGCAGGCCCAGTCCTTCTCCGCAACGGTCTGGCGCATGTTGGGGGTGATGTAGCGGATGGCGTAACCGATACGTCGGTCGTCTGAGGTATTGGGCCGCGAGCCGTGGAACGTCTTGCCGTGGTGAAGCGAGAACTGGCCTGGCTGTAGCACCAGATCGACGGCCTGTGTCTCATCGACCGCTTCGATCGCCTGCCCCCGCGACAACAGATTGTCATCATCCCACGTATCGCGGTGCTGCGCCCTTTTTACCCGGTGCGTACCCGGCACGACCCTCATGCAGCCGCTTTCCGGCGTGCTGGGTGATAGGGCGAGCCAGGCGGTCACCTCCTCGCCGCCTTCCAGACCCCAATAGTGCAAATCCTGATGCCAGGAGACGAATTTGGCGTCGCCGGGTTCCTTGATGAAGAAACCCGCGCGCCAGCACATGACGTCGTCACCCAGTACGGCGCGGACGGCATCGACAATCTGAGGGTTGTGGATCAGGTCGTAGGCGAACTGCAGCACGAACTGCGAGCTGCTCAGCAATACGCCCTTGATGAACTCGGGTTCGTTCGCCTGCTCGACGGCTTCAAGCCTCTGACGGCAGTCCGCAGCCTCGGCGGGGCTCATCGCCGTGATCGGCGCGACGTACCCGTGCTCGCGATACGCCCGCCCGATGCTGTCGGTGTTCCAGTCGTCCATCGGTGCCAGCTTGCGTGCCGGCGGTGCTTCGGTCAAGCCGAGGCACCGTAACCGGGTGGACGTCCCTGCCGCGAACCCGTCAGTGAAGCTTGGACGGCAGTTCCTCGATCGCGGCCCTTATGCGCTCGGCATCGCTGGCGGCATCGCTTTGCCGGCCGACGATTTCGCGCGCGGCGGCCACCGCCACGTCGACGGCGTGCGAGCGAACCTCAGCCATGGCCGAGGCCTCTGCTTGGGCGATACGGTCCATGGCCTGCTGCTCGCGGCGCTTCAGGCTGGCTTCCAGCGCCTCCAGCGACCGTTGTCGGATGCGCTCAGACTCCTCGCGGGCGTGGCTGATGATGCCTTCCGCCTCGGCCAACGCATCACGCTGCTTGCGCTGAAAGGTCGCCAGCGCCGACTGGGCTTCCTCGCGCAGCTTTTGCGCTTCGTCGAGCTCGTTTCGAATGCGATCGGCGCGGGCATCCAGCATGCCTGAAATCGCGCGCCACGCCGGCCTGGCGACGATGATGATCAAGAGCAGAAGGGCCAGGCCAGTATACGTGTAGGTGTCCTGGAAGAAGCCTTCGGAGGCATGATCTTCCGGCGGCGCACCCTCAACGGCCTCCAACGCCTCGACCGCGCCGTCATGGGGCGCCTCACCGCTGGCCGCGTCATCGCCATGGTCGTCGCTGGCGCCAGCCTCGTCCGATGTCTCGGCCGTCGGCGCCTCGGACGCCGTCGCGTCGCCGGCACCCTCATCCGTTTCCGTTGGCGCTTCGTCGGTCGACGGTTCGTCCGCCGATCCTGACGCCTGGGCCAAGATGACCGGCGGCATTTCCCACTGGGTTTCGGGGCCAGCCATCAGCCATTCCCCTTCATTTGGGTGTCGACCGCCTGTGCGGCGCTTTCGGCATCAATGGCCTTTCCGGTCAGCCGTTCGGCCACATCGGCCGCGATGTCGACCGCGATCTCCCGGATCTGGGACTCGGCCTGCTGCTTGGCCTTGGAGATCCGTTCCTCCGCCGCCACCATGCGCATGGCCAGTTCCTCGCCAAACTCCGCCTGGCGTTTGGCCGACAGGGTCGCGATGTCCGAGGTTGCCTTGGCGATCACCGCCGAGGCCTCGCTACGCGCCTTGGCGAGCGCGGCCTCGTAGGCCTCGATGACCGCCTCGGTCTCGGTCTTCAGCGCCTCGGCCCGCTCAAGATCGTTGGCGATGCGTTCCGATCGCTTCTCCATCACCTCGGAAATCCGCGGCAGCACGAGCCGTGACAGGAGGAAATAGAGGGCAATGAAGGTGACGGCCAGCCAGAAGAGCTGGCTGGCAAAGCTGGTCGGATCGAATTGAGGCATTCTTCCGCTCCTCCATGAACGGGGAAGCTTGACCGGCGCGGCACCAACATGATGCCGGTGCCGGTCAGGCGAACCGGAAGTGCCTTATCCGAACAGGGCCAACAGGCCGATGATCAGCGCAAACAGGGCGATGGCCTCGGTAACCGCGAAGCCGATCCAGATGTTGGCACCGATATCGTCCTTGGCCGCCGGGTTCCGCGCCAGAGCCGAAATATAGCTGGCCCAGACGTTGCCGACACCGATGCCGGCACCGATCATGCCGATCGCGGCCAGGCCCGCGCCAATGTATCTGGCGGCATCTGCTTCCATGGGAACTTCCTTTCTTGGACTTAAGAGCAACTGATGTGGGGGTTGGAACGCCGCTAGTGCATGTGCAGGGCGTCGTGGAGATAGATGCAGGTCAGGATCGCGAAGACGTAGGCTTGCAGCGCGGCAATGAACAGTTCCAGCGCGCTGAGCGCAATCAAAAACACGAACGGAAAGATGCCGAAAACGCCGAGGCTGACGACAAAGCCGGCGATAACCTTCAGAAGGACGTGGCCGACGGTCATGTTGGCGAACAGCCGCACCGACAGGCTGACCGGGCGCGACAGGTAAGAGACGAGTTCGACCGGCACCAGGATGACGGCCGTCCACAAGGGCGCGCCATGCGGGAAGAACATGCGCAGATAGCCGAAGCCGTGGCGGTAAAAGCCGATGATCGTGACGCCGATGAAGATGACGGCGGCCAGGGCGAAGGTGACGATCAGATGGCTGGTGACCGTGAAGGAATGCGGAATCATGCCCAGCAGGTTGGCGAACAGCACGAACACGAACAGCGTGAAGATGAACGGGAAGTATTTGCGGCCGCCCGATCCGACATTGTCGCGCACCATATTGGCGACAAGCTCGTACATCATCTCCGAGACCGACTGCAGCCGGCCCGGCACCAGGGCGCCACCCCGCGCGCTGATCGCCAGGATGACGGTCGACAGGGCGACGGCGAACACCATCCACAGCGAGGAATTGGTGAAGGAAAGATCCAGATTGCCGACCTGGATTGGCAGCAGGGGATAGACTTCAAACTGTTCAATCGGCGACGCCGCCATGGACCATCCTCGCTCGCAACCCGTTTGCCTCGTTCAACGGTCGGAACCCTTCCGATCCGTCTTGGCTTTCTGTTCGGCCGCTTCGGCCTCTCTTCGCTCCCGCGCCCGGGCGTCAAGCTCTTGCCCGGTTCGGTAAATCGTCAAAAACCCCGCTGCGGCCCCGATCACGAAGAACAGGATCAGCAGCCATGGCTGGGTCCCCAACCATTGGTCAAGGACATAGCCGATTCCGCCCCCGACAACCAGTGCCGCCGTCAACTCGACCGCGACGCGGAAACCAGCCGCCATGCCTTCGGACCGCTCAATCGAGCCGGTTGGCGCTCGACGGCTCCGCTCATGTTTGGCCTTGGCTTCCGATAACCGGTGCCGCAGGGCATCCAACGACGGCTCGCGATCCGGATCACTGTCGCTCAACCCGCGACCCCCTTCCGTTTCGCGACCTCTCCCGACCGACGGCAACCCAGGGAATCCAGGGGTTTGAACGGCCGCCGCCGGCCAAGTGCGGCGCACCATAAGAAGGCCCCCGTGCCCTGTCAAGGATCGATCAGAACGGCGCGATTCTAGGCATTTTGACGCAGGTTCAGGCGCTCTTTCGCAGTGCAACAGCGTCCTGCAGATCGACCGAGACAAGCTGGGACACGCCCTGCTCGGGCATGGTCACGCCGAACAGGCGATCGACCCGCGCCATGGTCATCCGATGGTGGGTAATGATCATGAACCGCGTCGTACCGTCGCGGGCCATTTCCTCCACCAGGGTGCAGAAGCGATCAACATTGGCGTCGTCGAGCGGCGCGTCGACCTCGTCCAGCACGCAGATCGGCGCCGGATTGGTCAGGAACACCGCGAACAGGACCGCGATTGCCGTCAGCGCCTGCTCACCGCCCGACAAGAGGGACAGGTGCTGCAAGCGCTTGCCTGGCGGGCTGGCGAAAATCTCCAACCCGGCATTCAGCGGATCGTCCGCCTCCGTCAGCGACAGATGCGCCTTGCCGCCGCCGAACAGGCGCACAAACAGCTCGCTGAAATGCGTGTTGACCTGCTCAAACGAGCCCAGCAGGCGCTCGCGCGCCTCTCGGTTGAGCTGGCTGATGCCCTGGCGCAGCCGGCTTATGGCGGCCTCGAGGTCCTGGCGCTCGCTCAGCATGCCGGCGATCTGCTCGTCCAGTTCCGCCGCCTCGGCCTCGGCGCGAAGATTGACCGGACCGACATTGTCCCGTTCGCGCAACAACCGATCCAGGCGCGCCTGCAGGACGTCTTCTTCCGGCTGCTCGGCATCGGGGTCGATTTCCGCCAACGGGGCCACGCCCTCGGGCCGCACCTGAAGCCGTTCCGCGATACGTTCCACGACACCGTTCAACGCGGTACGCGCGGCTTCCTCGGCGGCCTCGGCGCGGACCTTGGCCTCGCGCGCCTCCGTCAGGGCCGCCTCAGCCGCCTTTAGGGCCTGATCTGCCTCGGCCAGTCTGCCCTCGCCCTCGGCAAGCGCGTCAGCGGCGGCGGATCGGGCTTTTTCGGCCACGCCGATCTCGTCGAACAAGGCGGTCCGGCGGTCCGCCAGGGCAGCCGGCCGCGACCGTAGCTCATCCAGCGTCGTTCTGGTCTCGTCCGCGCGGGTCTCAAGTTCGGCGATGCGCTCGCCGGCCCCATCCGCCCGCTGCCGCCACGATGTGCGCTCGGCCTCGATCGACGTCAGACGGTCCTTCCGGGCCCGCGCGTCGCGTGCGAGCTGGTCCAACGCGCTTTGCCGATTCGCCTGCTGAGCGCGGGCCTCGGCCAGCTCCGCCCGCAGTTCGGCGACCTTCTGTCGGCCGGGCCCGCCGTCGGGCAGCGCCGCCAGAGCGGCCTCCGCCGCCGTCCTTTCCGCCGTCAGCGCCCCATGTTCCTCGCCAAGCCGTTCGAGAAGCTCGGTCGCCGCCGCCAGCCGGCTCTGCCGTGCGCTGGTCTCGCGCGCCAGACGTGTCGCGGCATCGCGAGCAACGCTGACGCTGTCATAAGCGACCTGCACGGCTTGGCGTGCCAGCCGATCGCGCTCGATCGCCTCGGTCAGCGCCTCGTCAGCGGCGCGCGCGGCATCCTGGCGTTCCGCGACCTTGCTTTTCGCGGCCGACAGCTCGGTATCCAGTTCGGCCAGCCGATTGCGCTGCTGCAACCGCACCGCGACGGCGGTCGGTGCCCCTTCAGCCGCCGAATACCCATCCCAGCGCCACAGACCGCCATCCCTTGTGACCAAGATCTGTCCAGGCGCCAGTGCCGACGCCAAGGACGCGCCGGCCTTCGCATCATCAACCAGGCCGACATGGGCCAGGCAGCGCGACAAAGCCGCCGGCGCCTTCACCTTGGCGGCCAATGGCTGCACCGATTGAGGCCATTCCGCCGTCGAGGGCAGATCCGGCAGGGTCCGCCAATGGACCGGTGCCGCCTCGTCCAGCGGCGCCATTACCGCCTCGCCCAAGGCGGCGGCGAACGCGGTCTCGAAACCCTTCGCCACACGGACCGCGTCGATCAGCGGTGGAAACAGCTCGCCATCGTCGGTGCCAAGCAGGGCCTGAAGCGCGTCGGCCTCTGCGGTCAGTTTAGCCAAGCCGGCCTGATCCGCCTCCAGCGCGCGCCTGTCGACGGCCCTTCTTGCGTCGGCCTGTTGCCGCGCCGTCTCCGCCGATTCGGCATCCGTGCGTGCGGCGGCCAACGCCGCCTCGGCATCGGTGACCGCTTTCTCGCTTGTGACGGTATCATCACTGTCGGCAAGTTCTGCCGCCAAAGTGTCCCGGTCGGCCTGCGCACTTCGCTGACGTACCGTCAGAGCCTCAAGCTTCCCGGCGAGATCGCTGACCTGGCGGCTCAGAGCCTGGCGTTCGGCCTCAATCGTGGCGACATGGTCGGTTTCTGCGGCCAACGTCTGCTCAAGCCCGTCGACGACAACCTTCTGGGCATCCACCGCCTCTTGGGCGGCCGACGACGTGTCCGCCTCGCCTTCCTGCGCGGCCGCTATCTCCGCGGCCTCGGCGCTCAGGCGCTTCAGCGCATCGTCCGCATCGCCCGCTAGCGACCGCTCGCGATCCTTGTCGCGTTCGATCTGGGCCAGGCGGCGCTCGGTCTCTTCGGTCGCCCGTTGCAGCCTCTGTTCTTCCTCGGCCAGGCCCTCGCGGGCCAATGTCAGGCGCTGTAACCGTGCGGCGGCCTCGGCCTCAGCCTGCCTCAATGGCGGCAGATCGGCGGCAGCGGTCGCCTGAACCTCACTGCACCGTGCGACGACAACAGTGCGTTCCCGAACCGCTTCGTCGGCCGACTGGAAACTCCCGTGCGCTGTCGCTAACGCGGCCTTCGCCGCAACCCAGCGGAGATGCAGTACCGCCGCCTCGGCCTTGCGGATGCGGTTAGACAGGTTGCGATAGCGGGCGGCCTGACGCGCCTGCTTCTTCAGCCCGGCGAGTTGGCCCTCCATCGCGGTGATGACATCGTCCAGGCGGGTAAGGTTCTCCTCGGCCGCTCGCAGCCGCAGCTCCGCCTCGTGTCGCCGGCTGTGCAGTCCGGTGATGCCGGCCGCCTCCTCCAACAAAAGGCGCCGTTCGGTCGGCTTGGCGTTGACCAGGGCGCCCACGCGCCCCTGGCTGACCAGGGCCGGCGAGTGGGCACCGGAGGAATTGTCCTGGAACAGCAGCTGGACGTCGCGGGCGCGCACGGACTTGCCGTTGATGCGGTAATCCGACCCGTTGCCCCGTTCGATCCTGCGCGAAATCTCCAGCCGGTCGTGCTGGTTGAACGCTGCCGGCGCGGTACGGTCGCCATTGTCCAGCTCCAGCACCACCTCGGCGATATTCCGCGATGGCCGGCCGGTGGTGCCACCGAAGATGACGTCGTCCATCTCCGACCCGCGCATGCGCTTGGCGGAGTTCTCGCCCATGGCCCAGCGCAACGCCTCGACCAGGTTCGACTTGCCGCAGCCGTTCGGCCCGACAATGCCGGTCAGGCCGGGAACAATCGCCAGCTCCGTCGCGTCGACAAAGGATTTGAAGCCGGTCAGACGAAGCTTGGCGAACTGCAAGGCGGGTGTTCCATCGTCCTGAGGTTAGGAACCGACCAACGGGTCCAGCGTGTCGGCCCAGAATTCATAGGGCCGGTTGCCCGCTAAGACCTCGCCGTTGACGACGAAGGTGGGCGTGGACTGGACGCCATAGCTGTCGATCGCCTGCTGGCGGCTGGCCACGATCCGCTCCGCCAACTCCTGATCATTGACGCACTGGTTGAAGGCCTCTTCCGAAAGACCGGCCTGCCGGGCGATGCGTGACAGCGCACCCAACTGGTCGTTCGATCCAACCCAATCCTGCTGGGTCGAGAACAGAATGTCGGCGATTCTGAGGTACAGATCCTCGCCCAGGCAGGTCGCCATCATGCCGGCCTGAAGGTCGAGACCGTTCAGGGGGAAATGGCGGAACACCATGCGCACCTGGCCGGTGTCGATGTAGTTGGTCTTGAGCTGCGGCAGCGTATCCGCGTGGAACGCCGCGCAGTGCGGGCAGGTGAAAGACGCGTATTCGATCACCGTGACGGGCGCGTCCTCGGCGCCCAGCACATAGTCGAACTCGGTCGGGCTGTCGTCTTGCGCCCAGGCATACGGGCTGGTCGAACCGACAAGCGCGGTTCCCGCTGCTGCCACACCAGCCCCAATAAGTAGTGTTCTACGCCGCACTTTCAGGCTCCCACACACTAGATGTTGATCGTTATACGCGCTCAACCGCCGCCATCGCAAGCCGCGGCTGAACGCGCGCAAGAATCCGATAGCCTCACGAACCCTGGTCGCGAGTCCAGAGCGCGATGCCGATTCGCCGCAGCCGTTCACGAAGTTCTGAACTCTCGACGTTCGAAAGCGCCGCATCGACCTCTTTCGCGGCGGCCGGCGGCGCCCGCTTCGGCGATCGCGTCACGCTCGATTTGGCGGCCCGCTGAACGAACTTCAGGCGCGTGACCGCCTCCTGGCCCAGATGCTGGTTCACCCGCGCGATGATGCGGCCGCCGTCATGTTGCAGGATCAACGCGTCGGCCGGGTCGACCCGCAAGGTCAGCGTGCCGCCCCCGCCCCTTCCCCGCGGAAAGCTGAGCGCCTCGGGCCAGGCATGCTGGGCCGGGCCATCGGGGAACAGGGCCGGCCAGTCGGCCATCAACTGGCCAATGCCGGCGGCCTGCTTGCCGATCGCGCGCCGAGCCACCGGGCGCACAAGCGAGGCCAGGCTGCGCGGCCGGCTCATGAGGCTCCCCGCCGGGGCTGGGCGAATCGATCCGCCGGCCTATGCTGATGGGTGTTGCCTGCCAGTGATGATCGCCAATGTCGCAAACCGCTGTTCCTCAATCCGATACTGACGCCGACGCGGTCAGCCGGGCACTGCTCGACTGGTACGATCGCCATCGGCGGACCCTGCCTTGGCGCGCCGCGCCCGGTGAACGCACGGAAACATACCATGTCTGGCTGAGCGAGATCATGCTTCAACAGACGACGGTGGCCACCGTCGGCAGCTACTTTCGGGCGTTCATCGAGCGTTGGCCCACGATCGCCGCGCTTGCAGCCGCGGATCGTGAGGATGTGCTGCGGGCGTGGGCCGGGCTGGGCTATTACGCCAGGGCGCGCAATCTGCATGCCTGTGCTCAAAAGATCGTGGCCGACCATGGCGGTCGCTTTCCCGAGACTGAGCAGGAATTGCGGCGGCTTCCAGGCATCGGCGACTACACCGCGGCGGCGATCGCGGCGATCGCGTTCGATCGCAGGGCCGTCGTCATGGATGGCAACATTGAACGGGTCGTCGCCCGCCTGTTCGCCGAGGAACAGCCGCTGCCGAAGGCAAAGCCGACCCTGAAGCGGCTGACCGGGTCAATCACGCCGAACCGACGACCGGGCGACTTCGCTCAGGCCATGATGGACCTCGGCGCCACGGTCTGCACGCCGCGCCAGCCCAAATGTCTGGCCTGCCCCTTGACCGGCCTCTGCCGGGGGCGCCAGCTAGGCATCGCCGAGTCCCTGCCAGTGAAGACCAAGAAAGCGCCGAAGCCAACGCGCAGAGGCGTGGCCTTCTGGCTGACGCGGGCTGACGGTGCTGTCCTCTTGCGCGAGCGCCCCGATAAGGGGCTGTTGGGCGGCATGCAGGAAGTGCCGAGCAGCGCCTGGCTAACGGGCGCCATGCCCGAGCCGGCGGACGTCGTAGACGAGATGCCGGTTGCCGCGGATATGACGCCGTTGCCGGGCCTTGTCCGCCACACCTTCACCCATTTTCATCTGGAGTTGGCGGTCGCCGCCGGTCGTGTGGGCGAACAGCCGATCAGCGAGAACTGCCGCTGGGTGCCCATCGAGCGGCTTGGCGACGAGGCTTTGCCGACGGTGATGCGCAAGGTTGCGCAACACGCGCTGCGCCATGTTTGAAAAGCGGGTCGACCGGCCAGGCCGACCCGCCGCCTAGAGCATGTAACTCAGAGCTTCGACAGCACGTTTTCGGCGCTGGAAATATCGAGGCCACCGCCCTCCTCGACCAGCAGTTCGGTGACCACGCCATTGTCGGCCACCAAGGCGAAGCGCTTTGAGCGCGGGCCGAGGCCGAAACCGCTGCCGTCCATCTCCAAGCCCAAAGCCTTGGTCAGATCCCCGTTGCCGTCGGGCAGCACCTCGACGATGCCGGCGGAATTCTGGTCCTTTTCCCAGGCTTGCATCACGAACGGGTCGTTGACCGACATACAGGCCAGCTTGTCGATGCCCTTGGCGGCAAACTGCTCGGCGTGATTGACGAAACCGGGCATGTGCTTGGCGGAACAGGTCGGCGTAAAGGCGCCGGGAACCGCGAACATCACCACCTTCTTGCCGGCGAACAGTTCGCCGGTCGAAACCTCTTCCATACCGTCCGCGCCGAGACGCTTCAGCGTCACGTCCGGAATCTTGTCGCCAACCTGGATTGTCATGTTCTCTGGTCCCGCTTTTTGAGTTGAGAGATGCGTTGGCGCCGCCTGAACGACGGCGCCGAGACAGACCAGAGGTAGGGGCGTGGCGTCTAGCTTTCCAGGCCGGCTTGTCGCAGGGCATCCATGACGCTGCCCTCGGTCAGCAGTTCTGGCAGCGGAATGCCGCCCGGCGCCTGGGGTCCATAGACGATGTTGAACGGAATGCCGTAGCGGCCATAGCTGGCCAGGAAGTCGGCGATCGCGTCGTCCGGCAAGGTCCAATCGGCCTGCATGGCGATGACGTCATCCCCGGCCAAGGTCTCGGCCACGTCACCGCGATCGATGACCAGAAGCTTGTTGGTCAGGCAGGTCAGGCACCAGTCGGCCGTCACGTCGACGAACACGATCTGCCCCTCGCCCACCAGTTCGGCGACGGCCGAGCGGCTGAAGGCGGCCCATTCGGTGGACGACTCGGTCGTGCTGGCCGCCCTTGGCAGTTGGGCGGGCAGCAGCATGGCGACGACCGCCAGCACCGCGACGGTGCCGACGCTGGCGCGGCCCAAGGCTGCCGGCCGCCGATGGCGCAGCCACAGGGCCAGGCCAATGGCCACCATAATGCCGGCGATGATGATCGCCGTTAGGGGCGACGTCTGCACCGAAAGCACGGTCAAGAGCCAGATGGCGGTGGCGATCAGGGCCAGGCTCAGGATCCGCTTCAGCACAACCATCCAGCGTCCGGGCTTGGGCAGCTTCGCGGCCAAACGCGGATAGGCGGCTACCGCCAGATAGGGCAGCGCCAGGCCGATCCCCAGCGCGACGAAGACGGCGACGAGTTCCGCCGGCCCTCGCGTCATCGCAAAACCGACCGCCGTGCCCAGGAAGGGGGCCGAGCAAGGCGTGGCCAACAGCGTGGCGAAGGCGCCGGTGCCGAAGTGGCCAGCCAAGCTGTTGCCGCCGAAGTTGCCGGCCGCGTCGCTGACCCGGCCAGGCAGGACGATCTCGAAAAACCCGAGCATATTGCCGGCAAACAGGGTCAGCAGGACAATCATGAAGACCAGGAACACCGGCTGTTGGAACTGCATGCCCCAGCCGATCGCACCGCCCGCCGCCTGAATGCCGATCAACACCCCGGCCAGGACCAGGAACGAGAACAGAATGCCCGCCGCCGATGCCAGGAACCCGCGCCGTATCCTGCTGGGCGTTTCACCGCCGTGGGAAACCACGGACAGCAGTTTCAAGGACAGAACCGGCAGGACACACGGCATAAGGTTCAACAGCAGGCCGCCCAGAATGGCCAGGCCCAGGATCGACAGGAAGACCGGCCAATCGGAGGCCGCATCGCGCTGGATCGGCAGATCGACGGTCAGGGCCCGCTCGGCTGCCAACCCGCCATCGACCAGCGTGACCATCACGGTTTGACCGGTGAGCGGCGCGGCATCGGACGGTTCCTGCAGGACCGGCACGGTCGCGATGATGCGGGTTCCGCCGTCGATGAACTCAACGTCCGGCGCGCCGAAGGACCAGTAATCCGCGACCTCGATGAACAGATCCGGGTCGTTCAGAGGCAGCGGGCTCGTCGCATCGATGCGCAAGGTCGGACGCTCAGCGTCCGCCACGGGAGCCAGGCGTTCGATGACGACACCGTTGGCGCCGTCCTGGTCGGGCACAAGCGCCTGAAAACGGCTGATCAGGTTGGCGACGGGGCCATCGGTCTCCGCCGCCCCGGACGGCAGGTCCAAGGCCAGGTCGGCTGAGGCAGGGACGCAGAGATCGGAACAGATCAGCAGGTCGGCCCGCCCGCGCACCTGCATCGGCTCACCTGGATATTCCGGCCGCAAGTAAAGCGGGTAAACCACCTCGGTCTCGTAGCCGAACGTGTCCAGACCAAACAGGGAGAACCGGTGCGGGGCGGGATAGAGAAACTCCGTCTCGGCGAGATTGTAGGATTGCGTCAAGTCCAGAGACGGCGGCAATCCGGCATCACCCGGCGATCGCCAATAGGTCTTCCAGCCGTCCGGAAGGCGCACATGGAGGCCGGCGGGAACTTGATCCAGATCGCCCGTCGCATCGACGGACGTGATCAGCCGCATTTCGACCTCGACGCCGGGCGCGAGTTCCGCGCGCTGCCAATCGCCTTCGGCCGCGGTCGCCGACGCAAGGGGCGCCACAAGCGCCGCCAGCAAGGCAAACCATCGCAGCATTTTCATACCCTTGCCGATTTGTTCTCTGTCAGCCCCTATATAGATAGATCGTCAGGATGATCGTGTCACAATCGCGTCACCCAGGCGTGCCCGCCTGCGCTATTATGGCACGGGCGCCCCGGCGTAATCAGGAGTTGTCATGGCTGAGTCCGAAGCCGACGAAGAAAAACAGCAAGGCTATCTTACCGGCCAGCTATTGATCGCGATGCCGACCATGGGTGACCAGCGGTTCGCCCGAGCCGTGATTTATGTTTGCGCGCATTCATCCGAGGGAGCCATGGGTCTGGTCGTCAATAAGGGCCTGCCCTCCGTCGATTCAGCCGAACTGCTGGACCAGTTGGGTATCGAGCCGTCGGAAAGGCCGGAATCACTGCGCATTCAGTTCGGCGGCCCCGTTGAATCCGGCCGTGGCTTCGTTCTGCACACGACCGATTTCGAGGAAGAAGGCACGCTTGTCGTCGACCGCAATGACGAGGGCGGCGTGGCGATGACCGCCACGCTCGACATTCTGCGCGCCATCGCGCGTGGTGACGGGCCGGGACGCCATATCCTGGTGCTCGGCTATGCCGGCTGGGGGCCGGGCCAGCTGGATGGCGAGATTCAGGACAATGGCTGGCTGTCCGTGCCGTCCGATCAGGCCATCCTGTTCGACGAGGACCTTTCGACCAAATGGGAACGGGCCATCGCCAAGCTGGGCTTCAGCCCGCACATGCTGTCAACGGACGCCGGACACGCCTGACGGTTCGGGGTAGAGCGTCTCGAAACCTTCGCGGGCCATGCCGAACAGGATGTGATCCCGCCAGGATCCGTTGATCCTGAGATAGGCCTTGGCGAAACCCTCTTCGGTGAAGCCGACCCGCAGCAGCAGCCGCCGGCTGGCCTCGTTATTCGGCAGGCAGGCGGCCTCGATCCGATGCAGGCCAAGCTGGCGAAACCCGAAGCCGAGAACCGACTTCGCCGCCTCCGACATATAGCCGCGCCGGGTGAACGCCTCGCCGACCCAATAGCCCATCGAGGCCATCTGGGCCACGCCCCGGCGCACCGCGCTCAAGGTCACGCCGCCGACGAGCTGATCGTCGGCCCGCGAAAACACCAGCAGCGAATAGCCCCGATCGGCCTTCCAGTCGGCCAGTTGCCGGCGCAGGCGCCGAACGAAGGTGCGCCGGCTGAAGGCGTCGGCCGGCCAGGTCGGTTCCCAAGGGGTCAGAAACTCGCGATTGGCGCGGCGCAGCGCGGCCCAGGCTTTCCAGTCCTTCGGCCGGGCATGGCGGATGTAGAGCCGGTTGGTTTCCAACCGGACGGCCGGAAACGTGTTGCGGCCGAGCGTCGGCCGCAGCAGGCCAAGGACCCTGTCCGTGGCCTCCGGTCCTATCAGGTCAGCCCAGTCGCGCCGCGATCCGATCATAGGATTCCAGCTTTCCAACTTGTCCCAGCGCCGCCAATGTCGGACGACCAGTGAACAATCGCCGGGCCGCGTTTGCAACTGCTTGCGCGTCGACGGCATCGATCTTGGCGACGGTCTCCGCGACCGGCAGCGGCCGGTTGAAAATCAGCATCTGGTTGCCGAGCTGTTCGCAGCGGCCGGAGGTGGATTCCAGCCCCATCAACTGGCTCGCCTTCAGTTGCGCGCGGGCCCGCGCAACCTCATCGTCCGAGACCGTGTTGGCGACCTTGGTGATCTCGTCGCACAGCACCGGGATCAGTTCGGCGGTCTCGTCGTCGCCGGTACCGGCATAGATGCCGAACAGGCCGCCATCGCTGTAGGCACTGGTGAAGCTGTAGACGGAGTAGACCAGACCGCGCTTTTCCCGGATTTCCTGAAACAGCCGCGACGACATGCCCCCGCCCAGCAGCATCGACAGGACCGAGGTCGCGTAAAACTCCGGGTCGTGATAGCTGATGCCCGGGAAGCCGAGCAGCATGTGCAACTGTTCCAGATCGCGGTCCTGCCGGAACTCGCCGCCCTCGTAGGCGGCCGGCGATGTCGCCTGCTGGTGACACGGTTCCAGATCCGCAAACAGCGTGTCGGCGCGCTCGACCAGCCAGTCATGATCGACATTGCCGGCAGCGACCAGGACCATGGCGTCGGCGCCATAATGGCCACCGCGATAGCGGGCGACATCGGCCCGATCGAGGTGGCCGACCACATCCGTCGTGCCCAGGACCGGGCGACCGATCGGCTGATCGGGGAAGGCCGCCGCCTGGAAATGGTCGAACACGACGTCGTCGGGCGTATCGTGCGCCTGCCCGATCTCCTGGATCACGACCTCGCGCTCACGCTTCAGCTCTGTCTCGTCCAGCGTGGCGTGCTGCAGCAGGTCGGCGACCATGTCCAAGGCAAGCTCGGCGTCGTCTTTCAGGACCTTGGCGTAATAGGCGGTCGTTTCCCGGCTGGTATAGGCGTTCAGGTGGCCGCCGACGGCCTCGATCTCCTCCGCGATCTGCTGGGCGTTGCGGCGCCTTGTGCCCTTGAAGACCATATGCTCCAACAGATGGGCCACGCCGTTGACCTCCGGCGTTTCGTAGCGCGTTCCCGCACCGACCCAGACGCCGAGAGAGACGCTCTCAACCGACGCCATCGGATCGGATGCGACCCGCAACCCGTTGGCCAGCGTGCTGACCCGAACCGTCATGCAACCTCCCTCGCCCGCCGCGCGTGCGCTAAGACGTAATTCTGTATCGTTGCGAGATCATTGGGCAAGTCGATACAGCGTTCCGGCCGATCATATAGGTCGGCAAGCTGATTTGGCAGCGCCGGCCGCTCGCCCGTCGCCCGTTCCACGGCATCGGCGAACTTCGCCGGATGCGCGGTCGCCAGCGCCACCATCGGCACGGACGGATCGCCCCGGTGGGCCCGACCCGATGCGATGCCGATCGCCGTGTGGGGGTCGACGGTGTGCCCTGTTTCCTCATGAATGCGGGCGATTTCGGCGACGGTCTCGTCGTCGTCCAACCGGTGGCTGTCGAACCCGGCGCGGGCGTGGCCCAACTGGTTGTCGGTGACATCGAAGCGCCCGGTTTGCCTGAAGGCGGCAAATTGGGCACTCAAGGCCGCACCGTCGCGGTCGAACAGATCGAACAGCAAACGTTCGAAATTGCTGGAGATCTGGATGTCCATGGACGGGCTGAGCGTCGGTACGACGGCACGCGTCTCCATCGCACCCGTCTTGAAGAAGCGATCGAGAATGTCGTTGCGGTTGCTGCCGACGACCAGGCGTTCGATCGGGAAACCCATGGCGCGCGCGGCATAGCCGGCAAAGACGTTGCCGAAATTGCCGGTCGGCACGGCGAAGGACAGGGCGCGGTCCGGCGCGCCAAGCGCGGTGGCGGCAAAGGCGTAATAGACGATCTGGGCCATTATACGGGCCCAGTTGATTGAGTTCACCGCCGACAGGTTGACCCGGTCGCGGAACCGTTCGTCACCGAACATCGCCTTGACCAGATCCTGGCAATCGTCGAACGAGCCTTCGACGGCGATGTTGAACACGTTGGGCGACAGCACGCTGGTCATCTGGCGGCGCTGCACCTCCGACACCCTGCCCTTGGGGTGCAAGATGAAGATGTCGATCGCCTCCCGATCGCGGCAGGCCTCGATCGCCGCCGAGCCGGTGTCGCCGGACGTGGCGCCGACGATGGTGATCCGCTCCACCTTCGCGGCCAGGACGTGATCGAACAGGCGGCCGACGAGCTGCAGCGCATAATCCTTGAACGCCAGGGTGGGCCCGTGAAACAGCTCCATCAGCCAATCATTGGCATCGAGCTGGGCCATGGGCGCCACCGCCGCATGGTTGAAGCCGGCATAGGCGTCCTCGACCATGGCGGCGAAATCCCGCTCCCCAACCGTCGGCCCGACAAACGGCGCCATGACCCGGACGGCCAGTTCGGCATAGGTCAAACCGCGCAAGGCGCGGATGTCGTCGGCCGAGAAGCGCGGCCAGGTCGCCGGCACGTACAGGCCGCCGTCCCTGGCCAGGCCGGCCAGCAGCACGTCGTCGAAGGCAAGGGCTGGTGCTGCGCCCCGTGTGCTGATGTACCGCAAGGCCTGACTTCCCGTCCCTCTTTCGATGCGCGTCAGCGAAGGGGCGGCACCCTAAAGAGCGCGGTTTGACGGCGCAAGGTCAGCGGTTGCAATAGACGCCGACACCGTAGGCGCAGAAGCGATCGCGGCGCCGCTCCTCGGCCTGGATCTGGGCTTCGCGCTGGTCGCGGGCGAGGTTGTCGATTTCGCCGTCCAGGTCCAAAAGCTCGCGCCGCTCTTCAGGCGTCAGCGCCGCCCATTCCGCCTCGCTGATGCCGAAGGGAGGCGGTTGGGCACACCCGGCGAGCAAGAAGACCGCTGCCATTGCCGTAATCATCCAACGGACCGACATCTCCGGCCCCATCCTGGTTGACGATGCCTAACAGTACCTAACCACCGTCAAGATAGCGTTGACGTAGATGGTTTTCGAAGATGCTGGCGTCTAGAGGCCGTCCGGTGGCGCGGACCAGCAGTTCGTCGGCCTCATAGAGACAGCCAAGGCCGTGCACGTTCTCGCGCAGCCAGCCGACCAGCGGGCTGAAATCCCCTTCCGCCAAACTGTCCGGCAGCGTCGGCTTGGCCCGCTTGGCCGCGTCAAACATCTGCGCCGCCGTCATGGCGCCGATCGTGTAGGTCGGAAAATAGCCCCAGGCGCCGCCCGGCCAGTGGATGTCCTGCAGGCAGCCTTGCCGGTTGTCCGGTGGCGTGATGCCGACCAAGTCATCCATCGCGTCCGCCCAGGCGGCCGGCAGGTCGGCAAGCGGTAGGTCATCCTCGATCATCGCCCTTTCCAAGCGGAAACGCAGGATGATGTGGGCCGGATAGGTGACCTCGTCGGCATCGACGCGGATCAGGCTGCGTGAGACCCTGGTGTAAAGCCGGTAAAGATTGTCCGCTGTCCAGGCCGGCCCCTCGCCGCCGAAGGCCTCGCGCAGGATGGGCGCCGCATAGGACAGAAACTGATGGCTGCGCGCGGCCTGCATCTCAATGATCAGAGACTGGCTTTCATGGACGCCCATGCCGCGCGACCTGCCGACCGGCTGGTTCAGCCAGTCCTTCGGCCGGCCCTGCTCGTACAGCGCATGGCCGGACTCGTGCAACACGCCCAGCAGGGCAGAGGCGAAGCGGTCCTCGTTGTAGCGGGTCGTGATGCGCACATCATTGTCGGCACCGCCGCAGAACGGGTGGGTGGATTCGTCCAGCCGGCCCCGCTCGAAATCGAAACCGACCGTGGTCATGAAGGCCTTGGCGAGGTCCTTTTGAATGGGGATCGGGAACGGGCCCTGCGGCTCAACCGGGGCGGGCTCGCTTGCCTGACGGTCAAGGACCGCGCCGATAAAGTCCGGCAGAAAGCCGGCGAGGTCATCGAACAGAACCGTTATCCGCTCGGCGGTCAGTCCGGGCTCGAACTGATCCAGCAAGGCGTCGTAGGTCGACAGGCCAAGCTTCTCACCCTTCGCCTTGCCGATCTCGCGCTGCAGCCGCAAGACTTCGGCTAGGGAGGGCAGCAGGCCGGCAAAATCGTCCTCCTGCCGGGCCTGGCGCCAGCGCAGCTCACAGCGTGCAACCGCCTTCGTGCTGGCCTCGACCAGATCTGGCGGCAGCGCCGTTTCCGACAGCCAACTGCGCCGGAACTCCCGAATGTTGGCCCGTTGCCACGCGTCGAGCCCGTCCTCGCCCGACGCTTCCTCCAGCAGGTCGCCGAGCTTGGGATCACAGATCATGTCGTGCTGAACCAGGGCCAGGGCCGCCAGCGATTCCGCCCGCGATTCGGCCGCACCGTGGGGCATCACGGTTTCATTGTCCCAGCCCAAGATGCCCTGCGCGTTGCTGATCGCGGTCATGCGCGCGGCCCGCGCCGCCAGTTCTTGATAGGCAGTCATGTCTTTTCCGATGGTCGTCGCAGGTGAAACAGCACGTAGATGACAAGCAGAACGAAGGCCAGGCTGAACCAGGTAATGGCGTAGTTCAGATGGTTATTGGGTAGGTCGACGCGCAACTGGCCGCCGATGGGCGGCGCATCGGTCGGCCCTGCGTCCTGGTACAGCACCAAGGGGAAAACGTCGGCCGCCCCCACCACCGCCGCCATGGCGTCAAGATCGACAAAAAACCATGTGTTCGCTTGCGGATCGTTGGCGGGCTGAAACCAACCCGGCCTGGTGGGCACATGCAAGATGCCGGTCACCGTTCCTTCAACCGATCCGGCATCCGGTTGCCAGCCGTTCGGCACCCAACCCTGGTCGACCAGCACGATCTGCCCTGGCCGTTCGACGTCGTCACGCACCAGCGGCACGATGACCTGTTCGCCGGCCTGGCCGCCATGGACGCGACTGACAAGGCGCAAGGTCTGGCCAGGCTCGAAGGTGCCGTCGACCGTTACGCGCCGATAGTCCCAGGCCGCCGGGTCGTCGATCGCGGCCGGCAAGGTAACGGCCGGGGAAGACATGCGGGCGTCGATGGTGGCCAGCAACTCGGTCTTCCAGGCCAGCCTATCGACCTGCCAGATGCCAAGGCCGATGAGAATGAGGAAGGCCGGCAAAGCGATCAGCGTCGGCCAAAGCCTGGGGCGTATCCGCGACAACCTGCCTCCGGCAGCCAAGTTAGCGGCCGCTAGCCTTCGAACTCATCGCGCCGATGGCGGTACTGCAGCGCCATCACGTAGGCCTTTGCCGGGCGCAGCAGCAGCAGGGACAGGCCGATGACAAAGCCGCCGGAGACCAGCGCGTGGACCCAAACCGCCGGTTCCCACATCACCTCGACCCAGATGGCCAGACCCACGGCCAGAAAACCGACGATGAAGATCAGGAACACCGCCGGGCCATCACCGCTGTCGCTGTCCGCCAGATGTAGCCCGCAACGCTCGCATTCATCGACCAGTGTCAGGTAGCCCTTGAAGAGGCGCCCCTCACCACAGCGCGGACAGCGACAACGCAGGCCCGCTACGATGGGCGAAACGGGAGGATACGAGGCGACGGGTGCCATCGCTATGGCCTTCCATCAATGCGGGGGGTCGATTGGCCTAGTGCGGGGCGAAATGCCCGTCGCCAAATCCCCACCAATAGACGGCGCCAAACAGGAACAGCCAGACCACATCGACGAAGTGCCAGTACCAGGCGGCCGATTCAAAGCCGACATGGGCGTCCTTCTTGAACTGCCGTCGTCCGGCCCGCCACCAGCAGACCGCCAGGAAGATCGTGCCGACAATCACGTGAAAGCCGTGAAATCCCGTCGCCATGTAGAAGGTCGACGGCATCACGCCCTCGCGGAAGCTGAACGGGATGATGTTGTACTCGTAGGCCTGGATCAGGACGAAGAACAGGCCGAGGAAGACGGTGACCCCCAGCGCCTGGGCGGCCTCCTTATTGTTGCCCTGGACGACCGCATGGTGCGCCCAGGTCACGGTCGTGCCCGACAACAGCAGGATCATGGTCATCAGCAGCGGGTAGTAGAACGGGTCGACCACCGTGAAGCCTTCCGGCGGCCAGACACCGCCGGTGTAATCCATGCGCCCGTACTGATCGACATCGGCGGGGAACAGCGCTGGATCGAAATAGGCCCAGAAGAAGGCGACGAAGAACATCACCTCCGACGCGATGAACAGGATCATGCCGTAGCGCAGGCCGATCTTGGTGACGGCGGTGTGCGCCTTCTGGCGGATTGATTCGTCCAAAACATCCCGCCACCACATGAACATGGTGAACAGAACGACCAGAAATCCGAGGACCAGCAGCCACCAGACCCCTTCGTGCATGAACCAGACGGCGCCGGCCGCCATGACGCCACCGCCAAGGGCGCCGACCAGGGGCCACGGGCTGGGATTAACCAGATGGTAGGGGTGCGGAACGCCCTCTTCGGTCGGGGCCGGTTCTGGCGCGTGTGCCGTGGTATCGGTCATAACTCTCTCACATTCCCCTTACTGACGGCCCGGTCACTGACGGGCCGCGACGGCAATCGGCTCGACCATGTCCAAAGGCGCGGCCTCGGCTGAAGGCGCGCCGTTCGACTGCTCAATCGACTGGTAGTACTGTTCGGTCGCCTCGTCCAGCGCTTCCGACTGGGTCGGAAAGAAGGTGTAGGACAGGGTGATCGCCCGGACATCGTCCATGGCGCGGTCCGCATCAAGGGCGGCGTCGACGAAGAAATAGACCGGAAAGGTCACCTCCTCGCCCGGCATGATGATCTGCTCGTCAAAGCAGAAACACTGGACCTTGTTGAAATAGATGCCGGTTCGATGCGGATTGACGTTGTAGACCGCCGTTCCGGCAACCGGCTCGTCGCTGAGATTGCGGGCGGTGTAATAGACCAGCATCGGCTCGCCGACCCGGACCTCGACTTCGCGTCGTTCGGCCTCGAACTCCCACGGCAGGTCGCGGTTGGCGTCCGCGGTGAAGCGGACGCGCATCGTGCGGTCAAGAATGTCGGTCGAGAAACCATCGGCGACCTGGGTCGTGCCGCCGAAGCCCGTGACCCTGCAGAAAAGGTCATACAGAGGCACGGCGGCGAAACTGAGCCCGCCCATGGCCAGCACGATCCCGAACAGGCTGATCGCAAGCCGTCCGTTGCGGCGTTTCTGGCTTTTGTCTTGCTCAACTGTCATGGGTTCAACCCGTCGGGAACTTGATGAAGGCGATGACATAGATCAGCGCCACCCAGGCGATCAGCACGAACAGGATCGCCAGGTTCTTGCCACGCAGGCGGCGCCGCGCCTCACGCCGTTCGGCGACCTCCTGATCTGTCATCTCGCCGGCCATCATATGCCCGCCCCCGCAGGCGCGTGATCGACGATCAACAGCGCAAACAGGGCGAAAAGATAAAAGATGGAATAGCCGAAGGTCAGCTTGGCCGCGCGCCAGTTCGTTGCCTCGCCATCCTCCATTAGAACGCGGATGCAGCACAGGACAAACACCAGGCTCAAAAGCACCGCACCGACACCGTAGAACCAGCCTCCAATGCCCAGAAGCATCGGGGTGATCGCGATCGGCACCAACACCAGCGAATAGATCAGCATCTGCCATTTCGTGGCGCGCGCGCCCGCGACCACCGGCAGCATCGGCACGCCGGCCTTGGCGTATTCCCCGCTGCGATAGAGCGCCAGGGCCCAGAAATGCGGCGGTGTCCAGAAAAAGATCAGGGCGAACAGAACGAGGCCACCCCAGCCGACATCGCCGGTCACGGCGGCCCAACCAATCAGCGGCGGAAAGGCCCCGGCCGCGCCACCGATCACTATATTCTGCGGCGTGCGCCGCTTCAGCCAGATCGTATAGACGAAGACGTAAAACAAGGTCGCGATCGCCAGGATCGCGGCGGCAACCCAGTTGACCGCCAGCCCCATGATCATGACGGCGAAGACCGCCAGGATGACCCCAAACTCCAGCGCCGCCGTCGGCGCAATCCGCCCCAGCACGATCGGCCGTGAGCGGGTGCGCGCCATGATCGCGTCGATATCCCGATCGTACCACATATTGATCGCGCCGGCGGCCCCGGCCCCGATCGCAATGCACAGGATCGCGGTCAGCGCCAGCACCGGGTGTAGCGCGCCGGGCGCCACCAACAGGCCGGCAATCCCGGAAAATACCACCAGGGTCATCACGCGCGGCTTCAACAGCGCGACATAGTCACGCCATGTCGCCCCTCCCGGCCTCGCCAACGCTGTGGTTGGTGTATCGACACTCAAATCGGTCATCAGGTCCGAACCGTAACTTCTCCAACTCCTATGCGGATAGCCACGCCGGCCAACGTGGTGCGGCCGGCGGCCATCCAGATCTCATGCCTATCGGATGCGCGGCAATGTCTCGAACTGGTGGAACGGCGGCGGCGACGAGACCGTCCATTCCAGGGTCGTGGCCCCCTCACCCCAGTAGTTGGCGGAGACGCGCTTGCCCCATTTCAGTGTGTAAATGAGAATTCCGACGAACAGCAGGGTCGAGGCGAACGAAATGTAGGCACCGATCGACGAAATCAGGTTCCAGGCCGAAAACGCGTCCGGATAGTCGGGAATACGGCGTGGCATGCCGGCGGCACCCAAGAAGTGCTGCGGGAAGAAGGCCAGGTTCACGCCCACGAACGTGGTCCAGAAATGCACCTTGCCCCAGAACTCCGGATATTGGCGCCCCGACATCTTGCCGATCCAGTAGTAGAAGCCGGCGAAGATCGCGAACACCGCGCCCAGGCTGAGCACATAGTGGAAGTGCGCGACCACGAAATAGGTGTCGTGCAGAACGATATCCAAACCGCCATTGGCCAGCGCAACTCCGGTTACGCCGCCCACGGTGAACAGGAAGATGAAGCCAACCGCCCACAGCATCGGCGTCTTGAACTCGATCGATCCGCCCCACATCGTGGCGATCCAGCTGAAGATCTTAATGCCCGTCGGCACCGCGATGATCATCGTCGCCGCCGTGAAATAGGCCCGCGTGTCGACGTTCAGGCCGACCGTAAACATGTGGTGCGCCCACACGATGAAGCCGACGAAGCCAATCGCGACCATGGCATAGGCCATGCCCAGATAGCCGAAGATGGGCTTGCGCGAGAAGGTCGAGATGATCTGGCTGATCATGCCGAAGCCCGGCAGGATCATGATGTAGACCTCCGGATGGCCGAAGAACCAGAACAGGTGCTGGTAAAGAACAGGGTCACCGCCACCGGCCGGATCGAAGAAGGTCGTGCCGAAATTGCGGTCGGTCAGCAGCATGGTAATGGCGCCGCCCAGCACCGGAACCGCCAGCAACAGCAGGAAGGCCGTGATCAGCATCGACCAGACGAACAGCGGCATCTTGTGCAGGGTCATGCCCGGCGCGCGCATGTTGAAAATGGTCGTGATGAAGTTGGCCGCGCCCAGGATCGACGAGGCGCCCGCCAAGTGCAGAGCGAAGATCGCCATATCCACCGAGGGCCCGGGCTGACCCACGACGTCGGAGAGCGGCGGATAGATCGTCCAGCCCGTGCCGGCGCCCTGGCCGATGAAGGCCGAGCCGATCAGAAGGAAGAATGACGGCACCAGAAGCCAGAAGGAGATGTTGTTCAGACGCGGAAACGCCATATCCGGCGCGCCGATCATCAGCGGCACGAACCAGTTGCCGAAGCCACCGATCATCGCGGGCATGACCACGAAAAACACCATGATCAGTCCGTGGGCCGTGATGAACACGTTCCACTGCTGGCCGTCCTCGACAAGCTGCAGGCCAGGGTCCTGCAGCTCCATGCGCATGATCAGCGAAAACAGGCCTCCGATCAGGCCGGCGATGATGGCGAACGCCAGATAGAGCGTGCCGATATCCTTGTGGTTGGTCGAGAAGAGCCAACGGCGGACAAAGCCCGGCTTGTGATCGTGATGGTCGTCGCTATGGGTCCCGGCTTGTGCCATGACGGGTCCTTCTTTCTATCGGCTCTTTGCTCTTGACTACTCTTGGCTACTCTGCCGCCGCCAGACGCACCTGCGCGTCGCGCTCAGCCATCGCCTCCGCCCAGGTCGTGGTCAGCAGCACCGGCGGGTTTTCCGGATCGATTTCGGCGTCGCCAACCTGCTCGATCGTCCACTGGTCGAAGGCCTCCCGGCTCACGGCGCGGATCTCGATCGGCATATAGCCATGACCGATGCCGCAAAGCTCGGAGCACTGGCCGTAATAGACGCCTTCCTCTTGAATCCGCGCCCAGGTCTCGTTCCAGCGCATCGTGACCGCGTCCGTCTTGATCATGAAGGCGGGCACGGCAAAGCTGTGCAGCACGTCGGCGGCGGTCACGAGAATCTGGATATCGGTATCGACCGGTAGAACGACGGGATTGTCGACGGACAGCAGGCGCAATTGGCCTGCCTCCTCATCGATCTCCTCGTCCGGGATCATATAGCTGGCGAACTCGTCGATCTGCTGATCGGGATACTCATAGCCCCAATACCATTGATAGCCGATCGCCTTGACCGTGATCGCGTCCTCAGGTGGCGTCTCATATTGACGGGCCAGGAGCGAGATCGACGGGACAGCAATGATCACCAGAATAATGACCGGGACGACCGTCCAGACGACTTCAATCAGGGTGTTGTGCGTCGTTTTGGACGGGGTCGGGTTCCTTTTGGCGTTGAACCGGAAAATGACGATCGCCAGCAGCGCCAAGACGAAGGCCGAGATCCCGATGATGATGACCATCAGCAGATTGTTGAAGGCCAGGCCCGCCTCCGCGAACGGCGTCGCCGGCGTCTGTAGATTGATCTGCCACTCGCGCGGCTGCTGGGCATACGCCGATGCGCCCGCGCCAACCGCCGACAGCCCCGACAAGAACGCCAAAATGCGTCGCATACTCTCCGTCCCACCTTTCCGCCGATTTTCCCGGCGGCGCCTCATTTCATCGACGGCTTATACGCAACTGCGCCACGCCGTGCAAAGCCGTTATCGCCGCAGCCGATTTCTTGCGCTCGCAGCCATCCCCGCGAGGCACAGAGCTTAGCGCCGGCCTGCGGAAGCGAGAAGAATTGCGGCAATCTGGCACGCACGGCTGGCGGCAAGCCGACCAAGCGTCGGCGATGCCGGTGGCAACGGACCACCGCGACCACTATCTTGACAGGGAGCATCAAGCCCAATCCCTCCTCGAAAGCACCCTGATGACCGCCCTGACAACCACCGACACTCTGTTCTTCGACCAGGCCGGCCTGGACCGGCAAAAGACCGAGAAGCTGGTTCAAGAAAGCCTCGTAGGTGCCGACGATGGCGAGCTTTTTCTTGAGTATCGCCAGTCGGAGGCGATGAGCTGGGACGATGGGCGTCTGAAGAGTGCGAGTTTCGACACGACCCAGGGCTTTGGTCTGCGCGCGATTTCCGGCGAGGCCACCGGCTATTCCCACGCCACCGAGTTGAGCGACGCGGCGCTCAAACGCGCGTCGCAGACGGTTCGGGCCGTCCATGCCGGCCACGATGGCCATTTCGCCGAGCCGCCGGCCGGTACCAACCAGCGCCTCTACGCCGAGGACAACCCGCTGACGACGATTCCCTTTGAGGCCAAGGTGAAGGTCTTGCAAGAGATCGACGCCTATGCGCGATCGAAGGATCCGCGGGTTCGCCAGGTCAGCGCGTCGCTGGCCGGCAACTGGCAGGCCGTCCGAATCCTGCGGGGCGATGGACGGGAAGCTGCTGACATCCGGCCGCTGGTGCGGCTAAACGTCTCCGTCGTCTGCGGCGAAGGCGACCGGATGGAATCGGGCGCCTACGGCACCGGGGGACGGACGAGCTTCGACGCCTACCTCGATCCAAGCCTGTGGCGGCATGCGGTCGACGAGGCCTTGCGCCAGGCCCTGATCAATCTGGAGGCGGTCGATGCGCCGGCGGGCGAAATGATCGTCGTACTCGGCCCCGGCTGGCCGGGCATTTTGCTGCATGAAGCGATCGGGCACGGGCTTGAGGGCGACTTCAACCGCAAGAAGACCTCCGCGTTCAGCGGTCTGATGGGCGAACGCATCGCGGCCCCCGGGGTCACCGTCATCGATGACGGCACGATTGCGGACCGCCGCGGCAGTCTGACGATCGATGACGAAGGCACGCCGACACAATCCACGACGTTGATCGAGGACGGCATCCTGGTCGGATATATGCAAGACCGGCTGAACGCCCGGCTGATGGGTGTCAAACCGACGGGCAACGGGCGACGGGAGAGCTTCGCCTATCACCCGATGCCGCGCATGACCAACACGATCATGGCCAATGGCGACGCCGACCCGGGCGAGATTCTGGCCAGCGTGAAGAACGGCCTGTACGCCGTCAATTTCGGCGGCGGCCAGGTCGACATCACCAATGGCAAGTTCGTCTTTTCGGCCTCGGAAGCCTTTCTGATCGAAAACGGCAAGATCACGGCGCCGGTCAAAGGGGCAACCCTTATCGGCAACGGCCCAGACGCGCTGACGAAGGTCGCCATGATCGGCAACGACACGGCGCTCGACCCCGGCATCGGCACCTGTGGCAAGGAAGGTCAGGGCGTGCCGGTCGGCGTCGGCCAGCCGACATTGCGTATCGACGGCCTGACTGTGGGCGGCACGGCGGCCTAACGGCTAACTGTCGTGCACGCCGCCCTTGGCGTTTGAGTAGCGCGCCAGGAACACTGCCGCCACACAGCTGACGACCACCGCCGCCAAGGCGGCCCAAGCCAGCGCCGAGGGCAACGTATCCATCACGCCGCCGGGCCGTATCACCGGCGAGGCGGCGAGAAAGGCAAACGTGCCAAGCGCGAGGGCAGCGGCGAACACCGCGCCGGTCCAGCGCCGCACCCAGGCCCAGTTTGTCTTGGAAAACACAGGGTTCCGTCGGCGCGACTTAATACGCGTAGTGCTTAAAGATCGGCTCGACCGAGCCGTCCCACTCGGCGCGGTACCGCCGCAGCATCTCTTGCGCCTGCGTCTCGCCCGTCTCCAGGACGGTGTCGAGCGAGTTCAGGAAGTGCGCCTCGCTCTCGCCGAAACCGTCGCGCCGGGCCCGCGCCTCCAGGCCGCCGCGGGCAATCTTCAGCACTTGGACCGCAAGATCGGCCACGGTGCCCTGCCCGAATCGTGTGGCGAGGCCACGGCGCGGCACCTCGGCGCGCAGTGTCGCCCGCTGTTCTTGCGTCCAGTCCTTGACCAGGTCCCAGGCGGCGTCGAGCGCCGTCGCATCGTACAACAGCCCGACCCAAAGGGCCGGCAGGGCGCAGATGCGTCGCCACGGACCGCCGTCGGCACCGCGCATCTCCAGATAACGCTTCAGCCGCACCTCCGGAAACACGACCGTGGTGTGATCCTCCCAGTCCGCCATGGTCGGCGCCTCGCCGGGCAAGGCCGGCAGCGTTCCGTTCATGAAGTCGCGAAAGCTCTGGCCCGAAGCGTCGATATAGCCGTCGCGGTAGACGAAATACATCGGCACGGACAGCAGATAGTCGGCATACGCCTCAAATCCGAAGCCCTCATCGAAGACGAAGGGCAGATCGCCCGTACGGTCCGGGTCCGTGTCGGTCCAAATATGGCTGCGGTAGCTTTGAAAGCCGTTCGGCTGCCCCTCGGTGAACGGCGAGTTGGCGAACAGCGCAGTTGCGATGGGCTGCAACGCCAGCGACACCCGAAACTTCTTCACCATGTCGGCTTCGCTGTCGAAGTCGAGATTGGTCTGGATCGTGCAGGTCCGCACCATCATATCGAGGCCCAGACCGCCGCGCTTCGGCATATAGGCCGACATGATGCCGTACCGGCCCTTGGGCATCCACGGCACGTCCCCGCGCCGCCAAAACGGGTGAAAGCCCAGGCCGATCATGCCCAGGTCGAGTTCCTCGTTGATCTCCTTGACCTGGCGCAGATGCTCGTGCACCTCGTCGCAGGTCTGGTGGATGGTCTCCAGCGCCGCGCCTGAAAGCTCGATCTGCCCACCGGGTTCCAGTGATACCGAGGCCCCGGTGTCGTCAACCAGACCGATCAGCGTCTCCTTTTCGCGCACCGGCCGCCAGCCGAAGCGCTGCAAGCCGCTCAGCAGCGCGTTGACACCCTGGCGCTCTTCGTAGCTGACCGGTGACAGGTCGGAGAGGTGATAGATAAACTTCTCGTGCTCCGTCCCGATGCGCCAGTCGGATTTCGGCTTCACCCCCCGTTCCAGCCATTCGACCAGTTGTCGTTTGTCGGTGATGGGCGGGGCGGTACGTGATTCAGGACCGGACATGACAGATTTCTCTCGGGGGATCGGCCGCGACGGCCGGGTGCTGATCCTTCAGGATCGAAATGGCGGCCTTTCTTTGTCGGCGCCAGCCAAAGACTGGTCGGCGCCAGCCACGGATTGCCAAATCGCCAAGGCGGCGATCGCCGCTGTTTCCGCACGCAAAACGCGCGGCCCCAGCCCGGCGGCGTGAGAAAACGGCAGTTTTCCAAGGGCGTCAAGTTCCGACTTTGCAAGGCCGCCCTCCGGCCCGATCATGATTGCCGTCGGCCCTCCCGCGAACGCCAGCGCCAGATCGGCGATCGGTTTCGCCGGGCCGGCCTCGGCGCAGACGATCAACGGGCGGTCCGGTGGCCAGCCCTCGGTACGGTTGGCCAACCGCGCCGGTGCCTCAATGGGCGGCACACTCAGCCGCTCACTCTGCTCGGCCGCGGCGACGGCCTGCGCCCGCAGCCGGGTGGCATTGATGCGCGCAACGTCCGTGTGCGTGGTGATCGTCGGCAGCAAGCGATCGACGCCCAGTTCCACCGCCTTCTCGATCAGCACATCCATCGCGTCCTTCTTCAGCGGCGCAAAAAGCAACCACAGCGCATCCGCCACCGGTTCCGGCGGGCGAATTTGGTGCCGCGGCGCAACGATCGCGTGCTTTTTGCCCAGCTCTGCCAACTGACAAAGCCATTCACCATGCTCGGCATTGAACACCCTAAGCCCGTCACGCTGCTTAAGTCGGAGGACCGACTTCAGGCGATGCGCAGCTGACGGGTCGAGCCGAACCGGTCGATCCGCGGCCAGCGACTGGTCGCAATAGAGGCGGGTCCGAGGAAGGGGCTGATCCATAGAATCACCGATGCCGAGGCCGGTTCAGCGGCAATACGCCGCTATTCCTGCGCCCTTGGCCCGCCCCTGGCAATGGCGTAAAGCAAGGGCATGGCGCGCCCGTTTACCGATATCCGCATCGGCGGCTGGATCGATCGTCAGCTACCCGACCCCTGGCGCCCGTACGGCCGCTTGATGCGTCTGGACCGGCCGATCGGCACTTGGCTGTTGCTGTTGCCGTGCTGTTGGGGGCTGGCGCTGGCGGAACGGCCGGATGGCGGCGCGTGGCCCAGCCTCTGGCTCGCGCTGCTGTTTGCCGTCGGCGCGTTCGTCATGCGCGGTGCCGGCTGCACGGTCAACGATCTTGTCGATGCCGACTTCGATGCCCGTGTCGAAAGAACCAGCATCCGGCCCATCCCGTCAGGCGAGGTGAGCAAGTTTCGCGCCCTCGTTCTTCTCCTCTGTCTGATGCTGATCGGGCTGATCATCCTGCTTCAGTTCAACGTGACGACAGTCTGGCTCGGCATCGCGTCGCTGGCGCTGGTCTTCCCCTACCCCTTGATGAAGCGCGTGACCTATTGGCCGCAGCTCTGGCTCGGCCTGACGTTCAATTGGGGCGCGCTGATGGGCTGGTCGGCGGTGACCGGCTCCATCTTGGGGCCGGAAAACTGGCCGGCCTGGCTGCTCTATGTCGCCGGCATCTTCTGGACGTTGGGCTATGACACGATCTACGCCCACCAGGACAAGGAGGACGATGCGCTGATCGGCGTAAAATCCACCGCCTTGAAACTCGGCGCCGCCAGCCGCCGATGGATCGTCGGTTTCTACGCCATCACGATCCTGCTGCTGGCGGCCGCGATCGCCGGGGCGTCGTTGAGCCCCTGGGCGTTCGTCATCCTCGGCCTGGCGGCGATCCAGCTTTGCTGGCAGGTCGCCGCCTGGCGCATGGACGAGCCTGCCGACAGCCTGGCCAAGTTCCAATCCAACACCGGCTTTGGCCTGCTGGTCACTCTGGCTTTGGTGGTCGGTCAGGCTGTCAACTGAGCGGTCAAATCGCCGATTACGCGTTCATGGACTCTGCTGGCGTCATCAGGGCGAAGACGGCACCGGTCGGGTCCTGCACCCAGCAGAAGCGGCCGACGTTCGGCACATCCATCATCGGCACCATCACCGTGCCGCCCGCGCCCTCCACCTTCGCGGCCGCCGCGTCGACATCCGCAACATGCACGTAGGAAACCCACGCGCTGGGCATGTTCGGGGCCTGCGTGCTCATCAGCCCGGCAACCTGGCTGTCGCCCGACTTGGCGATCGTGTAGGTGCCGGTGCCCATATCGACCTCGTCGAAGCTCCAGCCCACGACCTCGCCTAGAAATCTCTTGCTGGCCTCGAGATCCGTGCTGCTGAGTTCGTTCCACATAAAGCTGCCTGGCCCTGACATTGCGTCCTCCGTTTCTTGGGGGGTTTGATGCGGACTATATTCCTCAACGTCTTCGTCGAAGACAATGGCGAGCATGTGACACTTTGGCGCAAACTGGTTGACCGGGCGGCTAAACCCTTGCCGCAGAAGGCTTACACGACGCGCGTCCGCAGTTCACACCTTCGTGAGGAGGCACACAATCAACGGAATTGATTGAGCAGCGCCTGGCAACCGGCCGGCAGGGGCGGCGGCTGGCGCGGTGTGCTGGGGGTGCTGGGCGCCGGCGGCCGGTTGGGATCGGGGAACCAGGATTGCAGTTCCGCCCCGCACCCGTCGCCCGGTGGTACGGCCGATTGCACACGGCATTCCGGACTGCCGGCGGGACATGTCAGGCGGATATGAAAATGGCTGTCATGGCCGAACCAGGGCCGAATGACGCGCAAAAACGACCGGTCCGGCCAGTTGATTTCGCACATGGCGCGCTTGATGGCCGGATGGACGAAGATGCGGCCGACGCGCGGGTCGCTGGCCGCCAGCCGGATCATCTCCGCCTGGACCAGACCGAAATCGTCGGTCACCCGCCAGTCAAAGGTGCTGGTATCGACAACCGAGATGGCGCTTAAGTTCTCGCGTTGTCCGACGGACATGCGCGGCAGGTCCAGCCGCAGCCAGATATCGGCGTCCAGCCCGAGTTCGTGGCTGGCATGACCGCTGATCGGCCCGCCCATAGGCTGGTTCAGGTCGCCCACCAGGGCAACGCCCAGCCCCTCACGTGCCATGCCCTGGCCGAAATCCTCCAAGAAATCGATCAGCGCCGGATGGCCCCAGTAGCGATTGCGGCTGGTGCGGATGACCTGATAGCCGACGCCGTCGATCGGCAACGCCGCACCACCGGTGAAGCAGCCGTTCGTGTAGGTGCCGATCGATTGCGCCGGGCCTGGCGCGGGACCGGGTATGTCTGCAAAGGCGACGGATTGCGCACTGGCTCCGGCGTCCCACATCAGCGCGATTGCGCAAGCAAGACCAAACACTGCCTTCATCATCGCCACCAACCCTTATCCGATTGACGAATCGCCGATCGATCGTTGCTCAGGGAATTGTATGGGTGGCGTATGACAGGTGCAATCGACAGGGTCCCGTCTGCGGAACGGCCGTGTAGCGATTGCCGGACGACCGTACAGTTGCGCCGGCGAACGGCTTGATGTCCCATGCACGCCCTCAGCGGCCCCATGTCGGCCATCCATTGAGCAAAGCTTGGAGAACGAGATGGCCCGCCGCGCGCCGTTTGGATTTCCCCATTTCGCGATCCGCTGGGTCGCCGCCTTGGCACTGGTCCTCTTGACCTTCAATCCGCTGGGCTGGTCCTACTATCACTGGGTCGCCGAGGATCAACAGGGCAGCGTGCCCCTTAAGATCCTGGCCGGCATTCTGCTGTTGATCGGTTACGTGATCTTCATCCGCGCAACCTGGCGGTCGATCAAGATCTGGGGCATCATTCTGGTGGTCGCCCTGATCGCCGCGCTGGTCTGGCTGATCGTCGATCTGGGCATCCTCGACCTTGGCAATACCGGCACGATCAGCTGGGTGATTCTGATCGCCTTGGCAACGCTTATGGCAATCGGCATCTCGTGGTCGCATATAAGGCGTCGATTGACCGGCCAAGTCGATACCGACGAGTTGGACCCCTAGCCGATCGCCGCGTTGTTTCCGTAGCCGAAGGCCCACCGATGCCCCACGATACCGCCCCCCATTTGCCGCAACTGGCAAGCCTGATCACCAGCGCCAAGAAGGCCGGCGCAGATGCCGCCGATGCGATCCTGGTAAAGAGCACATCGCTGTCCGCGATTCTCCGCCTGGACCAGACGGAGCGGGTCGAGCGGTCGGAATCGGCCGATCTGGGCTTGCGTGTCTTCGTCGGCCGGCGGATGGCCATCGTCTCGTCAGCCGACCAAAGACAGCCGGCCCTGGACGCCATGGTCGAACGCGCGGTCGCCATGGCCCGCGCGGTGCCGGAGGACCCCTATGCCGGGCTGGCGGAGCCTGACGACATTGTCGGCCAAGTGCCCGCCATCGACCTGATGGATGTGGACGAACCATCGGCGGAGGTCCTGATCGCACGGGCCCGCGACGCGGAACAGGCGGCGTTGGCGGTCCCCGGCGTAACCAACTCAGAGGCCGCGGATGCGAGCTGGGGACGAACCGAGATCTCACTTGCGGGCTCCAACGGGTTTGCCGGCAGCTACGCCCGCACCAGTTCCAGCATCGTCGCGTCGATGGTCGCCGGCGAGGGTACGGGCATGGAAACCGATTATGACTTTACCAGTGCGGTATTTGCCGAGGACCTGGAAGATGCCGCCGAGGTCGGCCGGGGCGCCGGCGAACGGGCGGTGGCCCGGCTGAACGCGCGCAAGGCGGATACCGCGCGCATCCCGGTGGTGTTCGACCCACGCGTCGCCAACTCCCTTCTCCAGCACCTTACCAGCGCCATATCCGGACCGGCGATTGCGCGCGGTACCAGCTTTCTGAAGGAAAGCCTCGGCCAGAATATCTTTGCGTCGGGCGTCTCGATCGTCGACGATCCGCATCGCCCGCGCGGCCTGCGGTCCAAGCCTTTCGACGCCGAGGGGCTGGCCAATCAGCGACGAGCGTTCATCGAGGATGGCCGCTTGACAAGCTGGATGATGGACCTGGCGTCGGCACGCCAGTTGGGCCTGCGCTCTACCGGCAACGCGGCGCGTGGCACGTCAAGCCCGCCCAGGCCGTCTGTCACGAACTTCTATCTTGAGCCCGGTACCAGCAGCCGCGAAGACTTGATCGGCACCATCGACAAGGGCCTCTACGTCACCCAGATGATGGGCCAAGGCGTCAATATGGTGACCGGCGATTACAGCCGGGGCGCCAGCGGCTTCTGGATCGAAAACGGCGAACTGACCTACCCGGTCAACGAAGTTACGGTGGCTGGGAATCTTGCCGAAATGTTCGCCAATCTCGCGCCCGCGAACGATCTGTCGTTCCACTACGGCATTGACTCGCCGACGGTGCGGATCGACGGCATGACCGTCGCCGGAAAGTAGGACGCTGGCCTAGCCCGTTCCGCTGTTCGAGAGAAGCACGGGCAACGGCGTCGGCACGATCGAAAGATCGACGGGCAGCCGCGTGACGATATCGCCGTCGGCCTGAACGGGGTCTGTCGACGGACCCTCGATCCGTGCCGCGCGGACACTGACGATGCGCACGTCTTTCAGCCTATGGGCGCGGCCAGTCACCAGACCAAGCAGCGCGCGCACGGCCGCCCACCGCCCGGTACCCAGGAACAAGCAGAGCTCCAGCGACGGCTCGGTGAGGCGCGCGGCCGGCGCGACCACGAAGCGGCCGCCATAATAGTGGCCGTTGGCGGCGATCACCGCGCTGGCCTTCACCCGCTCGTCGCCAAACGTCACCTGGTACGGCCCCGGCAAGGGCCTCAGCCACTGGCGCGCCGTCTGCCAGACATAGGCCCCCTTCCCGGCTAGCCGTTTCAGGCCGGTCGGCAAATCCTCCACGACCATGGCGTCGAAACCGGCGCCGGCCATCATCGCGAACGGATGGCCATTGGCCTGACCGAGATGGATATGGCCGACCGCGCCCCGGCAAATAACATCGACGGCGGGACCCGCCGGTATCGGCAACCCGAGTTCATGCGCCAGCACATTCGCGGTCCCGAGCGGCAGGATGCCCAAGGGCAAGGGGCCGCCCGGCCGCGCCATCAGCCCGGTGATAACCTCGTTGATGGTCCCGTCGCCGCCGGCCGCGATGATCGCGTCCAGGTCACCGTCGGCATCGCGCGCACGCCGCAGCGCGTCGCCCCTTGCCAACGTGTCGCAGACCTCCACCCGGGGAACCATGCGGCGCAGCTTTTCCAGGCCTTCCTGAAAACGGCGTCCGCGCCGCTGCCCCGCCACCGGGTTTCGAATCACCAGCACGCTCGATAGTTCGAGATTGGGCGTGCTCACACGGCTCCCCGGAGAAGATGACACTTCTGTTGCAGTAATATTATGGTCTTCTGGCAAACGCATTTCAATTAGCTGAAATTTCTGAAAAAAACATGCGAATGCCTCCCTAAGTCGTTGAGAAGAAAAAATCAAACGATTACTCAGGTCGCCGGAAAATGAACGCTATTGGAGAGCGTAATGGCGACGGCATCGTTGGAGCGGCATTACCGAACCATTTTCATCTCCGACGTTCACCTGGGCACCAAGGCTTGCCAGGCATACCTGCTGCTCGACTTCCTGAAGCACACCAGCAGTGACCAGCTGTATCTTGTTGGCGACATTGTGGATGGCTGGCGCCTGAAACGACACTGGCACTGGCCGCAAGCCCACAATGACGTGATCCAGAAGCTGCTGCGCAAGGGCCGCAAGGGCACGGAGATCACGTACATCCCGGGCAACCACGATGAATTTGCCCGCAGCTTTCTCGGCAGCGAGTTCGGCGCCGTGAAACTAGCCGACGATGCCGTGCACGAAACGGCGGACGGCCGCCGCTTCCTGGTCATCCATGGCGACCAGTTCGACGTGGTGGTACGCCGGGCGAAGTGGCTGGCGCATGTCGGCGACAAGATCTACGTCGTGCTTCTGGTGCTGAACACCTGGGTCAATGGGCTGCGGCGCCGGCTGGGCTTTTCCTATTGGTCGCTGTCGGCCCATCTCAAGCACAAGGCCAAGCGCGCCGTCGACTTTATCGGCCGCTTCGAAGGCGCGCTGGTGGACGAGGCCAAGCGGCGCGGGCTTGATGGGGTCATCTGCGGCCATATCCACACAGCCGAATTCAAGCAGATCGACGGGCTGACCTATTGCAATGCCGGCGATTGGGTCGAGAGCTGTACGGCCCTGGTCGAGCATAGCGACGGCCGCCTTGAGATTGTGCATTGGACGGCGCCGGTGGAAGAAGCGGCCCGCCGCGACGGCCAGATTCCTGCCGAGCCGGAGCAGGTCGCCGCCTGACTGGGCGGCCATTCGCCCATGCGACTCCTGATCGTGAGCGACGCCTGGTATCCTCAGGTGAACGGTGTGGTGCGCACGCTCGATACCACGGCCCAGCATCTGCGCCGGGATGGCCATGAGGTCGAGGTCATCGGCCCCGATCGGTTCCGCACCGTGCCCCTGCCGACCTATCGAGAAATCCAGTTGGCCGTGCGGCCCAAGCGTCAGCTGCAATCGCTCGTTAACCGCTTCAAGCCGGAAGCGGTGCACATCGCTACAGAGGGCCCCCTGGGCTGGGCCATGCGGTCGATCTGTCACCGGCGCGGCTGGCCGTTCACCACCAGCTTTCATACACAGTTCCCGGAATATGTCTGGCTGCGGACACGTCTGCCGATGCGCTGGACCTACGGGTTGATGCGGCGCTTTCACGGCGCCGCGGCCAGGACCATGGTCGCGACCCCGACCTTGGAGAACCGCCTGCGCGCACGCGGTTTTCAAAGCCTGGTGCGCTGGACCCGGGGTGTCGACACGGACCTGTTCCACCCCCGCGACAAGGACTTCCTCGACCTGCCCCGGCCCGTATCGATGTTTGTCGGCCGGGTGGCGGTGGAGAAGAATCTGGACGATTTCCTACGGCTGGACCTGCCGGGCAGCAAGGTCGTGGTCGGCGGCGGCCCGCAACTGGGCGGCTTCGTCAAGCGGTACCCCGAGGTGCGGTTCGTCGGCCCGAAGCAGGGCGAAGAGCTGGCGAGCTACTACGCGGCCGGGGATGTCTTCGTGTTTCCGTCCCGCACAGACACATTCGGCCTGGTGATGCTCGAGGCCTTGGCCAGCGGCGTGCCGGTCGCCGCCTATCCGGTTCAAGGCCCGCTGGACGTGATCGACGGCACCGGCGTCGGCTGCCTCAGCGAGGATCTGGCCGAGGCCGTCGATTGCGCCTTGCACCTGCCGCCGGAGGCCTGCCGCGCCTTCGCGCTGGAACGAAGCTGGCCCAGCGCCACACAACAGTTCCTGGGAAATTTGGCGCCGTTCGGCTAGCGCAGTTGCCGGCGGGTGGCGATCGGGATGGACGATATCGGTCCTCCGGTCTAAACCGGCCCCATGTTCCGAACCCTGTATCGCGGCGCGACCACGCTGGCCGGCCCGCTGGTGCCCCTGCTGCTGAACCGCCGCACGGCGCGCGGCAAGGAAGATCCTGCGCGGCGGGGCGAGCGCTTGGGCATCGCCGGCCGCCCACGGCCCGACGGTCGTCTGGTCTGGGTCCATGGCGCCAGCGTCGGCGAGGCCCTGTCGGTGCTGTCGCTGATCGATCGGCTGTTGAAGGCGGCGCCGGACCTGCATGTGCTGCTGACCACCCACACGGTTACCGCCGCGCGCCTGTTGGAAAGCCGGCTGCCGGACCGGGCATTTCACCAATACATACCGCTCGACCGCATCGCCTATGTCGACCGCTTCATGGACCATTGGCGGCCCGACCTCGCCATCTGGCTGGAATCAGAGCTGTGGCCGAATCTGCTGGATGGCATCGCCAAGCGCTCGGTTCCGGCGATCATGCTGAACGCCCGTATGAGTGGCCGATCGGCGGCACGTTGGGCACGGGCGCCAGGCGCGCTGCGATCCATGATGGCGGTGTTCCAAGCGGTGCTGCCGGCCAGCAAGGCGGAGGCCGAAAAGCTGACGTCGCTCGGCATTCGCCAGCTAGGCCCGGCGGGCAACATCAAATACGCCGCCCCGCCACCACCGGCCGACGCCGACGCGGTCGAGGCACTGGCGAACGCCGTCGGCGACCGGCCGCTGTGGCTGGCGGCCAGCACGCATGCGGGCGAGGAGGAGATCTGTCTCGCCGCCCACCGGCGTCTGCTCACCGTTGGCCCCGATCTGCTGTTAGTGCTGGCCCCGCGCCATCCTCCACGCGGGCCCGAGATCGCGCAGATGATCGACGCGGCAGGCTGGCACGCCGCCCACCGGTCCGAAGGTGCCTTGCCCGCGCCCGGCGACCCGGTCTATCTCGCCGACACTCTGGGCGAGATGGGCGTGCTGCTGCGTCTGGCGCCGATCGCCTTCGTCGGCGGATCGCTGGTCCCCGTCGGCGGCCACAACCCGATCGAACCCGCGCAGCTGGACGCTGCCGTCCTGACGGGTCGACAGGTGGAAAACTTCTCCGACGTTATGGCCGATATGGCGGCCGCCGGCGGGCTCGCCTGGGTCGATGGCGCGGACGATCTGGCCGCCAAGGTCGACCATTTGCTGTCCGACCCCACGGCGCGAACCACGATGAGCCAAGCGGCGCGAGCGGTGGCGGAGCAAAACAGCGGCATGCTCGATACCGTCATGACGACGCTGTCGCCGCTGCTGACGAAGGCCCCGCCGTGAAAGCGCCCAGCTTCTGGTACGGTTCGCCAGGACTACGCGCCAGCTTGTTGGCGCCACTGGGCGCGGTCTACGGCGCGGTCGGGCGCCGGCGCATGCGCCGGGTCGTGCCGACGAGAGTTGGCCCCAAGGTCATCTGCGTCGGCAATCTGGTGGCCGGCGGCACCGGCAAAACACCGACCGCCATAGGCCTGGCAAAGCGCGCGGCCGAATTTGGAACGGTCGCCGCCTTCCTGTCACGCGGATATGGCGGCCGATTGACCGGCCCGGTGCGGGTGGACCCCAGCCGCCATACCGCCGTCGATGTCGGCGACGAGCCCCTTTTGCTCGCCGCCCATGGTGCCGTCTATGTCTCGCGCGACCGGATCGCGGGCGCCCGGTTGGCAATGGCCGACGGCGTCGGCCTGTTGATCATGGATGACGGGTTTCAGAATCCCTTCCTGCACAAGGATCTGTCTTTTCTGGTCATCGATGCTCAGACCGGCATCGGCAATGGCCAGATCATTCCGGCGGGCCCGTTGCGCGAGTATCCACAAGACGGGTTCCGCAGGGCCGATGCCATCGTCCTGATGGGCGACCGAGCCCCGGCCCCAAATCTGTTGGAGCTGCTTTCGCCAACCGGCCTGCCCATTCTGGGCGCCCGGCTTGAGCCCAGCCGCGATGCCGAATGGCTACGCGGCCAGACCATCGTGGCTTTTGCCGGCATCGGTCGCCCACAGAAATTCTTCAACATGTTGAACCGCCTGGGCGCCGACATCGTCAGCCGGTTCGCCTTCCCCGATCACCACCGGTACGACGCCGACGACATCATGCGGCTTGCGGAAATGGCGGCCGCGGCCGAGGCAACTCTGGTGACAACCACAAAAGACTTCGCCCGCCTGCCGATCGAGGCGCGCCAGATGGTCGAGCTTGTCGAGGTCGAGGTCGCCTGGTCGGAGCCCGAACGGCTGGATGCCCTGCTATCCGAACTGCTGAGTGAAAACCGATAGCAGCGCCGACTCTTTGCCGAGCGGTCGATTGCATGTCGGGGGTATACTGCTTGACCGGCAAGCGTGGGAGGCATCATGGCGCTCAAAAGCATGGTCATGGAATTCGGTACGGGCACGGACATCCGTGGCGGCGACTACACCAAAGCCGCAGTCCGCGCGCTTGAGAACGCCCTGAGACACAACACCATCACGTTTGCCCAGGCGTTCGACGTGGCCCGCGAGACGATGCACGTGAAGATCGCCATCGGAGTCGCCAAGCCGGACCAGGTCGACCGAAACGCGGTGGCTTCGATGTTGCCCTACGGCCAGGCGGAGGTAACGGTCCATCAGGGCGGAATGGACGTGCCCAACGAGGCCGGCACCGACGCTACCGTCTTGGCCAACGCGGCCGTCACGGTCTATCTCGACCTCTCGGAAGACCGGACTTCGGGGGCGGCGTGATGGGAAGCGAACGCGCATCGCTCAAGCGCATCATCTTGGAGCTGGGGACCGGCAACGCGTTGCATAGCGGCGACTACACCAAGGCGGCGAAACGGGCCGTTCTGGACGCCATGCACCATTCGTCCATCACCCTGTTCCGGTCGATGAACATTGATCCGGAGTTGATGCAGGTGGAACTCATTGTAGCCGCGCAGCAACCCGACAAGGTCGATCTGGCCGCAGTCACCGAACTCGTGCCGTTTGGAAATGTCGAGGCACGGGCGGTCAAGGGCGGCCTTGATGTCGTCGATGAGACAAGTGGCAGGCCCTGCGTTCTGGTGAATGCGGGCGTGATCGTCCGCGTCCCGCTATAGCAGCTTGCCCTGCTTGCCGTCCGGCGCCGCCTTGCGCCGGGGCGGGCCTTCTGAGCCGGTGACCACGGCGGTGCGCTGTCCATCGGCCAGTTCCAGCCGGACCGCGCGATTGGCTTGCAGCGCCGCCGCCCGGGTGATCGCCGCCCCGTCCTCGGCCCGAACAACGGCAAACCCGCGATCCAGCACGCGGCGATAGGAGTAGCTCTCCAACAGCCTTGCCGCGCGGTCAAAGCGGTCGCCGATTTGCGACAATCTGCTGCTTGTGCCACGACCGAGACGGCCCCCCTGATCCTTCAATCGGCCCTCGGCTTCCGCTAGTCGACGCGTCACGATACGGGCATCCAGCCTGTCGACAACCATGCGCAGCACACGCGCGCGCTCCGCCAACCGCTGCCGAGGATGCACCAGGCGCGCCGCCTGCTCAGCCAGGCGCGCGCGCAGGCGGTCGAGGTGGCCAACGAAGGCCCGATCAAAGCGCCCCGCGGCGTTGTCCAGCCGTTGTGCCGGCCCCTCCAGCACTTGCCGCGGCCGCGCGATGGCCCTAGCCAGACCATCAAGCTGGACACGGCGGTCGCGCAGTGCCCTGGCCAGGCCGGCCTGACGGCGCCGGTCCTTTTCCGCCAGTTCGGCCATCAGGTCGGCACGAACCGGCACGGCCATCTCCGCCGCGGCCGTCGGCGTCGGCGCCCGGACATCGGCCGCGAAGTCGATCAGGGTCGTGTCGGTTTCGTGCCCCACGGCGGAGATCAGTGGGATCTCGCTGGCCACGACCGCGCGGACGACGCTTTCTTCGTTGAAAGCCATCAGATCTTCCAGGCTGCCGCCGCCCCGCGCGACGATCAGCAGATCGGGCCGGGGAATGGCGCCGTCAGAGGGCAGCGTGTTGAAGCCGTTGATGGCGGCGGTGATCTGTGCGGCCGCTTGTTCGCCTTGGACCGACACGGGCCAGAGCAGGACGTGGCGCGGAAAGCGGTCATCCAGGCGGTGCAGAATATCGCGAATCACCGCACCGGTCGGCGAGGTCACGACCCCTATCACGGACGGAAGGAAGGGCAGTTTGCGCTTGCGTTCAGGCGCGAACAGCCCCTCGGCCGCCAGCCGCTTGCGCCGTTCCTCCAGCAGTTTTAGGAGCGCGCCCTCGCCGGCGAGATCGAGCTGTTCGACGACGATCTGGTATTTCGAACTGCCGGCATAGGTGGTCAGTCGGCCCGTGACCACCACCTCCATGCCCTCTTCCGGCTGGATCGACAGGCGGCTGACCGTGCCGCGCCAGCATACCGCGTCGAGCACCGACCGCTCGTCCTTCAGCGTGAAGTAGAGGTGGCCCGACTTCGGCCGCGACGGCCTGGAGACCTCCCCGCGCACGCGCACATGGTCGAAGCGCTCCTCGACCGTGCGCTTCAGAGCGACGGAGATCTCGCTGACGGAGAACTCAGGTGTGTTGCCGGGCGCTGCGCCCGTGTTCAGATCTTGCGTCATGGCGGCGGCGTCATGATACAAGTCCGCCACGGGCGCTCAAGCCCGAGTACTTGCGGTTGGTCATCAAGGATCCTGGTTTATGCGCATTCTCGTGGTCGGCTCTGGCGGGCGGGAACACGCCCTGTGTTGGAGTATCGCCGCCTCCCCCCTCTGCGACGCGCTCTTTTGCGCGCCGGGCAATGCCGGCATCGCGCAGGAGGCGACCTTGGTCGACATCGCGGCCGAAGACATCGACGGGCTGGTGGCGTTCGCCAAGCGCGAATCGATCGACCTGGTGGTCGTCGGCCCGGAGGCGCCGCTGGTCCTGGGCCTTGCGGACCGGCTGGCCGAGGCCGGCATCAAGGCCTTCGGCCCAAGCCAGCAGGCGGCCGAACTGGAGGGCTCGAAGGCGTTCATGAAGGCCTTGTGCAATGCCAAGGACATTCCGACGGCCGAGTACCGGACATTTACCGAGGTCGACGCAGCCAAGGCGTATGTGCGGGCCAAGGGCGCGCCCATCGTCATCAAGGCCGATGGTTTGGCGACCGGCAAGGGCGTCACGGTGGCCAGCACGGTCGAGCAAGCCGAAGCGGCCATCGACCAGGCGCTGACGGACCAGGTCTTCGGCGATGCCGGTTCCGTGCTTGTGATCGAGGAGTTCCTGGAGGGCCCGGAGATCAGCTATTTCGCCCTGGCTGACGGCAAGACCATCCTGCCGCTGGCCAGCGCCCAGGACTACAAGCGCGCGCTGGACAATGACGAGGGTCCGAACACCGGCGGCATGGGCGCGTTTTCGCCATCGCCGCTGGTCGATTCGGACCTGGAGCGGCGCATCCTGAAGGACATCATCAAGCCCACCGTCGAGGGCCTTGCCGAACAGGATGTGCCTTTCCTGGGCGTGCTCTACGCCGGCTTGGTGCTGACAGCGGACGGCCCCAAACTGTTGGAATACAACGTTCGTTTCGGCGATCCGGAATGCCAGGTGCTGATGATGCGCCTGAAAAGCGACCTGGTGCCCGCCCTGCTGGCGGCCTGTGACGGTCAACTGAAGAACATCGATCTCAGATGGTACGACGACAGCGCCGTCTGCGTGGTCATGGCCACCAACGGCTATCCCGGCGCTTACGAAAAAGGCTCGATTATCAAGGGAATAAGCGCGGCGGATGGCAGTGACGTGGTCACCGTCTTCCACGCCGCAACGCGCCAGGGCGAAGACCACCGTATCGAAGCCCATGGCGGCCGTGTACTGGGTATCACCGCCCATGGCGACGACCTGGCCACGGCGCGCGATCTGGCCTACCAGGCGGTCGACCAGATCGATTGGCCCGAGGGCTACTGCCGGAAGGACATCGCGGGTTCAGCCTGACGCGCGGCGCGCCCGGAAGAAGCCACGCAGCAGGTCGGCCGAACGATCGGCCATGACGCCGCCCTCGACCTCAGGGCGATGGTGACAGGTCGGTTGTTCGAAAAAGCGCGGGCCGTTTACGACGGCGCCCATCTTTTCGTCGAACGCCCCGAAGATGACGCGACGCAGCCGGGCGAACGAGATCGCCGCGGCGCACAGGGCACAGGGCTCCAGCGTGACGTAAAGATCGCAGTCCGGCAAACGGGGCACGCCTCGTTGGGCCGCCACGGCGCGGATAACCAGCACTTCGGCATGGGCGGTCGGGTCGGCGTTGCCGCGCGTTCGATTGCCGTCACGCGCAAGGATCGCGCCGGAACCGGCGTCCACGAGCACGGCGCCGACCGGCACCTCCCCGCGCGCCGCAGCGGCCTCCGCCTCCTCAAACGAAGCGGCCATATAGCGGGCGATATCTGCGTTAATTTCCACCCAGACAGCCCACCATCGCGCCCTTGCCCTTGTCTAGTGACATTTCCAGCGACAATCGCGACCTTGCCCGCCCCAGACCGCCAGAGTAGCGTCGCCGCGATGTCGAACCCCCCTCAAGCCAATACCGCAACCCGCCCCGGCGACCGGCTGGCCAAGGTGATGGCGCGGGCCGGCCTGTGTTCCCGCAGGGACGCCGAGCGCTGGATCGCCGACGGCCGCGTCGTGGTGAACGGCGAAACGGTAACGACCCCCGTGACGCTGGTCACAGCGCGGGACAGAGTGCTGGTCGATGGTCACCCCTTGCCGGAGGCCGAGCAAACCCGCTTGTGGCGCTATCACAAGCCGACGGGACTGGTAACGACCGCCCGTGACCCCGAGGGGCGGACAACAGTCTTCTCACAACTGCCCGCCGATCTGCCCCGGGTGGTATCGGTCGGTCGGCTGGACCTGAACAGCGAGGGCCTGCTGCTTTTGACCAACGACGGGGCCTTGGCCCGCCATATGGAACTGCCCGCAACCGGCTGGCCTCGGCGTTATCGGGTGCGCGCGCATGGTCGGGTTGATCCGAAAAGGCTGGCGAGCCTCAAACGCGGCATCACTGTCGACGGAGTTCGATACGGCCCGATCGACGCCGCCTTGGAACGACAGCAAGGCGCCAACGCCTGGCTGACGATATCCCTGCACGAGGGCAAGAACCGCGAAGTCCGCAAGGTATTGGAGGCGATCGACCTGCTCGTGAACCGACTGATCCGCCTGTCCTACGGGCCATTCAATCTGGGCAAGCTGGTGCCCGGCGCGGTCGAGGAGGTCAAGGCGTCGGTTCTGCGCAACCAGCTTGGCGGCTTTCTTGAAGACGGTGGCCACCCTTGAGAATCATCGGTGGACGTCATCGCAACCGGTCCCTGACCCCCCTGCCCGATCGTTCGGTCCGGCCGACCACCGACAGAACCCGCGAGGCGATGTTCAACATCCTCGCGCACCGGCCGTGGGGCGAAGACGGATCAAGCGTGCTTGACGGCGCGGTCGTGCTCGATGCCTTCCTGGGCAGCGGCGCCTTGGCGCTGGAGGCCCTGTCGCGCGGCGCTGAGCGGGCAACCGGCTTCGACATCTCGTCGAAGGCGCTCGCCGTGGCGCGTAAGAATGCCGCCGCGATCGGCGAAACGAACCGCCTGACGGTCCATCGCGCCGACGCCTTGCGGCCGCCGCCAACTGGCCAACCGGCGACTCTTGTTTTCCTCGACCCCCCCTACGATCGCGACATGATCGCTGATGCCCTCGTTGCGCTGACGGAGAGTGGCTGGATTGGGAAGGGAACCCACATAGTTGTCGAAGAATCCGATGAGGATGCACCTAGACGACTGCAGGGTTTCGACCACTTGTGTGAACGGACGTACGGAAGGTCCCGGCTCAGCTTTCTGCGTTCCCTCTGAGACCAGATCCGCTGAACGCGTCGGTACTCAGCGGAAAACCCGCACCGATTTGGCGAAGTTCGCGCGCTTCGATAGCACTCGTGGCGCAAGCTTCCCGTCCCGAAATCCAATCGTTACGGTACCTACGGCCGTTCCAATGCACGAGAAAAGCCATACCCGGCTTCCGCGGAGTTTTCACCCTTTTTAATTAATGTTAATATCGAAATTATCTAAATTTGGACGACTAGTCGAGGAGGCGTACGAATGGCACCTTCGAATCCGGTGATTGTGTTGCCTGGGATCACCGCTAACTATCTGGAAGACCTGTATCCCTTGCCGCCGGAGTCGATCTGGCGCGTGCTGGAGCGGAGCAAGGACTTCGAACGGGCGGCACTGCATCCCGACAATCTAGCCTATGAGGCTGTAGAGCCGGCAAGAGTCCGCCCGGGCCAGATCTACGAAATCGTCTATCGAGAGTTGGTCGAGGAACTGCGCTTTAATTTGACGGAGAGAGAGGACAAGCCCGTTCCCGTATTTCCGTTCGGTTATGACTGGCGTCAGCCTATTGAGATCGCGGCGGAAGCCCTCGGCGACATGATCGACGAGACGATCGAGCGCACCTTGCTCATGCGCCATTACGGCAACACGGCCTACGCCGAGGAGCCGAAGGTCGACCTGGTCGGCCATTCCATGGGCGGGCTGGTGATCGCGACCTATCTGCGCAAGGTAGGCAGCGCCAAGGTCGGCAAGGTTGTCTCGTTGGCAACACCGTTCCGCGGCTCCTTCGAACCCTTTTTGAAGATCATGACCGGCACGGCCGATCTCGGTGCATCGGCACCCAGTTCGCGAGAACGCGAAGCAGCGCGTCTGGTGCCCGCGCTCTACCAGCTTCTGGCCGATATACCGGGCTCGATAACCTTCACCCATGATGGCAAACGCGCCAATCCGTTCGACCCCACCAACTGGCAACCCAGCGTCGTGGCAACGATCAAGGAGTTCATTCGGCGGCACGGTCTGAAGCCCTCGAATCGTGCCGAGCAAGCACAGGAGTTGTTCTCTGCGCTGCTGGCCGGCGGAAAGCGGTTTCGAACTCTGATAAACGGCTTCAGCCTCACCGACGCCGGACTGACCTCAGACGATTGGCTGTGCATTGCTGGCGCCAACACCGATACGCGGGTGCGGCTGCGCATCAGAAAGTCAGGGACGTCGGCGAGCTTCGTTTTCCGCTCTGAGGACAGGGCAAACGAGTGGGGAAAAACCGATCCTCGCTTGGCTGATCAGACCGGTGACGGCACGGTCCCGCTAGCGTCGGCCATGCCCGCCTTTCTGCCACGCGAAAAGGTCGTGTGCGTCGTACCCAAGGATTTTGGCTATTGGGAGGATTTCCAAGACCGGACGATCATGCGATGGGCCGGCTTCCACGGCATGATGCCGACGATGAATCTCGTGCACCGCCTGATCGTGAGGTTTCTGCGAAACCAAAGGCCCCAACACGGCAATACTTGGGCTCATCCTCCGCCCGGGGTTAGTGCGGCGCGCTGGGACCCGCCGTTCAAGGGTGGTCTGCGCACGCGAACCTGAAAAAGGCGACGGCTGGCGAACGGCCCGGGATGACGCGCTGCTCTGGCAGCACAGCTTCGACCGGCGGTCGGACCAACCGATAGCGGACACCAGATGAAGGTTTGGACAGTGGCGCCCTCCCGCTGGCCGATGGAGAACCATGAACACCGCGACGATAATCATGGCTAGGCTTCAAGCCTTCATTGGGCGCAATGCGGCGACGATTGCCGGCTTGATACTTATGCTTCTGCCGCTGGCAGGCCTTGTCTGGATTGTCAGCCCCTTTAGCGAGCGTGAGCCGAGCTTTGTAAACTTCATGGTCCAGGCTGATTGCCGCGAACAGATCGAGCCAGTCCTCCATATGGCTATCCCCGCGGCAGGGGATCCAGACGACGATCTTGCCGGGCCAAGCAGTGAGATGCTGTTGGCGATACAGTTGTTCGACACGCTCGGCGACGGCAGCGACGCCATCTGTTCGCACCTGTGGGTGTTTTCCGACCGAGAGTTGATCAATCCCCGACTTGTCGTCGGGTCCGCCCCGTCCGAAGAGACAGCCGCCGCTGCTTCAACACATTGGTTCTACATCGACCCGGACCGGAATCACCACGCGCGGCCGGCGGCAGTCAGCGCCGATAGCAATGGCTGGAGTATCAACCTGCGGGACGATGCTCTTAACGGTTTCGTGGGGGCGCTGATGTTCGAGTTGGCCGATGCGCTGGAAAGGACCGGACCGTCAACGTCGCGCTTCTCGATGACGACGGTTGTGCAATCGAACTCGTTCGCTGGGGATGATGAGATCCAGGTCGGTGTTGCATTGACTCTGCCGCCTGATCACCGCTTGCTGCAGGACCTGTCAATTCCGGGGCCGGCGAACGTGCTGCCGACGAACCGCGGTCCGCGATATGAGTTTTCGCTGGTTGAGAGCTTGCTTGGCAACGCGGCCAATCGCAGTCACTGGACCAGTCTTCAAGCCGTCATGCAGAATGTGGGTCGAGCCCAATGGCAGGAATATCTTGTCTTCATCTTCTCAGGGCTGTTCGGCTTCGCGGTCGGCTTGTTTTTTGAATCGCTCTTCGCGCGACGCAACCGTGGCCGATGATGAGCAATCGACAAAACGCCAACTAATGCACCTCCGTTCGCGCATCGTCCCGATCGGTTGGGACATGTCAACGCTCACCGCCGGCCGAACAGCCTCTCGATATCGGCCAAGCCCAAACTGACATAGGTCGGCCGGCCGTGGTTGCATTGGCCGGAATGGGGCGTGGCCTCCATCTGGCGCAGCAGGGCATTCATCTCCTCGGCGGTCAGGCGGCGGCCGGCGCGAACGCTGCCGTGGCAGGCCATGGTCGAGGCGACCTGATCCAGCCGCTCTCTGAGCGCGGTCGCCTGGTCCAGCTCCGCCAACTGGTCGGCCAGATCGCGGATCAAGCCGGCCGTGTCGGTCTGACCCAGCAGGGCCGGCACGGCGCGCACGACGATGGCGCCTGGGCCGAAGGCCTCGATCTCAAGTCCCAACTCGGCCAACTCCGCCCGTCGGGCGGCAAGCCGATCGGCGTCCGCCTCCGCCAGTTCGATCACCTCCGGCAGCAGCAGCCCTTGCGAGGCCACGCCGCCATCGATCAGCGCCTGCTTGAACCGCTCGTAAACCAGCCGCTCATGGGCGGCGTGCTGGTCGACGATGACCATGCCGTCTTGGGTCTGCGCCAGGATGTAGGTCTCGTGGATCTGGGCGCGCGCGGCGCCCAGCGGATGGGCAACGCCAGAATCGTCGGCCTGGGTTTCGGCCCGCGCCGAGGGCTGATCGGCCATCGGCAACGTCGCGCCAGGCGCGCGCAGATCTCCGATCGGCGCCTGCCAGGCGCGGCCGGCCTCGGCCAGCGGCAGCGACGGCCGGCTCGGGCCCGTCGGCCATGAGGATGGCGGCGCGCCACCTGGCCGCATGGCGCCCAAGGCCGCCCCGCCAACAGTTGACGACGCCCGATGGCCGGCTTCCGCCAGCGCCTGACGCAAGGCACCGACGATCAACCCGCGCACTACGCCGGGATCGCGAAAGCGAACCTCCGACTTGGCGGGATGCACGTTCACGTCGACCTGGTCTTCCGGAACGGTCAGGAACAGCGCCACCATGGGGTAGCGGTCGCGGGCCAGGAAGTCGGCATAGGCGCCGCGCAAGGCGCCAATAAGCACCTTGTCGCGCACCGGGCGGCCGTTCACGAACAGATACTGCGACAGGCTGTTGGCCCGGTTCAGGGTCGGAAGAGCGGCGTAGCCGTCCAGCCGGATGCCCTGGCGTTCAGCGGCCACCGCCAATGCGTTATCCGCAAAATCGCGGCCCAGAATGGCGGCCAAGCGCGCCAGCCGCGCATCCAAAAGCTCGCCCTGGCCGGCATTGAGTTGGATCGGCCGGCGCTGATCGTCCTGCAGGCTGAAGGCGACGTGCGGATGGGCCATCGCGAGGCGGTTCACCACGTCGATACAGGCGGCCAGTTCGCTGCGGACGCTCTTCAGGAACTTCAGCCGGGCCGGCGTGGCGTAGAACAGGTCGCGGATCTCGACCCGCGTGCCCTTCGCCAGCGCCGCCGGTTTAGGCGTGCCGACGACGCCGCCATCGACCGCCAGCTGCCAGGCCTCCGCCGCACCCTCGGCGCGGGAGATCAGGGTCAGGCGGCTGACGGCACCGATCGAGGGCAGCGCCTCGCCGCGAAAGCCCAGGCTCTGGATCGCGTGCAGATCATCGTCGGGCAGCTTGGACGTGGCGTGCCGTTCCATGGCCAGAACCAGCGCGTCCGGGTCCATCCCGTGCCCGTCATCCGCGACCGCTATGAAGCTGCGGCCGCCGTCACGGATCGTGACATTGATTCGGGCAGCACCGGCATCCAGCGCGTTTTCGACCAACTCCTTCACCGCTGCCGCCGGCCGCTCGACCACCTCGCCGGCGGCGATCTGGTTGACCAGAACCGACGGAAGGCGCCGAATCTGGGTTAGCTTGGACGATATTGAGGTTTCGGGTTCGGCCAACATCTAGATAATGTAGCCGATCGCGCGGATTCTAACCACCCGATTGCTGCGCGCACGGCCGTGTTCGGCGCAAAAAGACTTGGCCCCACGACACTGCAAAGCCATGATCCGCCGTCACTGAAACGGTGTTAACGAGGACAGCATGCGTACCCTGATCATCGGCCTTTTGCAGATCGTCGCCGTCGTCGGCTTCATCTTGATGATCGTAATGGGCGCCTATATGGGCTACGCCTACGAGCAGTTGGTGGCAGCCCAGAACATCGCGGGCATGGCGATCGATCCGGTGCTCGGGGCCGTGATTGGCGCGGTCTGCGGCCTTGTGGCTGCCGTTGTCACTTTCGGCGTCGTTTTCCTGTTGATCGATATCCGGGTCCAGACCAAGCGCACGGCGCAGGTGCTGGAAGACCTGGCGAAACGGCGGCCGGCAGTGCAAGCGACGGCCCAGGCTCCAGTGCCCCCTCAGCCGACTCCAAGCTAGGGCAAAGAACTGGGACCGGCGCTTAAGGGGTCGTTAGACATCGATGACCAGCGTGCTTTTGGGTCGGGCGCAGCAGATCAGAACCTGATCGTCGGCCGGCCGAGCCAGCGGCTCCTCGACATACTCGAACGCGCCGTCGACAACGTCGCATATACAGGTCTGACAAATGCCGGAGCGGCAGCTATAAGGCGGCTGCAACCCCTGCTGCTCCGCAAGCTCCAGCAGCGTTCCCGAGGCGTCGGTCCATTCGGCGGCCACGCCTGACCGGACGAATTTCACAGCGATCGTTCCGCTGACCTCTTCGTCGCCGCCGCGCACCGGTGCCGGGCCGGCTGGCTCCGCCTCCTCGGCCAACAGCGAACCAGGTCCGAAAAACTCATAATGGATGCGCGAAGCCGGCACGCCCATCGCGGCCAGATCGCAATACAGCGATTTCATGAACGGTGTCGGACCGCAGAGATAGAACTCGTGGTCGTCAAACGGCAGGACACTCTTCAGAAGATCGATGTCCACGCGGCCGACACGATCGTAATCCCGGCCAATGACGTCGCTCGCCTCCGGCCGGCTGTAGCAAATGATCGGATGAACGTTCTGGTGGCTGTTTGCCAGGCCGCGCAAGTGATCGCCCATCGCATGCTCGCGCCCGTTGCGGGCTCCATGAATGAACCAGACCGGCCGAGACGACCCAGCCCGAACCGCTGCATTCACCATGCTGATCATAGGCGTCAGGCCGACGCCGGCACTCAGCAGGACCAGCGATCTATCGCTGTCGGGACCAAGCACGAACTTGCCGCGCGGCGGGCCGACGGACAGCGTCGCGCCGACATCCACCTGGTCATGGAAGTAGCTCGATGACAGGCCTGGCGGCAGATCCGGCTGCCCGCTCGGCGACGGCTCGCGCTTGATACTGACGCGGTAGTAGCCACAGTCTGGGCTGTCGGACAGCGAATAGGTGCGCATCAACGGCTTCGATTGGCCCGGAATGGTCAGCTGGAACGTCAGAAACTGGCCTGGCTGGAACGACGCCAGCGGCTTGCCATCGTGCGGTAGGAGATAGAAGGAGGTAATCGTCTCGCTCTCGGGCTCTTTGCGATCGACAACGAGATCGCGAAAGCCTTGTTGGGCGCCGGTATTCGCTTCCGCTTTCGCCAGCCGCTCTTCGAACGATCCCTTCCAGCCATGCGACAAGGCCGGGATGGACAAAGCTTGACGGGTCGCTTCCAAGTCATCCTTGTCGAAGAACAGCAGGTCATTGACCCGGCGGACGGTCATACCCTTGGGATCGCGGCGCACAAGTCGGATCGCATCCCCCGCGCCGACTTCGCCCTCTTCAAGAACGCGAAAATAAAAGCCGACGCGCCGTTGCTTCAAGAAGCGGTTCTGAAAGTTGGGGATGCCCATCTTCAACGCCAGCTTGAAGCAGGGAATCCGCGGTTGGGAGACTTCGACCAAGGCCTCGCCAATGCGAAAGACATCGCCGACACAGATCGTGTCATCCGGCATCCCCTCAACCGTGAAGTTCTCGCCGAAGGCTCCTACCGGCAAGTCGTCACGGCCAAGCTCTTGTCGCCAAAAGCCATAGTTCTCGACGGAGTAGACATAAACGGCCCGAAATGCGCCGCCATGCCCCCAAAGGTCGGCCTGGCCATCGCCGTCCAAATTGAGCCGCCGCAGCATGACGCGGCCATCGACGGGCTGCTTGAAGATGCCGGTTTGGACCCTCTTGTCGTCGTGATCGACTTCGCGCGGACCGGACACGTTGATGGATAGAAGCGTCATCGGCGCTACGTTCGCCGAGTCCTGCGACGGCGCCTCCCGCAGCCTCAACGCCTCAAGTTCGGGCGCGTATCCCTGGAAGCTCGCCGTCAGCTTCATCGCGTTTTCGATCCAGCGCACCTCTTCGACCCGAAACGCGATCACCCGTTCGGCGCCAGGAAAGCGGCTCGCGTGATGAGGTTGCCAAAGGATCTCTGCCTCGCCACTGAGCTGGAGCACGTTGCCACTATGGAAATCGACAAACGTCAAACCACAACGCGGGTCGATCGTCAGATTGCCCAGAGTGTTGAAAAAGCGGTTGCCGCCGTAGTCGGGAAACAGCAGCGAGGTTTCATGCGCAACGATGACGAACCCGGGCAGGCCGCCTCGATGTGAAACGTCCAGTCCCTGGCTGACATCTTCCGCATCGCCACCGGCGCGGCTGGCAACAAAGAACGTGTCGGCGGCGGCAACGAAGGCGGCCTGCGCCTTGTTGAGTATCGACCCGTAGCTGACCGTGGGCTGTACTCCGTTGTCGCTAGCACGATCCAATGGCTCGATAGAGCGGGCTTGGATGTATTTGGGGCAGTTTGCGAAGCTCTGCCCGACCTTGACGTCGAAGCCGTTCTCGTCGATCGCCGCGATTGTACCGTTCACCCGCACCCGACGACGCGTTTCAAGATCGATGGCGAGTCCGCCGATGCCGGCGCCGGCGGCTAGCGTCTTCTCGAGGATATCGCCATAGGCCGGACGCCCGCCGACGCTCAGCGTTCCGGCATCCCGCGCCTGCACGAAGCCGGGCTGACCGGTTAGCACCGATGCCCAGGGTCGACCGGCGGCGTCGAGTGTGCCGACGACGAACAAGGAGAGTCGCCGCAGAAACGCCTGATGGGGCTCGGCAATATGATCGCGGATCGACGCGCGGCCTGCCTTTTCCATGCGATCACGGATGCCGAGGCGAGACTGGATCGCCTTCTCACCCTCGTGAAAGACCGATCCTTCCTCAGCCATGGCGAACCCGCTCTATCCTTATCGCACCGCTAAGTCTTATGCGGGCGTTGGCGACGCGCAAGTCTCAAACGGCCCCTTTCGACAGCGGCTTCAAATCATTGAACATGGACGGGACCAGTTCGGTCACGGTCGGGTGGATGTAGACAGACCGTTTGATCGTGGTGTAGGGCGCGCCGGCGTACATGGTGTTCAGGATGCCCTGCACGACCTCATCGCCGCCGATGCCCAGGATCGAGGCGCCGAGGATGCGTTCACTCGCGGCATCGATCAGGATCTTCATGAAGCCCTGGGTTTCGCCGCGCTCGCGCGCCCGGCCCACCCGCGCCATGGGCCATTGGCCGACCAGCACCTCCCGCCCTGAGGCCCGCGCCTGGCCCTCGGTCATGCCGACACGGCCCAAGGGCGGGTCGACAAACAGGCCGTAGCAGACGATCCGGTCGGAGACCTTGCGCGGGTCATCGTCCAGCAGATTGGCGGCGACGATCTCGAAATCGTTGTACGAAGTATGCGTGAAGGCCCCGCGCCCGTTGCACTCGCCGATTGCCCAAATGCCGGGAACGTTTGTGCGCAACTGGTCGTCGACTTCGATAAAGCCCCGTTCGTTGGTTCTTACGCCGGCCTTGTCGAGACCCAGATCGCCCGTGTTGGGAAGCCTGCCGACAGCGAGCAGAACGTGACTGCCGACGACCTCAGGGGGGCCTTCCTCGCATTCGACATTGACGCAGACCCTGTCGCCGCGCTGCTCGAAGGCTATGCATTCGGCCTGAAGCCGCACCTCGATCCCCTCGCCCTCCAGGATGTCCAGAATGGCGGCAGAAACATCCTCGTCCTCGCGGGCGATCGGCCGATCGGCCATCTCGATCACCGTCACCTGGGCGCCGAAGCGGCGATACATCTGGGCGAATTCCAGCCCAATATAGCTGCCACCGACGATCACCAGATGCTCCGGCAGGAAGTCGACCGCCATCATGCTGGAATTGGTCAGATAATCGACGGCGTCGATGCCCGGCATGTCAGGCACCGCGGCCCTGGCGCCGACGTTCAGGAAGATCCTGCCGGCCCGCAGGATTTCACCATCGACATTGACGGTCGTCGCGCTTTCCAGCCGGGCATGGCCTCGATAGACGGTCAGATTGTCCATGTTTTCCAACCAGTTGGTGACACCCTGGTTGGATTGGCGGACGACCTCGTCCTTACGGGCCTTAACCCGCTTCATGTCAACGCTAATCGGGCCGTCGATCATCACGCCGTATTCGGCGCCGCGCCGAGCAACATGGGCGGCACGCGCGCTGGCGACGAGCGTCTTGGTTGGGATGCAGCCGACATTCACGCAAGTGCCGCCGAACAGCTTGCGTTCGACGATCGCCGTCTTCATGCCGCTGGCCGTCAGCCGCTCGGCCAAGGGCGGCCCGGCCTGCCCTGCCCCGATGATGATGGCGTCGAACGTCTCAGGCATGGTTGGGCCTCCAGCTCAGCTTGCGGGTCCGGTCATGGTGCCTGACCGACATGATACCATCGGGAGGCCGGACACGCATAATGACGGGGCCGCCCCCCGGGAGGTCGGCCCGTCACCCCTTTTGATGCTTAGGCACCCTGGAAGGTTACACCGTCCGCAGCCCGGGCCGCGCAGAGCTTCAGCGCAGGCTCTTGTAGTGGTTCGCGAGGCCGTTGGTGGAGGAATCGTGGGTCTTGACCGGGGCGTCGCCGTCCAGTTCCGGCAGGATGGTCTTGGCAAGCTGCTTGCCCAGTTCGACGCCCCACTGGTCGAAGCTGTTGATGTTCCAGACGATGCCCTGGACGAAGATCTTGTGCTCATAGAGAGCGATCAGCATGCCGAGGCTGTAGGGATCGATCTGGCGCACCATGATCGAGTTCGTCGGCCGGTTGCCGGAGAACAGCTTGTGCGGCAACAGCTTTTCGATCGCGGCCTCGTCCAACCCCTGGTCAACCAACTCAGCGCGTACGGTCGCCGCGTCCTTGCCATGCATCAACGCCTCGGTCTGGGCGAAGAAGTTCGACAGCAGGATCTTGTGATGCTCGCCAACGGGGTTGTGGGTCTGGGCCGGCGCAATGAAGTCGCACGGGATCAGATGCGTGCCCTGGTGGATGAGCTGATAGAAGGCGTGCTGGCCGTTGGTGCCCGGCTCGCCGAAGATGATCGGCCCCGTCGTGTGGTCGACCGGCTTGCCGTCCCGGCCCGCGGTCTTGCCGTTGCTCTCCATCTCCGCCTGCTGCAGATAGGCCGGCAGGCGCGCCAGATACTGGTCATAGGGCAGCACCGCCTGGGTCGAGGCACCGAAGAAATTGTCGTACCAGACGCCGATCAGGCCCATGATGGCCGGCATGTTCTCCGCCAAGGGCGCGGTCTGGAAATGCTGGTCCATGGCGTAGCCGCCCTCCAGCATCTCCTCGAACCGGTCAAAGCCGATGGCAAGCGCGATCGAGAGGCCAATGGCCGACCAGAGCGAATAGCGGCCGCCGACCCATTCCCAGAAGACGAACATGTTGGCGGGGTCGATGCCGAACGCGGTCACGCCCTCCGTGTTCGTCGACAGCGCCACGAAATGCTTGGCGATGTCCGGTTCGCCGGCGCCGCTGTCGAGGAACCATTGCCGCGCCGTGTGCGCGTTGGTCAGGGTCTCCTGGGTCGTGAAGGTCTTCGAGGCGATGATGAACAGGGTCGTCTCGGGGTTGGCCCGCTTCAGGACTTCCGCGATATCGGTGCCGTCGACGTTCGAGACAAAATGCATCGACAGCCGCTCGTGGATGTACGGCGTCAGCGCCCGCGTCGCCATGGCCGGCCCCAGATCGGACCCGCCAATGCCGATATTGACGATGTCGGTGATCGGCTTGCCGGTATGGCCTGTCCAGTCGCCGGAGCGGACGGCATGGCAAAAGTCCCGCATCTGGCCGAGCACGCGGCGCACCTCCGGCATCACGTCGACGCCGTCCACCAGAACCGGCTTGTCGGACCGGTTGCGCAGGGCGGTGTGCAGCACCGGCCGGTTTTCGGTGGTATTGATGCGCTCACCCCGGAACATCGCGTCGCGCCAGCGCGGCACGTCCACCGCCTCGGCCAAGGCAAGCAATAGCTTGACCGTCTCCGCCGTGATCCGGTTCTTCGAATAGTCGAACAGCAGGTCGCCCAGACGCAGCGAGAACCGGTCGAACCGATCCGGATCCGTCTCGAACAGGTCGCGCATGTGCAGCGGCTCGACGGCGCGCTGGTGCTGTTCAAGCGCCTGCCATTCCGGCAGCGCGGTCACATTGGCCATGATCTCCCCCAAAAATGCGGAACGAACGCCGCGTTAGTCGGCCGCGTCAGTTAACGGACAACTCGCGATTGACGAGCGTGTCATAGGGGATGATCGTGTCCGGTGCTAGTGCGTCGATGTCGGGCGCCCCCACGACCACCGTGGTCAGGGCCGGCTCGTCCAGCAACTCGGCCGCGACGCGGGCGACGTCCTCGCGGGTGACGGCCGCAATCCGGTCCTGATAACGGTCCAGATAGTCGATGCCGAGATCGTAAAGCTGCATCGCGCGCAAGATGCCGGCGACGTTCTCCGTGGACGAAAACTGCAGCGGGAACGAGCCGGTCAGATAGGTGATCGCGTCGTCGACCTCTTGCTGCGTCGGCCCGTGTTCGGCCATCGATCGCCATTCGTCGCGGATGACCCCGATCGCCTCGGCGACATTGTCGTTCGAGAGATCCGAATCGACCGTGTAGAAATCGACCTGTTGCAGGTGGTTCATGCTGGTCGAGATGCCGTAGGTCAGGCCGCGATTGACCCGCACCTCGTCGGTCAGGCGTGATCCAAAACTGCCGGCGCCAAGGATGTAGTTCATCACCGACGCGGCATAGATGTCCGGGTCCGATCGCTCCAGGCCCGGTTGCGCCATGAACAGGGTGCTTTGCGGACCGTCGCGTGACACGACGATTGTCTGGCCCGCGCCGGCAAGCGGCAGTTCGGGCACGGATCGAAGCTCGGCCTCAGCCGGCAACGACCCGAAAACGCTGTCGAGCACCGCGCCCAGCCGGGCGGCATCGATGTCGCCGGCGACCGCGACCACCAAATTGTCGCGGGCGAACGTGCGGTCGACAAAGCTTTGCAGGGCGGCCGCATCCACGTCCATCAAGGTCGCAGGCGTGCCGCGCGACGAGCGGCCATAGGGATGGTCGCCGAACGCCAGGTCGAAATAGGCACGCGTGCTCAACCAGCCCGTTCGCGAAACGCGCCGTTGGATCTCCGAGGTCAACGCCGCGCGCATCCGATCGATGGCGTCTTCATCGAAGCGAGGTTCGTTCAGAGCATCGCGCAACAGCTCGAAGGCCAAGTCGGCATTGTCGACGGTGGTTCTCAGAGAGCCGGTGAAGGTGTCGTAGCCGGTCCGGAATCTCAACTCGATCGCGGCGTCATTCAGCAGCCCCTGAAACTCCTGCGAATCGCGCGCGCCCGCCCCTTCATCCAGCAGGTACGAGGTCAGATAGGCCGTGCCCTCAAGGCCGGGATCATCCTGCGTCGTGCCGCCGCGAAAGGCGAAGGCCATGGAGATGACAGGGATCTCGCTGGCCTCCACCAGCCAGGCCTCGATGCCCATGGGGCTGACGACGCGCTGGATCTCGACAGCACGGGCCGGCAGGCTGAACGCCGCCAGGAGAACGATGGAAACAACGGCGACCACGGGCGACCGCAGCCAGATGAATGCGGCGCGCATCAGTTCGTCTCCGTTGCAGGCTCGGGCAAAAGGTAGCCCGTCAGGCCGTTTTCAGGCGTGAAGATGGCTCGCGCCGCCGCGATCGCGTCGTCGGCCGTCACCTCGGCAATCCGCTGCGGCCAGGCCTCGATCGCCTCCAGGCTTTCGCCGTTGGCAACCGCGGCGCCGACGATCCGGGCCGGTTCGAAGAAACCATCCCGGGCATAGACGGCCGCCGTGGTCAGACGCTGCTGGGCGGCGGCAACCGCGTTCTCATCAATGTCGGTGGCCAGGAAAGCGGCGATCACGTCGTCTATTGCGCCCTCCAACTCGGCCATGTCCGTTTCCGGGCGAGGTGTGGCGTAGACGAAAAACTGGCCGTAGTCGCGGTTGTCGCCGCTGTAAAAGGCACCGGCCGACGTCGCGAGTTGCTGGTCGAGCACCAGTTCCTGGTACAGCTCGCTGGTCGTGCTGCCACCCAGGATCTGCGACATGACCTGAAGGGCATAGGCCTCGTTCCCGTCGGCACTGGTGTAGGATGGGGCGCGATACACTCTGCGCCATTGCGGCTGCGTCACCGTCGGATCGGTCAGGGTCACCGTGGCCACCGCGTCGACCGGCGGTTCGGCCGGTCGCAGCCTTTCAGGCACCGGCCGTGCCTCGATGGCGCCATAGGTTTCCTCGATCAGCGGCCTGATCTCCTCGGCCGTCACATCGCCCGAGATCACAACGATCGCGTTGTTGGGCGCGTACCAGGTCTCGTAGAAGTCGGCCAGGTCGTCGATCGACAGCTCGGCCATCTCATGCTCCCAACCAATAATAGGGATGCCGTAGGGATGGTTGCGATAGCGTGCCGCGGCCATCTGCTCGCCCAGGCGGGCCCCGGGGTTGCTGTCGATGCGCTGGCGCCGCTCCTCGATGATGACGTCGCGCTCGGTCAGGACCTCTTCGGGGTCGAAGGCCAAATTGACCATGCGGTCGGCCTCAAGTTCCAGGACCATGGGCAAACGGTCGACCGCGACGGTTTGGAAGTAGCCGGTGTAATCCCATGAAGTGAAGGCATTATCGTTGCCGCCTTGGCGCGAAATCTCCTCGCTGAAATCCCGGTCCGGATCGGTCGTCGTGCCTTTGAACATCATGTGCTCAAGAAAGTGCGCGATGCCCGATTGACCTGGCGGTTCGTCCGCCGCGCCGACGCGATACCAGACCATATGGGTCACGATCGGGGCGGTGTGATTTTCGATCACGACGACCTCCAGGCCGTTGTCGAGCGTGAAGCCGTGAAGATCGAACAGTTGATCAACCGTCGCCGAGGCGCTGAGAGGGATCATCGGGCTCACGGCAATGGCGCCGGCCAAGGCCCAAGCAATACGAGTCATGCCAAATTCGCTTTCGTCAAATCACTCGCCAACATGCCGGAAGTCGCTGAAGTGCGACCGCCAGCCACCCGACTATTTAGGTGATGTTAAGCGAATTGGCAGGGCGAACCGCGGGGAACGCCCCGATATCCTCGCCAAATCTTTGTGACTTGCGTCGTGACTTACGTCTCAGTGGCTAGAACAGGCCGTCAAATACACCTTCAAGCGGCGCCCGGCGCCGGCGCTGAATAACCGGCACTTCGCCCTGGTTCAAGGGCTGGCCGAGGGCCTGATTCGCCGCCAGGCGGCGCGCCTCCTCCTCCGGGTCGATCACCGTCCCCGGATCGGGCTGGGGCTGCCAGAAGATGATGCTGTCGATGAACCGGTCGTCGGCGACGACCAGGTCTCGCGTCTCTTCCTCCACAACAACCCGAATGCCGGGTTGGATGTTGCCGGCACCCGCCTGGGACAAGAGCGCCGATTCGCCCGGCGAGATGCTGACCACCTCTTCCTGGAACGTGACCTCCTCGACCACCTCGACGCCGTCGGACTGCGCGCCGAAAATCACGGCCTCGCCACGATCCGCGGCCGTGCCGATCCCGAACTCCGAGACGCCGGCGGTCGGCGGGGGCAGGCTGATGCCTGGCGGCACCGTCAGCGGCGCCCGGGGCACGACCGCGAATTCGTCCGGCGTGTTCCGCCCAAAGCCAAAGGTCTCATTAAAGCCATCGCTGCTGCAAGCAGCGGTAAAGCCCGCGACCGTGGTCAACAGTCCGATCGCAAGCCAACGCCGACTAGTCACGTTCCCCCTCCACCGATTTTGTCCCCGCAACGGTTTGCCCTGCGTCGCGGCCAGTACGCGCGCCGGCAAAGAAACTGTCAATGACGATCAGCACCACGCCGATGCTGATGGCGGCGTCGGCCACGTTAAACACAAAGAAATGATACCCCATCAGATGGAAGTCGAGAAAGTCCGCCACAGCGCCGAATCGCAAGCGATCGATCACATTGCCGAGCGCGCCGCCGATGACCAGGCCCAACGACACCGCCAGCAGTCTGCCGTTCGCGCGCCAAAGCCAAACCAACAGCGCGATCGAGACCAGAACAGCGACGGTGGACCAAATCCAGGCGCCGTTTTCCCCGCCGAACAGACCGAAGCTGATGCCGTAGTTCCAGACCAACGTCAGGTTGAAGAATGACGTCACCTCGACCCGCGGTGCGGTCATGCCCGCTACGATCGGCCCGGTCAGGCCGAAAACGTCGCTCAGCATCCACCATTTGACCAGTTGATCGGCGATCAGAATGACCGCAACGATCACCAGGCCCAGGGCACGCAGGCCGCCCTGGCTCATGCGGCGGCCCCGGCCAGGCGATCGACGGCGTCCGCGCACCGGCGACAAATCGCCGGATGGGCCGGCACCCAGCCGACATCCGGCAGGACTCGCCAACAGCGCTCGCACTTGTCGCCCTTGGCCAGCCCGGAGACGACGGCAACGCCCGCCACCTCCGGCAAACGAAACGCGTCATCGGGCCCCTCGCCCACCGTCACGGTTGCCGCCGACGCGATCGCGATCTCGGCCATGTCGACGCCTTCAAGATCCTTGGCCAGCGCGTCTGTTACGAAGACCGTGGGATGGGCCTGAAGCGACGAGCCGATGCGCTTTTCCGCCCGCTCCAGTTCCAAGGCGCCAGTCACCACGCGGCGAACCTTGCGAATCGCCTGCCATTTGGCGGCCAGTGCCCGGTCCAGCCATGCCGGCTGCGGTTCCGGGAATACCTGTTCGTGGACCGAGCCGGCCTCCTTGCCGAACCGGGTCAGCCACGCCTCCTCAGCCGTGAAGCACAAGATCGGCGCCAGCCAAACCGTCAAACGGCGGAACAGCAGATCCATCACGGTCAACGCCGCGCGGCGCGTCAGGCTGTCCCTTGGGTCGCAATAAAGCGCGTCCTTGCGGACATCGAAATAGAACGCCGACAGCTCCTCGTTGCAGAAGCTGAAGAGCGCCGTGTACAGGGTGTGGAAGTCGAAATCGTCGACCGCCTTGCGCACGCGCTCATCCATCTCCGCCATGCGATGCAGGACCCAGCGTTCCAGTTCCGGCATGTCGGCTTCGTCGACCCGGCGGCTTTCGTCGAAATCCGTCAGCGCACCCAGCAGATACCGCAGCGTGTTGCGCAGACGGCGGTAAGCATCGGATTGATACTTCAGGATCTCCGGACCGAACCGAAGATCCTCGGAGTAATCCATGGCGACGACCCAGAGGCGCAGGATGTCGGCGCCCGACCGGTCAACCACCGCCTGCGGCGTCAGGGCGTCGCCGGCCGACTTCGACATCTTGCGGCCCTGCTCGTCCAGGATGAAACCGTGGGTCAGCACCGCGTCGTAAGGCGCCCGACCGCGCGTGCCACAGCTCTCCAACAGCGAGGAGTGGAACCAGCCGCGATGCTGGTCGGACCCCTCCAGATAGAGCGAGGCCGGCCATTTCAGATCGTCGCGCTGCTCCAGCACGTAGGCGTGGCTGCTGCCGCTTTCGAACCAGACATCCACGATGTCGTAGACCGGCGTCCAGTCCTCCGCCGCGTAGTCATTGCCGAGGAAGTATTGCGGCTCGCGATCGAACCAGGCGTCGGAGCCCTCCTCCTGGAAGGTGTCGGCAATGCGCTTCAGGACGGCCTCGTCCTTCAAGACCTCGCCGGTTTCCTTGTTGACGAAGATGGCGATCGGCACACCCCAGGCGCGCTGGCGGCTGATGCACCAGTCCGGCCGTGTCTGGATCATCGACGAAAGCCGGTTATAGCCTGACGGCGGCACGAACCGCGTTTCGCCCAGCGCCTTCAGCGCGGTCTCACGCAAACCGTTGGTGTCCATCGAGATGAACCATTGCGAGGTGGCGCGGAAGATCAGCGGCGCCTTCGACCGCCAGGAATGGGGATAGCTGTGCCTCAGCCGGCTGCGCGACAGCAGGCCGCCCGAACCCTCGATCGCCGAGACGACAGCGGCGTTCGCGTCGCCGGGCTTGCCGTCTTCGGTGTAGATGACCTTCCCGGCAAACAACGGCACGTGCTTGTAGTAGCTGCCGTCCTCGTCGACCACCGGGGGCACCTGGATGCCGTTGGCCTGGCCCAGGTCAAAGTCGTCCTCGCCGTGCCCCGGCGCGATATGCACGATGCCCGTGCCCTGTTCCGTGGTCACGAAGTCGCCGGAAAACACTGGAACGTCGAAGTCGTAGCCGCGACCGTGCAGCGGGTGGGAACAGACGACGTTCACCAGGGCCGGGTCGCCGAAGCCGATCTCTTCCACCCGCTTGGCCGTGATGCCGGCCTCCTGGGCAAAGGCCTCCACCAGTTCCGATGCCACCACCAGGCGTTCCTCGGGGCGCGCCAGGCTGCCCTCCGCGACGCCCTCGACGGTGATGACGCTGTACGGGATCGCATGGCCCATGGCGAGCGCCCTGTTGCCCGGCAAGGTCCAGGGCGTGGTCGTCCAGGCCACGATGCTGGCGCCGACCAGGGACGGCCGGTCCGCGCTGACGATCGGGAAGCGCACATGGACCGTGGTCGAGGTGTGTTCCTTGTACTCGACCTCGGCATCGGCCAACGCCGTTTTCTCAACGACCGACCAAAGAACGGGCCGCAAACCTTTGTAAAGGCCACCGTTTGAGACGAACTTGTGGATCTCCCTGACGATCTGGGCCTCGGCACCCTTTGACATGGTCAGGTAGGGATCCTGCCAATCGCCGACCACGCCAAGACGCTGGAACTCGTCCGACTGGACGCCGACCCAGTGTTCGGCGAAGTCGCGGCACTCCTGGCGAAACTTCAGGATCGGCACCTCGTTCTTGTCCAGGCCTTCGGCGCGGTAGCGCTCCTCGATCTTCCACTCGATCGGCAGGCCGTGGCAGTCCCAGCCCGGAACATAGTTGGAATCACGGCCCATCATCTGCTGCGAGCGGGCAACGATGTCCTTCAGAATCTTGTTCAGGGCATGACCGGTGTGCAGGTTGCCGTTGGCGTAGGGCGGCCCGTCGTGAAGGATGAACTTCTCACGGCCCTTCGATTGCGCGCGCAGCCGGCGGTACAGGTCGATTTCCTGCCACCAGGACAGGATCTCCGGCTCTTTCTTCGGCAGGCCGGCGCGCATGGGGAAGTCCGTCTTCGGCAGGAAGACGGTGGATTTGTAGTCGACGTCCGCGACGACGGTATCGCTCATCATGGTCCTCAAAATGCGACCTCATTGCCCCGCCTCCAATCAGCGGGCGGCAAGAGGCTTGTTCAAATGTCTGCTTGCTTGGCACCTTCGGTCGCCATGGCGACGCAACGTTTCCCGGCCCCCGTTGCCTCAGGAGACCGGGGCGGTAATTCGCCGGGCTATCGGCAGCCCGGCTCGCCTGCGCGCCGTCTGGTCCATAATGGCCGGGAGCATAGTGGAAGCCACCTGCCGGTCAAGCCGAACGCTGGTCATGGCTTGGTTGCGACAGGGTGCGTCGCGCCGCGGCGGCATCCTGGTCCATTTGCGAGACCAGGGCCTCGACCGTGTCGAACCGCGCCTCGTCGCGCAGCCGTTCGACCAGTTCCACGATGACGTGTTTGCCATAAAGGTCAGCGTCGAATTCGAACAGATGGACCTCCAGCATCGGCTCGTCCGTACGCCACATCGGCCGGATGCCGAGATTGGCCACGCCATCGCGCCAGTGCGCGGGCGCGCCATCGGCCGGCTCGATGGCACAACGCACGGCATAGACCCCAAAGGCCGGCCGCAAATGGTCGCCCAGGCCCACATTGGCGGTCGGGTAGCCGAGCTCTCGGCCCCGGCGGTCCCCCTGCTCGACCCTGCCTTCGATCGCCCAGTTTCGGCCGAGCAACCCGGCGGCACCGGGGGCATCGCCTTGGCGCAGCAGCTCGCGCACCCGGCTCGACGAATAGACATCGCCCGTTTCGTCGCCGGCCTGCGTCACGACACTGACGCCGAATCCAAGCTCCGCCCCCATGGCGCGCAAGAGGTCAGCATTGCCGCGGCGGCGATGACCGAAATGGAAGTCATAGCCGATCACGACATGCCGTACGGACAGGGCATCGACCAGCACGTCGCGGACGAAATCCTCGGCCGAATGTTCCGAAAACGCCTGGTCGAAGGTCAGGACGATGTGAAACTCCACCCCCAGCGCCTGCAGCAGGTGTGCCCGCGCGCGAAACGGGGTCAGCCGAAAGGGCGGGTCGTCGGGGCGAAATAAGCTGCGGGGATGCGGCTCGAAGGACAGCACGCCGACGGGCGCATGGAGTTGCCGGGCGGCCTCCTTGGCCTCGTCCAACACGATACGGTGGCCGAGATGCACGCCGTCGAAGTTGCCGATGGCCACGACACCGCCCTTCAGCGCATCGGGCAGGCCGTCAAGATGTCGGAACAGCTGCATTGGGACCGGTTGGTGATGGTTCAGGCGGTTCGGATGACTATAGACGTGGTTGCCGGCCCGAACCATGACCGGCGGGAAGCCGGCGACCTTAGTCGCCCCGTGTCGGCAAACTCACTGTGGCGTCGCCCTCGATGACCACCGTGTCGCCGACGGTCACCATCGTGTTCATCAGCGCCCTGCGTTTTTCCAGAATGATCTCGGCAACCGTGACCCGCGCGGTGACCGTGTCGCCGGCGCGAACCGGTGCCCGAAAGCGCAAATTCTGTGACACGTAGACGGCACCGGGCCCCGGCATGCGGGTGCCCAAAACGGTCGAGATGTACGCAGCCCCCAACATGCCGTGGGCGATCCGGCCCTTGAAGAAGGTCTTCTTGGCGTATTCCTCGTTGATGTGGACCGGATTGGTGTCGCCGGATACACCCGCGAACAGAACGATATCTGCGTCAGTTACGGTCCTTTGAAAGCTGGCGGACATGCCGACCGAAAGATCCTCGATAAAGTAACCGACAATCTCGTCATCATACGATCGCACGTCATCCATCTGACCCCGAACGCCTTTCGTTTTGTTCGCATCTGCAGCATTTCGCAATGCAATATAGAGTGCTGCTTAGTAATGGACAACCCAAGGTTAACATCTGGAAAAATCTGTTGAAAATCAACCTTCAATCGGACTAATTGGCGTCCTTGGATGAACGACCAGGCTGGATTCCAGCAGTTTTGCAAACGCGAGCAAGCGCGACTCGGCGAACGGCGGCGCAACAATTTGCAAACCCACCGGCAGGCCGTCCGGGGTGAAGCCGCAGGGCAGCGACAGGGCGGGACAGCCCGTCAAGGTGAAGGCAAAGGTGATCGCTATCCAGTCAATGTAGGTTTCGAAAACGTGGTCGCCCAGCTGTTCGACCGTGCGCTGCTCCACATCGAACGGCGGCACGATCGCGGTCGGGCAAACCAGCAGGTCGTGGCGGTCGAAGAACCGCATCAGGCGATGATAGAGACGGCCGCGGGCAAGCTCCGCGCGCGCGATTTCGGCCGCCGACAGATCGAGCCCGGCCTCGATGTTCCACACGACATCGGGTTTCAGCCTGTCACGATGCTTTTCAAGCGTATCGCCCAGCGCCGTCGCGAAACGGACCGCCCGCAGGATATGAAACGCGTCGCGCGCCTCGGCAAAGCTAGGCACGGTGTCGGTCAGTTCGGCACCGAGATCCGCCACACGTTCCGCCGCCGACCGCGTCACCGTGGCCACAACGGGATCGACCGGCCCGACGCCGAGATTTGGAGAATAGGCGATGCGTCGATGTGTGAGAGCGGTCGTGGTATCGGCACCGTTCACGGCCGCCAGGTAGCCGCGATCACGGTCGAGCACCATCGCGTCCAACATGAAGGCCAGATCGGCCACGTTGCGTGCCATGGGGCCCTCGACCGCGAGCGTGTCGAACGGCAGCGGCGACGGCCCGAACGGCACCAGGCCCGGTGTCGGCCGCAGTCCGACGACAGAGCAAAACGAAGCCGGTGTCCTGAGCGACCCGCCAAGGTCGGAGCCCTGGGCCAGCCAGACCATGCCCGTCGCCAGCGCCACCGCCGCGCCGCCCGACGAACCGCCACAGGTCTTGGCCGTGTTCCAAGGGTTGTGCGTTCGGCCGAACACCTCGTTGAAGGTCTGCGCGCCGGCGCCGAATTCCGGCGTATTCGACTTGGCGATCACGATACCGCCATGCCGCTCCAGCCGCTCCACCTCGCTTTGGGAACTGGTCGGCACGTGATCAGCATAGATCGGCGACCCGAAGGTTGTCCGAACGCCGGCCACCTCGTTCAAATCCTTGATCGCCAGCGGCAATCCGCCCAGCCAGGTCAACCCCTGCTCCGCCTCGATCCGCTTGGCGTGGTCATAGGCGCGGTCGAGACACAGCGTCGGCAGCGCGTTCAGGACAGGGTCTACCTGCTCGATCCGTTGTGCGGCGGCGTCGATGAGCTCCGTCGGCCGAACCTGGCCGCGCGCCAACGCAGTCGACGCCTCAATGGCGGTCATTTCCGTAAGCTGGTTCAGGCCATTGGCGCTCACGGCAGTACAAGCATCGATAGCGGAGTCTCGCGCCGCTGCACAATATAGAAGCGGTCGACCGGCGAGTTGTCGGTGACCACCAGCGAGAAGGTAACGCTGTCTCCAGGCGGCACGGCGCCGCCTGTGAAGACGAGCCCGTCGGCTGGTTCGTCGACCACGCGGGATTGCGAAAAGCTGTCTGAAACGATCGGGCGGGCGTCGCCGCCCTGTTCTTGCGCGAAGGAGAGCCCGTCATAATAGGTGCTGCCGTCGCCGGGGTTCTCCTGAAGCTCGATGCGGTATTGCCGCCAGGTCTGCGAGGTCTCGTTAATCACGACCTTGACCAGGGCGAAGCCGGTAAAATGGTTGGAATCGGCACGGTTGCCGAACTCCCGCGTCATGCCTTCGACCAGCAGGACCGCGTCGCCGGAACCCGTGACCCGTTCGACCAGCGTGAACGGGTCGTCAAGGGTGCCCGTTCCCCAGGCGTCGACGATTTCAAAGCCGCCTGCGCTGTCACTGAAGGTGATACCGTCAAGCACCACGGGTTCGCCAAGGGCGGCGCCAGTGAAGCCCAGGCTCGCGACGACAAGCGCGAGCGCGGATCGCACCAGTCCCGTCATCCCGTCAGGCAGCGAGCGCCTCGCGCCGCACCAGATCGTGAACCGGCCCCAGATCGGCCAGCATGTCCGCAACCGTTCGATGGTTGAGCGGGTGCACCCAGTCGCCCGCGATGTCGGCAGCCGGCACCAGCACGAAGGCCCGCTCGGCCATTGCGGCGTGAGGCACGGTCAGGGCGTCGGTCGTGATCGTCCGGTCGCCGAACAGGACGATGTCGATATCGATGACGCGCGGGCCATTGCGCCGCTCGCGCACCCGCCCCAGCCGGCGTTCGACCTGTTGGATAGCACCCAGCAAGGCCTCCGGCGAAAGCACGGTTTCCGCCACCGCCGCCATGTTCAGGAAGGGCGCCTGATCCACGACATACATCGGCGTCGTCTCATAAACCGGAGAGGTCTGCACGACGTGCAGAAACCGTCCGAGACCGGCCAGCGCGCCGCGCAGATTGGCACGCCGATCGCCGAGATTCGTGCCGAGACTGAACAAAACGGAATGACTGGTCAAAGCAACACCCTTCTGTCGGAGCGCCAGGTGCGGGACGGCCAGTCGATCCCGCATTGATGTGAACTCTTTATGGCAATGCCAACGGCCTTTATGGCCTTGTGCCAAGGGAAAGTCGAGGTGTATGCAGGGCCGCCCGGCCACCTGACCCGACACAAGTCTACCCGATGTCCGACTCTCATGCCCGCCTGCTGCGCGGCGGCCCGATTGCCGCCTCGATCCGCGAGACGCTGACGACCGAAATCGCTGCGCTTCGCAATGCCGGCACGGCCCCGACACTGGCCGTCATTATTGCCAGCGACGACGGCGCCGTACGGTCTTACGCCGAAGCCAAGCAGCGCTCGGCCGCCAAGCTGGGCATCGAGATCCGGCTTGAGACCATGCATGAGCATGTCGGCCAAGGGGCGCTGGAGACACTGATCGACGATTTGTCGAGCGACAATACGGTGCACGGCATCCTGCTGGAACTGCCCGTCGCCGGGGGTCTCGACGAGCGGGCAGCGATCGCCCGGATCGACCCGACAAAGGACGTCGACGGCATGACGGCGGCCAATCTCGGGCTGATCGCCGCCGGCAACGAAGCCGCCGCGCTGACACCGGCCACGCCGCAAGCCTGCATCCGCTTGGCCGAGGAGATGACGCCCCTGAGGGGCAAGCGTGCCGCCGTGATCGGCCGCGGCCGTACCGTAGGCCGCGCGCTGGCCTCCATGCTGATCAACCGCGACGCCACGGTCACCGTCTGCCACACCAAGACACCCGACCTGACCGGAGCCATCGCGCCATGCGATCTGGTCTTCGTCGCCGCCGGCCGGGCCGGGCTGATCGGACCCGACCATCTGCGGCCCGAGCACATCGTCATCGATGCGGGCGTCAACCCGGCCGAAGACGGCATCGTCGGCGATGTAGCCCCGGAGGCAGCCAACAAGGTTGCCGCCCTGTCGCCGGTTCCAGGCGGCGTCGGCCCGCTCACCTCCACCCTGATCTTCGCCAACCTGCTGAAGGCCATGTCCCTGCAAGGAGTTCACACCCCGTCATGAGCAGCCTGTGGCAAATCGGCCTGGCGGAGTTTCGCGACCGCACGGCCAGCGACGCGCCGACCCCGGGCGGCGGGTCCGCCGCGATGGTCTCGGCGACCATCGGGCTGGGCCTGGTCATCATGGCCTTGCGGGTTTCGGCCCGGCGGGCGGACCGACCCGAGACCCTCGCGCCGCTGATCGACAAGGGCGAGCGGTTGCTAACCGAGCTGAGCGAGCATGCGGACGCCGATATCGCCGTCTTCGAGGCCTATATAGACGCGCTGAAGCTGCCGCGCGACAGCGAGGCGGAAAAGGATGTGCGGCGGCAAAGGCTGGCCGAAGCGGCGGTCGCGGCGACCGAGGTTCCCCTGAATGCTGCCCAATCAACGCTCGAGGCGCTGGACCTTGCCCGCCAGGCCATGGATGTCGCCCACAAATCGATTGTCAGCGATGCGGGCGCCGGCGGCGCCATCCTGCACGGCGCGTTGACGGCCGTTCTGTACAATGTCGACATCAATCTCGGCAGCATCCGCGACGAGCGCGACGCAGAGAGCTATCGCACCAGCCGAGCGCATCTGCAAAGCGCCGCCGATGGTCGACACAAAGTGATCCGCAAGCTGATGGCGGAGCGCCTTTCCGACTAGATTCTGCTTGCCATGGCCATGCGTCCCAATTAGGAACACATCCGAATTCGGAACAATGAGGCCGTCATGCAGTATCGCCCCATCGCCGCTGACGAGGTGAAGGACTTCGCGCGCCTGATGAGGCTTGCCTTTGGCGACCCGGCCGCGTTGACCGAGCATTATGCGGAGTTGCTGGGCATCGAAGGGTACCGGGGCCTGTTCGATGGCGACCGTATGGTGGCCTCCATCGGGTTTTTCGACGATGCCCATCATTTCGCCGGCGGCGCCGTCTCGACCTGGGGTGTCACCGCCGTGGGCGTCGATCCGGGCACGAGGGGCCGTGGCATCAGCGGCATATTGCTGGACAACAGCATCAAGGAGGCTGCCGCCGCCGGCCCGGCAATGCTGACGCTCTACGCCTCGGCGCCGGCCGTCTATCGCAAGATAGGCTTCGAGCGGGCGGGCAAGTTCATCGCCTACAAGGGCAGGACGGCCCAGATGGCGTCGTCCGGATCGCCGACGGGCAGTTTTCGCGCCGTCGATCCGATGGCGCCGGAAACGCGGGCCCAGCTTATCGAACTGCACAAGCGCTGGTTGCCGCTGACATCGGGTCCGTTCGAACGCCGCGACACGGTTTGGACGTGTCTGCTGCAGCCCTACGACAAGCACACGGATGTCTTCGTGTGGCATGACGATGCCGACGCACCCGGGGCCTATGCGATCCTGCACCACACGCCCGGCAAGTTCGAGGTCGCGGACTATTGTGCACCGACCGGCGAGGCGGCCTCGGCGATGCTGGGCTTCCTCAGCGGCTTCAGGGCGATCTATAGCGAGGTCACCTGGCGCGGCGCGCTGGTCGACCCGCTGATCATGGCCATGAACGACCGGTGGTGGGAAACGGCACAGCACGAACACTGGTTCAGCCGCATCGTGGATGTGCGCACGGCCCTGGCCCAGCGCGGCTATGCCAAGGGCGTCGGCGGCCGCGTCGCGCTGTCCGTCAAAGACCCGGTCCTGGCCCAGAACAACCGCACGTTCGGTGTCGAGATCGCGAATGGCACGGCATCGGTGGATACCGACGGAAATCCGGACGGCGCGCTGCACCTCACCGTGCAAAGCCTGGTGCCGCTGTTCACCGGCCTGGTCAGCGCCAGCCGGCTCGCCGCCATGGGCCGCCTCGACGGGCCGCGCGAAGCCATCGATACGGCCGACCTTCTGTTCACCGGGCCAACACCCTGGATGGAGGAGCAGTTCTGACGCGTCCTGCCCTTTAGGCGCAGACGGGCGACGCTCCTTACGCTACCGGCCAGCGCGGCGCCAGCGACAGGTCCGAGCGGCGCCAGATCGCCTTGGCGGCGGCATCGATGTCGCGGCGCAGGCTGGCCAGGTCGACAGTCAGCAATGTCCGATCGCGCATGATCACCCTGCCATTGATGATCACGGTATCCACATCCGCCCCGTTCGCGGCATAGACCAACGTGTTGACCGGATCGATCGTCGGCGCCCAATGCAGGCCCGTCATGTCGACCAAGACGATGTCGGCCTTCTTGCCGACCTCGATGGAGCCGATCTGGTCATCCCAGAGACAGGCGCGGGCACCGTCGATGGTCGCCATCTCCAGCGCCTTGTGCGCGCCCATTTTCAACGGGTCGACATAAGCGTCCTTGTGCGCGCAGGCGGCGAGATACATGACGCGGACCATGTCGAGAAAGCGCCCGGCCGTGGCGGAGTCGGTGCCCAGCGAGATGGTGATGCCTGCCTCCGCCATCGCCGGCATCATGCGATTATGGACCACGCCGTAGGAACCGTGCATCGACGCCGACGGACAATGGGCGACCTTGACGTCGTGCTGTTTTAGCCAGCCGACCTCGCGCTCGTTGGGATAGCCCATATGGACGCAGTAGAGATTGGGGCCGAACAGACCAAGATCGTGGTAGCGCTCCAGCGAGCGTTTGCCGAACTTCTCGGTGATCAGCTCGTTCTCGCCGAACACGGCGGCGACATGGGTGTGAATGCCGACGCCGCGCCGATCGGCGAGATCCTTGACCCGCCGACAGAGATCGTCGCTACAGTTGGGGATGTAGCGCAGGCTGGTCCAGGCGCGCAGCCTGCCGTCCGCCGCGCCGTTCCAACGGTCGATCAGCGCCTCGGACCGGGCGACCGCGGTGTCGGTATCCTCGAAATGCTTCTCCGGAATGGGCACGTCGTCGTCGGCCAGATCGCGCGTCGACCGGTTGACGATGCCGCGCATGCCGATGTCGAGCGCGGCCTGGGCCAGGCTGTCGGCGTGATAGCCGCCGGGGTCGTTGAAGCAGGTCGTGCCGGACCGGATCATCTGGGCGAAGTTGCCCAGCGCGCCGACATAGGCCTCCTCCGCCGACACGGCCGCCTCAAACGGATACACCCGGCGATAAAGCCAGGTCATGATGTCGACATCGTCGCCGATGCCCTTGGACAAGTATTGAAACGGGTGATTGTGGCCGTCGATCAGCCCCGGGATCACCAGCCGGTCGGTGGCGTCGATCGTCAGCGCGGCATTGTGCGACGCCGCGATGTCCTGCGTCTTGCCCACGGCGACGATGCTGTCGCCCTCGATGGCCAAGGCGCCGTCGGCGATCACACGGCGGCCGGGATCCATCGTCACGACGGTTCCGTGCTTGATGACGATATCAGCCATGGTCTTCTGGCTCCGGCGGTTGCGCGTTGTGGTCGATCAGGCCCAGCAGTTCACGCAGCTGCCCGGCATAGGCCTGGAAGCGCGCGGTTTGACGCAATTCCCCGCCGCGCGGCCTGGGCAGGTCGATGGCGATGTCGCGCAGGATGCGGCCGGGTCGCGGCGACATCACGATGACCCGGTCGGACAGCAGCACCGCCTCGTCGATGCTGTGCGTGACGAACAGAATCGTCTTGCCGCTGTCGCGCCAGATGCGCAGGATTTCGGCCTGCATGATCTCACGCGTCATGGCGTCCAGGGCGCCGAACGGCTCGTCCATGAGCAGCAGGTCCGGGTCGTGGATCAACGCCCGGCAAATCGAGACGCGTTGCTGCATGCCGCCGGACAGCTCGCGCGGATACTTGTCCTCAAAGCCGCGCAGGCCGACCAGATCGAGCAGATGCAAGGCCCGTTCCCGATAGTCACGGCGCGGCAGACCCAGCACATCGACCGGCAGCAGGATATTGGCCAGCACCTTGCGCCAGGGCGGCAGTGCGGGCTGTTGAAAGACCATGCCGGCGCCGACCTGCGGACCATCGATCGGCGTGTCGCGCAGATAGGCGCGGCCCCCTTCATGGCCGATCACGCCCAGGATGATTTTCAACAGGGTCGACTTGCCGCAGCCGGACGGGCCGATGATGGAAACAAACGCGCCATTGCCCACCGTGGTCGAGATGTCGTGCAGGGCCTCGACCGGTCCCGTGCCGGTCTCATAGACCTTCGACAGATGTTCGATGGCCAGATGCGGGCGCCCGCCCCCGCCCGCGGAAGCCTCAACCGCGCTCATGCCTCGCCCTCTTTCGCAACCCGCGCCCACGGCATCGCCAGCCGCTGCAGGCCTTTGACGGCGGTGAAGAGGGCGATGCCCATGCCCCCCAGCAGCACCACGGCGGCGAAGACCAGACGCGTATTGACGTTGGCGGCGCCGGTGAAGACGACATAGCCGAGCCCAACGCTGCCGGCGACGAACTCCGCCACCACCGCCCCGATCACCGCCAGCGTGATCGAAATGCGCATGGCGGCAAACACGTTGGGCAAGGCATTCGGCATGCGGATCAGCGCGAAGATCTTCCAGCGGCTGGCCTTCAGGCCGCGCGCGACATAGAGCAGATCCTCGTCCACATGCAGCAGGCCGGCGGTGGTGTTGACCACGATCGGAAAGACCGAGATCAGGAAAACCACGATCAGCTTGGTGACCTCGCCCGGCCCGAACCAGATTGACAGGATCGGCGCGATGGCGATCGTCGGCACCACTTGCGACAGAACCAGCAAGGGATAGAGGCTTTCGGCCAGGAAGCGCGAATGGGCGATCAGAACCGCCATCAAAACACCGACCGTGAGCGCAATGACGAAGCCCGAGACGGCGATCATCAGCGTATAGCCCGTGTGCAGCAGCAGGCGGTTCCAGCGGTCGACGATTTCGCCGATGACGTCCGTCGGTGACGGCACGATAAAGCGCAACAGCAGGCCGCTATCGACGGCGACCTGCCACAGGACAAGAAGTGCCAGAAAGAAGGCGATCGACTTCCAGCGCGATCCGAGCCAGCGCATCTAACAGCCTGTCTGCGTCGCGCGCCCCGCGGATCGCCCGCCGCCACGGGCGGCGGCGGGCGCCCGGCTCATTGCGGCAGAAACTCGGTGGTGTACAGAGTGTCCGTCGGCACCATTTCCGCCTGCTCGCCATAATCGACGTTGACGCGCTGGGTCCGGTCCCATTTCTCCGCATCCATCGAGCCGATGCCGTTGGCCTCGGCATCGGCGTTGTAGATCAGCGGCAAGGCCACCTGGAACTGCTCCAACAGCGTCTCGAACGGCGTTTCGGTGTTGTCGGCCGCAGCCTGAACCGCCTCTTCCGGGTTCGCCATGGCGTATTCGACCCCCTCGATCGTCGCGGCGACGAAGGCGCGCACGGCCTCGGGATTGTCCGCCAGGAAACCGTTGTTGACGATGAGGGAGTTGGAATAGACGTCAAAGCCCCAATCGTAGAAGCGCATGATCTGGACATCGCGGTCGGCCTGGTTGCGCGCGGCCAGATACTCGCCGAACAGATAGCCGATCGTGGCGTCGACCTGGCCCGACAGGAAGCTGGGCACCGTGGCGCCGAAATTGTAGGTGATCGCCTCCACCTCGTCGGTGTTCACGTCATTCAGGGCGAAAAAGGCCGGCAGGGCCTGGGTGGTCGCGCCGGCCGGCACCACGGCCAGGCTGTGGCCTTCGAGGTCCGTGGGCTCGTCGATGCCTTCCTCGGCATAGCTGATGATGCCGTAAGGCGCCTCCTGCAGGATCACCGCGACGACCGTGACCGGGGCACCGTTGGCGACGGCCTGGGCTACGGCGCCGGCATCGGCGAAGCCGATCTGGGCATTGCCGGAGGCGACGGTCGCGACCGCGTCGGTGGAGCCGCGACCGGGATTGATGGTGACGTCGAGCCCGGCCTGTTCATAAAAGCCGTTCGCCTCGGCGATGTAGAACGGCGCGTGATAGCCGTTGACCAGGAAATCGAGATGGAAGGTGATGTCCGTCTGGGCGGCCGCTGGCCAGGAAAGCCCGGCCGCAATCGACGCAACGATCGCTGTTCTTGCTCGCATGTCTGAAATCTCCCCCTTCTGATTGACGTTGGCGCCCCCCAATCGGCGCTAGGAACACAGCCGCACGATGGTTGAGGCATAGATCTTCGTGACGGCAATGAAGTCGTCGACCCGGCCGCGCTCATCCGGCCGGCTGAGGTACTTACCGGTCGGTCCATAGACAACGCCGGGAATGCCGGCCCGGGCCATCCAGCTGGCGTCCGAGGCGGCGAACTTCAGGATCTTCGACCAGCCCGGCGGCGTGCCGGTGACGGTTTCGTGCGCCCGCTCAACGGCCCTGACCACCGGCGTGTCGTCCGGGCTGTCATAGGGATAGGGAAAGGTCTCGCCGTGAAACGCGATCTCGTAGGCGAAGTCCGGATCGTCCTCGGTCAGCCCATCCAGAAGCTGGCGCAAATCCGCCTCGATGCTTTGCTTCGACATGCCTGGCACGATCCGAAAATCGACGGTCAGGGCCGCGCGGTCCGGCATCAGGGCGGGACGCGTGCGGTCGAAGGTGCGGGAGATGCCCGCCTGAATGCTGCCGATATTGATCTGGGGCAGACCTTCAAAGCCGGCCCTCGGCTCAAAGCTCAACCAACCGCCATCGGCCCGCGACGGCAGCGGCTGATGGCTGCGGCCGAGCAAGGGAATGACCTTGGCGACCTGCTCCACCGCGTTGACGCCGCGCTTGCCGGCCGCGTCCTGGGTGGCGAAATGCTTGGTCCGGCCGAGCACGTGGATGTCGGCGACCAGCGATGCGGTGTGCTTGGTCGCCAGTTCCAGTTCGGTGGGCTCGCCCAGCACGAAGTAGTCCGCGGTAAGACCGTTGGCGAGCGCATGCTTGGTGCCGGCGCCGCCCCGCAACTCCCCGCAGACCAGGGCGATGCCGACGTCGCCGCGCAACGGAATGCCGGCCCGTCTGACGGCGTCCAGGGCGGCGATGTAACAGGCGTCCGCCGCCTTCATATGGACAAAACCGTAGACGTAGCCGTCTTCGATCTCGGCCCCGAACGGGTCTTTCGTCCAGCCGTCTGAGACCGGGTTGTGGTCCGTGTGGCCGTTGAACAGCAGGCTGGTCCCGCCGCCACTGCCGGCAAGACGGCCAAGCGCGTTGACGCTGGGACCCGGCATCAAAGGGTCGTGCGGAACGGCCTGGAGTTCGCTCTCGATGTCGAGGTCGGCCATGCAGGCGACGAAATACGTCGCGACATCGCGTTCTTCGCCCGACAGGCTGGGGATCTTAAGCGCGCCGCGAACAAGATCGATCACCCGGTCGCCATCAACCGCGGCAACCGCTTGCGCGCACGCCTCCTCCAACGATGGCACAGTGCCCATATCCAGCATCCCCCTATGTTCCATATCTGGAACAATTGCCAGATTATGGATCAAGCATGCTGGGGCACCTTCGGCGTGTCAAGCCGCGAGATTGCATAGCCAAACCGTGCGCAGTGAAGTTGGGCGAGAACACAAGTCGGCGCCCGCCTACTCGAGGCGAGGGCCGCTTAGCGATTTAACCTATTGCGGATGCCGACCGAGCGCGCGCCGTCGGCGTTCAGCCCGGGATGACGAACGAGATGCCGAAGACGAGCTTTCTGCCGTCAAGTTCGTCGACCCATTTGCAGACGCTCAGCGTCGCCTTGCCATGGTCGGAATGGTCGACCCGTTCATGGATGAAGTGCGGCTCGCCCGTTTCCAAAACCTCGCGGTCGTTCTTGACCAGGGCCTCTGCGTTCGCCTTCCAAACCAGGTCGCTGTCGAGCTTGCCGACGACGTTCTCGCCAGCCAGGTCGCAAATGGCACGATTGCCCCAGAGATAGCGCCATTCCTCGTCCTTGACCCAGACGAGAAACGGCACGTGTTCGAACGCTTCCAGGTCTTTGATCTGCATGGCTCCCCCCTGCTTCTGATCTCCGGCTACTGGTCTTCCGCCGCCAACATCGCGCGCAGCGACTCCTCATCAGCGGCCCAACGGGTGGGATTTAGGTTAAAGCCGTCAAGTTCCCAAGCCACCCAGCAAAAGTATCCTTCGCAAACCTCTTCCGGACCACCGTCGCCGAAATTGCGCCGCAGACCGATGAGCGTCTCGGGACCAGCCTCAGGGGCAATCGAGTGCAGCGGCTCGCCCTGGATGTCCACGACCGAGTACCAAGGCCAACCGGACATCACCAGCATGTTGAAGGCGCAGGCATGGCCGTTGGTGTAGAAGTTGGTCCGCCAATCGCAGGCATACTGGCACTGATAGATGACGTAGTCCGGTTCGGTATCGCCATTGACGTCGGTTTCCAGATAACCGGTCGACAAGTCCTCAGGAAAGGTCAGATGGCCCCCACCGTCGCGGCAGACCTCATCGAGCCGTTGTAGACCGAAGGCCACGCCCTCGGGCAACTCCTGTTGGTAAATGCTCTGGGCATTGGCCACCCCACCGACCAAGCCGATCAGGCACGCCAGAAATAGATGTCGAACCATGTCGAGATCTCCGAAAACCAGGTTGGCGCGCCGGCAAGGCTGATGGGCTGGCGGCCGGTCGCGTACAGTCAGACCAGGGCGTCAAATCCGCGCAAACAGCCGACCAGTGACATGCCGCAGCAACCATAACGGCCGCGATCTACATCTCCGCCGCCCAATCGCGGAAGGAAATCAGTTCGGCCTCGATCACCAGGAAAATGGCCAGCCACACGACGATCGAGATCGCGGTCGTGACCGCCAGCTTCAGCGCTAAGCGCGTCCGCTTCGGCGCACCGTACGCATGCCCCTTTTCGGGATCAGTCTCCAGCCTGATACCCCAGGGCAGCACGGCGAACAGAACCACCCACCAGACCATGACGAAGACCGCAATGCCCGACACCCAGCCCATAGCTCACGCCTCTTCAAGCTCGGTCAGCACGCCGTCCATGTCCTTGGGGTGCAGGAACAGAACCGGCTTGCCATGCGCGCCGATCTTAGGCTCGCCATCGCCCAGCACGCGCAAGCCTTCTGCCACCAGCCGGTCGCGCGCGCCGCGAATGTCGTCGACCTCGTAACAGAGATGATGAATGCCGCCCGCTTGATGGCGTTCCAAGAACCCGGTAATCGGCGACGCGTCGCCAAGCGGATGCAACAGCTCGATCTTGGTATTGTCCACGGTCACGAAGATCGTCGTCACCCCGTGCTCGGGCAAATCGACCGGCTCTGACACTTCGACCCCAAGCAGATCGCGATAGCGCGCGGCCGCCGCGTCAAGATCCGGCACCGCGATCGCGACATGGTTCAACCGGCCGATCACAGCGCCACCACATGCACTTCCGTGACCGGCTTTTTGCCGTACCAGCGCTTCACCGCCCGGCGCAGGGATCGGCGCACAGCCTCGCGCACCGTCTCGACATCGAGCCGGCCATTCTTGGGCAGATCGTTGAAGGCCTCGGCCGCCACGTCGCTCAGGTCCGCCTGGGCTTCCTCCACCGCCTGCTCGTCCTCCAGGCCCAGCATGGTGACGCCCGGATCGGCCGCCAACCGGCCTCGCGGATCGATCACCAGGCTGGCCATGATCGCGCCATTGAAGGACAGACGATGGCGGGTGCGCAAGGTATCGCCGGTCAGCGCGATCAAGCGACCGCCGTCATAGCCAAGACGGTCCGCCGGCACGTGATCGACCGCCGCAACCGGGCCGGGCGCCAGTCGGATCACCGCCCCATCGCCCGGAATGAGCGTTTCCGGCACCTGGCATGATTTCGCCAAGGCAGCATGGGCCTTCATGTGGCGCATCTCACCATGAACCGGGATGGAGATACTCGGCCGCAGCCATTGATAAAGCAGCGTCAGCTCATCGATCGCCGGGTGACCCGAGACGTGGATCGGCTTGACCGGCGACTCGTCCGGCGTGATGACCTCGACACCCTGCGCCGCGAGCGCGTTTTGAACCCTGCCGATCGCCTTCTCGTTGCCGGGGATGTCCCGCGCGGAATAAATCACGCAGTCTCCCGGCTCCAGCACCACGTCGGGATGATCGCCATGGGCGATGCGCGTCATGGCCGAGCGCGGCTCACCCTGGCTGCCGGCGACGACCAGCACGACCTTGTCGTTGGGCATGAAGCCGGCGTCGTGTTCGTTGAGAAAGGGTTCCGGCACGTCGATGTAGCCCGTTTCGGTCGCCGCGGCGTGGATGCGCCACAGGGAACGGCCGACCAGGGCACAGTGGCGGCCGTTGGCGTGGGCCGCGTGAGCGACCGAGTTCAAACGAACGACGTTGGACGAAAAGCAGGTCACGGCGACCCGGCCCGTCTTTTGCCCGATCAACTCGGTCAAGGCACGCCGCACGTCCGCCTCCGACCCGGATACGCCGGGCTCCAGCGCGTTGGTGCTGTCGCCGATCAGGGCCAATACACCCTCATCGCCCAACCGCCGCAGGGCGCCCTCGTCGGCCACATCACCGAGCAGCGGATCGGGGTCGAGCTTCCAATCACCGCTGTGCACCACCAGCCCGGCGGGGGTTCGGATAGCAAGCGCGCTTGGTTCAGGAACCGAATGGGTCATGGAGACCAGTTCGACCGAGAACGGGTCGAGATCGACCGTGCCGGACAGCGGCAGTTCGATGATCTCCACGCGATCAGCGAAGTCGCTCTCGCGCAGTTTCAAGCGCAGGAAGGCCGCCGTGAACGGCGTGGCGTAGATCGGGCAGCCCAGCCGCGGCCACAGGTAAGGCAGCGCGCCGAGATGGTCCTCATGGGCATGGGTCAGGATCAGCCCGACGAGATCGTCGCGCCGTTCCTCTATGAAGCCGGGGTCGGCCATCAATATGTCGATGCCGGGGTGGCGTTCGTCGCCAAAGGCGATGCCACAATCCACCATCAGCCATTTGCCGGCATACCCGTACAGGTTCATGTTCATGCCGATTTCGCCGGATCCGCCCAAGGGCAGGAAGATCAACTCGGAATCGGGTTCTAGGGACGTGGAAATGGTCACGCCTTTCGGTTCAAGTCATAAATGTGAATCAGCCCGCGCACCGTCAGCTGGTCATCGATATGGTCGATGACATCCGTCGACCGGATGAACAGCTTCGACAGGCCGCCCGTGCCGATGACCAGCATGGGCCGGCCGTATTCCCGCTTGATACGGGCGACCATGCCCTCGATCAAGCCGACATAGCCCCAAAAGATGCCGGAACGCATGCATTCGATCGTGGATTTGCCGATCGCGGCCTCCGGTTCCATGATCTCGATCCGAGGCAGCTTCGCCGCGACCTGGTGCAAGGCATCCAAAGACGGGTTGGGGCCGGGCGCGATGGCGCCGCCCGCGTAATTGCCGTCCTCGTCGACCACGTCGAAGGTCGTCGCGGTTCCGATATCGAGCACGATCAATGGCGGCTCGAAACTCATGCGGGCACCGACCGTGTTAACCAGCCGGTCCGCGCCCGCCTCCGACGGGTTCTTGATCTTCGCCTCGACGCCGAGCTCGACGCCCTCGGCGCCGACGATCAGGGCTTCGCAGCTATAGTGGTGGCGGCACAGACCCAGCAGGTTGAATGTCGCCGATGGCACGACACTGGCGATGATGGCACCGCTGATCTCGATCGGTCGGATCCGGCTCAAGGCCATCAACTGGTTCAGCCAGACCGCATATTCGTCCGACGTGCGCCGCGCATCGGTGGAGATGCGCCAGTGGCCGCGCATCTTGCGCTCGTCGTCGAACAGCGCGAAGACGGTGTTGGTGTTGCCGGCGTCTATCGTCAGAAGCATGGGGTCAACAACATAGCCTAGCTGCCCGCCAATACGAGGTCGCCTGCGGCAATCGTGCGCCGCCCGCCGTCCGGTAAGCCAAGGATCAAGGCACCGTTGCCATCGAGATCAAGAAAGCGGCCAGCGATCGATTGCGCGCCATGGCCTACACGAACAGGGCTGCCGACGCCCGCCGCCCAATCCAGCCAGTGAGGCCGGATCGCGTCAAAGCCATCACTGGTCCAGCGGTCCACCAGGATGTTCAGCCGTGCCAGATAGCCTTCTAGAACGCCGGAAGGGGTCGCATCCCGTGCGCCGAGATCGGCCAATGCGACCGTCGGGCGTTCGGCGAGGGACGGATGGCTGACGATATTCACGCCACTGCCGACCACGACCCACTCCACCCGTTCGCGGTCCACGCCAGCCGACTCCAGCAGCAGGCCAGAGATTTTGGCGTCGTCGACCAGGACATCGTTGGGCCATTTGACCCGAACGGCGCCACCCGGGACGAAGCCCGCCAGCGCCTCGGCCATGGCAAGGGCCGCGACGAGCGAGAGCTGGGCGACCGACGCCGGTGGCACCGAGGGTCGTAGAAGGACGCTGACGTAAAGATTACCCGGCGGCGACGACCAGGCTCGGCCCTGGCGGCCGCGCCCTGCCTCTTGTTGTTCCGCCAGAACCACGGTGCCATGGGCCGCACCGTGCTCGGCGAGATCCTTGGCGATGTCGTTTGTACTGGTGACGGAGCCGTGTTGGTGGAGGACCCAACCCGGCGGCAGCGCGATATCGCGGACGGTTCCGCCGGCCGGCCCAGCGGTCATCCCGCGAACAGCGAGCGCGCCGCCTGGGCGGCCGGATCCAGGATCAAGGCCGGGAAGACGAAGAACAGCGTGGTGAACAGGCCGGTGGCGCCCAGCACGACGACCATGTCGCGGCCGATCGGACGGTCCAGCTTTTCGACCGGATCGTCGAAATACATCAGCTTGATGATGCGCAGATAGTAGAAGGCCGCCACGACACTGGTCAGCACGCCGATCACGGCAAGCGTGTAGAGGCCCGCCTCAAGTGCGGCCTGGAACACGAACAGTTTGCCGAAGAAACCGGCCAGCGGCGGGATGCCGGCCATCGAGAACATGAAGATCGCCAGCACGAGCGCCATCATCGGGTTGGTCTTGCTCAAGCCCGCCAAGTCGCGGATGCCTTCGACCGCGCGGCCATTGACGCGCATGCACAGAATGCAGGCGAAGGTGCCGACATTCATGGCCAGATAGATCGACATGTAGACAATCAACCCGCGCACCCCGTCCTGCGATCCGGCAGCGAGGCCGACGAGCGCGTAGCCGATATGGCCGATCGACGAATAGGCCATCAGCCGCTTGATGTTGGTCTGCACCAGGGCGGCGAAACCGCCCAGCGCCATCGACAGGATCGAGGTGACAACGATGATCTGCTGCCACTGCGCGACCAGATCGCCAAACGGTTCGATCAGCACGCGGGTGAACAGGGCGATCGCCGCGATCTTGGGTGCGACGGCGAAGAAGGCGGTGACCGGGGTCGGCGCGCCCTCATAAACGTCCGGCGTCCACATGTGGAACGGCACGGCGGATACCTTGAAGGCGAGTGCGGCTGCGATGAAGACGATGCCGACGATCAGGCCGACGGCCGGCCCGCCCTCGCCGGCAAACTCGGTTGCCAGCCCGGCGAAGCTGGTCGTGCCGGCAAAGCCGTAGACCATCGAGGCCCCATACAGGAACAGGCCGGAACTCAACGCGCCGAGCACGAAGTACTTCAACCCCGCCTCCGACGAGCGCGCCGTGTCGCGCCGGAAGGCTGCGATCACGTAGAGGCAGAGGCTTTGCAGTTCCAGGCCTAGATAGAGCGAGATCAGGTCACCGGCGCTGATCATCATCATCATGCCCAGCGTGGCAAAGACGAACAGGACGCCGTACTCGAAGCGCGCCATCTGCTCGCGCTCGATGAAGTCCTGGCTGACGATCAGGGTGAGGGCTGAGCCCAGCAAAACCAGCAGCTTCATGAACAGGCCGAAACTGTCGACCCGGAACAGGCCGCCAAACGCGCTTTGCGATCCGTCGAAGGTTGCGACCGCCAGGATGCCGGCAATGGCGAAGCTGATCACGGCCAGATAGTTGACCAGCCGCGAGGGATTGCCGCGTGCGAACACGCCGACCATCAGCAAGGCCATGCCCATGACGGCCAGGAAGATCTCCGGCAAGGCGACGATCAAATCGGTGCTGGTCATCGAACCGCCCCTCGCCTACTGCGCCGCCACGTCGACGCCATCGGCGTCGGCCAGCGCTTGCTGATAGTTCTCGATCAGATTGATAACCGAGGCATCGGTGATGTCGGTAAAGCTGGAGGGATAGATGCCCAGCCAGATCACGATCAGGATCATTGGCACGAAGATTGCCAGCTCGCGCGCGTTCAGGTCCGGCATCGCCTTCACGTCATCCTTGGTCAGCTTGCCGAACACCACCCGCCGGTAGAGATAAAGCATGTAGGCGGCACCCAGGATCAGGCCGGTAGCCGCGAACACGGCCACCCAGGTGTTCACCTGGAAGGTGCCGATCAAGATCATGAATTCACCGACAAAGCCGCTGGTGCCGGGCAGACCGACCGAGGCCAGCATGAACACCATGAAGACGGCGGCGTATTTCGGCATGTTGTGGACCAGCCCGCCATAGCGCGAGATTTCCAGCGTGTGCAGCCGATCATAGACCACGCCGACGCAGAGGAAGAGAGCGGCGGACACGATGCCGTGGCTCAACATCTGCACGATCGATCCGGTGACGCCGGTCATCGTCAGGGTGAACATGCCGATGGTCACGAAGCCCATATGGGCGATCGACGAGTAGGCGATCAGCTTCTTCATGTTGGGCTGGGCCAGAGCCACGAGCGAGGTGTAGACGATCGCCACCGCGCTCAAGACATAGATCAGCGGCGTCAGGGTCTCCGTCGCCTCGGGCAGGATCGGGATGGAAAACCTGAGGAACCCGTAGCCGCCCATCTTCAACAGCACGCCGGCCAGAATGACGGAGCCGGCGGTGGGTGCCTGGACGTGGGCATCCGGCAACCAGGTATGCACAGGCCACATCGGGATCTTCACCGCGAACGAGGCGAACATCGCCAGCCACAGCCATATCTGCAGGCTGCTGGCCAACGGCGTCTGCATCAGGGTCGGGATGTCGGTCGTGCCGGCCTGCAAGTACAGCACCAGCAGCGCCAACAGCATCAGGACCGAACCCAGCAGCGTGTACAGGAAGAACTTGAACGCGGCGTAGACCCGCCGCTCGCCGTGCCCCCAGACGCCGATGATGATGAACATCGGGATCAGCACGCCTTCGAAGAAGACGTAGAACAGCACGAAGTCGAGGGCGGAGAACATCCCGACCATCATGGTTTCCAGGATCAGGAACGCGATCATGTATTCCTTGACCCGGTCCTTGATCGACTCCCAGCTCGCCAGGATGCAAATCGGCGTCAGGAAGGTAGACAGAAGGACGAAAAGCACCGAAATGCCGTCGACGCCCATGTGGTAGGAGATGTTCAGCCCCGGAAACCAGGTCAGCGTCTCGACGAACTGGAAGTCGGCCGTGCTACGGTCGAAATCGATCCACAGAACCAGGCTGATCAGGAACGTGATGCCCGACGTGAACAGGGCCATCCAGCGCGACCGGCGAGCGATGTCCTCGGGGTCCTTGCCCTGGACCATGACGAAGATCATGGCCGCGCCCACCAGCGGCAGGAACGTGATCAGAGACAGGACGGGGAAGTTGTTCATCAATCCGCTCGTGATCTCGCGTCAGCCACCGAGGCCCCAGAAATACCAGGAAACGAACACCACCACGCCGATCAGCATGGCAAAGGCGTAATGGTAGATGTAGCCCGACTGCAGCCGGCTGAACCGGCCGCCAAGCGCGCGCGAGGCGCTGGCGAACCCGTTCGGGCCCAGCCCGTCGATGATCGTCTGGTCCCCGACCTTCCACAACTCGTCGCCACCCTTCATGGCCCCGCGCACGAAGGTGTAGTCGTAGAGCTCGTCGAAGTACCATTTGTGGAAGAACAGATAGTAGATCGGCCGGAAGGCGCGCACCGTCGTCGCCGGCAACGATTTGATGCCGATGTAGTAGAGCCAGGCGATGAACAGGCCAGAAACCGCCAGCGCCAACGGCAGCAGCTTGGTCCATAGCGGCACGTGGTGTGCGGCCTCGATCGTGTTGTTGCCCGGCAGAACCAGGACGCTGTGACCCCAGAAGCCCTCCATGCCCGGACCGACGAGCCAATAGTAGCCGATAGCACCAGCAAAGGTGGCGCCAAAGCCGAGGACGCACAGCGGCCCCAGCATCACCCAGGGCGACTCGTGCACATGCGCCATGACCTTCTCTTCGACGCGCGACTTGCCGTGGAAGGTCAGGAAGATCAGGCGACCGGTGTAAAACGCCGTCATGAAGGCGGCGAGCGTGCCCAGCCAATAGGCCAGGTCGCCGAACCAGGTGTGGTCGGCAAACGCCGTCTCGATGATCAGGTCCTTGGAATAAAAGCCGGCAAAGCCGATGCCGGGCAGATCGGACAGGAATGGAATGCCGAAGGTCAGCGGTATGCCGATGCCGGCCAGTGCCAGACCGCCGACCCACATCATGGAATAGGTCCAAGGAATGTGGCGCGCCAGGCCGCCCATTTTGCGCATGTCCTGCTCATCCGACATGGCGTGGATAACCGATCCGGCGCTGAGAAACAGCAGCGACTTGAAGAAGGCGTGCGTCATCAGGTGGAAGATGGCCGCCTGATAGGCCGAGACACCGACAGCGAAGAACATGTAGCCAAGCTGGCTCATCGTCGAATAGGCGATGACCCGCTTGATGTCCCATTGCGTCATGCCGATCGTGGCGCCGATAAAGGCCGTCAGCCCGCCGACGATGCAGACCACCAAGAGCGCCCACGGCGCGTATTCGAACAGCGGCGACATGCGTACCAGCATGAAAACGCCGGCGGTGACCATGGTGGCGGCGTGGATCAGGGCAGAGACAGGTGTCGGGCCCTCCATGGCGTCCGGCAGCCAGGTATGCAGGCCAAGCTGGGCCGACTTGCCCATGGCACCGATGAACAGGAGCAGGCAGGCCGTGGTCAGGGCGTGCACTTCCCAGCCCAGGAAGTGGAACGTGGCGTCCGCCATACTGGCGGCGTTCTCGAAGATGACCTCGAATTCGACCGAGCCAAAAATCAGGAACACCGCCAGGATGCCGAGCATGAAGCCGAAATCGCCGACCCGGTTGACGACGAAGGCCTTGATCGACGCCTTGTTGGCGCTGTCCTTGTCGTACCAAAAGCCGATCAGCAGATACGACGCCAGTCCGACGCCTTCCCAGCCGAAGAACAACTGCACCAGATTGTCGGCCGTCACCAGCATCAGCATCATGAAGGTGAACATGCTGAGATAGGCGAAGAAGCGCGGCCGGTGCGGGTCGCTGTGCATGTAGCCGACGGAGTAGATGTGCACCATCGACGACACGCCGTTCACGACGATCAACATCACCGCCGTCAAGCTGTCGAAGCGCAGCGCCCAGGAAAACTCCAGATCGCCGACCGCCATCCAAGTGAACAAGGTCACGATGCGGTCTTCGCCGCCGACGATGTTGAAGAACAGAATGATCGAGAAGATCGCCGCCAGACAGACCGAGGCGATGGACACGGCCATGGCGGCATGATCGCCCCAGGCGCGGCCGAACGGCATCGCCAGCGCGGCACCGATGATCGGCAGGAAGATGGCGAAAAAGGCTAAGGTGTCCATGGTCGCTTAGCCCTTCATCAGGTTGACGTCATCGACCTGGATCGAGCCGCGGTTACGGAAATAGACAACCAGGATCGCCAGGCCAATCGCCGCCTCGGCGGCCGCCACCGTCAGGACGAACAGCGCGAAGACCTGGCCGACCAGGTCGTTCAGATGGGTCGCGAAGGCGACCAGATTGATGTTGACCGCCAACAGCATCAACTCGATCGACATCAGGATGATGATGACGTTCTTCCGGTTCAGGAAGATGCCGAAAATGCCCAGCGTGAACAGGATCGCCGCGACAACGAGGAAGTGCTCAAGACCGACCCCCATGGCTCAGATCCCCTCGCCCGTGCCGACCTTGCGCACGGCCACGGCTTCCTCGCGCCTGCGGGCGATCTGGTCCGCGATCTTCTGCTTGCGCACGCCGACTCGCTCGCGCAGCGTCAGCACGATGGCGCCGATCATCGCGACCAGCAGGATCAGGCCGGCCGCTTGGAACAGATAGGCGTAGTCGGTGTAGATCAGCCGGCCCAGGGCGTCGGTATTGGAGATATCGCCGCCAGGTACAGGTGCCTGGGCCACTGTCTCCGCGTCAGGTGCCAGCACCCAGGCGCTCAAGATGAAAATCAGTTCGATCAGCAGGATCAAGCCGATCAGGCCGCCGATGGGCAGATACTGCAGAAATCCGGCGCGCAGCTCGGCGAAGTTCACGTCCAGCATCATGACGACGAACAGGAACAGCACCGCCACCGCGCCGACATAGACCACGATCAGGATCATGGCCAGGAACTCCGCCCCCATGAGAATGAACAGGCCGGCGGAGTTGAAGAAGGCCAGGATCAGAAACAGGACCGAGTGGACCGGGTTCTTCGACGAGATCACCATCACCGCCGAGGCGATGGTGATGAAGGCGAACAGATAAAAGGCGATCGTCTCGATGATCATGGCCACCCGCCCCGGTCCGATACGCCAGCCCGGTCGTCCACCCGATCGTCTACTTCGCGACGATATGATTTGATTTCACGGGCCACCATCGGACGGCTCCTCAAACAGACTGGTTGGTGTTCGATCGAACCGGCGATCGAAACCGATACTCTGGGTTCGGGGCGAACGCCCCTTTTGATCCTCATCTCAACCCGGCGATGCCCGAGCGGCATCGCCGGCGTCGTTCTAGCGATACGGCGCGTCGGCGGCAATGTTTGCCGCCAGCTGTGCCTCCCAACGATCGCCGTTCTGCAACAGCTTTTCCTTATTGTAGAACAGCTCTTCACGGGTTTCCGTTGCGTACTCGAAGTTCGGGCCTTCGACAATCGCATCCACCGGGCAGGCCTCCTGGCACATGCCGCAATAAATGCATTTGGTCATGTCGATGTCGTACCGCGTCGTGCGCCGGCTGCCATCGTCGCGGGGTTCGGCCTCGATCGTGATCGCCTGGGCCGGACAGATCGCCTCGCACAGCTTGCACGCAATGCAGCGTTCCTCGCCGTTGGGATAGCGGCGCAGCGCATGCTCGCCCCGGAACCGGGGGCTGATCGGCCCCTTTTCGTTGGGGTAGTTCAAGGTCGCCTTGGGCTTGAACAAATAGCGGAACGTCAGCAACATGCCGCCGAGCAGTTCCAGAAGCAGGAAGTTGCGGGCTTGGCGATCGATGAAAGCCATGGCTAGCTTGCTTTCCTTTCGGCCCTAGTTCGGCAGCCAGTCGAATGCGACCACGGCGCCGGCGGTGAGTACGACCCAGATCAGCGAGAACGGCAGGAAGATCTTCCAGCCCAGCCGCATCAGCTGGTCATAGCGGAAACGCGGCATCGTTCCGCGCACCCAGATGAAGATGAACAGCAGCACGGCCACCTTCAGCGCGAACCAGATCGGGCCCGGTATCCAGGTGAAGGGCGCGAAATCGAACGGAGGCAGCCAGCCGCCAAGGAACAGGATGGTTGTCATCCCGCTCATCAAGATCATGTTGGCGTATTCGCCCAGGAAGAACAGGGCATAGGTCATGGACGAGTATTCGACCATGAAGCCGCCGGTGATCTCCGATTCGCCCTCCGGCAGGTCGAACGGCGACCGGTTGGTCTCGGCCAGGGCCGAGATGAAGAACACCACGAACATCGGGAACAGCGGGATGGCGAACCAGAGCCCTTCCTGCGCCATGACGATGTCGGTCAGGTTCAATGAGCCGACGCAGATCAGGACCGTGATGATCACGAAGCCGATCGAGACCTCATAGGACACCATCTGCGCGGCGGAACGCATGGCGCCCAGGAAGGCGTATTTCGAGTTCGAAGCCCAGCCGGCCATGATGATGCCGTAGACGCCGAGCGACGAGATCGCGAACAGGTACAGAATGCCGACATTGATGTCGGCCAGCACCAGGCCGTAATCGAACGGGATCACCGCCCAGGCCACCAGGCTGAGCAGGAAGGTCAGCATCGGCGCGATCATGAAGACGACGCGGTTGGCGCCGGATGGGATGATGGTTTCCTTGCCGATCATCTTGATGCCGTCGGCGATCGGCTGCAGCAGGCCCCAGGGGCCGACCACCATGGGGCCCTGGCGCAACTGCATGGCGCCCAGCACCTTGCGTTCGGCATAGGTCAGATAGGCGACGGCCACGATCAGCGGCACGATGATCGCGATGATCTGCAGGATGATGATGATGCCGGGCCAGACGTAGCCGCCCCAGAATCCGCCGTCCATCGTCCGCCCCCTACTCCGCCGCCGCCCGGCCTTCGATCTCATCCAGGCATTTCGCCATGGTGATCGAAGCCCGGCTGATGGGGTCGGTCATATAGAAGGTTTCGATCGGCGAGGCAAAGGCTGCGCTGCCCATCTCGCCCTCGTTTCCGAATGGCTGCCATTCGGCCGGATGAAGCCTGTCGATCTCGGCGAAGACCGGATGGTCTTCGGCCAGCTTGCGGCGCAGCTGGTGCAGATCGTCGAAAGGCAACGGCTTGCCGATCTCCTGGCTGAAGGCTCGCAGAATCGTCCAGTCCTCGCGGGCGTCGCCCGGCGGGAACACGGCCATCTTGGCGTGCTGCACGCGGCCCTCGGTGTTCACATAGGTGCCGTTCTTCTCCGGATAGGCCGCGCCCGGCAGAATCACGTCGGCGGCATGGGCGCCGCGATCCCCATGGTGGCCTTGATAGATCACGAAGGCATTGCTGAGCGCGGAACTGTCGATCTCGTCCGCGCCAAGCAGCCAGACCAGCTTGATCGTACCGTCCCCGGCGCCGGCCAGGACGCCCGCCACGTCGCGACCGCCCTCGCCCGGCACGAAGCCGATGTCGAGACCGCCGACTCGCGCCGCAGCGGTATGCAGCACGTTGAACCCGTTCCAGCCGTCCTTGACCATGCCGAAGGTATCGGCAATGGCCCGGGCCGCCGCGAGAACCTGGCCGCCATCGTACCGCGTCAAGGCGCCCTGGCCCAAGATCAGCATCGGCTTCTTCGCCGATTTCAGGGTTTCGGCGAACTCGATCGAGCCGTCGGCCAGCGCCTTCAGGGTGTCGGGGCCGGCGCCCAGATAGTCATAGCGATAGGTCAGGTCGACCTGCGGGCCGATGACGCCGACCTTCAGCCCGCCCTGCAGCCAGCGCTTGCGGATGCGGGCGTTGACCATCGCCGCCTCCCACCGCGGGTTCGAGCCGACGATCAGGATCGCGTCCGCCTCCTCGATGCCGGCGATGCCTGTGTTGAAGAGATAGCTGGCCCGGATGTTGGGCTGCAGCTTGGCGCCATCCTGGCGGCAATCGATGTTGGGCGAGCCGACAGAGGTCATCAGCCCCTTCAGCGCGTACATCGCCTCGACATCGCAGAGATCGCCGGCGATCGCCGCCATGGCGGTCCCGTCCAAGCCCTCCATGGCACTGGCGATGGCGCCGAACGCCTCGGGCCAGGTGGCCTGTTCCAGCTTGCCGTCCCGGCGGACATAGGGTCGGTCCAACCGCTGACGCCGCAGGCCGTCATAGGCGAAGCGGGTCTTGTCGCTGATCCATTCCTCGTTGATGGCTTCGTGCAGGCGCGGCAGTGTGCGCATGACCTCGCCGCCCCGGCTGTCGACGCGGATGTTGCTGCCGACCGCGTCCATAACGTCGATTGTCTCGGTGCGCTTCAGCTCCCACGGGCGGGCGGAAAACGCATACGGCTTGGAGGTCAGCGCACCGACCGGGCAGATGTCGATCATGTTGCCCGACAGCTCGGTGGTGATCGCCTTTTCGATGTAGGTGCCGATCTCCATGTGCTCGCTGCGGCCGGTCGCGCCCAGTTCCGGTACCCCGGCGATCTCATCGGCAAAACGGATACAGCGGGTGCAATGGATGCACCGGGTCATGAAGGTCTTGATCAGGGGCCCGAGATACTTCTCCTTCACCGCGCGCTTGTTCTCGGCAAAGCGGCTGCGGTCGAAGCCATAAGCCATGGCCTGGTCCTGCAGGTCGCACTCGCCGCCCTGGTCGCAGATCGGACAGTCGAGCGGATGGTTGATCAGCAGGAACTCCATCACGCCCTTGCGGGCCTTGTGAACCAGCTCGCTGTTGGTGTGGATGACCATGTTGTCGCTGGCCGGCATGGCGCAGGACGCGATCGGCTTGGGCGAGCGTTCCATCTCGACCAGGCACATGCGGCAATTGGCGGGTACCGACAGCCGGTCGTGGAAACAGAAGCGCGGGATCTCGATGCCCAGCTGCTCGCAGGCCTGCAGGACGGACGTGCCCTTCTCGACCTCGATCTCGATGCCGTCAATGGTGAGCTTCGGCATTAAGAATCTCCGCCAGCGCGTTGACTATAAAACTTATTCCGCGGCAATTGGCTGTGCCCCTCTGGCATGGACCCGGTCGCGATAATCGCGGATGCGCTGCTCCATCTCCGGCCGGAAATGGCGGATCAGACCTTGGATCGGCCAGGCCGCGGCGTCGCCATGGGCGCAGATCGTATGGCCCTCGACCTCCTTGGTCACCTCCAGCAGCATGTCGATTTCCTCGACCTCCGCGTTGCCCTTGACCATGCGCTGCATGACACGCCACATCCAGCCCGTGCCCTCGCGGCAAGGCGTGCACTGGCCGCAGCTCTCGTCCATGTAGAAGTAGGACAGGCGCGCGATGGCATAGATCACGTCGGTGGACTGGTCCATGACGATGACGCTGCCGGTGCCCAGGCCCGACTGCAGTTCCTTCAGCCCGTCGAAGTCCATGAGCGCGGTCTCGCAGGCTTCGCGGGGAATCATCGGCGTGGACGCGCCGCCTGGAATAACGGCCTTCAAATTCTCCCAGCCGCCACGCACGCCGCCGGCATGCCTGTCGATCAGCTCGCGCAGCGGAATGCCCATCGCTTCTTCGACGTTGCAGGGCTGCGCGACATGGCCGGAGATGCTGTAAAGCTTGATGCCCTCGTTCTTCGGCCGGCCAAAGCTGGAAAACCACAGGCCGCCGCGCCGCAGGATCTCGGGCACCACCGCGATGGTCTCGACATTGTTCACCGTCGTCGGGCAGCTATAGAGGCCCGCGCCGGCCGGAAAGGGCGGCTTGTTGCGCGGCTGGCCTTTTTTGCCCTCCAGGCTCTCCAACAGCGCCGTCTCTTCGCCGCAGATATAGGCGCCGGCACCCCGGTGGAGATAGAGGTCGAAGTCCCAACCGCTGTCGGCCGCGTTCTTGCCGAGCAGCCCGGCCTCGTAGGCCTCGTCGATGGCGATCTGGATGTGCGAGGCCTCGTTGTAGAACTCGCCGCGGATATAGATGTAGCAAGCGTGTGCGCCCAGCGCGAAGGATGAGACCAAAGCGCCTTCGATCAGCCGGTGCGGATCGAAGCGCATGATGTCGCGGTCCTTGCAGGCCCCCGGCTCCGATTCGTCAGCGTTAATGACAAGATAGCTGGGCCGATCCGGGTCCGTCTCCTTCGGCATGAACGACCATTTGATGCCGGTCGGGAAACCCGCCCCGCCCCGACCGCGCAGGCCCGATTCCTTGACCTCCGAGATGATTTTCTCGCGGCCCATGGCGACCAGGTCCTTGGTGTTGGCCCAAATGCCCCGGGCGCGCGCGCCGGCCAGGCCCCAATCCTCCCAGCCATAGAGATTGGTGAAGACGCGGTCTTCGTCACGCAGCATCGCTCAGTCCTCGCTCGGCGCCGCGACGACATCGGGCGGCCGCCGGTCCAACAGGCTGGTCGGCCCGGCCTGTGCCTGGCTGCCGTGACGGCCGGTCTGCGACCCGACGGTCGGTGTCTTGCCGTCCTTCAACTCGTCGATCAGCGTGACCATGCGGTCATAGTTCAGGTCTTCATAATAGTCGTCGTTGATCTGCACCATTGGGGCGTTCACACACGCGCCCGCGCACTCGACCTCGACCACGGAGAACATGCCGTCATCGCCGTTCTGGCCGGGCCTTAGCCCGGTCTTGTCCTCGATCGCCCGCAAGACATCGTCCGAACCGCACAGCCAGCAGGGCGTGGTCGTACAGACCATGATCAGGTGGCGGCCGACCGGCGCCTTGTTGAACATGGTGTAGAAGCTGGCGACCTCGTAGGCGCGGATGCGCGGGATCTCCAGCAGGTCGGCGACATAATCCATTGCCGCACGCGGCAGCCAATTGTGGTTCTGGCGCTGGGCGATGTCCAACAGCGGCAAGACGGCGCTCTGCTGCCTTCCCTCCGGGTACTTGGCGATGATCTTTTTGGCGCGTTCCAGGTTTTCGGCCGTGAACTCGAAATGGTCCGGCTGCTGGTCTTCAGGCGCGGGGGTTCCGAAGCTCATCGATCAATCTCACCGAACACGATGTCCATGGCGCCGATGATGGCGACACTGTCGGCCAGCATGTGCCCCTTGCACATGAACTCCATGGCCTGCAGATGCGGGAAGCCGGGCGCGCGGATGCGGCAGCGATAGGGTTTGTTGGTGCCGTCGGCAACCAGATAGACGCCGAACTCGCCCTTCGGGGCCTCCACGGCCGCGTACACCTCGCCGGCCGGCACGTGATAGCCCTCGGTATAGAGCTTGAAGTGATGGATCAACGCCTCCATCGAGCGCTTCATGTCCGCCCTCTTCGGCGGCGAGATCTTGTGGTCGTCGACCTTGACCGGCCCGTCCTTCGGCATCTTTTCAATACACTGCCGGATGATGGAGTTCGACTGCCGCATCTCCTCGACGCGGACCAGATAGCGGGCGTAACAATCGCCAGTCAGGCCGACCGGCACCTCGAAATCCATCCGATCGTAGACGTCGTAGGGCTGCGCCCTGCGCAAGTCCCACGGCACGTTGGCGGCGCGCAACATCGGCCCGGTGAAGCCCCAGGCAATCGCGTCGGCAGAACTGACCGCGCCGATATCGACGGTGCGCTGCTTGAACACGCGGTTCTCGGTCAGCAGATTTTCCATGTCGTCGATGAATTTGGGCAGCCGCTCGGTATAGGCCCAAATGTCGTCGGCCAGGCCAGCCGGCATGTCCTGATGCACACCGCCCGGCCGGAAATAGGCCGAATGCAGCCGGGCGCCGGAGACACGCTCGTAGAACTCCATCAACACTTCGCGCTCTTCAAATCCCCAGAGCGGCGGCGTGATGGCGCCGACATCCAGCGCGAAGGTCGTTAGGTTCAGCAAGTGGTTGAGAACGCGCGTAATCTCGCTGAACAGGACGCGGATATACTGCCCGCGCTCCGGCACCTCGATGCCCAGCAGCCGCTCCACGGCCAGGGCATACGCATGCTCCTGACACATCGGCGAGACATAATCGAGCCGGTCGAAATAGGGCACCGCCTGCAGATAGGTGCGGTACTCGATCAGCTTTTCGGTACCGCGATGCAACAGGCCGATATGCGGGTCGGCCCGCTCGATGATCTCGCCATCCATCTCCAGCACGAGACGCAGAACCCCGTGGGCCGCCGGATGCTGCGGCCCGAAATTCATGGTCATCGGCTTGATGTTGGTTTCGACCGCGCTCATGACGCCGCGCCCTCTTCCGTCGCCGCGTCGCCGGCCTTCTCGTCGCCCGGCAGACTGGGCGTCATGCCCTCCCACGGGCTCAAAAAGTCAAAGGTGCGGAAATCCTGGTTCAGCTTCACCGGCTCGTAGATCACCCGCTTCTGCTGCTCGTCATAGCGGACCTCGACATAACCGGTCATTGGGAAGTCCTTGCGCAGCGGGTGCCCCTCGAAGCCATAGTCGGTCAGGATGCGGCGCAGATCCGGGTTGTCGGAGAAGAAGATGCCGAACATGTCCCAGACCTCGCGCTCGAACCAGGTCGCGCACGGGAACAGTTCAGCAATCGAGGGCACGGGCTTTTCCTCATCCGTCGTCACCTTCACCCGCACGCGCTGGTTCTGCTTCATGCTGAGCAGGTTGTAGACGACGTCGAAGCGTTCCTCCCGTTCCGGGTGGTCGACGGCGGTGATGTCGATCAACTGATGGAACAGGCAGTCGCTTTCGTCGCGCAAGAAGGTCAGCACCTTGATGATCGCGCCGCGTCTTGCGTGCACGGTCAGTTGGCCGACGACGACCTCGTACCCCGATACGTCGGGGTCCAGCGCCGCCGTGATGGACTGGCCTAAATCGATCAGAGCAGAATCGGACATGGCCGTTCAATTGGACTCAATAACGGAGGGGATCAGCGGGCGATGCGGGTGCCACGCCGGATCTTTTTTTGCAACTGCATGATGCCGTAGACCAGCGCCTCGGCCGTCGGCGGGCAGCCCGGCACATAGATGTCCACCGGAACGACACGATCGCAGCCGCGCACGACGGAATAGGAATAGTGATAGTACCCGCCGCCGTTAGCGCACGAGCCCATGGAGATGACCCAGCGCGGTTCCGGCATCTGGTCGTAGACCTTACGCAGGGCCGGCGCCATCTTGTTGGTCAGCGTGCCGGCGACGATCATCACGTCGGACTGGCGCGGGCTTGGCCGCGGAATGACGCCCAGCCTGTCGAGGTCGTAACGCGGCATATAGGCCTGGATCATCTCCACCGCGCAGCAGGCCAGGCCAAAGGACATCGGCCACAGCGATCCGGTGCGTGCCCAGTCCAGCAGCGCGTCCATGCGCGTAACCAGAAAGCCCTTGTCCTTAAGGTCGCGCGTCGCCTCGGCGATGAGGGCATCTTGCGCAGGCCCCGGCGGGATCGGCGTACCGTATTCTGCCGGATAGGGCCTGTCGGTCGGTTTGGTCACTCCCATTCCAGCGCGCCCTTCTTCCATTCATAGATGAAGCCGACGGTCAGGATGCCCAGGAAGACCACCATCGACCAAAAACCAAGCATGCCGATCTCGCTGAGCGAAACGGCCCAGGGGAATAGGAACGCCACCTCAAGGTCGAAGATGATGAACAGGATAGCGACCAGATAGTAGCGCACATCGAACTTCGAGCGGGCATCGTCGAACGCGTCGAAGCCGCACTCATAGGCCGACAGTTTCTCGCTGTCCGGGTTCTGCTTGCCGACGATCAGCGAGGCGCCGACCGCCGCGCAGGCGATGGCAATCGCCACGCCCAGAAACAGCAAGATCGGCAGATATTCGCTGAGCAGTTCGCTGTCCATGTGCCCTTGCACCTACTTCAGGGACCGCCTTCGGCTTTCGCGGATGGCTGCAATCAACCTGCGCCGGCCGCAGTTTTTGGCCAGCCCCCGCGACAATCAATTCAGCGGAGTTATAGGCGGTCGCCCCGCCGGGTAAAAGGAAATTCGGCCAAAATGCGCCGCTTGGTCACAGCGCTGTGGCGGCCCGCCAGGCCAAGCGATTCCGCAGCCCCGCAGCGGTATGAGGGGCCGGTATCACACTGGTGAATTGCAAAGGGAAATGGCGCGAGTGACGGGACTTGAACCCGCGGCCTCCGGCGTGACAGGCCGGCGCTCTAACCAACTGAGCTACACCCGCATGATCCGCCGCAACCGGGACCCCCGGCGCGGCAGAGGCGCTTGGATACGCCTTGCCCTCTTGTCTGTCAAGCAAGCGGGATCGTGTTTTTTGTGATCACCGGCAAGCGCCTGCAGACACGCCTTTTCGAGGGCGCCAACCCATGCCGCGCGAACAAGAAAGACTGGTGGGCGGTGACGGGATCGAACCGCCGACCCTCTCGGTGTAAACGAGATGCTCTCCCAGCTGAGCTAACCGCCCGCACCGGACCTCAGATACGAAGTCGGCCGGCCCATACAAGGGCCGGCCGCTCAACTGCCGATCCAGGCCCCGGTCAGTTCACGGCGTCTTTCAACGCCTTGCCGACCTTGAACTTCGGCTGCTTGGACGCGGGGATCTGGATTTTTTCACCGGTCCGGGGGTTGCGACCTTCGGAGGCGGCACGATTGGCGACGGAGAACGTGCCAAAGCCGACCAGGCGAACCTCGTCACCGGCCTGAAGGGCACCCGTGATCCCGTCAAGAACCGCATCAACCGCCTTGCCGGCGTCCGCCTTCGACAAATCCGACGCTTCGGCAACATGCGCAATCAAGTCGTTCTTGTTCACTTTTGTACTCCCCATTTCTAGACCAAGAAAAAGATTGGATCAGCTATCGCCCGATTGGGCCGCGCCTGCCTTCACTCACGATTCGATGGGCGCCTTTGAGACTCGCAATTTGAAGGCCACAACCTATTGCCCGCTTTCCGATAGGTCAATTGGACAATGGTCGATATCGGCCCTCAAACTGCAGTTTTCCTGTTGTTGGTCAATGACGGATGACCGCGTCGTCCTCCGAATCGGCATGCACGGCGGCGATGGTCTCCGACGCGGAAGGCTCTTTCCACTCAACGGGTTGCAACGGCAATGTCAAGGCGTGGGCGAGAACATCGTCCACAGTTACCACGGGCACGATGTCCAGCTTCTTCTTAACATTGTCGGGGATATCGGCGAGATCCTTCTCATTATCCTTTGGAATCAACACCTTCTTGAGACCGCCGCGATGGGCGGCCAGCAACTTCTCCTTCAACCCGCCGATCGGCAGCACACGGCCGCGCAAGCTGATCTCGCCGGTCATGGCGATGTCCTTGCGCACCGGGATGCCGGTCAGCACCGAAACGATCGACGTCACCATACCGACGCCGGCGCTGGGGCCGTCCTTGGGCGTGGCGCCTTCCGGCACGTGCACGTGAATGTCCTTGCGCCCAAAAACCGACGGCTGAATGCCGAAATCCGCCGATCGGGACTTCACATAGCTCTCCGCGGCCTGAATCGATTCGCGCATCACGTCGCCGAGCTTACCGGTCGTGGTCACCTTGCCCTTGCCCGGGACCGTGACCGATTCGATCGACAGAAGTTCGCCACCGACCTCGGTCCAAGCCAGGCCGGTGCTGACGCCGACCAGATCCTCGGCCTCCACTTCGCCATAGCGGAAGCGGCGGACGCCGGCATATTTGCCGAGATTGCGGCGCGTGATGGCGACCGCCTCGGTCTTGCCGATCAGGATCTCCTTGACCGCCTTGCGCGTCAAACGGGCGATCTCGCGCTCAAGGCCGCGCACCCCCGCCTCGCGGGTGTAGTAGCGGATGATGTCGCGCAAGGCGTCGTCGGAGATCGACCATTCGCCCTTTTTCAGGCCGTTGCCCTTGACCTGCTTCTCGATCAGGTGGCGCTTGGCGATCTCGACCTTTTCGTCTTCCGTGTAGCCCGGGATGCGGATGATCTCCATCCGGTCCATCAGCGGCTGCGGCATGCGCAGGCTGTTGGCCGTGCAGATGAACATCACCTCCGACAGGTCGTAATCGACCTCCAGATAATGGTCGTTGAAGGTGTTGTTCTGCTCCGGGTCCAGCACTTCCAACAGAGCCGATGACGGGTCGCCGCGATAGTCGGCGCCCAGCTTGTCGACCTCGTCCAGCAGAAACAGCGGGTTGGACGACTTGGCCTTCTTCATGCCCTGGATCACCTTGCCCGGCATCGAGCCGATATAGGTGCGCCGGTGGCCGCGGATCTCCGCCTCGTCACGCACGCCGCCCAGCGACATGCGCAGGAAGTTCCGGCCCGTGGCCCGCGCGATCGACTTGCCCAGCGAGGTCTTGCCGACGCCGGGCGGGCCGACCAGGCACAGGATCGGACCCTTGATCTTCTTCATCCGCTGCTGAACGGCGAGGTATTCAAGGATGCGTTCCTTGACCTTGTCCAGCCCGTAATGATCCTCGTCCAGCACCCGTTCGGCGAGCTTGATGTCCTTCTTGATCCGGGTGCGCTTCTTCCACGGGATGCTCAGCATCCAGTCCAGATAGTTGCGCACGACCGTCGCCTCGGCCGACATCGGGCTCATGTTGCGCAGCTTCTTCAGCTCGCCCACGACCTTCTCGCGCGCCTCGGCGGTCAGCTTGGTCTTGGCGATCTTCTCTTCGATCTCGGCCAGTTCGTCGCGGCCGTCTTCGCCCTCGCCCAGCTCGCGCTGGATGGCTTTGAGCTGTTCGTTCAGATAATACTCGCGCTGGGTCTTCTCCATCTGGCGCTTCACGCGGCTGCGGATGCGCTTTTCGACCTGCAGAACGCCGATCTCACTCTCCATGAAGCTGAACACACGCTCCAACCGTTCAGAGGTGGCGCGGGTTTCCAACAGCTCCTGCTTTTCGGAGATCTTCAGCGACAAGTGCGACGCGATCGTGTCGGCCAGCTTGGCCGGATCGTCGATCTGATTGACAGAGACCAGCACCTCCGGCGGGATCTTCTTGTTCAGCTTGATGTACTGCTCGAACTGCGAGACGGCCGCACGGCTCAGCGCCGTCAGTTCCTGGCCGGGGTCATCCTCGTCCGCCAGCGGTTCGGCATAGACCTGGAAGAAATCCTCGCGGTCAGTGTAGCGCAGGATCTTCATGCGCTGGCCGCCCTCGACCAGCACCTTGACCGTGCCATCGGGCAGCTTCAGCAGCTGCAAAACGGTACCGATGGTGCCGACCGAATAGAGGTCGGCGGCGGACGGATTGTCCTGAGACGCGCTCTTCTGCGTGACGATCAGGATCTGCTTGTCGTCCTTCATGACGTCTTCGAGCGCGCGGACCGATTTTTCGCGTCCGACGAACAAAGGCACGATCATGTGAGGGAAGACCACGATGTCCCGCAGCGGCAACACCGGGTAGATCGTTCCCCTATCCAATTCCAACATCGAATGGTTCCTGTCTTACAGTTGTCGGCCCTTGAAATGGGCATCGGTCGGGCAACCGACCCCGGGGCCATGGGACAAAGGTGGCGCGCATGCCCCGCCGTTCAAGGCGTTGACAGCGCGCGACTCGAGCACGGTTTGCGCGGAACGAGGCTCGTTCGTCGCGATGATGGACGGAAGACGTCAGGCGCTGGGCGCCATGTCCTCGCGTTTCTTGGCATAGGTCATCAGCGGCTTTGAGCGCCCCTCGACCACTTCGCCGCCAATCACGATTTCCTCGACCCCCTCCATGCCCGGCAAGTCGAACATCGGCTCCAGCAAGATACCTTCCATGATCGACCGCAGGCCGCGCGCGCCGGTCTTGCGCTTGATCGCCTTGCGGGCGATGGCGTTCAACGCGTCTTCCGTGAATGTCAGCTTCACGTCTTCCATCTCGAACAGGCGCTGATATTGCTTCACGAGCGCGTTCTTCGGCTTGGTCAGGATTTCGACCAGGGCCGCGTCGTCGAGATCGCTCAACGTCGCGACCACCGGCAGGCGGCCGACGAATTCCGGGATCAGGCCGAAGCGCAGCAGGTCTTCCGGCTCCAGCTCCATCAGAAGCTCGCCGGTCTGACGTTCCTCGGGCGCTTGGATATCAGCGCCGAAGCCGATCGTGGTGCCCTTGCCCCGCTCGCCGATGATCCGCTCCAGCCCGGCGAACGCGCCGCCGCAGATAAACAGGATGTTGGTGGTATCGACCTGCAGGAATTCCTGCTGAGGGTGCTTGCGACCGCCCTGCGGCGGCACGGACGCCACCGTGCCCTCCATGATCTTCAACAACGCCTGCTGCACCCCCTCGCCCGACACGTCGCGGGTGATCGACGGGTTGTCGGACTTGCGGCTGATCTTGTCGACCTCGTCGATATAGACGATGCCGCGCTGGGCCCGCTCGACATTGTAGTCGGCCGACTGCAGCAGCTTCAGGATGATGTTCTCGACGTCCTCGCCGACATAGCCCGCCTCGGTCAAGGTCGTGGCGTCAGCCATGGTGAAGGGCACGTCGATGATGCGCGCCAGCGTCTGGGCCAGCAGGGTCTTGCCGCAGCCGGTCGGCCCGATGAGCAGGATGTTCGACTTGGCAAGCTCGACATCGCCGGACTTCTGACCGTTGGCCAGGCGCTTGTAGTGATTGTGCACGGCGACGGACAGCACGCGCTTGGCGTGGGGCTGGCCGATCACGTAATCGTCCAGCACCGTGTGGATGTCGCGCGGGGTGGGAACGCCGTCGCGGTTCTTGACCAGCGAGGTCTTGTTCTCCTCCCGGATGATATCCATGCACAGCTCAACGCATTCATCGCAGATGAATACGGTTGGCCCCGCGATCAGCTTGCGCACCTCGTGCTGGCTCTTTCCACAGAAAGAGCAGTACAGCGTGTTCTTGCCTTCACCGCCTGAGGATTTGCTCATAGGCGCCCCAAATTCGCAGCGTGCGACGGCCCTGCCCTCTTGTGCGGGCTCAAGAGACCGTCGTGACAGCCGGTGTCACCTGACCCCGACTCCTTAAATGTTTGATGGCCCAAGCCGAGAAACAATCCCGACTCACCAACCGGTGATGGACCACCGCTTGATTATTCAACATGTTTGATGGCCGGCGATCAACACCGCCGTGCGATATCCGATATTGGTCGTGTCAGGCCGCCACTTGGCTTGGCCCTGTGGTCGGCCGGTTTTCGACGACGATATCGACGATCCCGAAACTTTGGGCCTCCTCCGCCGTCATGAACCGGTCGCGCTCAATCACCTCGTCCATCGCGTCGAGGGACTGGCCGGTGTGCTTGACATAAATCTCGTTCATGCGCTGGCGAATGCGCATGATCTCGCGTGCATGGATCTCGATATCGGCGGCCTGTCCCCGGGCGCCCCCGGACGGCTGATGCAGCATGATACGGCTGTTCGGCAGCGCGCTGCGCTTGCCGGGCGCGCCGGCAGCCAACAAGAGAGACGCCATCGAGGCGGCCTGGCCGATGCAGACGGTGGAAATCTCCGGCCGGATGTACTGCATGGTGTCGTAGATCGCCATGCCCGCCGTGATCAGGCCCCCCGGCGAGTTGATGTAGAACGAGATCTCCTTGGTCGGGTTTTCCGACTCAAGATACAGAAGCTGGGCCGAGATCAGGCTGCCGACCTCGTCATAGACCGGCCCGGTCAGAAAGATGATGCGGTCTTTGAGCAGGCGCGAATAGATGTCATAGGCGCGTTCGCCGCGGTTGGTCTGTTCGACCACCATCGGCACCAAGGCATTCATGCGCGGATCGCCGAAATCCATAACCAATCCTCAACTATCGTCGCCGGCGGTTCGCCGGCTGCTGGGAACGATCCGGTCACCTTAGCACGTGACGCGCCGATCGCTCCTTAGCAGCTAGGTCCCCTCGGTCGGTTCGCCAAGGGTAAAAATCGTTCAGGCCCCGCCGCCAGCCGATTCGTCCTCGGGTTTCGCCGGCTCAGACTTGGCGGCCGCAGACTTGGCCGCGGGTTTCTTCGCCGGAGCCTTCTTGGCGGCAGGCTTCTTGGCCGCCGGCTTGCGTGCCTTGGCCGCTGCCGGCTTCTCGTCGCCATCCTCAGCCGCCTTCGCGGCTGCGGCCTTCGTCGAGGCAGCCTTGGCTGTCGTCGCCTTTTTGGCGGCCGGCTTCTTGGCGGCGGTCTTGCTCGCGGCGGATGTCTTCGCAGCGGCCTTCTTGGCTGCCGGCTTCTTGGCCGGCGCCTTCTTCGGCTTCTCTTCTTTCGCCGGCTCCTCGTCCGGGTCGGCCAGCAACTCTTCCGGCGTCACCGTTTCGTCGGTGACCTTCGCCAGGTCGATGATGTAGTCGACCACCTTGTCCTCGAACAACGGCGCCCGAACGCTGTCGATCGCTTGCGGGTTCTTCTGGAAGAAGTCGATCACCTGCTGTTCCTGGCCCGGGTAGCGCCGCGCCTCGGCTATCAGGCCCCGGTTCAACTCCTCCTGCGTCACCTGGATGTTGTTGCGCTGGCCGATCTCGGACAAGAGCAGACCCAGGCGCACGCGCCGTTCGGCGATCTGGCGATACTCAGCCTTCAACTCGTCTTCCGGCCGGTCCAGATCCGGATCGTGCTCATGCTTGTGATCGGGGTCGTCGGCATGTTCGCGCGCGTGCTTCAAGGCCTCTTCGACCTGCGGCCAGATGGTGTCGAATTCGGCATCGACCATGCCGGAGGGCACGTCGAAGCTGAAGCGGTCGGCCAGCTTGTCGAGCAGTTCGCGCTTCACCTTCATGCGGGATGCCTGGCCGTATTCGGCCTCGGTCCGCTCCCGAATGGCGTTGCGCAGGACGTCAAGATCATCCAGGCCCATATCCTTGGCCATCTGGTCGTCGACCTTGGTCTCGACCGGTCCCTCGATGTCCAGCACCTCGACATCGAACGCGGCTTCCTTGCCACGATGCTCTTCGCTCGGATAGTCGTCAGGGAAGGTTACGGTGACGGCGCGCTTCTCGCCCTTCTTCGCGCCGACGATCTGATCCTCGAAGCCGGGGATGAATTGGTTGGAGCCAAGAACGAGCTGTTGGTTCTCGCTGCTCATCTCCGCCCGCTCCTCGCCGTCCAGCTTGCCGGTGAAGGCAAGCGTCACGCGGTCTTCGGCCTTGGCGGCACGGGCACGGGACGGCGCCTTGTAGCTCTTGCGCTGGGCAGCCAGACGTTCCAGCCCCTGCTGAACGACCTCGTCGGTGACGTCGGACGTAGGCCGGGTCAGTTCCAGATCGTCGATATCGATGGCGCCGATCTCGGGCAGGACCTCCAAATCGAAGGTGTATTCGAGATCCTTGCCGTCTTCATAGGACGTGATCTCGGGTTTCGGCTGAATGGCCGGGCGCAGACCGCGATCGGTCAGGGTCTGCTGCACGGTTTCCTGAACGGCCTCTTCCAGCACCTTGCCGGTGATCTGCGGGCCATAGCGCCGCTTCAGGATCGACACCGGCACCTTGCCGGGGCGGAACCCGGGAAGCCGCACCTTCTTGCCGGCATCCTTCAGCTCGGCCGAAATCCGGGCCTCCATGTCGGTCGCGGGCACCACGATCTTGAACGAGCGCCGCAATCCCTCGGCGTTGGTTTCGGTAACCTGCGTCATGCGTCCAACCTGTCTTCCTCAACTTCCAGCGACGCCTTACAAGGCGTCGGCGTTCCTGAGCCCTTGGGGCAGCGTCAGCGCTTGGTGCGGGCGAAGGGACTCGAACCCCCACATCTTTCGATACCAGAACCTAAATCTGGCGCGTCTACCAGTTTCGCCACGCCCGCCCGCAATTCCAAATCGCGGATCGGCCGGCATGCCAAACGGCACGGCGCCGTCTAAACAAACCGTCATTGCCGCGAAGCGGGGCTCTATAGCACAAGTGCGACGCGGGAGAAGGGAAATTTGCCCCCGGAATGCCGGCCCAGGTCGCGGCTGCGCTTGCAGCCGGCCGAGTTCGTGTTTACGGGCGCAGCGTTCGAAGCACGCCGGGCAATTCGCTGATCAAATCCTCCGCGATCAAACCCGGGCCGAATGCAGCAGCCGCCGCGCCGTGCATCCAGACCGCCGCACAGGCGGCCTCGAACGCCGGCATCGCCTGCGTGCGCAGCCCCAGAACGATGCCCGCCAGGACATCGCCGCTGCCAGCCGTGGCGAGATCCGGCGGCGCATCGCTGTTGATGACGGCGCGCCCATCAGGGGCCGCGATCACCGTATCGGCGCCCTTCAGCAGGACGACCGCGCCCGCCGTCTTCGCGGCCCGTCGCACCCGATCGAGCTTGCCGCCTTCGGTGTCGAACAGGCGGGCAAACTCGCCGCCGTGAGGGGTCAGGACGCAGCCCTCGTCCAGCGCGTCGAACAGCCCGTCATCGGCCTCGGCGAAGCTGGTCAGGCCATCGGCGTCCAGCACGAGGGACCGGCCGGCCGACAGGACCGACAGCGCGCTCAACCGGGTCTCGGCGCCCACCCCTGCCCCCGGGCCGACAAGGTAGGCATTCATGCGCGGGTCGCTGAGCAGCCGTTGCCAATCGCCGATATCCGAGATCAGCAAACCCGGGGCATCGGCCGCATAGATGGCGCGCACCGCATCCGGGCACGCCACCGTGACCAGACCTGCACCGATGCGACGGGCCGAGCCGGAGGCGAGACGCGCCGCACCCGTCATCTCCGCACCGCCAAAAACGACCGCGTGACCGCGGCTGTATTTGTGCCCCGCTGGTTGCGGCCAGGGCAGAATGTCGCCCCAGAGTTCCGGGCCGTTCTCCGCCTGACGCGGCTCGATCTTGCGCAATACAGTTTCTGGAATACCGATATCGGCGACGGTCAGGTCGCCACAGAGTTCCCGCCCCGGAAGCAGCAGGTGACCCGGCTTCTTGCGAAAGAACGTTACTGTCGCAGCTGCGGGCAGCGCGGTTCCCAGCACCGCCCCGGTATCGCCATGCACGCCTGACGGCATGTCGACGGCGATCGAGTCGAGCCCGTGAGCCGCGTTCAAAAAGTCGGCCGGCAAACCGTCGATCGCCCGCGCCAGCCCGGCGCCGAAGATGGCATCGACGATCAACGGGCTTTCGGACAACGGCTCGGTCGACAATGGCTGGACCGCGCCGGACCAGCGCTGGGCGGCTGTGGCGGCATCGCCCCTCAGCGCGGACAGGTCGCCCAGCAGCGCGACGGTGACCGGCCAGCCCGCCTCGGCCAAATGGCGCGCCGCAACGAACCCGTCGCCACCATTGTTGCCCGGTCCGCAGGCGACCAGCACCGGCCGCGCGGACCAGCGGACCAGCGCCGCCTCGGCCACCGACCGGCCCGCCACCTCCATCAACTCGATGCCAGGCGTGCCGGCCTCGATGGTCAGCCGGTCGGCCCGGCCCATTTCCGCGACCTGCAGGAGCGTCGTCGAGGACGGCATAGATGCGCCGACCATCAGACGTCTCGGAAGGCGGCCACCGCCGCCTGCCCCCCGCCAATCAGGAACCGCTGGTCGGATGTCGGGCATAAGAACTGCGCGCCCGACGCAATCATCTCGGCGACATCCCGCCCCATCGAGGGCACGGAGCCGTACCAGACATCGCTGTCCAGGATCGCTTTCTCCGCCCTCGTCATCGCGTTCACAAAGGTGGGCTCGTGATAGCCGCGCAGGCGGCCCGCGCTGCCGGACAAGTCCTGCGGTCCGATGAACAACATGTCGACACCGTCAATTGCCGCGATTTCCGGGATCGCATCGACCCCCGCGAGGCTCTCGATCTGCAAGATGATCAGCAGTTCGTGTTCCGACCAGGGCTCGTACGCATCCTGGGCCAAGCCGTATTGCGTGGCGCGAATGCCGCCCAGCGCGGCGCCACGGTTGCCGCGCGGCGGGTACTTGCAGGCGGTCACAGCCCGCTCGGCCTGTTCCGGCGTTTCGATGCTGGGGATCATCAGGCCCTCAAGCCCGATATCCAGGGCGCGCTTGATGATGGCCGGACTGTCGTCCGGCACGCGCATCAGCGCGGTGGTCGGCGTCGATTGCACGGCGATCAGGCTGTTGACTGCCGAGACCGTGTCGCCAACGCCGTGTTCGTGGTCGATCAGGATGGCGTCGAAGCCGCACAGCGCCAGCATCTCCGCCACCATGGGGTTCGGAATTGAATGCCAACAGCCGATCGCCGGCCGGCCCTCGTTCAGCCGTGCCCGCAGGGCATTGGGTCGCACCATCTGTTTCAACCTCTAAAACGCGTATGTGGCCGCAATCCGCGAAAGCGACGACTTCTTAGGCAGCGGCGGTTCGCTGGCATCACCGACTGCCGAGTTACCTAACACGCAATGCCGCCGAGATGACCAGCCGTTTTGACACCAAAGGCCGCATGGCAGCGTGGCGGTTTGCTCTCGTCATTGACAGGCAAGTGGATGCGACCGCCGATTACTCTATATTTGGACCTGCTGCATGCTCGGGGAGGAAGAGATTGATCAGACGGATTTTGATCGGCGTCGCTGGCACGCCAACGTTCCAGACGAAGATCGACTATCTGGTGGATCTAGCCCAACGCCATGATGCGGAAGTCGGCATCGTCTCGGTCCTGGACGTTCGGCGCTTCGCCTTCGTCGGTTCGGTGCCACTCGGCGCCGGCCAGCATGCGCAAGAACTGCGCGAGAAGCGGGTCAAGCGCAGCCGCCAGCTGGACAAGGATGCCGTCGCCAAGATCGAAGCAGCCTGCACCAAGGCAGGCATCACGGTCGATCATGTGCCGGACGAGTTCCCGCCGGTCGAAAAGCTGACGGGGGCCTGGCGCTATCACGATCTGTGCCTGCTCGGCGCGCGCGGCTGGTTCGAGTACGACGTGTTTCCGCAACCGCAGGAACATCTGCTGAACCTGGTCGCTAGCGGTGTGCGACCCATTCTCGGCCTTCCGGAGCAGTTTCGGCCCGTACGCCGGGCATTGATCGCCTACAACGGGTCGCTGCAGTCGGCCAAGGCGATGAAGCGCTTCGTTCAGATGTCGCTGTGGCCGGACACGCAGTTGCATATCACCTGCGTCGGCGAACCGAAATCGCACGAAAAGCCGGCGCATCTGCTGGACCACGCCGCGGAGTATTGCCGGCTCTATGGCCACGATCCGGAAATCAGCCATATCGACACCGCGCACGCCCAGGGCGGCGCATCGAGCGCATTGCTGGCCAAGGTAGCCGAAACAGAGGCCGACCTGATCGTGGTCGGCAGCAGCTATCGAAAAGTGTTGCTAAGTCACCGGCTGGGCAGAACCGCGCTTGATCTGGTGAAAACCTCGGACGTGCCGGTCTTTCTCACCCACTGACCCCACGGCACCTAGCTGCCCGCCAACGCGAGAACAGACAGCGCGACGACCGCGTCGTCGGTTCGCGTCGGCGGATCGGACCATCAAGGGGAATGGGGCGACCGATGGGATTTGAACCCACGACCACTCGGACCACAACCGAGCGCTCTACCAACTGAGCTACGGCCGCCATGAAGGCCGCTGTATGGGCCATTCGCGCGTGAGGGTCAAGCCTTGCGGCATTGGCCTGTTTCACGCTTCATTGGCGGCGTCCTCAAGACCGAACACGCCCGGAAAAGACCATGCTTCAGCCCGTCGACGCCATGTCGCGCCTTGGCACCGAAACCGCCTTCGAGGTGCTGGCCAGGGCCAACGCCTTGGCCGCCTCGGGCCGCGACATCATCAATCTGGGGATCGGCCAGCCCGATTTCAAAACCCCCGACCATGTCGTCGAGGCGGCGATCAAAGCGCTGCATGACGGCCATCACGGCTACACCCAGGCAGCTGGCATTCCCGGCCTGCGCGGGGCGGTGGCGGACTATCTGGCGGATCGCTACGCCGTCTCGGTCGATCCCGCGACCGTGCTGATCGTCCCGGGCGGCAAGGTGACCATGTGGTTCGCCATCCTGATGTTCGGCGCGCCGGGCACCGAGATCCTCTACCCCGACCCTGGCTTTCCCATCTACGGCTCGGCCATTGCCTTCTCCGGCGCTGAGCCCGTGCCCATTCCCTTGCGCGAGGAAAACGGCTTTGCCTTCGATCCGGACGAGGTGCTGGATCGGATCACCGGCCGCACCCGCCTGATCATTCTGAACAGCCCGGCCAACCCGACCGGCGGCGCCGTGCCGCGTGACGTGTTCGACCGGCTGGCGGCCGGCCTGGCCGACCATCCGCACGTGGCGATCCTGAGCGACGAGATCTACAGCCGCATGCTGTATGACGGGCGGCAGCATGTCTGCCTTCTGTCCTATCCGGAAATCGCCGATCGGGTGATCCTGCTGGACGGCTGGTCCAAGACCTATGCCATGACCGGCTGGCGCCTTGGCTTTTCCGTTTGGCCCGGCGAGCTGATCAACCATGCCGAAAAGCTGGCGGTGAACAGCCACTCCTGCGTCAACTCGGCCGCCCAGTATGCGGGCCTGGCGGCGCTGACCGGCCCGCAGGCCTCCGTTGATCGCATGAACCAGGCGTTCGCGGAGCGGAGGCGGCTGATCGTGGACAGGCTGAACGACTTGCCCGGCGTTCGTTGCGTCGAACCCGGCGGCGCCTTTTATGCCTTCCCGAACATCGAGGGTACCGGCATGGACGCCCAAAGCCTGCAGCGGCGCCTGTTGGAAGAGGCCGGCGTCGCGACGATCGCCGGTACCAGCTTCGGCCAAAATGGCGAGGGCTTCATCCGCTTTTCCTATGCCAGCGACCTGTCATCCATCGCGGCGGCGCTGGATCGCATTGCCGACTTCCTAAAGGAGAACGGCGTTTCTTGAGCGCATGCCTATTTCATGGGCATATTGCACAACTCTTAGGCACTCTTGATAGTCTGCTGGAAGCGGAAACGGTCAAAAAGGCCGGCAGCCTCCGTTTGGCACGCCCTGTGCTTTAGCGAGAGTACCGCGTGCGCCAAAGCCCGATCGGTTGGCGGCGCGTGCGGGATGACAACCCGATCCGGCCCAAACCGACAGGGGCTGGTACGATTATGGAGTTCAGCGACCACCCATGAAAAAGCTCGAAGCCATCATCAAGCCGTTCAAGCTGGACGAGGTGAAAGAAGCCTTGCACGACGTCGGCATCAAGGGCATCACGGTCACCGAAGCCAAGGGTTTCGGCCGCCAGAAGGGTCATACTGAGCTCTATCGCGGTGCCGAGTACGTCGTCGACTTTCTGCCCAAGGTGAAGGTCGAGGTCGTGCTGGACGACGCGATCGTCGAACAAGCGATCGAGGCGGTCCAACAGGCCGCCCATACAGGGCGTATCGGCGACGGCAAGATCTTCGTCTCGTCGATCGACGAGGTCGTTCGGATTCGCACGGGCGAAAAGGGCGCCGACGCCATCTGACGCATCCTCTTGGGGTCTTGCGGCCTCTCACATTCAACGTTCACCACCGAAGTCAAAAACAGGAAAAACCATGTCCGACGCCATCAGCAAAGTTCTGGAGATGATCAAGGAGAACGACGTCGCCTTCGTCGATCTCCGCTTTACCGACCCGCGGGGCAAATGGCAGCACACCGCACAGCATGTCAGCACGATCGATGAGGATGTCTTCGAGGACGGCATCATGTTCGACGGCTCGTCGATCGCCGGCTGGAAGGACATCAGCCAGTCGGACATGACGCTGATGCCGGACCCGGACACGGCGACGATGGATCCCTTCTCCGCCCAGCCGCAGCTGGTGCTGGTTTGCGACGTCCATGAGCCCTCGACCGGCCAGCCCTACAACCGCGACCCGCGCTCGATCGCCAAGGCCGCGCAGAACTACATGGCGTCGGCCGGCATTGGCGATACGGCCGTGTTCGGCCCGGAGGCGGAGTTCTTCGTCTTCGATGACGTCCGCTTCAAGGCCGACATGCACGAGGCCTACTACTTCCTCAGCAGCAGCGAGGCGCCCAATGCGGCCGGTGCGGAGTTCGATGGCGGCAACATGGGCCACCGCCCGCGGGTCAAGGGCGGCTATTTCCCCGTGCCGCCGGTGGACAGCGGGTCCGATCTGCGCTCTGAGATGCTGACGGTCATGGGCGAGATGGGTGTGACCATCGAAAAGCACCATCACGAGGTGGCGCCGGCCCAGCATGAGCTGGGCATGAAGTTCGACACGCTGGTCAAGACGGCTGACCATCTGCAGATCTACAAGTACTGCATCCACAACGTCGCCGCCGCCTACGGCAAGACCGCGACCTTTATGCCGAAGCCGGTTGCCGGTGACAATGGCTCGGGCATGCATGTGCACCAGTCGATCTGGAAGGACGGCCAGCCGCTGTTCGCGGGTTCGGGCTATGCCGATCTGTCGGAAACGGCGCTCTATTATATCGGCGGCATCATCAAGCACGCGCGGGCGATCAACGCGTTCACCAACGCGTCGACCAACAGCTACAAGCGTCTGATCCCTGGCTTCGAGGCGCCGGTGCTGCTGGCCTATTCGGCGCGCAACCGGTCGGCATCGTGCCGCATCCCCTACGCGTCCAGCCCGAAGGGCAAGCGCGTCGAGGTGCGGTTCCCGGATCCGACGGCGAACCCCTATCTCGCCTTCGCCGCCATGCTGATGGCCGGCCTGGACGGCATCCAGAACAAGATCCACCCCGGCGATCCGATGGACAAGAACCTCTACGATCTGCCGGCGGAGGAACTGCAGGACATCCCCACGGTCTGCGGCTCGCTGCGCCAGGCCGTGACGGCGTTGGAGGAGGATCACGACTTCCTCACCCGGGGCGAGGTCTTCTCCAAGGACGCGATCGAAGGCTATATCGACCTGAAGTGGGAAGAGGTTTACGCCTTCGAACACACGCCGCACCCGGTCGAGTTCGAGATGTATTACTCCGTCTGACCGGACGGTCGCATAAAGCTGAGCAAGGGCGGCGCCACGGCGTCGCCCTTCGTTTTTCCGGGTGCCTTTTCAGGCGCAAGGCGACGAAGGATTTTGGCTGGACGCCCTTAACCTTCTGTCAGGATCTGTCAGTAGAGGCCATCAACGCGCTTGACATATGTTCCTTGTTTGTTCTTTTCTTGGGCAGAGAACAAAGAACGAACATGCGAGGAAGCACGATGACCGGAACAGATTTGATCAAGCGCGACCGTAAGCTGCGACGCCGTGCGGCGTCTGAATTCCTGACGCTCGTGCTGTTCTTCGGGATCGTCTACACAGGCGCCCTGCTCGCCCACGGCTACGGCCTTTAACGCGTCATGCCCCGCCGGACGCATCGGGTTGGGGCGGCACGGGGCGCGGCCGTCCGGTGTCATCGATGGCGACATAGGTGAAGACGCCCTCGGTCACGCGCACCCGGGTGTGGTCCTTTCGCCGGCGAACATAGCTGTCGATCTTGACGCTGAGCGAGGTGGTGCCGACCCGGACGATTTCGGCATAGAAGCTGACCAGATCGCCGATGAAGACCGGCTGCAAAAAGCTCATGCCGTCGACCGCGATGGTCGCGATGCGCCCGCCGGCCCGGTGATACGCGACGGCGGCACCGGCCAAATCCATCTGGCTCAACAGCCAGCCGCCGAAAATATCGCCATTCGGGTTGGCGTCAGCCGGCATGGCGATGGTCTTGAGGGCGGGCTGCTTGTTGTCGATGTCAGCAATCCAGCCTGGCGGCGAGGCATCGGGTCGTGCGTTCGTATCGGACAAGTCGTGGCCTCCTGTTGATCGCCCTTTGTTGTGGGAACCCGATCATGCAATTGCCGTCTTTGGGACGTCCCTTGCCGCTCGGGACCGGGTCGTCTCACGACACCGCTGGACTTTAACCCAACAACATCTTGTACTACACCTTAGCCGACACCACTGAATAGCCGGATTCTGGGGCGCACCCCCAACCAAGCATGACCCTGCGATGACCGACCTCTTTTCCCAGCCAGCGCAACCGGCGGCCGCCCCCGGCGGACCGAAAAAACGCGCCGCCAAGGCCAACGGCGCCAAGGCGCAGAATGGCTATGACGCCCACGACATCGAGGTCCTGGAGGGGCTGGAGCCTGTGCGGCGGCGGCCGGGCATGTATATCGGCGGCACCGACGACCGGGCGCTGCATCACCTGGTGGCCGAGGTCCTGGACAACGCCATGGACGAGGCCGTGGCCGGCCACGCGACGTGGATCGATCTGGCACTCGCCGAGGATGGTTCGGTCACCATACGCGATAATGGTAGGGGCATCCCGGTCGACGACCATCCGAAGTTCCCCGGCAAGTCGGCGCTGGAGGTCATCCTCACCACTCTGCATTCGGGCGGGAAGTTCTCCAACAAGGTCTACGCCACGTCCGGCGGCCTGCATGGTGTCGGCCTGTCCGTGGTTAACGCGTTGTCTCAAACCTTGTCCGTCGAGGTCGCCCGAGACCGACAGCTTTGGACCCAGTCCTACACGCGCGGCGTGCCGGAATCGGGGCTGAAGAAGGCCGGGTCGGTTCAGAACAAGCGCGGCACCGGCATCACCTTTTTGCCGGACCCGGAGATCTTCGGCGAGCAGGCGCGGCTGCGGCCGGAGCGTCTCTTTCAAATGGCACGATCCAAGGCCTATCTCTTCAAGGGCGTCGAAATCCGCTGGCGTTGCGCCCCGTCTCTGCTGCGCGGCGACGGGCCCGTGCCGGAGTCAGCCACCCTGCACTTCCCCGGCGGCCTGGCCGATTTCCTTGCCAGCGCGCTCAGCGATCGCGCAACCGTGACGCCGACCGCCTTTGTCGGCCAGGGGGATTTCCCGAACGGCGCCGGCCGGGCGGAATGGGCCATCGCCTGGCCGGATGACGAGGACGGCTTTGCCCGGTCCTACTGCAACACCGTACCGACCCCCCAGGGGGGCACCCACGAATCGGGTCTCCGGGCCGGCCTGTTGCGCGGCCTGAAGGGCTTTGCCGAGCTTGCCGGCAACAAGCGCGCGTCCAGCATTACCGCCGACGATCTGTTCGCCGATGCCGCCGCCCTTTTGTCCGTGTTCATCCCTGAGCCGCAGTTTCAAGGCCAGACCAAGGAGCGGCTGGCCAATCCGGAGGCAAGCCGCTTGGTCGAGGCGGCGGTCAAGGACCACATGGATCACTGGTTGTCGGCCGATCCCGCCGCCGCCAACGCCCTGCTCGACCGCACGCTGGAACGGGCGGAGGAAAGGCTGCGCCGCCGCCAGGCCAAGGACCTGGCGCGCAAGACGGCGACGCGGAAGGTCCGCCTGCCCGGCAAGCTGACAGATTGCAGCCGCACCAGCGCCAACGGCACCGAGATCTTCCTGGTCGAGGGCGACAGCGCCGGCGGCTCCGCCAAGGCAGCCCGGTCGCGCGAGACCCAGGCCGTGCTGCCGCTGCGCGGCAAGATCCTGAACGTGGCCAGCGCCTCGGCGGACAAGTTGGCCGGCAATCAGGAGATCGCGGACATCACCCAGGCGCTCGGCTGCGGCACAAGGCGGGACTATGACGGCGCGCGACTGCGGTACGAGAAGGTCATCATCATGACCGACGCCGATGTCGACGGCGCCCATATCGCCTCGCTGTTGATCACCTTCTTCTTCCGCGAGATGCGCGGGCTGATCGAGGACGGCAAGCTCTATCTGTCCCAGCCGCCGCTTTACCGCCTGCAACAGGGCGGCCAGGTGGCCTATGCCCGCGACGACGCCCACCGCGAGCAGCTGATGCGCGACGAGTTCACCGGCAAGGGCAAGGTCGAGGTCAGCCGCTTCAAGGGCCTGGGCGAGATGCCCGCCGCCCAGCTGCGCAGCACGACCATGGACCCGGCGACACGGACGCTTTGGCGGGTCGAACTCCCGACGGACGATCTCGAGGGCGGCCCTTCGGCCGCAACGCTGGTGGAACACCTGATGGGCCGCAAGCCGGAGCTGCGGCTACGCTTCATCCAGGAAAACGCCATGCAGGTGAAAGACCTGGATATCTAGCCGGTCTTGCGGACCTCGTCGGTTGTCTCGAGCCAACGCAGGAGAATGCGGTTAACCGCGTCCGGCCGTTCAAGCGTTACAAGATGTCCCGCCTGTTCGATGATCTCCAGGGTACCGTCGGGCACGGCTTCGGCGATTTCCCGCGACCGCTGCAAGGGTGTCAGCACGTCCTCGCGGCCGCAGACGACCAGCGTCGAGCACGCGATGCTTGGCAGCAGCGGCCGGCTGTCCGGGCGGCCAAGGATCGCGGTCTGCTGTCTGAGATAGGCCTCGCGGCCGATCTCGGAGGCCATGTCTATGATTGTGTTGGTCAGCGCATGGTCGCCCAGCCGGCTTGAATGCACCAATTGCGGCAGCAGACGTTGCGTGACGCCCTTGAAGCGGCCCTGCCGCGAGAGGGCGATCAGACCGCGCCGCCGTCGGCGGGTCGCGTCGTCATCGGGCCTTGCCGAGGTGTCGAAAAGAACCAACTTCTCCACCCTGGACATGGCCTGGCGCAACACTTCAAAGGCGACATAGCCACCCATGGAAAGGGCGATCAGGGTGAATCGGTCCGGCGCCTCGTTGAGGACCTGGCGCGCTAGGGCGGCCACACTGTCATGTTGTGTCAGTTCGGTTACGAAAGTTGGGTAATTTGGCGACAGACTCTCGGTTTGCGGACCAAACACGGTATGGTTGCACAACAATCCCGGTAAAAAGACGATCGGCGTCGCCATCGAAACCTTTCATTTCAAGAAGTTAGTCAATTAGAACCATTGACAGGCCCGAGCCAAACCTTATGGTGCGGCCCACTTGGCGAACACCCTGGGACGCCTAAATCCTAGGGTCAGTGACCATCCAAAAGCAAACGGTGCCACACCGAATGAGTTTTACCGATCTCGGGTTGAGCGAGGCCGTCCTTCGGGCGGTCGGCGATGTCGGCTATACCGACCCGACGCCGATCCAGGAACAGGCCATCCCGATCGTGTTGCAAGGCCGCGATGTCCTGGGCATCGCCCAGACCGGCACCGGCAAGACGGCGAGCTTCACCTTGCCGATGATCGACATCTTGGCCTCCGGCCGGGCCAAGGCACGCATGCCGCGCTCGCTGATCCTGGAACCGACGCGGGAACTGGCCGCGCAGGTCGCCGAAAACTTCGAGCTTTACGGCAAGTACCAGAACCTTTCCTACGCCCTCTTGATCGGCGGTGAACGGTTCGACGAGCAGATCAAGAAGCTCGATCGCGGTGTCGATGTCCTGATCGCCACGCCGGGCCGCATGCTGGATCTGTTCGAGCGCGGCAAGGTCTTGCTGGCCGATGTCAAGGTGCTGGTCATCGACGAAGCCGACCGTATGCTCGACATGGGTTTCATTCCGGATATCGAGCGCATCGTCGGCCTGCTGCCGCGCATTCGCCAGACCCTTTTCTTCTCCGCGACCATGCCGGCGGAAATCAAGCGGCTGGTCGACGCGTTCCTGATCAACCCCAAAGAGATTTCGGTCGCGCCGCCCTCGACCACCGCCGATCGGGTCGACCTGTTCGTCGTCAAGGTCGCCGCCGCGGACAAGCGCGAGGCGCTGCGCCAGCTTATCCGGGCCGAGGACGTCAAGAGTGCGCTGATCTTCTGCAATCGCAAACGCGACGTATCGATCGTCTACCGGTCGCTGATCTCGCACGGCTTCAACGCCGGCCAGCTTCATGGCGACATGGCCCAGCCGGCCCGCACCGAAATGCTGGAGCGGTTCAAGAACGGCGACGTGCAGCTGCTGGTCTGCAGCGACGTTGCGGCGCGCGGCATCGACATCAGCGACCTCAGCCACGTCTTTAACTTCGACGTGCCGCATAATCCAGACGACTATGTCCACCGTATTGGTCGTACGGGGCGCGCGGGCCGATCGGGCCGGGCCATCACTTTGGCAACACGGACGGAGGCCAAATCCTTGGCGGCGATCGTAAAGATGATCAAGAAAGACCTGGTCGAGTACGAGCTTGACGGGCTGACGGGCGACGCCGCCGAGGCCGCACCCGCTCCCCGGCGGCGCGGTCGGAAGGCCGCCGCCAATGAAGATCGCGCACCGGCGCCGCTGGCCGAGGTCGCGTCGGATGGTACCCCGACCGGCGACGACCCGACGCCGCGCGAACGGCCGCGCCGTGAGCGTGCGCCGGCCCGCCGTGGAACCGGGTCTCGTCGCCGCGACAAGGCGGCCCCGATCGAGGACGATGTGCCCTTCGGACAAGGCGGTGACGTGCCCGCCTTTCTGCTGCGGCCGGTGCCGAAGCAAAAGCAGGCCCCCGCCGCCTGAGTTCGGACGGACGCCCGTCTGGCGCCTCCTCATCGAACTATCGCGTCCGAGCAGTCGGCCCCGCGCGCCGAACATGCTTTAATGCGCGGCGATGAGCAGCTTTGACTATCCGACCTACCCCTATCGGCCGGCACCCGAACAGCTAGGTGAAACAGCGCCCACCAGCCCGGTCATCGTCATCGGCGCCGGGCCGGTCGGGCTGACGATCGCCATCGATCTCGGCCAGCGCGGCATTCCCGTTATCCTCCTGGATGATGACGACACGGTCAGTCATGGCAGCCGGGCGATCTGCTGGTCGAAGCGAACGCTTGAGATTTTCGACCGGCTGGGCTTGGCGGGGCCGCTGGTCGAGCGCGGCATCAACTGGCGGGTCGGCCGGGTCTTCCGAAGCGATCGGGAAGTTTATCGCTTCGACCTGCTGCCCGAGACCGGCCACAAACTGCCCGCCTTCATCAACCTGCAGCAATATCACGTCGAACAGGCGCTGATCGAGGCCGTACCAGAGACCGTCGATCTGCGCTTTCGCCATAAGGTCGTGGCAATTTCCCAGGATGCGGACCGGGTGGACCTGACCGTCGAGACACCGGACGGTCGTTACACCACCAAGGCGCGTTATGTGGTGGCCGCCGATGGCGCGCACAGCACCACGCGCGCGGCTCTAGGGCTGTCGTTCGAGGGGCGCGTCTTTGACGAACGGTTTCTTATCGCCGATGTGAAGATGAAGGCCGATTTTCCGACCGAGCGCTGGTTTTGGTTCGACCCGCCCTTCCATCGCGGCGGTTCGACCTTGCTGCACCGCCAGGCGGACGATATCTGGCGCATCGATTTCCAGCTAGGCCCCGACGCCAACCCGCAATCAGAGCGCCGGCCAGACCGGGTGCTGCCGCGGCTGAAGGCGATGCTGGGGCCTGACGTCGACTTCGACCTCGAATGGGTCAGCATCTACACCTTCCGCTGTCGCCGCATGCAGCGCTTCCGCCACGGACGTATCTTCTTTGCCGGCGACAGTGCCCATCAGGTGTCGCCGTTCGGCGCGCGGGGCGGCAATGGCGGCATCCAGGATGTCGATAACCTGGCTTGGAAACTGGCCGCCGTGCTGGACGGACAAGCCTCGGACCGGCTGTTGGACAGCTATGATGACGAACGGGTGCCGGCAACCGACGAGAACATCCTCAACTCCACACGCAGCACCGACTTCATAACGCCGAAGACCGCGACCAGCCGCGCCTTCCGCGATGCCGTGCTCAGCTTGGCCGAGGATGCGCCGTTTGCCCGCGCCTTGGTGAATTCAGGGCGTCTGTCCACGCCGCACAGCTATGCCGACAGTCCGCTCTCGACACCCGATGGCGACGCGTTCACGGGCGGACCGCCACCCGGGGCACCCTGTCCCGATGCGCCGATCACCCGGCCCGATGGCGTGAGCGCTTGGCTGCTGAACCAGCTTGGCGGCGATTTCGCTTTGCTGGTCTTCGAGACAGACCCGGTTGATACGGACCTGCGGCAGGTCAGGATCGGCTGTACCGGCGCTTGGGCCGACCCCGAGGGGCTGGTCGCCAGGCGCTACGATCTCCGGCCCGGCACCTGCTACCTGATCCGACCCGACCAGCATGTCGCCGCACGCTGGCGCCAGACGGATGGCACGACCGTCCGCCGGGCGCTTCAACGGGCACGCGCGGCAGAGGACCCACCGGTTGAAACGGCGCCGATGGAGGCACGGTAATGGTCACCCTCACTCTCGCCCCCAACATTCCGGATCCCGACGGGTTCTACGAACGGCTGATCGAGGCCCATCGTGGCCTCAGCGAGGCTGACAGCGCGTTGCTGAACGCACGACTTATCCTCTTGCTGGCAAACCAGGTCGGCGACCGGGCCGTCCTGGACGCCGCGCTTGAGAAGGCCGCATCCCTGCCGACCAGTGGCTGACAACCGGTAGCCGTCCCTGATCCGCTTGCGACGGCCAAAATGGCACAGTGCGGCAGAACAATGTCGCATCGGCTGCAAAGACGCCGTGGCAAGACGATGCACGGTTGACTCTCACAAGGGTTCCCGGACATGGTCCTTCAGCCGTTCCGGCGCGGATTCCGACTCTCCTGGGCAGGTTGTCGCGGTGGCAAATCGCTTGAAGTTTGTATTGGTCTGTTGCCTCGCCGGCATTGCTACATCCACCCCCGCTACAGCGCAGTTTTTCGGCGATACGCCGACACCGCAAGTCACCGCGGACGACCCCGCCGTGATTACGGCGGAGGAACTGATCTTCGACGAAAGCCGCAGCCTGGTCATCGCGCGCGGCAATGTGGAGATTTCGCAAGGCGGCCGGCTGCTGCGCGCGGACGAGGTCACGTACAACCAACAGACCGACATCGTCACGGCGATGGGCAACATCGTCGTGCGCGAGCCGACGGGCGAGCTGATCTTCGCCGACTATGCCGAACTGACCGGGGATCTTGCCGACGGATTCGTCGAGAACATCTCGGTCCGGTTTTCCGAAAATGCGCGCATGATCGCGAACACCGGTTTTCGGCGCGGCGGCGTGGAGACGGAGGCGGAGCGCGCAGTCTATTCTCCGTGCCGCCTGTGCGAGGAAAATCCCGAGCGAGCACCGCTGTGGCAGTTGCGCGCCCGACAGGTGACCCACAACGCCGAGGACCAGAACGTCTACTATCGGGACGCCTATCTCGACATTTTCGGGGTGCCGGTTTTCTACACGCCGTACCTGTATCACCCCGATCCGACGGTCGACCGGCGCAGCGGGTTTCTGGTGCCACGATTTGGCTCCACCCCGGCGCTGGGGCAGTTCGGTATCCTGCGCTATTACTGGGACATCGCCCCGAACCAGGACCTCACGGCCAGCCTGGGCATCACGACGGAACAGAACGCCTTCCTGCGCGGTGAATATCGCTACAGATTCCAGGATGCCGAGATCATCGTGGACGCCAGCGCCAATTACAGCAATCGGCGCGAGGATCAGGGCGACGAGGGCCTGGTCGACATCGGCGAGGGCTTTCGCGGCCACATCTTTGCCGACGGCCTGTGGGCCATCAATGAGAACTGGCGTGCCGGCTTTTCGATCCAGGAGGTTACCGACAACACCTATCTCGACGAGTTCGAGATATCCGATGCCGATGTCTTGACCAGCAGGGTGTTCGCCGAGGGCTTCTACGGCCTCAGCTATGCCTCGGTTGAAGCGTTCGAGTTCACCGATCTGCGCACCGACACGGCGGAACAGCCCCTCGTCGCCCCCTGGGGGCAGTTCAATTACGTCGGCGAACCGGGTGCCGCACCCTGGGGCGGCCAGTGGCTGTTCAATACCAGCGTTCTGGCTCTGACCCGCGACGATGTGCCGGCGGATCTTGATCCCGACAGTCTGGACGGCGTCGACACCTACCGGTTCATCGCCGATGGCGAGTGGCGCCGCGAGCAGATTCTAAACAACGGCTTGGTGACGGAGCTTGAGGCCGGCGCCATTGGCGAGCTCTACTGGTCCGACAATCTGCCCGATCCGAACAACCCGGAAGACCGCGAGTTCGACTCCTTCGCCGCCCGCCTTATCCCGACGGTTGCGGCGACGGCGAGCTATCCGATGGTGCGCCAGGCCGGCAGGGTGCAGCAGTTGATCGAGCCGATCGCCCAGGTCCGCGCGACCGGCTTGATCGACAATGACGGCATTGTGCCGAACAATGACAGCCCCGCGCCAGAGTTCGACGAGACCAACCTGTTCAGCGAAAGCCGCTACGCCGGTTACGACGAGGTAGATGACGGTGTGCGGCTGACCTACGGCGTACGGCTGGGCCATTACGATCCGGAGGGCCCTTCGGGAACGCTGTTTCTCGGCCAGAGCTATCGAACGGCTTTTCAAGAGGAGTTTCCGCCGGGCAGCGGCCTGGAAAGCGACTTTTCCGATGTCGTCGGCCAGCTTTCGTTGCAGCCGTTCGACGGCATCGACTTCGACTGGCGTTTCCGCCTCGACGCGACGAACCTCTCGTCCAATCGCAACGAGATCAATCTGACCGCGTCAAACGATTGGATCAGCGGCACCGTGCAGTATGCATTCGTGGACGCGCAGGCCGGCACGCGCACGGGCGACGACGTGGAGGAGTTCTTCGCCGCGACCGCCGTGGACATCACCCAGTATTGGACCGCCAGCGCGGCGCTGCGCTACGACCTGCAAGACAGCGAAACGCGCGAGATCAGACTGGGGCTGCGGTACCTGGACGAGTGCTTCTCCTTCGGTGTCGACTGGCGCCGGCAGCTCACCGACGACACCGATCCGGAGTCGGGCGACAGCATCTTCTTGACCATAGAGTTCCGCCACTTCGCCGAAGACGCGGTCGGTTTCAGCGGCGGGTCGGCCTTCTGACCGGCGGTCGCAGTAGTGGCGCCTGACCGGTCAAGCGCTTGCTGATAGACTGAAACCATGACGTGGGTTCTGGATCCCGCCATTCATATGTGGGTGGCGATCATCATCCTCGCGGCAACCATGGTCTCCTACGCCTGGGAACGGGCGACGCTGGAGATGACCTCCCTGGCCCTGATCGTTGTTTTGCTGATCTGGTTCCACCTTTTCCCCCTGCCCGACGCTGAGGGGCACAACCGGCTGAACGCCATGCGGCTGCTCAGCGGCTTTGCCAATCCGACCCTCTATGCCGTGCTGGCCCTGCTGGTGATGGGCCAGGCGATGGTGCAGACCGGGGCGCTGAACAGCATGACCCGGCTGTTCGTCAGCATCGCGCGGCGCCGACGATACCTGAGCGTGATCGTCGTGGTCGTCGCCGTGCTGGCGGTCAGTGCCTTCATGAACAACACGCCCGTCGTCATCATGTTCATCCCGATCATGCAGGTGCTGGCCCAGCGCCTGCGATGGTCGCCCAGCCGGCTGATGATGCCGCTCAGCTTCGCCGCCATTCTGGGCGGCGCCACGACGCTCATCGGCTCGTCGACCAACCTGCTTGTCTCGGGTGTTCTGGTTGCCGAGGGTCTGCCGGCCATCGGCATTTTTGACATCACCCCGATCGGCCTGATCATGGCGGCCGTCGGGGCACTCTATGTGGTGTTCATCCTGCCCAAGCTGTTGCCCGATCGCGGTGGCCTGGCGGATACGCTGCGCACCGAGGGCAAACAGTTTATCGCCGAGATCGACGTTACGCCGAACAGCCCGCTGATCGGCGAACGGGCGGTCGCCGGCCAGTATCGCGCGCTGCGCGACGTGACGGTCAGGCTGATCCAGCGCGGCCCACGCACCATATTACCGCCGTTCGAGGGCACCGTGCTGCAGGCCGGCGACATGCTGATCGTCGCCGCGACCCGGACCGCCTTGACCGACGCGTTGACCCGGAATGCCGGCTTCCTGCTGGCCGGCGGCGAACCGGTGGCACCGGACGCGGAGAGCCGCGGGCGGGAAGAAAGCGACCACGTCCTGGCCGAAACCATGATCGCGCCCGCCAGCAGGATGATCGATCAGACCATCGGCATGGTCGGCTTTCGCCGACGGTTCGGCTGCATCGTGCTGGGCATTCAGCGCCGCGGCCGCATGACGCGTCAACGCATGGGCGAGATCCGTCTGCAGGCCGGCGACGTCCTGCTCATCACGGGCCACCGCGCCGACGTGAACGCGCTGCGCGCCAACCCGGACCTGGTCTTGATGTCGTGGGCGATCAAGGAACTGCCAAGGCCCAGGCGGGCGCCCGTGGCCGCCGCCGTATTCGCCGCCACCGTCGCCGTTGTGGCCAGCGGCATATTGCCGCTTTCGGTCGCCGCGCTGGCCGGCGCGGTCGTCATGATCGCCACCGGATGCCTGAACATCCGCCAGGCGACCCGGGCGCTGGACCGCACCATCTTCCTCCTGGTCGGCGCGACCCTGGCGTTGAGCACGGTCATGGAGACGACCGGGGCCGCCGCCTATCTGGCCTCCCTGGTCACCGTCGGCATCGCCGGAAACGACCCGGTCGTGGCCATGATCGCCCTGTTCGCGATCGTGGCGGTCGCCACCAACATGCTGTCGAACAATGCATGTGCCGTGCTGTTTACGCCGATCGCGATCAATCTGGCATATCAGTTGGGCGTCGACCCGATGGTCATGGCCATCACGGTCCTGTTTGCGGCCAACTGTTCGTTCATCACCCCGATCGGCTATCAGACCAACCTGCTGGTCATGGGCCCCGGCCACTATCGTTTCAGCGACTTCGCCCGTGCCGGCAGCCCGCTGGCCTTGCTGATGTGGCTGGTTTTCAGCCTGGTCGCCCCCTACTATTTCGGATTACTCTAGACTGCGGGACCAAATCGTCGATTTTCTTTACTGCATCCTCAAAAATAGAGTCGCTCCTGTGATGCCTGTCACAGGCGTCCACAAGAAAATAAGAAACAAAATTTCGAGTAGAGGACACCATATATTGGAGAACTTACTGTGATAGAGAGCGTATTCTCTGGAATCGTGTAAAACCCTTGCAGGCTTCATTACACTCTCGGAGACGTGACTAGAGCATGATTGGCCGGCGAGGCGCCGTGCAATCAAGTTCTGCTTTAGAGCTCGCATCGTGCGGGCAGTGCTTGGAGACTCTGTGATGACCAGCTTTTCTCGTCTGCCTTTGGGTCGGCGTTGGAGGTTTCCCTAAGGCGCTCCACCGCGCGTGGTTCGGCATCCTCGCGATGCTGCTTGTCGGCACTTGGATACCGGCCGGTATGGCGCAGCAGCTTGAAGCCGCCGAGATCGCCCGGTTGACCAGCCCCAGCATCGTGCGCGTCCTGATCGACGATAGCGGACGTCGCGCCGGCGGCACCGGTTTCGTCGTCGCCCGCGGCGGCTACGTCCTGACCAATCACCACGTGGTGCGCTTGGCGATCGAGCGGGATCACGGCCCCTTCGTGCTGGCGCCGGGTGCCGCCGTCGAGGATCTGGTGCAAAGCGAGATCATCGCCGTCTGGCCGGATGTCGATCTCGCCCTGATCCGTGCGCCGGGTCTGGACCTGCCGCCGCTTGCGCTGGCCGCCCGCTCGACGCTCGGCGCTGGCTCGGCGATCTTCGTGATCGGCTACCCGGGGGCCGCCGACCGGCTGGGACCGATCAGCGTCGCCAGTTTCGGGCAGGGCCTCGTCAGCCGCCGGTTCGAGGCGGCCTGGTCGCCGACCGGCGAACCCCTGTCGATCATTCAGCACACGGCGGCCATCAACCCTGGCAACTCGGGCGGACCGCTGCTGGATGCCTGCGGCCATGTCGTCGGCGTCAACACCCAGCGCGAGGTGCGTGCCATCACCGGTCCGATGGGCATTCCGCTCGTGTCCGACCCGATCCAGGCCGTGTTCTTTTCAAGCGCCAGCGAGACGGCCGTGCCCCTGCTGCAAGACGCCCAACTGCCGATCCACCTTGCCAATCAGTCGTGCGGCGTCGCCCAGACGACGTCCCTGCCCTGGGGCTTTCTGTCGGCACTTGGCGGCTTTATCGCGGTTCTGCTGATCGCCTTTGCAGCAGCCGCACTGCGGCCGGTCGCAACCATCAACATGATCTTCCGCTGCAACGCAGCCGTCGAAGACTGTGTGGCGACGATCAAGCGCGCTTTGCACGGCCCCCAGCATCGAAACCGCTAAGAACCTCGGATCAGCGCATGATCGGGAACGTGAACTCCGCCCCGCTGGTCATCCCCGTCGGCCAGCGCGAGGTCACCGTCTTCAGCTTGGTGTAAAAGCGGATGCCGTCCATGCCGTACATGCCATGGTCGCCGAACGCGGACCGCTTCCAGCCGCCGAAGCTGTGAAAGGCCATCGGCACCGGGATCGGCACGTTGACGCCGACCATGCCGATATTGCAGTTGGCGGCAAACGAGCGCGCCGCGTCGCCGTCACCGGTGAAGATCGCGGCGCCATTGCCGTACTCATGGCCGTTGACCAGGGACAGCGCATGCCCGAAGTCCGGCGACCGCACGACCGACAGGACGGGACCGAAGATCTCCTCCTTGTAGATGCGCATGTCGGGCTGGACATTGTCGAACAGGCAGCCGCCGAGGAAGAACCCGTCCTCGTAGCCCTGCAGCCGCAGGCCACGGCCATCGACGACGAGGTCGGCCCCCTCCTCGACCCCGAGATCGACATAGCCCTTCACCTTGTCGCGGTGCTCGCGGGTGATCAGCGGGCCCATCTCGGCGTCCGGGTCGTTGCCGGGCGCCACCTTCAGCGCCCGCACCTTCGGCTCCAGCTTCTCGATCAGCCGGTCACCGGCGTCGCCGACGGCAACAGCGACCGACACCGCCATGCAGCGCTCGCCCGCGGCGCCATAGCCGGCGCCCATCAGCGCGTCGCTGGCCTTGTCCATGTCGGCGTCCGGCATCACCAGCATGTGGTTCTTGGCGCCGCACAGCGCCTGAACACGCTTCCCGTTGGCACAGCCGGTAGCGTAGATGTACTCGCCGACGGGAGTTGAGCCGACAAAGCTGATCGCGTTGACGCCCGGATCGGTCAGCAGCGTGTCCACGGCCTCCTTGTCGCCGTGAACCACGTTCAAGACGCCGGCCGGCGCGCCGGCCTCGATCAGCAGCTCCGCCAAGCGGACGGATGCCGACGGGTCCTTCTCAGACGGTTTCAGGATCACCGTATTGCCGCAGATGATGGCCATCGGGAACATCCACAGCGGCACCATCGCCGGGAAGTTGAAGGGCGTGATCGCGGCGACCACGCCCACCGGCTGGCGGGTCGAAAAACTGTCGATGGCCCTGCCGACATTCTCGGTGAAATCGCCCTTCAGCAGGTGGGGGGCGCCGCAGGCAAACTCCACGACTTCCAAGCCACGAAGAACCTCGCCCTTGGCGTCGGAGAAGACCTTGCCATGTTCGGAGGTCAGGATGCCGGCCAGCTCGTCCATATGCGTTTCGATCAGTTCCTTGAAGCGGAACATGACACGTGCGCGCTGTACCGGCGGCGTCGCCGCCCAGCCCGGCAGGGCCGCCTGGGCTGCGTGAATGGCCGTACGTACCTCGTCGGCACTGGCAAAATCGACCTTGGCCTGAACCTCGCCCGTCGCCGGGTTGTAGACGTCGCCCGTACGGCCGCTTGAGCCCTGAAAGGTCTTGCCGTCGACGAAATGGTGGACGCTGCGAACCATGTCCTCTTCCTCCAGAAAATCACCGACCCCGCCGGGGCGCGGCCTTAACGATCGCGGGCCGGGTCCGCGTGCAACGACCCGCTGACTGACCGCCCGAACAGGCCGGCGACACTAGCAGCGCGACTAATGTCTCGTCATCCCGTTTCGACCCCTGGCCAGGGCGAAAAGTTTGTCGTACGAGTCAGGGTCTGACAGGCGGCCGATGAGTCGAACGCAACACCCAAGCGAGGCGAAGCGATCATTTCATGGGATATGGTCTTTACGACTACGACCGCCGTTATCGGCGCCGACTTTGGGGCGGGATCACCCGCGTGGGCTTTTACGTCGTCACAATCGGCGTCGCCGCCCTCTTTGCCTACCAAATCGGCGTGGAACAGGTCGCGGGACGTGAAGAGCTTCTGAACGATCGCATCGAGGTCCTGGAAGGCCAAAACCGGCGGCTTACGGGTGACGCGGTCCGCCTGGAGGCGCAGGCGCGCACCGCCCTCGCCCAATACCAGGAAATGCGGGAACTCTACGATCGGAATCTGCCGACAGGTGTGCGCAACTGGCTTTTGAACCTGGTCGATGACCGGCTGGAGGCGGGTATCGCGCCTGAGCGGATTGCGCTCTATCTCGACGCCTCCAGCGAGCCGGAGGGCTGCACCGACCCGATTTCACGGCGCTTCATCATGCCGACGCCGAATTTCACCGGCGACAATACGTCCGTTGGCTTCGGCGAGGGCCTGGTCACCATCACCGGTCGGGGCCAGGGCGCCGTGGACAACGACGGGACGACCCAGGCCTGGTTCGATCCCGCGCGCGAGATTACGTTGGTGTTTACGGCCATCGGCGGCGAACGGCAGACGGTCAACGGTGTCCTGCCGCTGTTTCACACCATGGTCGTCGGCGATCAGGAGTTCCGCTTCGCCGTTGAACAGGGCGATCGCAGCCTGGTCAATGTTGCCGGGACCGCCTGTCCCATCGCGCTGCCGATCGGCAGTTCCCCCTGAGGTCAGAAAAGCTGCAGATCAACTACTTTCCAGCGATATACTTTAGCTCAATGATTGCTTTTCAGCGGTAGCCGTATCGCCTAGAGTCGGTGATCAACAGACGATTATCGACACTGAGTTATTAGCGTTTCACTGTATGCCAACCCTGAATGCCCATGGCGATCGATAGCGTAGCTGTCGATAGCGGCGCCCTTTGGCATTTCATGATCGGCGGTCCGCCGCGATCGGGCAAATCGACCTTGGCCGCTCTGCTGCAAGACGAGACCGGCGGCATGATTGTTCGTGCCGATGCGCTGATGACCGCGTTCACATCGACCGCCGCCGAGACCGGCCTGTCAAGCGACTCGGTCGAAGCGCTCGACTCCACGTTTCTCGCGCTCGTCGCCTGCCGCTACGCGCGCAGCCTGAGCCGCCGGGAAGGTATCCCGATCATTGTGGAAGGCATCGGCCTGACGCCGGAATCGATCGACCGTGGCCTGCTGCGCCAAGCGCGTTTTCGGCCCGTCTTTCTGGGCTATCCCTACATTTCGGTCGAGGAAAAAACCGACCAGATCAGGCGTCACGCCGAGACCGACCCGACTTGCTGGAGCCACGACGTGTCCGACTTGAGGCTGCGTGAGATCACCGGTGCGGCGATCCGCGACAGTCTGGAAACACGGCTGAAATGCTTCCGGGCTGGCCTGCCCTTCTTCGATACGGGAAAGGACTTCGACGCGACCCTGGCCGCCGCGCGCGACCGCCTGCTGCGGCAGGCCAACGGCAACCGGCCCGACGACGGTTCCGACTAGCCTTTACTGCCAGCCGCCGCCTGCCGCCTGTACGGGCCAGCCGGATGCCTGCGCCCGCTGGATCAACTGCGCCCCGGCGCGTTGTTGGACAGCCGATAGCGGCGCGCCGGTGCTCTCAGCGATCCGCCGATACTCCGCCATGCGCTCGCCGTTCACCCGTTGAACGAGGGCGGAAACGCCGGCGCTGTTTTGCACGATGCCAAGCAAGCCGTCGCGCTGCTCGCCAACCAAACGCTCGTTGCGCGCCTGACCGAGGCTGAGTTGCTGCGACCATGCCGGCCGCGTCGCGCCAACAGCGAGAACGCCGAGGCCGGCCATCAGCAAACGTCGCCCGATTGGACGGTCCGAAGGCGTCGGCGTGCCGGAAAGCTTCTTTGTCATATCCCTAGAAGATGTCGTCATTTTCGCTGAAGACCTCCTCCAACTCTCGATCGATCTGTATGCGGACCTCTTGGGTGATCCGCACATTCAGGTTGATTTCTATCGGCTCGCTGGGCGCTTCGACCCGAACGGTCGGCGAACAGCCCACAACCGCGACCGCGGCCATTAGCATCGATGAGCCGACAATCATTCGGCGCCGATCATAGGTCTGTCGACCACCACATTCCACGTCGCCGCTCTCATGGCGGCTTGTGCTGCGGTCCATCACCCTCGGCTCCTTTCCTGGCCGGTTATTGTCAGGCTCATAATGTCGATTGCGCGTCATTAAAGTGTCATTGGTCCAACAGGGTTTCAATTGTATCACGGCCCCGTCCGTCCTCGAAGAACTCGCGCGCCTCGTCGCCAATGCTCAAAACCCGCACGCTCTGGCGCAAGATGTCGGCCAGATCACCGCTCACATTTACGTTGAGGTCAATCGGATAACCTCCGTAAAGATCAGGATTATTGCCGATTATCTCAAAGCCCAGGGCAAGATCGCCGATCGAATCGCCGTCCAGGGTAACGGCCACGCGCTCGTAATGGAAATTGCGCACGGCGTCGAAGAAGATCTGCAAGCCCTGCTCGCCGACATCGCCGCTCTCCTGCGGCGCATAGCGGATAACCCCCGGCCCGCGCGTCTGCAGGCGTCCATCGTCGACGAACACGGCGTCGCCCTGAAGGCGTGTCGGCAACGTGCCGTCCAGAATGCCGGTGGCGCTGAGGTCCTCGACCGGGAATTCGAGCAGAATTTCCTCAAGGCTGACACCCCGCGCCTGAAGCGTGACCTCGGTATTGATGTTGTCGATATCGAAGGAGAACGGCTCGGCCGAAACCTGGCCGCCCGCCCAGTTGAAGCCCAGCTCACTCACCGCCAGCGTGTTGCCCGGCTGCAAGCCGAACGTGACCGTGCCGTCGCGAAACAGCGGGCCAAACTCGGCCTCGCCGATGCTCAACTGTTGTCCCGCCGGCATGCGCGGCGGCGCGAAGTTCGACAGTCGGACCGTGCCATTGACCTCCGACAGCGTGATCTCCGGCCGTTGGAAGGTCACGTCGTTCAGCCGGATGCTGGCGCTGTTAACGGACTCCGCCCCGAACAGGATCAGCACGTCGCCGGTCATCCGGCCGTCGACAGTGTCGAACGGCGAGTCCTCGAGTATCGGGAACAGCATCGTTGGTTGCAGCCCGTCGGGCGTGAACCGCAGCCCCGGCACGTCGACCTCGACCCGCCCGACGCCGGTCGGCCCGTCATAGAGGAAGCGGGCGGGGAAGCTGAGCCCGAGGTTGCGGGCCAGGCCGACGCCTTCGATGAAGGGCTGGTTCAAGGTGCCGCTGATGCTTGCCTCGACGGCGAGCGGCACCATGGGCTGCGGCCGCCCTGCGATGATGATGCCCTCCGCCGTGACCGGCCCCGCCAGCCCGATGGCGCCGTCATCGGTCGGACGCATGGCAATGTCGCCGGCAATGCCGTCAATCAAAATGCCGTCATTTGGAATGTCGAGGGCAGCGCCCTCCAGCCCCAGATCCAGGTTGACACCATCGACCAGGCTGCCGGCGATCGTCAGAGTACCGATGGAGGCATCAAGCGGGCTGGCATCGGGATCGATGCGCGCGGCCAGACCGGCGATCAGCCCCTCGATGGCGGTGACCCCGCGCAGATCCGTCGGGATGGTGAAGAGAGGCCGGTTAGCAAGCCCTTCCAGACAGATCGGGCCGCTGGTCGGCAGCAAGGGTGTGCGTTCGATTGACAATCGGTCAAACGCCAGGAATTGGCAGCCTTCGGCAAAGAACAGGATATCCGACCAATCGGACTCAATACGGCCATCGAGGGCCACCGCACCATTGTCGACGCTAATCGCCGGTGACGATCCGTTCGCCGCGACCCGCACCGACAGATAACCAAGGAAACCGCCCGCGTCGCCCACGCCCGTCAGCGAGACCACCAGCGGCGTAACGGTCAGACCCTCCAGGTTCAGTGGAGAGATCGTGCCGTCCAGCCGTTCGATATCGATCCTCCGCCCCCCGGCGTCGTCGCCATCCACCACGACGGCGACCTCTGTCGAAACGGTGGCAATGCCGCCGACGCCCACTTGAATCAGCGATCGCAGCACTCCGCCGGTCACGTCTCGGTCGAGAACGAGGGTCAGTTCGTCACCCAGAGGCGCGAGGCTGACATTGAAGGGCTGATCGAGATCCGTCAGCCAGCCAATGGCCTGCCAGCGTCCGGCGCTGGTGAGCACCAGACGCTCACCGTCCCAGGCCACATCCGCGGCAATGGTCGCCGACACGTCGTCGACCAGACCCGGAACGCCCAACCGGTGCACCCGGACTGCAATGTCGCCGATCAGCGGAAAGGCCAACGGGTCCGCAATCGCACTCAACGGCACGACCGCCGTCAGGTCGATCAACACCTCGCCATCCGTGCCCGCCGGAACCGGCAGATGCTGGGCGAGGAGATGCAGATTCTGCGCGCCAATCGTGGCATCGACCTCAAGATCGGGCGTCCCGGCCGCCCAACCGATGAAACCGACATCGGCGGCCATGCGAACCGATCCGTCCAGGCTCTCGGTGCGCACGGTGACGAGATCCGGCAGGTCTTCACCCAGCGCATACAGCCGGGTTTCGCCAAACTGCCGGTCACCGATGGCGACGCTTGCGGCCTGCAGTTCACCTTCGATGGCCGTCAGTCCGGCCGGCGATCCGGATGCCGCCAGCCAGCCATCGGCACCCGTCAGCCGCACCCTCTCCCATGCCACCCGATCGCTGGCCAAGCTCGCGACCGCGTCGAACGCACCATCGGTATCGACGCGGCCTTGAAGCAGGATTGCGGCCCGCTGATCGCGCCATTCCGGGGCCAGCGAAGCGGTCAGGATGACGCCTCCCTGCTCAATCGGGCGCAGGGTCGCATCCACCGTCAACCCGGCCGGGCCCAGCGGCGTGCTCAGTCTGACACGCGCATCATCCAGCACGATTTCCTTCACCGGCAATTGCGGGATCGAAAACGACGCACTCTCTCCGCCGGAACCGTCCAGCAGCGGCTCCAGCCCTTCGATCGAGATCGCGCCGGCTTCGTCGATCGCCAGGGTCAGCCGGGCGCCCGAGATCTCAACCGTATCGACTTGGCCATGTTCGGTCAGGTCGCGCCGCTGAAACGTGACCAGGACCTGGCGCACGAAGGGACTGCCACCCTCGAATTCGATATCGCTCAGCGCGACGCCGCCGAGCCACAGCCGGTCTACCTTCAACGAGGTGACGGGCACGCCGGCCCGCTGGGCCTCGACCAGCATGATCTCGCCGGCGAACCTTGGCGCGATGAAGAACCAGGCGAGCATGGCCAGGATCGCCGCGTTCAAAACCGCCGCGATCAACGCCAATAAGGTTCGGCCCGCCCAAGGCAGCATCAGCCCTCCACATCGGTCTGGCTCTGTAAGAGAAGTCTAGGCCCAAGCTCGACCCGCGGCACAAAAAACCCGTCAAAGAGCTTCACAGGCCGCATTTACCACCTAGTTGGCGCGCTGTAAGGTGCCGAAAAATCCAAGATCAGAAACGACTAGCGGTGCAAGCGCGATGACGGACCAAGCGCTCGGAGACGTTCTCGAAGCCGATCTGTTGATCGTCGGCGGCGGCATTAATGGCGCCGGCATCGCCCGCGATGCGGCGGGACGCGGGCTGAAGGTGGTGATGTGCGAACAGGCCGATCTGGCCCAGGCCACGTCCTCCTCATCCTCCAAGCTGATCCATGGCGGCCTGCGCTATCTGGAGATGTACGAGTTTCGGCTGGTGCGCGAGGCGTTGGCCGAACGCGAGGTCCTGCTGCGCGCCGCCCCCCACATCATCTGGCCCCTGCGCTTCGTCCTGCCGCACAATAGGCGGCTGCGGCCGCGCTGGATGATCCGCCTGGGCTTGTTCCTTTACGACCATATCGGCGGCCGGCGCACCCTGCCCGGCACCAAGAGCCTGGATTTGACCTCATCCCTTCAAGGCGCGCCCCTGAAGCCGGAAATGACGCGCGGGTTTGAGTATTCCGACTGCTGGGTCGAGGATTCGCGGCTGGTGGTGCTGAACGCCAAGGATGCCGAGCAGCGCGGCGCGACGATCCTGGTGCGCACGCGCTGCGTTGACGCGCGGCGCGACGGCGACCACTGGATCGCCACCCTGTCCGATAAGGCAACCGGCACCCAGCAGACCGTCAGGGCCCGTATCCTGATCAACGCGGCCGGCCCGTGGGTTGACCGGTTCCTGCGGCACGGCCTCGGTCGCAACGAGCAGGCCCATCTGAAGCTGGTCAAGGGCAGCCACATCATCGTGCCCAAGCTCTATGAGGGCGAGCACGCCTACATCCTGCAGAACGACGACAAGCGGGTGGTTTTCGCCATCCCCTACGAGCGGCGGTTCACCCTGATCGGCACGACCGACCTGGTCTATGACGGCGATCCGGCGCAGGTGGCGATTTCAGACGACGAAATTGCGTATCTGTGCAAGGCGGTCGGCACCTATTTCGGCGCCGGGCCGCAGCCCGACCAGATCGTGCGCACCTACGCCGGCGTCCGTCCGCTTTATGACGACCACGCGGCCAACCCGTCGGCTGTTACGCGCGACTATGTCTTCGATGTTGAGGCTCCCGAGGGCGGTGCGCCCCTGCTGTCGATCTATGGCGGCAAGATCACGACCTACCGCAAGCTGGCCGAACACGCGCTGGAGAAGCTGAAGCCGTTCTTGCCGAACCTGCCGGAGACCTGGACGGCCAAGGAATCGTTGCCCGGCGGCGACCTGCCGAACGCAGATTTCGATGCGTTTTTGGCCAGCCTGAAGGCGAAACACCCCTTCCTGCCCGACGACCTCGCCTGGCGCTACGCCCGTCATTACGGCACCTTGTCCGATAAGTTCCTGGACGGCGTGCCGGACCTTGACGGCCTCGGCGCCCTGATCGGGGCCGATCTTTACGAGGCCGAGGCGGAGTACCTCGTCACGCACGAATGGGCGCGCACTGCCGACGATATCCTGTGGCGCCGCACCAAGTTGGACCTCGTGATCGAGCCGGAAGGCAGGCAGCGTCTGGAAGCTTGGCTTGAAAGCCGCCTAGCAGAACGTCCGGTCGCGGCCGCCGCCGTTTAGGTCGTCAACGGTTCGGGTATGCCCCGGCGACATCTGTACGAGGCCCCTGACCAATGATCGTCCACGAAACGCCTAGGCTCCTTCTGGAAACCTGGACGCTCGACGACTTCGACCGGTTTGCCGAGATCGCGCGCGATCCGGAAGTGATGCGCTTCATCGCCACCGGAGAACCCTGGACGGATGCCAGGATCGGTTGGTTCATGGGCCTGCAGAGCGCCTATCAACAGACGCTCGGCTACTGCAACTGGAAGCTGACCGATCGGGCCAGCGGTGAACTTCTGGGCTTTTGCGGCCTGGCGCCGCTTGCCTCCTTGGGCGAGATCGAAATCGGCTGGTGGCTGAAACCGGCGCAGTGGGGCCAGGGCCTGGCAACCGAAGCGGCCGACCGCGTCGTGAGAGTCGCCTTCGCGGTTCATCGCATCAATCGGATCGTTGCCCGCACCTACCGCTCGAACACGCGCTCGATCTCGCTGATTGACCGTTTGGGCATGACCTTCGACCGTCTCCTCGACCCCGGCCCGGCTGGCGAGATCGCGCTCTTCCAACTCGACCTGCCGGTCGGAAAGGGCTGATGGTGGCCCGCCTAAAGACCCGGCGCTAATCCTCATCCTGGAGCGAGATCAGGCTGGCGTTGCCCCCAGCCGCCGTGGTGTTCACGCTCAGCGTCCGCTCCGTGGCAAAGCGGGGCAGATAGTGCGGTCCCCCGGCCTTCGGGCCGGTGCCTGACAGGTTTTGCCCGCCGAAGGGCTGAACACCGACCACCGCGCCGATGATGTTGCGGTTCACGTAGGTGTTGCCCACCGGCAGACGCTCATGGATCGCGTCCACGGTCTGCTGAATGCGCGAATGGATGCCGAGCGTCAGGCCGTAGCCGGTGGCGGCGACAGCATCGATGACCGCGTCGAGCTTGTCGCCGGCAAAGCGCACAATATGCAGCAGCGGGCCGAAATTCTCCTTCGTCAGGCGGTCGATGCGATCGATTTCGAAGGCTTGGGGCGCCACGAACGTGCCGTGGACGTCGAGCGGCCCGACGGGCACGCGCAGCAGCGGCTTGCCGACTGTCTGCATCTCCGCCGCGTGGGCATCGAGCACTTCCTTGGCCTCCTGGTCGATCACCGGGCCGATATCGGTCGACAGCAAGGTCGGGTCGCCCACCGTCAGCGTCTCGCAGGCGCCTTGCAGCATGGTGATCAGCCGATCGGCGATGCCATCCTGCAGATAGAGCACGCGCAAGGCCGAACAGCGCTGGCCGGCGCTTTGGAAGGCGCTGGCGATGACATCGAGCACGACCTGTTCCGGCAAGGCCGAACTGTCGACGATCATCGCGTTCTGGCCGCCGGTCTCCGCGACCAGCGGCAGGATCGGGCCGGGCCGGTCGGCCAGCGCGCGGTTGATCAGCCGCGCCGTGTCGGTCGAGCCGGTGAAGGCGACGCCGGCCAGCGCCGGATGGGCCAATAGCGGTGTGCCCAATGTCGGGCCGTCGCCTGGCAGCAGGTTCAGCACCGCCGGCGGGACGCCCGCCTCGTGAAACAGGGAAACGGCGCGCCAGGCGATCAGCGGCGTCTGTTCGGCCGGCTTGGCGATGACGCAATTGCCCGCGACCAACGCGGCGGCGATCTGGCCGGTAAAGATGGCCAGCGGAAAGTTCCATGGGCTGATGCACAGGAACACTCCGCGCCCCCGAAGGGCCAGCGAATTGGCCTCACCGGTCGGCCCGGGCAGGGTGTGTGGCCCGTCGAAATCCAACCGCGCCCGTTCGGCATAATAGCGGCAGAAATCGACCGCCTCGCGCACCTCCGACAGGGCGTCGGGCAGGGTCTTGCCCGCCTCGCGGCAGGCCAGCGCCATCAGTTCGGCCCGGTTCACCTCCAGGGCGTTGGCCATGCGGTCGAGAACATCCGCACGGGCGACGCCCCCCATCCGGTCCCAATCGGCAAAGGCGGCCGAGGCAGCCGCCATGGCGCGCTCGGCATCCTCCGCAGAGGCCTCGCGCACGGTCCCGACCGTCAGGCGGTGATCGTAGGGCGAGCGAACCTCGCGCTCTGTTCCGCCGACTGGCTGGCCGTCGATCAGTCCGGTGGCCTGCCAGCCGCCGAAACCGTCCATGACGTTCAAGACGGGGCCGTAGGTCGGCGGATCGCTGAAATCAAGTCCGGCGGAGTTGCGCCGGGCCGGCCGGTAGAGATCGGCCGGCAGCGGGATCTTCGGATGGCGCGGGTCCTCGTGGCTTGCCGCCTCGGCCACCGGGTCGGCGACGATGTCGTCGATCGGCACGGCATCGTCCTGCAACCGGTTCACGAAGCTGGTATTGGCGCCGTTTTCCAGCAGGCGGCGCACCAGATAGGCCAGCAGTTCTTCGTGACCGCCGACGGGCGCGTAGACCCGCACCGGCAGGTCGGGCCCGACGAGTTGGTCGTAGAGTGGCTCGCCCATGCCGTGCAGGCGCTGGAACTCATAGCCTTCCCGGTCGCCCGCCGCCTCCAGCACGTAGGCGACCGTGTGGGCGTTATGGGTGGCGAA